>Ga0207667_10000014_pt1 | contig 421261 bp, 400 predicted proteins | sample KBSCornC52_FD_184301 | JGI IMG/M metagenome (GOLD analysis project Ga0207667, IMG submission 184301) | Corn rhizosphere microbial communities from Kellogg Biological Station, Michigan, USA - KBS Corn C5-2 (SPAdes) (version 2) | ecosystem: Host-associated > Plants > Roots > Rhizosphere > Soil ...
ATAATTTTTCATACTAATTGGGTTTGTGGTAATTCACAATTAGTAATTATTTAGCCGCTAAGCGATGGCTCTTTTATCAACTTCTCAACACATATCATTTTTATTTAATCGTTTTTAGACAGCTTCTAAGGTAGCATGTTCAGTCCATAATAACACATATATTGGGAGAATAGTTCTATGGCCGGACACATCGGCTTAAATTTCCGAAAAAACGCATCCGGTATCGCTGGAACGCGGGTATGGCAAATATGTCTTGTCGAAAAGCGGAAGATCGGCGCCCGTTTTACACTTCCTCAACGAAGAAAAAGTTAAGCAATCCTTTTTTTATCCCATATACAACTTATCACATTTTCCGTTGTATATTATCCGCATGCTTACAAAGGGACAGCAAATCATTCAGCAATGGTACAGGAAGAAAAACTGGCAGCAGTTTGCTTTTCAGCAGGAGATGATGGAGGCTTACCTGGGCGGATATTCCGGTTTGCTGAACGCCCCCACAGGGAGCGGTAAAACCTTTGCGCTGTTCCTGCCTTTCCTTGCTGATTTCATCAATAAGCACCCGGAGACGTATTCCACTCAAACCAATAATGGCCTGTTAATGCTGTGGATCACCCCGCTGCGTGCATTAACCAACGACATAAAAAAAGCCATGCAGGAGGTCTGCGACGAGATCGGCCTGCCCTGGCGGATCATGACCCGCACCGGTGATACGCCCGCCTCAGAAAAACAGGCCCTCAAAAAAAAGCTCCCCGAAGTTTTGCTCACCACCCCCGAAAGCTTGCACCTGATGATGGCGCAAAAAGAATACCCAAAACTGTTTCAGCAATTGCAGGTAGTCGTGATCGACGAATGGCATGAACTGCTGGGCACCAAGCGGGGGGTTCAGGTGGAGCTGGGCTTGTCCAGGCTGAAAGCAGTTTGCAGTAGGCAGTGGGCAGTTGGCAGTGAGCAGTTTGCAGTGGGCAGTGAACAGTTGGCGCACACGAGCGGAAAGCAAACTACAAACCGCCAACTGCAAACTAAAAGCAAGCTGCAAACTGCAAACTGCAAACTGAAGCTCTGGGGTATCAGCGCTACCATCGGCAACCTGGAGGAGGCCGCAGAAGTGCTCTTAGGCAACGATTTCCCGCCGGAGCAAATTAAAATGGTGCGCGCCAATTTGGATAAAAAGCTGCAGATCAAATCTATCATTCCCGAAAATATTGAGAGTTACTCATGGTCGGGGCATATCGGTTTAAAGCTGCTGCCGCAGGTGATGGAGATCGTGGCCGCCAGCAATACTACGCTGATATTCACCAATACACGGTCCATGGCCGAGATATGGTACCATGCCATCCTTGATAATTACCCGGAATACGCCGGGATAATGGCCATGCACCATGGTTCGCTTGATAATGAGCTGCGCAACTGGGTGGAACAGGCGCTGCATGCCGAAGCTTTGAAAGTGGTAGTATGCACTTCGAGTTTGGATTTGGGTGTAGATTTCAGGCCCGTGGATACCGTGATACAGGTAGGCAGTCCGAAAGGCGTGGCGCGTTTTATGCAGCGGGCCGGCCGCAGCGGGCATTCCCCGGGGGCTGTATCAAAGGCTTATTTTGTGCCAACGCATTCGCTCGAGCTATTGGAGGGCGCCGCTTTAAAAGAAGGTATCAAAGCGGGCATCTACGAAAGCCGCGACCCTTTGCTGCTTACGATGGATGTGCTGATACAATACATGGTAACGCTGGCGGTATCCGACGGCTTCAGGGCCGATGAATTGTTTGATGAAGTAAAAACCACCTTCGCCTTTGCAGATCTGAAACGCAGCGAGTTTAACCAGCTGCTTGATTTCATCACTACCGGTGGCAAAACGCTTGCCCAATATGACGAATTTCTAAAGGTCGAGATTGAAAACGGCCTGTTCAAAATAAACAACCGGCGCGTTGCCATGCGCCACCGCCTGAGCATAGGCACCATTACCAGCGACGTAAGTATCCGTATCAAATGGCTCAGCGGCGGCAGTTTGGGTACCATCGAGGAATCTTTCATCTCCAAACTCAAGCCCGGCAACACTTTTTGGTTTGCGGGACGCAGTTTGGAGTTTATAAACTTAAAGGAGATGACTGCTTATGTAAAAAAATCAAACGCCCGGAAAGGAATGATCCCAAGCTGGATGGGCGGGCGCATGCCTTTGTCTTCGCAGCTATCGGCGGTTTTTCGTGACAAATTAGACGAGGTGGCGCACGGTATCGAAAAGGATGAAGAAGTGATCGCCCTGAAGCCTTTATTTGCCCTGCAAGCCGAATTGTCGCACCTGCCTCAGCAGCATGAATTTTTGATCGAGTCGTTTAAAACACGCGACGGGCACCATCTGATATTTTACCCCTTCGAAGGCCGGCTGGTGCACGAGGGCATGGCATCGCTGCTGGCTTACCGCCTCAGCAAAATAAAACCTGCCACATTTTCTATCGCGATGAACGATTATGGTTTTGAGCTTTTGACTGATGAAGATATCCCCATTGAGCAAGCCCTGGAAGATGCTGCGTTTTTTTCAATAGATAACCTGTTGGAAGACATACAGCACAGCTTAAATGCCAACGAAATGGCCCGCAGGCGTTTCAGGGACATCGCCCATATCGGCGGACTCATATTTACAGGCTACCCCGGCCAGCCGATGAAGAACAAGCACCTGCAGGCTTCCACTTCACTGCTCTTCGAGGTGTTCAGCGAGTACGAACCGGATAATTTGCTGGTACGGCAAGCTTACAATGAGGCCCTTGCCTTCCAGTTGGAAGAATTCAGGTTGAGGATGGCCCTGCAACGCATTATCAAACAAAGTATCGTATTAAAAAACATCGACAGGCCCACACCATTCGCTTTCCCCATTATGGTCGACAGCCTGGGCCGTGAGCGCTTAACAACCGAACCGCTGGAAGAGCGCATAGCCAAAATGGCGCGTGAATATGGTACTGATGAAGTAGTGAAAGAAGTCCGGAAGACCGAAAGCCGGAAAAGCCGAAAGCCGGGAATTGTAAGGAGGAAGGGACTTTAGAAGAGGTGAAAGGTAAAAGGCGAAGGGTAAAAGGTTCTTTTTGTCTTTCGCCTTTAACCTTTTGCCTTTCACCTAAAACGCGTCCGGAAGACCGAAAGTCGGAAAGTTCGAAAGCCGGGAATTGTAAGGAAAAAGGGACTGTAACAAAATTTAGTCCTCTGAGAAAAGTATCTGCAATAAAGTATTTACCGCCTCCCGCTGATTTTCACTCAACTCGCCGTCTTTTTTTACTACCCTGCTTTTATCAATTGTTTTAATCTGATCAAAAGCCAATGATCCGATTCGTCCTTTATGATTGGTAGATAGCCGCGTTGGGTAGTTCCTGATTGTAGACGTGAAAGGCACTATGATTAAAGTATTCAATGCGACGTTTACCGCATTCGGTGAAACGATAAGGCAGGGGCGAACTTTTGCTATCTCTGCGCCTCTAGTGGGATTTAGATCTACCAGTACTATGTCCCACTTTTTGTAGGGCTTACTCATTTTCTAAGCCGTCTTGTAAAGTTATATCCCAATCGCTTAATTCAGGGTCGGGGCTTGTATCGGCCTTCGCAAATATGGCCGCCCATTCTTTTAACGGCGGTATGGCGGGGGCCGGTTTTATAAGTATGCCATCGACGGTTTGTTCAAGGATAACTTCAGAAGTGCCTAATGACAGTGCTAACTCTTTAGGAAGCCTCACCCCTTTCGAGTTCCCAATTTGTGTTATCCTTGCGTGATATATTTGTTGCATAGCACAAAGGTAATAACTTTTATTATAACATTGTATTTGCCAACGCTTTTGCCAAAGGAGATTCTCCGATTCACGTCAAAACTTACCAAATTCACATTGCAAAAAATTATAAATTAGGAACGATTGATATTTGGCTAAGAAAACAGATCAACATGAAAAAAATTATCCTTGTTTTAATAGCAATCGTCATCTTATCACAGGCTGCAAGTGCACAAATCAACTGGGCGCGCTACTCCCAAAGCTATCCTTCCGGCTCGACCGACAAAGCGTCGAACATCGGTGTCATTGCAGCAATACCCGAGACAAACAATGCCTTTTGGGAAAAATATCCAAATGAAGACCTGGTTAGGTCACTGGGAGCGGATGCCTCTTTTCAGCACAACCGCCCGCAGGGCTTTGTTGCACTCAATTCCTTCGACACTGCTAAGGCACAGTTCTTTCTGCATGGTGTAAACAAGAGCAACGCCGGCGAATTCGAGTTCCGGGTTATGGACGGGGACAAAATAATCGTCCCCTGGTCGCCCATATCCATGTTTACCGATAAGTATACGGAAAAGCAATCAGGGATGCCACAAATGGCTTATCTGGGTGGTTTTGTAACCTCAGCAGGTAATAGGATCATCGTCGACGCCAGGCGCACAGCACGTAATGAAATTATAGCCACAGCGGTTGTGGCCTGGAAACCCATAAAACCTTTTTTATCGGATGTTTACCGGGCGGATGAGTTGAACATATTTTTAAAGCGGCTGGCGCGGCCATGGGACGTTGGCCGGCGCGGTGAAAAAATAAGCAAATGGCAGCAGCAACAAACTATAAATGGAAGCCCGCCGGGGAAACAGGTATTTGGGCCCCATGATAATAACCTGGTCTTTTTTCTGTCGCCAGGAATTTATAAAAAAGAGCAGCTGGAATATTCGCTTACAAGAGATAATGAACCCATGTTAGGATGGAAGGCCAATGATTTCGATAATGGCTTTATATGGCTCACAAACCTTGAACCCGGCGATTATCTGCTTAAAATGCGGTACACCGCACAGCGGCAGCATGTTACCGAATACCCTTTTCAAATTAAAAAGCCCTGGGCTGAGTCCATAGTATTCAGGATCATTGCCGGCATTCTGGCCTGCGTCTCCATTGGTTTTGTTGTGTTTTTTATCCTGCACGTTAAACAAAAACAGCGGGCTGAAGATGAACTCGCTAAAAAAACGAAGCTCCAGCTCGAGCTGAAATCCATTTACGCCCAGCTTAACCCGCATTTTATTTTTAACGCGCTGAACTCCATACAGGGCCTGATCAATAAAAAGGACCTGCAGGGGGCCAACAGCTATCTCACTGACTTTGCCGCCCTGATGCGCCAATCGTTAAATAACAGCAATAAGGAGCAAACGTCGTTAGACCAGGAAATACTAACTTTAGATAGCTATTTAAAGCTGGAGCAATTGCGCTTTGGGTTTAAGTATGAGATAAACGTTGACAAGGCCATCAATAGCTACGAATCCGAAATACCGTCATTATTATTGCAGCCGTTAATTGAAAATGCGGTTAAGCACGGTGTTTCGGGTTTGTATGAGAAGGGGATTATCACCGTTAATTTTTTGAAGCAGGGCAATGATATGATGGTATCTGTTGTCGATAACGGAAACGGTTTTGCAGGGAACGCCAATCCACAGGGTTTGGGGCTGAAGCTTACGCTCGACAGGATAAAACTGATCAATGAGTTTTCGAAGGGCCAAACTGTCACGCTTGAAATAAACAATAATACGGGAGGAGGCACCCGCGTAAATCTGGCCTTTAAAAACTGGTTTTTATGAGCATGAACGCCGTTTTAATCGATGACGAAAAACACAACCTGGAGAACCTTGGGCAGTTGTTAAACGACTGCTGCCCGCAGGTAAATATTTGCGGCACGGCATTGAACGCAGAAGAGGGCAAAGGTATCATACTGAAATACCGGCCTGATATTGTTTTCCTCGATATCCAGATGCCCCATAAAACCGGCTTCGATATGCTAAGGGAGCTAAGTGAGCATGATTTTGAAGTGATCTTTGTAACAGCTTACGACCAATATGCGATACAAGCTATGCGTTTCGCGGCAGTCGATTACCTGTTAAAGCCAATCGATACCAATGAACTTAGGTCGGCAGTGGAAAGGGCCATAAAACAACGCCTGCTGAAAGTGCAGAACAGGCAGCTCGAAAACCTGATAACTTTGTTAAAAAACCAGCAGAATAAAGAAGAGCAGCGCATTGCTTTGGCAACCATGAAGGAAACGCGGTTTGTTAAAACAAGCGAGATCATGAGGTGCCAGTCCTCAAATAATTACACCACTTTTTTCCTTCATGATAAGGAAGAACTTTTGGTTTGCAAGCCCATTTATGAATACGAGGAAATATTGAAAGACCATGGTTTTATCCGCTGCCACCAATCGCACCTGGTAAACAAAAAGTTTGTAAAAAGCTGGAAGAAGGAATACGGCGATTTCCTGTTGTTATTCAATGGAGCAGAGGTGCCTGTATCGAGAAATAAAAGGGATGACGTTAAGAAAGCGCTTGCCTGAGAGATGTGAGGTATGAGATATGAGACAAACCATATCTCATATCTATACCGGCTTTGTCTCTTTCAACAAAATAACTATAAGCCAAATAAGAGCCCCTATTAATACCAAAGTCATAATACCGGTAATAAATAATCCGCCGGGCCAGTGTAAAATTCTGAACAATAACCCTGCAAGGAACAATATAAAGCTGGCTAAAAACAACACGATAGGGAACTTGTATTTTAAAAGTAGTAGCATTAGCCATAAGACGGCAATTCCTTGCGCAATTAACATCCCGAATACCATTAATTGCGCGCCCGGCCAATGTGTCGTTACAAGTAGTGCTGCGCCCAGAAACAACACAAAACTTACTAAAAATAGTGCGATAGGGTATTTAATATTTGAATCCATCTGATATTTTATTTGGCATTTTTTTGCCGCTTATTTTTAAAATAAGCGATGATTGAAGGCAGCTTTACAATTAAAAGCCCGATGGCCGCCCCCGCAAATAAACTGCTCCAGGTATCAACCGCCGGGTTAAAATTCATCAAGCTTACTACGATCATTATAATGGCCAGTATGCCAATAAACAGGTAGATATAAATCTTTTTCATTAATGTAAATATAGCCTTAAATTCATTGGCCCCTAATCTACGGTAAAACCGGACAACATTTAGCCGCGTGTAATCTAAATTGTCGCTTTTTCACTGAACAATATCGCAATCGGTGTAATAACTAACAGCACTTCAAAATAAGAATGAGCCGGCTTTTTGCAGACGGTCGTTAATGTCCTTAAATATGTTTAGCTTTAAACCTGTTTTTATCTTTACCAAATCGGCAATCATGAAAAAAATTATCTATTGCAGCCTTATTGGCTGCCTGCTGTTGTGCCTGGCATTAAAAAGCAATTTTTCAACCGGGTGGATATCCCTGTTCGACGGACACTCCCTTAAGGGCTGGAAAGTGGGGGCCAATGCCGAAACTTTTTCGGTTGACAGCGGGATGATCATCGTTCACGGAAAAACCGCCCATTTATTTTATGACGGGCCGGTGCAGGGCCATAACTTCAAGAATTTTGAATTCAAGGCTGATGTGATGACCCATAAAGGCGCCAATTCAGGCATTTACATTCATACCGCTTACCAGGAGAGCGGCTGGCCCGCAAAAGGCTACGAGGTACAGGTTAACAATTCGCATACCGACTGGATACGAACAGGCAGCTTGTACGGCATAGTTAACATTAAAGAGGTATATGTAAAAGATAACGAGTGGTTTACCATGTACATAACCGTGCAGGGCAAAAGGATTGTCGTGAAGCTGAATGACAAGACCGTATTGGACTATACCGAGCCCGGCAATTTAAAGCGCGGCGAGGGAGAAGAGCAGCGTGTGCTATCCAGCGGCACTTTTGCCTTGCAGGGCCACGACCCCAACAGCCTGGTTTATTTTAAAAATATTATGGTTAAGCCGCTGCCCTGAAAATGCTTTTTATAAGGAACGCGTTAAAAGAATGAGACTTAGAAATTTACTTGCCTTGCTGCTGCTCATAAATGGTGCTTGCTATGCCGCCCGGCGCGACACGGTCAGGCTGTTCTATCAAATCAACCAAAAGGAGCTTTCTGTTGCAGGTAAAGCTAAATTAGATTCGCTTGGCCGGATTTTGAGTGATACGGCAGCGGTACGCATCCTGGGATACGCCGATTATTTAGGGACGGCGGGCTATAATGTATCGCTGGCAAATCAGCGCGCCGAAATAGTCAGGAACTATTTGCTGGGGCTGCATCCGCGAAATACGCAAATAACGGCAGAGGGGAAAGGCGGCTTAAATCAGCAGGAGAAAAATCAATCGGCTTTGGGCGACCCGTTAAACCGCAGGGTTGATATAATTACAACGGCGGCCCGCATAAATGTCAAAACGGCGCCCCGTAATAATGAAACATTGAACCCTAAGAAAAAAGACGACAGTGTTTATAGCAAAATAAACAGCCTGTCGGACCTGAACGTTGGCGAAAGCCTGAGTTTCACCGAGCTTACCTTTCAGCCGGGCCGGCATTTTTTGAACCGGCAAGCGATACCATACCTGGAGGCATTAACCAAATACTTACAGCAGCACGAAAACCTTAAAATTGAAATACAGGGGCACATTTGCTGCGACTATAACCTTGCGGACGGTTTCGACCCTGATACCTGGGAAAACAATTTATCGGTAAGCCGGGCGAAGTTTATTTACGACTACCTGGTGAATAAAGGCATAAAAGCCAAAAGAATGCGATATAAGGGGCTCGGAAGCACTCAACCCAAGGTTTACCCGGAGCGCTCGCCCGAAGACCAGGTAAAAAACAGGCGTGTGCAGATAGTGCTGCTCAGTAAATAACAAGGATGTTAGCATTTTGGATTTTTCACACGGGCCTGGCGTGTTTTGGCTCGTACACCCCTATTTTGCCGCCGCCCGGCAGGGTTAAATAGACCAGCAAGCCCCAGCGCTGATCTTCGATTTCGCTGCAGCTGATATTGTGACCTGCCATTTCTTTGACAAAGGATTTGATATCATCACACATCAGGTAAAACTCATGCATGCCGCTTTCGCCCGAGGGGTGTACGGCCAGTTCGGAAGGCGGCAAAGCAAAAATAAGCCAGTTATGGCCGATGTCGACAAATGGAAATTTCAGGATATTTTTAAAAAAACTGCGGTCTGCTTCCGGGTCCGAACTGTAAATTATTGAATGGGCGCCAGTGATCATCGTTTCTTTTATTTTTTGTTTGGAAAACCGCTAATCGCGGGCGAGGTATTCGGTCGCCAGGTTTCTTTGAAAAAATACATCCCAGCTGTGCTGCTGCTCATGATTGGTTGAATGCGCTGTGTCATTATCGTAATCCAGGTTCAGCTGCTGGTATTTGGCATCTATCCGGCTGAAAATATTTTGGGCCACGCGTTGGTAATCGGCATAAAAAACAGTTTTGCTTACCGTTCTCAATAACTCCTGCTGCTCCATATAGGCAATGTTATAATGGCCCTGCTCGTGCTTTAAAATTTCGGCGAGCAATTCGGGGGTCCTGATGATCCGTCTGTCTATCCAGGATATATCATTATTCATTTTCAGGCGAACGGTAAAGGTCAGCACGTAGTAATCCCGCTCCTTCCGGGCAAGATACCGGTACTCGATGGAGCAATTGGTATAAGCAACACCTTCTCCAAGCGAATTAGCAGCCCCGCGGAAATCATCCGCCGTTAAGCGGTGAAAAGGCTGGGCGTTTGCCGAAGTACAAAAAAGGCCGCATATCACAACGGAAACAAGGCCGGCAAGTAAAATTTTTGTCATGTACTTATTTAAATATCATTCAGTTAACAAAGTTTTTATTTTTTGACTTTGTCATCATGCAAAAGGTTTAACGCCATCATTTCTTTCATGGTTTTTTGCATGTTTTCAGTCGATCCATCAAGAAATATTACGTTGCCCTGCGAATGTTCGGCAAAATGTTTTATCGATTCTGTCCACATGGTAAATAATATTACCGACGTATCCATATTCGCATCCTTCATTTCTTTGGCCGCTACCGACATACCCTTGGCCACTTCCTCGCGGAACAGGGCGACACCCTGCCCGCGCAGCTGCGACGCCTGCCTGTCGGCCTCGGCTGATATTTTAATAGCATTACCTTCAGCTTCGGCAGCCTTTGTTTTAGTGATCAGCAATGCCTGTCCCTCGTTTTCGGCGGCAGCCTTCAGGTTATTTGAGGCCACCACCTGGCTCATCGACTTCATGATCACCTCATCAAAAGTGATATCATTCAGCTGCAGGTCCTGTAAATGATAGCCCCAGCCTTCCAGCACCACGTCGAGCTGCTCCTTCACATGCTCTACAATATCGCGCCGTAGTATTAACACTTCCGACTGCCTTTTTGTTGCAACGAATGCACGGATAGACCCCTCAACCGTGCGGATCAGCGCCTGCATAAGGTTCCGGTCGTCGACAAACTTAAAAGCTACATTTTTAATGGTTTGCTCTTGCTGGTCAAGCACCGAATACAACAGCATGGCTTTAAAGTATACATTGGCCTGGTCGTATGTAACAGCCTGGAACTCCAGCTCGACCGAACGGTTTTGAATAGATATTTTTGAATAGATGGCCTCGATGAATGGAAGCTTGAAATTAAGCCCGGGTGTAAGGATGCGGCGGTACTTGCCAAAAACTGTAATTACTACTATTGTGCCTTGTTTAACAGACACAAAGGATGAGAAAAGTATTACTAAAAAAATAAAAACAATAATTAATGTGGTTATTTCAGGTGTCATGGTCAATAGTTTTAAGACTATAAAGATAATGGTATTTATTTGGTGTGTTATTTGTTTTTAGATAAATTGCTTTAAATAACGGCGATATCATGAATTTAAAAAGAACCTTCGGAGCCATACTTACTATTTTAGGTATTATCGGCTTGATTTACACGGGTGTGGGTATAATTAACCACGACTACAGGACGACCACGCTTATTGTGGTTGGTATTATCGGGATCATATTTTTCTTTACCGGCATTAGCCTGGTACGGACTACAAATGATATGGCGAAGTAGCCGTCCGGGTTGAACCCTGGTTTACCTTATTAACAATGCTGTTTGATTCGCTATCGAAGATGGATCAGGCCTCGCCTGCCTTTGTTCAGGATAGTTAAAAAAAAATCCTTTCGTTTGCTGAAAGGATTTAGCGTTTAATCAGTTAGGGTTTGAATATCTTAATTTTTACTATTGCTGTCGCTGTTTTGTTTTTCAAGCTCTTCTTTAAAGGATTCCAGCATACGGCCGCCCCTGTAAAAATAGCGCTTGTAATAGGCGTCGTCGAGGCTGCTGATCGCTACTCCCCTGGCGGAGGCATGTGCAAACCGGTTATTGCCAAGATATATGCCTACATGTGAAATGCGGCGGCTGTGAATTTTAAAGAAAACCAGGTCGCCTTCTTTCAGGTCATCCCGGCTTACCGGGCTAACCATGCTGAATATATCGCGCGAATTACGCTGAATATCCATATTAAAGACCTGGCTGTATAATTCTTTGGTAAATGCCGAACAATCAATACCCTTCCTGCTGTCTCCGCCAAACCGGTAGGGGGTGCCTATCCAGTCATAAACAAAATGAAAAAGTTTCATATTGGAGGTGGCTGATAAGGCAACACCCATAATTTGGGATAGATAATCTTTGGCTAAACTTTCCTGGTCGTCTGAATTCTTATCGTCCGCAGGGTTTGGACTGATTTTTGTTTGAGCATTTGCGGCTAAGACGCTGAAAAATAACGCAATAACGATAGTAATTTTCTTCATTTAATCTCTTTTTTGTCGTGAAAAGGCAACAAATTGTTTATTAAATTGGACACCCTGTCTATTGTTGGCTACAAAACTATTTAAATTTTTCAATTTTGCAAGGAAACAGCCGGTTTTTTTCCACATTTTTATGAAAATGTTAATTAACCTTGAATTTAATTGTTAGTTAATAAATTAAACCTCAGCGCGTTTGCAAATCTGCGGCGGAAAAAGCGGAGTGGGAAATATTTTTCTCAAAAACGGGCTGTTTGCGATTGGCCCGCGAAAAATCAGCAGAAAGATAAATCTTTCCAACAAATTTGTTGTGGTTTCGATAATTTCAAGGATATAATTAGATTTGCGCTTTACTCAGAAAATTGATCGTTAAAATAATACATGAGTTCAATCGAAATAAATAAAGACACCTACCTGATGTGGTACGAGTCGATGCTTTTAATGCGTAAGTTCGAAGAAAAAGCCGGACAGTTATACGGACAGCAAAAAATAAGAGGTTTTTGTCATTTATACATAGGGCAGGAGGCTGTTTTGGCCGGCGCCATGTCTGTAATAAAGCACGAAGACAGCATGATAACCGCCTATCGCGATCATGCGCACGCACTTGCAAAAGGGACAAGCGCAAATGCCGTAATGGCCGAGCTTTACGGCAAGGCAACGGGCTGCTCCAAGGGCAAAGGCGGCTCCATGCACATGTTTGATAAGGAAAACCACTTTTATGGCGGATTTGGTATTGTTGCCGGGCAAGTACCCCTGGGCGCGGGTATAGCTTTTGCCGAGCAATACAAGGGCACCCAGTTTGTGAACATTACCTATATGGGCGACGGCGCAGTGCGGCAGGGATCGCTCACCGAAACCTTTAACATGGCGGCCCTTTGGAAATTACCGGTAATATTTGTTTGCGAAAACAACGGTTATGCCATGGGCACCTCGGTTGAACGCAGCACTGCTGATACGGATATTTATAAAATAGGGCTGCCTTACGGGATACCATCGTCGGCAGTTGACGGCATGGACCCCGCGGCCGTTCATAAGGCGATGGATGAAGCTATCCAGCGCGCCCGGAACGGCGAAGGGCCAACTTTCCTGGAGATGCGTACCTACCGTTACAAAGGGCACTCAATGTCGGACCCGCAAAAATACCGCACCAAGGAAGAGCTGGAAAGCTATAAGGCAAAAGACCCCATAGAGCTTACACGACATATCATTGAATCGGAAGGCTATGCCGATGCGAAGTGGTTTGAAGAGATTGACGCAAAAGTAAAGGCCGAAGTTGACGAGTCGGTAAAATTTGCGGAAGAATCGCCATGGCCCGAAGCCTCGGAATTGTATACGGATGTTTATGTAGAAAAGGATTATCCTTTTATTATGGACTAATCGATATAAAAAATCAAATAATTAACAGAACTACTGATCATTAGTATATGGCCGAAGTAATTAAAATGCCTAAGATGAGCGATACCATGACCGAAGGGGTATTGGCTAAATGGCATAAAAAGGTTGGTGACAAAGTGAAATCGGGCGACGTATTGGCCGAGATCGAAACCGATAAAGCCACCATGGATTTTGAATCGTACCAGGACGGCACCTTGCTTTATATCGGTGTTGAAGAGGGCAAAGCCGCCCCGGTTGACGCCCTTCTCGCTATAATAGGCGCCGAAGGCGAAGACTATCATGCGGCGCTTGAAGGCGAAACGCCGAAGGAAGCGCCGAAAGAAGTAGCAGTGGAGAGTAGCAGTAGCAGTGAAGAGCCTCCTACTGCTACTGCTACTCCATCCGAGCCTGCTGCAGCCCTGGCAAAAGGCAAGGGGGCCAAAGCAGCGGAAGATAAAAAGCCGCAGGAGGCTGTCGAAGCAAAACCGAAGGTTGATAAGGCCAGCATACCCGCAACGGTGATACGCATGCCGGCCCTTAGCGATACCATGACCGAAGGGGTGATCAATAAATGGAACTTTAAAGTTGGCGACACGGTTAAATCTGACGATTCGCTTGCTGATGTGGAAACCGATAAGGCCACCATGGAAGTAGTAGGTTATGAAGCCGGAACCTTGTTGTACATAGGCCCAAAAGAAGGGGAAGCGGCTCCGGTGAACGGTATAATTGCCATTATTGGAAAAGCGGGCACCGATATAACCCCGCTGCTGGAAGACGATGCGCCGGCAGAAAAAGCGGCAGCGGAGAGCAGCAGTAGCAGTGAAGAGGAAAAAGAAGATACTGCCGCTGCTACCGCCACTGCAACTACCGACGAAAGCCAAGATGACAGCCGCATAAAGGCATCGCCGCTGGCCCGTAAAATAGCAAAGGAACGTGGCATAAATCTGAAAGATATTAAGGGATCTGCCGAAGGCGGCCGCATCATTAAGAAGGATGTAGAAGAGTATGTACCGGCTGCGAAACCAGCTGCCGCTGAAGTAGCAGTGGAAAGTAGCAGTAGCAGTGAAAAAGAAACCCCTGCAACTGCAACTGCTACTGCTACCACCCCTGCTCCTCTTCCCGCCTACACCGGGGAAGAAAAATATACCGAAAAGCCGGTTAGCCAGATGCGTAAGGTGATAGCAAAACGCCTGTCGGAAAGCTTGTTTACCGCGCCGCATTTTTACGTGACCATGAGCATTGATATGGACGAGGCCGTTAAAGCCCGTACCCGCATCAACGAAGTGGCGCCGGTTAAAATATCATTTAACGACTTTGTACTAAAAGCATGCGCCGTTGCCCTAAAACAGCATCCTGCCATTAATTCATCTTACCTGGGCGATAAGATACGCTATAACGAGCATGTGCACATCGGCGTAGCCGTTGCAGTCGACGAAGGTTTGCTGGTTCCGGTGGTACGTTTTGCCGATGGAAAATCATTGAGCCGCATTTCGGCCGAGGTAAAGGATTTCGCACAAAAAGCAAAGGCAAAAAAACTGCAGCCGTCCGATTGGGAAGGCTCAACTTTTACCATATCAAACTTGGGCATGTTTGGCGTCGACGAGTTTACCGCCATCATCAATACGCCTGATGCCTGCATCCTGGCAGTAAGTGGCATACAACAGGTGCCGGTTGTAAAAAACGGCGCCGTAGTACCAGGCAACGTGATGAAAGTAACCCTAAGCTGCGACCACCGCGTAGTGGATGGCGCAACCGGGGCTGCATTCCTGCAAACGCTTAAATCGTTACTGGAAGAACCGGTGCGGCTGCTGATTTGATTTCGGAAGTCGGAATGCCGATTGCGGAATGTAAAAAACGCGAATAATATTATTTATAGCGATGGGTTTTAGGGCTCATCGCTTTTTTTGTTGTAACACCCGCACGTCATGCTGAACTTGTTTCAGCACCCCACGGAACAGGTAGGCCGCAGAAATAGCACTTATCTCACATCTTTTTTGATGCTCTCGTGGTGAACGGTTTTTGGGGTTCTCGTTATCAATTGCCTATTAACCGCCGCATCAAATACTACTTTTATCACATTTTTCCATTGCATGGCATTCTCTACATTGCACAATAAATCCCTTACAACAAAACAATTATAAAGCAAAAAGAGAATGAAAATAAAACTATTTTTAATAATCGCAGCTGTAGCGGGATTGTGCTCCGGCGCGAAGGCCCAGGATGTGCCAAATTATTATGTAGCCGGCCAGCTATCGATGATCATTCAAAAAATTGGCCTGCCGGTTGATTCAGCCGCAATTTATCTTAAAAGCGACTACACAAGGGTTGAGAATACCACAGGGACCCAGGTGGTGTATAAATCAAACCTTGACGAGGTATATATTTCATTTGAAAAAAATGAAAGCGGCAATATCGCCCTGATAAAATGTTTTATGGCCTCATCGATGCTGAGTACAGCCCAAAAAGCTATTACCCTGATGGGCATGGTCGCCTCGGGTACGCAGGCGCCGCCCGGGTTCACAGCGTATGCCACGCCAAAGTATGCCGCATTTTTAAACCCTAGCATGCCCGCAGGCAATTTAACAATGGTAATGGTGCAGGGGGGGAAGTGAGTCGGATTTCGGATTTCGGAGATCGGAGATCGGATGTCGGATGTCGGATGTCGGATTTCGGAGATCGGATTTCGGATGTCGGAGGTCGGAGGTCGGAGGTCGGAGGTCGGAGATCGGAAACATTATGTTAATCAGGAGTGGCGTGATCGTAGTTGCGGTTTGATAGTACAGCGTTGCGTTGTTTTGCCTGAACCGGGATAACGGAATTTATAGGGTTTTCGTGATAAATTAAGGGGTGTTTTAAGTCATGTTAGCCTGTTCCCAATCCCGGTTCCGGTAGAAGAATTCACATAAGCGTAATACGTCCGTTTAATAAGGGCGTTTTTTTTGTTGCTGATCCGCTTTTGGGAAAGCTTTAACTGCTTAGTCCGTTTTCAGACCACTCCTTTTTCTTCCGGACTTTCCTGACTTTTCCGACTTTTCCGACTTTTCCGACTTTCCCCCAAAACCACTATCTTTAGCGCCTAACCAAACCAAGTAAAATGAAAACTTTTACCTGTTTATCCGCGGCCGCATTACTTTGCAGCTTTGCCTGTGCTCAACAAATGAATACGCAAAAACTTACTTATCCCGCTACCAAAAAGGTAGACACAGTTACTAATTATTTCGGCACAGCCGTACCCGACCCCTACCGCTGGCTGGAAGATGACCGCGCAGCCGATACCAAAGCCTGGGTACAAGCCGAGAACAAGGTTACGCAAGCCTATCTTTCGCAGATCCCTTACCGCGATGCCATACATAAACGCCTGGAGCAATTGTGGAACTACGAGAAGTACAGCGCCCCTTTCAGGGAAGGCAAATACATGTATTTTTATAAAAACGACGGCTTGCAAAGTCAGTCGGTTTTATGGCGGCAGGTGGGTGACGGCGCGCCGGAGGTATTTTTGGACCCCAATAAGTTCTCGGCCGACGGCACGACCTCTATGCAGGGAATTGATTTTACAAAAGACGGCAGCATGGCCGCTTACCAGCTATCGGAAGGCGGAAGCGACTGGCGTAAGGTAATTGTGATAAAAACCGACGATAAAGCGATGATCGGCGATACGATGCGGGACATAAAGTTCAGCGGCATTGCATGGAAAGGTAATGAAGGTTTTTATTACAGCAGCTATGATAAGCCAAAAACCGGGTCGCAGCTGTCGGGGATGACACAATTCCATAAGTTATTTTATCACCGCTTAGGTACGCCGCAAAGCAGCGATAAGCTATTATTCGGCGGCGAGGAAACAAAACGCAGGTATATCGGCGCCTACTTAACCGAGGACCAGCGTTTCCTGGTGATAACGGCTGCCAACGAAACAACCGGCAACGAGCTTTATATACAGGATTTAAGCATACCGAATAGCCAGATTGTAAAGGTGGTGGATAATTTTGATAATGAGCACGTGGTGCTTACCAACGAGGGCAGCAAGCTGTACATTTTAACCAACCTGTATTCGCCAAACTTTAAAATAGTTACGGTAGATGCAATAAACCCCGCGCCTATTCACTGGAAGGACTTGATACCCAGCACGCAAAATGTGCTGACAGCCACGACCGGCGGCGGTAAAATATTTGCCGAATACCTGAAAGACGCTACTTCTTTTGTGCAGCAATACGATATGGATGGGAAGCTGGAGCGTACCATCGAGCTGCCATCGGTGGGTACCGCAGGGGGCTTCGGCACAAAGAAGGAAGAGAAGGAAACGTATTACACATTTACCAATTACGTTTACCCGCCTACCATCTTCAAGCTGGATATTGCCACGGGGGTGTCAACGGTATACAAGAAATCAAATGTGCAGTTCGACCCGGAACAGTACGAGAGCAAGCAGGTGTTTTATGCCTCGAAAGACGGCACAAAGATACCCATGATCATCACCTATAAAAAAGGGACCGTGATGAACGGTAAAAATCCGACGGTCCTTTATGCCTACGGCGGGTTCAATATCAGCCTTACGCCTGCCTTTAGTACCAGCAATATTATTTTACTGGAGCATGGGGGCATTTATGCGGTACCAAACCTGCGCGGCGGCGGCGAATACGGCGAAAAATGGCATAAGGCAGGCATAAAAATGAAAAAGCAAAATGTGTTCGATGATTTTATAGCTGCAGCCGAATACCTGATCAAACATAAATATACCTCAAAAGATTACCTTGCCATTTCGGGCGGGTCGAACGGCGGCTTGCTTATCGGCGCGGTAATGACCCAGCGGCCCGACCTGTGCAAAGTCGCCTTCCCGGCGGTAGGGGTGATGGATATGCTGCGTTACAATAAGTTTACGGCCGGCGCGGGATGGAGTTATGATTACGGAACCGCCGAAGACTCGGAAGAAATGTTTAAATACCTGTACAATTATTCGCCCTACCATGCCTTAAAACCCAACAATTACCCGGCAACAATGGTTACCACGGCCGATCACGACGACCGCGTAGTGCCGGCGCACTCATTCAAATTTGCCGCCCGTCTGCAGGAATACCAGCAGGGCCCGGCGCCTGTGATCATCCGTATCGAAACCAAAGCCGGGCATGGCGCAGGCCAAAGCACCGAGCAGGTGATCAGCGGCCAGGTGGATAAATGGGCTTTTATGTTTTGGAATATGGGAGTGGGGTGGTGATGTCGGATTTCGGATGTCGGCTTTAGGGAGTGCGGAAGTCGGAATGCCGATTGCGGAAGTGGCTTGCCCGGGCAATCGCCGCCATGAGCAAGATACCTGGGAATACTGTCGAAGTTTTTAACACTTCCATTTCTGAACTATGAAATTTCAATATGATGAAGCCGTTAGGTGTAATATTAATCGTAATTGCTCTGATTTGGGCTTTTATCATCCTAATAGTTTATTCAGACAACATGATGAGTAGTTCTCAAACCATGTTGTACTCCCTTATTTGCTTGCTTATGATTGGCAGCGGCATATTTCTGATGATCAAACCTCAAAAATAAGGATTTGAGTATTGCTTTACCGAAACATCCATTGCAGCTTCTTTCCGACTTTCCGGACTTTCCGACTTTCGGACTTTACTGACTTTACTGACTTTCGGACTACCCCCCCTAATCAAAGCCCTTGTTTCTTTGCAGGTAAGTGCCTAAGTTTGCGCCTCAATAATAAAATTATGTCAAAGGCATCTGAAATAAAGAATGGCAACATCATCCGCTTTAATGGTGAGTTGCTGCAGGTTGAAGAATTTTTACATCGTACACCGGGCAATTTGCGCGCTTTTTACCAGGCGCGCATGCGTAACGTTAAAACAGGCAAATTGGTGGAATACCGCTTCCGCACAGATGAGGAGGTAAGCATTGCCCGCGTTGAAACAAACGACTATCAATATTTATACGAAGACGGCGGCTCGCTGGTAGTGATGGATAACACCACCTATGACCAGCACAATATCCCCAAAACGCTTTTTGGTCCTGCAGTGAAGTTTTTGAAGGAAGGCATGAATGTGATCGTTGCCTTTGAAAGCGACGAGCCCATAATGGGACAGATCCCGGGCTCGGCAGAGCTCGAAATCACCTACACTGAGCCGGCCGTTAAAGGCGATACTTCCAGCGGCGCTTTAAAAAATGCAACCGTTGAAACCGGGGCAGAGATAAAGGTTCCGCTGTTTATCAATATTGGCGATAAGGTGAAAGTGGATACGGCAACGGGTTCGTACGTGGAGCGGGTGAAAGGTTAGCCCCCGCCCCCCCCGGCCCCCTGAAGGGGGAGTTTTGTTGGCATATAATAAGTTTTCTTTTCTAACTAAAATCCTTTAATTTCAAATGTTTATTTTGAGATTAAAGGATTTTCCTTTTTTTGAACCTTCCATGCCGCTTTATTTTTATTAAAAACCGATTGACCGTATGAAACCCTCTGTTGTTGTGGTTGGAAGTTCGAATACTGACATGGTGGTTAAGGCCCATCATTTGCCTGTTCCGGGCGAAACTATTTTGGGTGGCACATTTTTGATGAATGCCGGCGGTAAAGGGGCCAACCAGGCAGTCGCGGCGGCGCGATTAGGCGGCAATGTTGTTTTTATCGCCAAAACCGGGGATGATATTTTTGGAAAACAGGCCGTTCAATTGTTTAAGGAGGGAGGGATAGATACGAATTACATAATAACAGATCCTGAAAATCCATCCGGCGTCGCCCTTATAACAGTAGATGCTAACGGCGAAAACTGCATTGTGGTAGCGTCCGGGGCGAATGCAGCTTTGAAGCCGGCCGATCTGCAAAAAGCAGAAAAAATCATAACCGATGCCTCCTTACTACTTTTCCAACTGGAAATTCCCGTTGAAACAGTTGAATATGTTGCCAGCCTGGCGGCGAAAAATAGCATAAAAGTAGTGCTGAACCCGGCGCCCGCCTGCGCCCTTTCTGATGACCTGTTAAGCAAAGTCTCCATTATTACGCCCAACGAAACAGAAGCGGGGATGCTCACCGGCATACCGGTGACAGGTAGGCAAAGCGCCGAGAAAGCTGCGCGGGCGCTTGCCGCCAAAGGCATTGAAACGGTTATTATTACCATGGGCGCTGAAGGGGCTTTGTTGTTGCATGATAACGTTATTCATTTTTTCCCTGCACCTGTTTGCCAGGCAGTTGATACAACAGCCGCAGGCGATGTTTTCAATGGCGCATTGGTAGTGGCGCTTGCTGAAGGAAAGAGCATAATGGAGGCGGTGCCTTTTGCCATACAGGCCGCCTCAATTTCGGTATGCAGGATGGGCGCGCAGGCATCGGCGCCGTATAGGCATGAAGTAATAATGTAATAAATGAAAGGTTCGGAAATAAGAACCAAGAGCCAAGAATCAAGAGCCAAGACAAAAGCACGGTAAATGAGTCAAAAAGTTATAACAAAAAAATATTTTTAACAGCAATCATTCTTTTAATTATCTTGGTTCTTGACTCTTGGCTCTTGGCTCTTGGCTCTTGGTTCTTGGTTCTTGGCTCTTGGCTCTTGATTCCTGGCTCTTGATTCCTGGCTCTCCATAATTATAAACCTAATTAACCAGATATGTTCATCATTTCAACCTACCCTGTTGCGGTAATTTTCTGCATCATCACCATGCTTTGCTGGGGTTCATGGGCAAATACGCAAAAAATTGCCGGCAAAAACTGGCGCTTCGAGCTTTTTTACTGGGACTATGTCATCGGCGTGGTGCTGTTTTCGCTGTTTTCGGCGCTAACCTTAGGCAGTTTTGGCCACGGCGGCAGAAGCTTCATGGACGATTTAAAACAAGCAGACAGCGACAATATCATCAAAGCAATAGTAGGCGGTATTATTTTTAATGCCGCGAATATTTTATTGTCGGCGGCTATATCTATTGCAGGTATGGCAGTAGCTTTCCCGGTAGGTATTGGCATCGCACTGATTTTGGGTGTCATTATCAATTACGTAACCGCGCCGCAGGGAAACCTTGAGTTTATCATCATCGGCATCGTATTAATTATGGCGGCGATCATTGTAAACGCCATAGCCTATAGCAAGGCCAGCAAAAACGAAAAGAAGCTATCAGTTAAAGGCTTGCTGATATCAGTGTTGGCCGGCTTGCTGATGTCGTTATTTTACCGGTTTATCGCATCATCAATGGACCTCTCGAATTTCGAAAGCCCGGCGATAGGTAAAATGACACCCTATACTGCTGTATTCATATTTTCAATCGGCATATTGTTGAGTAATTTTGTCTTCAACAGCATACTCATTTACAAGCCCTTCGAGGGCGCGCCAACCAGCTATGCATCATGGTTCAACGGTAAATTCAGGCTGCACCTTACGGGCATACTTGGAGGCGTAATATGGGGAATTGGCAATTCATTCAACCTGATAGCCGCAGGGAAAGCCGGGCCGGCCATATCATACGGCCTCGGCCAGGGTGCGACTATGGTAGCCGCCCTCTGGGGCGTTTTTATATGGAAGGAATTCAAAGGCAAAGGCGCAAATACCGGCGGCTTAATCGCTGCCATGTTTGTTCTATTTATTGCGGGTTTGGGAATGCTGATATATTCGGGATTGTAGGGGGGAATTCGGAAGTCGGAATGCCAATTGCGGAATGTTTTGAATTCGGAAGGCGGAATGCCGATTGCGGAATGTTTTGAATAGGAAAAGGGGAATGTAATATGCCGAACGTTTTAAATGTGTACATTTCTTTCCCCTCTTTACGGCCTGCCGTAGAGAGGGTGGTCGAGCGAAGCAAAGACCGGGTGAGTAAATACGGAAGCGGCATTAACGCAAATACCCGGCGCACAATTGACTGCCCCAACATCCCCGCTAGCCAATGGATCGACCTTCTCTTTGCTGCACGCAAAGCGGGCTAAAAAAGTATTTTAAAAACATACAGCATCAATCACCCAAAATCTATACGAATGAAAAAGCTGCTTCTCCTATTCATCACCATATCAATCCTGTTGCCGGGTATTTCTTCCGCCCAGCAGATTCGCCTCCTCGGCAATACCCGCGAAATGATTGCCGGCCCGTCAAATCCATCCCAACAAAAACAATGGCTGGATACCCTTAAACAGTGGCGCTTAATGGAACGGAAAAAGCTGAATTATAATGACAAGGAATACCGCAGGCCGCAATTCAACTGGGTTAAAACCTGTTTTATATACGCGCAGATAATGGCCCACGACCGTTATTTATATGATCCTGAAAAACGTAAATATACCGTCGACCGCTTTTTGAATGACCTTGAAAAACGTTACGGCGGATTAGATGCCGTGCTGGTTTGGCCCACTTACCCCAATATTGGCGTTGACAACCGCAACCAGTTTGATCTTGTTGCCGATATGCCGGGCGGCAAGGAAGCCTTAAAGCAGATGATCAAAGATTTTCATAAACGGGGTGTTCGGGTATTTTTCCCGATAATGATTTGGGACCACGGCACACACAGGATATCCAGCACCATACCAAAAACCATAACCAGGGAAATGAAGGAACTGGGCGCCGATGGCTTGAACGGCGATACCATGAACGGCGTGACCAAAGATTTTTTAGATGCCTATACCGAGATCAATTATCCAATCGCTCTGCAACCCGAAGTTAATTTCAGCGACCTTAAAATGACCGAGTGGAACCGCATGAGCTGGGGTTATTATTTTCCCGACTGGGGCCAGCTTAAATATAATTATATTCCCGGCGTTAGCCTTTATAAATGGCTGGAGCCCCGCCACCAGGTACATATTACCGATAGGTGGGCCATTAACAAAACCGACAACCTGCAGTACGCTTTTTTTAACGGCATTGGCTACAATAGCTGGGAAAACATCTGGGGAATATGGAACCAGGTGCCTGAACGTTATGCCGAAGAAATCCGCAGGATCAGGATGATCTATCAGCAAGTTTCTTGGGTTTGGAACAACCCAGGATGGGAGCCGCATTTCCCCGTTGTGCAGAACGGGGTGTTTGCCTCAAAGTTTCCAGGGGCTAATGAAACTGTTTACACGTTTGTAAACCGCGACAGCACCGATAAAACCGGGGTGCAAATATGGCTGCCTTACAAAAAAGGCGTTAGCTATTATGATCTGTGGCACGGCGTTCAACTTCATCCTGCAAAAGATGGAAACAAGATCAGCCTCGATTTTTCAATAGAGGGCAACGGATTTGGCGCTGTGGAGGAAAGAAGTAACAGTTTGTATCCCGTTGACTTTATGCAATTTTTGGCCCAAATGAAGCAACGGGCCAAAACACCGATAAACAGTTTGCCGGGTACCTGGAAACCGATCAGCCAGGATATAGTGGCCGAAATAAAAACCAAAAAACCGAAATCGGCGCCTGGTGATATGGTGCTGATCCCTGCTACCAATAAATACGACTTCGAAACCAAAGGGGTGATGATCGAGGGCGATGAATTACCGGATGCCGTGGGTGTGCAGTACCCGTGGGAAAGCCACCCGCAAAGGGCGCATAAAAAAACCATGGAAATAAACGCTTTTTATATCGACCGCTTCCCCGTAACCAATGAGCAGTTTAAACAGTTTATGGATGCCACACGCTACCAGCCAAAAGACGGCCATAATTTTTTAAAGGATTGGAAGCATGGAACCTACCCCAAAGGCTGGGACAATAAGCCCGTAACCTGGGTGTCATTGGAAGATGCCCGGGCCTATGCCGCCTGGGCCGGCAAACGGTTGCCGCACGAATGGGAATGGCAATACGCCGCCCAGGGAACTGACGGGCGTTTATATCCCTGGGGGCCGAAGCGCGATACGACAAAAATACCGCCGGCAGACACTACCCGCAGCATGCGGCCGCCCACCGATGTTAATGCATATCCTGCCGGTGCAAGTCCTTTCGGCGTTATGGATATGACCGGCGATGTTTGGCAATGGACGGATGAATATATTGATGAACACACCCGCTCGGCAGTTTTAAAGGGCGGAAGCTATTTCCATGCACAAACATCGGGCTGGTATTTCCCGCAGGCACAAGAAGTGAATAAGCAAGCTAAATATTTGTTAATGTCGCCGGGCATGGACAGGGCTGGGACGATTGGGTTTAGGTGCGTGATGGATAACTGAAACGGTTATAGATTTGTCCGCCATGCGTTCCCGGTGGAGCGCTTTACCATAATTATTATACCGCAATCCGGCATAAAATAACGCCTCTTTGCCGCATTCGCCTGCCTCATCCCCTTTGTTATCCGCAGTCATTGACCCCAAAAAGTGGGTTTACACATGGTTTACATAATTAAAGGTTTACACTTTCATATTTAACTGTAAATCAATATGTTATATCGATCACATCGAGAAAACACGGTTTACACCTGCAACCCATAAACCAGCGCCGTATCGTTTATATACCGACGCTTAGCCACAGGCCGAAAGCCCTGAGCTCTAACTAAAAACGTAGATTTGTCAACTTTTAAAAAGTTGACAAATCTACGTTTTCAAAATATTAAGGGCCGTCATGTTGCCTGAGTGAGTGGATGAATCAAAATCACAATTTTACTTCAATAAGTTCCCTCCCTAATTCATGAAAGGCATTTTCCAACTTTTCGATTTGTGCTCGGCGTGGCTTTTTTGAGCCAGATGCATAATGATGTAACTGTTTTGAATTAATTCCCGTCAAACGGTGTAGCGCCGTTTTTGTGAATATTCCTTTATAGTAGTTTAAAAGCCCTTCGGCATCGAAATGATAAACCAACTCATAAGCGCCATTAAAAATTGCAGGAATATCGTCGCCATCTTCTATACTGCTTTTAATGTGCAGGTCAACGGCTTCCTTAATGTGCTGATTTACCTCCTTTGGGGTGCTGCCTGTTGCCACGCAGCCAGGAAGCAGCGGTACACAAGCTGAAAAATTACGGCCTGAATAATAAATATCGACTATTACTTTATTGTCCATAATGGTTATCTAACTATCTCACCACCCACCCTTCAAACGGCTTAACCGTCGCACAATTCGGGCCGCCATCTTTTGCCGTGCCGGGGACAGAGGTTTCAAGAAATAATTTCGGGTTGGCTTTTAGCTGGTCGATCATCTCCCAGGTAATGCCCCTTAAGGGTATTTTGAGCCGCCGGGTCCAGGGGGATAATGTTTGGCCTGCCAAAGTACCGATATCGAAATAGATAAACCTTTCCGATACAGGGCCTTGCACAAACGACCCGGAAAAATCGGGCTGAGGGCTTTTTTGTTCGTCGCCTTTGAGCATGATGGTCAGGCGAAAATGCAGGTCTTGCGAACCCGAGCGCTGAATTTCAACCGTTTGATAATTGTTGCCGGAACCTTTTTGCAGGCCAAAGTCAACGCCGGGCGGCGGGCTAAGTAAAGCAATACGGAGCTGTAGTTCCATTTGAAAAAGGTTATGTATCCGCCAAAAAGATTTGTCAACTTTTTAAAAGCTGACAAATCTAAATATCTAAAACTCCAGTTCCAACAGCACCGGGCAATGGTCTGAGTGCCTCGCCTCCGGCAATATTGCCGACCTTTTAATATTCCCTTCAAGCGCCCGGGTTGCCATGTTATAATCAATGCGCCAACCCAGGTTCTTGGCGCGCGAATTCGCCCGGAAGCTCCACCATGTATAATTGTGCGGCTCTTTGTTTAAGTGCCTGAAGGTATCTACATAGCCCGAATTTATAAAATTCTCCATCCACTCCCGTTCCTCCGGCAAAAAGCCCGATGAGTTTGCATTTGATTTTGGGTTATGGATATCGATGGGCCGGTGGCAAATATTATAGTCGCCGGAAATAACCAGTTTCGGGCATTGGGATTGCAGCAGCTGCAGGTACCTGCCGAACTCATCCATAAAGCGGTATTTAAACGCCTGCCGCTCATCCCCGCTTGAGCCGGATGGAAAATAAACACTCATCACCGAAACATCGTCAAAATCAACACGGATATTGCGGCCTTCGCGGTCGTACTCGCTTATCCCGCAGCCATATTCTACATGTTTTGGTGTTTTTTTGGTGAAGATGGCCGTACCGCTGTACCCCTTTTTTTCGGCAGGGTACCAGTAATGCTCATAGCCTAATTGTTCCACCAAAATCAAATCGGTTAAAACATCCGGCGTAGCTTTAATTTCCTGCAGGCAAACCACGTCGGCATCGGTAGCCTGCAGCCAGCCCAGCCAGTTTTTGCTCATCGCCGAGCGGATGCCGTTAACGTTGTACGTTATTATCTTCATGCCCCCTGACCCCCTAAAGGGGGAAATGTTTTGCCCCCTAACCCCCTGAAGGGGGATTTTTTTGTTATTTATTGGATGTAAATATAGAAAGACGATTGTAAAATTTGTAAACCGCCATTCCAGCTCCCCCTTTAGGGGGTAATGTCGCTAACTTAAGGGATTTAATATCGAATAATGAATGTCGAACACTGAATGATGAAGTAACATTTCGATATTCTACATTCAATATTCATTATTCGATATTATTTTACACCTGTATTTTCAGTTTAAGTTAGTGCCATTACTTTAGGGGGCCGGGGGGCCAAAAATCTTATCCAATTGTTTACACTCTTTTTTGCTCAACAACTCAATCGTCATAGGCACATCTTCAAGCGGCCGGTCGTTTTTATCTTTTTTTACGGCAGCAATCCGGTCTACCATATCAATACCATAAACTACTTCGCCGTAAACGGTATAGTTTTGGTCGAGATGCGGCGCGCCGCCTACCGATTCATAATATTCGCGCTCCCAGGCCGGGATCTTACGGCCTTTCATCCGCGTCTGTTCAAGCGTATCTAATTTGCCATCAGTAAACCGTTTCCCCTCAACAATGTAAAACTGGCAGCCGCTTGATGCTTTTGCAGGATTATCATCGCGCGCCGCAGCCAAAACCCCACGCTTATGAAAAAGGCTGTCCCTGAATTCAGCCGGAACGGTATAACCCACATCGCCGTTGCCAAGTTCCGCGCCGGGCTTTGCTTTTTGCGGATCTTTTGAATCAGGATCGCCGCCCTGTATCATAAAGTTCTGTATCACCCTGTGAAACAAAGTACCATTATAAAAACCCTGCTTTACCAGCTTGATAAAGTTATCCCGGTGCTTGGGCGTTTCGTTATACAACCGGATAATGCACTCGCCGTAACTGGTTTTTATCCGGACATACTGGTTTTTCGGCCCCCCGGCAAATGCCGCGGTAAGGGTAAGCAGTAATAGGGTTGTTGTAAAAAATCTCTTCATAGCAATTGGTTGAGGCCCCCCAGCCCCCTAAAGGGGGAGCTTTTGATTAATGTTCCCCCTTCAGGGGGTTAGGGGGTCAATTTCCTCAAAATAACTAATTATTAACGATTTTATCATCATTTCCTGCTCAAGTAGGGTATAATTTGGTACCGTTTTTACAAGTTTCCAGTGCGGCCAGCCGTCCTGGTCCAGGCCCTCCAGTTCATAAAAGCCAAGCATGCTGAACAATTTGCAATTGGCAATATGCATCAGTTCTTCCTTTTGCCGCTTGCTGAATTTTCGCGGCCCCTGCCCAAGTTCCTGCACACCGATGAGGAAGAGCATCACTTTTATATCCGGTTTTTCGCTATCAAACTCCTCAGCTATCCGCTGCTGCAACGCACTCCACTTTAAATTGATCTCAGCCGGTTTCATGTGGCAAATATAGTTCATTGGTTCATTGGTTCATTAGTTCATTAGTTCATTGGTGCATGGTTTGTAGCGGACTTGATAGTCGTCGGGCGTAATAGCGCATAAACAAGTGTCCTAATGAACAACCATCCGAAGCAGACTAATAAACTAATGAAGCAATGAACTAATGAACTAACCTCCCGAAGCAGACCAATGAACCAATGAACTAACCTCCCGAAGCAGACCAATGAACTAATGAACCAATGAACCAATGAACTAAACAATATTGTTACACATCGGGCGGCTTCGAAACTTTTTAATAACTACTTTTGTTCGAAATTATAAAACGAGCATTTGCCGGTTTGAAAACGCGTAAATATCATATTATCTGTTCATGGGTATTGCTCACCTGCTTTATCGCAGGGCAGTATATGATTTATGCGCATCAGCATCATCTTATAAAGGGAAGCAGTAAAACTACCAGTATTTGCACGAAACTGCCCGGACAGACTGTTGCGGAAAAGTGCTATTTGTGTGATGTTATGCATCACAATGTGATGACTATCACGGTACAGCCGTACCTCAATCCGGTCCGGGTCTGCAATCATTTTTTCACCTGTTTTGAAGATACCTTCACCAGCATTCAGCTGAATATCTCCGGGGGGCGTGCCCCGCCTATAGCCGGTTAACAATCGTTAAATTAAATCAATAGCGCCCGCGGGCAATTATTGAAACGATTGCTTATTACTTGCGTCTAACAAAATGCAATAAAAGTTACCACGAGATTTTACTTCGATAGTATTTATCGGTCATTGTACATAAAATCTCATTTTCAAATGAATACCATAAGTTAATATGCCAGTCAAAATTCGAATATCAATATTATCATTAATCTTATCCTTACTCTCGACTGTTGTCATCGGTGCTGCTAAATTATCGCCAGGTGACGGCGCTGGCACTTTAACCGGCACAGTAACCGATAAAGCTGACGGCAAACCCATCATCGGCGCTACGGTAAGTGTTCCGGATATAAGGACCGGTTCCATCACTGATACAAGCGGGCATTATAAGCTGAGCAATTTACCCAAAGGTATCCACCTGGTGCAGGTCAGCTATATCGGCTACGCGACTTTTAATCAGAAGGTCGATTTTACAAATACAACTGTTCTCAATATTCAATTGCAGTCGTCATCGATCGAGGCGGGCGTGGTTATTATTACCGGCGTAAGCAAGGCAACCGAAATAAAAAGGGACCCCGTGCCCATGGTGGCTGTCGGGAAAAATTATATCGACGAACATTCCGCTTCGGGCAATGTGATCGACGAGATCGCAAATTTGCCGGGCATCAGTGCGGTTACCACCGGCCCCAACATTTCTAAGCCGTACATACACGGTTTGGGTTATAACAGGGTGGTCACTTCCGTGGATGGCATACGGCAGGAGGGCCAGCAATGGGGCGACGAACACGGTATTGAAGTGGACCAGAACTCCATCGACCGTGTTGAAATTATTAAAGGCCCCGCAAGTTTAAGCTACGGCTCGGACGCCATTGGCGGCGTTGTAAATTTAATCACTACCCCGCCGGTTCCCGATGGCAAAATTTTGGGTTCGGTGACCGGCATTTACGGTACAAACAATGGATTGATCAACAGCTCATTCAAGCTGCAGGGGAACCGAAACGGGTGGCTATGGGGTACGGTGCTTTCCGACAAGATGGCTAAAGATTACCAGGATCCGCACGATGGGCGGGTTTATGCCACCAATTTCAGGGAAAAGGACGCAAGGGCGATGATAGGCCTCAATAAATCATGGGGTTATTCATACCTTAATGCTTCCATATTTGACGATCAGCAGGCTATCCCCGATGGCAGCCGTGACCCGGCTACCAGGCAATTCACACAGCAGATCACCGATTCGGATACGTTCCGGCCGGTTGTACCGGGGTCTGCATTAAATTCTTATGCTATTCCAACCTTGCATCAGCATGTCCAGCTGTACCGCATTTATGATAACAGCAGCTTTAATATCGGCAATGGCAACCTGCTGGTTAACCTGGGGTACCAATACAGCCACCGGCAGGAATTCACCCATCCGCAGAACGCAGATATTCCCGGCCTCAATCTGCGATTGGCTTCATATACCTACGATGTTAAATACAATTTTAACATTGGCAACGACTATGAAACCACCGTTGGCCTGAACGGGATGTACCAAAATAATACATTGGGTTACAGCACCGATTTTCCCATCCCGGCCTATCACCAGTTTGATATTGGCCCGTTCTTCGTCGTAAAAAAGACCTTCGGAAAGTTGGACCTTTCGGGCGGCTTGCGTTATGATAGCCGCTCATTTACCGGCCAGGCTGCTTATATTGATACATCAAGACAGTTTTTCCCGGCACTTTATACGGGGCCAAATCCGACCTCGACGCCAAACGTTGTACAACAGTTTGGTACGCTGAGCAAATCATTTTCGGGCACATCCGGCAGTTTTGGGGCCACCTATAATTTTTCAGATAAATTCCTGATCAAAGCAAACATCGCCCGTGGTTTCAGGGCCCCAAGTATTGCTGAGCTTTCGGCCAACGGCCCTGATCCGGGTTCGCAGATATACCACGTTGGTAACAGCAGCTTCAGGCCCGAGTTTAATGTGCAGGAGGATATAGGCGCCTTCCTTTCTTTGCCGAATGTTTCGGCCAGCGCCGAGCTTTTCAGGAATAACCTCCAAAACTTCATATTTCAGCAGCAATTGCTCGATGCACAGGGCAACCCCCAGCGGGTGGATGCTGACGGCGCAGCCGACCCTAACGGGCAATACAGCAGGTTTACTTATGTTCAAAACAGGGCCCGCATACAAGGCGGAGAATTTAGTCTTGATATCCACCCCGTGTCGTGGCTGCATTTTGAAAATTCACTTACACTAACCTACGGCAGAAACCTGGGCAATGGCGGCGCCGTGCCCGACAGCCTTAAATATTTACCTTTCATCCCGCCGCTGCATACGCATTCCGAGTTGCGGGGCAATTATGCCGGTGGTTTTGGTCACTTTAAAAAGCTTTATGCATTTGTGGGTTTTGATCATTATAATGCCCAGGACCAATTTTTTGCGGCTTATGGAACTGAAACCTATACCGCAGGTTACAATTTACTGAGCGCCGGTTTAGGCGGCAACCTGGTTAACGCAGCCGGCAAAACCGTTGCCCAAATATTTATTGAAGGAACCAATCTTGCCGATGTAAGCTACCAATCGAACATGAGCAGGCTCAAGTATTTCGATAATCCAGTTGTACCGGCCGGCGTGCAGCCCGGTATTTTTAACATGGGCCGGAATATCAGTTTCAAATTAGTACTACCGTTTGACCTCTCGCCGCATGGAAAAGTTGTAGCGGGTTCTTAGAAGCTGTCTAAAAATGGGATAAATTTATCATTGCCGTTGGCTTTAGCCAACCGGATTAAATAAATGAAAGGTCGGCTTTAGCCAAATAATATGGGGGCATAATTTGCCAGCTTTTTGGCTGAAGCCATTAGCTTCCTTACTAATATTCCGTTGGCTGAAGCCGACGGCAATGAATTTACGTTTGCAGTAAATTTGCATTATCATTTTTAGACAGCTTCTTAAAACCTAAAGCGATATTTGGTAAAGCGCCCGGCCGCTTGACCCGGTATTTCGGACGGCAAACCCGCCGGGCAGATAAAGCCTGCATTAAGTAGTCATAAACCGCGGCCATTGGAAACGCGCAAAGAAATGCTGCAAAAGTGCAAACCCTTGGTTAAATCAATGTAAAATGCTGATTATCAGAACTTTATAGCAATGTTAACCAAGAAATATGTTAACTTTTGTTAACCCTTTTTGCGGCGCCTGAATGAGCAAATATTTGTGCATTTGCACATTACTTGCTATTTTCACCGTTCACACCGCTCCAAAAATGAAAAAAACCATTACCCTTGCCCTGGTCGCCTTAGCAGCCACAGTAAATGCACAGCAAAAAATCACAGGTTTTACCGATGCCTCGGCCGGCAAAGAGCTGCAGGCTGAAAAAACTTTTGATGCCTCCCTGAGCGCCCCGCGCATCGGCGAAACCATTAAGGAACTGTCGGCATTTCCGCATAATTTGGGTTCGCCGGGGAGTAAGGCGGTGGCCGAAAAGATATTGCAAAAGTATAAAAGCTTTGGTTTGGACGCGCATATTGAAACTTATACGGTGCTTTATCCTACCCCAAAAACACGCCTGCTTGAGCTTACCGGCCCAACGAAGTATACGGCGGTATTAAAGGAACCGGCAGTGGCTGAAGACGCTACATCCGGCCAGGCCAACCAGCTGCCAACCTATAATGCCTGGAGCGCCGACGGCGATGTCAGCGGCCAGTTAGTGTTTGTAAACTATGGCCTGCCCGATGATTACGAAACCCTTGCCAAATTGGGCATTGATGTAAAAGGTAAAATTGTGATAGCCAAATATGGCCGCTCGTGGCGCGGGATAAAACCAAAGGTAGCTTGTGAACACGGCGCAATTGGCTGCATCATATACTCCGACCCGGCGGATGATGGCTATAGCGCGGGCGACGTATATCCAAAGGGCGCTTATAAAAACGAGTTTGGCGTTCAGCGCGGCTCGGTAATGGATATGGTGATCTATCCAGGCGACCCGCTGACACCGGGCGTTGGCGCCACCAAAGATGCTAAACGGCTTGACAGGAAAGATGCCGTTACCATATTAAAAATTCCCGTTTTACCCATAAGCTACCACGATGCGCAGCCCCTGCTGGCTGCAATGGACGGTACTGTTGCCCCGCGCAACTGGCAGGGCGGCCTGCCTATTACCTATCATGTCGGGCCGGGTAAGGCGATGGTACATTTAAAACTTGAATTTAACTGGGATATGGTGCCTGCGTACGATGTGGTAGCCAAAATAAAAGGCTCAGAATGGCCGGATGAATGGGTAATGCGCGGCAATCACCACGATGCCTGGGTAAATGGCGCCTCCGACCCTATCAGCGGGCAATCGGCCATGCTGGATGAGGCGGCGGCTTTAGGCGAGCTGCTTAAAACCGGCTGGAAGCCGAAACGCACTATTGTTTATTGCTCGTGGGATGGGGAAGAACCGGGCTTATTAGGCTCAACGGAATTTGCCGAAAACCACGAAAAGGAATTGCAGGAAAAGGCGGTGGTTTACATAAATTCGGATAGCAACGGGCGTGGATTTTTTGGCGCGGGCGGCTCACAAGCGCTGGAAACGCTTATGGACGAGGTGGCTGCCGGTGTGACCGATCCGGAGACCAATGTAAGCGTATTGAGCCGGAAACATGCTGTTCAACTGGTTAACGCATCATCGGTAAAAGATAAAAAAGAAATTTTGGACAGGAAGGTTGAACCCCTGGAGCCGCTGGGTTCCGGCTCCGATTATTCCTCGTTTTTGCAGCACCTTGGTATTCCAACGCTCGACCTTGGCTTTGGCGGCGAAGACGGCGGCGGCGACTACCATTCTATTTACGATTCGTTCGACGATTACCGCAGGTTTAAAGATTCATCGTTTAAATATGGCGTTGCATTGTCCGAAACGGCCGGTCATGCCGTTTTACGCATGGCGGATGCCGATCTGCTGCCATTTGATTTCCGCAACCTGCAAACCACCATCGCTAAATATGCAGCCGAGCTGAACGACCTGGTAAATACCATGCGGGATAATACGGATATGGAAAATCAGCTGATAAAAGCCAATGATTTTGCTCTCGCCGCCGACCCGACCAAACACCAATACACGCCCGTAGCCAAAGCCGAGGTACCGAAACTTGATTTTGAGCCATTAACAAAAGCGTTAGACAGCTTAAAGAAAAGCGCCAACCGGCTGGCAGCTACCTGGGCCGCCGCTGCACAAACCGATGGCAGCCACGACAAACTGAACCAAAAGCTGTTTCATGCCGAGCAGCAATTGTTAAGCGAGGGCCTGCCGCGCCGTCAGTGGTACAGGCATACTATTTATGCCCCAGGTTTTTATACAGGCTATGGCGTTAAAACCCTCCCCGGTATACGTGAAGCCATTGAGCAGCGCAACTGGACCGAGGCACAGGAGCAGATTGGGGTGGTGGCGCAGCATATCAATAATTTGGCGGTTTATTTGAATACGGCAACGCAATAATTCCTTTAGCCTGATTGCCCGGAGGCGGTCACGGTCATTTCACCACAAAGCCCGGCACATTGGCCGGGCTCACCTTTTTATGGCGCGGTGCAAAAGCCAAAAAGCGCTGAGTTCTTGTGCCCCGCTGAAAAGATGTTTTCATAAGAGATATTTTTTTAATTTTTACGACAATATTAGTAACGTTCTGTATCTTTTGTACGTAAAGACAGTAATTAACAGATTTTAAACGATCAGTTAGTAGTTAATCTAAAGCAGGTAGAGCGCAAGGCCAAACCTGCTTTGCTTTTTTAGGGGGGTGATGTGCCAAGATAACCTATTGTCACTCGCGCCACCCGAATAAATTTCCGCACCAAAGTAAATTCCGAATTGTGCAAGGCGGATTTGCACTATTCGCAGCTGCAAACTGCTGGCTAACAATCGGCCGGCATGCAAAACCTGGTTATAGCCGGAATTTTAAAAAGCCGGAAAATTATTTATGCCACTTGCGCGGGACTATTGCGGATTACCCGGTTTAAAAGAAATTATACTGGTTGGATCGTTTGATGCTATAACCTGCATAGTTTATTACCCGTCGGCAGGGCACGATAACGCCACCTCTTTAGGTTTAGGCTGCATCGCGCCAGAGGGGGGTATTAATCAAGCAATTACAATTTTGAAATAACCGCCTGATAATCAGTAAGCTGGGTCAACCCTATTCAGGACGACAGACAGTGCATTGTAAATTTGTACTTCGTAGATACTCGTCGCCGGAAATTTTTTCAAATAAGCGATTTGTTTGTAACCAAATTCTATGTTAATCGAAGTGTGTAATGAAACAACTCTTTAAAAAAATCGTCTCGAACATCGGGTTCTTCTAAAATCTTGATAATATCATAGAATTTTTCGACTAGACGATCATTTTGAATTCGCTTTTGAAGTTCTGGCGTATACACTGCCGAAAGAAAAAAGTTTTTGCACTTTTGGCTTGCTTGAAGTGAGTGTTGAAATGATTTTGTCGCGGCTCCATATCGTTCCAAAGCTCCTGCCGGATCGATCCCGCCCTTTATTTCGACTACCGCTAAAAGCTCCTCGCCATTGTCCGTTTCTTTTGAAAAAGAAATATCGGGCTCAGATGAAAACCGCATGATGATACCTTCGGGTAATTTTGACATTTTCGGCAAAATATCGGATAACGGGGTATCTTCTCCGCTGGTATCTTCAATTAATAGTCTCTCTTTTAGCCATTCATAAATCAAACTGCGTACTCTTTCTTCGGCAATAGTCCCCACCTTATTTCTCATTACTCCGTCCAAAGTTATGCCTAACGTTGCTATTATTGTCCTTTTGCCATTCTCCAGCGTCCAAGCAGTTGACCCCTTAATAATAGAACAAATAAATGTATTATAAACACGTGACATTTTAAGGGCTTTTTCGTCGCTCATTTTCGAGCGATTTTTTCCGGTTTCGAAGCTTTCGACCGATCCAAAGTATTCCTTTGCTGCTTTAACTGAGAGCCCTGTTAGACCTCTATAATATAAACTTGTAATAGGTATTTGTGAGAGAGTATCGGGATGGCAAAAAACAAATTTAGGATCGTACTTTTTATCCACTGTCACGTAATCCCAAGTTTCCTTGTCAATCATTAGCGTGGATAGTGATTCCCAATTTAAATTTATTTCTAATTCCCTTAAAATGTCGAAAGCCTTAATATCTCTTCTTTTCTGAAGTGATGTAACAATTAGTAGGGATTTTACTTTCCTTAAATTATCTGAATAACTATCCATCATTTAATTTTTTGACCAAACATAAACACATTTTCTAATTTCATTGCGTCCATGAATGCCCATTTGTTGGCTACTATTCCCTTTCCCTTTTTCTAAAACCCATATTACTTCAGTTGTAAGACCCGCTTCACGAGCAAAGTCAGATAAAATTAAGTCGACAGGAATTTCGTTCCCATTATATTGCACATTATCATTAACCATTATAATCTTTCCTTTCGTTTTTAGTGTTCTCGCTAGTTCATTTATTACGAAATTCATCTCAAAAAAATAGTTATTTATCATTCCGGGTATGTTCTTATTATTGAGGATATCTCTGCAATTATTAAGATTAGTAATTATTTCGCTTAAGACCGGATGATTTTTGTGTACTTCCACAATTCTTTCAAATTGTTCAAGCTTTCCTTTTCGTATGTACAACGATTTTAAATCAGCATATTTACTTTTATTCTCTACGGTTGCCGACAATAATGTCTGCCTTAATTCTTTGATTTTTTTATCATCCACCCCTGTAAAGGCGAGTTCCAACGCGTAAGTTCTGGTATAATCATATCTGTTGCAATATGGGGGCGAGGTGATGACCAGATTCACAGATTCAGATTTTAAATCTTGCAACTTATAGAGACAGCTTCCAGATATAAGGTTGAATTCAGGGCATTTTGGTTCAGATGTATTTCCTATATCTTCCTTTATGTTTTCAAGTTTTTCAAACAATCGATCTTTAAAAGGGTAGATAATTCCTTTGTTGAATTTGGATTTTAGGTTTCTATCTGAGCGATAATCCCATCTTAAATATTGACCGTCCTTTCTTGTAAAAGAAACATCTTCTAAAATTGAAATTGCTATTAACGATAATAAAGATTTTATATCCTCACTAGAACAATGTTCGAATAAAAATTTTCGAAAATTCGCGATGCTAATTTCTGTTTCTTTGGGAAAAGCGCCCCTGGTAATTGCTATATGTTTAAAAAAAAATTGGCTTTCAACTGAAGCATCAAGGAAATCGACATGTTTTAATTGATCAATAAGATTAATGATCCTGTCTTTACTTATACGCTTACTTGCAATACGCGCGTTGATTGCCAAAACAGCGTGTGGTAACAACTCAATTCCAACTGCATCAAATCCGTTTTCACAGCTCGTAGATAAACTAGTACCAATACCGGAAAAAGGGTCTAGAACAACTTGGTTTTGGTATGGTTCACCGAATAGCTTTAAGATATATTTAACAAAATTAGTTGAAAATCCTTCTTTGTATTTAAACCATCTATAAAAGGGCTCAGACTTGTTTGCTTGAAATGAAATTAATGATCGGTTTAATAATTTATTTACACTTAATTTACTTTTATAGTAGTTATTTAACTCTTGACTTTTATTTAAAGTAGTTAGTTGTTTTGTTTTAAAATCATCTATTGCAAAAGCATCTTGAGTAGAATATAACATTTTAAAATTTAATTTTTGTGATTTGTTAACCTGTGCTAACAAACTTAGCTAAAAGATTTCTTTTTTTTAATAAAGTTATTAACAATCTCCCCTCTTACCGAGAATGTTGCCCAAGCAAAAAAGTGGTGATGTACTTGCGCCCCGCTGCCAGGCATCAAGCATGTTTACATTGTACCAGATGTCACATTTATGGGTTGAACTTCCTATCCTGATTAAAACCGCACTGGTAAAAACCATGCAACCGGTAAACAAGGTGCCGGCAAGTTTGCCCAAGTAGTTTTCTCCTCGTACCTCGTCGACAAATGGAGGAATTATCGTAGATATATTAATTCTCAAACGCCAGCAACGCCGCTTCAATCCTGTTCACCGTTTCCTCTTTCCCCAGCAGCGCGGCGATGTCAAATACGTGCGGACCGAATTTGCCGCCAACCAGCATAATGCGGAACGGCAGCATCAGTTCGCCGACCTTAATGCCCTTTTCTTCGGCGAGGGCCTTAAATGCGGCCTCGAGCGCAGCAGGTTCAAGTGTTTCGGCGCTATTTATTGTTTCAATAAAGAAATTAAAAAATTCCTTTTTATCGTCAGTCCACTTTGGCTTTACGGCGTTTATATCGTATTCCTTCGGCGGCTGAAAAAAGTAGCCAGCCTGCTGGTAAAAATCAGTCAGTAAAACACAGCGGTCTTTCACTTGCTCAATAATTTTCAGCAGGTAAGCATCATCGTTAACCACAATTCCCTTATCTTCCAAAACGGCTCTTACTTTCTGCTTTAAGCTTTCAGCTTTCACCTTCTTTATCCATTCCGCATTGAACCATTTAGCTTTCTCGAAATCAAATTTAGCGCCCGCTTTGCTTACACGGTCAAGCGAAAATTTTTCAACCAGTTCATCCAGGGTAAATATCTCCTGGCCGGTGCCGTCGTTCCAGCCAAGGGTGGCCAGCAGGTTTATAAACGCTTCGGGCAAAAAGCCCAACTCGCGGAAACCCGGGGTCAGTTCGCCGGTTTTGGCATCAAACCAGTTCATGGCATACACCGGAAAGCCCAGGCGCGCGCCGTCGCGCTTGCTTAATTTGCCATGGCCGTCAGGCTTTAATATCAGCGGCAAATGCGCCCATTGCGGCATATCGGCCTTCCAGCCTAAATAATCCCAAAGCAACAAATGCACCGGCGCCGAAGGCAGCCATTCCTCGCCGCGGAAAGCATGCGAAATCTTCATCAGGTAATCATCAACCACAACAGCTAAATGGTAGGTGGGCATGCCGTCGGCCTTCAATAAAACCTTATCATCAACCTGGTTGGTTTCAAAGCTCACATGGCCGCGTATCATATCAGTAAAGCTCACCCTTTCATCAGGCGGTATTTTTATGCGGATAACATGCGGGGTGTTGGCATCCAATAGTTCATCAACCTCGTGTTCGCTTAGCGATAATGAATTGCGCAAACCATCGCGGTAAACCTGCCCGTATTGAAAGTTCGGTATCTCCCGGCGATTTTGTTCCAGTTCTTCGTTGGTATCGAAGGCATAATAAGCATGTCCCTGGCGCACCAGTTTTTCGGCATATTCGCGGTAGATGGCTTTGCGCTCGCTCTGACGATAAGGGGCAAAAGGACCGCCCGCAAAAGGACTTTCATCGGGCGGCAGGCCGCACCATTGCAAACAATCGGCTATATATTCTTCGGCGCCCTCTACATAACGGTTCTGGTCGGTATCCTCTATTCGCAATACAAAATCGCCCTGGTGCTTTTTGGCGAAAAGATAATTAAACAACACCGTGCGCACACCGCCAAGGTGCAGGCCGCCCGTAGGACTGGGCGCAAATCTTACTCTAACTTTTTTATGGGGCATAACGGGGCAAAGATAGTCGTTGAGTCGGGAAAGTCAGCAAAGTGCGGAAGTCCGAACGAAAAGCTGTTTTTGATGTGACATTGGGGAGAGTCGGAAAAGTCAGTAAAGTCAGTAAAGTCCGAAAGAAAAAGCTGTCTTTGGGAGAGTCCGAAAGCCCGGAAAGTCCGAAAGAAAAAGCGCTCCGCGCACCAATGACCCAATGACCAATGACCAATGACCAATCAATGTCGTTTAGTTAAGCGCCACGTGATCTCAGACGCGCCGGTGGCCTCACCCTGCCCTCTCCAAAGGAGAGGGTTCTAAAAAAGGTACCGATGTTAAAGTCCTCTCCTTTGGAGAGGATGAGTGAGAGCTTCGCCGTTTAGGTGAGGCCAAAATGCCAGGTGAACCCTTAACTCAATGACATTGAATGACTAATAAACCAGTCAACTAATGAACCAGTGAACCAATGAACTAATAAACCAATTCCGTAGTTTTACCGCATGATTTTCGACCGAAAAAACCTGAATAATAACCAGCTGATAGATTTTTATAAAAAACTGCTGTGGCCGCGCATGGTTGAAGAGAAAATGCTGATCCTGCTGCGGCAGGGCCGCATAGGCAAATGGTTTTCGGGGATCGGGCAGGAGGCCATTGCGGTTGGCAGTACGCTGGCCATGAACAATGACGAATATATATTGCCCATGCACCGCAACCTGGGTGTTTTTACCTCGAGGGATATTCCTTTATCGCGGCTGATGGCCCAATGGCAGGGCAAGGCTTCGGGTTTTACAAAGGGGCGCGACAGGTCCTTTCACTTCGGTACGCAGGAGTATAAAATCATTGGCATGATATCGCACCTGGGGCCGCAGCTGGCCCTGGCGGATGGCATTGCCTTGGCGGATGTTTTGGCAGGCCGCAATAAAGCAACCCTGGTATTTACCGGCGAAGGCGGCACCAGCGAAGGCGATTTCCACGAGGCGCTGAATATTGCCGCTGTGTGGAACCTGCCCGTTATATTTTTGATAGAGAACAACGGCTACGGGCTAAGCACCCCGGTAAGCGAACAATATAAGTGCAGGTTTTTAGTTGATAAAGCTATTGGCTATGGCATGGAGGGCCGCCGTATCGACGGCAATAACCTGCTGGAAGTATACAACACCATCAACGAACTGGCAACGGCCATGCGTACCAAACCAAAACCGGTATTGGTTGAATGCATGACCTTCAGGATGCGGGGGCACGAAGAAGCATCGGGCACCAAATATGTGCCGCAGTATTTGTTCGACTTTTGGAAAGAAAAAGACCCGGTGGCCAATTTTGAAAAATATTTGCTGGACGAGCGCATCCTGCGCCCCGAGTGGCTGCCCCAGATGCGCGAAGAGTTTACGGCATTAATTGACAGTGAGATCGAAAAAGTATTCGCCGAACCCGACATTATCCCCAATATAGAAACGGAAGTGCATGACATGTATAAGGCACACAACATTCCAACCTTACAACCTTCCAACATTACAACAACAAAACGTTACATCGACGGCATTACCGAGGGCCTGCGCCAAAGCATGCGCAAGCACGAAAACCTGGTGATCATGGGGCAGGATATTGCCGAATATGGCGGCGCCTTTAAAATAACACAGGGTTTTGTGGAGGAGTTTGGCAAAGCCCGGGTGCGCAATACGCCTATATGCGAGTCGGGGGTTGTGGGGGCGGCCATGGGGCTGGCGCTGAATGGCTATAAGGCGGTGATGGAAATGCAGTTTGCCGATTTTGTTACCAGCGGCTTTAACCAGGTGGTGAATAATCTTGCCAAAACCTACTACCGCTGGGAGCAAACCGTTGATGTAGTGGTGCGCATGCCTACGGGCGCGGGTACCGGCGCAGGGCCTTTCCACTCGCAAAGCAACGAGGCATGGTTCACCAAAACGCCCGGGCTTAAAGTGGTTTACCCTGCCTTCCCGGATGATGCCAAAGGCCTCCTGATGGCCGCCATTGACGACCCCAACCCGGTAATGTATTTTGAGCATAAATACCTGTACCGCAGCACCAGCGGCGAGGTGCCCGATGGCGATTATTATGTGGAGATAGGCAAGGCAAAAACCATACAGCAGGGTACGCTCGCCAGCATCATCACCTACGGCCTCGGCGTGCACTGGGCCATAGAATACGCCGCCAAACACCCCGACCTGTCCATCGAGATCATCGACCTGCGCAGCCTGCAGCCCTGGGACAAGGAAGCCGTGGAGCAAAGCGCCAAAAAAAACGGCCGTGTATTGATTTTGCACGAAGATACCCTCACCAGCGGTTTCGGCAGCGAAATTGCAGCCCACCTGGCCGAGCATTGCTTCAGCCACCTCGACGCCCCCATCATGCGCTGCGCCAGCCTCGATACCGCCATCCCCATGAACAAAGCCCTCGAAGACCAGTTCCTGGCAAAATCAAGGCTCGAAGAAATGATGGAGAAATTATTGGTTTATTAGTTCATTGGTTCACTGGTTCATTAGTTCATTAGTTCATTAGCGGAAAGGCAAACCAGAGCGCCAAATGACTAATGATGTTTTACGCCGGGCAAATGACGAGTTCGTCTGAACATTGGAATAGCAAACTATGCCACCAATAAACCAATAAACCAATGAACTAATTAGCGTTTCCTAAGTAAACCGCCTCAATATTGGGCGGCTCATTTAGGGGGACGATTAAAATAACATCGGTGCTGAGGGTTTGGCCGGGCTTTATCCAGTAGCCAATCTGAACCGTGCGCCGGTTCTTTACTACTTTATTGGTGCCGCATTCCTTGTCGTCGACCATGGCGGTTACGTTGCATGGAGGGGCAATTATCGTAGCCGATTTTGAGGTAAGCCTTGCCCCTGTTGCGTTCAAACAATTAAACTGCACCAGGTGATCGGCCGCATAGGTATGGCCCAGCCCCTCCTTAAACAGGATGATCTTTGGCTCGTTGGTCGTATTGGTTGCATAAAACCTCACCGAATAACGACTAAAATCGCCCTTGTCGCCCACTGTTTTTACCTCGTGCGATTTGATATTATAACCAACGTGCAGCCCGTTGATCACAGCCGGTTCCTTATCCGTAACATGATGCGACTGCTGGGCGCATAACTTACCGATGATAAATAAAAACGGGATAATTAAAAGCTGTTTCCTGTTCATGACGGTTGGGTTTAAAGGTTTATAAAATGGTTTGGATTCGTGTGCTCCACAATACAAAAATATAACATGGTTAGTGAATAAAAAAACAGAAAAGAAGCGGATCTAAAGCGGCGGCCCGTGCGGTTCCCCTCTTAGCTTAGCAGCAATCTCCGCCTATGGCAGACACACCCCTGTCCCTCTCAAGAGGAGAACCTAACGCGCACAGCGTTTTTTAAAGCGGAGGCCCGTGCGATTCCCCTCTTGAGAGGGGCGGAGGGGTGTATTCTTCAGGCAGACTATCAGCAAACAGTTCAGGATTACGCTCAAATATATGCTGCTCTATCATTCGCAAAACATTCTGCATATCTTTTCTTGCCTCGTGTTCTGTAAATCGAAGGACCGTTAAACCGCAGTCTCCGAGTTCTTTATCACGTATCATGTCCTTTTCACATTGCTCCTCCCAGTTATGATATTGGCCGTCAATTTCAATGACCAGGTCTAACTCATAACAATACAGATCAACAATGTAGTTCAGTAACGGCTTTTGCCGATGAAAATCATAACCGTATAACTGTTTATTCTTTAATTCATTCCAAAGCAAAACCTCACCCAGGGTGCTATCATTTCTTAACTTTCGTGCCAGGAGCTTAAGATTTGAGTTATACGGAATAATTTTTCGGCGCATATCGGGGGGCTGTTAAAGTTGGTGAGTGAAAGTTACAAATTTCCCGCAAATTGATCGGCAACAACCTCCGCCTGTGAAAAGACACACCCCTGCCCCTCTCAAGAGGGGAACCAAACGCGCATAGCCTTATAAAGCGGCGGTCCGTGCGATTCCCCTCTTAGCTTAGCAGCAATTTCAGCCTATGGTCGACACACCCCTGCCCCTCTCAAGAGGGGAACCAAACGCGCACAGCCCTTTTTTAAAGCGTCGGCCCGTGCGGTTCCCCTCGCTTAGCTTAGCAGCAATCTCCGCCTATGGCAGACACACCCCTGCCCCTCTCAAGAGGGGAGCCTAACGCGCACAGCCTTTTAAAGCGGCGGCCTGTGCGATTCCTCTCTTGAGAGGGGTGGAGGGGTGTGTTCTTTAGGTCATCGACAAGCCGCGCTTTTTCTTTTCTTCTTTCGGACTTTTCCGACTTTCCGGACTTTCGGACTAACAAATACTACTTTTCTCACATTTTTTATCCCGAATGCTTTCGGTCTATTTGGGCGGTATTAAAAATTACCGGGCATTACGGTCCTTCCGCCAGAAAATAGACAAAACAATTACCCTCTAAATTTATAAAAATGAAATATGCATTTTTTTTATTGATAGCGCTTGGCCTGTTAAGCCCGGTTGCAAGCCAGGCCCAATATAAGTCGCCCGACTTTACAGATGCCGACCTGGCTAAAATAGTGGCTATCCAGGGCGCCATGCTAAAAGTGATCGGTGAAATACCAAATAATTTTGAAAAATACAAGGGAGCGCTGCTGAAGAAGACCGAAGATGGAAAGTCCTATTATACCGTAAAGGACCTGGATATGGGAACGCCAACCCAATACATTATGGTTACTGCCGAAGGGGTATCGGTGTATATCGCGGTATTTTCCGCCAAAAATTTAGACACCAAGCTGCCATTTTTTGCCGTGGCTGCATTTACCGATATCGGTAAAAAGAACGGCTTCGAAGTGACGCAGGATTATGATCAGCAGGCAAAAGGGATACTTAAATATGCCATGAGGTTTGAAACCCTACACCCCGCATCGTACCTGATGGATGTAGTAAAGATCCAGGGGACGTTGATTGTTGGGAACCAGTAAAATGGTCATTGGTCATTTGCTGCGCGTCATTGGTCATTGGTCATTGGGGCATTTGCCGCGCGTCATTAAGTCTTGGTGTGGCTGGGCTTTTTCTTTCTTTCGGACTAACCAGCCAAACCACGTCCTTGCGAGGAACGAAGCAATCTCTGAACTATGCAAGTCAAACAGGCAAATGTAGTTTAAATGACGTTTTTAGCTAACATGAAGTTGGTCATTAGTCATAGGATCGTTGACGTGTCCCGCTTTTTCTTCCGGACTTTCGGACTTTCCCGACTTTCGGACTAATTGGCCATGTGCGATGGGATTTCTTTCTTTCTTCCGGACTTTCCCGACTTTCCCGACTTTCGAACTAAATGGCCATGCGCGATGGGATTTTCTTTCTTTCGGACTTTCCCGACTTTCGGACTACTTTTGCACCATGGCCGATGTACACTCCAAAGCAACCCGCAGTTATAACATGTCGCGCATCAGGAGCAAGGATACCAAACCCGAAATGCTGGTGCGCAGGTTTCTGCATAAAAACGGGTTCAGGTACCGGCTGCATGTGAAGGGCTTGCCGGGGAAGTCCGGATAGTTAAAAAAACGGTGAAAATACGGGTTGTTTGTTTACATAAGAAATCATAACTTTAACCTTTCACATAATCATACGTGATTGTTTTTAAATAAGTTATTAACCTATTCAGTATATTAAATTTTCTTTAAAATTTACTTTCCCGGAATCAAGTAATGTATAAAACGACCTATGGGAGTTTCAATGGAGATAGTTGGGAGGACTTCTGCCAACTTTGCTTTAAATTGAAATATGCTGATGATGGCTATCAGGAAATGCCGGCTTGGCAGGGAGACCTGGGAATAGAAGGATTTACAAGAACGGGAATGGTGTTTCAATGTTATTGTCCCGACATGGAATACAATCCTGACAAGTTGTATGAAGAGCAAAGAGATAAGATAACGACCGATTTGGGGAAATTGATAGCTAATGAAAAAGAGTTGTCAGGTTATTTAAAGGATATAAAAGTGACGAAATGGATTTTTGTTACTCCAGAATATAAAAACAAAAATTTAGTTAAGCATTGCCATTCAAAAGCGGAAGAATATAAAAAGTTAAACTGCAAACTGTTGTCGGATGATTTCGACGTTTTAGTCCATGACATAGACTTTTTCGTTGAGCAAATTCCCACCGTGTTAGAATTTAGAAAGAAAAAAATTGAAATAAATACTGAGGAATCTACTCCTAAAGAAATAGCCGATTGGAAATCTCAACAAATATCTTTGGTAGACTCCGCTATAAAAAAACACGGACAAAGGGTTCCTTCGACATCATTGAAATTTGATGAAAAAGTTAATACGTTAACTCAATACTCAGTAGCTAATTTTCTTAATGGTGACATTCTCGTGCGTAAATGGAAAGAGAGCTTTCAGGATCAGTATGAAAAATTCATCAAGGTGGTCAGCTTATTTGAAAAAAAAGTTGAGGAACGGTGTGCAACAAATAACGGCGATAACAACCAACTATATAATGAAATAGAAAAAGATTTAAATGTTAAACTAAAAGAGGCCTTTGAGTTTTTGGATGACATCATGATCGATAGATTAACTGATTATGTGATGTCGGACTGGATTTTACGCTGCCCAATAAGCTTTGAATGATGGAAGAATTATTTATAAAAAGACTTTCATTTTCAAAACGGCCGATACCAATTCCCGCAGATTATCGACCGATGTATAAAATTGCTCTTGTTGTTCTTATTTTGAGGATTTGCTGTCGTAGCAATAAAGCAAGTCTTTTAAAATTGCATTTATTTTCTTGGGCATTGACATCCAAAAGGCATTCACAGCTTCTAACAGACTTCGTCAATAGTAATTTTAGGAATGACTTTTCAGTTTGGGGTATAGAACCAGCTTTAAATCGAGCATTGCAACTCGCAACCGCAGAAAAGATTTGCGAATTGAGTGATGGGAAAAGCTACAAATTGACTGATGATAGAGGCATAAAATTTTACGATATGCTTATGGACGACAAAGACTTATTGGTCGATGAAAAATCTTTTCTAAGTTCAATGGGCAAAAATACTATTACTGACACTAGGATAGATTCAATGACTAGACAATGGTCCTTATTTTATGTTGAAAATTAGAGCAGTAAAAATTGAAGTTAATACGACGAGTGGACTTTATGGTGCCCGCTTTGATTTCGAAAATGGCTTAAATATTATTCGAGGAGATAACAGTTCGGGTAAATCAAGCCTTTTCCAAAGTATTATCTATGGACTGGGTTTTGAGGAATTGCTGGGTGGGAAAAATGAAAAGACCATGCAATCGGCTCTAAAGGATCAAGTGGAATTTCCGAAAAATAAATTTCATCAAGTTGTACAATCCTTTGTATACCTTGAGATTGAAAATGGAAGGATAGTAACTACAAAGCGGGGGGTAACCACGGAAGGTCGAAAATCACAATTAATCGATGTGTACGAGGGGGCGTTAATAACAGGTGATAATAAGACTATTAGCAGTAAACCAATGTATATCCACGACAAGGGAGGAGCAACGGATGACATTTACGGCTTTCATTTATTTTTAACAGAATTTCTAAATTGGGATTTGCCCGAGACGTTAAACAATCAAGGCGATTTAACCAAACTCTATCTTCAACAAATAGCTCCGGCTTTTATAATCGAACAAAAATCTGGATGGTCTGACTTTTTTGCGACGATGCCCTATTATGCAATGCGCAATACCGAAAGCAGGGTCGTTGAGTTCCTTCTTAATTTAGACGTGTTTGATAATGAAAAGCGTAAGCGTGTTTTAAATTTTAAAAAACAGAACCTAGCAAATAGATGGACTAATCTATACTCTCAATTTGTTAAACTATCAGAAAAATCCGGGGGAGCGCTGAAGGGACTTGAACCAAACCCTAGCATAATTAATTCTACCAGAGAAATATTTATCTCGATCATTGATAATGAAAATGATATTTCTCTCTCGGACTATAATGAAATACAAAAAGAAGAACTAAATAAACTAAATCAATCCGAAATTTCGACGGTTGGAAATAATATCGGTAAAAATGAAAATGAATTAAGAGCACTAAGTAATAAGTTGAATCAGTTGACACTTAACTATGAAATGCTGTCTCCCGAAATAAGTTACGACAATGAAAAGTTAAGACAATATACAAAACAGCTTGAAGCCATAAATGAGGATTTGCGAAAAAACAAGGGAGCATTGAAGGTGAAAAATCTGGGATATGAATTACCAGCAGAAACGGCTTCAGACATTTGCCCAACTTGTCACCAGGAGATAAAAGATTCACTCCTACCTATTGAAATCAATCAAACGGCCATGCGCATTGAAGATAACATCGCTTATATTGAGGCACAACAGAAGATGATTGAAGTATACGCAGATGGACAGAGAAAGAATATTCAAGATAAAATAAACAGGCTGAATAATTTTCAGAGTCAAATAATTGAAACACGGCAAGCGATACGAAGTTTGAAGCAAGAATTAGTTCAAGACGAGAGATTGCCCTCTGTGATTGAAATTGAACGAAGGCTAAACCTTCGAAAAAAAGTGGAGTTTTATAATAAAGTAATAGACGACTTTAATGTTCTAATTGAAGAGTTGAAGTTGCTATCGAAAGAACATGAAAATATACTCGCCACTGAAATTGGTCTCCCAAAGGACTTCTTTTCCACCGAAGATCGAAATAAGTTGACTTTCTTGCAGGAAAGTTTTATTGGGATGCTCAAGAAATTTAATTATCAAAGCAAACCATTTCAAGCAATCAAAATTTCAAACGAAAACTATTTGCCCGTAGCCCAAAAGATGGCAGGAGAGCAATTATTTTACAATATTAAATTTGATTCTTCAGCAAGTGACTTTATAAGGTGTCTCTGGGCATATTTTACTTCTCTTTTGAAAACATCTGTTACTTTTCACACCAACCATCCCATGCTTTTAATATTGGATGAGCCGAAACAACAAGATATGTCTATCGAGAACTTCCGATCCTTTCTACAAGAATTATCACAATATAAGAATGAGCAGATATTAGTTTTTGCTTCATTCGAAAATTCTGATGAAGCATTCGATGAAGCTACGAGAGATGTTAGATTTTCATTAAAAAGGATAGAGGATAAATTGATAAAGCCTGTAGTTTCTTTATAAGATGAAAGAGGGACAAACGCTTTGGACCAAAGAGCAATCTAAATTAGCGCTAAACCTATATTCAAAGATTCCGTTTGGTCAAATGCACCATAGCAATAACCATGTTAAAGAGTTAGCGGAATTAATAGGTCGAACTCCCGGTGCGGTTGCTAGACGATTGGGGAACTTTGCCAGCCTCGACCCAAAATTACAAGAAAGGGGCATTAAGGGGCTGCCCAATACAAGTAAACTTGATGAAGAAGTGTGGAATGAGTTCATGGTGGATTGGGATGATCAATTTATAGATAGCGAAAAGTTACTTGCGCAAAAGAAAAATACCAGCATCGAAAAATTATACAAGGTTGATTTAGATAAGTACGAGCAAAGGGATGGAAAGGAGGCTTTAAGATCAATTAAGGTTCGATTAAACCAAGAAATATTTCGAGGTGTGGTTCTCAGCAACTTTAACAATCAGTGTTGCATTACAGGAATAAAATTTACCCAACTTATCGTAGCTAGCCATATCACGACATGGCGTGATGACAGTAAGAATCGGTTAAATCCAAAAAACGGGTTAGCATTGAACGCATTGCATGATAGAGCCTTTGACCAACATTTAATAACGGTAACCGAGGATCTAAAGATTAAAATTTCTTCTAAATTTTATAAACATGAAAATGTATTGAGTATCAAACAAAACTTCATTGATTTTGACGGTAAGGATATTATTGCGCCGGAGAAGTTTGATCCCGATGCTTCATTTTTGAAAATACATAACGATAAGTTCGCCAAAAAAAGTTCACTTATATCCGATTGACAAGCATCATCTATTCTCTTATCCTGACTCCATGCCAATAAATTTGTTATACCCGTAGTAGCTAACGGTATAACAAAATCTTAAAGGTGACTTATAGTCGATTGACAAGCCTTTTCTTTCCTGGTACCTTCGGTGCATGCCCAACATCAAATTCAATTACCGCTATCGCTGCAGCGGCAACTACAAAAAATTTATTTCAGTAATATTTGCTAACCCAGCAAACATCGAATTATCAGAATTGGAAACACTCATCAAATCCAAACCAATTTACGGCGAATGGTTTTATGCCCAAGAATGGCAACTGCCCGAAATATTTACCGATATAGTGGATTTCAGAATTGACCCTACCTGGCATGAGTTTGAAAGTGTTGAGTATGCTGATGAACCGGCAAATACAATGCTTACGTCAGAAGAATTAATGGGCGCTATAAAACGAACTGATTGGATATTTTGAGTTTCAATTTACAGCAATGAAAAAGGAGATAATAGGCCAGGTACCCGGCAAAAACCAACAGCTAACCATCGCCGCCAAAGATTTCGCCAATGAATTAACCAGCTATAACGTAATTGAAAAAGATTTGAATAAACAGGCCCAAATGTCGAGGGAGCATGTTGACATTAATAAAGCCGTGCGCGATATATTGCTGCAAAGAGGCGTCAGGCCCGAGGCTTTGCCGCCGGCAGAAGATGTTAAAAAGTTGGAACGGCGTTTAGATGGTTACCCGAAAAAAGGCTGCGAAAGGGGGCGACTCAAAACAAAGGTTTAAGTACATAATCATTAATCCAATCGGGGACTGGTGCTATATGAACGGTTAAATCTTTCCCGCGATAAATTTCAGCTACTTTAAGAAATGGTGCCGTTTCTGCGGAATTATCAAATAAAAATGTGCGGTAGCTTACCTGTACCATTTCACTTAACAATTCCATTGATTTCGTGTAACGGGAACGGATATGTTCCTCAGGCACATGATGCCCCCGTTTTATTACCCTTTGTTTTACCCGTTCAATGTTTATTTCAACATCAACTGTAGAAACAAAATATAAATAAATTTTATAACCCAATTGTTGCGCAGCTTTTACAAAATCAAGCTTTGAGGGATGGCTCATTACTGTTTCGAAAGTAAAAAGTTCGCTTTGAGATAAGAGCCTGTCTTTCAAAAATTCAACCGCAAGTGCCGCTTCGTACGAGTGAGTGAGGCCGTCGGCAATAAGCAAATTTGACTCAAATCTTAAACTGATAGGAAAGCCATTCTCCACGGCTTTTGTCACAAGGCTTTGAACATTTTTCTTTTTCAAAAATGCCTCATAATCTCTCTGTGTTGATTCAATCAGATAATCTGATAAACGCAGCAGGCCTTTGTCTCTTAAAATCTTTTCGATATCGTCGGTGTTTAGGTAAACGCCGCAATCAAAATTTTTACGAAGCCTTTCGATGATAGTGCTTTTTCCGGAGCCGTTGGGCCCGGCAATAATACGCAGGCGTTTAACCTTTTCGGGCATGTAAGGTAGTTCCTTTAGGTAAAGTTATATGATTTTCGGATTTAACAAGTTGTTTGATAACCTCTATTCTTCCATCCGGAAACTTTTTTACAACCTGATTATTGTCATTGAGATATGTGATAGGGATTTTTAATACTTTGGCTTCCAAAATCGCTTCCTCGCCTGCTTCCCGTGCGATATCCTGCAAAATATCGCTATATTCTTTGCTGTCTTCCACGCTTGACAACAATCTTTTTCTTCTACGAATATTAGAGCTTTCCATGGCTTTTTTATAATATTCAAATTTATGGTTTATTATTTACACTTAAAACATGCGGGTTTATTTATATTGGTGTCAGGCTTCAGACATTCCCTCACGCAAATCATCCCAAAAAATCCTCCTTTGTTGGCGTTACAGATCAATTTGGGGGGGGCCACACCCGTTAAGCGTCAATCTGCGGAGCAGGGCAGTCTTTGATCAAAAATCAGGATATATTCATTATAGCCCCTTCGGGAAAAATTGCGGTTAGCCTGAAACGAAAAATTTTTCATTTCAGATTTTTAAAAAATACAACGCGTTGATTTTCAATCGTTCACGATATAATTTTTGCGTGTGCTATCGTGAAGTGACCGTGAACGTGAAAGTTTTCCGTGCACGGCCGCCTCAAAACTCAATTTATGCCCAAACTTAAAGCTGCGCATGGCAAAAATAAACTTTCAGGGGTGTAGCACCCAACCTCAAAAAACGGCCAAAACGGTGACATGAAAATGTCACTGTCAAAATTTTGTCAGTCGTAAGTCACTGGCAGTCAGTAGTGTATCAGGTGTAACGTGGTATTTCGTGTGTAGCATGCTACACCTGCTACGGTTGCTATCACAGGCAAAAAAAAACCGATTAAAAAAAAGGGCTTTTATTGTAGCGTCGCACCCCGGTCCGGTCATCAACCCATTTTCAAATCTTCAAATCAGCACATCATCAAATTACTCCCGTCACTATTTTATTACCCTGACACAATCACTCAAATACTTTGTTTATTTTAGCTACATCATTATCGCCGATGAAAAAAGCTTACTGCTACTTATTACTGCTACTGCTGCTGGTGTTAGCGTCCTGTTCGCCAAAGGGGCCTTATGCGCTTACCAATAAGGTGTACAGGGACAAAACGAAGGCATACCTCGCCGCCATACAGCAGCAATTGCCCGACACGCTGCGCGACAGCACCGGCATGCAGGTGCCTGCGGCCTGGGTGGGCACGGTAAATTTCGGCATCCGCAAGCCCGATTATGTGATCATCCATTTTACCGCGCAGGATTCGATACAGCAAACGCTGCATACGTTTACGGTTACACGGTCGGGGGTGAGCGCACATTACGTGATCGCCAAAAACGGCACGGTGTACCACATGGTGAACGACTACCTGCGCGCCTATCATGCCGGCCTGGGCAAATGGGGCAGCGTGGTGGATATGAACAGCTGTTCGATAGGCATCGAGATCGACAATAACGGCAACGAGCCATTTACCGCGCCGCAGATCAACAGCCTGCTGCTATTGCTGGCCCAACTGAAAAAGAACTATAACATCCCGCAGGCCAACTTCATCGGCCACCAGGATTTCGCCCCCAAACGCAAGCCCGACCCCGGCCCCTATTTTCCCTGGAAAACACTGGCCCGGCACGGTTTCGGCTACTGGAGCGATGACGTCCTCGAGCTCGCCCCCGACGGCTTTGATTATACCATCGCCCTGAAGCTGATCGGCTATGATACCTCGGACCCGAAAGCCGCCATCGTGGCCTTTAAACGCCATTTCGTGCAAACCGACATCAGCCCTGTAATAACGCAGCTGGATTTGAATGTGCTGTATAATGTTTATCAGAAATATGCCGCCCCCTAGCCCCCTGAAGGGGGAACTGCCCCCCGGCCCCCTAAAGGGGGAGCGTTGTCGAACTCCGAAGTTTTTTTACTTCATTATTCGATATTCGATATTCGGTGTTCGATATTAAAACGGTTAAGTTAGCGGCTAATAACCGGTTATCAAAAACACCCCTTCAGGGGTTGGGGGATTGCCACTTATTTAATGATCCTGCCCGTAAACGAGCCGCCGGTGATGGCATATTTCAGGTTGGCTACTGCAATAGTTGTTATTCGCATTTGCCGCCGCCTGTCCGATAGGTGATAAAAGTCATTTATTAGGATGATGCGATACATAAAATGTGCATAAAAGGCTTACTACTTTTATGGCATGAATGATATTGCCTGCCTTCCTAACCCGAATGTTAGCGGGGTGATCAGCGAATTGCTGGAAGAGATCAGCTCAAACTCTGCCATGAGCATGGGCTACCCCGTATCGAAGGATTTTGATTATAGTGAGCTAATGCCCTTTATGCAATACCCGCTTAATAATGTGGGCGACCCCTTTGTACCTTCAACCTATGCCGTAGGCACACGAGCCTTTGAAAAAGAAGTGATCGCTTTTTTTTCAAAATTATTCAGGGCCGAAGAAGATAATTGGTGGGGTTATGTCACCAACGGCGGCTCGGAAGGGAACCTGTACGGCTTGTACCTTGCAAGGGAGCTCTATCCCAAAGCCATAGTTTATTATTCGGAAGCCACGCACTACAGCGTTCAAAAAAATCTGCACTTGCTCAACATGCCGAATATCGCCATCAGGTCGCAGGCCAGCGGCGAGATAGATTACGAAGACCTGGAAAAAACGATTAGCATCAACAGGCAAATGCCGGTGATCATTTTGGCCAATATCGGCACCACCATGACGGAGGCCAGGGATAATGTGGGTAAGATGAAAACCATATTTAAGCACCTGGCCATCCAGCATCATTATATCCATGCGGATGGGGCGCTGTCGGGCAGTTATGCGGCCTTTATCGAGCCTCGGCCATCCTTTGATTTTGCCGACGGCGCCGACAGCATCGCCATTAGCGGGCATAAGTTCTTAGGCTCGCCAATCCCCTGCGGAATCGTCATTGCCAAAAAGAGCCACCGCGACCGGATTGCCAGCTCAATAGATTACATCGGTTCACCTGATACCACCATTTCCGGCTCGCGAAACGGGCACACGCCCCTGTTCCTTTGGTACCTCGTCGCAAAACTTGGCGTTGAAGGACTACGGGAAAGGACATTGTCGGCGCTTAAAGTTGCCGATTACGCAGAAGCTGCATTAAGGGAAGTTGAACCGCTGGTGTGGAGAAATCCTCTGACCCTTACCGTTAACATGCCAAAGCCGGCCGCCGCGCTTGTAAAAAAATGGCAGCTGGCGTGCGGAAATGACTGGGCCCACATTATTTGCATGCCCGGCATGGGTACGGAACAAGTTAATGCGTTTGTGGAAGATTTGAAGTTGAGTAAGGCCGAGGTGTGCACTATGAATTGACTGGAAATTTAAAGTCTATTTTACTACCTTTAGCCAATCGGCTTTGGTAATAAGGGCCTTTTTTTCATGAGCGCTTCTCTAATCCTCTTTATCATCCTTGCCTATTTTGCCCTGTTGATGGTCATCGCACGTCTTACCTCGAGGCATAATAAAGACACCAGCTTTTTCGACGGCGACCGGTCGTCACCCTGGTTTTTGGTGGCGTTTGGGATGATCGGGTCGGGCATTTCGGCAGTTTCGCTGGTTTCCATTCCCGGGAACGTGGGCAACAACAATCTCTATTATTTTCAATTTATCCTGGGGACTATTGTTGGTTATCTATTTATAGCCTTTGTATTAACGCCCATTTATTATAAGCTGAAACTGGTATCTATTTATACCTACCTCAATATCCGCTTTGGCAATGTCACTTATAAAACAGGTTCCTTATTCTTTTTGGTATCGCAAAGTTTTGGGGCAGCGCTCAGGCTGCTGTTATCGATCAAAATTTTGCAGTACGCTTTTTTCGACAGCCTGCACATCCCCTACTTTTTAACCATCATTATTGTGCTGGTGCTTATTTGGCTGTACACCAATAAATCGGGCATAAAGACTATTGTATGGACGGACGCGCTGCAATCCCTTTTTTTGATCACGGTGATGATCGTCTCCATCCTCACCATTAAAAACTCACTGGGCATGTCGGTCGGCGGGATGGTGAAAACCATTGTTCATCACCCGTATTCAAAGCTATTCGACTGGGACTTTGATTCGGGCTCCAATTTTTTTAAACAGTTTATTTCGGGATTATTAATCACTGTCGCGCTGGTCGGCCTGGATCAAAGCATGATGCAAAAGACCCTGACCATCAATAATATTAAAGGCGCGCGGAAAAATGTGCTTGCTTTTAGCTTTTTTATCGCCGGCGCCCAAACTTTGTTTTTAGGCCTTGGCATATTGCTCTATATTTTTGTGGAAAGGCATGGCATAAAGCTGCATACCGAAAACGGCCAGATCGTGGATACCGATGGCTTATACCCCTACCTCACCCTGAACTACTTTGGCAAGATTGGCGCCATCGCTTTTTTCATCGGCGTTATTGCTTCCACCTTTGCCAGTATCGACGCCTGCATTACCGCCCTTACCACAGCTTTCAGTTATGATTTTATGCATATTGAAAACAAATCGCATGAAGATAAAAAGAAAATAAAGAACAGGGTTTTGCTGGGCGTTAACGTGGTGATGTTTTTTATAGTGATGGCCTTTGGGAGCAGCCAGGGGGCTATAATCAATACTATTTTCAAGATAGCAGGTTATACTTACGGGCCAATTTTGGGCTTATATTTAACCGGTTTATTTACCAAAATTCAATTGAATGAAAAATGGGTGCCGCTGGCTTGTGTCGGGGCGGCACTGGTGACCTGGGTGCTGAACCTGTTTTTCATCAATGCATTTAAATTTGATTTTGGATTTATGAATATCCTTGTAAATGCGCTGCTCACTATCTTATTTTTGGTGCTGATAAAAAAGAGGAACCATGTTGCCGCATAACACGCCGGTTACCATTGAACAAACAACAAATCCGCACGACTTTGCGATGTGCGCCGGCATAATGGTTAAAACCGACCCATGGATCACATTGGGTTTAGACTATGAGCAATGTTTAAAAGCATTCGAGGGCCCTTTTAAAGAAACACATTTAATAAAGACCGGCAACGAAATTATCGGCTTCGTAATTATTCAAACGCAAGGCAGTTTTAAAGGATATATTCAAACACTTGCCATTGATGAGGCTTATCGCGGCGCTGGATACGGCACACAGCTGCTGCAATTTTGCGAGGATAGGATTTTAAAATATTCGCCGAATATTTTTATTTGCGTTAGCTCGTTTAATCATGGGGCAATTAAACTCTATACTAAATTTGGATTTGAATTGATTGGCGAATTGAAGGATTTTGTTAAAAAAGGGTTTAATGAGTTACTGCTCCGGAAAACAGTGGGGCCGGTTGTCGGTTACAAGGGCCCCTCATCCCACGTATAAAAAATCAGGCTATGTTTAAAACGTCATTTTCTAATAAGGTTATCCCATTATTGCTGGGGCTGGCTTTGATCGCCAATTTTTCAAATGCGCAAATGGCTGATAGCCGTTCGGCGCTCATTCATAACATCGACAGCATACTCCAAAGCCACGTGGATGACAATAAGATCCCCGGCGCGGTGATCGAAGTAAAAAAGAATGGCGAAGTAATTTACAAACAAGCTTATGGCTACGCACAAAAATATGATTATGAGCATCACCTGCTGAAAGAGCCGGAAAAAATGACCACAGAACATATGTTCGATATTGCTTCATTGACAAAAATGGTAGGCACAACAACGTCGATGATGCTGCTTGTCGACCGGGGACTGGTAAATATTGAGGACCCGGCGGGCAAATATATCAAAGCGTTCAATACTCCCGATAAGGCGGGTATCACCATTCGCAACTTATTGACACACACCGCCGGGCTTTACGAATGGTACCCCATGTATTACCGTGCATCAAATAAACAGGAAACCTTTAAATTGATAGGCCAGTTGCCGCTTGCTTTCCCCATAGGCGCAGGGCGCCATTACAGTGACCTGGGATTTACCGTGCTGGGTGAAATCATCGAAAAAGTTTCGGGGCTCCCGTTGGATAAGTTCGAGGAGGAAAACATTTTTATCCCCCTGGGAATGAACCACACCATGTTTAACCCCCTTACGAAAAACCGGAATTTTAAAATAGCAGCAACATCGCCAGGCAACCCGTATGAAAAAAGAATGGTGTACGACCCCTCGCTGGGATTTCAGTTTAAAGAAATCAAACCCGGTAAATGGAACGGATGGCGGCACTATGTTGTGAAAGGGGAAGTAAGCGATGGCAATGCCTGGTATGCCGAAAAGGGCGTGGCAGGCGCCGCCGGCTTATTTTCGACGGTGGACGACCTGCAAAAGCTTGTGGATATGCTGATGGATAAGGGAAAAGTTGGCGGCAAGCAATTTATCTCTGAAAATACCATAAACACCTTTTTAACAAAAGACAGGTTTAAAAACGGCCTGGGCTGGATGATGGATCCCGAAAATTCATTTATGAAAGATGCTCCCGAAGGCAGTTTTGGCCACACCGGTTTTACAGGAACAAGTATTGCCGTAGTGCCACAACAGCATTTATCTGTTATCCTGCTGATCAACCGCGAGCAAATGGGGCTGATAGATAATAAGGAATATTATAATGTAAATGCAATAAGGGCGGCGGTGTTTAAGGCGGTGGAGCGGTTTGGGAAGGAATAGCCTACCTATTAAACATGATCCAATATAAATTTTGGATCAAGATTAAGCTTGTTGTAAATAGCCTTTAAAAACGGCACATCGGGTTTCCTCTTACCAGTTAGTATTTGAGACAGTTTTGGTTTTCCGATACCAAGCTCGTCTGCTAATTTAGACTGTGATATCTTGTTTTCGTACATAAACAATTCAATCATTTCCGATAAAGAATCTGGTCTTTTTCCCGGCTTTAAGCCTAAAACTTCATCTTCAAATTTTTCGGCGGCAATTGTCATTGTCAGCAGTTTTTCATTCTCTGTTTCGTTAAGGTTTTCCCCGCCTTTATTCATCAAATCAAAAATGAGTATCATAGTTTCATGATACTGTTTTTCCGAAGCTATTTTATATTCCATAATTGATAATTTCTATATGCAACATTAGCGGCATCAATCTAATAAATTTGTAACCACCATAAAAGTAAGGGTTTGCTTTTTTAAAAATGGAAAATATATTTTTGTCCTTCTCAGTTGCCCTTATTCAATGTCGCAATCATAAACATTTTCATAACTTTTGGTTTTCTAATAGAAAACCAATATCTTTGTTCTCTATTAGAAAACCGTGTTGGTCCATGTTTAATATCATTAACAGGAAAACTCTTTTAGCTTATGCTGAAAAATATCCAACAGCAAAAAATGCTTTGTTTGAATGGTATCACGAGTTTCAGTGTGGTGATTTTAAAACCTTCCATGACTTGAAAAGCTTATATGGCAACGCAAGTTTGGTCGGAGATGATCGGGTAGTTATAAATATAATGGGGAATCATTACCGCTTGGTTATACGCGTACTATTTATTTATAAAACTATCCAAATAAAATGGTTCGGAACCCATAGTGAATATGATAAGATAGATGTAAGTACAGTTAAATTTAAGAGCTAAACGTATGAATTTGCAAATTATAAAGACAGAGAAAGAATATGAAGATCTATTGGAATGGATAGATACTCAGTTTGATTTAAAGATTGCCGCTGAGAGTAAGGAAGGTGAACAATTGCAAATTGCACTGTTATTAATTAAGCAATATGAAGATTTGCATTATGCAATTCCTTTTCCTGATCCGATTGAAGCTGTAAAACTAAAAATGGAGGAGAAGGGCCTCATGAATAAGGATCTTGTAAGCTTGATTGGAAGTAAAGGATATGTTTCTGCATTACTTAATGGTAAAAAACCGCTTACGTTAAAAATCGCAAAAATACTGCATCAGAAATTAGGTATCCCAGCAGAAGTATTATTGGCTTGAAACCATTATTTATTTTGACCTCTAAGCCCCCTAAATTTTTCAAATTAGTTTACGCCAACGGCACATAGGAATTGCTTCGCCATTTCTTTCAATCCCGTTATTGTAAAAACCTATGCCTGAAATGGTTATTGGGCTAGCATATCACCACCTTTTCCACACGATGTTAATAATAATTACTAAAAGCCACATTTTCAATTGGGTACCTTTAGTCGATTAAATTATTGTTTTTCACTCTGGCATTTATCTTACATTAAATCTCGCTTATGGCCACTTTATTTGTTGCGGACGACGATATTATATATCAGCGTATCATTAAAATGACGCTTAACAAATACCCGGTTTTTAAACATGTCCATTATTTTAACGATGGCAGGTCGCTTATCCTTTACCTGATCGAAAACAAGAATGATTCTTCGAACTTGCCGGATGTTATCTTCCTGGATATCCATATGCCCGAACTTGATGGCTGGGGTGTATTAGATGCAATGCAAAACCTCTACAGCACATTTTGTAAAAAGATAGACGTGTACGTGGTTACTGTTTCGATGATGGAAAGGGACAGGCAAAGAGCTTTACGCTATGATTTTGTAAAGGAATTTATTTCGAAGCCAATCAGCAGGGATACAATAGTGGCGATTAGTGAAGAAGTGCGCGTTAATAGTGTTGTAAAATAGGGAACATCATCTAAATCCCTCGTTTAACAGAAGGTACTTTTAAACCTTCCCCTTTCAGGTTTATTAAGCTTTATGAAAGAAGCACACTTTAATTTAGCAAAATATGCCGCTCACATACCGCAAACCCTCATTTAAAAAGTGATGTTTATCACTTTTTGATATGACTTTCTGCCGAAATATAATGCGGCATTCGTGATAGCTTTACGGGTTATCAAAATATTCCCGGATGTTTAAGCCGAAAATCATCGATACCCTCAAAAATTATAGCAGGGCGCAATTTTATAAAGATGCAGTTGCAGGAGTAATTGTAGGCGTAGTGGCCTTGCCATTAGCCATCGCATTTGCCATCGCTTCGGGCGTATCGCCAGAGAAGGGGCTTTTTACTGCGATCGTCGCCGGATTTATCATATCGGCGCTGGGCGGGAGCCGCGTGCAGATAGGCGGCCCAACAGGCGCCTTTATCGTGGTAGTATATGGTATTGTTCAGCAATTTGGGGTAAACGGTTTAATAATCGCCACCTTTATTGCTGGGGTATTGCTCATCATTATGGGTATTGCCAAACTGGGGAATGTGATAAAATTTATCCCATACCCGTTGATCGTAGGCTTTACCACGGGAATAGCAGTCATTATATTTTCCTCGCAGGTTAAAGATTTCCTGGGGCTGAAGATGGGCGGTGTTCCGGCTGATTTTATCAGTAAATGGATAGCATATGGTTACCATGTCTCGTCGGCAAACTTTTATGCGCTTGCCATAGGGGTTTTTACATTGCTTGTAATATTACTATGGCCCAAAGTAACACACAAGGTTCCGGGGTCAATAATCGCAATCATTGTTACAACTTTTGCCGTCCGGTTTTTTAACCTCCCGGTGGAAACGATTGGCAGCCGTTTTGGGGCAATACCGTCATCGCTGCCCCACCCGGTTATACCGGGAGTCAGCCTGGCAACTTTTCAGCAGCTAATCAGGCCTGCATTTACCATCGCATTGCTTGGAAGCATAGAATCATTATTATCGGCCGTGGTGTCCGACGGGATGATGGGCGGCAACCACCGCTCAAATACCGAACTGATTGCCCAGGGAATTGCCAATATCTTTTCCTCGGTTTTTGGCGGTATCCCCGCAACCGGCGCAATTGCACGTACCGCGACCAATATAAAAAACGGCGGGAGGACGCCCGTTGCCGGGATCATCCATGCCTTGACGCTTCTTGTAATTATGCTTTTTGTGGGCAAATGGGCAGCCTTAATACCGATGGCGACATTGGCCGGCGTACTGGTGGTTGTAGCCTGGCACATGAGCGAGGCAGAAAACTTTATATCTGTACTTAAAGGATCAAAAAGTGATGCCATTGTTTTACTTACAACATTCCTGCTCACTGTTTTTATTGACCTGACGGTGGCTATTGAAATAGGAATGATACTGGCGGCCTTTTTGTTTATGAGGAAAATGATGCAAACCACATCTGTGGAGCAATCCATCCTTTTGCCCGACGATTCTTCTGAAGATTCCTTCGTGGCATACGACCTGCCGGAGGGTGTAGACGTTTTCGAAATAAAAGGGCCCTTGTTTTTTGGTGCGGCGTACAAATTTAAGGATACCATGAAGGTGATCGAGAAACCGGCCCCGGTACTCATTATCCGGATGCGGAATGTGCCGGTGATAGATGCCACCGGGATCAGGATACTAAGGGAAGTTCATGAAGAGATAAAAAGAAAAGGCAGCAAACTGATCCTTGCCGAAGTGGTAAGTGAACAAGTGACCCTGGAATTAAAAAAGGCCCGGCTATTATTTCAAATAGGCAAGGCAAACGTTACCCAAACTTTTGAAATGGCCCTCAAAAGGGCGAAAGCCATTAAGGACGAAAACGAAATATCTGCGAAATAAAGTCATGAACAGAATCGATATTTCCATTATCAAGTAAAGGTTACTCCCTTTATCAAAATATAACGATGTTGCAATTCTTACCGCCCTTGTAATTTTCGTCCGTAAATACCCCAATGTTAATAACTTTCCCGAATGGGGAAGTCTTTGAGGCATTTCGTGGAAAATATTTCTTGCACGCAGATACAACTTTTAAAATATTTAACCTCTAAGAAATGTTTTGATAATCACCATTTAATTATTTATTTTTTCATGAAATATTTGGCAGTAATTTCCCCGCTATTTATTTTATTCCACATTTTTCTATAATTTGTTGCCCCCTTAGCATCGTTATTGCTGGAAATGATTTGTAAATTATACTAATTTGAAAACACGGTTACTATTCTGTTTAGCGGCTTTTGGATTATTATTTGGTTATAAAAGCGCCGGAGCTGCCAGTTATACTTGGTCAGGAAGTACAAATACGCTTTGGAGCGTTGCAACTAACTGGCTTCCAAACGGCCATCCGGGAGCCGGTGACGACATTCAGATACCTGCTACGGCAAACACGCCATCAGTCGACGTTGCATCGTCGTGTTTATCAGTTACCGTCACAGGTTCCAGCACATTAACCTTAACCGCGACGCTAACTGTGAGCGGCGGTTTCACGCTTAACAGCCCGTTAATTATTTTTTCCGGCGGCGGCTCCCTCGACGTTGGCGGGCAGTTGTTTGTGAATAACTTTGCGTCATTAAAGACAAGGGCCGGCAGCACACTTACCTTTGGCTCAATAAATATTGCCGCAAATGCGTTTATAGGTAATACTACATTAATAAAATCGAATGGCGCCGTAACCATAGGCTATCAATCTTATATCTCGAACGCCGGCACCTTGAATGTTTTTGGCAACTTGTCCGCTCCTTTAAGCGCTCATTTAGCAAACCTGAAAGGAAGTACGTTTAATATGAACGGCAGCTCAAAAATATCGTTAGGCTATTTATCGTATATATCAAACTCAGGAATTGTAAGTGTAGGCACCGGTAACACGTCCATTGGCGATACCGCGTACATCTTCAACTCATCGGGGGCCAATTTTACCACTAACGGCACTATCTCGCTTTTATTTGATGGCAGGATCATCAATTCGGGCGCTTTTACCGCAAATTCAGATACTATAGCTTTTGGTGTGAGTTCATTTATCAACAATACCACAACCGGGACTTTTAACGAAACGGGTACGCTTATCAATATGGGCCTCAAGTCATCCGTTACCAACAACGGCATTTTCAGTTTAAAGAAAGCTGCGGTAAAAATGGGGGCTTTTGGAAACATTAACAACAAAGTGGGCGCTACCTTTACGATAGATGGAAATGCTTCGATTGATTTTGCATCCAACACTGCCGATAGCGCATTCATTAAAAATAGCGGTACTTTTTATGCGGGCACTTCAAACTCCGATTGTACCATCAATTTAAACTATACTTCGGCCGCCTTGAAGAACATCGGTACTTTTTACCTGGGGTCAACATCGGCAATAAACCTTACAGGGTTCGCATCAAAAATAGTAAATACAGGAACATTTACTTTGCAGTCAGATGTCAACGGCTGCGCTGCCATCGGCAATATTTCGGGAAATTCAGCATCTGTTTCCGGTAATTTCAACGTCGAGCGCTATATCACCGGCGGCAGCCCTATTTACAGGGGATATCGTCTTTTATCATCACCCGTACATTCAGGCACCGTCGGCGGCAATGAGATTTACAGCCTTAATTACGTGAAACTTTCATCGCTGGTCACCGGCACAGGCGGTATACCGGCCGGCTTTGATAAGGCTGGAAATCCGAGCCTGTATCTTTACCGCGATAATATCAGCCCTTCGAACAGCAGCTTCATTTCAGGCAACTTCCGCGGGATAAGTGACATCAGCGCAGCGCCGTCTTATTCTATAGATGTTGACGGCAGCGGCTTTAATATTCCAATCGCCAACGGATTTATGTTCTTTTTCAGGGGCGATAGGATTAATAATCTGGCGAACAAGTATTCGCCCGGAACGACTGCCGAGAGTGTAACCATGACGGCCTCGGGCACACTAAACACCGGCAGTATTATCGTAAAAGAATGGTTCAGGCCCGCATCGTTTAACTTAGACTATACGGCTGTTGCTGGCAATGCAGCAGTGCGCGGTTTTGCGTTGGTCGGTAATCCATATCCCTGCGCCATCGATTGGGATACTTTTAACACCAGTTCGTCCACAACAGGTATTTATGCGCCCAATGTAAGTAAATTCATGTACATACTCGATCCGGTAAGCAACAACTACAATGTTTACCAGGCGGGTTCCGGCGGAATAGGTACTATCGCTACCTCTAATTCAAACATCATCCCGAGCGGGCAGGGCTTTTTTGTACAGGCTGCCAGCGGCGCAGCGGCCCATCTGATTTTCAATGAATCAGCAAAAGTAAATGCCCAGGCAAACGCAGCAAATGGTAACCTCTTTTTGGGTAAGCCTGCACAAGCCCAGGTAAACCAATATTTGCGCCTGCAGTTGGCTAAGGACTCTATAAACGCCGACGATACCTACATAGGCTTTGGCGCTGGATTTAGCCCCCAGTATGTCATTGATGAAGATGCCGTTTACATGCCGGGGCACGGTGCAGTAAGCCTGTGCAGCATTTCCAGCGACAATATACCATGCGCAATCGATAAATTTCCACTACCGAAACAGCAGGCGGAAACATTGGGTTTATTGGTAAATGCCGCTGCTGACGGTACCTATAGTCTAAATATGACGCAGATGGTTGCCATCCCGCAGATCTACGAGGTTTGGCTAATGGATGCCTATAAAAAAGATTCGCTGGATATGCGTGTCAACAAGAGCTATGGTTTCGACTTATCAAAAGCCGATACGAATAGTTTCGGTTCAAAGCGGTTCAGCCTCGTTATCCGTCAAAATCCTGCTTTAGGTATCCACCTATTGAACTTTACAGCGACAAAAGCAACTGGCGGCTCTCAAATAGTGTGGTTAACCGAAAACGAAGAAAACTATACCAACTTTACTGTTGAAAGAAGCACCGACGGCGGCGTAACCTTTAATATTTTAGGTGGCATGGCGTCGAGCGGGCTTGGCACTTATAGCTTTATGGATAATAATCCTTTGCTTACCGTGGCCAATCAATATCGCCTGAAGATCGAGGATCTTAACGGCACCGTCAGCTACTCTAATGTGGTAACATTGTCATACGGAAACACTGCTGCTGTTGCGTCAAGCAATATCAGTGTTTATCCCAACCCGGCAAGCGGCATCATAAACCTTGCCATCAATAAAAGCTATAATGCCATTCCGGTAAAAACCAACGGTGTTGCCCTTACCCTGGCCAATAACCAGGCGTCCTACGGAATTAAAATAATAAATATAACCGGCGCCGTTATAAAAACAGCTTCGTCTATGACACCCTCATGGCAGGATGATATCGCCAACCTTTCGCCGGGCACTTATATCATCCAGGTAACCAATAATATCGACCACAGCCTGGTAGGGAAAAGCACCTTCGTGAAGCTGTAAAGTTTATAGCAAACTTGCAATCGTCGTTCAATTACTGAATCGGTACCCGGTAATTTATTGGATGGCTGCCCGCTTACTTTATCTTGATATCACAAACTGCAGTTCCTGCCAGTCGGGCAGCGTTCGTTTGCCCGAGGTTTTATCAAATACCATCGCTTGTTTGGTTTCAGAATTAAACTTCGGCCAGGGCGGCAGTCTTTTGCCGTTAGGGTTGCCGCTTGTGATAAAGTTTACCCAATAACCCGACATCAGGCTGGCCAACTGCTGATCAGCGGGCTCCCAGGGACGGTTCAGGAACTTCAGATCATCCATCGCGTAGGCAACTTCACCGGTATGGAATGCGCCATATTTTACAAAATCGGGCGTTGCCGGCAGCTTACGCTCAAAATAATAAATATATATCGGGGCTTTGCCCTGTGCGCTTTGCAACGTTGCCCATTTGTATCCCGAGGCGGCGAATATCATATCGCGGCTTAATTTTACCTGGCTGCGTGCGGCTTCTTCATCGGTATTGGCAGGATAGTATTTCAAAAATTCATCGGCATCCTTGCCGTACTGCTTCTTAATCTGCTCAATAAATGCGTCTTTCTTTTTAAATCCTGCAACAAAGCTTTCGTCGGCATTCCAGCCGGTTATCACGGGGACATTATTTTGCTTACCATCGGCAAAAATTTTCGAAACCGGTTCAGGCAAAACATAACCATCGACTATCGGCGAATAGCGCGCCGGGAATTTCATCAGGTCGGCAGCCGGAACTTTCCTTAACTCCGCCAAAGTTGACGCATGCACCGATTCAGCCAGTTTAAGGCCCTGCTGTTCGGCGCTCTCAAGGCCATTGCTTGTGACCAATGGATTTGAGATCATAAACGAACCGCTTTCGGCAATGGCTTTGTTAAACAACCCTTTTGCCGCCGGCGATGCCACCAGGCAGTTTACACTCATTGAGCCCGCCGACTGGCCATCAATAGTTACATTATCCGGATCGCCGCCAAAAGCCGCGATGTTTTTCTTGATCCATTTTAAAGCCGCAATCTGGTCGAGCAATCCATAGTTGCCTGACGCATTATTTGGCGATTCTTTTGTAAGCCCGGGATGCGCAAGAAAGCCGAAAACGCCAACCCGGTAATTGACAGACACGAAGATGATGCCTTTTTTAGCCATCGCCTCGCCATCGTAAATCGGAACTCCCGCTCCCCCGCTGCTAAAGCCGCCGCCGTATATCCACATTAAAACCGGCCTTTTCTCACCCTGGTGCGCTTTGGTCCAAACGTTCAGGTAAAGGCAATCCTCACTGATTGGCTGCTCGGGGATCAGAAATTCGGGCGTGTAAACCATAAACGGTACCGGCTTTCCCTGCATGGGGCTAGGGCCAAAGGCATCGCACTTTTTTACACCCTGCCATGGCTGCACAGATTGGGGGGCCTTCCAGCGCAGTTCGCCAACGGGCGGCGCCGCGAACGGGATCCCCTTATAAGCCACAACGTCGCCGGCCTGACTCTTAACGCCGGATATTATCCCGCCTTCTACTTTGATTGTATCAGAATTTTTACGGCCGGTAACGGGCGGTGCAAATGAATAAAATAACATTGCTGCCGCAATAAAAATAACGCAAGCTGCTGGTATAGTAAGTTTTTTCACGACAAGTGATTTATAATGTGTCTGGTTGACGCAATATAATAATTATTCATTCATGATTTTATGACCTAAACACTTTTTAATATTATTTAAAAAGTATAATTTGCATGTTCTTACCCCGTTTGTAAAACCTTTTAAATACTTGTAGTATGAAAAAATTATTCCTTTTGTCCGTTTGTTGTTTTACCGCGTTTTTATCGTCTGCCCAAAGCAATAAAACCAGCCTGGCTATTATTCCCGAACCGGTGAGCGTGATAACCAAAGATGGCGAATTCACCCTGCCCAGACACGTGCTGATACAAGCCGGCCCGCAAACAGATGTGAGGCTGGTTACAAGCTATTTACGCAATAAACTAGCCACAGCAACGGATCTGCAGGTGACGGTCAGAAATGCGTTTTCGATACCAGCAACAATCAAACTGATGTTAAACAAAAAAGCAGACACCACGCTCGGAAAGGAGGGCTACCAATTATGGGTTGGTAAGAAAGGGATTACTATAAATGCCAATGCCGCCGCAGGATTATTTTACGGCGTACAAACACTCATCCAGCTTTTGCCGAAAGAGATAGAAAGCGTTACCGCAGTGCCGCATTTTAAATGGACCGTGCCTTATGTTACGGTAACCGATTATCCGCGCTTTGGCTGGCGCGGGTTGATGCTGGATGTTTCGCGGCACTTTTTTACGAAGGAAGAAGTGGAACAATATATTGACCAGATGGCACGCTACAAATTCAACCTGTTGCACATGCACCTTACTGACGATGAAGGCTGGCGCATTGAAATAAAAAGCCTGCCGCGTTTAACAACCGTGGGCGCTTATAACGTGAAAAAGATTGGGGAATTTGGCCGCTTTTCGGCGCCCACGCCTGACGAGCCGCGTACTTACGGCGGTTTTTATACGCAGAACGATATTAAGGAACTTGTGCAGTATGCCAGGGACCGGTTTGTAAATATTATGCCTGAGGTAGATGTGCCCGGCCACAGCCTGGCTGCCATAGTTTCGTACCCGGAGCTCTCGTGTACGCCCGGGGCTGATAAATACCAGGTGCGTTCGGGCGAGCGTATGCAGGTTGATAATACGCTCAATCCATCAAGCGAAAAAACATACGCTTTTTTGGATAAAGTATTAACCGAAGTGGCCGCCCTATTTCCGTTTGGGTATGTACATATGGGCGGTGACGAGTGCAACAAAGCCTACTGGCAAAAGAGCGACTCGGTTACCGCTTTGATGAAACGCGAAAACTTAAAAACCTATGAAGAGGTGCAAAGCTACTTTGAAAAACGCCTTGAAAAGATAGTTGAGTCAAAAGGTAAAAAGTTCATGGGCTGGGACGAGATCATAGAAGGGGGGCTTGGCCCAAATGCCGCGGTGATGAGCTGGCGCGGCATACAAGGGGGCATCACAGCCGCCAAGCTGGGCCACGAAGTTGTGATGAGCCCAACCACATTTGCTTACCTTGATTATATGCAAAGCGACCGCGTAATGGAGCCGCATGTATATGCCACCCTGCGTTTGAATACTGCTTACCAGTTTGAGCCTGTACCGGATAGTGTTAATGCAAAACTGATATTAGGCGGGCAAGCAAATCTTTGGACAGAGCAGGTGTTTAACATGCGGCAGGTAGAGTACATGACCTGGCCAAGAGGTATGGCCATTGCCGAGTCGGTTTGGTCGCCGAAGGAAAAAAAGAACTGGAATAATTTTTATCCGAGGGTTGAAAAGCAGTTTGCGAGGCTTGACGAAGCAGAAATAAAATACGCGCCCAGCGTTTATGATCCGAGCTTTGACCCAAAACTTACGCCGGATAACAAGATGATAGTTGAGCTGACAAACGAAATACCGGGGCTTGATATTTATTACAGCTTCGATAACTCGTACCCCGACAGGTTTTATCCAAAATATACCGCGCCGTTATTGGTACCCGAAGATGCCACGCAATTAAGGGTAATAACCTACCGCGGCAAAGACCCGGTTGGCCGCATGATCACCATGCCAATCAGCGAATTGACGCAAAGGGCGCAGCGGGCTGCAGGCAGGCATTAAATACTGCAGGCGTAATTAACGAAGGCCCTGGAAAGCGATTTCCGGGGCTTTTTATTACAAATATTTCGAATGAAGCAAGGAAGTTTGGGGACGAGAGATTAATGCAGGCGGATTTTAGGCTTGAACTTGCGGAGTTTAATGCGTATATTCACCGCATATTTTGCGGAGAATAAATTATGTACATCCATCGAAGGCCTGGTTGGCCCGATTTTACATGGGACATGGAAATACTGGCGCCACCTCTTTCAAAAGCACGCCATAAACAAGGTCATCTGATTGGTCGGGCCGAAGGAATAGGTTTTTCCCTGAGAACTGAAGCGATTTTACAAAACCTGACGCTAGACGTTTTAAAATCAAATGAGATAGAAGGAGATTTCCTGGATAAGGAACAAGTTAGATCTTCAATAGCACGTCGTTTAGGAATTGATATCGGAGGCCTGGCAAGCATTGACCGGCAAGTGGAAGGCGTAGTAGAAGTGATTTTGGATGCCACGCAAAATTACCATGAGGAACTGACCAGCAAGCGTTTGTTCGACTGGCATGCCGCGCTGTTCCCCACAGGACGGAGCGGTATGCATCAAATAACGGTTGCTGACTGGCGCGATAACAAGGCCGGGCCAATGCAGGTCATATCCGGACCGATGGGGCGCGAGAGAATTCATTTTGAAGCCCCCGAAGCCAATAAGCTAGCCCACGAAATGAAACATTTCATAAATTGGTTCAATACGAAAAATGATATTGATCCCGTATTAAAGGCGGGGATTGCTCATTTATGGTTTGTTACCATACATCCTTTTGATGATGGTAACGGACGCATTGCCAGAACGATTGCCGATATGCAGCTCGCCAGGGCCGATGGCACCTCTCAGCGGTTTTATAGTATGTCGGTGCAGATACGAAAGGAGCGAAACAAATATTATGAGATACTCGAAAGCACTCAACGCGGCGATTTGGACATTACGAATTGGCTTGAATGGTTTTTGGCCTGCCTTGATCGCGCCATAGAAGCCAGTGAAGAATTATTGACAGGGATTTTTAGAAAATCCCGCTACTGGGAATTTTTTTCCGGGAAAGACATTAACCAACGACAGCGTTTGATGATTAACAGGCTGCTGGATGGGTTCGAGGGGAAGCTGACTACCTCCAAGTGGGCGAAAATTACCAAATCTTCACAAGATACAGCATTAAGAGATATACAAGGATTGATTGATCAGGGAATATTAGAAAAAGAAGCGCCGGGCGGGAGAAGCACTGGGTATGTATTGAAAGATATCGTACGGTGATTCAAATTCAACCCGTCTTAGGTTGTATTCCGGTTGCATAAACCTCTCTACCAAAAAAATATAGTTCGGTCGCGAATATTTAATCAAGTGTTTAAATTATTTGATTAAATATTTTGATTAACACACTTTTTGTGTTTAAATTTGTCCCGTCAAATAGGTTACACAAGAAAATGGACGAGCTATCCAAAGCTGAAAACAATTTGTCTACAGAAGAAAAATTTAAAGAAGCGGCACGTATTGTGTTCACGAGAAAAGGCTATGCGGCTACCAAAACAAGGGACATAGCCGAAGAGGCGGGGCTTAACCTGGCACTGCTGAATTATTATTTCCGCAGTAAGGAAAAGCTTTTCGAGATCATCATGATCGAAAAAGTGCAGCAGCTTTTTGCCTTTATCTCGCCGGCGCTGAACAATCCCGAAACTACATTATATGAAAAGATAGACTGGATTGCTGCCAATTATATTGATATGCTCCTAAAAAATCCAGACCTGCCGTTGTTTGTGCTGAGTGAGATCAGGAACAACCCCGAGCGTTTTGCAAAGATCATGCAGATAGACGGCTACGTGATGCATTCGTATTTTGTAAAACAACTGGCGGAGCAAAAAAAGGGGATTAACCCGATACAGCTTTTTTTGAACTTTTTAGCGATGATGGTATTTCCATTCATTGCTAAACCCGTTTTCAAGGCTACGGGCGCAGTGAGCGAGGAAGCTTTTGTAAAGATGCTGGAAGACCGGAAAGCATTGATCCCGCAATGGATGAAAGTAATACTAGAATAAAAAAATTTGCAACTATTTTAATCAAATGACTAAATCAAAATATCAAATAAATTGATTAACCATGAAAAAGCTACTTTTTTTATGTGCCTTACAAATAACAACGCTCGTATCTGCTGGCCATGCTCAAACAGCAGGCCAGCTAACGCTTAACGAATGTTATACCCTGGCGCAGCAAAACTACCCTTTGATAAAACAGCGCGAACTGATAACCAAAACCGCGGATTATACGATTGAGAACATACAAAAAGGCTACCTGCCGCAACTCAATGTCAGCGGGCAGGCTACGTATCAATCGGCAGTAACATCGATACCAATCAAGGCGCCGGGAATAAATATCCCAACCATAAGCAAGGATCAGTACAAACTTTATGGCGAAGTAGACCAGGTATTGTACGACGGGGGCCAAATAGCCCATCAGAAGGAAATGCAAAAAACCAATGAAGCTACCCAACAGCAGCAATTGAATGCAGATCTATACCAATTAAAAGACCGTATTAACCAGTTGTTTTTTGGAATTCTGCTGGCCGACGAGCAAATAAAACAAAACGACATGGTTGTTAAAGACCTGCAATTAGGGGAAAATAAAATACTGGCGTCCATAAAAAACGGGACAGCGCTACGAAGTAATGGCGATGTGATACACGCACAAATATTAACAAACAAACAACATACTATCGAGATCCGTGCTTCGCGGAAAGCTTATACTACCATGTTAAGCCTTTTTATCGGTAAAACCATTGATGAAGGGACTATCCTGGTAAAACCGCAGCCGGTAACCCCATCGCATGATATTAACCGGCCGGAGCTGTTAGTGTATGAACAGCAGAACAAAAACCTCGACGTGCAAAATGAACTGCTCACATCAAAAGCATTGCCTAAGTTGAGCTTGTTTTTCCAGGGAGGAATGGGGCGGCCTGCACTTGACCTGCTCAGTAATAATCTTGATGCCTATTATATCGGCGGTATCCGATTAACATGGTCGCCCTCGGTATTTTATACGCTAAAAAAAGAACGGGCGCTTATCGATATTAACCGCAAAACTTTGGACGTGCAAAAAGAAACCTTTCTGTTCAATACTAACTTAACGGTGAAACAGCAGGATGCTGAAATCGACAAATATCAGCAATTATTAGCTTCGGACGACGAGATCATCGGATTACGCAGCAAAGTAAAAACCACTGCTATAGCGCAATTGGAGAACGGCGTTATAACCAGTAATGATTTTTTAACCGAGGTAAATGATGAGGATCAGGCCCGTCAAGGCAAAATACTGCACGAAATCCAGCTCCTGATGGCACAATACAATCAGCAAACAACAACCGGCAATCAACAATAAACTAATCATGAAAAAAATAATATTTCCAGCAGCGATAGTGTTAGGCGGGCTTGCAGCCTGTAATAATAACGAAGTTAAATATGATGCATCAGGCACTTTTGAGGCTGTTGAAACCATTGTTTCGGCAGAAGCATCGGGCACTATAAAACAGCTCGACCTTGAAGAGGGCCAGGTGTTAAAAGCGGGACAAATCGTGGGCTATATTGACAGTGTGCAGCTCTATCTGAAAAAGAAGCAACTGCAGGCACAGATAAAAGCCACCCTGAGCGAAAAGCCTGATATCGCGACCCAAACTGCTGCTTTACAGGAACAACTGCGCCAGGCCTACCGGGAACAAAAACGGACTGCCAACCTGGTAAAAGCCGATGCTGCCACACAAAAACAGCTTGATGACGCCAATACGCAGGTAGATGTGGTCAAAAAACAGATCGCCGCTCAGCAATCATCCCTTGGCATTACTTCAAAAAATTTAAGTGAACAGGCTACACCCCTGGAAGTTCAGATACAGCAAACCAATGACCAGCTTGGAAAATGCAGGATTATAAACAAAGTTGACGGAACGGTATTAACCAAATATGCTGAACTGAACGAAGTAACCGAAGTTGGCAAACCAATTTACAAGATAGCAGAACTAAATACGATCATCCTGCGGGCATACCTCACCGGCGATCAATTACCCCACATAAAAGTTGGCCAGCAGGTAAAGGTTTTGGTGGACGATACAAAGGACACTTATAAAACCTATCAGGGTATTATTGAATGGGTGAGCGATAAGGCGGAGTTTACGCCCAAGACCATTCAGACGAAGGATGAAAGGGCCAACCTGGTATATGCCATTAAAATAAGGGTAAAAAACGATAGCTACCTGAAAATTGGCATGTACGGAGAAGTAAAACTATAAACGATGGAAGCCGTTATCGTAAAAAATTTGAGAAAGGTTTACGGCAAAGACGTTACCGCAGTTGATGACGTTTCCTTTTCCGTAGATCAGGGTGAAATATTCGGCCTTATCGGTCCGGACGGGGCGGGCAAAACCAGTATTTTCAGGGTGCTGACGACGCTGCTGATGCCTGATGGCGGCTCGGCCACGGTGGACGGGTTTGATGTGGTGAAGGATTACAAACAGATCAGAAACCGCGTGGGCTATATGCCCGGAAAGTTTTCGCTCTACCAGGATTTGAGCGTTGAAGAGAACCTGAATTTTTTCGCCACTGTATTTGATACTACTGTTGAGGAAAACTACCACCTGATAAAAGATATCTACGTCCAGCTGGAACCGTTTAAAACGCGAAGGGCCGGTAAACTGTCGGGCGGGATGAAACAAAAACTTGCTTTATGCTGCGCCCTTATCCATAAGCCCTCGGTATTGTTCCTGGATGAGCCGACCACGGGTGTCGATCCCGTTTCCCGGAAGGAATTTTGGGAAATGCTTAAACAGTTAAAAGAGCAGAACATCAGCATCGTGGTATCAACACCTTACATGGACGAGGCTATCCTTTGCGACAAGATCGCTTTGATTCAATTGGGCAAGCTTTTATCGGTTGATACGCCGGCAAATATTATAAAGGCATACCCTGAACAGCTTTATGCTATAAAAGCCGGTAACATGCACGCGCTTTTAAAACTATTGCGCGGGTACGATAAGGTGCTGAGCAGTTATGCTTTTGGCGAATTTGCGCATGTATCTTTCAAAGATCAAAAGCAGGACCTGGGTGAAGTAGCTGATTATCTAAAACAACATGAACTTACAAGTATCGAGCTCAAAAAAACCGATGTAACCATCGAAGACAGTTTTATCAAATTATTAAAAGATTAATTATGAGCGAGCCTGTTATAAAAACCGATAAACTGACCAAGCGTTTTGGTGATTTTGTAGCCGCCAGCGAGATTACTTTCGAGGTGAATAAAGGTGAGATATTTGGTTTCCTGGGGGCAAACGGCGCAGGGAAAACGACAGCCATGCGCATGTTGTGCGGGCTTTCTATCCCTTCGTCAGGCAGCGCCACTATTGCGGGGTTTGACGTGTATAAGCAAACCGAGCAGATCAAAAAGAATATTGGCTATATGAGCCAGAAGTTTTCACTTTATGAGGACCTGACGGTGCTCGAAAACATAAAATTTTTTGGCGGTATTTACGGCTTAACCGATAAGCAGATCAAAACCAAAAGCGGGGAACTGATAGATCAGCTGGGCTTGCAAAATGAAGCAAAAAAACTGGTGGTATCGCTCCCCTTAGGATGGAAACAAAAGCTTTCATTCTCAGTAGCCGTACTGCACGAACCAAAAATTGTTTTTTTAGACGAACCCACCGGCGGGGTCGATCCGGTAACCCGCAGGCAGTTTTGGGGTATGATATACGATGCCGCCGACCGTGGCACGACCGTTTTTGTAACCACCCATTATATGGACGAGGCGGAATATTGCGGCCGTATTTCGATAATGGTGGATGGTAAAATCGAAGCGCTGGATACACCGCATAATTTAAAAAAGAACTTCAAGGCAGCCAATATGAACGAAGTATTTTACGAACTGGCCAGAGGGGCTAAACGGAGCGAATAAACAGGAAAGCATGAAAAGATTTTTAACATTTATGAAAAAGGAGTTCGCGCACGTATTGCGCGACCGGAAAACCCTGCTCATCCTTTTCGGAATGCCAGTCGCGCAGATACTGATCTTCGGGTTCGCGCTTACAAACGAGGTAAAAAATGCCAGGATAGTAATTATGGACCAGGCCAACGATGCAGCATCGCAGCAGCTCATCACAAAAATTGAGGCCAGCAAATATTTTAAAGTAACCAAAACTGTCATGAGCCATCTGCAAATGGAAAGCGCCTTAAAACAGGGCGATATCCGGCTGGCGGTTATTTTTCCTGCTAATTTTAACAACGACCTGCTGCACCAAAACGAGGCAAGCATCCAAGTAATAGCCGATGCTTCGGACCCTAATTACGCTACTACTTTAACAAGCTATATAAGCTCTATTATCCAGGATTATTTGTCAGATCTTAATAAAACCAGTGATGCGCCTTATCGCATCGATCCGCAGGTAAGGTTTTTATATAACCCACAGTTAAAAGGGGCTCCCAACTTTGTGCCGGGCGTAATGGCATTGGTTTTATTGCTGGTTTGCGTGCTGATGACAGCCGTTTCCATCGTTAAGGAAAAAGAAACCGGCACTATGGAGGTTTTACTGGTTTCGCCGTTCAGCCCGCTAATGGTCATCTTGTCAAAGGCGGTGCCTTATCTCATCTTGTCGCTGATCAACGTGGTTTCTATTTTATTGCTAAGCGTTTTTGTGCTCGACCTGCCTATAAACGGCAGTATTCCGCTGCTTTTTGCCGAAAGCACATTGTTTATCATTACCTGTCTTACACTCGGCATTTTTATCTCGATAAAAGCCAATACGCAGCAGGTAGCTATGTTGATATCATTAATGGGCATGATGCTGCCGACAATCCTGTTCAGCGGATTTATGTTTCCGGTCGAGAATATGCCTGTTCCACTGCAATGGTTTTCAAATATCGTCCCCTCCAAATGGTACTACATTATTGTAAAAGCGATAATGATAAAGGGTCTGGGCTTTAGCGCCATCTGGAAACAAACGCTCATCCTGGCAGGGATAACTATTGTCCTGCTCATCGTCAGTATAAAAAGTTTTAAAATCCGCCTGTCATGAGAACGATCAGATTTTTACTGCAAAAAGAATTTAAGCAGATTTTCCGTAACAAGGCCATACTGGCCATGGTGATGGTAATGCCTGTGATGCAATTGCTCATCCTGCCGATGGCTGCCAACTACGAAGTAAAAAACGTTAATGTTGCCGTTATCGATAACGATCATTCATCCTATTCGCAAAAGCTTATTTCCAAAATAACAGCCTCCGGATATTTCAGGCTTACCGGGTACGACTTTTCATTTAAGCAAGCCTTTAAACTGATTGAAACTGATGATGCCGATCTTATACTCGAAATACCCCAGGGCTTTGAACGAAACCTGGTGCGCGAAAATGAGCAGAAGTTATTTATAGCGGTAAATGCCATAAACGGCACCAAAGCCAATTTGGGCGGTGTTTACCTGGCAAGCGTTATTAAAGATTTTAACGGCAACGTGCGGCTGCAACTGGTACAGAAAGGCAGGTTTAACCAGCAGCCCGAAATTGATATTGCCTCTTCCAATTGGTTTAACCCTTTGCTAAATTACCATGTGTTTATGGTACCCGGTATTTTGGCTATACTGGTAACTATGGTCGGCGGCTTTTTATCTGCGCTTAATATTGTCAAAGAAAAAGAGGTTGGGACCATTGAACAGATCAATGTAACCCCTATCAAAAAACATCACTTTATTTTAGGGAAGCTTATCCCCTTCTGGATACTTGGCAATGTGGTATTTACATTAGGATTAATAGTCGCCTGGGCCGTTTACGGCATAGTCCCGGTCGGAAACCTGTTCCTGCTTTATGGCTTTATTTCGGTTTACCTGCTGGCGGTTTTGGGTTTCGGTTTGCTGATCTCTACCTTTTGCGATACGCAGCAACAGGCCATGTTCATTATGTTTTTTTTCATGATGATTTTCATCCTGATGGGCGGCCTGTTTACCTCCATCGACAGTATGCCGGATTGGGCGAAGGGGGTCACAAAGTTTAACCCGGTAAGCTATCTCATCGAGGTAATGCGCATGATCGTACTAAAAGGCAGCGGTTTTAGGGACATATTAAAGCAACTGGGCATTATCGCTGTATTTGCGGCGGTGCTTAACAGCTGGGCTGTTTTTAATTATAAGAAGACGAGCTGATCGTGATGTGATGAAAAAAACGTAGAGACGCGATGCATCGCGCCTCTACACCAAAACACCAGAATTTACACCGCCTCAATCCTTTTCAATACAATATTGCCAACAGGTTTTACCACCAATGGTATTTTTTCCACGTAGGTTTCGCTGGTATCTAACCCAAAGGCTTTTGCTTCCGACTGGGCCAGCCTTTTAATGGCGAAATAGCTGTTTAATATAAAGCCTTCCTTAGCGCTGAATGAGTTATTATACGAAAGGAATTTTTCCATGATAACAAACCTGAAATCGGCTGCAATTTTATATTGGTGCAGCGATGTATAGTGGCTGGTAATGTCAATTTCATTCCGGGCAACCATATCTTCAATAACTTTCCGGTACAGTACGTTCACCCTCGGCTGTATCCTGAACCCGAGCCTGAATTCAACCCGGATCACCTTGCCGGGCTCCAGTTGATCAACGCTGTATTCCATGGTGTACGGCTCATTAGTGGTTTCGATATGGATAAACCAATACGTATCGGCCCGCTTGGGTTTGCGGCTCATGATGGAGTACAGTATTTTTTCTTCAATTTGTTTAGCGTTGTTGGCCTTGGTCAGATAGATTAAGTGGGTTGAATATTTACTAACGCTTTGGTCGGCGCTAAGTGCGGTCAATAATGGGATCTGGTCTTTAAGGTCGACAAAATGCAAAAACCTGTTGTTGATCTTGCGGGCCTTGAACCAAATATACATGGTAAATATCAAACCGATCTCGAAGACCACGAAGAATATCCGTTTTAGCAATTTTACAGCATTTGCCACGAAGAAAGAGAACTCGACAGTTAAAAACACACATAAAATAACGATAACAAGCCAATAAGGCCAATGCTTAACATAGCGCATAAAATACGACATGAGTATGGTGGTCATTAGCATGGCTATAGTTATCGAAAACCCGTACGCCGCAGTCATATGCTCTGAAGTTTTGAAATAGAGCGAAACCAGGATACAGCCGATGCACAAAATCCAGTTAATACTAGGGATATAAATTTGGCCGCGTATGTTCGAGGGGTATTTGATGGAAATGCGCGGCCAGAAATTCATGCTCACCGCCTCGCTGATGAGCGTAAACGAACCGCTGATCAATGCCTGGCTGGCGATAATGGTTGCCAGCGTTGCAAGGGCCACGCAGGGTATCATTAATAAGTGAGGATCGGGCACGATGGCATAAAAAGGGTTTACGCCGTTAAAATTGGTGCCTTTGGGTTGTAACAATACCCAGGCGCCCTGGCCGCAATAATTTAACAGAAGAGCGCTCTTCACAAATATCCAGGTAGCCTGTATGTTTTTACGCCCGCAATGCCCCAGGTCGGCGTATAAGGCTTCGGCGCCCGTGGTACATAAAAACACCGCGCCCAGCAACCAGAAACCGCGCGGATGCTCCGTCAGCAATTTGAAACCATAATACGGGTTAAAGGCTTTAAATATGGTAGGATAATGCATCACCTGCAGCAAGCCTAAGCTTCCAATCATCAAAAACCATAAAAGCATGATTGGCCCGAACGACGAACCAACCACCTTGGTACCGAATTGCTGAAAGAAAAACAACGCAACCATAATGCCGATCACAATACCCATAATAAGGTGACTGCCGGGAATGAATTCAGGGTGCAGTTTGGGGTCGCTAAGCGCGGGTACATTGTTTAATCCCTCGATAGCCGACGTTACAGAAATTGGCGGGGTAATAATACCATCGGCCAGCAGGGTGCCGGCGCCAATAATGCCGGGTATGGCCAGCCATTTCCCGTAACGTCTCACAAGGGCGTATAACGAGAATATGCCGCCTTCACCATGGTTATCTGCCTGGAGAGTTATGATAATGTATTTAAAAGTAGTTTGGAGTGTAAGCGTCCAGAAGATACAGGAGATGGAGCCCAGCACTAAAAATTCGTTTATTTTTCCGCCTTCAACCAGCAGTGTTTGAAAAACATATAGAGGAGAAGTGCCAATATCGCCAAAAATAATGCCGAGGGTAACTATTGCACCTGCAAAAGAGAGGTGTTTAATATGTGATTGCATAAATAAAAATCAAAGATTTTGAGAGAGGAAAAAAGGATTTTAGCCCCTTCTGAAAAGCAGCTAACGCATCGGGAAAGAATAAACCTATTAAATGTTGAATCAATTATTAACAATTATTACGCAGCGCAAGCCAATACCCATGCCATAAAATTGAAACCGGTTGTAATTGAAATTAAGGATTTGGTTTCCAGCTTTTTAATAAGATAGTGTAAAACTTACACCATTAAAATAAGCTATCAAAATGATAGTGTGATTATCAAAATGATAGGGCCGGATCGTCAAACGGAATTTTTATTAATTAAAATGATCGCTATTCTGCTGAGAACGAGGGCAAAAAAAGCTGGGCTGAAACTATTTGATTGGTTTTGATATTATATGCTATTATAGACCAAAAAATATGAAAAAATTATCTCTTCCGCTCTTCTTCCTGGTTTTGCTGAGTTTAAGCAGCTGTGATGTAATAAGCGGTATTTTTAAAGCAGGTGCAGCCGTTGGCATTATTTCGGTAATTGTAGTGATCGTACTCATCATATGGATCGCTTCGATGTTCAGGAAATAGCCTTCCCGGCTACCGGTCATTCTTGCTAAATAACTACCTGGTTAAGACGCTGCGGTGGACGAGGCAGAATAATATTTCAAGGTGATAAGATCGTTGGGAACAGGCTTGGAATTCCAGTGCTGATGAATAGCGAGGGCCGCGCCCAGGGCCGTTGCCTGCGGCATTGACGCTGCAAACACCTCCAACTGCGGGAAAGCGGCTGCCAGCAAATGCATAAACACCGAATTTCCGCTAAACCCGCCGTCGACAAAAATGCGTTTTACAGGGGTGCCTTTTAAAACATAATTAGTTGATTTCTTTTGCTGGCCGACTATATCGGCTACCAGTTGATAATAAGCCTTTATATCAGCTCCGTCGCCAACTAAATCTCCAGGCCCGAATTGTAAGTCCCTGTACTTGGTAATTTGCTGATCAAACTGTGCCGCGATTCGTTTTATTCCTTCATCGTAATCATGCCCGCTGAATAAACGTGAAGCTTTTACCGGTTTTCCATTGTATTGGATATAGTTGAGGCAATCGTTTTTCAATTCATTTTTAGTTAAGTGCGATTGGTTAAAAGGGTTCAGGCTGATGGCCCATGTGCCGGTTGAAAGCAAAATAAATGGTTCATGAAAACTTACAAGGTAGGGGATCAAAGCCGCCGAACTATCGTGCAAACCGATGCCGACATTAAAGTTAATATTTGGGATGCGTGATTTTACCACGGTATCCGATGGCTGGATTGGCGCAAGTTTATCGATAATGCCTTCCTTAGCAACCCACTCGTGATAATCATTTTTTTCAAAATCCCACAGGCAGGTATGGCAGCCAATACTGGTCAGATCAGAAAACATTTGACCGCTAACCAGGGAGCTCAAATACTGCGGCAGGTGTAGCGCATATTTTATCCGGTTGAATAATTCGGGCTTTTCGTATTTGATACGGTATAACTGAAGCCCCGAATTTAAACTGCCCAGCGACGGGGAGGCCGTTTGGAACGATAATTTCTCCTCGCCGCCATACGTATCATAAAATTGTTTTTTAAGGCTTTCAGGATATGGTTTGAGGTAATTATAAAGCGGGGCGATTGGTTGGCAGTTTTGATCCAGGTACACAAAACTGGCGCCGTACGCCGAAAAATTCACCGCCTTAAGGTCAAATTGCTTTAGCTTACTGATCTCGTTTAACGACTCAAATACTGAGCGCTTAAGGCTTTCCAGGTTTTCGCAGGGAAAGCCATCCCCGTCCTTAATTTCATTAAACCGGGCCGATCTTTCGAAAACAATATTATAATCCTCGTCGAAAAGGAAAAGCTTTTTATTGGTTTTGCCAACATCAAATATTGCGATGACGGGGATGGGTTTCATGTTATAAGCCAGTCGCTATTGTCTTTTCCCCGCGCTGCTTAATTAAGCCATCCCTTACCTTTTGCCCGCGGAAAACAGCAATGGGGTCCAACGCGCCGCCGGCCCTTAAACGCGCCTCGGCGATAAGCGGGCGAACATCTGTGCGATAGGCGTTTTGCAACAGCTCCTGTGCCTTCGCGACATCGTTTTGCTGCTGCGCCTGCACCAAAGCTGCTTTATCAACCAGCAAGGCCTGGGCATAAGCTATTTTTATTGCTTCCACCGATTGCAGCAGGTCTTCAACGGGGTCCTTCACATTGTGCGAAGCGTCAATCATCCAGCCGATACCGGTTGCATGGTCCATACTACGGGCATCCATCCCTTCAACCAATTCGTTAAATATTAAAAAAAGCTGGTAGGGGTTAATGCTGCCGACGGTCAGGTCGTCGTCGCTGTATTTCGAATCGTTAAAATGAAAGCCGGCCAGTTTGCCTTCCATCAGTAACAGCGAAACGATCTGTTCTATATTGGTGCCGTGCAGGTGATGGCCGAGATCAACCAGTGTCAGGGCCTTGTCCCCAAGCTTTGAGGCGAGCAAATACGATTGTCCCCAATCGCCGATGGTGGTCGAATAAAAGTTCGGTTCAAATGGTTTGTATTCTATCCAAACCTTCCAATCGTCGGGCAATGCCGCATAAATTTGCTGCAAACTCTCCAGCGTATTTTGAAAGGCACCCCTGAAGTTCAACTGGCCCGGGAAGTTGGACCCATCCGAAAGCCAAACCGACAATGCTTTCGACCCTAATTGCTTTCCATACTTTATCACTTCAATATTATGCTCAATGGCCTGTTGCCTCACCGCTTTGTCCACATGATGCAGCGATCCGTATTTGTAGCTTAATTTTTGGCCGGGTTGATCCTGGAAAGTGTTCGAATTTACCGCATCGAAATGCAAACCGAGTTGTGCTGCCAGGCTCTTTATCGCCGGCGCATTTTCGGGAATATCCCATGGAATATGCAGTGAGATGGAATTGCTTGAGCGGTTGAGTGCATGGATAAGGCCAACATCTTCTATCTTCTCCTCTAAACTGCGCGGTTCGCCGCCGCCTGAAAACCGCCCGAACCGCGTTCCGCCCGTGCCCAGCGCCCAACTAGGTATGGCAATTTGAAAAGCCTCCAGTTTTTTAAGCACCTCATCCGGGTTGGTTACATCCTGCGCAACGAATTCAAACTTGCGTTGATGCTCCTTGATATGCTGTTGATTATATTCGTCAATTTTATACTGTTCCATAACGTATCAGGCTAAATAAAAAACTTCTTTCAATGGTATATTCACAGGTGAGTTATCGGGATTTGTTTCCATGATGTCGCTCATATATCGCCACCATCGCTGCATCACCGCATGGTTTGGCAAATCATCCAATAATTTAACGTCATTTGTTTTCAGTACGCCAAACAGTGAATTAGTTTCTTCGTCGATAAATATGGAATAATCGTTTATGCCGGCCTGCTTCAATAACCCAACCAGCTCCGGCCATATTTCGTCATGCCGTTTTTTGTACTCATCGGCAAAGCCGGGATATAGTTTCATTTTAAAGGCAACTCTTTTCATGTTAATTACAGCTTTATCTCCGTTATCGGTATTATTTTGAGTCTATCGCCGGAGGCCGGCATGGGTCCCAAAACTTTGGCTAAAGCCCTTTTGTGATCTTCTACTTGGCCCGTCCCATAAATGGGACGGCAATGAAATTATCTATCCTATTATTGTTTCATTGCCGTTGGCTTAAGCCAACGGATAAAAGTCATAAATAAACAATGGCTTTAGCCAAAATTACCGCACAAACGCCGCTGCCACACCTCCATCCACATTTAAAACATTGCCTGTTGATTTGTTCAACAGCCCACCCACAAAAGCCAAACAGGCATTTGCAATATCTTCGGGCAAAATCACTTCATCCAGCAATGTTCTTTTGGCATAGTAGGCCGGTAGTTCTTCAACCGTAACGCCGTATGCCTTTGCCCTGCCTGCCGCCCACTCGCCTGCCCATATTTTACTGTCGGATATTACGGCATCCGGGTTGACTACGTTTACCCGTATGTGATCGTTACCCAACTCAGCAGCGTTTAACCGGCTTAAGTGCAGCTGTGCCGCCTTTGCCGATCCATAGCCCGCATTGTTGGGACCGGAAACCAACGCGTTTTTGCTTACAATGTTCAATATATCCCCGCCAGTATCCTGTTTGCGCATAATTTCAACGCCAGCCTGCGTAACCAAAAACTGGCCCTTTACCAATACATCATAAAGCAGGTCCCAGTCTTTTTCGGTATGTTCTTCTATTGGTTTTGAGATCGATAAACCGGCGCAGTTCACAACAATGTCAACCCCGCCGAATCCCAGGATAGCAGCGGCAAAAGCGCCATCAATCGCAGCTTTATTGGTTACATCAATCAGGGTTGTTGTAAAAGTGTCCTTCCCGTATTGCCTGAAAAATTCCTCTTTTGCCCCGGCAAGGCGTGTCTCGTCATTATCATTAATGACCACACAAGCTCCCTCATCCGCAAATTTTTTGCCAATGGCTTTGCCTATGCCGCCCGCACTGCCTGTAACCAGCGCTATGCGGCCGGAAAGCATTTTTGGCTTTGGCATCCGCTGTAATTTTGCTTCCTCCAACAACCAATACTCAATGTTAAAAGCTTCCTGCCTTGCCAGCGAAGTGTACTCTGATATGGCCTCTGCCCCTTTCATCACATTGATGGCATTGATATAAAACTCGGCAGCTACGCGTGCGGTTTGTTTATCTTTTGCGAAAGTGAACATGCCGATACCCGGATACAATATAACCACCGGATTAGCATCCCTCATCGCCGGACTATTGGCATGCTTGCAGCTTTCGTAATAATCTGCATACATTTTCCGGTAGGCGTCGAACGCCGGGGCCAGTTTTTCCTTTATGGCTTTGGTATTGCTTAAATCCTCAACTGGCGAAAGCCCCAAAACCAGCGGACTGATCTTCGTCCTTAAAAAATGATCGGGGCAACTGGTGCCCATTGGCGCAAGCCTGTCCAGGTCGTTGGAGTTGATGAATTCCAACACCCGTTCATCATCGGTAAAATGGCCGATCATGCGGTTCTTTTCCGAGCAAAAGCCGCGTAATATAGGCGCCAGGTTTATTGCCTGTGCTATTCTGCCCGCCTCACCGTCTATCTTTTTTCCGCCAAAAACCGGCCCTTTTTTTCCGTAGTTCGCTTCCAGGTATTCGGCGCACTGCTCAATAACTTCCAATGTATTGATATAGCTTTCATAAGCCGTATCGCCCCAGGTAAATAAGCCGTGCGAACCAAGCATGATCCCCCGGATACCAGGGTTTTCGTCAAGGCATTGTTTAAGCTTCAACCCCAGGTCGAAGCCGGGCCTTTGCCAGTCCACCCAACCGATTTTGCCTTTAAAAAGACCAGCAGTTATTTGGTTACCGTCCTTTGCTGCCGCGATGGCAATAGCCGCATCGGGGTGCAGGTGATCAATATGTTTAAAGGGCAAAAATCCATGCAGCGGTGTGTCGATCGATGGGGCTTTTGAGCTGAGATCGAAAATGCAATGGTTAAAAAGCTCAACCATTTCGTCTTCATGCTCAACGCCCCTGTAAACATTTTTTAGGCTTCGCAGCCGTTCAACGTATAAGGCTGCCAAACCGCTCTTTTTTAGGGTACCCAAATCGCCGCCCGATCCTTTTACCCACATCACTTCGGTATCCGTGCCGGTTAGCGGGTCTTTTGCCATTACTTTGCAGGACGTGTTGCCCCCGCCGTAGTTGGTCAGCCGCAGGTCGGCGCCCAAAAGATTTGACCGGTAAATGAGCAAAGCTACCTCGTCACCGGCCAGTTCTGCGGCTTTTGCATCATCCCACAAATAGCTTACATATTTAAAATTCGTTGCCTTAACAGACATATAGTTTAGTTTAATATAGAGAACCAAGAATCAAGAGCCAAGAATCAAGACAAAAAAAGGTAGTTTCAATCCTTTCTATCTTGATTCTTGGTTCTTGGCTCTTGACTCTATTTTATTTTATTGAGTTTCCATATCCAACAATAAGCACAGATAAAATAATAACCGCGATACCCGCAATAACCGTCGCATACGCCTTTTTGCTTACGCCTTTCCATTCTTTCAGCACCAGGCCCCACATATTGGCTACCAGTATAATGAACGCCATGTGCAATATCCACGAGCTTGCCCCATTGCCCAGCCTGCTTTCGCCCATGCCATAAAAGAAGAACTGCAAAAACCAGGTGGTACCGGCCAATGCTGAAAACAGGTAATTATTAAGCAGCGGCGTTTTCTTGTTCGAATAATCGCCAAAGGTTTTATTGCGGGCATTCAATATCATGCACCAGATAAAGTTGGTTGTAAGGCCGCCCCATAGTACCACTACGTAGGTTACATTATTCCTGAACAGGAAATTTCCATGGCCAGGGTTCGCGGCTACCCCAATTGCGTTGGCGGCATCGGCCATGGGTTTGCCCGCTTCCAGGCCGAAGTTAAAACATGCGCTTAATATACCCGATACAACAGCGACAAATATGCCCAGGCCAAAACGGTAATCTTTATTTGCCTCGGTAACCGACTTGCCTTGTGCCAAATCTTTTTCTTTCATCATGCCTGCTTTACCACAAATAACGATGCCAATTACGCATATCACTATCCCCAGCAAAACCATTTGCCCCCAATGGCTGTGCATCAGCATAGTAAAAGTATCTTTGCCGTTTTTTGGGAACAAGTTATAATAAACCGACGGCACCAGCGAACCGAAAACGGCACAAAGACCCAATATAATGGTACTGCCCAAAGATACGCCGAGGTAACGTACACCGAGCCCGTAGGTTAAACCTCCTATGCCCCATAAAAGGCCCATCAGGTAGGTCCAGCCGATCACATCAGCGCCGGTGTTTTTAATAATATCGGCAAAGCCGGGAATAGTGAGCCAGGCCGCCAGTGGCGGAACGATCAGCCACGAAAAGATGCCGCCTACTATCCAAAAACTTTCCCAGGCCCAGCCCTTAACCTTTTTATAAGGTATATAAAAACTGCCTGAGGCAAAGCCCCCGATAAAATGAAAAAAAACGCCGAAGATGATTCCCATATTTTATTTTTTGTAGAGACGCAATATTTTGCGTCTTCGTGGACAATTTACTGGTCAGAGACGCAAAATATTGCGTCTCTACAATTGGTGTTGCGATACTGCGAAAGGTGCGCTAAAATGATAAATCCCCGACCCTACATTAACCACCACGTAACCCGGTACCGGATCAGCCAATTTAATATCCGGTTCGGAAGCAATTGGTTTACCGTTTTCGGTTACCATACTGCCGTTATTTGCCGGAATATAGATGGTTGCTGTTGTGTTTGCCGGGATCTCAACGTCAAGCAAAACATTGCCGCCATCCAGTTTCCAATGCGAGCTTACCTTTCCATAATTAGTTTCATAATCTGCCGAAACGTTTTGCATATTACCGCCTAATGTTGGTTTTATCACGATCCCTTTATAGCCGGGCGCATCAGTTTTTGTATCGATGCCCGCAATTACACGGTACATCCAGTCACCAATAGCGCCATAGGCATAATGGTTATACGAATTCATGCTCGCGTCTTCGAAACTGCCGTCCGGCTTAATCCCATCCCATCTTTCCCAAATGGTGGTAGCGCCCATTTTTACAGGGTACAACCAGCTTGGATAGGTATCCTGCAGTAAAAGCCTGTAGGCCACGTCGGCATGCCCGAAACGGCTGAGCACATGGCACAAATATGGTGTGCCTAAAAACCCGGTTGTTAAATGGTTGCCATATCGCCGGATGTTCCTTACAAGCCGGTCTGCCGCCTGCTGCCTTAAATTTTCGGGCAGCATATCAAATTGCAGGGCAAGCACATAGGCGGTTTGGGTATCGGATGAGATCAGGCCATTTGGCGTCACATATTCCTTTAAATAGGCATCTTTAACTTTGGCAAGCAGGGCTGTGTATCGCCCGGCATCCTCTTTTTTGCCCAATACATTGGCTGCATTGATCAGCAGCTGCGTTGAGTACGCGTAAAAACACTGCGCTATTAAGTACTTGTTGGTAATGGCCGAACTGCCGTCGGTATCGTCATTTACGCTGTAAAAAAGCCAGTCGCCAAAGTGAAATCCGGTATTCCATAGGTCGTTCCGGCTTTGATGCTGCATGTAATCGACCCAGGCTTTCATGCTGTTGTATTGATCCTCCAGTATGCGCCTATCACCGTAGGCCAGGTACATGTTCCATGGGATAATGGTACATACGTCGGCCCAGCCTGTGCTTGCGCCGGGGCCGTCGGTAGCGCTTTTACCTATCACATTTGGTATTACAAAGGGTATGCTGCCGCTGGCATACTGGTCCGCGGCGACATCTTTCAACCATTTGGTAAAGAAGTTATGCACATTCATCAGGTATGATGCAGTACGCGAAAAAGCCTGCGCATCTCCTGTCCAGCCGAGGCGTTCATCGCGCTGGGGACAGTCGGTGGGGATATCTAAAAAATTGCCTTTTTGCCCCCACTGAATGTTATGCTGCAACTGGTTGATCAGCGAATTAGAACACGAGAAGCTGCCGGTAGGCGTCATATCCGAATAAAGCGCAATCGCCGTAAAGTCCTCGGATCTTAAATCGCCAAGGTAGCCTTCTACCTTAATATAGCGGAACCCCTGCCAGGTAAACTGCGGCTCAAACGTCTCTACGCCCCCGCCTTTTAGTATATAAACATCCTGTGATCGTGCAGTCCGTAAATTCTCGGTATAAAAATTGCCGGCCTTGTCTATTACTTCGGCATGCGAAATGGTGATCTTATCACCGGCTTTGCCTCTCACCTTAAACTGCACCCAGCCAACCAGGTTTTGCCCGAAATCAATTACCTGCTCGCCTTTTGGTGTCTTAAATATTTTTACAGGTTTAAAGGTTTCATGTTTGCGCACCGGCTCGTTATAGGTAGCCACCAGGATGTTTTTAGCGTAGTCCTGCACTTTCACCCCCGACCAGCTTTGATCATTAAAACCTGCCGCCGACCAGCCGGGCTGCTGCATGCGGTTGTCAATAGTGGCGCCGTAATAAATTTCGGCAAACCGTACCGGCCCGGTTGATGACTTCCAGCTATCATCGGAGACTATAGTCTCTTTTGATCCGTCGGTATAAGTCACTTCCAGCTGGAACAATAAAGCAATGTCTTTTCCGTACAGGCCCGGTTTGGGATCATAGCCGATATAGCCGCGATACCAGCCATTGCCGAGGGTTGCGCCAACGGCATTATTACCTTTCTGGAGCATGGAAGTAACATCATAAGCCTGGTATTGCAGCCGTTTGTTATAGCTTGTCCAGCCCGGTGTTAAATAAGCGTCGCCAACGCGGCGGCCATTTATTTGCGCCTCGTACAAACCATGGGCTGTGATATAGGCCATGGCTGATTGAACCTTTTTGGACAATGAAAATGCCTTGCGGAACATGGGGCTCGGCCGGTTTACCGAATCTTCCTTAAAGCCGGGAGTAATCCATTGAGCTTTCCAGTCGGCAGGGTTGAGCAAACCCATGCGCCAGGATGCCGGCGCGCTCCACTCGGAAGCCTTGCCGGTATTATCCCAAACCCTAACCTGCCATATATATTTTTGCCCGGATACCAGGGGTTCGCCCATATACGGCACAAAAACCGATCTGTCGGACCTTACTTTCCCGCTATTCCAAACCAGCTGTTTGTCGCTTTTAACTTTTATTTCATAGGCCGTTTGCATCACATCACGTCTATCGCCCGCGTCCAGCTTCCAGCTAAAGCGGGGGGTCCTGGCGTCGATACTGATAGGATCAGCCAGGTTTTCTGTTAATAAATGTTGGACCTTTACCTGCGCGACAGCGCTCCAACCCGACAGTACGGCAAAAAATAGAAGAATTGTCTTTCTCATGACTAATTATAAAAGGGGCGTATTAATTGGTAAGGCAAGATAAGAAAATGCATTTGCTTAGTCCCTTTAGCTGTTCTAATTATTTTGTTAACGAAAAAATTGTTACCGGCCCCAATAGTCCTGAAGGGAGTAACGGCGAGTCTTTCCGGTAAAATGGCATAGTGGTATAAGTGTACGTTTTAACTACCTTTTCCTGTTTATCGCCGATAAGCCTGTTCACCCAAAGATTGGTAACCTTTACTACTACCGTATTTTGACCGGGTTTTAAAGCGCCGGTTACATCCACGCTGAACGGCCTTCGCCATACAATGCCCAGCGATTTGCCATTGACGATAACTTCCGCCAGGTTTTTAACGTCCCCCAGGTCGATCCATAACTTTGCTCCACTTTTGAACCAGTCAGCCGGCGCATTAACATGGTTTGTATAAGTACCTGTTCCGGAAAAGTATTTGATACCTGGATCCTCATTGTCGCTCCAGGAAGCCAGTTTGTCGAAAGAGGTTTCCGCAGGCGCCCCGAGGTCTTTTTGGAAAGCTAGCTTCCATCCGCCGCCAATCGTTGCCAGCTGCTTCTCTTTCGGGGGGGCGAAGGTACGCGAGGCGATAGCCGTATTTCTTCTGAAAACAACAAACACGGCATCCTTAGGAGCCAAACTCAGGCTAACATTTGTGCGGCCGCCGTTAAAAGTATACGAGGCCTGTTCTGTTTTGCCGGTTTCGGCATGCCATATCTCTGCCGATTTACCCGCCACCCTGAATTTAGCCTCCAGGCTCTCCACCGAGTCGCCCTGGTTATCGACCCAGTATATTTCGCCGTCGGGCAATTTGCGATGCACGAACAATACCTTTGAGCCGGCATTTGCTTTTTCATATTCAAAATCAGGCAGCACGTTTAAATCCTTTAAAGCATACGCTATGGTTTGGCCGCTGATGACTTTACCCTGGCCAATGATCTTTTCAGTTCCGTCGGCGCCCCACATAGTACTCACCACCTGGTCATATTCGGCTTTATTGTCGAGCAAGGATGGCGACCCTGTCGGTTTTGGGCCGACAACCGTGGCGCCGGCATTAATAAGCTCATTTATCTTTTTCAAAACCGCGAGGCTCATCTTCCTGCTGTTAGAATCGAGCGCAAGCAATTTATACTGCATGCCCGAAGGTGTAACAATCATTCCGTTTTTTACCGACAGTACATTTAATAACGCATCGGCATTTACAAAATCATAACTATAACCGTCAGGCACATCGGGTAGTTTTTTTGCAAAAAGGTTGGTGATGTTATTATCCTCACCATAATAATAAATCACGTCGGCGACAAATTTTCCTTGTTGCAGCATGTAAGCGCTGCGGGAAAGATACGATGTCCATGCTATTGCCTGCACGGCCCAGGTTTCGTGCCGGTTAAACCATTGGCCGAACGGGCCGAGGCCAAGCCCCGGCAGCTTATCGTCGGTGGGCTGGTGCACCGATGTGTGAATTACAAACCTGTTTAGGCCGCTGGCCAGCTCCATGTCAGCGGTAGGCTTTAAACGCTCAGGCGAGTAGGCCCAGGCATCACTACTTGCGGTAAGCGACTCTGCGGCTACCAGGTTTTGCCCGTAAATATGTGCTACGGATGCCGACTCCCTTACGTCAGCCTGGTAGCCGACGGAACTGGCGCCGGCGCTGCGGGGCGTCCAGAAGGCCGACATGGGGATGTCCGCTTTGCGTTTCACTTCCATGCCATCCACAATTATTTCCCTGCCGCTTTCGTGCGATTCGGAATACCGTTTCATACCGCGCTGATGCAGCAGACTGGTTAGCTGGTCATAATGATATGCCGACAATAATTCGCCAAGCGTTTTGCGGTAGTCCCACAAAAATTGTTCGCTTTCCTGCAGGCTGTTGATAATATGGCCCGTAAGTACCGGCATCCAGGGCAGCATGCTGTAGCCGCGGCGCTGCATAAATTCTGCGGGCAGGTTATTCGTCCAGTTTTGCGGGCCGGCTTCCCAACTGTCGGTGACCACATATTGAAGGCCCCTGGCGCCCATCAGGCCGCCGCTCGCATCCTTATATTGGTCGAGGTAATTTGTGAAATAGGATTTAACGGCAACTGGGTCCAGCTTATCAACCTCCAGGCCGGTAGCTTCTGCCGAAGCAGGATGGTTGGTGATCCCAAGCAATGAGTACCCAAATCGTACAATATTCCAGTTGCCGGCGGGCGGAGTCCAGTTCAGCTGGCCGGTTGCATCTATTTTGCCCGACAGATCAATAACATCACTTAGCGCGGTTACATCGTTAGTCGGGGCCAATGGGCTATTGTCATCTTCAATGAGTGTTGCAAAACCGGCCTTTTCTTCAAATACATTGATACGTGATGCGGGGTATAAAACAATTTCTGCAATATTGGTACCTGCCGGCGGTTTTGGCGGTGCCCCGCCAAACATGGCGGCAAAACTGAACGCCGGTTTAGGGTTTTTAAAAGTTACCCGAAAAAACCTGGCAGTGGTCGCCGGTATTGCGATAGTTTGCTGAAGGGCATTCCCGGCCGGAATAAAACACAACCATTTGAAATTTACGCCATCGTCGCTTACTTCAAGGCTCCGGTTATCTTTTAATTCACCATTTAGGTGAAATGGGCCTTTATCCCCGCCGCCTACAACGGTTACTGCCTTTATAGTTTGCGGTTTTTCAAATTCGAACCTGATCCAGGCATAGCCGGTAAGGGTGTCTGCTGGCAGCAAACTGGTGGCCGAAAGGTCGCCGTCTGTCAATTGGGCCAATGTAAAATTACCGCCGCTTGAGGTCACTTTTGTGTTTAGTGCGCTTAAAGGCACGTCGGCGCCAGGCAGCTTGTAGGCAAGTACAGCAATATCTTTATAATACGCCGGCGATTTTGCGCCCGACGCCGCCAGCATATCACCTATCGGAAGATTTTGAAATGGACCGGTAGTCGACGGCGGCGAAGGCAATTTCCCGGAAAATGGCTTGCCGCCTTCAACGCGTGTTTCACTCCATACCACCTTTTTCATGCCGTCCGCCGCGGGCACCCATGGGCCGCCGCTCTCGCTCCATCCCGGTGACCCGGCTATAGCCATTTCCAGGTGCAATGAGTCTGCCAGCTTTGCTGTATAACGAAAGGCATCCTTCCATTCGGGGGTCATGTAAATCAGCCGTTTTTTTACGATTTGAGGGGTTCCCAAAGCGGCGTCGAAATTATGAAAGCCACCAATGCCGGCCTGCTTCATCCAGCTAAGGTCCTTTTGGATGCCATCTTTAGTTATATTGCCGTTCATCCAATGCCACCAAACGCGGGGTTTGGCCGAATTGGGGGGCGATACAAAGTTCGACAGCAGTGTGTCCTTACCGCCCGGGGCTTTAGCATGCTGGGCATTAACGTTAGCCGAGAGGATTTGCAGCGCCAAAAACACAATACAAAATCCTGGTTTATTGAATCTTCCTTTCATATCATAATAAGATAAGCAACGGGCCGGTAATGTAAACAATTGGTTTATGCCAGGTGCAAACCTTATTGCACCGTGTCTTTTCAAATGTATACAAGCAGCATCAAACAACCGTCCCCTACTGTCTTTATCGCTTCCAACTTCTTTTAGTTATTATAGCTTTGTAAGGCCAAAGCTGGTTTGCTGAAAAAACAGGCCCATCAAATTACCCGGAATGAAGAATTACCTAAAAATTATTAAGATAGATGAGTATTCCATCACGCCAAAATATTTGCAGATAAGTAATTCGATATTGCGGGGCATTGAAGACGGCAAAATTGAAAAGGACGACGTTCTGCCCTCTATAAACGACCTGAACATAGCGCTGGAGGTTTCGAGGAATACCATTGAACGGGCTTATAAAGAGTTGCGAAAGATCGGCGCTGTAGATTCTATAGCAGGAAAAGGATATTTTATAGCCAATACTGCATTTAACCAGCCCATAAAAGTGCTGTTACTTTTCAATAAGTTGAGCAGCCATAAGAAGATCATTTATGATGCATTTGCCGAAACCCTGGGAAGCAACGCGGCAATTGATTTCTATATTTATAATAACAATTTTAATTTCTTTAAAAAGCTGCTGGCCAACAAAACCGATCAATATTCAAAATTGGTTATCATTCCGCACTTTATCGAGAACAGTGAAAATGCATACGAAGTGATCGACGCGCTTCCCAAGGACAAACTGATATTAATGGATAAATTGATAGAAGAGGTGACCGGGAATTTCGGGGCGGTTTATGAAAATTTTGAAAGGGATATTTATTTCGCACTGGAGCAGTTGCTGGATAGGCTCACTCGATACCATACCCTAAAAATCATCTTTCCGGAGCACAGCTATTACTCAAAGGAGATATTAACCGGGTTTATTAACTTTTGCTGCCAGTATGCTTTTGACTATGATGTTATACATCGGCTAAAAGATGAGCGCCTGCAACAGGGGACCGTTTACATCAATTTAATGGAAGACGACCTGGTTGAACTGATTGAAAAAATCATCAGTAATAAATTAAAGACAGGCGATGATATTGGGGTAATTTCCTACAATGAAACCCCTTTGAAAAAGATCATCCTTAACGGCATTACTACTATTTCGACCGATTTTAAAATGATGGGCGAAAAAGCCGCTGAAATGGTCCTGAACAACACCAAAGACCATTTGGCCATCCCCTTTAAGGTTACGTGCCGAAACTCGTTGTAGTTTTACCTTGCCGTTAGCACCCGCCCTGGCGCCAATTATAGGCTGATTCGCGCCGTGCCGGATAAAACTCGGTTTACACACGGTTAACACAATTTAAGGTTAACATAGTTATATATAATTACTAATCAATGTGTTACGTTGTTTATTTAAACAAAATACGGTTTACACTTTTCGCAAAATTCACCTAAACTCAGCAGTCCAGCTCATGAAAGTAAGTAATGTGGTCGAGTACATCAATAAAAGTGACTGATTTATCACCGTTCCCTGCAACTTCAACGTTTGATGTAACAGTGTGCCCAACCACCTGGTGGTAACCATCGAGCATATCAGCGATCATTTCCTTACGATCTGCCCACGTCGGGCCGCCACAGCCATCGCCCCCCCGGATGCTTCCGGCCCTATGCAATAAACCGCGTTTAGAAGTTTGTTCTATTTTATTGAGAAGGCCGGCGACGGTGTCATCCTCATCCTTAATTTGCTGCAGCAAAGGCAATTGTAAAAATTCGGCATACCAGGAATTGGTGACGCCTGCGTGCGTAAATAAATGGTTACCCCGTTGATAACCCATTTTAAAGAGGTCTTTGTTGTCGTTGAAAACGTATGTCAGCGACCTTTGCATAGTAGGCCGGAAACCCGAGCAAAGAAAATGCGGGTAATGAAGATATTGCACATCATGGTTACCAAGCAGCAACTCAACCCGATCGGGGTGTTTTTTCTTTAGCTTAATTACGTCTTCCAAATTTTGATAAATGCTCTGATCGGGCAGGTTCCAATGGTCGACATAATCGCCCAGGAAAATAACTTTATCATAGGCATTTATATCAATTTCCTTCCAGCAGTCCTTGCCGTGCAGGTCGCCGACGATCACATGTTTCATAACATTTATCAAATCACTAATATGGCCACGAAACGTGCAGCGGCCCTTCCATCCAGGGATATTTAATAATTGCGAATGAAAAAGGCGATTTGTATAGTAATATATCGTACGCCCTTTTTTCAACCGTCAATTGCCGGCTGTTTTCGTTTTCGGCCAATAGCCCATTCCTTACCAACCAGTTCCCCCTAAACCCTTCGATTGAGCTGTGCCCTATTGCCGGCCAGTGACCCATTACAGCAACCAGCATTCCTTCAATTAATTCTTTATGCGCATCCGGAATAATAATTCCTTCCCCAACCGGCTGCGATAAAGCCACACCGCACAACGTTTTATTAAGCGAGAGTGATGTTTCCTCCGTACCGCCTAAACCCGTAGCAACGTATTGTAAATAGTGAACTGCATCTGATTGTTTTACCGGGTCGATAAACTTATGATCGGCGATAAGTCCAAGGCGCTCAAACAGAGCCGGGATGTAATTATTAAGGAGGACGATGCCGGCGTTTCTTACAGCTATTCCCGTAATCTCGTCATTTGTGATAAGACTTTTCATCATGCAAATGCTGCTTTCGACGCCAGTGTACTGTCCATAATTCGGAATAATAACATAGCCGCTTTTTTTGTAAAGCTCCAATGCGCTTTGCTGCCGGATGCCGGTCTCCAGCAGGCAATGTTCAAATCCAAGCTCCGCCGCCCAAAGCTCCAATAGTTCCAAAACTTTTGACGCTATTTTCTGCCCGCGAAATTCTGTTTTTACAAACATCCGTTTTACCTCCGCGGTATTGTCATCGTATTTTTTTATGGCGCCGCAGGCGACAGGGATATCGTTCAAGTATGCAACAACTACATTGTTAAGCTTATCTATCTTATTGAACTGTTTGTAGAAGTCGTGCAATTGCTGGTATTCGGCCCGTAATTCCTCATCCAAAAGTTTTACAAGGGCGATAAAATCGGGATTGTCCGAAGACGTCTTTTGTAAATCGAGCATCTTTAAATTTATGAAATATACACTCTGTAAGTAAAAAAATTCTATTCCACATTGTATCTTAAAACCTGCCGGCCTAATTTACCATACTCATCAATACCTTCAACAACAATACGGTATGTTCCTTTGCTGCCCGCGTTAAAATATTCAAACGAGGCTTTGCCCTCGGCGTCTGTAATAATTTCAGGATTCCAATAAATAGTTTTACGATTATCGGCAAGGCTAACCTTATTTTTCTCGTCGTACTTGGGCGAGTAAAACTCACGCGCCTTGTAAAAACCGCTAAAGGTAAAAGTGGTTAGACCCGGCGCAATCGTCACTATCGGTTTTGTTTCATCACCGCGCTTTGTAGTTATAATAATGAGGCCACTGGACGCGGCGGTACCGTAAACTACCAGATATGTATGGCTCACTAGTACTTCGATGCTGTAAATTTCCGTTTCGCTAAGCATATTAAACGCAGTTTTTTGATCCATTATAATCCCATCAAGCATCACTGCCATAGGCTTAGTTAACGACTTACTGGCATCGTGGCGGCTTATTTGTAGGGAGATAGGCGTATGTGTACTATAAACTGTATCCTGCTGCCATCTTACACCACCGCGGATCAATGCATGTAAACAATTGGCTATATAGGGGCATCCCATCAATTTATCACCCATAATTACCTGGTCGGCCTGCCCCGGCCCGTTTAAATTATCCGAATGGATAAGGGGGGTTATCCGCAAAGGGTTAGGATTGCTTTTGATATTCACCTGCTTAAGCACGATTGTGTTTTTCATAGCTCCCTGTGCGTCTCCCGATTGCTTATGCGCCGCCAACGCCATTTGAGGTGTCATATTAACGGTATCGGCGGTCCCTGACGGCAGTACCGGCGGGTACTCAGGCTGCTTTATTTGTATCTGCAGATTTTTTTTACCGGCGCGCAAATATAATTTTGCGGTGTCGCTGATATACAGGTTATTGAATTGAAAATCTCCATTAGCATCGGCAGTGGTATCTTTAACTATCTTTTGTTTAAGAAGCGCGAGGCTAACGTTAGCGCCCGGCGCCGGTTCGCCTTGCGGGGTTTTTACAGTTCCGGCCAATTTAAGCAGCTTTTCGGGTGGATAAAATGCCAGGATGCGGTTATCATTATGCAATATTCTTTTCCACTCAAACCGGCGATAGCCCTGGGTAAGCATCAGTAAATCGAGATCGGCGCGTGTCTTGTCGTCCGGATTTGTGAAATAATAGTTGGGGTTTTCGATAGTGCCCGTTAGTTCTGATTGCAGGAGCAAGTCAGTAAAAATTGTGTTTTCAGCCGGTTCATCCACGGGCACTTTCGTTTCGTCGGTAACCGATGCCGAAAATGAGCCTGCGGCGACTTTATTCGCAGCATTTTTTGCACCCAGGCTTACCTGTACTTTTTCCCCGGGAGCGTACGTTTGCCTGGGGACTAATAGGGTAAGGTTAAGCTGGTCATTATTTTGAATAAAGACGACGCGTTCATTCAATGGTTCGCCACTTTGCGAAAACAATGTAAATTGTACAATGCCCGATGGGAAATGGCTTTTTGCAATGTGCGCTGCAAAAGGATAATTGGTTACCTTGTCGCTGGCAGTAAGATAGTTTTTGCCCCCGGATTGGGCAACGAGGTAAAATACCGTATCCCGTTTGCTTTCATACAGTTCAAAATTCGCCGTCAGTTTAAGATAGAGTGTATCCCTGTTATCATTATTTATCGATAATGAGAATCCTGCATCCTTCGCTTGCGGCAAATCAACCATGTAGGTGCTTGCATCGGTGCAAATTATCTTTGCTTTATATTGCTCGCCTTTTTTCGGTTTAAGCAAAAACTGGCCCATGCCGAGGTGCTGCGAACCGAACCCTACTATCTCGTTGCCCTTTGAATCTATAACGATGCCCTTTATTTCTTCCGGGCGGCCGTCTTCGTCAACGGCTTTAAAAGCCACTTTCGACAATAGCCCGTTTGCCATATCCCCGCCTTCAGGAAAAAACTGCACGTCGATATTAGCGGCGCGGCTTTGAGCCAGGCTATTGTGTACAGGCGTATTTTGCTTAACCCTATTTGGCCGGATGCTGTTAAGCCCGTTAACAAACAGCCGCTGGTTGTAAAAATATCCGGGCCCGGCATTTTGCATCCAATTGGTATAAGCCCTTAAATGATAAACGCAGCTTTTATTATTATAGGGCAAAACAAAGTCGCCGCTGCCTAAGCCGGAATTAAGCTCCACAGTCAGCCTTTTTATAACCGAGTCTTTATCGTTTATCAATTCGGCGTAAAGTACGCCGCTGATGGATGTGAGCTGGTGATAAGCGCCGGCAACTACATAAGCTTTAAACCAAATGGTATCGCCTGCGTTGTACCAGGGCTTGTCGAGGTGCAGATGTACCTTTTCGATGGGATGTTTATCCGAATAAGTCTGCAAAGCATCGATATGATGATTAATAAGGGGGCCGTCATTTTGGCCAAAGACGCCGATGGTACCAAAGGCCAAAAAGATAAATATGAACAAACTGAGTTTTTTCACCATCATAACTCCGCCGGGTTACCGGTTTTATCAAAAATGCAAAATATACCGGCAGGTCCACAAATAAAATTTCAGCAGCGGCTAAATTATTCCACGTTATACCTTAAAACCTGCCGGCCCAATTTACCATCCCCGTCAATCCCCTCAACTACTATGCGGTAAGTTCCATTGCTGCCCGCGTTAAAATATTCAAAAGACGCTGTTCCGTTTCCATCGGTTACGATGCCGGGGTTCCAGTAAATTGTTTTTCGTTTGTCAGCCAGGCTGACCGTATTTTTTGAATCGTATTTGGGCGAGTAAAATTCCCGCGCTTTGTAATAGCCGGGGAATTTGTAGGTTACCAGGCCTTTGGGCGCGCTGAGCTCATTGCTATCAAAGTTTGAACCATTCTTCAGGGTAATAAGCAGGGCGCCGCCAAAAGCATCGGTGCCGTATATATTCAAGTACATGGCGCTTGTTAATACTTCAATGGCCTGTACATCCGCAGGATTAATGGTATTAAGCATGTATGCCGGTGCAGGGGCGCCATTTACGTAGATAGCCATCGGCTTAGGCGGGCCCATTAAATGACGGGTTATCGTTCTTAAGCTAAAGGCCACCCCATTTGAAAAAGTAACGCCGAATAATCTGCCTTGAAGGCAATCAACTAAATTGGCGCAGCCCATAAATATGTCGTTGGTTAATAACACCTGGTCGGCCATGCCGGGGCCATTTAAATTTGCAGAATATTTCAGGCTAACGGCATAGTCGGGCCGTTTAAACTCCTGCTTTTTTTCGTTAACATTAACTTCTTTCAGCTGAATGGTATGGCTAAGCGAGTCGTCGTGCCAGCTGCGGTAGGCCTGGTTTATTTTATTGGTGTAGTCATTGTCGCTTGCTGAAATGCCAGTGCTTAAGTAACCGCCAATAGCTTTGCTTTTAGTCACCGGAGCGTAAACCGGATTACGAATGTAAATTTTTACATTTTTGCCGCCGTTTGCTTTTTTTGCGTTCACAATTACGCTTGCTGTATCGGGCAGCGCAATGTTGTGAAAAGTAAAGTTCCCGTTTTCGTCGGCCAGCGTATCCAGCACAAATTGATCTTTTAACGAGGTTACAATAACCTCGCCTTTTGCAATGGGCTTCCCCGCCGGGGTTTTAACGGTTCCTGCCAGCGTTACTCCTGTTTCGGGCAGATAGGCTATAGCCGGCGCGTTGCCCGACAATATCTTTTTCCACTCAAACCTGCGGTAACCCTGGGTAAGCATTAGCACGTCGAGGTCGGAGCGGGTTTTATCGTCAGGATTTATAAAATAATAATTGGGGTTTTCGATATGGCCCGCCAGGTCCGACTTGAGCAGCAGGTCGGTAAAAATAGTGCTTTCAGCCGGCTCGTCTACGGGTACTTTTGTTTCATCAGTCACCGATACGGAAAATGTCCCGGGTGTCGCCTTACCCGCTTCGTTTTTTGCATCGATGTTTATTTTTACCTTTTCGCCGGGGGCATAACTTTGCTTTTCTGTTGCCAGCGCCACGTTAAGCTGGTCCTGGTTTTGAATAAATATAATACGCTCATTCAACGGTTCGCCGCTTTGCGAAAACAGCGTGAACTGCACAATGCCCGAGGGGAACCTGCTTTTGGCAATTTGGGCCGTAAAGGGCCGGGCGCCTACCTTGCCGCTGGCAGCAAAATACACCTTCCCTCCCGACTGCGCGATCAGCGAAAAAGCGGTGTCCTGTTTACTTTGATACAACTCGTTGTTTGCCGCCACTTTTAAATAAAGGCTGTCGGGGTTATTATTGTTTATCGCCAAGGCAAAGCCGGCATCTTTTGCGACAGGGAGATCAATGCTGAAACTACGGCCGTTGCCCGTAGTGACCCTGGCTTTATATTTTTCGCCTTTTTTAGGGACCAGCGCAAACTGTCCCATCCCCAGGTGCTGCGTACTGAAGGAGGCAAGTTCGTTCCCTCCCGCATCAGTGATCACTCCCTGTATCTCCTCCGAAAGCCCGTTGCTACTGACCGCTTTTACAGCTACTTTCGACCGCAAGCCATTTACCAGTTCGCCGCCTTCCGGGAAAAACTGCACGTCTATATTCCCCTGGTTGGAGGGTGCCGCGTTATTGGTCAAAGCCTGGTTTGATCTGTTTCCTTTGGTTTCAATACTATTCAGCCCGCTAACCATTATTCTTTGATCATAAAAATAATCGGGGCCGGCATTACGCATCCAGTTGGTGTATGCCCTTAAACGATAAACCCCGCTTTTGTAGTTAAAAGGCAAAATGAACTCCCCTGCGCTTACGCCCGAATTGATCGCCAATGTTAATCGCCTCACCACGGAATCTTTATCGTTTATCAGTTCCGCATAAAGCGCGCCGCTCAGCGCCGAGAGCCGGTGTTCGGGGCCTACAACGGTATAAGCTTTAAACCAAATGGTATCGCCCAAACCATACCATGGCCTGTCCAGGTGCAGGTGTATTTTTTCGACCGGGTATTTATCCGCGTATGCCTGCAGCGCGTTGGTGTGGCTGATGACCAGGAAATCGCTTTGCGCGTGTGCCCATGCGCATGCAAAAAAGAGAGAAGCAAATAGTTGAAGTTTTTTTATCATCACGGTTTTCCGTTTTGTGCAGGTCCAGGTAGTAAATCTAATTATTCTTTTATTGTTCAAAAAACGCTGAATGACGTTTGTTGCCAATATAACGAAAAGGTTACACTAATAATATAGTTGACGATAACAATATACCACGAGGGCATCAGCAATGCGGTAAAAACAAGCGCGAACCACAATATAAGCATAGCCCGGCAGATACAATTTACTAAACAGGACGAGGCCCCGGTGGCTGATGTCAATCTGAAAGTGGCGTTAATAAGCAAGAATTGGCCACAAACTACGTGTTTTTGCCTGCCGGCATGTTTTTTTAAAAACAGCTTGTGTAATAAAAAAAGCTGCGTATATTTGCCATCCCATCCGAAGGGCTCCTTTGGATAACCGGAGTGGTAGTTCAGCTGGTTAGAATACGTGCCTGTCACGCACGGGGTCGCGGGTTCGAGTCCCGTCCATTCCGCTAAAGGGTATAAAAGTACCCAAGGCCGCTTAGATCAATGATCTAAGCGGTTTTTTTATGCCAAATCCGCTCATTTCAGACCATATTTTAGGATTCATTCGGTTACCTATTCGGTTTGCTCTTTGCCCCATTGCGCATGTTGTGGCTAAATAAACGGCTGTTTATCATTCGCCGTGTCTGTGCTGTCGCTCTTTTTGTGAACATTTCTTTTAATTTATTTATCCACGTGTCGGAGAGGCTGCTACACTTATTTCAGCATATTTATTCTATTTGATTTTCAGTGTTTTAATAATACCTTGCAAGATTAAACTACAATTGATTACACCCTCTAACCGGTATCTGCAATTATTAATGGAGAAGAAAATTCGCATTTCAATCGTACTGATTCTTCTTGCGTCAGGTCTATTTGCACAATCACCCGAAATAAGTTTCGAGCATTTGAACATGCGCAACGGACTGGCTAATGAATTTGTCGGGGATATTTTGCAGGATGAAAAAGGGTATATCTGGTTAAATAATCTCCGAAGCATTGCTGTTTATGACGGCTATCATTTTAAAAATTATTCCATTAATATCAAAGGCTATGAAGGTACAGCCAACATATTTTGTTTTAGTATGTTCATGGACAAAAACAAGGCCTTGTGGGTAACCACCCTGGGAGGCGATCTTTTCCGTTATGATCCGGTTCTTGATTCTCTCGTACTTCAGAAAACGGGGGCTAACAAAACCGGAGAGGGCTATGTTTCCTTCGTCTCTTTCGCCGACCGGGAAAGCAAGATTTGGTCGTTGACGTTTAAAAGTGAAAGGGACTTTTATCTCGTGCGTTATGATCCGGAATCGCGAACTGAAAAAAAATACAGCAACGCCGCTAAGGGGGACCAGTTTTTCGGCGCTGTTCAGTTAAGGACCCGCTTCCGTTCCCCAAACGGCGACGTCCTTTTGGGAGCCCGTAATGGGTTTTACAATTATGATTTCAAGCAAAAGCGATTCATAGGATACTTCACGGCAAAAGACTCGCTGAACTGGTTAACTGTCGGGGGGATTTATCGCGAACGGACGGGCGACAAGGACATCTGGCTGCTGGCCAATAAAATAAAGGATAAAAAGGTGGTACTATACCGGTTTAACCTGCAAACCAACAAGTTGAAGGCTTGTATAAACCTCCCGGGCGATTTTCTGGACGGCGACCCGTCAATATTTGAAGATAGAAAGGGGCACATGTGGTTGTTCACCAAGGCAGGTCTTTTTTTATATGATAAGCTCACAAATCAAAAAATGGATTACCTTTTTTCCGTGTCAGACAAGGATGCTAAAGACCAAAATGTCCGTGATGTATTGGTTGATAAGGAAAATAAATTCTGGATATCAACCAACGCGGGGCTTTTGAATTTTGATCCCGGTACGGGGCGGTTTAAGCGATATAAGGCAAACCAGAGTAACCCTTATGCACTTGGCCATATTCACGTAACGAAAGTGTTTGAAGACCGGTCGGGCTTAAAATGGGTGGGTATGGATGAGTACGGAGTGGATAGGATAACCAATTTGCATACTGCGTTTACTGCAGTCAAAAACAACCCCGAAAAACCAGGCAGCTACCCTGAAAACACAACTGGCATCGCTCTTAAACCTGACGGGAATTATTGGCTCACCAGTCAGCTTGGCCTATTTTCGTGGGATGTAACGAAAAACCTGTTTACGCGCGTAACCCCGCCTGGTAAAAAGGAAAATGCGTTCAGTATATACCCACAGGTTCTTCCAAACGGGTCGCTTTGTTATGTCGATGACAAAGGATTAAATATCTACAACACGTCGGGTAAGATTCAAACCATTCCAATGCCCGGTAAGGAAGATGTGTCTTATATCTATAAAGCCGGAAAATCACATATCTCCGTGTTGAGCTCAAAGGGCAAATTCTACATGCTTAATGCGAAAAAATTAAGCCTGGAGCGATATGGTTATGCCAGACCATCTGGCGCGCCTGCCAGGATAGATACACTTGTCGATGTTTCAAGTTCTGAAATTTACGAAGATGCCGACGGCATATTGTGGTTGTCGAACTCGAAAATAGGATTGGGCAAAGTAGACCGGGTTAAAAAGCAGGTCATTATTTCGCCCGCTATGCGGGGCAAAGTGTATAACGATATTAATAAATTGTACGACGACAAGGCGGGGCGGTTATGGATCGGAACAAATGACAATGGATTTTGGCAATTTGATAAAAAGTCAGAAAAAATAGTCCGCCGGATAAAAGACGACCAGGGCGTTTTGGCGGGAGAAATAAGAGGCATTGCCGGGGATAAAAACGGCAACGTATGGATCGCCAGCCAGCGGGGATTGGCAAAATATAACTACAAAACCGGTATTGTGCTCGATTATACCATCGCCAATAACATCCCGCTCGAAGTACCTGTAGACCTGCTGACCTTGCCCGACGGCCGGTTTGTACTATGCATGTTTAACAGCGTACTCAGCTTCAACCCTGATGAGATAAAAAGCAACCCGGTGGCTCCGCAAGTGCAGGTAGAAAGCGTGGTTTACAGCAATCCTAAAAATACCGAAAAAGCTGAACATACGATTAAAGCCGTCAACGTTACCACGACCACGCTGCCGTACGATCAAAACCGGGTTACCTTTAATTATGTCGGGTTACATTTCGTCAACCCAGCGCAAAATAAGTACGCCTATATGCTCGAAAACTACGACAAGGGTTGGATACAGGCACAAACCCAGCGATCGGTAACCTATAATAACCTGGCGCCCGGTACTTATGTTTTCAAAGTAAAAGCCGCCAATAGCGACGGGGTGTGGAATAATAAGGGGGCCACTTACCGTATTTTTATCGAATCGCCGTGGTGGTCACGGTGGTGGGCGCGGGTACTGTTTATAGTGGTTTTTGGCTCGGCTGTATATGGCTTTATTGCTTACCGCTCGCGCCGACTTATCGCTCATAATAAAATACTTGAGGAACGAATTACTATTCGCACCCATCAATTAAGCGAAGCGAACGAAGAATTACAGTCGAAACAAGATGAGATCACGTCGCAGCGCGACCAATTGGCGGAAGCTTTTGACGACCTGAAAGCCGCCCAAAATCAGCTTATCCAATCCGAAAAAATGGCCTCGCTTGGCGAACTGACGGCGGGCATAGCGCACGAGATTCAAAATCCGCTCAACTTTGTAAATAATTTTTCGGAGGTAAGTGTAGAGCTGCTTGAAGAACTTACTGAAGAAGCAAAAGCCGGGCACAACGGTGACGTAATAGCAATTGCGGGCGACCTTACCCAAAACCTGCAAAAGATACAGCACCACGGCAAACGCGCTGACGCCATTGTGAAAGGCATGCTGCAGCACAGCCTGACTACATCGGGCCACAAAGAACCAACCGACCTCAATTTGCTGGCTAATGAATATTTAAGACTGGCCTACCACGGCATGCGAGCCAAGGACAAATCTTTTAGCGCCGAACTAGTCACCGATTTTGATGAGAAATTGCCAAAAGTGAACGCAGTTCCGCAAGACATAGGCCGCGTAATGCTTAACGTGTTAAACAATGCCTTTTATGTAGTGAACCAAAAAGCCAAAACAGCCGGGCCGGATTATAAACCCACGGTTGAAGTGCGCATTGCGCAGCAAAATGGCTCGGTGCTCATTACAGTGAAAGATAACGGCCCCGGCATTCCGGATTCAATTAAGGACAAAATAATGCAGCCGTTTTTTACTACCAAGCCCACCGGCGAGGGCACTGGCCTGGGACTTTCGTTAAGTTATGATATTGTAGTTAAAGGGCACGGAGGTGATATCAAAATAGAGAGTGTGGAAGGCGAAGGATCGGAGTTTATTATTTCATTGCCAAACAATTAGGCTAGTAGAAAAGCCTTTAGAAAAATAACTGCTTTTGATACTCTTTTCAATGTCCCGTCCATTATGCTAAAAGCAAAACGTCTTACATCTACGGCCCTCCCGTCGCCTGTTTCTCATCAACATGAAAAACACCGGTTGATTGTTCGATATGCCAGGGGTACAGGCTCTCGTTACTGGTGGCGCCAACGCCCTGCATAATATCGCCGTTGCCCATGTTAATCTCGACGGGTTTTGTGGTGGTTAGTTTTTTGTTGGTTTGATCGTACACCAGCTCTTCCGATTTAAAAGTTTCGCCCTGGGAGTTGGTGGCTACCACGTTTCGCCTGAAGGTAATGGTATTTTCCTTTTCAAGCCTGATGGCATAGTCTGAGGTTATGGTGCCTTTTTGTTTTAGCGAGTCATCATAAAAAATGATCTTGATGCCTTTGGGCATTTCCTGGTACGACTTGTCTTTATCGTCCAACTCTATCATCAACGGCGTAAGCAGGCGCGCTTTAACTTTTGCGGAGTCGCTGTAGATCACGTCAACGCCTTTTGAAGTAGATATTGGTTTATCCTCTTCCTTGGAGGCTATTTTCTGGATGTCGTTCAATGAGTTTTCGCACGCGCTTAGCGCCAGCATGCAAATCAACACTGCCGGCAAATACAAAACGGACAACTTTTTTGCGCGCATATACCTAATGGAGCTAAAAGCTGAAAGCGCAACGCGTAAAGCCAACATAATACGTACCATTATAGAAACTAAATGTATAAAGCTAAACGCTTATATTATCACCGGATTGTATCAAGGACGCAAAAACTAAGCCCCCAGCCTTCTGCCGTGAGCTTTTCGCTTTCTGCTTTCTGCTTTGAGCTTTCTGTTTTCCGCTTTTCGCTTTCTGCTTTTTGCTTTCTGCTTTCCGCTTTCTACTCAAATTTATACCGCTGGAACCACTTGTCGTTAAGTACAAAGCTCAGGTGCAGGTTAACATAGTTTTCTTTAACCAGCCCGTTTGCCGTAGTGCCGCGCTGGCCCAGTTCGGCTGAAAAATTGATCTTATAAAACGTGGTAAGATTTGGCGATAACGGCAGGCCAAGCCCAAAGGTCAACGCAGTTCTGTTAATGTTGGTATTGGATATATTAAGATAGCTTTGGTCATAAATAAAACCCAACCGGTAATCGACCCTTGCAAAGTAATTATGCAGGGCATTGATGTTCGGTGTAAACTCGCCGCCTACGTTGAGCGTCTTACTGTCCTGGAAACCTGCATTAGCGCCGGAAACGGTGAAGGCCGACCAATGGCCTATGCTATAATCGGCCCCGATTATAAAATGGCCGTCGTTTTGAAAGGATATGCCGAAATGATTGACCTGCGGAAGCTGAATTTTGGTTTTACCCCCTACTATGCTTATTACCGAATCGGCCGCGGTATTTGCAACACCATTGGCGTCAATCGAATACTGGCTTACAATGTAGGTGTTGGTTGAATTGATGCTCGATTTGGCCGAAGCGGAATAACCGAGCACCAGGTGCTTGTCGCTTTGATCGCCAAAATCAAACGAGTACTGCGCGCCGTAATCAAAATTAGCGCCGCCTATAGCATTGCTTTGCTCAACCCTTGAATTTAAAGTACCGTACAGGCTGGGTATTTCGGTTGAGCTGAATTGCTGCAAATTGCCGAATATGTATGACACGTTGCCCCCGATTAAAAAATGTTTACCGATACCGAAGCCATAGCCAAAGTAAGCTTTTGATAAACCGCCATCGCCGTTATAAACATAATTTGTTGCATTTGTATCTACACCTTTGCCGGTATAGCCCCGACTAAGCGTTTGCTTATAATTGTACCCCATTTCGCTGTATGGCAGCAAGCCAAAACTAATCGCCGACCGCTTGGTGATCGGAACGGCAAAAGCGACATGGCTTAACCTGAAATTGGCGTCGGACGCCTTTTGGCCGGCCTGGCTTAAATTAACGATGTTTGAATAAATGCCGACATCGATCGTTGTGAGGTTTATTGCCCCGTACGATGCCGGGTTAAGCGGATTAATATTGTTATAAAAATTTATCTTGTTTATAGCGGTGGATATCCCCCCCATTCCGATGTTTTGCGGCAGATAGCCCGGGGTAATATCACCCAGGCCATATTTTGAATACGGCGAACTGGTGGTAGCCGTTGATTGCGCCTTTGCTCCAAATGCGATAGCAGCAAGTAAAAATGTTATAAAAAGTCTTGTATATTTAGTCATTATTGTTTTTTATGGCTGCGTTTAATCCCTTTAGAACCAGGTAGGGCTCAATTTTAATACAGGGGGCAAAGATGCTATTTTTTAACAGGGTATCAAAAAAAATACTGTCGCCCCCGCTTAGTACTATATTTACCTCCTGCCCGTTTTTGGCATATGCTTCTATAAACCCCGTCAATTCATATTTTATCCCGTTTTGTACGCCCGAGCGTATTGCGGTAGTTGTGCTGTTTCCGTGATCAGCTGTAAAGCTTTCATCGGCGTCTACCAATGGCAAACCATCGGTATAATCGTTCAATGCCCGGTAACGCATGCTTAATCCCGGCGATATGCTGCCCCCGTAGTAATTCCCTTCCGCATCAACCCAATCATAAGTTATAGCGGTTCCCCCGTCAATTACCAGGTTGTTTTCGTTTGGGTACAGATGCCTCGCTCCTATCACTGCCGCCAGCCTGTCGAGCCCAAGTGTTTCGGGCGTCAGGTAATGGTTTGTTATGCCTTTCGTCATTTGGCGGTTAAATATTGTCACCGGTGTTTTCGCTGCCAGTTCCGTTTCCCAGGCGGTTTTTTCTTTTTTTACTGACGAAATTATCGCCCTTGTTACCTTATAATCATTCAATAAACCTGGTATTAGCCCCGCACCGGTATTAGGATATTGTTCAGCATGCAGCAATTCGTCCACTTTAAATACAGCGATTTTTGTATACGTATTGCCAATGTCGATAGCTAAAGTCATATCGTAAGTCTCAAGTCTTGAGTCTTAAGTCCGAAGTAAAACAGCCTGCTGCAGCAATTATTGCAGTAAATGTAATTTTTGACTTAGGATTGGAAACTTTGGGCTTTAAACTTAACATTTAACCATTGATAATATGGATTCAAAAATGGCCAGCCCGTCTTCATTGGCTACCAGGGGATCTGATGCACGCTCGGGATGCGGCATAAAGCCAAATACATTCCTGGTTGTATTGCATATCCCGGCAATATTATCGAGCGACCCGTTTGGATTTGAATCTGCAGTGATGTTACCAAACTCGTCACAATACCTAAATAATACCTGGTCATTATCGTTAAGCGATTTTAAAACATCGGCATCGGCAAAATAATTGCCTTCGCCATGGGCAATCGGTATTTTTAACGCCCTTTCGGGATCGATTTGCGCCGTAAGCAATGAATTTGAAGTTTGCGGCTTCATATAAATGTTACGGCAAATAAATTTCCGGTTCTCGTTATGCAATAGCGCGCCTGCCAGCAGTCCGGCTTCTGTCAATATCTGGAAGCCGTTGCAAATACCCAGCACATAGCCTCCCCTGGCTGCAAACTGTATAACTTCGACCATAATGGGCGAGAACCGGGCAATAGCGCCCGAACGAAGATAATCGCCAAATGAAAAGCCCCCGGGCAATACGATAAAATCAACGCCCTGCAGGTCGTGATCTTTGTGCCATAAGCGCACTACATGCTGGCCAAGTATTTTTTCCAATACATAGATGATATCCTCATCGCAATTAGAACCCGGAAATATAACTACTCCAAATTTCATGATACAAAACTAATATAACAGCTGTAAATTGAACGAAAGTAAAAGTTAAAAAGTGTTAAACTGGAAATATACGATCCCGGCGAGCAATAGCGCGTACAATAGCTCGTAAAACCACCTGCGCCGGGCATATAAAAAGTAATACGAAAAAAATACCGCGGCAGGCACAGCGCACAGCAAAAAATGCGTGAGCTGAAACGCCGCTTTCACATAAAATGAAAACCCTGCGATTAAAAAAATCATAAAGAGCAGCTGGAATGATTTACGGACCTGTACATAGCTCCTGAAAAAATTCTGCTGCAGCTTTAAAAAGCAAAGCACCAATATAGCAATGACAGGGACCAGCACCAGGTAATTGTAATAATTAATATCAACGCTGACGGGAAAGCGTGTAGCCAGCGGCAGCCACAGACGGTAAAATTGCGCCAGGCTATTATTTATAAAAAAGTATACCGCGAGAAAAAAAAATATGGTGATATACCCCATAATGCCGGCCGCCCACTCGCGCCAGTTGAAAGGCCTGAAAATCACGAGGGCTATCCAAACCGCCAGGAACATATAAATAAACGGCAGGTATATCAACGAGCCAACGCCTATGATCATTCCAAGGTCGTAAGCAACCGATTTTGCGTCCTTGCTTTTATAAAAGCTGAGCAGCTTGAACAGCATCCATATCAGCAGAAAATTGCATATCAGCGGCGGCGTTAAAACCAGCAAGGGCGGGAACAATCCCGATGCGGTAACATACATTAAGGCGGGTAAAAATGTAGGCTTGCCCAATAAATTGAAATGGTTTACCAGGTGGTTGAGCATTAAGGCCTGCATAAATACGATGATGCCGGCCATTAATACATTTACAAATGGCGAAATATTAAACTGATCGGCTGGCGGGAGCAGCAAACGCCCGAACAGCCCTTCGAAGGGAAAGCCGGCAGTTGCAGGCATGTTATACAAATAACCTACCCGTAAGGCAAACAAAATTATTGCCAGCCATAAGACATTGAGCGGATTAAGCGATTTGAAAAAATAGACCATTGATAACTTTATCAGGGGGCCAAATTAGCAGAAAAACTGCTTATGGTAAAACTATCATTGCTTTCCGTACCGTTTTACCATATCATCTATGATCTGCGCCGTTTCATCCGGAAAGTTGACGGCTACTCTTGTATCATGACTGATCCAGTTATTGAGGTGGTAAACAAACTGATCGTCAATCTCATTTATTACAGGCACGCCCAGTTTTGACGCCGCCAGCGCGTTGCATTGCTGTTCGTACTGGCCCTTCATAGGGATCATCAGTACCTTTTTCTGTAAAAAAAGCGCTTCTGCCGGGCCTTCAAAGCCCCCGCCCGTCAGCAGGCCTTCGCAACTGGCAAGGCTGTTATTAAATGCTTCATTATTTACCGGGAATATCTGTACATTATCCCGCTGATAGGGCGTTTTTTGCCGCTTCGAAAAAATATGCCATTGCACCTTTGTCCGGTTTAAAAGGCTTAAAAGCGTTTTGTCGTCATAAGCCGGCAGGTAAACCGTATAATGGCCCAGGTTACTGACTTTCAAATTCCTGATCTCGCTCCTGATAACCGGGGTATGAATAAAGTCGTCATACCGCTCAAAATGAAACCCGACGCAATAAGTGGTTGGGGAGTAATATTTGAATAACCATTCGGCCCAGCTCCATTTTGGCAGCCGGGGCGTTTTTGGCGAAACAAACGAGCACTGGTGGCTTAAAGAGACGGAGGGTATCTTTTGCAGTTTGCAGGCCCAGGCGCTCACAGGCTCAAAGTCGTTAATGATGAGGTCGTATTGCTTTAAGGGCAGGCTTCTAATATCGCGCAGCAGGCCCGGCAGGTCCATCAGCTTAAAGGTGGCCCAATTATCCACGCCCCCGTTTGTGCCAAATACAAAACTAAACCCATGAAATTTGTATTTAAGCGGCTGCGACAAACTAACTTCCGCTTCGGTGCCGCTAACCAGCAGATCCAGCTCTCCGTATTGCTGCAGCAAGGGCACAATTTCGCGCGCACGGCTAATATGCCCATTGCCCGTCCCTTGTATAGCGTATAGTATTTTCATGGCAGTTGTTGTAAGGTTGTTGAAATGTTGTAAAGTTGGAACGTTGTAAGGTTGCTATCAAGGTCAAACCAGTATTATATCAACTCTCCATTTTTTGTGTCAAAATCTTACATTTCAAATGTACCATTACAACTTTTCAACCTTTCAACTTTTCAACAAAATCTTTAAACATTACATCTTTTTAACATTACAACATTTCAACCTTCCAACATCGCAACAACCTACCCCGGTTCCTGTTTAAATCTTTCGAGTAAAACTTTCACATCCAGCTTGGCGTCCAGGTCTTCGGCGTCAGTTTTGTCATCTTCGTCGGCGTCATGTTTAAAATTATCGGGATCATATTTAAATGTCGTCCAACTACCATTATTATATTCGAGCGAGGTAAGGCTTTCAACCCAGTCGCCCGAGTTTAAATACAGCACAGAACCCTTTTTTTCTGTCGATTCGATTTCTCTTATCTCCGCGTGGTGGATATGGCCGCAAATTACGTAGTGGTAATTTTTATCAACTGCCAGGTCGGCCGCGGTTTGTTCAAACTGGTTGATAAATTTCACAGCTTCTTTAAACCGGGCTTTTATTTTTTGCGAAAAGCTCATTTTCTGCCGTCCAATCGCCGTCAGGAACCAATTGCTGAGGCTGTTGATCAAAATAAGCGTGTCGTAACCAACGGCGCCTAATTTTGCCAGCCATTTGGAGTGCTGCATGGTGACGTCGAAAACGTCGCCATGAAATATCCAGGCCTTTTTACCATCGATATTTAAAACTATTTTATTGAGCAGCTGAAACGAACCGAGGTTAAAATCGGTGAATTTACGCAGCATTTCATCATGGTTGCCGGTGAGGTAATACACTGGTATTCCTTCAGTTACAAACTTTAAAATGCGGCGCACCACCTTCATATGTGCCTCGGGCCAGTAAGACTTGCTGAATTGCCAAATGTCAATAATATCGCCATTTAAGATCAGTGTCTTAGGTTTTATGCTTTTTAAATACTTGAGCAATTCTTTGGCGTGGCAGCCATATGTGCCTAAATGCACGTCGGATATTACGACGATATCGACTTCACGTTTTGCCATTAAAAATGAGGGGATACTTTTTCACCCGGCAATTTATACCGGGAACAGGTAAGGGAATTACGGAAGCAACGATTACTCGTCGTCGTCGTCATCATTAACTTTCAGTTCAAAGGGGCTTAAATAGAATACTCCTACCAGGAATAACAATCCAACCACAATCAGATAAGCAAACTCAAAATGCATGTGATACAATTTTTACAAATATCCGCCAATTAGGTTATTATAATGTTAAGACTCTGTTAAATGTAAAAGGTTTCACCCGCGTCTTAATTTTTTTTCTATCCGCGCCAGCTGTTGTAAGTGATGCTGTAAGTGTATCCGGATAAATTTAAACCATTGTGCTGCATTCAGCATACCCAGCCGCGTATGTTTATAACGGGAGTGCGGCGACGATTGTTTTATCAGCGGTGCGGTTTCGTCAACCCGCCGACGGCACTTTACCAATAAATTTTTTGCGTCCTCTTTGCTGATCTTGCTTGCCGGAATTCTTGCTGCGACGGCTTCCGGCACCTTAACTTTAACCGGCGGAAAACGGCCCGTAAACATCATCAGCCTGCCTAAAAACGTGGGGCCGTTCGACGTAAGCCGGCTATTACTGTGCGCGCAACGCTCCAGCGCCATGGCTGAGCCCAATGTAGCCTGTAAAACATGTGAATATACCTCGGCCATTGACCAGCCACCCCCCGGCGGCGTTTCGGTAAACACCTCGTCCCGGACGGTATCCAGTTGCGACCGGTAACTATCCAGTGCAATGTCAATAGCTTTACGCTCTTTCGCAATATTCATGATAATAATTAAGAAAGGACCAGCTATGCAATTTTCAGTCTTCCAAGTCGATTTCCGCCTGTTTGGGTATCCTTACAATATCAAAGTTAATTCTTTTAAATGAGTTATTTGCAACGGCACGTCATCCGGTTTGGGTGCATTAAAGGGGTTGAAATAAATGGCGTCCATGCCAAAATTCAGGGCGCCATAAACATCCGCTTCGAGGCTGTCGCCGATCATTAGGCTTTCGCTTTTTTGCGCGCCGGCTAAATCCAATGCGTGCTGAAAGATGGCCGGGTCGGGTTTATTTACGCCTACAATTTCCGAAATAATAAAATTCTTAAAATATCTTCCAATATCCGTATTTCCCACTTTCAATTCCGACGATTCCTTAAAGCCGTTTGATATCAGGTGAAGAGTATAACTACTTTGCAGGTATTGCAGCGTTTCGTGCGCATGCGGAAAAAGATTGATTTTGGTGGGACAAAGCTTCACATAATCGTCTTCAAACGCCATTGGCAGCAGGCCGGGGTGAACACCGAGGTCTAAAAACGTTTTTTTGAAACGGGTTTCGCGCAGCTCATTTTTGGTGATTTTGCCGGTATGGTATTCGGCCCATAAGCTATGGTTATTGCGGGTGTATGTTTCAATAAAAATAGCTGCAGACGGCAGCCCAATCTCGCTTAGCCTGTAAACATCGTAAAGTTCGTAAAGCGTCTCTTCCGCATTTTTGTCGAAATCCCAGATGGTATGGTCCAGGTCGAAAAAGATATGTTTGTATTTGATGCTGGATTTCGTCATAATTGGTTCGCATTCCGACCGAAAAACTTGTTTACAGAATTTCAGTTGCGGAATTGATATCGTACAGCAAAAATAAGGAATACATTTGGAATGCCTTTTGAAACGTATTCAAGGACACTTAGCCATAATCAGGCCGCCAGGTGTGCAGCATTCTCATTAACTTTTGCAACATTTACAACCTTTATAACACATTTTACAACCTCTACAACATTTTTAACTTATACAATAAATGCCGGCAAACTATAACAATGCAGCATGGTTTTATGACAGGCTTTCGCGCATAGTTTATGGCAAGGCTCTGATCATGGCCCAGGTTTATTTGCTGCAATATGTTCCCGCAGATGCTAAGGTCCTGATCGTCGGCGGCGGCACAGGCCGCATATTGGAGGAACTTTCGAAAAGACAATCCTCGGGTTTAACGATCACTTATGTCGAAATCGCTACGAAAATGATGGCGCTATCCAAAAAACGGAATACCGGCAACAACCATGTGGTTTTTATAACTGATGCGATTGAAAATGTTTCCCGGCCTCCCGGCTTTGATGTGGTGATCACTCCTTTTTTGTTTGATAATTTTACCGAACAAACTACGCAGAAAGTATTTAGCCATCTCCACGCCTTGCTTAAACCCTCAGGCTTATGGCTCAATTGCGATTTCCAGCTAAGCGGTAAATGGTGGCAGCGTTTTTTATTAAAGTCGATGTTTTTGTTCTTCAGGATGGTTTGCCATATAGAAGCATCAAAATTGCCGGATATCGACAAACAATTTAATGAGCATCATTACAAGGCTATTGCGCAGCAAACGTTTTTTGGCGATTTTATTTTATCGCGGGTTTATAAAATCATATAGCAGACTTACGAAGTTTCAAAAGCTTCGTAAGTCTCTCCCAAATTATCCCGCATAAACAAATTTATATCCTATCCCCCTTACCGTTTGCAAATATTGCGGCGAATCGGCATTCGACTCGATCTTTTTGCGGAGCCTTACTATGTGCATATCAAGCGTACGGGTATTTACGTCGGCATTGTAGCCCCAAACTTCCATCATCAGCTCTTCGCGGTTAATTACCTTGTTCTTGTTTTTAAGGAAATAGAGCAGTATCCGGTTTTCAAGAATGGTCAGTTCAATTTTACGGCCGTCCCTGATCAGCAAATGCGTATTGGGCAAATGCTCCATATTGGCAAACTTATGCGATTCGGATTTTTCGGTATTTAAGGAAAACTTGATCTTGTTATCGATCATCGCCACCAAAACATCCATATTAAACGGCTTAATAATATAATCAGACACACCAAAGTTGTACGCTTTTATTTTGTCCACGTCCTGACCTTTGGCGGTCATCATTATCACCAGGTTCTCAAATCCTTTTTCGCGTATGTTGGTGCAAACTTCCGATCCTTGTTTACCCGGCAGCATCCAGTCCAATAAAACGATCTGGGGCTGCTCCTGCAAAATTATTTGTTCGGCATCATCGCCGTTACCGGCTTCCAAAACTTTATAACCTTCAGATTGCAGGCGTTCTGCAACCAGGAAACGCAGGTTTTCGTCATCTTCAACCAACGCAATCTTAATTTCTTTATTCATAATTTAATTTTCATAAGGCAGGGTAATAATAAACTCCGAACCTTCATTTACTTTGCTGTTAACCGTTATTTCTCCGTCCATAAAATTAACCAGTTCTTTACAAAAAGCCAAACCCAGGCCTACGCTCCCGTTTTGATTATACTGGTTCTCTATCCGGTAAAACTTTTTAAATATGTTATTTAACTCGTCCTTTGGTACCCCTATCCCCCTGTCGGTAAAAGAAAATAAGATTTTCTTTTTTTCCTGTACTACATTTATATATAGTTCCTTTTTATTGGGATGCGAATATTTATAAGCGTTCTCTATCAGGTTTTGAAAAACGCTGCCAAGCAAAACTGGGTCGGTATAAAAACATTTCACATCGTGCACCTTGCAGTTTATTTTAAAGTCGGGGTATTTTATTTTAAACGTCTCTTTATACCTGGTCACAAAGTCATCAACGTCAATTTCTTCTTTTTTAATATCTATCGATTTGTTTTCCAGCTGAGTAAATGATAAAAGCTTATTCATCAGGTCGTTCAGCTTATCCGCCTCTTCGTTTAATATCCGTCCATATTGTTTGCGCTGCCTTTCGCTCAGCCCGCTGTCCCCGCTTAAATTGGAGCCTGCAATTTTTATCACGCTAACCGGTGTTTTAAACTCATGGGTAAAGTTGTTTATAAAGTCATATTGCAGTTTAAATAGCTTAATGTTAACATTTAAGTTGCGATAGATAAGCCAGCCTATGAGCAGCAAAACACAATAAATTAATAATATTGTTGCACCTATAGGCAAAAACCGCCGGTTTGTTTCGGCATTCAGATACCCTTTAGTTGTGCTGAAAAACAGCTTGAAGTCGGCAAAGGCGCCGGGAAGCGGTGCATCGGCAACAAGGTTATCGCCTTCGGTTTCAAAAGGATCATAAACCACCGGCTGTATGCTTATATCCTGGTAAAGCTCCTTATGCAGGTTCTTAATTTTCAGGGCATACGGATTCAGGAAAAAGGTTACGATGTTTTGTTTATAATAAAAGGATGGGTCGGCATTTTTTTCCAACTCGCGGTAGGCTTTTACATCCGAACGCCGCAGGATATTCGAATAGCTGATCTTGCCCGATTTTACATCATAAAAAGTTTTGTAGATTTCATTTTGCGACGATTCTCTGCTCGTATCCGAAAAAGCAATATAATCGCTTAGCTTTATCGCCATTTGCTTAAAATCATCCTCCCCTGTCGTATTCCATATCCTTAATCCGGATAAACTCTGGTTGTCGGGAACAAACTGGTACATTGCGCTAATAGAAATGCCCAGGTTATTTCTGACCACCGTACTGTTCTTCTTGTTGCTGATGCGGGCATCGTAAAAAATTATCTTTTGAACAAATGGGTAATCCTGGAATACGGCATCAGCATATTTTGCGGCCGATGCTGAATCGAGGAAACCCTGGTACGATGTTATTTCCGGGATCTTGTTAAAAAAAAGATCATTGTAGGGTTTGATGGTTTGTTCCAGCACGTCGTTCTTTTTTGATGCAAACTCATTTTCTACATACCGCGCATTAAGATTATAAGAAACAAACAGCGCAATAATGAAAATAATCGAGATCAGGATGAGGAAGACGACAATCAATAAAAAATTCTTACGGTAAATGCTTTGCGGCCTTTTCATAAAGGATGTCAAGGTTTCCCCTTCATATTGTTATCCAGGAATTTTTCTATCGCTGTGTACATTTCAGTCCTGTTGCGCTGGCTCCGGAAAACGGTCCGCTCATTAGGCTTTAAAAAATACTTTACATTTTTGCTGCCGTTTTGTTTTTTTAATTCGTGCACAAATTGGTTTAGCTCGCTTATATTGGCACGTTCGTCCTTAGCTCCCTGGAATATAAGCAAGGGCGCCTTTATTTTATCAGTATGAAAAACAGGCGAAATTGCCCTTAGCCGCGGGGCGTCGGTCTCCGGATCGCCAACCATTTCGTACATCATTTTCACCTTGGGTTTCAGAAAAGGCGGGGCATCTTTAATATAGGTGAAAAAATTAATAAGGCCGTGCTGCACAATGGCGCAATTGTATAATTCAGGGTGGAACGATACCCCGTACAATGCCGAAAAGCCGCCGAACCCCCCGCCAAAGATCGCTATCTTTTTTGGGTCGGCTATTTTGCTGTTTATAAGCCAGTGAACACCATCGGTTATGTCATCCTGTATTTTGCCGCCCGCCTCTTTAAAACCGGCGCTAAAGAAAGCTTTTCCATAGCCTGTCGATCCGCGGTAATTCACCTGGAAAACAGCATAGCCGCGGTTGGCTAAAAATTGTACCTCGGGGTTGTAACGCCATGAAAAACGCGAGCTGAACAGCCCGTCATGGGGCATTACCACCATGGGCAACCCGGTTTTCTTTGATCCCAAAGGCAAAGTAAGGTACCCGTTAATTGTTGTTCCATCGCCAGCCTTGAATGAAACCGGCTTCATAACGCATAGCTCAGCAGGTTTCAGGCTTGAGTTTATGTCGCCGAGCTTTGTAAGCTTGCCCCGGGTGTTCTCATAGAGATAATATGTCCCCGGGTTACGGTCGGTATAGCTGAAAACAATGAACTTATTTTCGGCGCTGTCCCTGTCGATGATATCAAGCTGGTGCCCCTTGAGCTGGGCCAGCAATTTATTATATATGTTGTGGATACCCTCGTCCAGGAAATATTTTTGCGGCATGGCCGACTCCCATTTAACCAGTTCAACCAGGTGTTTGTTCTTCGAGTATTCCGCATCCTGTAAATCGGCATTACCGCAGGCATATATTACTTTTCTTTCCTTGCCGTCTTCAGCATTAATTTCAACGAGGGCCATTTTATCGCGATCAACATTTGACAAGGCATAGAAATAGTTTTTTTCTCCGGTAAAGGCTATGGGCCGCACCAGGGTTTTGAAATTGTTTTGAATAACCGGCTTAAACGGCCTGTTATCGTTTGACCGGTATAATATCGTCTTATCTACCCCGTCAGAAGCTGCCACGAGCCTTATTTTGCCATCCGCATCCGGATACCATTCTGTAATATTTCCAGGGTTTGTTAAATATGGAGTTAACTCGCCGCTTTTTATGTTCAACCGGTAAATATCAAAATTTGCAGGGTCGCGCTTGTTCATCCGGATGGTGATTATATCCGGCTCTTTTTTATTCCGGCTTAGCAACGCTACCCTTACCTTTTTCTGCGAAAGAATGTTGTGTACTTTCATTGCAGACACATCAAGCGCAAACAACCTGAATTCGTCTGTGGCTATGACGTCCTGGCTAAAAACTATTTCATTATTATAGGTCCAAAAATAATCCCCGCGCACTGAATAATCTGTAAAGGAAGTTGCCATTCGTTCTTTTCCATCAGCCAGCGACTGGATAAAAAGATTTTGTTTCTCGGCGTATGGTTTTAAATAAGAGATGTATTTGCCATCGGGGGATATCCTGAACACACTTTTTTCAGCAGTTTTAAAAAAATCAATTATAGGGATTGGCGAGGCTTCTTGTTGATGGCAAGCAGCCAAAGCTATAACTATACTAACAAAAACAAATACTCTTAAAGGCTTTAACATTGGTTTTACCAAACATGTAAATGTAGGTTAAGGTATGCAATTAATTAACCAAATCAACCTTGTCACTACAATTTTACCCGCTTATAACGTTATATAATTCAAAAACTTATGGATTTTAAAAACGCTGATTTGAAGATTTGTTAATTTGAAAATTGATGTGCATTTTAATTTTGAGGATTAAAATGCCGCTACCGGCTGATCAAAATCGCCCCAGCTACCAAAACGTCAAATTTTTAAACCTTCAAATTGGCCAATAAAAATGATTAATTTTGAACGGATGAAGCATATCTGTGTGTGCATTTTTTTATTTTTTGCAGGTTGTTCAACGCTATTTGCACAGGACACTGAATTGCAGCTTGCGAAACAATTTGCCGCCGACGGCGAACAGCAAAAGGCGCTGGACATTTACCAAAAACTGTATAAGCAAAACAACGAACAGTATTATGCGGTGTATGTTAACAGCCTGCTCAGTTTAAAAAAGTTTGATGACGCCGAAAACGTCACAAAAAAAATGATCCGCAAGCACCCCGGCGATCAGCAATATGTGATCATGCTGGGCACAGCCTATACCCAGCAGGGATCAATAGAAAAAGCTACCGCGCTGTATGACGAGCTGATTAAAAACCTGCCTGCCGATCAAAGCGAAATTGCCATGCTTGCCTCGCAATTTTACCAGAATGCCAATATCGACTATGCCATAAAGGTATTTCAGCAGGGGCGCAAAGTGCTTAACAACGATGCATTGTTCTCATTCGAGTTGATAAACCTTTACCGCTATAAAAGGGACAAAGCAGCATTAACTGAAGAATACCTGAACTTTTTACCCGCAAACCCGGCATTTATAAGCCAGGCGGAAAATGCCCTTTCGGGATTGTATGAAGGCCCCGCCGATTACGATATGCTGAAAATTTCCTTATTAAAAAGGATGCAAAAAGACCCGCAGCAAACGCTGTACACCGAACTGCTTACCTGGCAATTTTTACAGCAGCGGCAGTTCGACCAGGCGTTAAACCAGGCACTTGCCTTAAACCGGCGCCAAAACGACGACGGCAGCAGTATTTTTGAGCTTTGCCGCATGCTTACCGAAAATGAAGCTTATGATACCGCCATCCGGGGGTATGAATACCTGGTTAACAAAGGAAAAGAACAGCCTTTTTATATATCGGCCAAAATAGAACTGATCAATACTAAAAACCTAAAAGTAACCTCTGGAAAATACGTGAAGGAGGATCTGCTGAGCCTTGAAAAGGATTACCTGGATTTATTGAACGAGTTTGGCAAAAACCGCAACACGGCGTTTGCGATGCAGAAACTTGCAAAGCTGCAAGCCTTTAAACTGCATAAGCTGAATGACGCCCAAAAATTGCTGGAAGAAGCTGTTGCCATACCCGATATAAAACCGGGTTTGCTGGCAGAATGCAAGCTTGGCCTTGGGGATATTTCCCTGCTAAATAACAAGCCATGGGACGCTACCTTGTTGTACAGCCAGGTTGAAAAAGACTACCCCAACACCGCCCTTGGGCAAGACGCCATGTACCGCAACGCCAAGCTTGCCTATTATACAGGCGATTTTGCCTGGGCCAAGGGCCAGCTCGACGTATTAAAAGCTGCTACATCCGAGCTGATCGCTAATGACGCGTTAAACCTGTCGCTGCTGATTTCGGACAACATCCAGGCAGATACCAGCGGGGCGGCTTTAAAGATGTATGCCAGGGCCGATTTAATGATCTTTGCTGAAGAACCTGACAAAGCTTTGCTGACGCTGGACAGCATCGATAAAAAATTCCCCGGCAACGCGCTGGATGCCGATATACTGATGGCAAAGGCGCGGTTATTTATACAGCAAAAAGAATATCCCGCAGCCGTCGATCTTTTGAAAAAAATTGCAGGCGATTATAGCTCGGGCTTGTGGGCAGATGATGCTGTTTTTATGCTCGGCGATATTTACGAAAATCATTTGTCTGATAAAGAACAGGCAAAAACATATTACCAAAAGATAATAACCGATTATGCCGGCAGCCTTTGGTTAAACGAAGCCCGCAAGCGCTTCAGGTTATTGCGCGGGGATAAGAATGATACGTCATCTTAGTCATTGGGTCATTGGGTCATTGGTCATTGGTCATTGGTCATTGGTCATTGGTCATTGGTCATTGGTCATTGGTCATTGGTCATTGGTCATTGGTCATTGGTCATTGGTCATTGGTCATTGGTCATTGGTCATTGGTCATTAAGCTTAAAAATTATTTCAACTTTTGCAAACTTTACAACATTCCAACTTTACAACATTTCAACATTCCAACAACAAAACATTCCAACAACAAAACATGATCATATTTAACGATACCGTAATAGTAGAAGAAGCGATCCATCAAAAATGGCTCAAATGGATAAAGGAAGTGCATATTCCGGCGGTAATGGCCACCGGTTATTTTAAATCGTATGAGATATTAAGCGTTATCGATTCGCCTAACGAGGGAGTAACCTATTGCATCCAGTATAAGACCGAAAACCTGGAAAATTTCAACCAATTTTATACCAAACACCTGCATCGCCTGCAGGAAGTCCACAACCGCGAGTTTGAAAACCAGTTTGTAATTTTTAATACGCTGATGGAAACCGTGGACCCGGATTAAAGGACCGGGCTTAAGAGACCAGGATTAAGGGATTTTACGGATTGCTAGATTTGAACTGTACAAAATCCGTAAAATTCATTAATTCCGGGAAATCCAAAAATCCGTTAAATCCCTTAATCCTGGTCAGAAATCCTTTAATCCCGGTCGGTTATTGTTTTATCAAATTATACAACTCGTCCAGCTTTGGCGTAAGTACAATTTCTATTCGCCTGTTACGGGCGCGGGCTTCGGTGGTATTGGCAGGGTCGACCGGCTGAAATTCGCTTTTTCCGGTAGCGGTCAGCCTGTGCGGGTCAACGTTTTCAGTTTCGGTTAAATAACGGCAAACCGAGGTTGCGCGCATTACGCTCAGGTCCCAGTTGTCTTTTATCTGGCCCAGGTTAATTACTTTTTTATCGTCAGTATGCCCTTCAACTGCTATATTGATATCCGGCTCTTTGTTCAGCACCGCCGCCAGTTGTTGCAGGGCCATTTTGCCGCGTTCGTCAATCACAATGCTGCCCGAAGGGAAAAGCAATTTATCAGCCAGCGAAACGTAGACCTTGCCGTTCCTGATATCAACGGATAAGCCGCTGTTCTGAAAGCCGAGCAGCGCTTGCTGCAGTTTATTTTTTAAGGCATTGGTAGCCTCATCGCGCTTATGCAGCGCGTCTTCAACTTCCTTTAACCTGGCTTCCCGTTTTTTAAGGCTGGCCGACAGTTCAGTTACCCTCGACGAGCTGTTGCTAAAATTGGTGTTTAACGCGTTATACTTATCATTCAGGTTATTGTAGTTCCCGTTTAGGGCATTATAGGTATTTTGAAGTTCTGTAAGCTCGCGGTCCAAACGCATGGTATCGGCGCGCAACTTTGCTATGGTGTCTTGCAGCCTGCCGTCGAGGGTGGCAAGTGAATCGCGCTCGGCCACCAGGGCTTTATATTTCTTTGGCGACATTACAACGCATGAATGAAGCATTACTCCTAAAAAAACCGCGGTTATACAATATTTAAGTTTCATGGGTATGTTATTTGGGGTTATGACAGTGCATTATTTAAGAAAACGTTCAACGGGTATATCTTGCTGCATATTGCGGCTATAGCGCCGGTCGAGTCCTTTTTCATCAATTCACCATCCTTTAAATTTCGGAAAGCTACAAAACTTTTAAGCTTCAGCAGCCCGATATTTTCGTTATCGGCGCTGTACTCCCTGGGCGCGCTTTTTGTTTGCTCCTGCTTCCGGAAATCACCGAAAAGCTGTACAAACTCCGGGGCATCTATTATTTTTTTCAGGTCATTGGCATTATAATCAATTTCCTGCCGGATGGCTTTTAAATGATCCGCTTCGGGCATCCAGTAACCGCCCGCAATAAAGCAATTTCCCGGCGAAATATGTAAAAAATACTCAGCCCTGCCTGCTTTTATGCCCTTGGTGGGTACGCTTACGCCAAAATGATTTTTATAGGGCGTTTTATCCTTGCTGAACCGGATATCGCGGTAAATGCGCATAACGCATTTTTTGGCATCGATAGCCTCGTCGATATTAGGGTCAATTTTATGCAGCAGTTTAAGTAATTCTGTTGTAAACTCAATCACATTGTCGCGGGCGGCTTCGTACCGGGCCTTGTTGGACTGGAACCATTCACGGTTATTATTTTTAATCAGCTCCGCTAAAAAATCAAATGTATGGCGTTGAATCATCGGTATCCAAATGTGGCTGATAATTTATTTTAGGCGATAGCCAATATAAAAGAAAAACGCGCGAGTACCTGAAATTTATCGGCGACAGCAGCAGCAACCCGGTCAGTATTACCCCTATATAAAGCCATGGCGACTCGGAATTATGTGTCGCGAAGTAAGTTGCGGCAACTAAAGCGAACGCTTCCAATACATTCAGGGCGTAGCTTACATACATTGCGGCATAGAAATATCCAGGCTCAATTTCAAAATGCAGGTTGCAATGCGGGCAGCGTTTGTAAATTTTATTTGAGCCGAAATTATACATACCGCCTGCAAACATATTTCCCCGGCGGCAACGCGGGCACCGGGTGTGCAGCATAGCCCATGATTTCGGTGTTTCGGACATTTTTAAAAAAAGTCAAATTCTTTATTCGAAAGTAATAAGCCGGATTTTGTCTTCTTTCTTCAATTAGGACTTAAGAGTTTCGGCTAATACTTAATTCAGGTGCAACTTTTCGTCCCGCATGTCAAGATTTACATTTTTACGGCGATAGTTTTTATACCAAACGAAGCCTACAGCGGCGGCGGCGAGGTATGGCGCTCCCAATAAAAATAAAATCCCTTTGTTTAAGCCATTGGCCGTTTTGTCCCCGCTTTTAACATTCGACTCCACCGTTGCTGCGCACTGTGAGCATTGTGCTTTCGCCGGTTTTACGCTAATAAGCATTAAGCCCGCTACCATCAGCATCAGTACTATTTTCAAGCTTGCTTTCATGCAGCAAATTTAGCTATTTATTAGTTAGAAATGTTGTAATATGTTGTAATGTTGGAATGTTGGAATGTTGGAAAGTTGAAAAGCTGGAACATTACCGGTTTTTTGGTTTGTGATGGCTAAAAACATTACAACCTTTCAACATTCCAACGTTCCAACTTTTCAAAACCCATCAAAAATGATAATACGGCGAAACCATCAGGTAAACTATGACGCCCGTAATGGTCACATACAGCCAGATAGGGAACGCCCAGCGCACCAGCTTTTTATGTTTTTCGACCTGCATTTGCAACCCGCGGTAAAAGCTGAGCAAAATGAGGGGCAACACACCGGCAGCAAGTATAATATGCGAAGTTAGTATCACATAATAAATATAGCGCACGTTACCTGCCTCGGCTATTTCTGATGCCGATAATTTGCCATCGCCATTGATATCTCCAAACCTGGTTTCAGGGGCCAGGTAGTGGAATAAAATGTACGATACCAGGAAAAGCGATGAAAGGCAAAACGTTAAAATATTTAGCCGCTTGTGGACGGTTATTTTTTTCTGCTTTATAAAATACAGTGATGTAAGCAGCAACAGGCTGCAGGTGCCGTTCAATACAGCATTCAATTTCGGCAGATAATGCGTAAATGACGGCACCACCGAAGGGGCCGGAATGATCCTGCGATTTAACACCAGCACCACCACGAATACAAATACGGACACTGCTGCAACAAAACGGAATATAAATTTATCGGTCATAATATTTTATGCGTACGAAGACAGAGTCAAGAGCCAGGAATCAAGAGCCAAGACCGATGCTGCCCGCTGTTTTTTTATTAACTAATCTCTTACCTCTAATCTCCGATCTCTGCCATCAATACAGCGGCTCTTCCCGGGTAAGCAGTTCTTCCTGGATCAATACTCTTATTTCATCATTCAGCCGCGTTATCTCATCCATTTTGGCGCCTGTATAATAGCCACGGATCCGTTTGTGGCTGTCGATCAATATTAGTTGATCGCTGTAAACAAAGTCGTTTTTTCCGGCTTGCAGGGCATTTACCAAAAAGCCTTTCCGGGCCAGGTTATATATCGTGCTTGTATCCCCGGTGAGAAACAGCCATTTCGGCGGGGCCGGTTTAAAACCCATGGCATAATTCTTTAATGCTTTCACCGAATCGCGCGCCGGGTCGACCGTAATGGAAGCGAAGTAAACCATTTTATTTTTCGCATAGCTTGCCGCCAGCTGGCTAAGGTTATCATTTATCTGGCTGCAAACGCCGGGGCAATGCGTATAAAAAAAACCGGCTACAAATATTTTATTATCAAACGTATTTAATGTTACCTGCTTGCCATCCTGGTCTGTCAGCTTAAAATCGGGCAGGATGTGGTATATGGTATCGGGAACGGTCTTGTGGCCAAGCTTGTGGGTTGTTTTTGCAACTTGTTTGGGGCCGAAGATAGGTAAGCGATGATAGCGGTTTTTACCGAGGGTAACCAGTAAATAATATAAAAATCCCGGTACGATCAATACAAGTACCAGGATTAATATCTTTGTGGCTATACGGACTTTCTTCATTTAGAGCCTCAAATCGATCCAATAATGGCTCTCGTTTGTAAGTACCAGTATCAAACCGATTATAAAGAGTATCGGCACTATAATTGCCAGCGCCATATCAAGTTTTTCGAACTTTAAGTGCATAAAATAACCAACAATGTAAAATGCCTTAAACAGGGTTAATATTATATAAATAGGATTTATCCAGAGTGCGCCGCGATAATGAGGTGCGACTCCCAGGGCTACAAGAAATTCAATAGCGGTTATACCCAATAATATGTAAAATACCTTCCATATTCTCTTTCTGGTCATTCCTTCATGTTCGCCATGGCCTCCACCTTCGTGGGTATGTGCATGCGTGGTTTCTGTTGACATATATATTGTTTTAAATTATCAAACTAAATAAAAGAAAGTAAAGACAAACACCCATACCAAATCTACAAAGTGCCAGTACAGGCCTACCTTTTCAACCATTAAATAGCTGCCGCGTTTTTGGTAAGTGCCCACTAAAACGTTGATCGTTATTATAATATTTATGATCACCCCCGAGAATACGTGGAAACCATGGAAACCCGTTATGGTAAAAAATAAGTTCGCAAACTGGTGCGAGGTCATGGTCATTTGCGAAAGCGTTACACCGGGTTTATTAAAAAACTCTTTCATAACCTCCGGGGTCGGTACATGTCCCCACCAGAAGCCCTCGTTATGCAAATGCGTCCATTCCAGTGCCTGGCAGCTTAAGAACATTAATCCGCCGAGGATAGTTCCTAACATCCACCATATCACCTCCTTTTTTGCATTGCGATGGCCGGCCTCAACAGCAAGCACCATGGTAACCGAGCTCATGATGAGGATAAAGGTCATCAGGCCCACAAACACCAGTGGCGCACCGTGTTCAATAACTCCGGGAAACGACTGGAATACTAATGACGGTGCGGGCCATGTAGGCGCGCTGAACCGTAAAGCGCCATAAGAGATTAGTAACGTTGAAAATGTGAACGCATCTGACAAAAGGAAAAACCACATCATCAGTTTGCCGTATTCTACATTAAAAGGCGATCTGCCCCCCGACCATGGCGTCGATTTTACCTCATCAACCGGTTGTGCTACTGCTGTACTCATTTATAGTTATTTGAAAATTTGATGATTTGATGATTTGAAAATTTGATGATTTGAAAACCTGATGATCCCGGAAATTCCGGTCATGTCTCTCATTTTCAAAGTTTCAAATTCCCACATCTTCAAATTAATTAATATTGGTTCAAAAGTAAAAAAACATACAGATAAATCCACATAATATCGAGAAAATGCCAAAAAATAGAGGCCATCTCCATCTTAAATAAATTCCTTACCTGCGGTATATTGCGGTACGATGCCATTATGGTATTTAATACCACCAGCAAAGCGGCAATAATGTGTATTAAATGCATTCCGCAGAATACAAAAATAAATGTGTGCGATGCATTTGAATCGGTGAAATAGATACCCATTTTATAGGTGAGTATATAACACGCGTAAATTTGCAAAGCGAAAAAAGCTATGCCTAAAAAGAAGGTTAGCCATAAGAACAAGCGCTGTCTTGAAAATTGCAATTGTTTTGCCGCCTTAGAGGCGATAAACAGGGTTACACTGCTTAAGATAATAACCGCCGTGCTGTACATAAACGCGCGCGGCATTATTACATCAAGCCCGTGCCCGCTTTTTCCGCTGTAAACAATAAAACCGCTGGACAAGGCAGCAAAAAACATGAACGATGTGAATATAAATATCCACATATTAAATTTTTTGGCCCCAAGGTTCAGCCTGTCCTCCTTTTGTATCTGCGTCATCATTTTCCCTTTCCGATAAAATCAAATAAAAACATTAATTGCACCACCGGCAAATAAATAAACGAGCCGTACATCAGTTTCTTAGCGGCGCCTATCTGCAATGTCCGCAAAAGTACAAATGCCAGGTATAAAAACGCCAGGCTAAAAACTAAAGACACCCCGCCAACATAATAACCGCCAAAATGCAGCCAGGTTGGCAATAAGCTTACCGGCAGCAATATCAATGTGAATACAAAAGTAACAATAGCACTCGTTAAATTTCTTTTGCCCGATGGCAGCAGCCTGAAGCCTGCCAGCTTGTAATCATCGTCCAAAACCCAGGCAATTGCCCAAAAATGCGGGAACTGCCATATAAACTGTATCCCGAATAATACCAGCGCAATCCCGTCGATCCGCTCATGTGCCGCAATATAACCGATCAGGGGGGGTAATGCGCCCGGTATTGCCCCCACAAATACAGCAACCGGCGATTTACGTTTCAGCGGCGTATAAGCAAAAGCATATAAAATAATGGAAAACACCGACAGTACCCCCGTAAGGTAATTTAAGCTGCCCAATAAATAGGTGCCGCATATCCCCATAAATAAGCCCAGCACCAGGGCCTGGCCGGTTGCCATCCGCCCGGCCGGAATCGGGCGGTCGGCGGTGCGCCGCATTAAGCGGTCGTAATCTTTTTCTATAATTTCGTTAAAACTATTTGCGGCGGCAGTCACTAAAAAACCGCCAACGATCAGCTTCGCCCAGTTTGCCCAAACAATGTGCCCGTTAACTTCGCTGCCTATCAGGAAAGATATGGAGGCCGAAAAGACAACCAGGAACGTCAGCCTTAATTTAACCAGTTTCGAGAAATCGCCCCAACTCATGTGTATGCCTCCCGTGTGTCTGTTGATTGGTATAAATTAAGCATCAGGTAAAATTGCGCGCCGAAAATGATACTTGCCAGTAAAATGTGCGCTGCCTGCGCTGCCGGCGGCAAGGACCAATACGATAATAATATCCCGGTAACAATTTGCAGCATGATCATCAGAAATGTGAAGCTCATCAGCTGCTGCTGTACCGAATGGCGGCTAAACCCGCCGCGTATCAAAGCGTATAATACCACATTGATGATCAGCACAAGTATGGCAATATCACGGTGTTCAACAAATATTGCACCGGCGCTGCTTATCCAGTCTTCGCGGTAGCCGCCCTGTAAATGGCTGGCCACGGCGTCAATTTTTTCGCGTACCTCCGTGCCGAAAACTATCTGCAGTATCGATATGATCAGCGCAAATAAGGCGATCACATGGGCAATTGGGCTTGTGTGCAGCTTAGCGCGGCCATACACCTTTGCCAGGTGATAGGAGCTTATGCTCACCGCCAAAATTGCAAGCGCCAGTATCATGTGCACCGTTACTATCCATGCCACCAGGTTTGTGGATACCACTATGGAGCCAAGCCACCCCTGGAAGCCAACAAGCACCACATTCAGCATGCATAAAAAGGGGATCAGCTTGCTTTCCCTGCGGTAGCTAAATGAAAATGCGGCCGTCAGCAATAATAACACGCCTGATGCAGCGCCGATAAGCCTGTTTATATATTCCGTCCAGGTTTTAGCGGCATTGAATTCTTCGGGAACTAATATAGATTTATCCTCCCTGATGCGCCTTGCCAATTCGCCATAGCCAAACATATCGAGCGTTTTTGCGAATTTTTGATTTTTTGCAAGGCGGCCGGCAACATATTTTTGTTTGTAGTCTTTTGGCAGCTGCGAAGCGTTTGTCGGCGGCACGTACTGCCCGAAACATTTAGGCCAATCAGGGCAACCCATTCCCGATCCGGTACTGCGCACAACTCCGCCGGCAAGTATCAATACAAAAAGCAGGACAATTGTAATTAAATTGGTTTTGCGGAACCTGTTTTTTGACGCGGATGTCCTCATTTATTCATTGGTCATTGGTCATTAGTCATTTGTCATTGGTACTGGCGTAATTTAAAGTGATAAATGCTCACTTGGCCTCATGACCGAAAGTCGAGGCTAACATTATTTTAAATCAAAACCAATGACTAATGACCAATGACTAGTGACCAAGTCATTTTACTCCTTCGTTAGCTTTAGTATTTGTCCATGTAGTGTACTCTTCCAGGCCGGCGGGGTTATCTTCAAAATCATGCGGAAGATTTGATCCCATGGTTTGAGAAAATGGCACTGTTTGCGGTATGAAGTCGTCATCGGCTCCCGGTTTGCTGTAATCGTAAGGCCAGCGGTAAACCGTAGGTATCTCCCCTATCCAGTTACCATGGTGATGCTCGATTGGTGCAGTCCATTCAAGGGTATTTGAATGCCAGGGGTTTTGAACAGTTTTCTTGCCCCAAAAAATGGAATAAACAAAATTTACGATAAACGCAACCTGTGCCACCCCGGCCATAATTGCCGACCATGTGATAAACGTATTAACATTAAGCCAATGATCCCACTGGTGGAATTCAGTAATAGCATAGTAACGGCGCGGTACGCCATCCAATCCCATAAAGTGCATTGGGAAAAATACAAGGTATGCGCCTATAAAAGTGATCCAAAAATGCAGGTATCCCAAACGTTCGTCCATCATGCGGCGGAACATCTTCGGGAACCAGTGATAAACGCCTGCAAGCATGCCAAAGATAGCTGCCGACCCCATTACGAGGTGAAAATGCGCTACCACGAAGTATGAATCGTGCAATGTGATGTCTAATGCGGAATTACCCAGGAAGATACCGGTTAAACCGCCCGAAATGAAGAACGAAACCATGCCGATAGCAAAAAGCATGGCTGGTGTAAAGCGGACATTGCCCCGCCACAGCGTGGCGAGCCAGTTAAACGTTTTTACCGCTGACGGGACGGCAATAATTAATGTCGTAATCATAAACACGCCGCCGAGGAAGGGGTTCATCCCGGTAACGAACATATGATGCCCCCATACGATGAATGACAATACGGTAATACCAATCAGTGAATAAACCATGGCATGGTAACCAAAGATCGGCTTACGCGAATTTACCGACATTACCTCCGAGGCTATACCCATTGCAGGCATAATCACGATATAAACTTCAGGGTGGCCCAGGAACCAGAACAAGTGCTGGAACAATATCGGGCTGCCTCCTTCGAAAGGCTGTGGCTGCCCTGCGATTGATATATCCGACAGGTAAAAACTTGTGCCAAAACTGCGGTCAAAAATCAAGAGCACGATGCCCGCAACCAATACCGGGAAGGCAAGCACGCCCAGGATGGCGGTCAGGAATAAAGCCCATACAGTTAAAGGCATTTTCCAGAGGTCCATACCCTTGGTCCGCATATTTAAAACGGTACTGATATAATTTATACCGCCCATTAATGACGAGCCGACAAAACATACCATGCTAATGAGCCACAGCGTCATTCCCATCCCCGAACCCGGCATAACTTTCGGCAACGCCGATAAAGGCGGATAAATCGTCCAGCCCGCGCTTGCAGGGCCCTTTTGAACCAGGAATGAGGAGAGCATGATGATACAGGCCGTTAAGAAGAACCAGTACGACAGCATGTTTACAAATGGCGATGCCATATCACGTGCGCCAACCTGCAGCGGTATAAGTAAGTTGGCGAAGGTACCGCTTAAGCCGGCAGTTAACACGAAGAACACCATGATGGTACCGTGAATGGTCACCAGGGCCAGGTAAAATTCGGGGCTTAAACGGCCGCCCGGCGCAAAACGGCCAAGCAGCGTTTCCAATAACGGAAACGATTTATCAGGATATGCTAATTGTATCCTGAACAATATGGAAAGCGTCATTGCGATAAAAGCCATGGTGATCCCTGTGATCAGGAATTGCTTGGCAATCATCTTATGATCCTGGCTAAATACGTAGGTATTCAGAAAAGTTGCTTTATGATGGTGTTCGTGACCGTCTTCGTGATGTACTACGCCATGATCGTGAACTGCTAATGTTGACATACTCGCTAATCTTATATTAATTGTTTAACGCTAAGCTTTTTGATGATAACTGGCCTGCTGCAGCCGGTTTTGATGATACAAATTTCAGTTGGTGCTTTAACTGGTCGGTTAAATACGGCTTCTGCTTTGCTATCCATTCCTGGTATTCCTCCTGCGACACCACACGTACAACTTTTTGCATGTTGTAATGGCCGCCGCCGCATATCTTGTTGCAATAAAGCAAATATTCAAATTTGGGATTGTCGGTCCTGGAGCGCATTTCGGCGGTGGTGATTGTAGGAACAAATTTAAAAAAGGTAGGCAAACCGGGCACGGCATTCAACTGTACGCGGAAATGCGGCATATAAACGCTATGAATAACATCCTGCGCGTGGATATTTAACCTGATCGATTTGTTTACCGGCAGCACAAGCGTATCAGCCTGCAGATCGTCAAGACTATTGGGGTCTTTATAATCGATACCGAGCCTGTTTAAAGCGCTTACCAATGTGTAGTGTACCGCGCCAAGTTTTCCGTCGCTGCCCGGATAGCGTATTTCCCAGGCAAACTGGTGGCCGGTTATATCGATATTAATATCACCCTTTTTGGCGGTGGTATCCATCACCTTTTGCCAGGTGAAAAACCCGAACACCACAAGGATGGTCAAAACAATAGCGGGGATAACCGTCCATATTTTCTCAATGGTGTTATTATGGGGATAAAAATAGGCTTTCCGCTTATCCGAGCCGCGATAAACAAAAGCAAAGCCGAACAGCAATACCTGTGTTATTACAAATACGATAAGGGTAAGTATGGTTGTAAGATTGAACATATCGTCAATCGCAACGCCGTGCTCCGATGCCGATTCGGGCAGCGACATGCTTCCCTGTACGGTTAAAGACCAATATGCGCCATACATCCCAGCAAGCAGGAATATCAGGCAGCAGATACCCATTATATTATTCCAGTTAAAACCTTTTTTACCCTGCATTTTGAGGGTGAGGTCATAAACTTTCAGTATTTTCCCAAATATGGCCACACACAAACAAGCCACAAAGAAAAGCAATGTATAATATCCTGCGCTAGCCCAGCCGGTTTCTTTGACCGGCGTAGCGGCTGCCGCGCCGGTAGTGCCTTGCGCCATCAAAACGTCAGTGCCAAAGAGCATGAACATGGCAGCGAGCGACAGTGTTTTTTTAGAGGTTTTCACCTGTTGTATGTTTTTAAAGGTGTTCAAGAGGGCTTCGCCGTTTATTAATTTTTTGAATCCCATTTTAATGTCTGTTTGGTATTCTTTTATTTGGTTCAAATTTAACAATTATTATATGTGATGATGAAGGCTCTCTTCAAGCAAGGGGTGCTTTTTGGGCGCCAGCGATTTAAATTTGCTTAACGCAGTCAGCATCAGGTACATAAACAAGCCTGCAAAACCTATAAAAATCGCTATCTCCAGCGGGCCGATTCCGAACAAAAAGCTTGATTTTGAGTCACCTGGCCCAAAAAAGCCTGTTTGCGGACCAACGGTGCCCGGCATTATCATTTGCCAATAGTCGAGCCAGTGGCCGCATATCAGGATGATACAGGCCACCTTTAATACCTTTATCATACGCTTTGAATCGCGCGACATGAGCACCAGCAGCGGCGCGCCAAAATTTATTATAATGTTTAGCCAGAACCAGGGCTTAAACTCGGGCTCCCATCTTTTATAAAAATAGGCCGCCTCTTCGGGAAGGTTGGCGTACCAGGTGAGCAGAAACTGCCCGAACCACAGGTAAGTCCAAAAGATAGAGAACCCGAACAGCAATTGCCCCATGTTATGCAAATGGTCTTCGGTGACCCACTGGATGTAGCCATTTTGTTTTAGATAAATAAGCACAAGGGTAATTACCGCCATGCCGCTTACCCATAAGGCTGCAAAGTTATACCAGCCAAACATGGTCGAGAACCAGTGCGCTTCCAGCGACATGATGGTGTCAAAAGCGAACAACGGGATAGTAAAGCCGAAGATCACTAAAAATATAACCGATACTTTAAAGCTTTTGTTGTAATTGAGCATCCCGCCCAGGCTATCCTCGTTCTCCGAATATTTTACCAGCATCCGGCCCAGCAGCGCGTACGAGCCGAGATAGGCGATGAGGCGTATAATGAAAAACGGAATATTTAAAAAGCCCGATTTACCCGCGATGATCGCATTATAATTAGGATCGCCTTTTACTGTGACGCCTTTAAGCGCCCATTCTTTATAAAGATAGGGCAAAACGGTTTGTTTGCCGTCGACGTTTAAACCCGGGTGGGTAATAAACAGGCCGGCGCAAACAATCACCAGCAATACCACTGCGGCTACCGGCAATACACGGGCAAATGCCTGCGGGATGCGAAGAATAGAAGCAGACCAGCCGGCTTGTGCCACGTACTGAACGGCGCAAAAGAACACGCCGCAAATAGAAACGCAGGCCATATAGTAGCCCATCAGCAATAAGTTTGAAAATGTGCGTTCGCCGCTTCCTAATATAAAACCAGCTGCTATTCCAATTACACCAATAGCTATCATTACCAGGCTCCAGGTTTTGGCCCTGCCCGAAAATTCAAATCGTTCGTCGAAACTATGAGAAGTCTTCATTAAAAAATCAGCTTATAAGTTTTGTAAATGGTGAACATACTGAATTACTTTCATCCGCTCCTGCGGGTCCAACTGCGATGCGTATGAACCCATTGCGTTTACACCGTAGGTAATTGTATGATAAATTTTACCGTCTGTCAAATCTTTCATGGCGCCGCCGCGCGATGATTGTCCGGTTGAATACGATGGCGGGGCCGGGAACCCATGAACTACAACCAGTCCGTCGCCCAGGCCTTTCTTGCCATGGCAAGGGGAGCAAAAATGCTCGAACAATATTTGCCCGTCTGCCAGGTTTTGCGGCGTTTTAGCAAGCGTATCGACAAATTCTGCGCCTGCCTTTTCGTAACCGTCTTTGGTATTCGGATAATCAAACCGTATAAAACCAATCGGCGTGGTGCCCGCAGGCGGAACCTGCGCGGTTTTACCATCCTTAAAGTTATTATTTGGCTGATCCGGATCGTATGCGATATGCTCGTACATATTGGGAGCGTATTCCCAGCCGGTGCTCCTTTTATCCTTGCACGATGAAATTATGATCGTGGAAGCGATAACGATAACCGTTGTGCCCAATATTTTAATTTTATTCATAGCTAACATATTTTCTGTCGTTATGCTTTACTTCAACTGCCCCTGCCTGTTTTAATAAATTTGTAATGTCTTCGTGCGGTGTATTTCCTTTTGCGTCAATCGCAATCACAAACCTGTCGTCGGTCGCCCTCAGGTCCATCACCCTCGGCGTACGCCCCGGGAAAAGATGCGTGGCATAAAAGAAAGTGGCAACCATGCCAAATGCGGTAAACAATACTGTCCACTCAAATGTGATGGGGATAAAATCGGGCACCGAAAATGCAGGTTTGCCCCCGATGTTGATTGGCCAGTCAATGGCCAGCATGTAAGATGCCATGGCGAATATGGTTGTACCGCCCAGGCAACCAAACATAAAAGCTGCATAGCCAAGCCGCGAATCTTTTATACCCAGTTTTCTCTCAATACCATGTATCGGCATTGGCGTAAAAACATCATAAATAGGGACGCTGTTTTTCTGCAATATGTCAATCCCATGCATCATTTCATCAGGATCGTCAAAAAGGCCTAAAATATATTTGGTGCTGCTCATTGTTTTGTTGTTTTATAATCGGCAATCTCAACGCTGTCAAATACGGTTAACGATTCTTTATAATGCTCTACCTGTTCGGGATCAAGGCCGCCGTGCTCCATTAATTTCTTTTTCGCCTGCTCGCTCGAGCTCTTGAGTATCAGTTTAACTTCCGCTATCGCGATGGAAGGGAATACCCTGATAAACAGCAGGAACATGGTGAAGAACAAGCCGATTGAGCCGATGAATACGCTCATGTCAACCCAGGTTGGATAAAACATGGCCCAGCTTGATGGCAAAAAGTCGCGGTGAAGAGAAACAACGATGATCACGAAACGTTCAAACCACATCCCTATATTCACAACGATCGACAAGGCCCATGATGCGGCAACGTTAGTCCTGATCTTTTTGAACCACATCAGCTGGGTCATCAGTACGTTACAGCCATACATCATACAACCTGCCCACCAGTACGGCCCTATAAACCTGTTCAGAAATACATATTGCTCATATTCGCTGCCCGAGTAATAGGCGATAAAGAATTCTGTTAAATAGGCTACGCCAACAATCGACCCCGTCAACAGGATGATCTTATTCATCGCCTCGACGTGGAACATCGTAATATAGTTCTCCAGGCCTAAAACTTTACGGGCTACCAGCAACAGTGTTTGCACCATTGCGAAGCCCGAGAAAATTGCCCCGGCAACAAAGTAAGGCGGAAATATAGTGGTATGCCAACCCGGTTCGAGCGAGGTGGCAAAGTCCATAGATACTATGGTGTGCACCGAAAGTACCAGCGGTGTTGAAATACCCGCGAGTATTAAACAAACGGTTTCAAAGCGCTGCCATGTTTTTACGGAGCCGGTCCAGCCGAACGAACAAACAGAATATATTTTACGGCGGATACCGGTTGCGCGGTCACGTATGCTTGCCAGGTCGGGCAATAAGCCTGTATACCAGAACACCAGGGATACCGAAAAGTATGTCGATATGGCGAATACGTCCCAAACAAGCGGCGAGTTAAAATTAACCCATAACGAACCAAACTGGTTTGGCAAAGGCAGGGGCCAGTAAGCAAGCCATGGCCGGCCCATGTGCGAAACCACGTAGGTAGCGGCGCATATTACCGCGAAGATGGTCATCGCCTCGGCGGAACGGTTAATGGAATTACGCCAGTTTTGGCGGAACAATAATAATATAGCCGAGATAAGCGTACCGGCGTGACCAATACCTACCCACCACACAAACCCGGTGATGTCCCAGGCCCAGCCAATTGTTTTGTTTAGTCCCCATTCACCTATACCGTACCAAAATGTCCAGCTAACGGCAAACACCCACAAACAGGCGCCTAAGGAGGCAACCGTAAAGCCGATCCACCACGCCCGTCCCGGCATTTTTTCTACCGGGCGCAATATATCATTGGTGATCTTGGCGTACGTGATGTCCTTCCCCGTAACTAACGGTTCCCTTATAATTGATTCACTGTGAGATGCCATATATTAAAATGTCTCTTGTAATTAATTTAAGCTTCTGTTTCGGATATATTTCTAACTTTTACCTGGTATCCTATGCCCGGCTGCGTATTCAATTCTTCCAGTACATAATATGTTCTTTCGCTCTTTAGCGCTTTTGATATTTCGGAATTCGGGTCATTTGCATTACCGAAAACAATGGCATTGGCGGGGCAGGTTTGCTGGCAGGCCACTTTAATATCGCCATCTCTCACGGCGCGCTTTTCAATCTTGGCTTTCAGTTTTCCGGCCTGGATACGCTGGATACACATGGAGCATTTTTCCATAACACCGCGGAAACGGGTTACTACATCCGGGTTCAGCACCAGCAAGGTATGGTCATTCTGCAGGTAATTTTCAAACCGCGAGTCGTTCCAGTAGTTGAACCAGTTAAACCGGCGAACTTTGTACGGACAGTTGTTTGCGCAATAACGTGTGCCCACGCAGCGGTTGTAAGCCATGTGGTTTAACCCTTCGGACGAGTGTACTGTCGCCAATACCGGGCAAACAGTTTCGCAAGGCGCGTGGTCGCAATGCTGGCAAAGCATCGGCTGGTACACTACCTTAACGTGGTCAAGGTCCTCCAGTCTCGCAATTTCACGCTCGCGGGTAACGCCGCCGTTGCCGGTATCATTAAAGCTGTAATAGCGATCGATCCGTATCCAGTGCATTTCGCGGCGGCGGCCTACTTCTTCTTTACCTACCACCGGCACGTTATTTTCAGCGTTGCAGGCTACTACGCAGGCGCCGCAGCCGGTACAGGCGTTAAGGTCAATCGCCATCATCCAGTTATATTGCGGATGCTCGTAATTTTGCCAGAACAGGTTATTCTCGTTATAATCCTTATGCCCCCCTTCGCGGCCGCTGCCGGCCTGTGGGTTCTTCAGGTATTCTTCAAAAGTAGCTTCTTTTATCACGCTGTCGCGGCCCTCGATAGAGTGGTGAGTTTGCGTTTGCGACAGCGGCGAGTTATCACCGGTAGCTTTCAGTATTGCCACGGCGCTGGTTTGGAACGTACCGTTGCGCAGGCTGTGGAAAGGGAAAGCATTTTTACCCACAACCTCAACCGGCCCTATTGGTGCGCGGCCATAGCCAACGGCAACCGAAATAGTTCCGCGTGTTTGGCCGGGCTGCGATAGAACAGGCAGCGTAACAGTATAACCATTGGCGTCGATTTTTACCACGTCGCCGTCTTCATATCCCCAGGTTTTCATATCCGCCGGCGACATGGCGGCAAAGTTATCCCAGGTTACTTTCGATACAGGGTCAGGCAGTTCCTGCAGCAAGGGGTTATTTGCTTTTTTACCATCGCGCATAGCTACGGTTTGGTATAGCTGCATTTCTACCTTGCTGCCATCAGCCGTAACCTGGCTGCTATGGTCCAGGATGGTCTGCGCGACAGCGTTAAGGTCGCGGCTGAATGTATAAGCGCCGCCGGTTACGGGGGCAGCTTTTACAAAACCTGTTTGCAGCAACGTTTCCCAGCCTTTTTGACCGGACAGGCCGCCTTTTGCCAGCAGGTTTTTATCCCAGTTGTTCCTTACGTAGGTATAATAATCTTTAACCGCGTTATCGCTCCAAATCAGCAGGCTTTGTTCGGCCTGGCGGGTATCGTAAACGGGGTTTATGGTGGGCTGCAATATGGTGTAATAACCTTCGAGGGCGTTATCGTCTCCCCATGATTCAAGGTAATGATTTGCCGGTGCGATGATATTACAAAGCGCGGCTGTTTCGTCATTATAGCTTGCAAAAGAAACCTTTAAGCGTACTTTCTTAAGCCCCTCGATCACATCCTTGCTCTTATAATAGTCATAAACCGGGTTTGCGTTCAGGAAAAATACCGCGTCGATCTCGCCCCTGTTCATTTCGTTCACAAACTCAACAAATACGGCATCGTTGCCTTTATATTGGTTGGATGGATTATCCAAATCGATAGTGGCGCCATAACTGCCCAACAGGGAGTTTATGGCATTAACCAATACCTGTGATGCTACGTCGTTTGAGCCTGCTACAACCAAAGCCCTGCCCTTGGCGGCCATCAGTTCCTTAGCCACCAGGGTTATTGCTTTATCAGCATTGGGGTTGTTGGTTAGTTTCTTGCTGCCGGGTAATGCAGTTCCGGATATGGCATTGTATAAATTAACCAGCGCAATACCTTCTTCCGACGGTTTTATAGGGATACGCACGTCCGCGTTGCTGCCGGTTACGCTCATCCCGGTTTCGAACTGGATATGGCGCGACATTCTTTTGTTTTGCAGCGACCTGTTGTTCCGGTTTTGTACGTATTGCCTGATAAACTCTGCCGGCGAGATCCAGGTGCCAAGGAAATCGGCGCCGAAGCTCACAATTACATCGGCCCTGTCAAAATTATAATGCGGCAATACCGCTTTACCAAAACTATTTTGATTAGCTTGTATAATGCCGGTATACGATACCGCATCGTAGTTTATATGTGTTGTGTTTGGGTACTGCCCGATAAAATCAGCGATAACAGCCGAAGTAGAGGGGCTGCTGATGGTTGACGATACGATGCGTATTTTTTTGCCGCCTGCCTTTATAGCTGCCAGTTCGGACTTAACAAAACCGTCTGTTTGCTCCCAGCCGTAATCGCTGTTGTCGCGCAAAGGGTTTTTCAAACGGTTACCATTATACAGGTCGAGCACCGAAGCCTGCGCCTGGCCGCTCAATCCGCCTTTTGCTAAAATGTCGTTGGGGTTACCTTCAATTTTAATCGGCCTTCCTTCGCGGGTTTTAACCAAAATGGCATGGCCTTCGTAAGTGGAAGTATAATAATTGGCAACGCCGGGGGTAACTTCTTCGGGCTTTATTAAATAAGGCAGCGATTTGTGTACCGGAACTTTTTCGCAGGCGGCCAGCGTAACAGCGCCAACGCCGAATCCCAGCGCTTTCAAAAAGTCACGGCGCGGGGTTTTGCCCTTTAAGCCGCCGCCGGTCAATACATCTTCGATAGGAATAGGCTCCGCGAATTCGTTCTTATTTTTCTCAACAAATTCAGGGGTTTTGTTCAGCTCTTCTAAACCTTTCCAGTATTTTTTATTGCTATCCATTTAAGCTATATAAAGTAATACGCTGTTTATTCAATTATTAGTAATGGCATTTACCGCACTCAATACCGCCCATTGCGGCAACAGTTACAGGTTTGCCTTCTTTGATCAGGTTATGCACCGCTTCCATTTGTGTGTAGTATGCGTTGCCCTTAAAGTCAACGTTTGTGCGCTTGTGGCACTGTATGCACCATTTCATGGTAAGCGGCGAATATTGATAAACCTCTTTCATGGTTTCAACAGGCCCGTGGCAGGTTTGGCACCTTATTTTACCAGCAACCACGTGCTGCGAGTGGTTGAAATATACCAGGTCGGGCAGGTTGTGGATGCGTATCCATTGAATTGGCCTTGCCTTGGTGCTGTCGTATTTTTGTGTCTGCGGATCATAGCCCAGCGCATCATATATCTTATGTATTTCGGGCGATTCGGTCTTAACCACCTTATGGCAATTCATACATACATTTAAAGAAGGGATGGAGGCATTTTTTGATTTATAAGCACCCGAATGGCAGTACTGGCAATCAATTTGCATAGCGCCGGCATGCAGGTCGTGCGGGAATTTAATAGGCTGTACCGGCTGATAACCCTGGTGAACGTTTGTGGTCCACATGCCCATCCATGTCCAGCTTCCAAGCGCCAGCGAACCGGCCAGGATAACAAAAAATACCAGTTTTTTATTTTTGGCAAGTTTTTTAACGGTGGCAAAACGATCAACCGGCGCGGCTTCCTCAACTTCTTCTTCAGTTATCAGCAGCGTGCCTTCAGTTTTTACCAGCAAGCGCTCTAATGTACCTATAACTTTATTTAATACCAGGATGATAACAAACGCGAGAACGATAACACCGATCAATGCCCATATAACAAGCTTGCTTGGGCCGGTTTCACCGGCGGGTACTACAGGAGTTTTAGCCGCAGCGATCTGCATGGTTTTCCATTCGGTCCGCGCATAAGCGATAACATTGGCAACGTCGGCGTCAGTCAGTTCAGGAAAAACAGTCATATTCGACTGGTTATACTGGTTGTAAATGTCAAGCGCCTTTTTGTCTTTCGACGCGATCAACGCCTGGTTATTCTGTATCCATTTGGTCAGCCACTTATCATCGGTTTCCGAACTGATCGTTGGGCCTAATGCCGGGCCGATAAGCCTGGTATCGATTTTATGGCAGGTGGTACATTTAGCTTTAAAAATGACTTCGCCTTTGGCTGCATCACCCTGCGCGAAAGCCGGGGATCCCAAAAAAGCAAAACCGGCAATCAGTAAAACCGACCTTGAGAATTGTTTAAAAATTAATGAGAAACTCCCCATAAAGTGTATTTATGCTAAATAATTTTCTATTTTAATGCCTGATAATCACGCAGAGATGTAAACTATACCCGAATTTTTCAGCCACAAAAGTAAAATTTATTACAGATTAGCTGACAAATAAATGACTGTAATATCTAATTTATAATTGTTCTAAATAACAAAAAGTGCTTGCGGGAAACTGCCTTATTGCAACGAATTTACAGAATAATTTGATTATTTATAAAACAATCATTTCCACGAATTTATTAAAATAATGATACTCGTCACATCGCAGGCCGAAGGCTGGACAATGGCATGGAACTTGCGACGTTGGTCCCCGTCTTTAATTGTTACCAATTTCCCCTTGCTAACGTGCAGCGGGGCGGCCCGGGAAATTTTCAAAACTTATCCGCTACTTCAGCAGCGCAGTAATAAGACCATCAACTGCCGCCTGGTCAACTTCGTTCAAACATCGGGTTGCGCTTAAATAACTAATGGCTGATATTAATTTACTGACGTCGTTTTCGGTACCCAAATTGCCGGTATACGCGGGCAATATCAGGCTCAGCGGCCTTAATTCCCGGCGGTCGCACCAGTTGTCTATCAAGGCATTTAAAATATCATTGTTAAACTTTGTTGTGCCTGTCCGTTTTAGCCCTTCGCTTATGCCGATGCGTATCATATCGGCATATTTTCCGGGCGGCAAAAATGAACTGTACCCGGCTGCATCTGCATAATATTTTTTTGCCTCGTCAATATTCCCGAGCGTCTCGTACGATTTACCGATATTTAAAAAAAGGGAAGGGTAATGTGCCTTCATATCGTCGTCTTTAATCGCATCGGCACGTTTTAATGCTTCCAAATTCCATTTCAGCACGTCGTTCGGGTCCTGTTGGTTGCGGGCCAGGTAATGCGCCGCCGTAAACGCTTCAAAGTCATTTATGGCAATGTCCCAGGCCTGTTGGAACAGATGATGGGCCTGCACTGTATTGCCTTCCGCTTCGCTTTGCATCCCCTGGGCGCATAGCTTTACCACTTTATTTCCCGGATCAAATTGCATTTTTATCGGGCATTGTTTAGTACATGAATGCTGTAAAACTACGGCCCGGCAACAAACAAAGCATTGATCTATGTCAAAAAAACTTATTTCGACTTTAGCCGGCTAAGCGTCTCCTGCGTAACGTCAAGATACGATGCCAAGATTTTGTTAGATAGGCGCTGAACGTAACCGGGACGTTCTTTCATCAAAATAGCATATCGTTCACCGGCCGAAAGCGTAACCAGTTCTTCGATTTTTTTATTCTGAAAGAAATATGCAAATTCCAGCAGCTTAATATAGAATTTTTTCCATTCGGGCATGGCATTCACAAGCTTGTAAAAATTGCTGCGCTTGATGTAAAGCAATTCGCTATCCTCCAGCGCATCAACAAATTCGAAAGACGGCGACCGGGAAACAAAGCTGCTTAACGAAGTGACGACCATCCCTTCCAAAGCGATAAACCTGGTTTTTTGATCGCCGTTTTTGCTGATATAATAGGTGCGGATACAGCCCTTGTTTACAAAATACAGCTTGTCGCAAATTTCGTTTTGCGAAAGCAGGAGCCTGTTTTTTTTAACCGTAAGCGGTTTAAAGTGCGTAACGATTTCGTTAAGATCCGTTTCTGAAACCGCGGCATTAAGCCGGATGTATTTTTTTAACTGACTGAACATTGCCTATTTTCCGCATAAAACTATAAAATATCCGCCGCCGGTTGCAGCCGAATCTTTCATTCGTAACAATTTGATAACCAATTATCTTCAAGGGTCACCTTTTTTGCATTCCCGGTATAAATAGCAAACAAACCAAAAAATATCATGAAGACAAGATTTTTAATCCCGCTTATGGCGGGGCTGGCGCTTCTTTGTGCCTGCAAAGGGAAAGGCGGCGGCTACGAAGTTGTAAATAATGGCAGCAGCGCCGCCGCTGATACTGCCGCAGCAGACCCATCGAAAATATCGCAGCCAAAACTGGTAAAAACCGCCGGCATACATTTTAAAGTGAAAAATGTGGAACAAACCGCCGGGCGCATATCGGCGCTTACCGCAAGTATTAACGGGATGGTAATGCACCACCAGATGGGTTCAACCGCCGAACGCAGCGAAGACATCCACATCAGCAATGATTCGGTCATGCGGGTAACCTCCTTTAACACCACCGCCGAAATGACCGTTAAAATACCCTCGGCCAAACTGGAAGACTTTATGGACCAGGTTGGGCGCATGGGTATTTATGTGAATGACCGCAACATGGATATTACCGATAAATCGCTTGATTATCTTTCGGCGCAGCTAAAGCTTAAAAGCCGCACCGAATTGGTCAGCCAGCAAAAAAACGGAAAGATTATCATAAAAAAACCTGAGTATGTTTTGAACCTGAAAGACGATATGATAGACCAGCAAATAGGCAACCGGCAAATTGACGACGCAGTTAAAAACAGCGTGGTAATGCTGAGCTATTACCAGAGCAATACCATTAATAAAGAGATCATCGCCAACGACAACCCCTCAGCATATAATTTACCGTTTTTCAGGCGCCTGGCGATAGCCGTTGAAAATGGTTTAGGGCTGTTTGCGGATGTTATTATAGGTATTGCAAATCTGTGGATGTTTATACTGGCCGGGATAGGGGTTTGGCTGGCTATAAAATATTATAAGGGAAAGAAGGCCATTGCACCTGCTAAGATTTGACTGCCGCCTGAACTAAATAATCTAAAGGCCGGCCCTCCCTGCCGAAATTTGACAGGGAGGGAGGGCAAGCCTTGGCGAATCCAGCATCGCTCCTCCTATTTCTTAAACGCGTCTTCGGGAAATGGCTTTTCGAGCAGGTATTTATAAATAAAGCGCGCCGCTTCCATTTGTTGGTGCGCCGCTTTTGCCGGGTCCCTGAAACCGTGCCGCTGGCCGGGGTATAGCAGGAATTCGAAGTTTTTACCCTCGTCTTCCAGCTTATTGATCAGTTGTATGCTGTTTTGCGCGTGTACATTATCATCCATCGTACCATGTACAATACGCAAAACGCCTTTCAGCTTGCCGGCGTAAGTAAGCACCGAGCTGCGCTTATAGCCCTCGGGATTGCTCTTTGGGGTGCCCATATACCGCTCGGTATAATGCGTGTCATAAAGCGACCAGTCCATCACGCCAAAATTGGCAATGCCATGCGTAAAGTAACCCGCCCCATAGGTAAGCGCGTAGGCGGTAATGTAGCCGCCGTAGCTGCCGCCGGTAATGCATATTTTTGTCGAATCCACGTAGCTTTGTTTACGCAGCCATTTTACCATTTCGATATAATCATTCATTTCCCATTTGCCAAGATCATGGAACATGTAGTTTTGCCCCACTTTTCCAAAATGGCCCGAGGCGCGGTGATCCATTGACACCTGTATCAATCCTTCTTTCGCCCACCATTGCGCCTGCCCGCTAAAGCGCCAGGTATCCATCACAGTGCCGGCATTGGGGCCGCCGTAAACGCTGATCATTACAGGGTACCTTTTATTGGCATCATAATTTAAGGGCAGCATAATGGTCATCGGCAAATCAAAGCCATCCGGCGTTTTAACCCGAATCAATTGGGTACTTGCTAAATCATACTGGTCATACTCCGGCCCTTTGCTGTCGGCTATCTCCCTGATCAGTTTACCAGACGTATTGTATAAAGCCGTTTTTGCAGGCGTAGTAACGTTTGAATAGGTATCGGTAAAGTAAGTTCCTCCCGGGGATACGGAAACCTGGTTATTAAAATCGCCCGGCGTTAAACGGGTAAGCCCTTTGCCGTTGAAATTTGTTTTGTAAAGGTCGATCCTGGCCGAGTTTTCCTTGCGCGCGGTAAAATAAACGCGTTTGTTTTTCTCATCGATCAGCTGTATCCCGGTAACCGTATAATCGCCGCTGGTGACCTGTGATTTCAATTTGCCATCCATACCATACCAGTACAGGTGCATCCAGCCGCTTTTATCACTGCTCACTATAAAGCCTTCGTTATTTTTCAGGAAATATATTTCTTTGAACCAGTCGAGCCAGGTTTTTTGTTTTTCATCATAAATTTCGGTCTTTTTGCCAAGCACAGGGTCTACCGCGTAAATTTTAAGGTTGTTTTGCTCCCGGTTCATCCATTGCATCCATAGGGACGAGCCGTCGGGTGTCCAGAAAGGCGTTCCGAGGTAGGTATCTGCCTTCTCGTCAAAATCGGCCCAGCTAACCTTATTTTCGGCCAGCGAATAAAAGCCCATTTTTACATAAGGATTTGGGTCGCCTGCTTCGGGATAACGTTGTTTTTCGACGAAACCGTGCTGCCCCTCAGAATTATAGATCGGGAACACGGGCACCGGGGAATCATCAAAGTGCATCCAGGCAATGCGTTTACTGTCGGGCGACCACCAGAATGCCCTATAGCGTGTTGCCCGGCCCAATATTTCTTCACAATAAACCCATGAGGCATAGCCGTTGTACACTACATCCGAGCCATCGGTTGTGATCTGCGCGCTCTTTCCGGAGGCAACATCTTTTATATATAAATTGCCTGCGTAGGTGTACGCTATTTTACTTCCGTCGGGCGACGGCGTTGGATTTTGTTCTTCGTCGCCGGCTTTAATGGCCGCATTTTTTGCCTCATACCGGGTTTCCTTGCCGGTAATTACATCAACCGATACCATTTCACCTCCTCCCCTGCGGCCGCCCGAACCTTTTATATAATGTGTATCGTCAACCCAGCCGGTTATTTGCGGCAGTGTATTGATTGCCTTATTGGGGGCATTTTTAAGCATTTGCTCCGTGCTGAGCTGCTTTTTTTGCGCCTGCACGGAAAGCGCCGAAACAAAGGCAATTAATGTAAGGGCTTTGCGGATAGATAAATTTGACTTCATATACACGGTGGTTTAAAAGTTTAAAGTTTATAAAAAATTGATGGATAGGGCCAAATGCAGTAGAAATTTTACAAAAGAGGGCTTGGGGAAAACGAGGGCATGTTGCTGACCGGGAACCAATTGCGTAGAGGCAATATACAGGGGGCGTAAAGCTATAACAAAAAGACAACGGTTACGGAAAATGTCGGCTTTAATGCAATTGGACCGGCATATTCAGCGTCTCTCCGGTTATTTTATGAATGATGCCGTCGGTGAATATAAACAGCATTTGCTATAAACAATTATCCCGTTAGAATATTTTTTGGGTGCTGATTCGGTAGTTACGACAGAATTAGGTTCGGTTAATGTATTGGTCGGATTGCTCTGGATTATTGGCAGCGTAGAAATAGAAAAGACGGCAGAGTTGCAGTTTTATCTTAAGCTCAAAAATTGGTTCCCTTTTTAAATCAGATACTTACTGTCCTGGTTATTCGCGCAGCTTTTTCGATCTCGGGAATTCTCTTATTAAGCCATCCGTAACAGCGCTGCATTCGCGGTTAAAAGGCTGTCGAAGGCTGTTTTAACAAGGTTCCTGATCGTGGTAAAAAAAGAAAATATATAACTGGATTATTAGTTAGATTGACAGGTGCGGATTTTTCTCGGGTTTGGCGAGTTTCTGTATATTTATCAGAAGTAAATTAAATTTATCATTGGTAAACAGTCTTACAATTTATTTTTAGCATGATGTTAGTGCGATAAAAAAACGATATTTGGCATACCGGCACATGGGACACCAATTAAGAAATATATCAGTCGAAGGCTATAAGTCGATTTCAGATCAAACTATTGAGTTGTCTGAAATGAATGTATTAATAGGGCAAAATGGGGCGGGAAAAACGAATTTCATCTCTCTATTTAGATTTTTAAGGAACATTATTGAGAAAAAGCTAAAAAATTACTTGCTGAAAACGGGAGCTGAAAATTTGCTTTACTATGGTAGTAAGACTACTCAGGAGATTGCGATACAATTGGATTTCGATCCAAATTATTACGAAATCAGGCTGCACGTTACCAACGACGACAGTTTGTTCGTACGGTTAGAGCAATGCGGATTTCGTGGAGATGGATATAAGGAGCCCTATTGGGACAACGTTACATTTAATGAAAAAGAGAGCTATCTCAGCGATTTTGCGAAGAAAAGTAAAATTGCAGAGCACGTTTACGAGATATTGAGGGACTGGCGGGTGTATCATTTTCACGACACAAGCGAATCGGCTGGTGTAAAAAAATACTGCGCTATCGGGGACAATAGGTTTTTATTTGAAGACGCTTCAAACCTGGCTGCATTCCTCTATCTAATGCAAAAAACACAAACACCTTATTATGAGCGAATTGTAAAAACAATTCAGCTGGTCATTCCGTTTTTTAAAGATTTTATACTTCGGCCGAATCCTTTCAACCGTGAAAACATTAGGCTGGAGTGGATTGACAACTTTTCCGACAAAACATTTACTGCAAATGAATTATCGGATGGTTCACTGCGGTTTATTTGCATGGCAACCTTGCTGCTGCAAAAGGAATTGCCAAGAGTTATTCTTCTTGACGAGCCGGAGTTGGGTCTGCATCCCTCGGCAATAACGGTCCTGTCCGGTCTGTTAAAAAAAGCATCGAAACGATCACAGGTAATTGTTTCTACACAGTCTGTTGGCCTGGTAAATGAGTTTGACGCTGGCGACATTGTCGTAGTTGAGAGAAAAGGTGCCGAATCTTTATTTAGGCGGTTAGACGCTCAGAAGCTCGAATCGTGGTTGAATGAATTCTCGCTTGGCGATTTGTGGGACAAGAATGTCATCGGGGGCAAACCATGATAAGGTTAAATATTACAGCCGAAGGTTTTTCCGAAGAGCGCTTCATTTCGGACATATTAAGGCCCCATCTGCTGGAATTTGGTATTTACGCCGAAAGTCGAAAAGTTCTTACCAATAGGAAACTTCGCAAACGTGGCGGGATAGTCTCTTATGCGAAATTCAAAAATGATATAACGCAGTGGTTTCGTGAATGCCCTGACGTTTATCATTCAACCTTAATCGACCTCTACGGTTTAAAACCGGATTTTCCGGGTCATCATGAAGCCAAAATGAAGCAGCCCTATGAGCGCATTGAATTCATGGAAGACGCGCTAAAGAATGAACTTGACTTTCATAAGTTCATCCCTTATATCCAGTTGCATGAATTCGAATCGCTCCTGTTTTCGGACACGGAAATTTTGCAGCAATGGCTCGGCCTGTACAACACACTGCCAAAACGCTGTTTTGAGCTTATCAAAAATACTGCTGGCCATGGCAATCCTGAATTAATTAATGACAATCCGAATACCGCGCCCTCAAAACGAATCCTGGGGTTGTGCAATACTTATGACAAAGTAGACGATGGCGTTTTAATTTTAAAAGAAATTGGCATTACGAAACTTCGTGAACATTGTAAACATTTCGGCGAATGGATTACCAAGCTCGAACAACTAAAATAGGATTTCCCGCCATCTACGGGGAGCATTCCTAAGTGGAGCGGTCGTCGTCTCAATTAAAGCATTAAATTGACTTTCCTATTAAAAATCTATGCATCAATATTGATGCATTTCTATTTCCTTTGCAGAAAAAACTTAAAAATGTCATTACAACCAGGTACCCCCGCACCGCAATTTACTTTGATATCAACAGAAAAAAAGGAAGTCTCTTTGTCTGATTTTAAAGGTAAAAAGCTGGTCCTTCATTTTTTTCCGTTCGCATTTACGGGCACATGCACTAAGCAGCTTTGCGCTATGCGCGATAATTTCGGCTATTATGAAAGTCTGGATGCCGTTATTTTGGGGATTTCTGTCGATTCGCCCTATACACTTTTAAAATTTAAGCAGGAATTTAATTACCAGTTTGAGTTGCTGTCGGACTTTAACAAGGAAGCCTCGCCGGCCTACGGCGCTTTTTATGACGTATTTAATTTAGGATTGAAAGGCGTATCAAAACGGGCTGCTTTTGTGATAGATGAGGCGCAAAACATCATTTATGCCGAAGTGCTTGAAAAAGCAGGCGACCTGCCGGATTTCGAAGCCATAGCCGCCGCAGTTAAGTAATTTTGAAAAATATTATAGCGGATCGAAAAGAAATCCTATTTTTGCAGTCCGTTTTAAAAAGCACTTGTTGCATTGCACTTGTAGCTCAATTGGATAGAGCATCCCGATTGCAAATCGGGAAGGTTAGGGGTTCAACTCCTTCAGGTGCACAAGAAAAGAGGACGCTAATATTTAGAAGATATAATATTGCACTTGTAGCTCAATTGGATAGAGCACCTGACTACGGATCAGGAGGTTAGGGGTTCGACTCCCTTCAAGTGCACTTTGTTTAAGTCTGAAGTCTTGAGTAAAAAGTCTTAAGTCGAAAAGTGTTTCACTCGGGGACTTTGGACTAACGACTTTCGACTTAAGACTCAGAGCCTTTCCGTGTAGTACCGAAAGGCTTTTAATTTAAATCAGCGCATGCTAAACCTGGTATTGTTTGGCCCTCCCGGAGCGGGAAAAGGCACCCAATCACATAAGCTTATTGAAAAATATGGGTTGATCCATCTTTCGACCGGTGATTTGCTGCGGAGCGAAATTGCGCAGGGAACGGTGCTTGGCCTGGAGGCAAAGAAACTGATGGACCAGGGAATATTGGTTCCGGACGAAGTGGTTATAGGCATGATAAGTTCAAAGCTGGATGCCAACAAAAACGCAAAAGGCTTTATTTTTGATGGCTTCCCGCGTACAGTTGCGCAGGCCGAAGCATTAGACCGGCTGCTCGAGAGCAAAAAATCACCTATATCGGGCATGATAGCCCTTGTAGTTGACGATGCGGAGCTGGAACACCGTTTGTTGTTGCGGGGAAAGGAATCCGGCCGGCCAGATGATGCTAATCCCGAAGTGATCCGCAAACGCATCAAAGAGTATAATGATAAAACGGCTCCGGTTGCCCAATTCTATAAAAACCAAAACAAGTTTAAAAGCATTAATGGTATTGGCGCTATTGATGAAATATTTACGGAGATAGGCTCAGTAATAAATTCTTATTGATTTCGGATTTCGGACGTTCGATTTCGGATTTATTGTTGAACTTCAACAGTAATTTCGAAGTCTGATCTCCCAATTCCGAAATCCCAATTCCGAAATCCGAAATCAAATGAGTCAAGGTTCAAATTTTGTTGATTATGTGAAGATATGCTGCCGCTCCGGCCATGGAGGGGCCGGCTCGGCGCATTTGCACCGCGACAAATTTACGGCCAAGGGCGGCCCCGATGGCGGCGACGGCGGCAGGGGCGGGCATGTTATCCTGAAGGGCAATGCCCAGCTGTGGACCTTGCTTCACCTGAAATTTCGGAAACATGTTATTGCCGGCGACGGTGAATCCGGCGGAAGCTCGTTAAAAACGGGAAAAACAGGGCGGGACGAAATATTGGAAGTGCCCCTGGGCACCATCGCCAAAAACGCGGAAACGGGTGAAACCTTATTTGAAATAACAGCCGATGGCGAAACCCGGATATTAACCGAAGGCGGCAGGGGCGGCCTGGGCAACTGGCATTTTAAAACGCCAACGCTTCAAACGCCGCGTTTTTCGCAGCCCGGCGAGGATGGCAAAGAAGAATGGAACGTACTGGAGTTAAAAATACTGGCGGATGTGGGATTGGTGGGCTTCCCGAATGCAGGTAAATCAACCCTGCTCTCAGTTGTTTCGGCTGCAAAGCCCGAGATTGCCGACTATGCATTCACCACACTGGTTCCTAACCTGGGCATAGTAGCTTACCGTGGGTCTAAATCATTTGTTATGGCGGATATACCCGGTATCATCGAAGGCGCCTCGCAGGGAAAAGGGCTTGGGTTCAGGTTTTTAAGGCATATCGAGCGTAACTCGGTATTGCTATTTATGGTTCCCGCGGATACTAACCGCACTATCAGGGAAGAATACCAGATATTGCTCAGTGAATTGAAGGCATACAACCCCGAACTGGTGCACAAACCACGGGTTTTGGCAATTACCAAAGCCGACATGCTGGACGATGAGCTGATGCAGGAAATGAAAAAGGAACTTCCAAGGGATGTCCCTTCGATCTTTATCTCGTCTGTTGCTCAAAAAAATATTAATGAGCTAAAAGACCTGCTTTGGCGGGAGATAAACGTTAGTTCATAGTTAATGGTTCATGGTTCATGGCGGGAAGATTGGTTCGTTTACCTGTCAACCACTCACTTAATCAACTTAATCAACCACTCACTTAATAATCAACCACTCACCTCCTCATCTTTGCCTCATAGAGCACGTAGTTGGCGCTCAGCATGGAAAGGTCCCAGCCGGCGTAGCCGGGGAAGCATTTCATGATCATTTTCTCTTTTGGGCCGTTATAGCTTTCCGGCAAAACGATATAAAGCGGGCCGGCAAAACCTTCGTACCTATAGTCGTCCATATCAATTTTAAGATCATCGCCTATCGGTTCCAGGTTGATGATGCGGTTATGCAGAACTTCGAGCCCGATGTCATCGCTGATAAAAACAAACGTTGCATTCTTATTTTCCCTGTCGAGCTTCATCACATTATTGAGTGACTGCTGGTCGATGTTCGGCTGTGCAATCCCTGAAATACCGTGGGCATTGTCGCTATTTATTTTATACCCCTTTACCACATAAACCACGCTTGTATAAGCCAAACCGGCAAATATGAAAGCGAAAAATAATTTGAGGCTGGCCGTAAATTTACTGACCAGGTAAATTATCCCGGGCACAATTAAAATGCCTATGATACGGAAGTGCCTTGCTTCGTAAGATATATTAACCTGGTGCAGGTACGCGAAACCAAAGAACACAAATGCCAAAAGGTAAAAAACAACCAGGTATACCCTGTAATTGCTATTGGGCACGTTGCGGACAAGGCTTAGCATCAAAAGCAAACCCAATATTGCCAGGGCGATCAAAATAGCAATGCTCCATGCAGGGTCAAATAAAGGCTTGCCGGTATGATATATTAGTCCGTGAACGAGATCGTCAACCGAAAACCCTGATAAAATTGGCGAAGCAAGCGGGAAGCTGAAAGTCTCTGCTGTTATTTTGAACCCGGTGGCGCTTGAGGCCGGGCTTTCGCCCTTCGAGATAAAGCACACGTAAATAACCAGCAACGACAATGCGGCCGGCACGGCTATCCATGTCCCCTTTTTTATCCATTCCAAAATTGTGCGGTGGTTTGAGGTTAGCCGTATCAATAAACAGCCTAAACCTGCCGTATACATCCACAAAAACGATGACTTGCAAAAGAACCCAACCCAGCCTGATACCAACACGAACAATACCAAAACCACCCCCGGCTTTTTTAACGATGCGCATCCATATAAAAACCAGCCTTCGAAAGCAAAAAGCAATACTTCGCCGCCGTTGTAATAAACAAAAGGCACAACAAAAGCTTGCTGGCAAACAATAACAATTATGCTGACGGCGGCTATCACCGGCGAAAAACCAATTTTCTTAAAAAAACAATAAAAGCCGCCAATGCCGCACAACTGGGCCAGTGTAACCGTTATGGCTATTGCCTGCCCGGTATTAAGGCCTGCAACCAACTTAAACAGGTACGGCACAAGATACTGGCCGGGAGACCACCACGTTAAATACTCGGTGTAGTTTTGCGCTATATCGCTTTGATCGGGGGCTACAAAATTATTAAAGCCGCCGCCGAGCTGCATGCAACGTAACACCTGGAATCCGTGCGCCGGGTCGGGAAACAAGGCCGGGGGAATAAAAAACAGCAGAATTCCTAATACAAGCACCGTTAAGCCGGTAACTGCCAGGATGATCTTATGCGAATTTGGGTTCATTGGTTTATTGGTTTACTGGTTCATTGGTTCACTGGTTCATTGGTTCACTGGTTCATTGGTGTTGGGTGACTAATTATAAATTTCTGCATCACTATGGTCAATTTGCAAACATGCCAGCCGCAGCTTCTTTCGGACTTTTCCGACTTTCCGACTACTCTATAACCCGGTCGCGGATCTTTACGGCCGGGTTTCCCTGGTAAATACTGTAAGGCTCCAGGTTTTTGGTAGCTACAGAGCCGCTGGTTAGCATTGCATGCGAAGCTGCGGTAACGCCGGGCATAACCATAGCACCGGCGCCAATCCAAACACCATCTTCCAGCACAACGCTTTTTGTTACCAGTTTAAAAGAAGTGGTTTTATAGTTGTGGTTTCCGGTGAGTAAAACCGCTCCCTGCGAAAGGCAAACATTGCTGCCGATGGCGATAGGTACCAGGCTGTCGATCCAAACATTTTCGCCTATCCAGGTGTGATGGCCGATGCTGAGATGCCATGGATACTTAACATTTACTCCCGGTTTTATCGTCACATCGCTGCCAACCTTAGCCCCGAACAGCCGCAGTAAAAACCGCTTGAAGTGATTGGACGGAACAAGGCATGTTTTTAAAAATAAGGCATTCAGGTAATACCATAAAACCCGTTTTACAGCATTGCCGCCGGGATGGAACGGGGCATTATTATACGTGGAGAGATCAGTTTGCTGCATCGTTTTTTTCTAAGGCGCTATCATTCCTTACCCAAAAATAAAGGCTTATCGCAATAACAAGATACATAAAGATATTAAAAACGGTATGATGGTCAAATATCCGTGGGTTGTGCTTATCCCAAAATAGCGCCAATACTATAAAGCGGATAATATTCAAGAGTTCGATACCTAATATCCCGCCAATCAAAAAAACGGACTTCGGTCCCCGGCCTGCAGGGTAGGCGATAACAAACGCGGCGAAAAAGCTGATGAGCCCCAAACCAAGGCATGAGTAAACAAGTTGTAATATGCCATGCCCTGCCACCAAAAGCTCGTAGTCGTTTGTGATAGCGCCATAGCCAAGCCAGTTTAATACCTGCGCGCTTGCGTGCAGCAACACCCAGCGTAAGGCCGCGATATAGTTTAAGTAATGCGCGAAGAAGGTGTTATAATGTCTTGCGCCCGGCGTAGTTAGGCTGAAATAAAATATATTGAAATAATAAAACGCCGCAAACAGCACAATAAACAAAACGGCAAATTTTAACGGTCCATTTTTTTTACGGCGGCGCATCTTCGCATCGTCTTTTTGCTGCTGCAGTATCTCATCAATTTTTACATCGACAATAAGCCTGAACCAAAAAGCCTGCAAAAAATGGAATATAATGCCCGTACGGCCATCAAGGATCCCCAACTGGAAAACCATGCGGTAAATAAAATAAAGCATGGGCCGCGTGTACCGCGGCAGCTGCCACCACAGTTGTTTGTAGCGCGCCGTACGTTCATCGGGCGAGCCGAAAAACCGCGGCTTAAGCGTTTGCGAACGTAGCTGCTGCATCCGTTCCACTTCTTCGTGCGCTACAAGGTCGCTGTAGCGGTTATGCTTGTCGATCCAAAACCGGATGTTGTTTTCCTTTAAGTTTTCTTCTAAAATATAGCCTTCTTTCCAGATCATAGTTTTGCCCGGAACGATAAAGCGATGGTCCATATTTTCATTCAAATCCGAGTATCCTATCCCGTACCTGAACATCTTTAACAGGTAAAAAGGCGAATATCCGCCATACTTTATCCAGCGGCCTTTAAAAAAGTTTTTCCGGTTAAAGTAGATACCATTTACCTCCCGATAATCCTCATCCCTGAATTTTTCAAGCTGTTCATATAAGCCGGGGGTTACAATTTGGTCGGCGTCCAGGCAAATTACCCATGGCGTTTGGATATTGAAATTTTTGAGCGCAAACGCCCATTGCGCCGGGTGGTTTTCAAAGGGGTGCTGTAAAATAGTCGCGCCAAACTCGGTACCTATCACAACAGTATTGTCGGTGCTGCCCGAATCTAATATAAATACGGGCGCATCCAGGCCGCTGATAGATTTGAGCAGCCTGGGCAGGTGCATCTCTTCATTATAGGTGATTATAATAAGTGAAAACTGGCTGTTCAAGACATTTTAGCTTTGATCATCGATTGCAAAAAGATGGTTTACACATGGTTTACATAATTCACGGTTTACACTGCTGTAATTAGTTGACAATCAGGTTTATACACGGTTTACACCCCGATTTTATGGTTTACACTTTTTTTTAAAATATCAATTTTTTAGTGTCTCTTTTGCAAATTTACATATTTTTCTTTATCTTTACAGAATAAATAAAGAAAAATATAAGTTATTATGGAAACAGATGAAATTGATTTAGCAAAAGTAACAGAAACCGACAACAAAATTGCGGCTTTGCTACAACTTGAGAAGATCACCGTGGCGGACCTGCATAACTTCAGCATCCCTGAACGTCGCTATGCGGCGGCCGTTTTCACCAAAGTATTAGAAGAATTAAAAGACAGGGAAAGAGATGATTTTATAGATAAGATAGACTTGATTGTTCCGCCAACTACTAAAGATCAACTTTGGGAACACAATCACCAGGTGATCGCTGCCGCCATTTCAAAGCTAATGCAGAAACATGGTTGTATGCCTGCTAAAAGTCATTTGGCTCTTGAAACAGGTTTAAGCCGGCAGACCATTGTCAAACATCTTAAAGAATATAAAAGCCACCCGGAGTATACTGCAGAAATTGAACAGTTCAGGTTTATGACTTCAAAGTTGGCTGCAAAAGTTTTTACCTTTGCTGTTAACGGCGACATGAAGGCTGCAAGGCTTTATCTCGAAATGGTTGGCGCAATAAGTAAACGGCAGGGCAATGCAGTTATTAACGAGCAAAACAATTATATTCAAATTAATAATACCATTTTAAGCCAGGAAAATTTAAGGTGCTTAAGCGCCGAGCAACTAAACCAGATAGAAAATATTATTACGATGGGTTTGCCGGAAAGGCAAAAGCTAAATAAAATGGCGCCCGGTCAGTGCTGATCTTCATTAACCTTTTCATCGGCGCCTGCCCTATCTTCCCAACGCTTATTACGTGTTTCCATCAGGATCAATGCGGCTATCAAAATAACCGTTGCAACCGAAAATAAACCAATACCTGCATAAACCTGTGGCTGCTGTACTATCCAAAGCGTTAAAATAAACAGGGCCAGGCAAATGACGTTGCTTATTAAGGTTAAATAGCCGATAAGAGATTTAGCGCAATATTGCACCACTGCCAGGTTCAAAAATCCGCTGAAAACCAGCATAAAACCAAAGCCGATAAACCAAAGCACGCCGGCATTAAAAGTAATGACAGGAAATGCAAAACTGATATGGAAGATCCCCAAAAGCATGATAAGGACCGCTAGAACCCTTCTGCTTCTTCTTAATGTGATTAATGTCATGAGCTGCGCAAAATAATAAAGCTTTATTGTGTCTTCTGCTGAGGAGCCGAATACTATGCCCAGCCGAAAACTATCTGTTATTCTTGTACTATCAAATCTACAAAGATGATCCTCGCTTTCGCCGGGTTTATTGGCCTATTTGCGCTTTAATGATCATCGATTTCCAAAAATAAGGCGCCCGGCCACAGCCTTTAAATGCAACAACCTTAAAACCTGCGTCGGTTAACAGCTTGCCCAGTGTCGCCCTCGACCAGAATTTTATATGCCCCCCCTGCCAGCCGGGACTTAAATGGCGGTCCCATTTATTAAAAAGGCTGAGCGTAAGGTTTTTCAAATAGCCGTGATAGGGTGTTGTAATAATGATCCCGCCTTTTCCGTTTAAAACACTTTTACAAAACTCTATAAACCCTGCCGGGTCGTATAAATGTTCAATTACCTCTGTTGAGATGATAGTATCAAAATTTAAGCCTTGCAGTTCCGGTGGTAATTTACCTGTCGACAAATCCTGCACGAAAAACTTGTCCGGGTTGGCTTGCCGGGCTATGGCAATGCCTGCTTCGGATGCGTCGGTTCCGTACACATTATAGCCCTGCGAAATAAGATAGTTGGCCAGGTACCCGTTTCCACAGCCTATATCCAGGATGCAGCGATTGGTGTTTTTATCGAGCATCGATAGCAAAGGAGCCTGCAGGTACTGAAAAGTATGTGCAGGCTCGTCGTTATAAAAACCGTAATCTTTGTAGTCTGTCATTGCTGAAATTCAAATTGTAGGGGGGTGAATAAAATGCGATGCCCGTGACTCACCCCGACTTCGCTGCGCTGTCACCCCTCTCTACGTTGTAGAGAGGGGAAAAAAGAAAAAGAAAAAAATACCGCAGCTCCCCTCTTTGCGCAGCAGAGAGGGTGGTCGAGCGAAGCAAAGACCGGGTGAGTTAACTATGCGAGCGGGGTTAACGCTAGTGCATGCGCTCCGTTGACTCACCCCGACTGCGCTGCGCTTGTCACCCCTCTCTACGTTGTAGAGAGGGGAAAAAAGAAAAAGAAAAAAAAACCGCAGCTCCCCTCTTTGCGCAGCAGAGAGGGTGACAAGCGCAGCGAAGTCGGGTGAGTTAACTACGCGAGCAACCTCCCCACCAGCCCCCGGTACATCCTTATATACCTTTTCACTAAATCATCTTCGTTAAAGTCCTCGTAAATAATGCCCGGAGCAGTTTTTCTGATCCGCGGAAGTTCAGCCTGTTGATTGTTAGCTATTTCATTTATCGATTCGCCAACCGAAACCGGGTTGGTTTGGCAAACCCATCCGAGATCATTTTTCTTTACGTAATCGCACAAGCCCACCTCGCTGCTGACCAAAACCGCCGTGCCCACGCTCAGGCTTTCAATTACTGCATTGCCGAAGTTTTCATCGTATGATGGAAGCACAAACAGGTCATGCCCATGCAACAGGGCGAACTTATTTTCATTTTGAAATCCCAGCCAATTGATCTTGTCGCCCACACCGATATTTTTGGCCATTGCTTTTAAGTGCCCAATATAGCCTTTATCGCCATCGCCGGCAATAGTAAGCTGATAGGGGACGGTAAGCATGCTCAGTGCATCGATCAGTATATCCAGCCCCTTTTTTTCTTCGATCCTTGATAAAAAAATCATTTTGAAAAGGCCGCCGGGCGCTGTTTCCGGGTATTTTTTTAGTCCCGGTAACCTGACAAAATTAGGAAGGATGGTTACGCTTTTCGGCTGCACGAGCCGTTTTATGGCTTCGCTTTCGCGTTCGGAAGTAGCGTGCATATGGCATTTGTTCAACAGGTATTTGCCAAGCAGGTGATGAATGAACCATTTAGCGCCTATGTTTTTATTTTGAAATGAATAGGGGCTTAAGGTACCCCTTGCCGATACCAGGACCGGGATACTGCGCCGTAAAGCCAACACGCACGAAAATACCGATACCAGGTTCCACCAGGCGTGGATATGGACGAGATTAAAGTTGCCTGCATCCTTCCGCAATCTTTTTAAAAGGGCAGGCGAAAAATGTGTATGGTCCCCGGTAACCCTTTTAAAATAAGTGACCGTAACGCCGTCCACATTCACCGGTACACCGGGGCGTACCGGCAGTTCGTCCCGCCCGTTTGCGGTCGTTGCAAAAACTTCGGTTTCAAAACCTGCCTTTACCAATTGCTCGCTAAGCATGGATACCGACATGGTTGGGCCGCCGTAGATCAGCGCAGGTTTATAAGCGGCACATATTTGTAATACTTTCAAACCTCCTTCATAATTTTTGTCCGGCGCAATATTTTGAATATAACGATCATACTGATATAGCTCCAGAAAACAGAATTTATAAGGAACTCAAAACTCAGTCCCCGCCAAAAGATCTGGAACAGGCCGCTGAAAATAAGGGCAGTCCCCAAAATATAACCGCCAAACAGGTATTCGGCTTTCAGCGATATTAATTGAACAATGGCGCCATATAAAAATAAACCGATAAAAACCCCTATGGTGCCACCCGACAAATAAGCGTCGACGATAAAAGCGGGTTTCGCCGAAACGGTTGATCCCCGGCGGATAACGCCGGCATCGTACACACGCTCCATCACCATATCTTCGGTACTAGGTTTTGAAGGCCAGAATGCGCGCGGGACCACCGCTATAGCCGACTGTTTTAACAGTTGCAGGCCGTAATAATCCACATTTTTCGGGGTCGATTGTACAAAATCGGTAAACATGTCAACTTCGCTCATCCGGTAAACTAAAAATCCCCAGCTGCTGTTGTCACCGGATTTTTCACTTTCAAGCGTGGCGTCAAGCGCCAGTTTATAGGCCTCATCAGCGTCAACGTCGTTTCCCCAGTTATTTTCGCGGAATACCGCATTATAAGTAGGAAGAAACGTGATCAGCAGCAACAGCGCCGGTATAAAAGTGATCAGCACAAGCTTTTTATAATTGGGGTACAAGAACAGTCCCAGCACCAAAACGCTGATGATGATTGGCTCTTTAAATCCCGATGTAAGGGCCTGGTAAAAGTTAGACATGTAAAGCACAGCGCAAAAAACGGTGTTCCAAAGTTTTTTTAGCGGTATGGCAAACGCCAACGCAAGCGTGCCTGCGATAAAGCTTAACGAGCTGAACTGGAAATAAAATTGGGTTAAGCCCGGAATTTTTAAGAACAGCAATGATGCCGGCAGTGTGATAAGGGCAGTTACGAATAAAATATTGGCCAGTTTTTCCGTTTCGATATGATATTTTTGTTTAACGGGATATTTCATAAATGCCACAATACCTGTAACAAAAGCCGCGTGGCCCAAAACGTAATAACGCTGGCAGAGGGCTGTTAATTCCAGTTTTTCCCGGTCGACCACAAAAAACGGATTGTTAACTTTAGTAAAATCTTCATACCCCAGCAGGTTGAGAAAATAAAAGATGGAGCTGAAGGCCATATAACCCGCAAATATTATTTGCACGATAAAAATGGGCCGCATTAACTGTTCAGCGATAGCGCGATCGGCAGGCAGGGGTTTTAGCCAGCCGCTCAGGCTAAGGAAAAAAATTAAGATAGTACCAAACCAGGCGATAAAATACGATAATATAGGGTCCGACTGAAACAGCAGGGATAAGCCCCAGGGAATATAAAGCACCAAGTATTTTTCGATGTGCTGGTTTTTATCCATTGATCACTGTTGACTCAATTACTTTTACCTGGTTTTCAAAGTTCCAGTCTTTTATTAGTTCCTTTGAGCGCTCGCCCATTTTCAGCAACTCATTTTTACCGCTTTCAATAAGGGCATTTAAATGGCGGCTTAAATCGGCTAAATCTCCGGCCTTAAATATAGCGCCATTTTCTCCGGCTTTCACAAGATCGGCAGCGGCGCCCACCTTGTCTGATGTTAATACCGCTTTGCCGGCAGCCATGGCCTCGTTAACCGCCAGCCCCCATGTTTCACCGGGTCCTTTGGAGGGGAGGCAAAAAAGATCGCAGGCCTGGTAAACCGCCGGCATTTGCGACTGGTTTTGAAAATCCATAAAATGAACGCGCTGGTTTCCCTTAGCCTTCTCTTTCAGCATTCCCTCCAGCGGGCCGTTGCCCACAAAAAGCAAATGGGCGGCCGGTTTGTCTAATTTCATAAATGCCTCAAGTAACAGCCCGGGGTCCTTTTTTTCTTCCAGCTTGCCGGCGAACAAAATAATCAATTCGTCGTTCTTTATACCCTCTTCCCGCCGTAAAAATGCCTTTTCGTGTTTACGGTCGAGGCCAAAGCGGTCGTTATCAACCGCGTGGGGCGCAAATTTTAACCTGTCATCGGTTAAACCATACTTTTTAAAGTAGGCTTTATTGTTTTGTCCCACATAAAACGCATAATCCACATCTTTATATACCCATTTTAAAAATACTGGCTTTAGCAAATATTTTGTGCCATTTTTTTCATCGAGCAAACTGGAATCGCCGCGGAAGAGCACAGGTATTTTATTTTTGTAATGCTTGATAACCTTTAAATGGCTTTGAAAACCCCAGCCATAAACCAAAATAGCATCCGGCTGCCAGGCGTTTACCTGGTCGATTATTCCGGGGTTCACTATCCCGGTAAAGTGATGGGTGCCGGGAGCATTCGATGTGTTTTTTACCCACTCATACGGGTAGCCTTCCAATAGCGGGATATCCCATTCTATTTTCCGGTTAAAGCCGGGGTCATACTTTTTTACAGAATCCTGGCCCCAGGTGAAAAATACTTTTATACTGATCGCCTGGCGCTCATTTAATAATTTAAAAACGGGCGCATAATATTGAATGGGATGTGTTGTTATTATTGCCAGTTTTTTCATTTGGTTGTTAAATTACCGATAGATAAAAACGGTTTTTCCAGTAAGTTATAACTCAACAGCGAAAGCGGGTACAAGATAATTGCGCTGATGCAGGTGGTTACAACCGGTGCTATTATTCCTTTAAAAAATGGCAGATATTGTATAGTAAATAGTGCAATGGTATGAAACACCAGGCCATGCAATAAATAGAAACTATATGATATCCTTCCCATTGTTTTAAATAGTTTATTGCCCAAAATAAGGTTGAGCCGTTTACCCGACGTGACCGCCAGGTACAGTATCCCTGCAAAACCAATGCCCATAAACGTGTAGCCTGCAAGCCGGTATAAATTATAGTAATAGCGCGACAGGCTTAACAGGTGCCCGGATATCAGTATCCTGCCGGTATAAGTAATAATGATAAATACAACGATCCATGGTATGCGTTTCTTTAAAAAAGCGTTATTTTTTATCAGTAACCGGGCGGCAATTATTCCGCAGCCAAATTCTATCCCCCTGAAAAGTATGGTGCCGGTAAGCAGGTCGAAACGGTTTTGTATGATAAAAACTGAAGCGATGGCGGCAAAAAAAACACCGCCAAAAATGAGGGCAAAGGCTTTTTTGAAGCCAATTTTAAATTGGTAGATCAGCAGGAAGGGGATAAGAAAATAGAACTCCCACTCGGTGCTCAACGTCCAGAAATGTGAGGCGGTATTGTATTGACCGAAGATATAATTAAGATAAAAAACGCTGTGCAGGAAGGCGAATACCGGGTTTATACCACTATGCTGCATTGTCTTTTCAACCACTATGTAAATGATTGTGGCGCCGTAAAAGGCGGGAGAAAGCCTTACCCATCTCTTTACAATAAAGCGATAAAAATCGTGGTAAGTAAATTCGCTTTTTGAACCGTAAAAATAATACATGCAAAACCCGCTGATCACAAAGAAAAGATCGACGCCATTGCCGCCTATTGCCATGAAATCCGAAAGATCCATCTTGCCGATATAAAACCGCGGCGTGCCATGTTCCATCCAGCAGTGTATCCATAGAACGCCTATGGCGGCAAGAAATCGCAGGCCATCAAGTGTTTGTATCCTTTGTCTCAAATGGTGTTGATCGTAATTAAACCGGAAGAATAATGCTGCCTCAAAATCATACAATAAAACATGGCGCCGTGTGCATTTGAAAGCTGCTTGTTTGTGTCACCTTGTGAATTCTTTGTGTCCTTTGTGTAAATTAGACCACGATGTACACAAGGCTGGCTCTATCACATTTTGTGTGGGCAAGATAGTGGATAAAATAGAGGCGTAGCCTCGGACAATGTTGTAACAACGGATTTTAATCCGTTGAAAAAAGATGATAAATAATAAAAAGAACCGTAGGTTCGGCCCATATATTACACTTAGTTTTATTTGGTGTTTAGTTACGATTGACTTCAATTTAGCTGTATAATATGGGTCGTGCCGATGGCACTTAATATTATTTCCTGATATTTGCAACGGGTTGAAACCCGTTGTTACAAAATTAATCGAGCCCATGGCTCTTAAAAAATCTAATATCAGCACGATTCATCATAGACATAAGGGGTTCACGGGGGGACAGTGCAAGTTTATAGTTTTCATTTTTGACATTCAAAAGCAGCGGCTTCGAAAAACCTTCCTTCTTCCTCCACCAGTTTAAACATGGGGTCCGTGGAATCGCCAAATTTGCAGGGGCGGATATTTACAAATCCGGCTTTTTTCAGTTCAAATTCCAGCGATTTATAATCCCACATCCAGAGGTGTTTGGAATTTCCATACATGTTTTTCAGGTTTGATGAAAGCGTTTTGGGCCGTGTCTCAATTCCCAGCATGGTGTTTTGCATCAGCGAATTTGCCGGGGCATCGAGCTTATCATATCCTTCAATATAATTCATGACGGCTGCTCTCAGGTCAGGCACAATGCCTCTGAATATGCCCCCGGGTTTTAATATAAGCCAGGTGTTTTTTATAGCCGTTAAAAAATCTTCGTAAGCAAGATGTTCCAATATATGTGAACAATAAATGCCATCGCAGCTATCGGGCTTTTCGGGCAGGCCTTTTACAACATCGCCGAATTTTACATTTTCCGGAAAACGCTGCTTATTGCGGGTATATAATTTTCCTATTACCGGCAACCTTTCGAACCTGAGGGTGGGTGACGCGTCATAATTTACCCATCCGTCAGGGGCCGTAAATCCGCAGCCATATTGAACATATCTTTTCATTGGGTTTTAAGAACTCTGAAATTACTTTTTTTCATTGGCTTTAGCCAACGGTATTAAATAAATTAAGAAGATTGGTTTTAGCCAAAATAATAAACCTGCACAATATGGCGTCTTTTTCGGCTAAAGCCAATAAATCCCGGTTAATATTCCGTTGACTGAAGTCAACGGCAATGAATTTTTATTTACTGTAAATTTCCTCAATTGTTTTCGGACGTCTCTACTATCACCAAGTTAAATAAATCGCACTGGCGCTTTGTCATCATTTGGGCCGAATATTTTTTAATCGCTGTCGGGTCATAAGCATCTGTAAGCGCATCGCCATTAATTACATCCTTAAAAAAACCGGCGATCTTTGCATTCAAATCAGCCGTTTTATCATAGCTGTAGGCATGTTTCGCCCCAAACTCGTCCAAAATACCGATCGCCGAACTTTGCGAATTAAATATTGCCAGTAATGGCTTATGCGTTAGCAAGTAAGGATAAATTTTCGAGGCTGTATACTGCGGGTCATCAGATCCCGGGATAAACAAGGCATCGGCCTGCTGTAAAGTGATGAAGGTATGGTAGTAACCGATCCTCGCGGTAAGCTCAATTACCTGCGCTGTTATTCCAAATTGCTCGGCCAGGGGCGCAATTGTTGGGGTTTCCTGCCCGGCAGGCGCATAGCTGGTACCGATAAAATAAAGCTTTATCCTGCCAAACACGTCCGGGTCATTTGCAAGCCCTTGCTTTAGTGCTTCGAAAACCGGGATTACAGCATCGTACATGTCCATCCCGCCCCTGCCAATGTACACGATGTTTTTAAAGCCCGGGATAAGCAGCATTTCAAAATCATTTTTGTGTCTCGCCGCAATTTCAAAATCAGGCTCAAACGAACCAAACGTAATTGTTGCCGAAGGGATATCTTTTATTTGCGGGTACCGCTCTTTTAAAATTTTTATATAGCTTTCTGATACGCTGATCAGGCCGCCAACCTCCTTCATAGCCTTGGGCTCCAGGTATTTGTTTAGCCTGTAGGATAGCTTGTATTTTGGCGGCTGCTGCTGCTTGGGTTTGTCGTGGTAATAATCGGTATGCCAGGGGTCCTGCATATCGATGACATAGGGTACTTTAAATCTTTTTTTCCAGTAGGCCCCCAGTGTACATACCTGGAACTGTGTGGTTGAAAAATAGATAAGGTCGATCCTGTCTGCCTTGAGCAGCCTGTTAACTTCTCTACGGATAAACCAATAGGAGCGGTAAGCAATGCTGCCGAAGCCTGTTTTTGATGTCCAGCTTTTACTGAACGCTTTCACCAGGTGTATTTTAATATCGGGGGGGATGCTTTCAGTCAGCAAGGCGTCCTGCGGCAGATCGGTATATCGGGGCGCAACGGCTACCACTTCCGCCTGCCAGCCGTTTTCTTTAAAATAAGGCAAACTCATGCGTACGCGCTGCATATCGGCGGTATTTACCGGTGGAAAGTATGGCGAAATGATGAGTAAACGCTTCAATCAGGCTGCTAAATTGAGGTCTTCGTCATGCTTTTTTTACCCTCTCCTTTGGAGAGGGCAGGGTGAGGCGACCGAACTCATATCGCACTCACGTTGTATTTGCTATTAATCATCCGCGCAAGTTTATGGCCGGGCTTTTCGACTACCAGGTAAAAGCCATATGAAATCAAAACGGTGATCAATATAAAAACAGGGTAAGTGAAGACATTATAGACTATAAATATCTTTAACATTACATACAGAAGCGGATGGCATAAGTAAAGCGAGTAAGAGAATTTGCCCATTTTTTCAAGCGCAGCGCTTGCCGGCCGGGTTTTAAAGTAAACGATCTCGGTTTGCAGCCATTTGCAGATCAGGAGCGCGAAAATATTCATGGTCAGTATATAGCTCAAATGCAAATGAAACTTTCCAAAGCAGCAAAAACAACTGGTGCCAAAAACAACTAACCTGTATATCATCACCGATTTAAAAGTCGCCTGTTTTAAATCATCGATATGCTCTGCGATCAAAACACCGAGCAGCCAGCAGGGTAAGCCGACTATCCAGGTTAACCAGGGGCCAAACTGCCAGTAATAGCCCTGGTAATTGGTGTTTGTTTGTTTAACGAATGCGAGGATATCATGCCAGGAAAATAGACAAATAAATACAGCGGCAATGGCGTAAGCCCCCAGGAACTTAACCCTCCAGCTCAGGTTTATCTTCGACATAAGGGGGTATAAACCATAATAGATCAGCTCGCAGTACAAGCTCCATACTACCGCATTTTCAGGGTGGTTAAAAGGGATACCCGCGATTAAGATCACCGATAACGGTATCAATATCCGCAGAAAACGCCTTATCCAAAACTCGGTTAAATTAGGGATGCCATTTTTGTTGGGATAATGAATTACAAATCCAGAGATAATGAAAAAAGCAATAACGGCAGAAGTACCATCAAAGGCGTTTGCTAAAAAGTAACCGGCATCGCGCAACAGCGAATGCGAAGCATGTTTTAATGCTGTGGCATACACATTATCAAAATGCGACAGCATAACAATAAATGCCAGGATGAACCTGATGCTGTCAACGCCGTAAAACCACTTGTTAGCTTTCATTTTTCCCAGGGAAATTTGCCAGTAGGCTCGTAATAACCGCCAAAAATTTTTGGCCCTCATTTTCCCAGTTCAAAAGGCTTTGCCCGATTTTAAAAGCGTCCGTTTTGGTTTGAAAAAGCAACTCACGGTCTTGGTCATACGCGGTTATTATTGCTGCTAACTCCTTAGCGTTGCGATACGTTTTACCAGCTCGCGGGTATTGCGCCATTAACGCGCTTTGGGCCGGCGTCTTGCTCGCCGCAACCGCCAGGCCGCTTTGAATATAGGTGAATATCTTATTGCTCAAAGCCATGTTATTGTTAAGACAAAAACCCGTTTCGGATGCCAGGCCTATATCAAATTGTGCCGCTATTTTAAATAGCTCATCAGCCATCACGGGCTCGTGAAAATATAAGTCATTGCTGGTAATGCCTGCATTTTGTGCCAGTTGTAAAAGATGACCGCCATAACCATCTGCAAATTTTCCGAGTATGTGCAGGTCAACGGCCGTCCGCGCGGATGCTATTGCCTCAATTATTGTTTCAAGTCCCCGGTTTGGGCCGATGGTTTGCGAGAACCAAAACAACCGGAGCGGCTTATCTTCGTTTTTTATAACCGAAATGACTGCCGTTTTTGGAAATACATTTAATATGCTGGTTACTGTCCGTTTATAAAGCACTGCATACTTTTCCGCTATAAGCGGGCTCGAAGCTGTTATATAATTTAGCCCCGGCAGGTACTTGTCTTCAAGATAGCTGACAATTTTATAGTGGTATGAATTCGTGTCGTCATTAACCTCCTGCCGGTGGAAGTCCTCAGCATCGAATCCACTTGGCTTTTTGTAAAGTCCGGCTGCTTTAACCGCGGCAGGCAAGGCCCCTAAATTATGGGCGATGTACAGGTCGGCCTTGTGCTTTTTTGCCTCTTTTATTAAAAAATAGCTGGCCCTTGCTGTAGCAGTATCAGCGAAATATTTGTAATTACCCGTTCTTTGAAGCATCATCGTTGCTGTCTTATGTATTAACCGGCTTAAAAACCATGCAGCCCGTTTTTGCACCGGATCCCCGCCCGCACGTATGGCTTTCCATTTTTTTGATGCCAGCAATTCCTGATCGTGTTGCGTTCCCCAATCGTTCCAGTAGCTGTATAATACGGTCACATCATAACCTGCATTTGTTAAACTATCAGCCTCTTTCACCAGGCGGGGATTGAGCGAGGGCTGGCCGGAGGAAATGAGCAGTATTTTTGGGGGAGCGGATACGGGCAAACTATTTTTTAATAACTGTTTTTTTATAGCACATAAGAAGTACGCCAGTGATTATTGTGGGTAACCAAAGGAAGAAAGAATACATGCCAAGTTTGCTGATAACAGGGTCTAAGTTGGTGCCCGTATAAGAAAACATCGATGCGCCAAAAAGGAACATGCCAACACCCAACAGAATTAATGATAAACCAATTATTTTGAACTTTGACATTTTGATTTCAATAACCTAAAATAAAATCCCGGTCTTTACTTCTCATGCTCAAACGCTTCTTCAATTACCAGCACGTGTTTTGCCTTAACCTTGCTAAACCGTGCCTTTAGCTTCAGGAATGGCCGCTCGTAAAAATAATACGAACAGCAGCTGACAACAATGATGCAAATGATATCATAAGGATAGGTGACCATAAAAGCCGGCAGCCTTTTATCCCCGGCGGTAAAGATCTGCTGCCAGATATAAATGCTGTAAGATAGTATGCCTATGATATTCAAAACCTTTGTATTCAGCAGCTTAAAAATAAGATCGTTGCCGGGAACGATATTCGAAACAATAAGGTACCCAACTACCATCGAAATTAAAAGGCCGGTGAAAACACTTTCTAAATTATAAAGGTCATCATAAGGGATCATTACAATTAAAACGAAGGCGGTGATGTTAAAAATGATTTTTTTCCTGCCCGAAACCCATTTACTAATGGGGTATTTGAACATTAATACCGCAAAAAGGCAGCCCACCGCAATGGCCTGGAACTTAATGATAAAGTGGGTAAAAGCATAAAGAACGCCGGTGTTCAATGCCGGGAACAGGTATTGCAGGGTAAGGACCAGGGGCAATACGAAGATCATAGACAGGATCACAGAAAGGTAAACCGTGAATTTTCTTTGCAGGATAAACGGGATTATTAAATAAAACTGCTCTTCGACCGATAGCGACCAAAAATGCCCGGTGTACCACGAAAAATAGTACTTGCGGAAATAGGAGCTGAAATCCATCAGGTAAAGGGACGTGCCCAGGAAATTCTTATAATGAATACCCAGTTGAAAAACGAGGTTTAAAATGATCAGTACAACGATAAACAAATAAGCCACCGGGAATATCCTCAATGCCCGCCGGATATAGAAGTTTTTTAGGGAAAGGTGCCTGGTAAGGGCCTTCTCTTTTAAACACAATGTTGTGATCAGGAAGCCGCTGAGCACAAAAAAGATGTACACGCCGCGAGTGCCATCGAAAATTACGCTGTACCAAAGCATGCCCGATAACTTAAGGTGCGATAAAACAACCATCAGGATAGCTATGCCGCGTAAGCCGTTTAACGAAGGATAATAGGCGTTTTTAAGTTCAGGCGGAACGGTTTTTATCTCTGAAAAAAGACCTTTTAAAAATGTATTGCTCAAGCGGATGGAATATTATGAAGACGTTTTAGCCATACTATTGAACATCGGGTATAATTTATAAATAAAGTCTTTATGGAAATCGTACCCGGTATTATGCACATAATGTTTGCTTATTACTTCCTTGCCCATCGTCCTCGCTTCCTTTCCTAAAGCATAGGTTTTTGGCAATTCTGAAAAGTTTCCTTTGAGGCTCGCGTACATGGCGAACAAAGTTTGTTCCAGGTGCCATGAATTGCCTGCCTGTGGTTCTTGTTCCATTATGGCATCAACAAAGCCAAAAAAGCTCTCGTCAAAATTGTGCAGAAACACGCCCGCGTTAAAGTTGTGTATCAGCGGCGCCGGAATGTATTTAGCGATGGTGGGATCATCAAAAGAATACATGCTAAGCACGTCGCGGTTATAGCAGCCGTTTAAATCGCCTTTTTTTACGATAGCTAAAATTTCAGCCGGCTTTGAAAAGAAAAGCACATCGGAATCTATCTGTAACAGGTAAGGCGTTTTCTTTTCGATGATCATATCAAAAGACCTTATCGCGAAAAGAAATTGGCTGCGCAATTTCGCGCAATGCGGGAGGCGCTGTGCTAATAAATAATTTCCAACTTTCTGGTTTTGTTCGCTCCGGATAAAAATGGTTATGCCCGGAAATGTTTTTTCCAGGATCTCAAACTCATTTTCGCTAAGCGTTCCATCCTCATGATAATGGACATAAAAATTGGAGTTCCAAAAGCAAAAGCTATAGAGGGCGGCTATTGATTCATAAAAGTTTTTTTTATTGGCTAAGATGGCAAGCGTCAATTGTGCATTGTCCTTCCGCAGGGAAATTGGCGGCAGCGCGTTGACCTTTTTCCGTAGTATCCGCTGGTAGGTTTTTTTGTTGATCTTGTCAGATATCCTGGTATAATAACTCGTGTTGTTAAACCGCAGCTCGTATCGTATCTTGTCAATGATCTTTTTTAGCATTTACCGGTTGAATAACGAAAGGTATTGATTAGCGATCTTATTTAAATTGAACTTTTGCACCGCCGTTACCCGGCAGCTTTTCCGGTCTATCGATTTTATTTCCGCTATTTTGCTTATCATTCCGGCTTCATCATTTACTATAAACCCCGTAACATTATTTTCAACAACCTCGGGTACCGATCCCCGGTTAAAAGCAATTACCGGGGTGCCGCATGCCATGGCCTCTATCATTACCATCCCAAATGGTTCATCCCATTCAATCGGGAACAACAATGCTTTGGCCTGCCCTAAATAGCGGTTTTTATCAGCATCGTTTAAGGGGCCCAGGTACTTGATTTGCTTGCCGTCTATTTGAGGCTCAATTTCGCTTTCGAAATAGGCTAGGTTATCTGCTGTGTGTGAAATGTTACCCGCAATAAGCAATTTGTTATTGGTTTCGCGGGCAATATTTATAGCCGTATGGGCTCCCTTTATCCTGTCGAGCCTGCCCAAAAACATTAAGGGGGCGTTCTCAGCCACAGCCTCCCTTAAATCATATTGCGAAAAATCAATCGTATTGTAAACGGTTTCCCAGTTGCCTGCAACATTGCCTGTTGACACGCAATAGTCGCTGCACGCGGTAAATATTAAGTTACGGTTTGGCAGGGCATTTACAATTTTTATCCCGGTGGTTGAAACCGGCCTGCCATAGGTCATTATTTTTTTTACAGGATGATCTAAAACCGGCAGCAGGTAAACCAGCCTTCCAAAATTATGAACGAGGTCGAAGCTGCCCCGGTTTTGGCGCAGGTATTTCCAAACAAACCGCGCTTCTTTTAACCTTTTCAGCTTAGAGCGCCCCAGGTCATTTTTCCCGAATATGATGGTCTGGCCGCTGCAATAGGAACCCGGCCCGGCAAGCAGCGTAACCTCATGGCCAAGCTTTTTATATTCTTCAGCAAATAGATAAACCAGCCGTTCGTGGCCGCCGTACATCGCAGGCGGGACAGGTATCCCGGGGTCCATTATCAGCAATATCCTCAATTCAGCTCCTTTTCAACCTGGCGGTAAATCTGTAGATATTTTTCAGCGCAAATTTCAAGGGTAAGGTTTTCCAAAATATATTCCCTGGGTTTAAAATCATCAAGCCTTGTTAAAAAGAGCCGGAGCTTTTCCTTAAAATCCGCAGCATCCGTAAATTTCACCCCGCAGCGTTCATCCCAATACGGAACAGAACTCACCGGCTGATATTTCACTTTGCCAGGATAATACGCCGGGTCCTGCCAGTAACCGCCCCGGTCCCAGGCTAAAATCGGGGTGTTTGTCGCCAATATTTGCTGATACGCCAGTCCCTGGGTTTCATGCTCGCAAAGAAAGATCGCTGCCTTTGATATTTTAAGCTTGTCCTTTAATTCCTGGTGGCTGTAATTTCCATACCTGATGAACTGATACGATAAACTATGCTCATCCAATGCGCTGATAACCGGGTTTATCAGTTCGGCTTCCTGCTCCGGATGCTGCCAGCGTATCTTATCGTATATTAAAAAATCGAACTTCTTGTCGCCGCTGTATGGCTGCCAGTGATCCGTATCAATACCAACGGGCCAGGCCAGCACCTTTTCGCCGTACCAGGGTTCGCACATTTTTCGCATCCACTCGCCGGGCACCAGGAAGCGCTTTACGTTTGGATAGCGCTCAAACAGATCAGGGCAATCAAGCGGGTGCGAATACACCCCCGCGCCCAATATTACCGGGTTGCGCCACTCCCTTTCGAAAAGCAGATGCGGTTTACCAATAATGCAGGCAATTTCTCCGGGGTGTTTTTTAATATAGCTGTAATCGTTAAACCTGTAAGGCGCCCCGATTTTATCAAGGCCCTTCATCAGGTTGATGGCGATTGTCATTACCCCCCCGGGCCGCTGTTTTCCCCTTATCAATCTGCGCACAAGCCTGCGAGGGTATCGGTCATACTTAATCCAGCGGTCGGGATCGGGTTCACCGTAAAACAGGTTTATAGGTTTAACCAATTCGTTTTGCGATAATTCCATAGCTCATGCCGCAGGCTGCGGCGTCCCGCGATTCAATTATTTTTTTTATCAGCCTCGAGGCTAACTTTAATGGAATACCGAACCCACGTAAATTTTTGTCGAATATATTCGTTTTTCCTTCCAGCGTGGTAAATTCCACTATTTCAAAACCCGAATCGGTGAGCAGCCGCTCAACAATATGCGGCCAGGGCGTAAATACGTGGTGGTTCAACTCCAGGTCGGTCGGGGTAAAACAGCTCAGGTAACCGCTCTTCAATACATCCAGCCGGCTATTGCTCCATCCGGGATTAGGCGTAGTTAAAACCAGGTAACCGCCGGGCATAATCGTATTATAAATATTTTTTAAGCAAATCCATGGATTTTTCAGGTGCTCAACAATCTCGAGCATCGTGACGATCTGCGGTGAAGGATAATTGTAAGGAAAAGGCTTTTCGATATCCCATTTTTCAGCGGATTGATCCAAAGGCTCAAGGTCAAAGGCCCTGTAAAGTATGGCAGGTGAGGAAATATAGTTCTTTAAAATATTATCACGCGATCCGATATCAAAAACAGTTACGTTACCTGTGGCCAGGTGCTTGTATTTAATTTCATCGATTTTTTTTGATGTCCATAAATACCGGTCCAGGGGTGAATTTTCACTTAAGTTTACCGCGGCATCCGTTTGAAAAACCGGCTTGGGTGATTCTGTCTTTTTAAGCTTCCCGCGCCGGCGGATCCGGAAAAACCGCAGCAATTGTAGTATTTTATGCGTGTTATCAGCCCCGGCATTTTTATACAACAGCCCCAAAATGCCTTTTTCCGGTATCTTAAAATCGGGGGATAGTTCCCTTATCCATTCAAGCAGGTGGCCGGCTTCCTGGATATTTTCCCTTGCTATCCATTGGCATAGCGGCCACAGTGTATTTATCGATGCCTTAATCCTTCTTCGTGTAAGTTCCCCGTTTTGCTGTAATTGAGCCAGTATAGTTTTATAAATATTAAGGTGCTGAAAATGTTGTGCAGTTTGCTGCATGCCGCGGCTTTGCTGCAGCCGCGGTTTTTTGTGTTGGGTGTGCAATAAGGCAAACCCCTTATGAATAGCAACTTTAGGATGCTTTAAAGCCGCTTCGAGCACGAAAAGGCGGTCATCCCGATAGGCATAATCCGGCCGGTGCGGAATGTCTTCGATAAATGATTTTCTAAACAAATAAGCAGAGTAATGCGAGCTGTCGCATTCGCCCAGCTGTTGCGCGATAAAGTCGTCGCACTCAATCCATGGCTGCTGCTTTAATACCTGCTTATTTTCATCTATTAAAATATAGCCGCTGACTACTATATCGCTTGAATTTTTCTCAGCCAGTTTATATTGCTCATCATTTGCGCCTCCCGTCAGGCTGTCGTCCGAATCCAAAAACCTGATGTATTTTCCCTTTGCGATGCCGAACGCTTTATTAACCGCCCAACATTTGCCCATGTTCATTTGACGCAAAATAACGATGTCTTTTTGTTGCTGCAGCCATTCCCATGTACCATCAGTGCTGCCGTCATCCACCACGATGATCTCCACGGAGCATTTGGCATTGCGGCAGCTTTCAATAGCTTCCGGGAGGCACCAAAGGCGGTTATAAGTTGGAATAATTATGGAAATGTCAGTGGCTGGCATTGGGTTTTTTGCATTATAACGTTAATCCCACCGGCATGTAATTAGCTAACAAACGCATCTTTTTAAATTATTTTTTTACCCTCTTTCCCGCTTGCGGAAGAGAGGGTGAACGAGCGTAGCGATGTTCGGGTGAGTAAAATATGGAAGCGAGGTTAGCGTAAATTCCCGGCGCCCAGTTGACTCACCCCGACATCTCCGCTAGCCAGCGGATCGTCGACCCTCTCTACGGCAAGCCGTAAAGAGGTAGGAAGGCATTTTACTTAATCCTAAGGAAGTTCGCCGTCTACTATCCGCTCCGATCTTTTAATTTTCCGTACCCCGAAAAACCTGCGATAGGTTGCCCTGAAAGTATTCCTCAGGAAATGTTCCAGCCTGCCGGGGTACTCTATAAAAATTAAACTCTTTAAATTATTAACCCAGCCTAATTTGTTGTCGGCAATCTTTGAAAGCCGGTAAGCTTCCCGCCGGTATGGGTAAAGCTGGGCATAATGGCCCAAAAAATGCACTACCGTGGGGTTCACTTTTTTAAAGGGGTACCAGTCCTGGTGCAGGGGACTGGGCTTTGGCGGGTTATGCAATACTGCTTTGCCCTTTATTACATCGGTAAAAAACTCACCGGGGCAGGATAGGGGGTCGCTCATCACGCTGCCATCGTCGAATACCGGCTTTTCATCATTTATAGCCATCGCAAGGGCGATGATTACTTCATCATTAGGACGGTTGCGCAGGCGGACAAAACCTATCCCGTCATATTGCGTTTCCAATTCCCTGGCCATCTGGTAAATTTCGGCTGCTTTCTTACCTTTTTCAAGATAGTAAATGCCCCCGTTAAATTTGGGTATTTGTTTAACATTGAATTTTTTGCAGATAGCGGCCACATCGCCAAACCATTCGCCTGATGAAATATAGCCCCCAACAACCGAAACCGAATGCCCCGCAAACTTTTCAAATACCCCTTCAAGATTTCCGTAAACAAGGCAGTCGCTGTCTATAAACAACGTATGCCCTTCGGGCGCCAGTTTATCAAGATGGAGCTTTGGCGAAAAGCCCCCGCCAAGTTCGCCGGGCTGCACAGGTATCATCCTGGCAAAGGCCGTAACATCAGCCGGTAAATACTGCGGCATATCGGTAGCGATGTAAAAGTTAATCGGCGTACCCGAGTTCCACAGCCAAAACGAACGGGCCAGGTTAACAGCCATATCGGTGTAAAGCTTTTTCCCGGTTGCGATGGTCAATACGTTAAGCGGTTGGCTCAATTGTTCTTTTTTTGGGGAGGAATGGCCTTTCAAACAATTTGTAGTTGTACCAGGCAATTACCGGGACCAGGAAGATCCCGATGAATACGCCGGCTGCTTGAAACTTGTCGGGAAAGTATTTATGCGCCAGGAAATTTTTTAAATAAATCAGGGGCACATGCATCAGGTAAAGCGAATAACTTGACAAGCCGATGGCCGCTGGAATTCTGATAAGCCAAGAATTTTGATGTTGCCTTAGCCAGTTTTCCTTCGACAGGAGAAATAGTATCGGCGCAGCCCATACCAGGATGTTAAATTGGTCAAAAAGCAAAGCCAGCTTATTTGGGATATAGTTTAAGCAGACAAAGGCAATAAAAATAACCAGGTAGAAGACTTTGTAGACCGGCTGTTTCAGGTTCCCTGGGTCGAGCAATTTTTTATCTGCCAGAAATGCACCGCAGCACCAGGCGAACCATAAATTAAAAACACAAAACCGCTGCGGGAGCGTAATATTGCCTTTATAAATGTACCAGGCAATGCTTAGGGATGACACTGCTAGCGTAAACAACAAGGCACGATTTAAACCGTATTTAAACCTGACATAATAAAAAAGCGGGTAAATAGCGTAAAATGCCAGCTCGATGCTGATGGTCCATAAAACAATGTTTATGGTGTTGAAATACGGAACTGTAAATCCCTGCAGCGAAAATAGGTGAATTAAAACATCACCAATAGCCGGCTTGTAGGTGTTCAGCGTAAAATAATTTACGGCCAGCACAAAAATCAAGGCTGCCAGGTAGGCCGGATAAATTCTCAAAAACCTGCGGAGGTAATATTCCTTCAAGGGCAGGGAACTGTTTGCCTTCAGATATTTTATATTTGACGCATGGATACAATAGCCGCTAATTAAAAAAAACAGCGGAACGGCATAAGTGGCCCCAAATGCGTCGGTGGCCATAAAAAAGGATAGACCAGTTATTTTTGCAATTATAAAGCCTGCATGGTTGTGAAAATAAAAAACCCCCAGCGCTGCCAATGCCCGCAAAAGATCGATAGCTATAATTTTTTTTTGGCCGGTGTTATCCTTCATTAGTCTGTCGTATGGTTTTTAGCAGCAATTTTTCATCAATCTCAATGTCTCCCCAATTGGCGCCGGGTGGTTTATCGCCAACTATGTACCAGTAATTTAACTTCCTGATGGAGGATAGCGTATAGTAACAATCGGTCCGGAAATAGTCGGGTGAGAACAACTCGATTACGGTTGTATTATCGCGGCTGAACAGTAAATTACTTAATGCCGCGCCGTGGGCGCCGACGATGATTTTTGCCTGCTGCATTAAGCTGACCTGTTCATCAATACCGAGGCTGCCAGGATCGATAATATCAAATCCATTATTTTGAAGGAGCGTTATTATTGCGCTTTCATTTAAAATTTTCCGTTCAGCGACATCGCCGCGTTTAAAGTATATTTTTTTTGATGGTGGTACATTCTGCTGCGATTTGACCAATTTTTCCCGCACATAATCAACCGCCCATCGCGGCGAGCGGCCTTCGCTTCCGGGTAATGATGCTGCATATAAATGATCAAAATGCAGCTTCTCTTTGTCATTTACCAACAGGATTTTTTCGGTTGGAATCCCAAAATCCTTTAAAATAGCGATGAATTTTTGCGGCACGTTCGAGGCAATACAAAAGTGGTCGACCTGGTCAAGCATGTCCAGGTAAAGCCTGATCCGTGGCAGCACATCGTTCAGCCAATGGTAATAATTATGGCTTTCGGGCGATATGAGTACGGCACCAATACCGCTTATATGTTTGACTTTCGTTGAAAAAACATAAAATGGGTTTTTCCAAAGGAATTTTTTTAATGTGGCAATACCGAAATGATGACTGAATTCCTGGAAAACCCCGTGATTCGCGGTTAATACTATGCCCTTATGCCCCAGCAAATAACTGTTTTGAAGATAGAAAAGTGTCGCCTTTGCAGTTGGATAAGCCTTGTTAGCATAAAAGGCGTTTTCATTTGGCGGCCCCAAAGTTCGCGGTGCGGTATTATTTATAAAGCCTTCCGGGAAAATAGTTTTAAACCAGGGGCCGCGCTGGCTGTGATAAACGCCTTTGCGTTTGCCACTTTCGATTATCCACTCCTCACAAGAGCTGATCACCTTTGCGGGATAGATAAATGGGAATTGCCTTAGCACGTATAGCGCTTTTGCCTTCAGGCCCATTTTTCTTTGGAAGCCATCTTAAAACTTTGTGATTTTTCATTGCCGTTGGCTTCAGCCAACGGTATTAAATAAATTGTGCAATTGGCTTCAGCCAAAATAGCGCAGCGGCATAAATAGTGCCTTTTTTGGCTAAAGCCCTTATATTGTTTACCATTATTCCGTTGACTAAAGTCGACGGCAATGAATTTCGTCGGTTGCAAATTTCCTTAACCAATTTTGGATAGCCTTTTAAAGGATTGCAGGTAATGAGTGGCCAGCCGGGCAAATTTCCACCCGGCGAACGCAGCTAAAGCATGGCCGCTGCGGCCTCCCACATATTTTTCGCCGGTGTAGCCCAGTTGCTTTGCCTTGTTAATACAATAGGCCGACAAGCTTTTAAATTGCGGGTAAGCCATCACGCCCGTCCACCAGTAATGCTTTGCAAAAACGCGGTCGATCATAGCATCCTGCGACGCGGCTTTCATATGCTCCAGCTTCAGGTCGATCGCCAAAACCGCGCTTTCCATGGCCTTTTTACTTTTTTGCGCCGAAAGGGATTGCCTGTTATTGAACTTGCGGTAATAGTTAAATCCCTTATCACTAAACTTTATCCCGTCGGAAGCCAAAACCACGCGGCAAAAAAATTCCCCGTCGTCATCGAGACTTAGTTTTTCATTCCAGGGCCCGGCCTTTTCAATTAAGCTTTTCGGAGTGAGCCAGGAGTGTACCGCAACCATTCCGCCATAGCCGGGCATCACATCATCCCCGGCATAAAGCTTTGTTAAAAAGTCGATGGGACTTCTGTTATCAGCATAAAACCAGTCATTGCTTTCTGAACCATGCAAATGATTTTCACCATCATTAAAATGAACCGTCCTGCAAATGGCCGGCTGTGTTTGCGAACCATTCAGGCGTTCTATCTGCGCCTCTATTTTACCAGGACTTAACAGATCATCAGCATCTAAAAATTGAATATAGTCGCCTTTGGCCTCTCTTAAACCGGCATTGCGTGCGGCCGAAGCGCCTTTATTGTCCTGCCGGATGAGCTTAACATTAGGCAGATCTGTATATTTCTGTGCGATATTATAAGAGTTGTCAGTCGAACCATCATCTACCAAAATTATTTCTTTGTTTCCCCAGGTTTGGGCTATGGCCGATTCAATACATTCGGCCAAATGTTTTTCTGAATTATAAATTGGGATGATGATGGATACAAGCGGGCTCAACGTGAGTTAAATATTTCGATCCATCTCTTTTTTAAGGATGAATTTTCAGGGATGGTATTGTTTTTAAACCAGGGTTCGGCCAGGGTTTGCAGGTACAATTCAGGCTTAGTATCCAGTTCGATGATGCGGTCAATGAGGGGTGCAAAATCCATTTTGGCGAATTGAAGCTGCGTTTTAAAACCCCTCATGTATGATTTTATTTTTCGCTTCAACCTGCTTTTTGGACTTTTTAAAAACGCCGGCCGTATATCCTCAAAGTCCATCTGCCCGGATTTTTCCAACAGCCCGCTTAGCCATTGATTTTTTTTTTGCAGGTATTCAGCAGCGTTTATAAAACTTTGGGTATTGAAAATATCGCCGACAAAGGGGTCGCCGCAGTAAATGGGGATGCTGTCGGCCATCATAGCGTCGTACAGTTTTTCGGTTTGATAACCCGGAAAGGTGTCATTTTCAAAGGCGATGGCAAATTTATATTCTGATAAAAACTGCCTTTTAACCTTCCATTTATCGCCCTTGTAAAGCGTATCAATAGCCGGCATATTGTTCATTGAAGCGCCAGCCGCATCTACTTTTTTATACTTTGATAATTGCCGGAAAAAAGCCTCGCGGTAAGGCACCGGGTTGGAATATAAAAAGTTGCAAAACTTTGTTTTTGAGGCCAATATTTTTCCAGGATCATAACCCGGTTTTTTTATCAATGAATTAGGATCGACGCCATGCCATTGGATCCGCTTATAATTCGGATGCTTTATATCCTCTTCGCGCGGAACGCCGAAGGCCCATTCACAAACAGTAAGATCGGGTTTAATATTTTCGCAAAAGTAGCCGACACGGGTATAATTGCCTTTTGCAGGAATATCATTGCCATATGGCCCGAAAACAATAAAATCCGGTTCGGCTGATTCTTCAAATTGGTAAAGGTCATCCAGGCCCTCTATATCAAATACCTCTTTTTTAAAACCTTCAAAAGTAAGGCCGTTTTGAAAACGGAGTTTTATTAAGCGTTTTGACAATTTTTTTTACTGCAATATTTTGCGTCTCTGAACCATGTATGGGGATATGCGATAAATTCCGAAAATGATTGTACAGACACAACGCATTGCGTCTCTGCAATCATTTCGCGTTTTTAATATTACCTTTTTTCCAAAGAAATATGATCGAAACGCCCGCAGGAAACCGCATGGATTTTAACAGCCATCTTTCAAAAGAGAATACGCCCAACAGCAACTTATTGACCAACCCATTTTTTGTTACTGAAAAATCAGAACCGGCATCTTTTCTGATCCACTTTTCCGGAATTATCTTACTCAGCTTTCTGAACGCAAAAACCGGAGGAAAAAGCAACGAATTGAAATAGCTTTTATAGCTAATATTTCCATTGCTCAGCGAACGGAACAAATTTACAATTTGCGGCATCCGGTACCGCCTGAAGTGCTGGTTGACAACATCATGGTGGCTCCACAGTGCAGCAAATGCGGGCACTGTTATAAAAATATGGCCGGTTGACCGGCAAACACGGTCCATTTCTTTTACACCCAACTTATCATCTGCAACGTGCTCAATTACATCAAATGCGCAAACTAAATCAAAACTATTATCAGGGAACGGCAATTCAAGTATGGAACCATGAATAATTGGGATATTTAATTTTTGCCGGGTAAACGCGCAGCAATCTTCATCGTACTCTAAAGATGTTACGGTTCCGTATTTGCCAAGCATCTCACTTGTTCTGCCGGTAGCTGCCCCTATATTGAGTATTGAAACATCTTTGGCAATTGGAACTTGTGCTTTGATCACGTCTTCAATTATCTTCTCACGTACTTTAAACCACCAGTGCGTTCTCTCCAGTTTAAAATATTCAGCATAATATTCTTTATTCATCAATCAATTCCTTTTCTACTATTTTATGCTTGATATTAAATAATGGCCTGCCCTTCACCTGGAAAAAAATTCGATAAATGTACTCCCCGATAATTCCTAATGAAATCAATTGCACCCCGCTGAACAGGGTAATTGCCAGCAGCAAACTTGTATAGCCCTCGGGCACACCGTTGAAAAAAAATTTTTTAATCAGTACCACCAATACAAATATTAATGACACCGATATGGTGAAAAAACCAAGCGTTGTGATAAGCTTTATCGGGAAATCGCTGAAGTTGAAAATGCCATTATAGGCAAGCCTCATCAGCATTTTTAGCGAGTATTTTGAGCTGCCGGCAACTCTTTTATCCCGCTCATATTCAACGCCGACCTGCCTGAACCCTATCCAGGTCCGCATGCCCCTGATAAACCGGCTTTCTTCCGGCATTTTATTTAAAATATTCACGGCACGCCTGCTAACTAATGAAAAGTCGCCGCTGTCCAGGGGTATATTGATGTTGATGATCTTCTTTTGAATCCTGTAAAAAAGGTAATAACTAAAGCGCTTAAACAAGTTTTCTTTTCTTTTTTTCCTGATGCCGTAAACTACATCATAGCCTTCTTTTAAATAATTATAAAAAGTCAGCAGTAGTTCAGGTGGGTCCTGCAAATCCCCATCGATGATCATTACGGCTTCTGAACCCCTGGCGATGGAAAGGCCGGCGCTTAAAGCTATCTGGTGGCCATAATTCCGGGCTAAAAACATGCCCGTATATCTCTCATCCGTTAATGCCATTTGATTAATAAGCTGCGCTGTATTATCCGTACTCGCATCGTCAACCAACACAACCTCTGTTTCCAATTGGCTTGATTGCATCAGATCATTTAACCTTTTAATTAAAAAAGGAAATGAAAGGCTTTCATTATATAACGGTATTACGATGGATATTTTAGGATTCACGTTGAACTGGATTAGCGATAATTATGGCGGGTCGAGAATTAATGTTCATGTAAAATAACTTTCTCAATTGCCTTTACCGGTACCGATCTGTAATAATTTGGCGGACGGGAAACCCCATAATAACCATCGCCGCATAAAAAACAGATCAGGCAGGTAAGGATCACAATTTTGCGAATTTGAAATTTGCTCATTGCCCTTTCCATCAAATACAGCGAAACAAAAATTATTGGAAAAATATAAGCAATGCTTCTTGTAAAATCATACACCATGGTGGTTGAAATGACCATCACCAAAAAAGCAAATATCAAAAGCGATAGAATGAAAAAACGCTTTTCTATTATAAGATAAATCAGCCCAAATACGACCAACAACCAGAAACCTTGCAGCCCGTCCCAAAAAATATAACCCAGCTGCCGAAGGTCCGGAGTAACTACGCCCGACGCGGGGTTTTTTAAACCATACAATTTAAATAGGATAAAACGGATTGTAAAATATAATATCCAGCCTAGTAAAATGTAAAATACACGGGCTTTTATAAACGAATAAAAACTAAGCTTACCCGGGTTTAGATCAAGGAATTCTACAAAATAAAAGATAGCCACTAAGGACGAAGCTATTAAAGCCCGTTCGTCCGTAAAGTAGGCCAAAAGCGAACTGATCACGATGAGCGGTTTGCTGCGGGTAAAAAGCGCCAGGATCAGGAAAAAGTATGCAAACGAATCCGTCAGGCCCTCAATATCTACAAATGCCGCTTTCCCGGCGTAAATAAACCCGATTGATAAGGTTATTAGGGCAGCAATAATTTTGTCTTTGGTTAAGCGGTAAGATAAAAGGCAGGTAATAATTAAAAAACCAATCCCCAGGACTTCCTGGATACAAAAAATAACAATTTTTGACCTGGTGCCGGTCAGTCTAGCAATTACCGGAACTGTTAGCCGTAATTCAGTATTCGCCATGTGCGAGAGCACCGGGTATTTGGTTGGTTTGAATAAATGGTCGGCCCTGTTGATTTCTTCCTGGAAATTAACGCAATCATCACAAGGTTTAAAGTCTTTGGTGAGGGCATAATATGAAGGCGCAGTGAGGAACAAAATAACTGCGACCGTAATAATGGCTGTAATAAGGTACCAGTATTTATGGTTCAAAAACTTTTCAAGAAAATGAATCCATTTATTGTAAAAAGCTTCTATCATGATCGATTGTTAAATGTGTTTAGCGCCCTCATTTTGTTTGGACGAATCAGAGCGCAAGATTTCAAAGGATTGTGATTTATTGAGCGCGGATAATTCATCATAATAGTAGCCGTATATTGTGGCGATGTCCTTGGGTGCTTCCTCAGTTGTCGCATCACCAGTTGGCTTGACCGGTTTCAGGCGCTTGCCGGCGTAAATTTTTATTTTGGACCAGCGGCTGATCTCGGCCGAGTCACCTTCGTACTCATAAAAAACACACCCTTTTTTTCCCTGGTCTGTAATCAGCTTTTCATTTTTTAATGATGAAACCGACTGCGGATGCGCAACCGATAGTGCATTGTAGCCGGTATAATAGGCTATATTGGCTTTTAAATAGCTTATCCGCAGCGAATATTCCCAGTCCATCATAATATACGAGGTATTGTAAAGGCCAATGTATGCCAGGGAGCTTCGCCTGATCAACATGTGCACATCGCCAAAACTAAAGGAGGGGGTTAGCCCTTTTTGCCACTTTTTAAATTGCGCCAGGCGGCCGCCCTTTTGTATATTTTTATGATCGTTCAGTGGGCTTGCAAGGTCGTTTGAGATCATTACATCCACCGCCGGGTTTTGCAGCATATAGTTTTTACACGCACCGATAGCCTCGTAACAAAAAACATCATCATCAATTATCTTTTTTATGATGTCGCCTTTTGCCATCAGCATGGCTTTATTCCAGGCGTGGGCCTGGTTTTTATCAGGTTCGGATAGGTATTGATTTATTTTTCCTTCTTCAAAAAGCGCTTGCAGGTATTCCTTTGTTCCGTCGGTACTGTCTCCGTCCACCACTACAATTTCCTCGCCGGGCTGCAATGCCGCCAGCAGCTTGCCCAACGTGATCTTCAGAAAAGGGAGGCGGTTGCGGGTGGCTATGATGTAGGATAGATCGAATTTCACAGCTTTAAATAAACCATCGGTTTGTTTGGAAGCAATCGCTACGAATTGGGCCGGCCAAAAAACAAAATATAGCCATCGGCATCTGCCACTTCAAAGCCGCGCAGCCCGTCGCCATCGTCTTCGATAGGCCGGTGGAATTTTATACCGGCTGAGCTGTATTCCTCAAACAAGGTATCCGGGTCCCCGGCAGAAATATACGCATCCAGGCGGGCCCATTTATGCCGTGTATGATTGGGAACTGGCTTTATGTCGTCGGCAATTGCCTTTAACATGATCGAAACCTTTTCGCGGCCAACAATGGCAAAAAACGGATCGTTTTCAGGGGCGATATAGCGCAGCTCAAATCCAAGTTTGTTTACATAGAATGCAACCGAGTCGTTTACATTTGAAACAATAAAACAAGGCGAAATGTAGGTAAGATTTGACATTGTTAAATTTTGATGATTAGAGAAGCAGGCATGTAATCCAGGCTTTCTGCAAATGTCGGCAATTCAAATAATGAAAAGCAAATCATAAGTTTTGGGGCTAATTTTCATTTTGAGGTGCTATTACTTGAAGCTTTGTTCCAGCGGAACAATTCGTTGGTAGAAAAATAAATATTTATCGTAAAGCGTTCCGTCAGGAACGCATGGTGGGCGTTATTCAAGTTCTTTAAAAAAGTGCCGCTCGTCCCAGTCTATTAGGTGTAACTGTTTGCTATGTTTCGTTAAATTTATCTGCAATGTAGTCAAATCACCAATCGTTCCTACGGAACGAAAAAATAAAGGGCGGCATTTTTCTACCTTCCTGCGGAACAATGTCATAATCGCAGTAATAAATAATAGGACCTCAAAATAAGAACCAGCCGGGTGTTTGTCCCTGTACACTTTAAATTACTCAAACCCATTAATACAATCAGCAATATAGTTTAGCTCCTCTTCGGTATGAAAAACTGCGATGGGCAAACTCAGGGTTGTAACATGAATTTCTTCGGAAATGGGAAAACTCTTCCCGCTAAACAGGCTTTGATAAGCGGCTTGTCTGTGCGGCGGAATAGGGTAATGGATATCTGTTTTTATCCCTTTTTCAAGCAGGTGTTTTTTCAGCTCATCCCTTTTGCTGCAGCGGATATTGAAAATGTGAAACACATCGAAGTTTTCGGCCTGTAGGCTGGGTTTTATAAACCTGCTGTCTGTCTTATCAAAATATACCTGCGCCAGCTTCCTTTTGTGCGCGTTAATAGCATCCAGCCTGGCAAGCTTCTTTCTTAAAAATGCCGCCTGCAGCTCATCCAGCCTCGAATTGTAGCCTATATACTTATTCTCGTATTTTATTTTCGACCCGTAGTTCCTTAAATAAAGAAGCTTATCGGCCAAACCGGCGTCATTGGTGGTAATCGCGCCGCCGTCGCCCAAAGCGCCCAGGTTTTTTGTGGGATAAAAACTGAATGCGCCAAAATCCCCCCAGTTACCGGCCTTCTTATTGCGGTGCATTGCGCCATGGGCCTGCGCGCAGTCTTCAATAACTTTCAATCCATGTTTTTGGGCGATAGCATTAATGCCGGTCATGTCGCACATTTTACCATATAAATGCACCGCTAAAATGGCTTTGGTTTTATTGGTAATTGCAGTTTCGATTTTATCCGGATCAATATTATAGGTGTTTATATCCGGCTCGACCATCACAGGTTTGCACCCGGCGTTGATGACGCCAAGTATGCAGGCGATGTAGGCATTTGATGGTACTATTACCTCCGCATCTTCCGGCAGGTCAAGCGCTCTCAGCGATAATACTATCGCATCCAATCCCGAGGCTACCCCGATGCAATACTTTGTTCCGCAATATTCAGCAAACTCCCGTTCAAAATCAGCAACCTGGGTCCCCAATATAAACCAGCCGGACTTCAACACCTCTTCGAAAGCCGCGCGGTAGTCATCCGCGAAAGCGGCATTGGTTTGGGCAAGCGATTCGTATTCGATGATCTTACTCATATTTGGAGAAGATATAATCTTCCGGGTCGAATAAAGTAGAGGCCAGTACCATTAAAATGGCATTTGGCGAAAAATCATACATCTGGTGCCAGTCTTCCGGGTTCAGGATAAGGCATTTTGAGGGCGCATCAAGTTCAAAAATATCTTCTTTAATGTTATTGTTGTTATAAATCGTGCATTTCCCCTGCAAGCAAATAGCGGCCTGGAAGGTAGTATGATGGCGGTGCCCGCCCCTTATCTCATCGTTAACACCGTAGATATAAAAGATGCGCTTTATATCAAACGGGATGTTTTTTTCAATTACGGTGAGGTTGCCCCTGGTATCGGTAAAAGTGGTTAAATCAATCAGGTGCGCCATTAATCTATATGGATATAATTGTCCTTGTAATATTTTCTCCGGCCGACAAAAAACAGGTCGGAAATAAATTGTCTGAACGATTTTTTCAAATCCAAAATATAAATGCCGATTTTGAATTTAAAACTAAGGCCGTTAATATTTTTAATGTCGGTGACGCTTAGACTATCTATTCCCTGGTAGCGCGTTTTTAACTCCGCGTCTATCGCGGTTAAAGCCCTGAGGTACGGCTTGTATATGTCTGCGAGAATTTCCGCCGGGATCTCGTACCCGCCCAGGTACCATGAATTATCCGACAAATATTTCAGATCGTGAAAGTGATAAAAAATTAAGGGGCCGCTATTTACTGTGATCCGGCCGTCTTTATGCCCAAACTTATAATTCAGCAAGTTCCATGGCGCTAACCCGGCGCCGGCATTGCGGCAGATGTATACGCCATCAAACATATACGGCCACGAATCAAGGTATTTCTGATCGCCCATTTTTCCATCCTCGTAACGCGCATAACACCATTTTATGCAAGCCTGCGCCCACCAGGTTAACACCTTCAGGCCTTCGGCATTGTTTTTAAAACAGGTGAACTGCACACAGTAAATGCCCGCCGACGCGCTCTGGTCATACCGGTCATGGTAATTATGGGGGGTTATCAGTACCGAATTTTGGCCCATCTCGTTTATCAATACTGCGGGATCGTCATAAAAATAGGTATCTGCATCGAGATAGGTGCAATGATCAAGATCAAATTTTTCGAGGCAATATTTTATGGTAAAGGGGGTGCAGGTCCAGCAATATTCGGCGACGGATCTTTCTTTTTTAATTTTCAGGAGATCCTCGTTTTCAAAATCATTGAGCGGTATGATCGTAGCATTTGAAAAGTTTTTTTTAGTTAATATTTTGAAGGCGGTTTGATCAAATGCAAAAATATAGAGGTGAAATTGGGGGCAGGCTTTTTCAAGGGAACTATACAGCGCAATGCCTTTGGCGAGATAAGCAGTATTAAATAATGTGCAGAAATTAAGCATGCATTAGTTTTGAGAAGCTTCGAAACATTCCGGACCCTGATGGCAGGCCAGGGGAATTATATAATGCAAGTCCTTTAGCGGTATAATTTATATTGAAAAGCGTAGTAAAGTTTAATCTCATTTTTACTTACGGGCTTCGACAAATAAAGAATCCGGCTTTCTGATAGTATTGTTCACTTCATCTAATGAAAAAGAACGCCATTCAGGGACATTACTTTTGTCGAAATCTTTTTGTTCAATGTTTTTAAACCCAGCATCCTTTAATAGATTCCCGAGTGAATAAATGTCATACATCCATTGATGTATTTCACCCGAAAGCCGGAACCGGCCTAACTCTAAAACTGGATATTCTTTGTTGAAGAACAATTTTAAAAATTGATTTCTGTAATTCCGCGGCGAGATCGCATTCCTCAATTTACTGTATATTTTCCTGGCCAGCGACACTTTGACTGGCGGAAGATCAGAAAAATTTATCATTCCCTCTCTTATCATCCGGCCTTCGTAACCAATACGCTTATAAATAAAATCCTCGTTCTCTAACGGCTGTTTTGAAAGAAATTTTATCATTTCTCCCCCGTCCTGATTTCGCACGGTTTGATCATACATTTCAGTCATTATCCAGTCGTAATCATCGCGTATTTTTTTGTTATGAGGATCCGACTTACCTAAAGCAAGAAGCCTGGTGTAGTTGTTTATAATTTGTTCAAGATCTGGCACGGCTATTCTTATAATACCACCCGGTTTTAACACACGGTAACATTCACCGATAAATTTGGCTGCACTGTCTTTTGGAAAATGCTCTAGTACGTGGGAGTGGTAAACTACGTCGAACCTGTTTTCCTCAAATGGAATGCCATTCAGTAAATTATGTGCTATAACGCCATCACCTGTTTTTGCAAAATCAATATTTACCCATTGTGGATTAAAATGTGATCCGCAGCCAAGGTTTAAATAAGGTAGTTTAGAAAGCATCAAATGGGATTGATTTTATAATTTTTGCAGGATTGCCCGCTGCCACAACATTTGCAGGAAGGCTCTTCACTACAACACTACCTGCGCCGACAATGGTATTTTCACCTATGGTTACGCCTTTTAAAATAAAGGCGCCGGCGCCGATCCACACATTATCGCCGATAATCACCTCTTTTTCACGCAGGTCGTTAATTTGGATGAAGCCCTGCGTTGTATTCACAATAAATTCCTTTTGCCGCTCAATCGGGTCTAAAGAATGGATGTTATTATCAAAAATGTTTACGTTATGCGCTATTTGTACATTGTTGCCGATGGTTATCCCGATCACTGAATATAGCCTTGTTCCTTCGCCGATAAATGAATGATGACCGATGCTTATCCTTCCTTTATTATTGGCAGTAAACAGCAAACCGGCAATGTGTGTGCCTTCGCCGATGATTACAGACTCCCTGGAGTTTCCGTTATTGATCGCCGCCTGCTTGTAAATGACTGCATCTTTGCCAATCACCGCATTTATCAGCCTGATCCGCTTCCTTTCAAAATAGTCGGGAAAACAAACCCTTGCAAGGTTTTTAATTACCCTGATCATAATCCAGATTTTTTAAAAATACGGCAGGTACACCGACCCAAACAGTATTGGCCGGGACATCTTTTGTGACCACCGAATTGTTGCCGATCACCGAGTTTGCGCCGATGCTCACGCCTTTTAATATTTTTACATTCGAGCCGATCCATACATTCTCGCCGATGTTCACCGGGCTGCTGCTTACTTCGGCATTTCTCCTGTTTTCAGGGTCTGTATCGTGAAAATCGCTGTCGTAAATTTCGACATTTGTGCCGATGAGGGTATCGGCGCCGATTGAAACACCAGCCTCCTGGCTGATAATGGTGAGGTTATTGTTCGACCATACCCTGTCGCCAAAAACAATGGTTGACCCCGCTTTCCTCGCATCAAGAAAGCAATAACCGGAATAAAAGAATGGAGACTGTTCGACACCGAGGTACACATCGTGCCCAAATATAATAGTCCCTGTACCCGATAGTAAAACAGGCTGAACAAAGTGCGCCCTGCCCTTTACGTTTTTGGCATTTGAAAGGAACTTATATTTGGATACCCTTAGCATTTGATGCATCCTGATAAAGATATTTTTCAACCTTCCCATTATTTGGCCGCGAGCTTTTTTAACCTGTTCAAATATAACCTTGTCCAGTATTTTACAATGCCTGCAAAGCTTTTATTATATCCTGAAACAAAGCGGTAGATAGCACGCAGGTAGCTTTTGTCGACCTGTATTTTTGCCGGGTGCTTAAGCGGGAATGCTATAGGCCGGGTTTCCAGTTTAGCGTAGGGGCCGTCAAGTTCAGCTGTATGGGTGGCGCCCGGGCCAAAACCGATGTTCTTTACAAGATTCACTGTTGGATTAATCGCCAGCCCGCCATTGTTCAGGATGCAATGGAACCACTGCAGGTCCCAGATGTCGCTTTTTTGCTGGGAAGCATCGTCAAACATGCCCGAATAGTAATTGAACCAGTTAGGGTTGTTCATGGCTCTTTTGATTTTATCCTTGTTTGTTTTGCTTTCCCAATCGGGCATATTAAAATCAAACAGGCGCCAGGCCCTTTTCCAGGTGGCCCAGCCCCACACGCCGCCATGCGCAAAAACATAGGACTGTTTTTCGGGCTTCCAGCCGTTTGGCAGCAAACAAGTGCCGGAAATGGACATTACTTCCTCTGTTTGTGCGTATTTATTCAGCAGTATATCGCAGAACTTAAAAAATGATTCATCCGGCAGACAGTCGTCTTCTAAAATGATACCCTGGTCCACATGCTCAAAAAACCATGAGATAGCTTCACTAACCGCAAATCCAGAGCCAAGGTTTTTATCTCTGAATAAGGTTTTCACTTCGCAGGGCCAATCCACCTGCGTAGCTATCAGCCGGGCCTCTTTGCATAATTCTTCTTCGTCGCGGCCCTCCCGCGGCCCGTCAGCGCCGATAAATAACATAGCAGGCTGCGCTTTCCTGATCGCTTCAAAAACCCGCGCGCTTAATGCGGGCCGGTTAAATAAACAAAGAAGGACAGCGGTGTTATTCATGCGGGGGGAGAGCCAGGAACCAAGAGCCAAGAATCGACACAGAGAAAAAAGGAGTCAATTCCAGGTTTCTGGTAATTCAATTTATATAATCGCTTTAATATCAAACGTTCCTACGGAACGTGAAAATGGTCTTGTATGTTTTTCTACCAACCAGCCATCCCTATGGGACGAATACGCCAATTCTCGTCCCGTAGGGACGTTTGGTCGGTAGCCCGAAAACCAAATCAGGATTGAGCATTCCATAGGAACGCCTGGTGAATATGAGACGATTTGATTCACATCCATCTTCTTTCCTGACCGTTGCTTCTTATTATTCATCATGAAACAACAATCCAATCGGGCTGAATTATGCCGCAAGGATGTTCCTGTCCCATATTTTGCCCGAGCCAAAGCTTAGGCGCAATCACTTTTTTACCGGGCCTATTATTTAGCCACGCCCCCCACCAACTGAATGAGCTGTTTGATAATATGCATATATCGGCGTGCATTAAAAATTGCAGGTCGGTTATTTCATCGTTTCCGGCGATATATTTGTTGGTTAAATAATCGAATTCCGTTTTTACAAAATCTACATCATCAGAAATGATGATGTAATAATTTTCATCGTGGTGAATGCTTTTGATGGCGTTGTGATAATAGCCCGTTTTTAATGAAAGATTAAGCGTTGTATAATCCCCGCGGCGTATATGTACGGTAACGTATTTTGCCGCTTTGGGCAATGACCGGAATATATTTTCAAATTGTTTTCTGTAGCCCTCCTTTACTGAAAATAATTGCCTTATATCATCATTATAACCCAAAAAGTATGCTTCGGATTGAAAATGGCCGATGTAAATGCGGTTGTTCCTGATCTTACCAAGCTGTGATTTTGGCGCTTCTTTGTCCGAAAATATCTCCTCCTTTAAAAACAGCATACGTCTTAACAAATGGTAAAACGACCGCCTTGAATAATGGCTGAAAACATTTTTAAATCCTGTTATTGAAAATAGATGCCGGTCAAACGCGCGGCAGAAGTCATTTTTAATGGTGAAATATTTATCTATCAACAGCAAATCCACACTTTTGTCCAGGTAAAATGTGGTGTTCAATTTTTTAGCGGCGGCGTAAATAAATGCATACTGAAAAAGCTGGTTGCCTAAGCGCCCCTCGAGCCTTACCGCTATCATATTTTAGTAAACCAAAAACACCCGCAGCCCCAATGCTGCTTATTGATCAGCTCCATCGACGGGTTGGTGATATAGCCCGTGCTTTCAAAATCATCGGGTATCAAACTAAATTCTTTTAAAACCAGGCCGCTGAAGGTTTTAATAATGTGCTCATAAGCATATACCCTGTGGGCGTTAAACTCTATCCTCGGGTTACCGATGGGCACCACAAACAGCAGGTTGCCATTTTTGGCTACTACCCGCTCTAATTCTTTCATGGCTTTGATGTCGCCGTTAACGTCTATTGGGTCGCCGTAGCGGCCTAAGCCTATATGCTCAACGGTATGCATACAGGATAGGCTCTCGATAGAGTTGGTTTCAAAATGCAAATTGGTCAGGTCAGCTTTCCCTGATGTGTAATTGGAAAGATGAATATTTGCCGGCCTGTAATCATAAAACTCAAATGGCACAAAGGCCGATGCTATGGTGCTGAAATGCGTGGTTGAGGAAATATCTATATGCTTAGCCGGGTTAATTTTGGCCACCACCCGCGCCGCCCAGGCCGGGTGATAAGTATAATGCGGTTCAATTGGGGTGATGCCGGTATCGTCAAACAGGCAGGCGTATTCTGTGATGGCTATATTTGGGTCGGACTTAGCCTTAAAATCATCGAGTTGCTTTTTGTAGGCAGCGTATTTACTGTTCCAATCAATTTCGTTCTTAAAAAATGCTTTAAGTTTTCTTAGAAATGATGTGGTTTTACTCATACTCTTTGTTTGCCTTCTTTATATCGTGGTGCAATTTTAACACAGAGATACTGAGAATACGCGGAGGGCACGGAGGGCCTGATTAACTTGATTTTCTCTGTGTTCTTTGTGCATCCTTAGTGCCCTCAGTGGTAAAAAATAACCCGCGTTCATACCAACTATTTAAGATGTAAAATCTGCAACACCCGCGTTTTATAATATTTCACCTTGTTGGCAATACGATCAGCAAACCCCTCCTTTAATTCATGCTCCTCCCAAACTGCATCCGGTTTTGAACCGCCCGCCAGCCTTATAGGCCTTTTCTGCAAATTATCAAACCAGGTGTACCTGCCTTTTTTTGAAAAGATATAATCTACATCATCAGGATGGATCAGGTCGATATAATTAATGATTAGCTTGATAAGCCGTATTGAAACCGACCTTCTTTTATTCCAGGCATCGCGCAAGTAATATGATTCGTGCCCCCTGCGGTGAAAATAGTAACCATCGGGCATGACCACCATTTTGCAGTTTTCTATCAATTGCTTAAACCCAAACGACCAGGTATCCAATGCCCCCAGGTCTTCGGTATAGCCATTGGCTTTTAGCCAGCTGTTTTTTGTAAACAAATAATTTCCGCTTGCGCCGGGCGAGAGCTTTCCCGACAGCATGTCTTCAATTTTAAATTCGCCCGGTTCAAATGCCCATGTTTCCTCAATAACCGAGGTGTTTTTTGAAAAATATCTTAACTCATGGAAGCAGGCTATTTCGGCCTTTTGCGACACAAGGAAGTCTTTCAAGTGCTGGATACTATTTTTCTCCAATACATTGTCAGAATCCAGGCAAAACAGCAGATCGTTTTTGGCATTTTCCACGGCGGTATTCCGTGCAGCAGCCCCGCCTTTGTTCCTTTTATGATCGATGACGATGATTGCGGGATACTTCTTCCGGAGTTGTTTTAATGTTGCATGCGTATCATCCGTTGAGCAATCATTAACGATGATCAGCTCATCCCCATCGGTAAAGTTAGTTTTCATGATCGAATCAACCGACTCGCCTATCGTGCCTGAACAATTATAGGCGGGAATAAAAAAGCTGATTCCTGCTGTCATCTCATTTTATACCTGTATTTATCAATGATCTTTCGTTCAAAATACTGATAGCTGATATGGGCCAGGGAAATAACAACCACCAGGTATAACGCAAATAAGCCGATATGAATAAATGGGTTCGCTGTAATAGTAAACCAGCCGCCAAAAAAGGTGGCCCCCAGCATAAAAAACGCGATGAATGGGTTGTGAAATAGATAAATGCCATAGGAAATTTTTCCGAGATAACTTACCGGCTTCCAATCAAAAATTTTTGGAAAAAGTGGTTTTTTAATAGTAGCCGGCGCTATCAAAACTACGGCGAGCAGGTTAACTAACGAATATTGGTAAAAGGCCCGGATATTTATAAAAAACCAGGGCGTTTTCTCGTCGAACCAAAAGCCGGGAAAATCAAAGCCTAAACTTTTGCCCTCCACTAAAAAATAGCCGGCCCGGCGTAAAAAAAATAAGCAGGTTAACCCAACCACCAAAAACACCACGGCCACGATAACAAAATTGCGGTACGGAAACCTGATCTTTATGTCGAAAATGGCAAGCGCGGCCCCGGCGGCCAATGCGTCGGCCTGGCAAAAGGTGTTGGAGTACATCAATTCGCCAAGCCAGTACCTGTTGCTAACCAGGTGCGCCCCGATGAGTGCGCCCCAAAGCCGGATGAGCGGACAAACGATTAATATTCCAATAACTATCCTTTTCAGGGTTTTGGCGCTCGAGAAATACACGATAAACGGAAATATAAGATAAAACTGCTCCTCTACAGCCAATGACCATAAATGGCCGAGAAATTGGTTCGGATAGGTTCCCCAGTGAAAAAAGTAGCTTAAATTAAGCCTGAAGTTATAAGTATAGGTAAGATAAAACGGCGCGTCATTCTTAACGGCATTCACGCCTGAAATTAATGTTTGCTCGTGTGCCAGCTGCGGTACAAAATTGTAGGTGAGCAGTATAATTAATGCGGTTATAAAAAAGAACAGGTAGTAGATCGGAAATATCCGTAATACGCGTTTATAAAAGAAATTGAACAGGTAGGGTTTAAAGCTTTTCCGTTCCTTTTCATGAAGCAGTATCCGCGTGATCAAAAAACCCGATAATACAAAAAAAATATTCACGCCGATCCATCCGAATTTTAAAGAAATACTGGCGTTTGGCCAGTGCGTAAAGATCACCAGGAAGGCTGCTAATGCACGGATGCCATCCAGGCCCGGCAGGTGATCTAATTTATCGGGTAATTTGTTCAAGCTCTTTGATTACGTATTTGCACCACTTTTGGTAAAATAGCTCGCTTTTCCAGTACTGGTGAGCTTTTTTGCCTTTTGCTATAGCTTCCTTTTTATCGAGGTTTTGCAGCAGATTTTCTAAATCGTCAACTGTTGGCACATAATAGCTGATCTCGTCCCAGGGGATAAATTTTTTAAACGGCCGCACATCCCTGTCGCCAATGAGGCAGGGAGCAGTACCCAATTGCATGGCCTCGAAAAAGCGGAACGAATTGCAGCTGGTCCCCCGCGGGCTAAGGGCAACGTAGGAGGCCATAGTGTTTAAATTGAAATTTTTGCCCCAGAACCATCTTTTATAAAAACGGGTTGGCAGGTCGCCGCCAATGATCACCTCCGGGCTTGTTTTAAACCTCTTTTCCATTTCAATACGAACCGGATGGGTATTGAATGAGCCGTTAAATGAAGCAAGATACTTTTTCTTCAAACGTAGCGGCGGCTTGCGGTGCGGGCTGCAAAGTATCGGTATATCAATGCCCTCATTAATGGTGCGGGCGGCGGTGAAAATAATAGTTTTGCCTGTATTGATCAGCGTGCCGCCATCAAACTGGGTTATGGTAAAGGTTTTTTTATCATCGATCATTATTTTATCAACCTCGCCTTGCAACAGGCCGAGACCTTCCCCGTTTGCTGCGAAATTGTGGTTAATGTGCCACCGCGTCCAGTAAACCGGGAGGTAGTGCCAGTCGGCGACGGATGGATCGCTGGTCAGTATGCTCTTTTGTTTTTTTAGCCATATATCAAAATCCTGCTCAACGCCGTAGTCCTTATTGTGTGTAGGGTACAGGTGTTTTTGTTTTAATGGCTGAAGCAAGGCAGGTACGGGCAAAGTATATATCTTCATTTTACCAGGTCGGCAAATACATTGCTGTCTGCGGCAGGGCGATCTTTTTCGTCGGGGCGGTATTCGGAGGGCAGCCTGCCTGCGGCGATGCTATGGTCCCTCGTGTTAAATACAACAGCCGAATAGCCTACCATTTTTGCCATATCCTCTAAAATAGCCGGGCTAACAACATTATAATGGTGCCAGTTTTCCCACTCGCCGGTGAATACACCGGCTTTTCCCTGCTCAAAGTGCGAATTATCGCGCATGGAGGCCAGTAGGTTTGGCGTATTAATACGGTGGATTGCACCTTTTTTCATTACCCGCAAAGTTTCAGCTAAGAAAATAACCTGGTCTTTTTGGGCCAGGTGTTCAAAAAAATCCTCATGAAATACCAGGTCGACACTATTATCAGGCAGGGGAAGTCCTGTTTTTAACAGGTTTATCGCGTACAGATCTTCCCTTCCGCCTCTTATACTCTCGGGGTAGTGTTTGTCGGTATAGTATTGCAGGTAATTTTCAAAGGGCTCATATGAAAGGTCGATATTTATCCAGCCTTTAAGCACCCTTGGCCCGCAGCCAAAATGCAGCTTTAGCGGCTGACCTGATGCGCCTAATTGGGATAAACGGTAAAGGTCGTTTTTATCGCCCGCGTTATCGCCAATTTTGATTATTTCAAAGCCGATCTTTCTTAACACCCTTTTTGGCAAATGCTTTAACATGATAATAGCCAGGTTTTATTCCCCGAATTAAATATACTTTCTATGAAATTAATTCGCCGATGAGTTTTCGTTCCCCATGGGTATTCAACAAATTTACTATCCCTAAATTATTAAAATCGAAGTTTTCGCCCCAGTCTTCCAAAATCTCGAAAGAGCTTATGTCGCTTGCAAAAAACCATTCAGTGTTGCCTATGGAAAAATTTGAATGGTTTGTATTATGCCCCCCGGCAGATACGGTATAAGCGCCCGGCCTTAGGAAATAGTTCGGTATTTTTATTTTCGACTCGTATAAACCGGGTTCTATCGGTTCACATGTTTCCAAATCCTGAACGGTTAGTATTCTTATTCCTTCCTTAAATAACGTGAACGACATCCGGAAAGCCGGCAGGTGGCTGAAACACTCATATTTGATGCTTATCACTATTTCATCCTTTGGCATAATTATTACGTCGAGGGGATTATTATTGACGGCCACGCTTTTGATTTTGATGATATCTTTCAAGGTGCCCACAGCCGCCATGCCCGATTTGCTGGTGGCGGCGCTGCTCATATAGTTTTTAATTGCAGCTTCCGTATCGCCCATAAAGGTTGCTTCGCCGTTATTAAGCAATATGCCTTTGTCGCATAACTGGCGGATGCTCCCCATATTATGGCTCACAAATAAAACTGTCCGGCCCTCTCCCTTGCTTACGTCGCCCATTTTGCCGAGGCACTTTTTCTGAAACTCGGCATCGCCCACGGCAAGCACTTCGTCTACCACTAAAATCTCCGCCTCCAGGTGCGCCGCCACGGCAAACGCCAGCCGTACGTACATGCCCGATGAATACCGTTTTACCGGGGTATCGATGTAGCGTTCAACGCCGGCAAAATCAACTATTTCGTCAAATTTTCGTTTGATCTCGGCGCTGCGCATACCCAGTATCGCGCCGTTAAGAAAAATGTTCTCCCTGCCGCTCAGCTCCGGATGAAAACCGGTGCCCACTTCCAGCAAGCTTGCTACCCTGCCTTTAATCTTTACCGAGCCAATGGTTGGCGAAGTTACCCGGCTTAATACTTTTAATAAGGTGCTTTTCCCGGCGCCGTTCCGGCCGATAATACCAATGGCATCGCCTTTCTCCACCTCAAAATTTATATCTCGCAGGCTCCATACAATATCGCTTTCGCCTTTTTTTGTGCGGTCGTTTACTTCGCCGATCTTTAAAAAAGGGTCTTCTTTGCCACGCATCCTTGCCCAGAAGCGTTCAAGGTCGCGCGAGATGGTGCCGGTACCAAAATCGCCCAGCTGGTAGGCTTTTGAAAGATGTTCAACCTTTATTACTTTGACCATTATACCGTATCAACGAAATTTTTCTCCACCCTGTTAAAAATGATGGTGCCCGTAACTAAAATTGCGGCAGTTACGATGACGCAGTAACCCAGCAGATCCCAACTAAAGCTTCCCTCACCCAGGAAGCCTTTCCTAAACGCTTCGATCACGATTGTTATCGGGTTATATTCAATCAGCCAGCTGTATTTTGGGTATTTCGCCTGTGCTGTTGATAAAGGATATATTACCGTAGTGGTGTACATCAACAGCGGCACGCCAAAACTTATCACAAAACTCAGGTCGCGGTATTTGGTGGTGACCGCCGATATCATCATGCCCAGGCCCAAACCCAACGCGGCGATTAACAAGATCATTAACGGGAAAAGCAGCAGGTATAAGTTTGGATGGATTGCAAACCCTTTTGCGCTATAAATGGCCATCATTAGCAGGAACAATATGAATTGCACCCCAAACCTGATCAAATTTGAAAAAACGATGCTTAGGGGCATGATCAGCCGCGGAAAATAAACCTTCCCGAGCATGGCCGCATTATCTTTAAACGCAGTGGATGTTTTGGTCAGGCAATCTGAAAAATAGTTCCAAATAATGGTGCCGGCTAAATAAAATACCGGCGGCGGGATTGAGCCGGTCGATATTTTAGCAATATTGGCGAAAACAAAGTTAAACAGCAGGATAGTTGCCAAAGGCTGCAGGAAAAACCACAGCGGCCCCAACACGGTTTGTTTGTAAAAAGCAACAAAATCGCGGCGTACCAACAGCACCAGCAAATCGCGGTAATGCCATACGTCTTTTAATTTCATGTCAAGCAGGCTGTTTTTGGGCGTAATCTCGATGTCCCAGTCTTCTTCTTCGGCAGGGCTATTCATCGCAGATAAGCTTCTCTATCTTGTTCATATAATCCGTTTCGTTAAAATGCTCCAGGCATTGCTTTTGGAGGCAGCGTCGTGTGTTTTGGGTCAGGGGTGTTGTTAAATACCCGGTTATGGCCGTTTCCAGTTCGTCGGTATCATCGGCATTAATAGCCTTTCCAAGTACTCCATTGCAAATTGCATCGATGCTGCCATCGGAGTTACCGCAGATCACCGGCAGGCCGCATGCCAGGGCCTCGATAAATACTATGCCGAAACCTTCTTTTTTGCTTGGTAAAACAAACAGGTCGGCCAGTAAAAAATGGGCTGTAAGCTCGCTTTCTTCAATAAAGCCGGTTAATATAACCTCCTGGTCAACCTTGTGCGACGTAATCAGCCGTTGTATCCTGATCTCCTCTTTATGATCATACTGCCCCGCGAGAATATATCTCAGCCCCGGAAATTTATCCTTTAGCCTACTGATAACTTTTATAACCTGGTCGTGCCCCTTATATTGTTCGGACGAAGCCAGGCGTGTGAGCGTAAACAACACAGGATTGCCGGCAGACAGGTGATAACGTTTTAATAGATGCTCGGGCTTGGTAAAAGTGTCCGGTAATTCCATAAACGAATCTACCGCATTGTTTAAAACTGTACATCGCGCCTCGTCGGCCTGGTGCCTGCTTATCATTTGCTCTTTTGTGAAATTGCTCACGCAAACAATTTTGTCGCAGCGCTTTAAGAACATTTTTTTTACCGGCGACAGTGGCCGCCAAACTTCAATTCCGTGTGCAATAAGCCAGACTTTGCATTTTGGGTTTATCATTTTTGTCAGCAGCCCAATGAGCGCCAGGTTTATATGGCTTATGATGATAATGTCGGCTTGCTTTGCCGGCCGAAGGGCCTTTAAAATGAAGCTCGCCCGCTTATTGCCGAAACCGCTAAAATTTTCAGCATCCAGGTATTGCGGCATCAGATCGCGGTTTGAATCATATAGTGACAAAAGTTTAAAATCCCAATTGTTGCGGTACGAAAGCTTTTGCAGCGAATGGGCCAGAGTCCTGGTCATTTTCTGAATGCCCCCGGTAGTGCTAAAGGTTTGTAAGGTGTACAATATCAGCTTTTTAGTCATGAAGTTGTATTTGGTACAATGCAAAAGCTTTTGACCAGTGCATTTGGCCGCTTTTAAACTTTTTAATGGCGTTTTGAGCAACCTCGCCCCTATACAGGTGTTCGTTACTGATTTCCGGGTGCTTGCTCATCCATTCCTGCAGCGGAAACGTAAAGCCCATTTTAGGCCTGTTCCAGGTTGCTTCCGGCAATATACCCTCAAAGCTGTCGATCAATATTTTTTTCGGCAGCCGTTTATCAAATCTTATTTCCGGAGCGATCCTTTCCGCCAGCTGCCGGAAATCCTCATCCAAAAAAGGAACCCGTACTTCCAGCCCATGGCTCATGCTCATTACGTCGGTATCTCTCAATAACTGATTTTGCATATAAAGGTTTGCTTCAAACCATGCGGCATGCATTTCATCATACAGGCCGCCGCCAACGGCTATGTCGTTAAATAAAATGCCTGCTACCTGTTTTTCACCGGCGCCGAGTATTTTTGCAATATCGCGCGGCACAAACAGCCCGCGCAATAAAAGATAATCTGCCAGCGGATGGTCGCGGGTTAAAAACGATATTTTTTTGTACCTGTCCGTTTTAAAATAGTTGGCAGTGTTAAACAGGTAAGCGGGTATTTTTCTTAAGTATTTGAGGTATTTAATTCTTCTGAATGACGGATAGCCGCCAAAAAGCTCATCCGCCCCCAGTCCCGACAACACCGCCTTCAAACCATCCTGCCGTGCATACCTGCTTATAAACCATGTATTGATCCCGTCAGTGGTAGGCATATCCATACTGCTGATAATTTTGGGGAACATTTCTTCAAAATCATGCTGCTGCACCAAATGGCTGAGTTTTTCGCCGCTTACCTGGTTCGAAACCATGGTTTGATAAGCGCGCTCGTCATAAGCCTTTTCATTGAAATATATGGAAACGGTTTTAAGCTGCTGCTTTTTAAACTGGCTTGCCAGTAAGGTAATGAGGCTGGAATCGATGCCGCCGCTCAAAAACACGCCGATAGGGGCGTCGGCTATAAGCTGCCGTTTAACCGCCATTTTTAATGCATCATGGAGCAGCTCCCTTGCTTCGCCGGCATTGCTGATACAGGAATTGGCAGCTGTGCCGGCGGTAAATTCATTAACCCGGTAAGTTGCGGTTTGATGGTCCCAGGTTAAATAGCGTCCTGCAGGCAAGCTGCGAACATTTTTTAAGGTGGTATAAGGCTCCGGTATGTGCCCATAGGCTAAAAATCGTACCGGCCACGCTTCATCTGCCTCAGTTATCCCCGCCGGTTTAAATGCCCTTACCTCCGAGCCAAAACTTAGGGTTTCATTTTCCGCATGATAGTATAGTGGTTTTATACCTGTTGTATCGCGCACAAGGTGGGTAATAGCTTTCGCCTTGTCATACAACGCGAAAGCAAACATGCCGCGCAGTTTTGAAAATGCAAGTGTGCCCCAGTGCAGGTAAGCCGCCAAAATAACCTCGGTATCGGTGGCCGACTCAAAGGTTGCCCCGGCTTTCAGCAATTGTTCTTTTAATTCGGGATAATTATAAATCTCGCCGTTAAAGGTTATCCATGCCCTTTGTTCAATGTCGGCCATGGGCTGATGCCCTTTCGCGCTCAGGTCAATGATAGAAAGCCTGCGGTGCCCGAATACCAGGCCTGCGCTCTCATCAACAAAAATACCCTGGTCATCAGGCCCGCCATGCTCAAGCGCCGAGCACATAGCGCCGACTTTAGCGCTCGTTTCCCCGGTCGACAGCCTTTTTGATATTATTCCCGCTATGCGGCACATACGTGGTGTATATTCACAGCTTCGCCCCGTAAGTCACATTGTTTTTATGTAACTTATTGATTATAAATACATTGTATTAAGAACCAAGAGTCAAGAGCCAAGAGTCAAGATAAAAGTTAAAAACGGTTAATCACAACATTAAACCGGCATATCCTTCAACACCTCGTTTCTTTTTTCAACAAATTCTTTCACCCTGCCATTATTTGCCTGCCTCCTGATTCTTGCTTCCTGATTCTTACTTCCTGATTCTTACTTCCTGACTCTTGATTCTTGGCTCTTGATTCTTGGCTCTTGTCTTCAAAACCTGCCGATCAATGAGGCCGCCACATGTATAATTATTGAGTATCCCAGGTTTTCGAGCCGTAAGGCGAGTTGTTTTTGGGAACGGTACGATATAATTTCGCCGGTGAGGCCCTTTAATGGCCCCGCTTTTATTATCACTTTTTCACCGGGCTGCAGGTTGTCTTCTGTGATCTCCAGCTCAAACGGGCTTGCCAGAAGCAGCCTCAGCTCATCTATCTGTTTTTGCGGCATAGAGGCTATTTTGCCCGAAAAATATATAAACCGCGATACCCCCTTTGTCATCAATACTTCCGTCTGATCACGCTCCCTTATGCGCACAAACAAATACGATTTGATAAGCGGCTCCTCTACCCATTTCTTGCGGTCGCTCCATTGTTTTAGCTGTCGCTGCAGGGGCAGGTAGGTTTCGAGGCCTTTGTTCGTCAACGCCATACAAGCCTTTTTTTCAGAACGCGGATGCGTATAAACCGGGTACCATTTATGAGTGTCCCTATTTAATCTTGAAGCCATAGTTTGCCAGCAACACTTTATCTTTACCTGTTAAATAACCGCCTGATGTCCCACCATTTTTTTTGCTTTTCATCCACATAATATCCCGAGCTTTCGTAGCCGCTGTAATCCGAATAATAATAGTAGCGGCCGCCGTGATTTTCGCCGGTAAACTTTGTAGTATAATATCTTGAATGTAACAGGTCTTCGGCATAGGCGTTCAATACTATTACCGAATTGCTCAAATGATATTCCTGGGCGATGCGCTGTGGCACCGATGCAGCATAGAATTTCGATTTGCCCGAGCGTATCACAAAAAGGTTTATGTCGCTCATCCTGATCAATGGAATGGCATCCGAAACCAGCCCGATAGGGGCCGTGTCGATCAAAATGATCTCATACTTTTTCCTCAGTTCGGCTATCAGGCTAATCATTCTTTCCGAATGCAGCAACTCGGACGGGTTAGGAGGGATAGGGCCCGAAATAATAAAATCGAGATTTTTTTGTTCCGAGCTATTGATAATATCCTCGGCCGAGCACTGGTTAGCCAGGTAATTGCTCAGGCCAATATCATTGGGCACGCGAAAGGTTTTATGCAGCTTTGAGCGCCGCATGTCTGCACCGATCAATATTACTTTTTTATCTATTAACGACAGCGTACTCGATAAGTTAACGGCGACAAATGATTTTCCCTCGCCTGCTACCTCTGATGTAACGCAAATAACTTTATTCTTTTTTTCGGACGCCAGGAAACTCAGGTTTGTCCGCACAGAGCGCACCGATTCGGCGAAGATTGATTTTGGCTTGCTGATGGCCAAAATTTGTGAGCTGAACTCATCGATCTCCCCTGGAAATTTTCTTATCACGCCCAGGATAGGAATAGTTGTAAGGCTTTCAACGGTTTCTTTATCATAGATATAGGGGTTTAATATCCTGATGAGCACAATAAGCCCTAAACCGATCACCAGCCCGAATACGAGCGAATTGCGGTGAATGCTGTGCTCATCGGGCGCAACCGGCCCGTAATTAGGCTGCGCCAGGTCGATAATCGTGGCGCCGGGCAAAATTCCGGCGCTGCTTATCTGGGCGTCCAGTTTTTTCTCCGACAAAAAGGAATATACTTTATCATTGATCTCAAAATCGCGCTGTAAGCTCACAAGGTCGCGCTGGGCGGCGGGCATTTCAGATATTTGCTGGTTAACGGGGATTAGCTGGTCTTCTAAATACTTTAGCTTACGATCAATAAGCGACATCGAGGCGGCGATACTGTTTAAAGCATTGTTTTTTATTTGCAGTATCTGCTGGTTGATATCCTGTACCGGCTGCGAATTGCTATTGTATGTTTTGAGTAAAGCGTTTTTTTGAACAAGCAGGGTATTAAGACTAGAGATTTCCGCCTCCAATTCCTGGTCTGCTACGCCGCCCAGGTTGAAATTAAGATTGGCATTATCTCTTTCCTTTACGATATCCTGCTTGAGCTGGTTGAACGCCAATTGCTGGATTTTTAATAATGAGCGCTGCGATTCAAGTTCCTTGGCTTTGCTCATAGCCTGGTCAGATGCCGAACTGACATCAAGCAATTTCCTGTTTTCTTTAAATTGCTTTATCGAGTTTTCGGAACCCTTAACTTCGTTTGAAAGAAAATCTAACTGGCTGTCGATAAACTGAATCATCTGCGAAGCCGACTTAGTACGTTGATTGCGGTCGTAATTCAGGTATTCCTTCATTATCGCGTTCAGTACGTCGGCGGCAAACTGCGGGTTCGAATCAACCTCCTGCAGTAATATGATATTCGAATTTTTACCGGTCTCGCTGGTGTGCAGGCCCCCGCGCGCCCTTCCCACAAACTCTTCGGCCGAGTTTAATTTAAATATATAGGCCGTGGTGTTTGGCAGGTCGCCGGGATATTTAATGCTTATAGCCGTAGGGCCAAGCATAAAGGGCACATCGTACGTATAATTATATTGTACCGGCTTTCCGCCGTTTTGATAGCTTATGTTAAAAGTGGTCCTGTTTACCGGTTTAAAGGTTACCTGCTCATGAAAAAAGTTCAGGCTGTCGAACTTTACCAGCACGATATTGAGCGGCTTTACAGGATATAATTCGCTGGTGCGGTTTAGTACCCTGCCAACCACGTAAAAACTTATCCGGTAATCCAGGTGCCTTATAGCGTTTAACAAAAGCGGGGTGCTTTGCAGTACTATGGTTTCGGTTTGTATCCTCGATGCGCTGCTCCGGTCGGTCGCAGCCGGTATGCCCACCAGGTCGGGAATTTCCGATTTTTTTTCCTCAAATTTCATTGTGGCCGAGGTGGCATAGGTTTTCGGCGTGTACCACAAATAAACATTGGCAATGATGCTGCAAATGACAACCGAACCCACTATCCAGTACCATCTGCTCAAGAGTATTTTAGCGATCTTAAAATAATCTATCTCCTGGTTAGGCAGTTTCTGCTGTATCTTATCGGTTTCTTCCATTATTTACGGATAAGCGTAAAGATAATTAAAGCGGTATTAAATAAAATCAATGCCGGTTGAAACACAGTCGAAAAATTTTGTAAATTATCGTTCCGGGCGGCCCGCTTATTTTGTGCAACATAAATTATATCACCGCTTTGCAATACGTTATCAGGGTCATTTATCGATTGGATATTGTTGAGGTCGACGACGGTAACCTTAGGGTTTTCTTCGGTCCCGCGTATTATTTTAATATTTTTTTCATTTGCTTTATCGGTAAGGCCGCCGGCTTCGCCAATTAGCTCTACCAGGTTTGTTTTGTCCTTTACCAAGGTATAATTGCCCTGGCCGCGCACTTCGCCAAGTATGGTCACTTTCAGGTTTGTTATCTTTACTTCTATTATCGGGTCTTTAAGCAAATCTTTCCGGTAAAGGCTTTCGATCAGCTGCTGGGCTTCAAACCTGGTTAGTCCGGCCACTTTTACATGGCCAAGGCCGGTTAATGCCACCGTGCCGTCTTCTTCAACCTGGTAGGTTTCGGGCTGGGTAGTTGCACTGCCCTGGCCGGCCGGGGCGGCGGCCGGGTTCATATCAACAATATTTTTGCTGTTTTGCAAATTCCTTATCTGCAATATATCCTGCGATTTAATACGGTATTGCGTGAAAACAGCCGGGTTTCGCTTTACAAGGGTATCATGGATGGCGTTTTTTTCCTGGAAAAGGGCCTGGTACTGCTTGTCGGAGCAGGAGGTGCAAATTAGTATTAACCCTGAAATAAAGCAGCTGTAGATTATTTGGCGCATACGCACATCATTCTGATTACCGTTTAATTTATTAGGTATCGAGTTCAAATTTACATAATTTTGCGACTATAAACAGCAATGTCATTAACTTATGCGAAGTAGAAAATTATTTCTTCTCAGACACGCCGGTGGCCTCACCCTGCCCTCTCCAAGGGAGAGGGTAAAAAAAGCATGACGAAGATCGCAGCTAAAGTCCTCTCCTTTGGAGACGATGAATGAGGGCTTCGCCGTTTAGGTGAGGCCAAACTGCCAGGTGAAACCTTAAGTAAACGACATTAATATAAACAGTGTATTTTTTCCTAAGTGCAGGATTTAAAAATTTCTTTGATCACCGTCGTATTTAATGCCGAAAGCACTATTGAACGCTGTATCAGGTCTGTCATCGCCCAAAATTTTAAATCCCTGGAATACATCATCATCGACGGCGGCTCGACCGACAAAACCCTCAGGATCATTAACCGGTATGCCAGCCACATCAGCATTTTTGTATCGGAACCTGACAAGGGGATCTACGATGCCATGAACAAGGGCATCAAACTGGCGACGGGCGGCATTATCGGGATGCTGAACGCCGATGACTCTTTTGCCGCCGACGACGTGCTGAGCACAATAGCCGAAGCCTTTGAGGATAAAAACACGAAAATAACCTATGCAGACCTTGACTACGTCGACGCGAAAGACAAGGTCATTCGCAAATGGCGGTCGGGCCCATATAGCCCGGGAATGTTTAACCGGGGATGGATGCCGCCGCATCCCACATTTTATTGTAAACGTGAATTATTTGATCAATTCGGCTATTACAGCCTTGAGTACGGGACCGCCGCAGACTATGAATTGATGTTAAGATTTATGCACCTGCATAAAATAAATGCGCATTATATAAAAAAATTAATTATTAGGATGAAAATCGGCGGAAAAAGCAACAAAAGCTTTAGCAGCCGCGTAAAAGGGTTATTCCACGACTGGAAGGCTATGCGGGCCAATGCAGTTTTAGTGCCTTTTATTGCATTGATATTCAAGCCTTTGCGCAAAGTGGCTCAATATTTTTAGTTGATAAAGAATGTTGATATGTTGATAATAAGTGAATTAATAAATTGACAAATGTTAGTTAATTGCGTTGATTGATGAGTTTTTGACATTACCAACCCCTTTTAATAATTAAATTAAATGATAGATTTTTTACATAATTATACTATTGTATATTACCTGTTTATAGTAATTATTTCTATCCTTATCACCAGTTTTGCCATTCCTTCAATTTTACACGTAGCCCGCTTCCGCCACTTATATGACGACCTGGGGCATTTCAGAAAAACCCATGACCACGGCATACCCCGCCTCGGCGGCGTAGCTATTTTTGTGGGCTTTACTATTACTTCGCTGTTGTTTTGCATGACGGACCAGTCGTTGCCGATAAATTACCTGCTAACGGGCTGCATCATTTTGTTTGCCATGGGCTTGAAGGATGATCTTTCGGGCGTAAACTCAAGCACCAAGTTTACCATCCAATTTGTTGTTTGCACCATCCTGGTAGTGTTAGGCAACATCCGCCTTACCAGCATGTACGGCGTTTTCGGGATATACGACCTTCCCTATTTCCTCAGCATCGGCCTTTCCATCCTGATAATCATGATGATCGTTAATGCCTTCAACCTGATCGACGGCATCGACGGCCTGGCCGCAACTACCGGCATAATAGCCAGCAGCGCTTTCGGCGCCCTGTTCATTTATATCGGCCAGTACGAACTGGCAGCCGTTTCATTTGCCATGACAGGCGCCATTGTAGGTTTTTTAAGATTTAATATAACGCCTGCGAAAATATTCATGGGCGATACCGGCTCGCTCCTGATCGGATTGATCTCAGCTGTGATGGCAATAAAATTTATGGAAGTTAACAAGGCCGGCATCGCTGCCCCGTCGCACGAAATTTATTCGGTGCCCGCGCTGACGTTTGCCATCCTGATAGGCCCCATATTTGACACCCTGCGTGTTTTTATCATTCGTATAGCCAGCGGCGTTTCGCCCTTTGCCGCCGACCGGAACCATATCCATCACCGCATGCTAAGGCTCGGCTTTAACCACCTGCAAACCACCCTTATTTTAGCAGGTTTTAATATTGCCGCAATCGCATCGGTAATGCTGCTTAAAGGTTATGGCAATTCGGCCCTCATCTTATTAATTATCGGCGCATCGCTGTTATTTAACTGGATCGTTACCTTCTTCCTTCGTTCCAAAGAGCGCGAATCTTTGGCGCTGAAAAATTTGTTTGTGTAGTTGGCGGTTTATATCTGATCATTGAAGTTGATAGTCTGTTTTTGCGCTGTAGGGCCGACGGGTATAGTGTATCCGCAGTCATAGGCATTCGGACATCGGGATTTCATATAGCAAATCCGCAGACTATTTCTACCGACATCTGGCAGGACAATTCTAATAACGAATTTTAAATTCACGACTAATGACTGTATTTTCATTGTATTTCGCCACCTTGCCGACGTCACTATAATTCAAGACATAACGTTTTGGTGATGAAAAACCGGATTTTTTTGTAATCAGTGGATAATGCAGTTTTTCAGGGGAAATTTTTATTGGTTTTAATTTATGAGGCTTAATTATCTTATATACAATGATATTTGCTTTCAATGGGTCAGCGGCTAACAAATCAAGAATGTCAATGGACCAATGTCCATTGTCCAATTCTTCCTCCCTAATTGTAAAAAATAACGGTTTATTAGACGTATTTTCTACTGATAAAAATATGCTATCATTCGCTTTCCGGTATTCCTTATAGTTGACAATTTTAAAAATAATAGGCGGTTTGCTCGTATTCTGGGATAAACATATTGACGAAATGCAATTTAAACCGATTATCAACAGGATAATACTATGTTCTTTAATCCGCCTTAGCTGTGTTGGCATAGTAGGTGTTTTATATACGACAAAAACGCTAGTTGACGTGTGCGTTTGTCATAGTTCAAAGCATGTACAAAAAGGGCATGAGCGGTCTCCATATCTCCAGATGACGCTTTTTTATCGGCTTATACTTTCGTAACTTTGGGCAAACATAAATAAAATGTTCGAGGCTCAAGGATATATCTACACTGATGCTAATGAGATTAAGATATTGGACTTACTCAAGAATTCCGATGGTATTTCTTTTAGGGCAATACATATTGAGGATATACCTTATTATGGCATAGTAGCAAAAGTACGGGATTGGCAGAAACAAGGACTTACTTCAAATATTGACGGAATATTAGGTGTTACCGAACAAGGCATAGAATATCTAAATCAACTTTTAAGTTCAAAATCAGCAACATAAATATTTAAACAGTTTGACCGCTGTCACTCCCCGGATATTCCCCCCTCTCCCGCGAGAATGACGGGCTGGCAGGTGCGCAATGGCTTCTCGTGGGTGGACTACGGTATAGTGCATCCGTGAACACGGTACGGACAGCGGTTTGACACTATAAAATTGCCAAATAAGCCCCTAAATAAAATGTTAAAAAACACCATCGGGAAAACAAAACATATATGGAATGTTTTTTTCTGCCTTGTGTGTATTACGATGTCATGCAATGATCCTGCAGCCGACAAATATCAAAAAATGTCAGACTCGCATCCAACAATAATTTCTCATATTCTCCCTAAATATTATTTTAATTTGTTCCAACAAAAAAAAGGAGGTAAAATTAAGTTGGTGTCATCCGTTGAAAACCTGGGCAGAGATACGGTTTCTAATTTTTCATATAACAAAGATTACGACATCGCGATGTACACACTAAGCCGGTCTTATGATTTCTCACTTCGAAAGTCTTTGCACGAAAGTTTTGGCGAAAGCAGCGAAGAAGTTGGTACCCCATTTTATGCTAACGGAATTAAACTTTTAGGTATCAGACATCGTATCTTGGTCACTGATGCTGATAAGCCTTCGAATATTTTTATTTCATTTGGAGGTTCCGGATTTTCAATAGCAGAAAAAAATGATACAGTAGCAGATTACTTCTTTGATTGCAAAAACCTGTCAATCAAGTACAAGGCTAATGGACACCAGGAAGTATTTGTTAAAGCAGATGATCATAGGCCGTTAGAAATAATCTTTTTAAAGCATGAAAAAAAATTGTTTCTGATTTTTATAACAACTAAAAAAGATTCAGCATCATTCCAACACTCAATTGGCGCGTCATTATTTAAATGCTTTAAGGGGTAGTGTGCCTGTAGATATAGTACCGACAACGGATATAATCACATTTTACGATGAACGCTTTATATGTAGCAGCAGGAATTGGCTTATTATTATTCGGGATATGGCTTACCATAAAAAAGTGGAAAGTTTTTTTAAACAAAAAACAAGACGATTTTGGCGGAGACATTAATTTATTAGGCGTTGGTGTTATATCAATAATCTGCGGAATTATCTTAATTTTCCAACATATTTAGGGGGGCCTCTTCTGCCGTTGCCGGTATAATTCAGGGTCCGAACCACGAGTAGCCTTTGCGCTCATGGCGGCCCGTCATACTCGCGGGAGAGGCGATTACTCTGGACCTGTAACTAACGAGCTTAAACAAAAAATTATCGGGTTTATATTTCTAATGCTTTTCTTTTTGATATTTGTTTGGTAATGGCAATGGGTAGTGTATCAAAGGAGTTGTTATTTTATAAATCATTGAAAATCAGCTATAGTCTTTAGGCAGATAGTAAAAAAGTGAAAAGCGGATGGTATTATGATACCACCCGCTTATTTTTTGTAGCTTTCAGGCAACCTAAATGCCTGAACCTTGATAAAGTGTTTCAATCCTGTTGGCGAAAACCGGGCGTTCGATATTAAAATCCTTAACTTAATGACATTGCCCCCCGCCCGGCAATGAGGAAGCCGCTGACCGCATTGGTTTAACCCCCTTAAAATTTGCAAATATAAGGCCGCTTTACGATTTAGTGGTGACACAACCGTGTCACCTTGAAGGGGTCGATTTTTGTAAAAAAAATTTCATAAAACGCTGTAAATAAGGCATTCCTGAAATAACCGGAGTGATGAACATGAACATGAACCACATTGCGGGGATGTAAAAAGCGCGTGAAAAGGTGTATCCGGCCCCTGCTTCTACCAGCGGGGGAACGCCCAAACAATCCGGCACAACAACAAGACCAACCACGCCAGGCTGCTATAGATGCTGCCGCGGGCTTTCTCAGCCGCATGTAAATTCTGTTCCTAACTAATGTACAAAGAAGCCGGCCTTGTTTATTTTATCTAAATTTGCCCACTATAACCGGGACAATGAGGATTGCGATAAATGGGTTTGGCCGCATAGGCCGCATTTTTTTAAGGAACATTTTGCACCGCAAAGGGATAACGGTTGCCGCCATAAACGACCTTACCGATACCCATACCCTGGCGCATTTGTTTAAATACGATTCGGTGCATGGCGGGTTTAAAGGCCAGGTCGGCTTCGATGCCGAAAACCTTTTTATAAACGGCCAAACGATAAAGGTACTGTCGGAGCGCGAGCCTGCCGCTTTGCCATGGCAGGCGCTGGACATTGACCTGGTAATTGAATCCACAGGAAAATTCACTTCTAAACAAGGCGCATCAGCCCACCTTGCGGCGGGCGCGAAACAGGTGATCATCTCGGCCCCGGCAACAGACAAAACCATACCCACCATTGTGCTGGGCGTAAATGATGGTTTGATCGATTTGGGAGCGCCCATATTGTCTAACGCATCATGCACCACCAATAACGTGGCGCCCATGGTAAAAATACTGGATGATAACTGGGGGATCATTGACGGTTATATCACCACGGTGCACTCCATGACGGGCGATCAGAGCCTGCACGACGCGCCGCATAAAGACCTGCGCCGGGCAAGGGCCGCCTCGGCATCCATCATTCCCACAACAACAGGCGCGGCAAAAGCCATCACCGCTATTTTCCCCCACCTGGAAGGCCGCCTCGGCGGCGCAGGTATCCGTGTGCCGGTGCTCAACGGCTCGCTTACCGACTTTACCTGCAGCCTGAAAAAACAGCCGACTGTGGAAGCTATTAACCTTGCTTTTAAACAGGCGGCCGGCGGCCCCATGAAAACCATCCTGGAATATACAGAAGACCCGATCGTGTCCACCGATATATTGGACAATACGCATAGCTGTGTTTTTGATGCGCAGCTCACATCGATAGTGGGCGGCCTGGTAAAGGTTGTTGGCTGGTATGATAATGAAATGGGGTACTCAAGCAGGCTGGCCGACCTGGTAGTAAAGATATCAGGGAATCATTAAATCAATGGGCCGCCGCAATTATTGGTGACTGTTGCCGGAGTAAACCAGGTAAGCGGAAGCTGCGACAGGCGGATAATTTTTTTGATTGTAATAACTGTAGGATGAGAAGACGATGATATCATCTTTTTTACTTGCAAAAAGCGCTTGCTGACTTAACGCCGCGGCATTTGATTGATAGACCTTAAAAAATGTAAACTGCCGGTGAACATTGATCCTTACCATGCTAACCCCGTTGATCACCGTATTCGTTATCGTCTTCAGGATCACGTTATTTAAATTATCATCAACCCAGTTCAGTGTTTTATTGCCGCCCTCGGCAATGGTGGTGTAGTCGAAGCCGGCCAGCATCGTGTTTTTAAAATCTTCTTTCAAATGAACTGCCGAAGTTTTTTTGTAAGCCTCAGCGGTGAAAAGCAAGTCGACATTTTCGTCAAATTTCAAAATGAGATTCGTGCCCGAAACAGACGCGGTTACCGCCTGCGGGGCTATGGTAAAAGTCGCCATGTGAATGGAATCATCGTGGCTTAATTGAGAGCCGCTATCGGGCGGGGTTTTTGAACCGCCGCCGGTTGAAGTTGTGCTATTATTATTTTGCGGGTTAACGCTATCTTTAACGCATCCCGAAAATATCACCACCGCAAACGCTATTGAAACAAGTAATTTCATAATAGGTATTTATAGGTTACAAATACTGATGCAATTGTTATGCTAAAGTTTCAGAATACTTGCAAACACATAAAAAAGCGTTTCATATCAGTTAAATAAGCGCCTATTAAGTTAAAAAAACAGGTTCACGGGTAGCACAATAGTTAAAATTGGGGAAAACTATGCCCAACCTGGCAAATAAAAGCTACTGATTAAGAGGAGGAAGTTAAGAGTTAAGAGCCAAGAGTCAAGAACCAAGAGCCAGGAGAAAAAAAACACACGCGCCAGATCATCTGCACATCCCCGCATTTGCACATCTACGAATCCGCACATCCACGCATCTGCATATCTGCATATCTGAAGTGCGGGACACATCCGCACATCCACATTTGCACATCTGCACATTTTTTCTGATTCTTGGCTCATACTTAATAAAATGATAAAATTTATCACCGTCGAGGACTTGCTGCCGATACGCAAAGAAGTTTTGCGCCCGGGGGATTTTACCCTCGATGATTGCCGCTTCCCTACCGATAACCTGGCCGGCGCTTTTCACCTGGGCTACTATTCCGGCGAAGAACTTGCCTGCATCGCATCATTTAGCCCGCAGCATTACGGCGATTTTGCCGGCACGGGCTACCAGCTGCGCGGCATGGCTACCATTGAAAAGTACAGGGGCAGGGGCTTTGGTAATCAACTGCTCAATTTTGGATTGGTTTACCTGCGCGGGCAAAAGGCGAATTACCTTTGGTGCAATGCCCGGAAAAAAGCCCTGCCATTTTATATAAATATGGGTTTTGAGATTATTTCGGACGAATTCGAGGTGCCGGTAATTGGCCCGCATTATGTTTTATATGTTAAGATCAATTGATCTTTTTATTAATAAAAACACCTTTTTAACTTTAACGTTCAAAATTTAGAATTAATTGCTGAATTTGGCTGCCTGAATTTTTTGAACCAACAGCACTATGAAAACAGTAGATCAAATTAGTTTTACCGGTAAGAAAGCCCTTGTTCGCGTGGATTTTAATGTACCGCTTGATGATAGCTATCACATTACCGACGATAACAGGATGACGGCGGCCCTGCCGACTATCCACAAAATTTTAAAGGACGGCGGCGCGGTGATCCTGATGTCGCACCTGGGCAGGCCAAAGGGCGGCCCTGAGGAAAAATATTCGTTGAAGCACCTGGTACCGCATTTAGCCGATCTGCTTGGCCAGCAGGTTGAATTTGCCGACGACTGCATTGGCCCTGATGCAGTTGAAAAAGCGAAAGATCTTGAAAAAGGCGAGGTGCTTTTGTTGGAAAACCTGCGGTTTTACAAAGAAGAAGAAAAGGGCGACGTTGGCTTTGCCGAAAAGCTTTCAAAGCTGGGGGATATTTATGTGAACGATGCCTTCGGTACTGCCCACCGGGCACACGCATCTACCGCGGTGATCGCACAGTTTTTCCCCAATGCCAAATGCTTTGGTTACCTGATGGCTGCCGAACTGCAAAATGCGGAAAAGGTATTAAACGGCGCAGCAAAACCATTTACAGCAATAATGGGCGGCGCAAAGGTGTCTGACAAGATCGAGCTGATAGAGCGTTTGCTGGATAAAGTGGATAACCTGATCATAGGCGGCGGCATGGCCTATACATTCGCCAAAGCACAGGACGGCAAAATCGGGAATTCACTGGTGGAGAACGATAAGCTGGACCTGGCGCTTAGCCTGATTAAAAAAGCAAAAGAAAAACGCGTGAATTTATTATTGCCGACGGATTCGATCGTTGCCGACAATTTTTCAAATGACGCAAATACGGATACCGCTCAAAATAACGACATAAAGGACGGCTGGCTGGGGTTGGATATCGGCCCTGATTCTATTGCTGAATTTACCGGGGTAATTGAGGCGTCAAAAACCATTTTATGGAACGGCCCGATGGGTGTTTTTGAAATGAAAAAGTTTGAGGCCGGTACAAAAGCCATTGCCGATGCAGTGGTAAAAGCGACCGAAAACGGCGCATTTTCGCTGATAGGCGGCGGCGATTCGGCTGCTGCCGTGGCCAAATTTAATTTGACCGATGATGTAAGCTATGTGTCAACCGGCGGCGGCGCCCTGCTGGAATACATGGAAGGGAAAGAGCTGCCCGGTGTAGCCGCGATAAACGAATAAACGTTCGCCTGCGTTCGGGCGGACCTGCAAAATACGAATCAAAGATGCCTGTCAACCGCAACGCCCTTATCCGCTATCGTACCATCGATAAAGCGCTCCAAAACCGTTACCGCAAATGGACGCTTGACGACCTGATAGATGCCTGCTCCGATGCCTTGTATGAATACCAGGGCATTGATAAAGGCGTTAGCCGCCGTTCGGTACAGGCGGATATCGAGATGATGCGCAGCAATAAGCTGGGCTACGAGGCGCCCATTGTGGTGGTCGACAAAAAGTATTATACCTACTCAGATAAGAATTTCAGCATCACCAATATCCCACTGAACCAGCAGGATATGCAGGTTTTGAGCGAGGCTGCAATCCTGCTGAAACAGTTTAAAGGCTTTAATGATTTTACCGGCCTCAACGAGATGGTGAGCAAGCTGGAGGATAAAATATACACCCAAAAAACCAAAAGCGCCCCGGTTATTGATTTCGAAAAGAACGATAATTTAAAAGGGCTGGAATATATAGAGGGTATCCGCAAAGCCATTGTTTCGCAAACTACGCTGTGCTTAACCTACCAGTCGTTTAAGGCACGTTTGCCGAATACTTTTTGTTTTAGTCCGTATATGCTGAAGGAATACCGCAACCGATGGTTTGTTTTGGGGCGCTCACACCAACGGAATGCCCCGCTGCAAAACCTGGCGCTCGACAGGATCCAGGCCACAGAAGAAACCAATGCCGAAGCCTACCGCCCAAACACCAGCATCGATCTTGCCCATTATTACAGCGACGTGATCGGCGTAACCAAAAGCCCCGGCCAGCGGGATGTGGAGGTTGTTTTCTGGATAGATCATGATAACGCGCCGTATTTAATAACCAAACCCCTGCATGCCAGCCAGAAACTGCTGAGCACCGATGCGGAAGGGATGATATTCAGCATCCGCGTGATCCTCAACTTTGAGCTGGAGCGCGAACTATTGGGTTTCGGGCCAAAAATAAAAGTGCTGGGGCCAAGGCTGCTGCGGAAAAGCATAAAAGAGCAACTGGCGAAGGCGCTGGGGCATTATGATAAGGCAGGGTGATTTTAAATAATAGGTTCCTGCCGGTTATCCCAAAAGAACGGTACCTCGATACGGTTATGAAGAACCCTATAAACAACAGACGTTTGTTTGGTTATCAGCCCTTTTCGAACATCGTTGCCCTGGTAAGCTTTAAAATATAGGGTTGTTGGGCGATGGTATCCAGAACAGCATAGGTTTTTTTAATAAATTTCTCGGCAGATTTATTACCCCATTTTTGCTGGATTAAAAGCACGGTGGACAAAAGCATGTCCTTGGCCCTTGGAGTTAGGATAATTTCGAGACTCATTTTTTATTAAGGCGCTTACTTCTTTTTTCACGTCATCGTACGAAATAAATTCACCCCTGTCAGCTTGCTCAATTGATTCACTGATGCCCTGTTTTACGGATGCAGGTAATTCGTTCCACCAATTTTCATCTTTGGCTTTGAACAAAGATTTGATTTGATCGATCAGCGTTTTATCATCCGTGCTCAATATCAATTTAGCTAATTCTATTTTTTCAGCCTGAATATCCATATTAACAAAATTACATAATAAATCATATTAGATTCGTCAACTTTCAAAAAGTTGACGAATCTTTTTCGACCTTTAATAAAATTTTAAAGCAATGAACAACAGGCACCAGTGGCGGCATAATGTTTCCCTGAAATTGCAGGGGATGGATAGCGTCCTCTACCTGGAATTTATCCGCAATGCGGTGAAACATCTGCCCGGCATTAACGAAAAACCATGTTATAGCACGCCGGGTTTTTATGCCGGCAAAAAGCTGTTCGCCAGGATGAAGGAAGACTGCGAAACCCTGGTGATCCAAACCTATGAGCGGGAAAAATGGATGGAGGCCGATCCAACAACCTTTTTTGTAACCGACCATTACCTCAATTACGATTATATGCTCGTCGCCCTTAAAAACGTTTCGCCGGATGACCTTAGCAAATTATTGACCATCGCCTGGTGCAACCGCGCTACCAACAAAATGATACAGGAGTACGAAGACGCCGGACATACAAAGCCCATATAAAAATGATCACTTCAACCCAAAATGCCGAACACTATACCTGGGGCGGCCAATGCGACGGCTGGCCCCTGCTGCGCTCGGATAGCTTAAGTGTAATACAGGAACGCATGCCTCCCGGAACCAGCGAGCAGATGCATTATCACGAGCGCGCGCAGCAGGTGTTTTATATACTATCGGGCACAGCGACTTTCGAAGTAGACGGGCAAGAGAAAAAAGTGGAGACAAGTCAATCCATCCATATTCCTCCGGGGATCAGGCATCGGATACTGAATAATGGCAATGCTGATTTGCATTTCCTGGTAATATCCGAGCCTAAATCGCAAGGGGATAGGGTGGACCTGTCGTAATTTACCGTTCTGTCTCCTCCCTAAGCTTATGGGGGAAAGTGGTTCTAAAAACCTCCCCTACAGGGGGAGATTTAGAGGGGGCTAAACCTTGCCGCCCAACCGCCGCCGGACGCCATTTTGATGGTCAGTTTATCTTTGGCAGTAACCGTTATTACTTTGCGGGTATAGTCGGTTGCATCTTTGCCGGCATTTACGCCATCTTCGAAAATGGTAGCCTTATAATTGCCATCGCCTAAAAACGAGAGGTCCATTTTTATTTCGCGGGGGTTCCAGTTGGTCATCACGCCGGCGTACCAGGTATTCCCTTTGCGGCGGGCAATGCTCACAAAATCGCCCACCTTCCCGTCGAGCGCAGCTGTTTGGTCGAAGGTTGTGGGTACCGAAGCAATGTAATCGGTGCTTTCCTGTTCCTTCATGTAAGTGGTCGGGTTATCCGACAGCATTTGCAGCGGCGCCTCAAATATGGTGTACATGGCCAATTGGTGGCAGCGGGTACCCTGGGTCATAGGGTTGGAATTTACCGGGCGGAAGGCGTCCTTCGCAGCATTGCGCATACCGCCGGGCGTATAATCCATCGGGCCGGCCATCATGCGGATATAGGGGATGCTCACATCATAACCGGGCTGGTTGTCGGTGCCCCATTTCATATTTTCCAGGCCTTTTACGCCCTCGCAATTGATCACATTTGGATAGGTGCGCTGCATACCGCTGGGCTTATACATGCCGTGGTAATCAACCAGCAAATGGTGGTCGGCGGCTAACTGCGCCAGGTCATATAACGAGCTTACGGCTTTTTGGTCGTCCCTGTCGATAAAATCTATCTTAAAACCTTTTACGCCCATTTTTGCGAACTTGGCAAACAGACCGTCCGCATCGCGGGTTATGGCATACCAGGTTGACCATAATATCACGCCAACATTTTTCTGTTTGCCGTAATCAACAATCGCCTGTACATCAAGCTTCGAAACATTCAGGTCGTGGTCATCGCTCCAGCCTTCGTCAATAATAATATACTCCAGTTTGTTTGCTGCCGCGAAATCGATATAATACTTATAGGTAGGCACGTTTAGACCCGCCTTAAAATCCACATGGCTGATGTTCCAGTCGTTCCACCAGTCCCAGGCTACCTTGCCGGGTTTTATCCACGAAAGATCGGGCACACGCGAGGGCGCTGCCAGCCTTTGCATCATGTCATTATCGGCTAATTGCTTATCCTCCGTGCTGATCACCACTACCCGCCACGGGAAGCTGCGGGTACCGGCGGTTTTGGCGATGTAATTGGCCCGGTTTTTCACCGAGTAATTGATGCCGTGTACAAACTCTTCCGTCGGGTAAGGTGCAAATACGCCATGCAGGTTGTTGCCGTCGCCGGGGGTGACGAACATGCCGGGATAATCCTGCAGATCCGCTTCAAGTATAACAGCTTTCAAGGGATCGCCCACATCAACCAGCACCGGCAAAAATGCCAGCGTATCTTTTTTTACTGCCGAAATATTGAGGTTATCGTAATGCGACTCGAACGATATATTGTATTTGTCCTTATTGCGGTAATCATTCACAAAAGGAAGCATAGCCTTATCATCATCCTTAAAATTAAAGTTCGCCTCTTCGTTTACAATGGTGATCACACCCTTCTTCTGCGTATACCAGCGGTAAGCAGCGCCATCATCATACGCCCTGAAAATGAGGCCGTAGTCGCCTTTAAAAGTCAGGGTTAGCTGGTTATAATTATCTTGTACCTTATCTTTTTTGTAGATGGGTGTATTGATAACCTCGTTTGCCGAAGCAGTCGCTGACTTTTTTACCACCGCGTTTTTACCAAGCACCTCGCCATTGTCCAGCGTGACAGAAATTTCCGAAGGCCTGATCACTTCGGCAGCCCCGTGTTTTACACTCCAGTTGACGGTTGCCCCGGCTGCAATATTTATGCTGATCTTTCCATCAGGCGATTTTAACTGGTAATTTTTGCCGGTTTGGGCCAACACTAACGACAAGGGCGAAACAATACATAGCAGCAGTAAGATTCTGAATTTCATCTGGATAATTATTTGTTTTTAAGGACTGGTTTATGAACAGCCTAAGCTAAATAAAATCCACGAAAGATATAATGTATTATTGACAATTTTTATCGACGATCTGCCAAGCCAGTGTGGCCACCATAAATTAACATCATCCGACTTAAGACTTACGACTCCAGACTTTAGACTCAGAACTACGCGTTCACTGCTTTGGGAAATTGCAGTATCAGCTGCGGATCGGGGATATTGCTGCGGTATTTTTCCTTTTCCTGCAGGCTGCAAACGCCGGGGTAGTCACCGTACTTGCCTTCCATATCAAACATCAGCTGAAAATGCAGGTGCGGCGGCCAATGGCCATTTTCGCCGGTCGTGCCCAATTCCGCAAATTTTTCAGCCGCGCTGATCGATTGCCCTACGCTTAAGCCCTCCAGGCTCTTACGGCTCAGGTGGCCGTACAGGCTGTAAAGCTTTAAGCCGTCGAGGTCATGCTCTAAAATTATGGTTGGCCCGTAATCGCCAAAATTATTATTGTCGTTAAAGCTGTGCACTTTGCCTGCCAAAGGGGCATAGATAGCGATGCCTGCCTGTGCCCAAATATCAACCCCTAAATGGTGGCGCCGCTGAACGTCGCCGTTATTAAACAATGGGCTATGCGCGTAAATGGTCCGGTTTTCCATGTACCCGCCAATGCCATATTTACAATTGGCGCTATAAAGCCTTTCGTTCACCCAGCGGCTAAATTTTTCCGTATCGGCTATAGTTACGGCATCCAAATCTTTATTAGCGATGGTCAGATCAAGCTGGTAAAGCCGGTCGGTTTGGGCATTAAAATCAACCACCTTGCCCACGGCGCCCGGATTAGCCTTAATATAAGTCGTTAGTTTAACAGCTGCACTCATGTTATTTACTCCGTTTCGGGTTGCCTGTCTTCCTTACTTATCTTATCGAATATCTTGTCCATGCGCTCTACGTATTCGCTTGTATCGTCCACAAAAAATTCAAGCTGCGGAATTATCCTCACCTGGTCCTTTATGCGCGCTCCAAGCTTATAACGTATTTCGTTGGCATGCAATTTAATGGTTTGCAGGGCTTGCTGGGTATTGGTATTGTTAAAAAAGCTTAAAAATATCCTTGCGATGGCCAGGTCGGGCGTAACCCGCACTTTTGTTATGGTAATAAGCGTGTTGGGCAGGTAATTCATGCCTTCGCGCTGAAATATAGCAGCAAGGTCCTGCTGTATTACTCCTGCAAATTTTTGCTGACGTTTTGATTCCATGGTGTTCTTGTTGGCGGAAAGCCTTTTAAGGTGAAAGCTAAAAGCAGAAAGCCTAAAGCCCGATACCCGCGTAATTTTTGGCAAATTACTACAAATTCTTTTATTTCCTCGCGTTTCGCTTGCTTTTAGCTTTGTCAGTCGCTAACCGGCGTTCCCCTGCATCTTCTACCTTTCGCCCTTTGCCTTTCACCCTTCAGCCTTTCATGGCTTTGGTCTTTCAGCTTTCAGCTTTTTCTCAATTGCACATATCCTGTGGTATCTCCTTCGTGATCCTGATCAGCTTTTTCACAACCAAAGTGCTGTCGTACTCAAGGCCCAGGCCATCTTTGCCCGAAAGCATTTTCCGGCCCTCTACCTCGATGTACACCGGTTCGTACGGCTTTTCGAACTTTAACTGAAAATATTTTAGCTCGAGCTGTTTCGAGCTGTCCCTAACCCAAAACTCGTGCCCGTTGTCGCAGTCCCTGAATGATCTTACTTCGGGGCCTAAACTGTACACGCCCTTATAAAGTGTGTATTTGGTTGTTTTTGGGGAATTATTATTGCATGAACTTACCGCGGCAATCATTCCAAGCATTAAAAACACGATTATCCTTGCCTTCATTCAATAAAACTATAGGTCTTGTTTAATATCGTCTAACCCTTTAACGCTTAGCCTGGCGCTAATGCCCGATGCAATAACCGAAATGGCGCTCACTGTTAAAAACACCAGCACAAAATCAATAATTCTCAGTGAAACAGGATAGGCGTCGAGCGCCGTCATTTTCGATCCCATTTTTACCAGCCCGAAACGCTGCTGCAATATACAAAATGCCAGCCCCAAAACTATACCGGTTACACAACCGATGAGGGATATCATCATGCCTTCAAAAAAGAATATCCCCTGTATCATTTGCTTATCAGCGCCAAGGCTGGTTAAAATAGCAATATCTTTTCGCTTATCAATTACCAGCATTGTTAACGAACCGATAATATTAAATATTGCAATAATAAGCACAAATATCAAAATCATAAAAATAAACCAGCGTTCGTAGTTTAATGTTTTATAAAGTTCGGTATTTTGCTCCTTGCGGTTCTTCACCGTAAACTTATCGCCAATTTTGCTTTGGATGTCTGCCTGTACCGCCTCAAGATCGGTCCCTCGTTTATAGTCGATCTGTAACGACGACACATTTTTAGGCTGATCCAGCAGCCCCCGCACAAATTCAATGGGCGCTATCACCATGTCGTCAAAATCTTGTCCGACGGCGAATACGCCCGAAGGACTAATTGAGCGCACAACAAATTCATCCAGCGGATTCGAGCCGCCCGCGGAATTCCGGCGGGGCGAATAAATTTCAAGTGATTCAAGCCGGTCATGTACGTTTATCCCCAGGCTGCCCTGTACACTCGAACCCACAACGGCAAAATACTCCCCGCCCGATTTTAACGTGAACGAGCCGCTTTGTATGATGCTATCCAACAAGGGGCTTTTTAAAAAATCGTCGCTCACGCCTTCGATGGACCCGATAAAGGGTTTGCCGTCAAATTTGATCATCGCTTTTTCCTGCAATACTTCGGTAAACGAGAACACCCTGTGATCATGCCGGAGGAGGTTAAAGTAAGCCGTATTCGGGTCGAAAGTTTTTCCCAGGCGCGGCTCTATCTTTATTTCGGGTGTAAAATTGCTGTATAGCGAAAGTATGGTTACCTCGAAGCCGTTAAATACCGACAAAATGATGATCAATGCCGCGCTGCCAATCAATACCCCAAACATAGATATGCCCGAGATAATGTTGATGGCATGCATTTTCTTTCGCGAAAAAAGATACCTTTTGGCTATGTATATGGAGGTGTTCAATTATTGAATTATCGAATTAGTGAGGTATTGATAGTTTTGAAGGTCGAATTTATATTAAGTTAAAAAGGGGTTGGTTTGTTTTTCAAAGCCAATGGTTGTTTCGGGGCCGTGGCCTGGATATACCTTGCAATCATCCGGTAAGGTAAACAGTTTTTGTTCGATATTTTTTACCAGCTCCAGAAAGTTACCCCCGGGAAGATCTGTCCGTCCGATGCTGTTCCTGAACAATACGTCACCGCCGATCAATATATTATCTTCCTCATCATAAAAACACAAATGCGCAGGCGAGTGCCCGGGCGCAAAGATCAGGGTAAGCTTGGTGCTGCCGAACGTAATGGCACCGGTTTCGGGTAAATACTCATCCGGCAAAGGTGATACATCATAACGGAAACCCATGGCCGGCGCATAAGCCACAACGGCTTCTAAAACAGGCAACTCGCCCCGGTGAAACTTTGGTTTTAAACCATACTGGTCGAAGATAAATTTATTGCCGAACACGTGGTCGATATGGCAGTGGGTGTTCAGCAGTAAAACAGGCTTTAGTTGATTATCCCTTATAAAATTGACGATGGCGTTTTGCTCGGCGGCTATTTCCATGCCGGGATCTATAATTGCGCATTCGCCTGTTTCATCATACAGGATATAAGTATTTTCCTGGTAAGGGTTGTTTACAAAACATTTAATGGTAGCCATGCCGCAAAAATACGATTAATTAATTTCCCCCGTCGGCAGGGCTAAAATGTTAATTTATGTTAATGTTTGTTAACGGTTCTTGATTACTAAAAATTTAGTTATACCTTGGTTGTCATTAAACCTTGAGTATGAAATTCACAATTCTACTATTTATTTTTTGTTTTTTCTTTTCGTTTTCATTACTGGCGCAAAGCACATATTCGGTTAAAGGTGTGATTATTGATACCGCCGCAAATGCAAAACTGGCCAATACTTCGGTAAGCGTTTTACAAGCTAAAGATTCTATCCTCGTCAAATTCGCAAGGGCCGGCGCCGATGGTTCGTTTACTATAAATAACCTGGGAAAAGGAAAATTCATCCTGCTGGTTACTTATCCCGGCTATGCCGATTATGTGGAACGGTTTAGTCTTGATTCGGCACATACTACGCATGCCTTTGGAAAATTAAGCATGATACTTAAAAGCAAGCTGCTGGCCGACGTAATCATAAAAGGGACCCGGGCCGCTATAAAAATAAAGGGCGACACTACCGAGTTTGATCCCAGGGCATTTAAAATACAACCCAATGCCAAGGTGGAAGATCTGTTAAAACAGCTTCCGGGTATCACGGTAGACCAGGATGGCAAGATTACGGCACAGGGGCAAACGGTAAATAAGGTTTTGGTTGACGGCGAAGAGTTTTTTGGTGACGATCCGACCCTTGTCACTAAAAACATCCGGGCTGATATGGTGGACAAGGTGCAGCTGTACGACAAGAAAAGCGACCAGGCCACGTTTACGGGTATCGACGATGGCGAAAAAACAAAAACCATTAACATTAAACTGAAAGAAGATAAGAAGAATGGCTATTTCGGCAAGGCTGACGCTGAAGGCGGCACCGGCGGCTATTACAGCGATCAGATACTATTCAACAGGTTTAAGGGCAAGCAAAAATTTTCGGCATATGCCACGATCGGCAATAACGGGAAAACCGGGCTGGGCTGGCAGGATAATCAAAAATACGGCTCGTCGGACAATATAGAAGTTATGGATAACGGCGGCCTGATGATAAGCGGCGGCGGTAATGATGAGCTTTCATCATGGAACGGCCGCTACGATGGGCACGGAACTCCGCTTGCCCGAACAGCCGGACTGCATTACGACAGCAAATTTAATAATGACAAAGAATCGATAAACGCAAATTATAAAGTGGGATCGCTCGAGGTTTCGGGTACCAACAGCACGCAAACGCAAAACAATTTATCCGATGGCGTGATCTACGGGAATACCAATGAAATATTTGATAATTTCATCTTCCGGCAAAAGCTGGACGGCACCTACCAGGTAAAACTTGATACAACCTCGAACCTGAAAATAATGGTCGATGGCACTTTAAAAAATACGCAAAGCCGCAGCAATTACTTCCAGTCGAGCGCAAACGGCAACGGTACCCTGATAAATAATGAAACCCGTAATATAAACAACAAGGGTACTGCTCAAATATTTGATGCAAGCGCGTTTTACACAAAAAAGTTTAAGAAAAAAGGCCGTACTTTTTCACTGAATGTAAGCGAGGTCCTAAACCAGGGCAGCACCAAAGGATACCTGAAATCGGATGCGGATTTTTTTGATCCACAGGGAGCGGTTGACAGTACGCGTCATGTTGACCAATATGTTGTCAATGATACCAAAAGCTCGGTGCTGAAAACCAACGCGACCTATACCGAGCCGCTGTCGAAAACCTTTTCCGCAATTCTGAACTATGGTGTAGGGATAGACAACGGCACCTCTGACAGGAGCTCGTTTAATCCATCCGCACCTGGGGTGTATAATGCAAGGGTCGATAGCCTGAGCAATAATTTTAAACTTAACTCATTAACAAACCAGGTGGGGGCAAATTTCAACTACAAAAAAAGTAAGACGCTCTTTAATTTCGGTACCAAAGTAGGCGATGTTAATTTCAAACAGGTAGATGAATTTAGCGGCAATATTTTTAAACGGAATTTTGTGAACTGGGATCCCCAGGGAAGGTTTCAATACAGGTTTTCTGATCGGCAGCAATTCGAGATGGAGTACCAGGGGCAAACGGTAATGCCAACAATTGACCAATTACAGCCTGTACCCATCATTACCGACCCCCTGAATATTACTTTAGGGAATCCCGATCTTACGCCATCATTTACCAACAGGTTTAGTATGAATTACAACTCGTACAAGGTTTTAAGCGGGCAGTCGCTATACATATATGCTTCCTATTCGCTTACCTCAAACCCGATTGTAAGTAATTTGGCAACAAACTTCGCAACCGGCAAATCAACCAATCAATACTTTAACCTGCCGGGGAAAGTACAAAGGGAACTATATCTTTATTCTTCGATGGGGCGCAAGCTTGAAAAAGCGGACATTTATATCGGCTTAGATTTTAATATCAACGGCAACAGCAACTATAATCTGTCAAACGGCGATATTAATCTCGTCAAATCATTTACCTATACCGGTGAATTCAGGGTGTCAAAATATGAGCAAAAGAAATACGATTTCAACTTTAACTTCGGCCCCAACTACACAGTAAGCGGTTCATCGCTCAATCCCGGGACCAACAATAACGGCCGCGGCTTTAATGGCCGGGGTTCATTTGAAATTTATCTTCCCTGGAAGCTCCAGATCGCCTCGGACGGAACTTATGAGTGGCGCGGCAAAACAGAAACATTTCACAACAACTTTAGCCGTACGTTGATCAATGCCTCGCTGAGCAAAACTTTCCTGAAAGAAGATAACCTGAAGCTGTCCTTATCGGGTAATGACCTGCTAAACCAAAACGTCGGCTTTAGCAGGGACATCAACGGTAATTTTATCACACAAAGCAGTTATACCACCATTAAAAGATACTTTATGATTTCGCTTATTTGGGATTTTAGCAAATTCGGCGGGATTGCCCCAAAAAAATAGGACCATGAAAACTATATTATTTTCTTTCGCAGCGGTGCTGGTATTTTCAGCCGGAAGCGCATTCGCGCAAAGCAATGCGCATTTTACAACCTCGGGGGTCATAGAGTACGAAAAGACCATCAATATGTACGCGCTCCTGAAAAAACAGATCAACAAAGACAACGAGCTCTTTTATCAGCCTATTTATGACTCGTATATTAAAAACCAGCCCCAATTTAAAAAGCTGAAGAGCACTTTGAGTTTTGCAGATAATAAAACGATGTTTGTGCCGGTGGAAGACGAAAGCGGTCCGGGGAATTTCTTCGGGAACAGCGCTATGGTAAGCCAGAACAACACCGTTTTTACCGACCTGCAAACAGGAACGGTTATCGGCCAGAAAAAGGTCTTTGAAGACCTGTTCCTGGTAAAAGACAGCACCCGCAAGATCCGCTGGAAAATTACCGACGAAACCCGGGAGATTGCCGGGTTTAGCTGCCGCAGGGCAAACGCGCTGGTACTCGATTCGATCTATGTAGTGGCGTTTTATACCGACCAGATACCGGTTTCGGGCGGTCCGGAATCGTTTACAGGCCTGCCCGGGATGATATTGGGGCTGGCGCTTCCCCACGAAAACATCACCTGGTTTGCAACCAAAGTAACAGACCGGAGCGTAGAAGATAAAATGTTGCTGCCGCCAAAAAAAGGGAAGCCCGTAAACAGCAAACAATTAAAAGAAACACTTAACGAAGCCACCAAGCATTGGGGGAACTGGAAGGATGCCTATTTGAAGGCCTTTTCATTATAATAAACACGAATTTCACGAATAGGAACGAATAGACACGAATTTCATGAGTGTGAACGAATGGACACGAATTTCACGAATGGGGAAGAATGGACACGAATTGGGTAGCCGGATAATGATCTTCATTTGTTTTGAAGCGGATTTGTGGAAATTCGAAATCATCGGTGGAATCGGTATCATTTAGAACCTTAACATGCGTCCTGTCGGTGGCTGCGGCTTCGATTTAGCTACGGCAACATAAGTGGCATTATAGCTGGTTAAAAAGTCTTTCAGCGTAGCCAGTTTATCTGTATTGATCAGGTCGACACCGCATTTTAACAGCTCCCGCCAAACCGTTTCATTTTCCGGCGAGGCCCACAATCTTACTTTTTTGCCGTATTTATGCGCCACTGCTACATAAGCCAGCAAAGTGTCTTCTTGAAGCGGCGGGATTGCGCCGGTGCCGTTCCATTTTAAAAGCTTTGAATATTTACAGCTCGCCATGGTATAAACGTTTGCGGCGGCGGTATCTTTGTAAGTCAGGCGAAGATCCTCATCAATAAAGGCAAGACGTTTATCCTCGCTCTTTATCAACTGATAAGGTTTATGGCCCGACAATACTACCGTTACCGCGCCGGGGGTAATTATGCCGTGATCGTAGCCGGAAAGCATCAGTCTGTATTTTTCGAGCAATGGCTTGAGGGCCGTGTACGTACTTTTCGAGCCGGTTTTTATATCTATCATTAAAATAACCGGCTTATTGTATCCTTTGTAAACTTCACCGCCGTTTGTTCTGATCCTTTGGAATAACGGTTTTAAATAAAGCCGTTCCAGCGTTCTGTCATTTTTAAAAAAAGGATTAACATGTGCAACTATCAGTTCATGGTCCATTAAGAATACGTCGGCTTCAACGTTGGTATACCCCTCCCCGAGGGCATCAGCGAGCGGGCGATGGTGACGATAGTCATTATGCGCAAAAGCATTCGGGAGCGGCAGGGATTGCGCGCCAACCGACCGGAGTATAAAAAGGAATAAAGCACACAACGTTGTTTTTAGCGGTTTTATGCTGTAAATTGCTGGATGATTCTTCAAAATGTGATAACTGAATTTTTATATTGCAAGTTAGTACCTGGCCATTGCGGCATAATTAGATGAATGTTATTAAACAGTTAAGTTATAAGTACTTAATATTAAGAAATTTTTACGATGCCGGTTGACCGCCTCCTGACCAATATTTCGAAATATGTGCACCTGGATGAAAAGGAAAAGGAAATTTTCCTCGCATATCTTAAGGCTAAGAACTTTAAAAGGAAGGAAATATTATTATATGAAGGTGATATTTGTAAATATTCCACATTTGTGACATCCGGTTGCTTAAGGAGCTATACGGTCGACAAAAACGGGGTGGAGCACGTGCTGAGTTTTGCCCCGCCCGGCTGGTGGATAGCCGATATGTACAGCCTCATATCGCAAAAGCCGGGCACACTAAATATCGAAGCGCTGGAAGATACCGAAACCATCCTGCTATCGAAAACTGACCAGGAGAAACTGTACATCGAAATACCAAAGTTCGAACGCTTTTTCCGCATACTTACCGAAAACTCGCTGGTAGCCAATCAACAGCGGATCATTGACAATATGAGCCTTACGGCAGAAGATCGCTACAGTATTTTTTGCAAGCGGTACCCCACATTGATAGACCACCTCCCGCAAAAACAGATCGCCTCATACATTGGCGTAACCCCCGAGTTTTTCAGCAGGATGCGAAGCAGAATGAAATAGACACGAATTTCACGATTTGGAACGAATGGACACGAATAGAATGGTGCGAATAGCGCTCATCAACTTTATATTGAAGCAGATTAGTGAAAATTCGACCTCATTCGTGAAAATTCGTGTCCACTCATTTCGTTTATCAACTTTGTATCGAAGCAGATTAGTGAAAATTCGACCTCATTCGTGAAAATTCGTGTCCACTCATTTCTTTTATCAACTTTGTATTGAAGCAGATTAGTGAAAATTCGACCTCATTCGTGAAAATTCGTGTCCACTCATTTCTTTTATCAACTTTGTATTGAAGCGGATTAGTGAAAATTCGAACTCATTCGTGAAAATTCGTGTCTATTCATTTCTTAACCTACATCATGCATTTTGCCCCCTGCCCTGCCGTATCTTTGTGTATAAAAAATTAAGGAGTAAACATTATGGCACAAACAATATTGCATAAAGCCGAAACCCGGGGACACGCAAATCACGGGTGGCTCAATAGTTATCATTCATTCAGTTTCGCAAATTATTATAGCCCGCAGCGCATGCATTTTGGGGCCTTGCGCGTATTAAACGATGATACTGTTGACGCAGGCAAGGGATTTGGCACCCATCCGCACGACAACATGGAGATCATTTCCATCCCGCTGGAAGGTGACCTGGAGCATAAAGACAGTATGAACAATGTGGCGGTTATTAAAAACGGCGACATACAGGCGATGAGCGCCGGTACCGGCATTTATCACAGCGAGTACAATAAAGACAGGGAACACCGGGTTAAATTTTTGCAGATATGGGTTTATCCGAACAAAAAAAACGTAGAACCCCGTTATGACCAGATCACGCTGAACCTGGAAGACCGGCATAACAAGCTGCAGCAGATACTCTCGCCAAACCCCGGCGATGAGGGCGTTTGGATACACCAGGATGCCTGGTTCCATTTGGGCAAGTTTGACAAAGGCGTTAGCGCCGAATATGAGATAAAGTTAAAAGGCAACGGCGTTTATGTTTTTGTGCTGGCAGGCGACGTGAAAATAAACGACCAGCTTTTAAACACCCGCGACGGCTACGGTATTTGGGACACTGATAAATTTACGATCACCGCCGAAACCGATGCCGAGTTTTTGCTGATGGAAGTCCCGATGATGCAGTAAAATAGCTGAAAGCAGAAAGCGGAAAGTCCAAAGCTTTTGCTTTCAGCACCTTGCCCGGAAGCGGCTCGGGCGATATCCATTACAGCGGCAGCCCCAAAAGTGTCAATAAACGAAAAAACGGCAGCGCGATATATCGGGGAGCTGATTGAGCAGAAAGCGGAAAGCCCAAAGCAGAAAGCCTGATTCATCTAAACGCTAAGCTTTCCGATCAATTAACAGGTATAAAAAGCGGAAGCAGAGGGACCAGAGCAGAAAGTTAATACACATCAAATGCCTTTTGCTTTTCTGCTTTCTGCTTTAAGCTTTTTGCTTTCAGCTTTCACTCCCTAAACCTCGCAATAACCCTCCTCCCCAAGTCATAGGTTATTCTAAAGGCTTCCTGGTTGCTGGTAAAGCCGGGGGTTTTGTGTATACTTAAAATAAACTGGCCCTTCAGGCGGTTGGCCTTAAAGGGGGTAAACATCAGATCAAGGCGATTATAAAACTTCTTTTCGTAAAAGGCATCACCGTAGGTAATTTCAGATCCCTGGCCGGCATAAAACTCGTCGAATATGGCGAAGCGGCTAAAACTTGCGTAGGCGCTGGCTACAAATCCTTTAGGGATTTTAAAGCCATCCAGGCCACGTTCCCTTTGCATCGAGATCATGCCGCCGGCTTCAAAGGACAGCGAATCAAAAGCGGTTTGTTTGTGGGTAAAATCGAGGCCCAGCCTTACCTGCGCGCCGCCATTGTCGCCAATGTGGTCATTGGGCAGCAAAATTTCGGCGCCCGCATCATGCATCAGCAAAAAATAATGCGAAATATAAAAAGGCCCGGCTAAAGATGGCCGGTACCTGCCTTCGAACCCGAACAAAAACTGCTCGCGCTCAACAGTCGTTTGCCGGCTCACCCAGTCTATCCATCCGGTTTCCATAAAATGTGCCGTTTGATATTTGGCCAATAACCCTTCCACATTCGGGCGATAATACATCAGCGTGTCATTCAATAGCGCGCGCGGATAGTTATCAATCAGCCCTTCCCTCGGAAATTCACCGGCATAAAACTGCCATTTGGAACTCTTGAATTTATAATAGGCTATAGGGTTCACCTTTAAATAGAAAGGAATGGCCCCAAACTCGTGAATGGCATTAACGCCTACAACAAAATGGTTTAAGCTATCGATATTTAGCCCGAAATCGAGCGCGGTACGCGTGCCCGAATAGGTGCGCGACCTTGCAACGAAATCTTTATACTCGCGGTTATCCAAAAAGCCCAGTCCATTGAAATTAACATCGATGCTTTGGGCCAGTGCCGCCGTGCCTGTGAATATCGAAATAAGGATGGTGACGCAGAGTTTTTTTGTCATATATAAATAATCAGGGGTACTATTCAACCGTAAAGTTAATGATTCGGCTGTTCTTGCTTCCCGGAAAAGGATCGGTGCGCAAGGAAAACAGCAAATCAAAATTTCCCCGCTGCAAGGGCGCTGTAAAGGTAAAAGTATACCGAGTGCTTTCGCCGGGTTTTAAGCTTATCCGGTTAAAACTGCTATCGGCCTGTTGCGAATATACGATAACATCCCCCTTAAACAAACAGGCCTCGAGCACAACGGGGTGCAGGTAACCTTTATTGCCGAAACTTATCGGGTGGCTGTAAGGGTTTGTCACTGTGAGGTTAAATACAGTCTTTCCCCCGGGCGATGATGTTAATTTATATGAGGGCGCCTCAAAATTGACTTTTTGGTAGGTCCGCACATCATCAACCCAGGCGGTATACCAGGTGCCTGCCGGCAGCTTTATCGAATCGGTGCTGAATCCCTTTACTTTATAATAGGTAAGGCAGTACGCCCGTTTATGCTGCAGGCTGTCTTCCATCGGCCAGATGTCGAACTGCGTCCGGCGGTAATAACGGCTATCGTAACTAAAACATTTTAAACTGTTGGTGTAAAAGTCATATTTCGATGGATTTTGAAAGCCTTCGCTCATGATTACATAATTGTCGCCAGCTCTTTGCTTCACTACCTGCGCCCATTGCTTAAAGCCGTAATAGCTTTTTAAATGTCCGTATGTTTTGGCAAAGCCGAAGCCGGCAATAATAATGATGCGCACAACCAGGATCAAACTTAAATTTATTACGGCCAGCGGGAAAAGCCATTTCGGCCGTCCCCCGGATTGTTTAAAGTTGATAAGCGTCAGAATGACTAGCGGCGCGAAAAGGATAAAGGTCCAGTGCGGCTGTACCTCGCCCCGGCTGCTGCTGATAAAAAAAAACAGGAAGGTACCAACGCAGTTTACAAGCAGGCAGCGGATAAAGGCGTCCTTAACCTTAACGGTAAATGCTTTATAAAACAGGAACCAGCCTATCAGCGGGCCGGCCATAAACAACTGGCCGGGAATATAGGAGAAGGTGTCGGTAAAATCGTAAACACGGGCCGAGCGTTCAAACAAATGGTAATTAAGGGACGGATAGCCGTGGTTCACCTGCCACAAAACATGCGGTAAATAAAGTACGGCCGATAAAACCACGATCATCCAGAACGACCACCGCCTTAACAACTTTAAGTTGCTTAACAGGGTAAATACGATCAATAAAACGCCGTTGTATTTGCTGTAGAGCAGGCAGGCAATTATCAATGCCAGCAAGATAGCCGGCTGCCATTTATCTTTTTCGATATACCGTTGATACACATAGTAGAACAGCACGGTAAAAAAGAAAAGCGGCACATCGGGCGTGATGGTAAAACCGTAAATATGAAAGATAAAGATCCCGGAGATCACCAGCACAAATGCAACCGCGTCAACGGTATATTTTTTCAGGATAAGCCAAAGGATATATACGGAAGCTGAGCTAGCCAAAACGGTAAGCATCCGGACCCCGAATTCATTGTGCATGATGCTATCGCCCAGGCGGATGAACAGCGCCACCATGGGCGGATGATCAAAGTATCCCCAGTCGAGATAACGGGAGTAGAGCCAATAGTACGCCTCGTCGCCCTGAAGCTCCAGGGTGCAAGCCTGTATGGCGTTCAATACCGTCCAGAACAACAAAAAGTACAGTACGATTTTGTCGGGTTGGGATGATTTGGATTGCGGGCTGCCAGGCATTTATTACGGTGCTGAAAATAACGCGGTAAAGGTATAATAAAAGCGGCTAAGGATAAAAAAGATGGGGTTTCTTCCGCGAGTAACTTTTTGCTTATATTTACGTCTTATAATTATTATGAACCCCTTCGAACAATATACCATCATTATCGGCATCCTTGCCATCCTTTTCGAAGGGATATCCTACCTGCGCGATTTTGTGCATAAGCTTTTGCATTGAGTTAGTGAGTTGTTGATCAGGTGAACGGTAGATTAAGTTGCCCTGGAACTATCAGAGTTATCCCAACAGGCCGCGACCATTGAAAGTTCTGTAATATTCGCAACCTAATCAACCCAATACAACGCCATCAACCGCTAACTAATTTTACAAATTAATTAAAAGTTTACAAGGCTATATGCTTACTTTTGTACCGTTTTAAAGATTGGTTTCTCATGGATCGTCTCAACTATATTAACAGCGGAAACGCTGCCTACATAAATTCCCTATACGAAGCATATAAACAAGACCCTGAATCTGTCGACTTTGGCTGGCAAAAATTTTTTGAAGGTTTTGACTTTGGCAAAGATATGCTGGCGCCCTCGCCGGCCGCCGCAACTCCCGAAACGAATGAACACTTTTTAAAAGAAATCAGCGTACTTTCAATGATCGACGGTTACCGTACGCGCGGCCATTTATTTACAAAAACTAATCCCGTGCGCGAGCGGCGCAAATATTTTCCCGGCAAAGAGCTTGAAACGTTTGGATTAAGCGACGCCGACCTCGATACCGTTTTTAACGCAGGGGTTGAAGTTGGCCTCGGCCCGGCAAAATTGAGCGACATACGGCAATTACTCGAAGAAACCTATTGCGAATCTATCGGTGCTGAATACCGGTATATACGGAACCCGATAAAAATAAAATGGTTTGAGAACCGGATGGAGAGCCGGCGTAATACGCCTTCATTTACCGTGGACGAGAAAAAGCTGATGCTTAACAAACTGAATGAAGCGGTTGTATTTGAAAACTTTTTAGGGACAAAGTTTTTGGGGCAGAAACGTTTTTCGCTCGAGGGAGCGGAGGCGCTGATCCCGGCGCTTGATTCTGTTATCCAGAACGGATCGGAGCTTGGTATCGAAGAGTTTATTATTGGCATGGCCCACAGGGGCAGGCTGAATATACTTACCAATATTATGGAAAAACCTTACAAGGAGGTTTTTTCGGAATTTGAAGGTAAAAATTTCGATGAGGAAACGCCATTTGGCGGCGACGTTAAATATCACCTGGGTTATTCAACAGATATAGTAACCATAGGCGGCAAACATGTGCATCTTAGCCTTTGCCCAAACCCATCGCACCTGGAAGCTGTCGACCCGGTGGTTGAAGGGTTGACACGCTCAAAAATCGATTTTAAATATAATGGCGATGATACCCGCATTGCCCCTATTTTAATCCACGGCGATGCATCAATAGCCGCACAGGGAATTGTTTACGAAGTTTTACAAATGGAAAGGCTTGACGGTTACTGCACCGGCGGCACCATTCACCTGGTGATCAATAACCAGATTGGCTTTACTACTAATTATAAAGACGCCCGTTCAAGCACCTATTGCACCGATGTTGCCAAGACTGTTCTATCGCCGGTCTTCCACGTTAACGGCGATGATGTAGAAGCTTTGGCATATGTTGTTAACCTGGCTATGGAGTACCGCCAGGTATTTCACGAGGACGTATTTATTGATATATTATGCTACCGCAGGTATGGGCATAACGAAGCCGACGAGCCAAAATTTACCCAGCCGGTATTATACAAAGCCATTGAAGCGCATCCGAACCCGCTTGAAATTTATAAACGAAAATTGTTGGAGGAAGGGAGTATAGAGGCAAGCTTTGCTTTAGAGCTTGAGCGGAAGTTCCGCGACCAGCTGCAGAAAGAGCTTGATGAATCGAAGTCTGAAGACAGGATAACCGAAACGGTGCAGATGTTCGAGGGGGTTTGGCAAGGTTTGCATATTGCCACCACCCGGGAGTTTTTCGCACCGATAGAAACAGCTGTACCTAAAGAGGAACTGCTTGAAATAGGAAAAAAAATAACGGAATTGCCCGCAGGCAAAGAATTTTTTAAGAAGATTGAAAAGCTTTTTGAAGAACGCCGTAACATGGTGACAAAAACCCATGTGTTCGACTGGGCGATGGGCGAACTGCTGGCCTACGGCACTTTGTTAAAGGACGGCTACCCGGTGAGGATAAGCGGCGAGGATGTAAAGCGCGGCACTTTTTCGCACCGGCATGCGGTATTGACTTTGGTCGATTCGGAGGACGAGTATACGCCGCTGGCTACCATCGGGGCCAAAACAAAATTCAGTATTTATAATTCATTATTGTCCGAATACGGCGTGCTTGGTTTTGAATATGGGTATGCCATGGCAAATCCAAATGCCCTTACGATATGGGAAGCACAGTTTGGCGATTTTTTTAACGGCGCGCAAATCATTGTGGACCAGTACATTGCCAGCGCAGAAACAAAATGGCAACGGGGTAATGGCTTGGTAATGCTGCTTCCGCATGGCTATGAGGGACAGGGGCCTGAACATTCATCAGCAAGGGTTGAACGCTTTTTGGAGCTTTGCGCCGATAGTAATATCCAGGTAGCAAACTGCACCACACCGGCAAACCTTTTTCATATACTCAGACGCCAGATGCTGCGCGATTTCCGCAAGCCGCTCATCATCTTTACGCCAAAAAGCCTGCTGCGCAGCCCTAAATGTGTATCGCCGCTGGAGGAGTTTACAAAAGGTAAATTTCACGAACTTATAGACGACGAATATGTTGAGGCTAAAAAGGTGAAACGCGTGCTGCTTTGCACCGGCAAAGTATATTATGACCTGCTTGAAAAACAACAGGCCGATAAACGGAAAGATGTGGCCATAGTACGAATTGAGCAGCTATATCCAACGCCGCTAGTACAGATATTGAAAGTTAAGGCAAAATATAACAGGGCCGAATTTATTTGGGTACAGGAGGAGCCTGAAAATATGGGGGCATGGCCATATATATGCCGTAAATTCCACAATGATAAACTGATCAACCTGAATGTGATCTCGCGCCACGAGGGCAGCAGCACTGCTACCGGTTTCGCCAAACAGCATGCGGCGCAGCAATTACACGTCGTTTCGAAAGCATTTGAAGCGCCTCCCGGAAAAGCTGTAAAAGCGGCTGTAAAAGCCACTGCCGAAAAAATGGCAAATGTGGGAGCGGATTGATTTAGTCATTGGTCATTGTGTCATTGGTCATTAGTGTAAATCAGACCAAAAGATTTTTGACGGAAAAATACATACACAAGCATTAAACCATGAGTTTAACTATTAAAGTTCCGCCGGTTGGCGAATCAATTACCGAGGTAACATTATCAAGCTGGAAAAAGAAGGACGGCGATGAGGTTAAAATGGACGAAGTAATTGCCGAATTGGAGTCTGACAAAGCAACCTTCGAGCTCACAGCCGAAAAGCCCGGAATTTTAAAAACCGTAGCCAAAGAGGGTGATACTTTGGCTATAGGCGCAGTTGTAGCCACTATTGAAGAAGGTAAATCGGTTGCGGTTAACAGTAATAAAGTAGCAGTGGATAGTAGCAGTAGCAGTAAAGAAACTGGTTCTGCTCCCGCCCAACCTGCAACTGCTACTGCTACTCCATCTCAAACTGCTACCCCTTCCCAACCCGGCTCATTAGAAGTAAAAGTGCCTGCCGTGGGCGAATCTATAACAGAAGTAACATTATCACGCTGGATAAAAAAGGATGGCGATCCCGTGGCCATGGATGAAGCGATAGCGGAACTGGAATCGGACAAGGCCACATTTGAATTAACTGCCGAAAAAGCGGGCATCTTAAAAACGATAGCAAAAGAAGGCGATACGTTGCCCATCGGCGCGGTAATATGTACAATTGAAGGCTCCGGACAGGCCAAGTCTTCCGGTGAAAAAGCAGCAGCGGAAAGTAGCAATAGCAGTAGCAGTAAGGAGGCGGCCACTGCTGCACCTGTCAGTTCTTACGCTTCGGGGGTGCCGTCACCGGCGGCGGCCAAGATACTTGCCGAAAAAGGCGTTGATTCAGCATCAGTGACCGGCACCGGTAAAGCCGGAAGGATCACCAAAGAAGACGCCTTGCTTGCCGAAAAAATATCCGAAAATCCGCAGGTTAAAGGTCAGAAATCAGAGGCCGGAAGTCAGAAGGCAGAGCCCGTGGTTCCGAAAGCCGAACCGATAGCTTCAGGGCCAAGAAGCGACCGCCGTGAAAAAATGTCGTCGCTGCGTAAAACGGTGGCCCGGCGTTTGGTGGCTGTTAAAAATGAGACGGCCATGCTCACTACTTTTAACGAAGTGGATATGGCGCCGATCATGGAGTTGCGGGCCAAATACAAAGATAAGTTCAAAGAAAAATATGGCGTGGGTTTAGGCTTCATGTCGTTTTTTACCAAAGCAGTTTGCGAAGCGTTAAAAGAATGGCCGGCAGTAGGCGCGCGTATCGAAGGCGAAGAAGTGGTTTACAGTAACTTTGCGGATATATCTATTGCCGTATCGGCGCCAAAGGGATTGGTAGTCCCGGTTATCCGCAATGCTGAAAGTATGAGCCTGGCCGACATTGAAAAGGCCGTTGCCGCACTTGCAGTAAAGGCCCGCGACAATAAATTGACTATAGAGGAAATGACCGGGGGAACTTTTACTATCACCAACGGCGGCGTTTTTGGTTCAATGATGTCTACTCCCATCCTCAATTCCCCGCAATCCGCCATTTTAGGGATGCACAATATCATCGAGCGCCCGGTTGCCGTGAACGGCCAGGTGGTAATCCGCCCAATGATGTATGTTGCCCTGTCATACGATCACCGCATTATTGACGGCCGCGAATCGGTAAGCTTTTTGGTAAGGGTAAAACAGTTGTTGGAAGACCCTGCACGGCTGTTGCTGGGGGTGTAAGTTAGTCGCCGGTAGCTATCGACTGGTACTCCCGTTTTCCAATAGATATATTTAACATAAGGGCTGACAACCAAAGCAGCCTCCGGAGATACATCCGGAAGCTGCTCTTTAATGGTTGAGTTATAACTATGTTTGCGGAAACATCAATTGAAGCTTCTTCCGGACTTCCCGGCTTCAGTTAAACTTCACATTTATATCACCGCTTGACGCATTGGCATCAACAGGTACACCACCGCCGTTGATGCTCCCGCTTACATGTCTTTTTTCCCATTCGCCTTTAAAGCCATCAGCAATGCGGTCGTTTATTCTTTGGGCGCTCAGGTTAAGGTCCATGCCTTGTTTCGCTGGCAACACCAGGTCAATATCGCCCGCGCTTGCATGCAGTTTAAGGTATTTGCCTACGCCGGTCATTTCGGCATATAAACTGCCGCCACTGGTTGAAGCCTCCAGGCTGCAATTCATATGCTTCAGGTCGATGCCGCCGCCAGATGTACCTGTAATCAGTTCGCCTTCAATGTTACCGCCATCAATACCGCCGCCGCTGGTATGTGCGGTAATTGTTCCCTTCAGATCATGAAGTTCCAGGCCGCCGCCCGATGTAATCAGTCGTATTTTGCCATTGCAGTTTTTTGCAGTAATACCACCCCCGCTGGTTTGCAGGTCCAGGTCTTCGCCCGAGTTGGAAACATCGATACCGCCGCCTGAAGTCCTGCCATACACAACACCGTTTAGCTTATTAATTTCCAGGCCGCCGCCGCTGGTTTTAAAAGTTTGATTGCCAGTTAAATTATCAAGGCTTATGCCGCCGCCACTGGTTTTCAGGTTGGTGGTAACATGCTCGGGGACATATATTTTAAAAGAGATACTGATCGACCGCCTCCAGTCCATATTCATGTGCTTGTTTTTTACAGTCGCGGTTAATTCATGGCCGTTAACTGAGATGTTCATATCATAATCTTCATCCAGGCGTTTTTGGATCTCTTCTTTTGAAAGGTCGCGGTCATTATTACCCCGGATGTATACTTCTATCCTTGGGGCCTGGCCGCTTTCGCCGCTAACTTTTATGCCGCCTGCTGATGTGGATACAACCACGCTGTTGATGGCGTCATTTGCCAGCGATTTGGTTAAATAAGGTGTTTTGCCGTCATAGTCCTGCGCCATTGCAACAACGCCAGAGCAGGCTACTATAAATAAGGTAAAAAAAGTTTTCATAATTTTTAATTTGGTTTAACTAAGAGACCCATGTTCAGATTAAAGCGTTGCATCGCCGCAGTAATTATTTTCAGCAATCAATGGCTTGCGATTTCGGTTTAATACCTAAATTTAAAAAATACTCAGGCTAATGAAAAAAATCTGTTTTTGCATCTTTAGTTGTGTGCTGCTTTTCACAACGCTCACTTTCGCACAAAGCCAACAGGTTAATATAAAAACCGAGCTTAAACGGTTATATGACATCGGGCAGCTGCCCCAATATGTAAACGGCACGCATGAATGGCAAAAATCATCTTATGATACCACTGGCGGGAACGACGATGGCTTTAGCGGCCGCTATTCCTTTATCCGCAAAAACCCGGACGGCAGCCTGGTTGTTTTTGAGGCGAAAGGAAAGGGCGTAATTAACCGCATCTGGACACCCACGCCAACCGATGATGTGCTCGACTTTTATTTTGACGGGAAAGATATCCCGGCATTCTCCATTAAGTTTAATGATCTTTTTTCGGGCAAGGTATTTCCTTTTTTAGGCCCGCTTTGCGGTAGTCAGCTTGGCGGTAACTATTGTTATATGCCCATGCCTTTTCAAAATGGCTGCAAAATAGTGGTAAGAGCAAAGCTGATGCAGTTTTACCAAATACAATATCGCAGCTACCCTGAGACTTACGAGGTTAAAACGTTCGACCCGCAACTTAGTGGCGATGAAAAAGCAGAATTAAAAAAAATAGCGGGGCTTTGGGATAAAGAAAACAAAACCCTGAATGATTTTTATGGCGGGAAAGTTGGATCGGCTGCTATAAACACCACAATTAAACCGGGGCAAACCCTGAACCTGCTGAATTTAAACACCGGCGGCAGAATAGTTGGAATTGAGATAAGCCCCGCAAGCGCTTTTGCCGGCTTAAACAAACAAATAGACCTGAGGGCAACCTGGGACACTGAAAAGAACCCTGCCATATACGCCCCTGTAGCGGATTTTTTTGGTTATGCCTTTGGCAGCCCTTCGATGCAGAGCCTGCTGTTGGGGTCGAAAGTGGATAAGGACTATTGCTACATCCCGATGCCATTTGATAAAGGCGCCAGGATAGACCTGGTTTATCGCAAACCTGACCGCGGACCTGGTGAAAGTAAATCTGTACATGTAAAAATTTATTATGCTGATGCCAACAGAGTTCCGCAAGCCGAAGGTAAATTTTATGCACACTGGTTCAATGATGTAAAACCGGCAACCGGCAAACCACATGTTTTTCTCGACGTTAAGGGAAAGGGCCATTATATAGGCACCATATTGCAGGCGCAGGGCTTAAATCCGGGCATGACGGTTTTCTTTGAGGGCGATGATTCTACTTCGACCGACGGCATTACACGAATACACGGCACCGGCTCCGAAGATTATTTTAACGGCGGCTGGTATGCATTGCTGGACCGGTGGGATAAAAAAATGAGCCTTCCCCTGCATGGCGCCCTTGATTATTCCCTGCCTTTTGCGCGTACCGGCGGCTACCGGTTCTACCTGGACGATAAGCTATCGTTTAATAACCATATTTTTCACTCAATTGAGCATGGGCCCGAAGGAAACAAAGTGCCGGTAGATTATACTTCAATGGCATTGTACTATTCGGATACGCCGGTTGCGAAACTAATAAGGCCGACCAACCAACTGACGAGGGTATATATCCCCGATACTTTAATTATGTATCCGCAATTGATGAAGTTTGCTTTTTTGGGCAGCGCCAACGTCAGCAGTGGGTTTAATGGTTTCACTTTCACAGCGGTGGATGGCGGCAGGATAAACATCTCGTTAACCGAAATACCAGTCGGTCGTTATAAATTATATGCGGATCTTGCAAACGAACCAAATGGCGCTGATATATCCATTTGGCAACGGCAAACGCAGATCAGCGAATGGATTTCGGCAAAATCAGCAAAAAAAGAAAATAAGGACCGCGTTTATCTCGGCGAGATCGCCCTGGGCGAGTTTGAAAATTCGATCAGCATCGTTTTCAAGATCAGGCCCGATCAAAACAAGTTCACATTGCGCCGATTAATATTTGAAAAACAATAATTCATTTTTATATCAATAATACCATCATGGATAAAGTTACTGAACTCGCAAAAATGATAGACCATTCGTTGTTACACCCTACGATGACCGATGAGGATTTAATGCAGGGTTGCCTTTTGGCAAAAAACTACAACGTAGCCACGGTTTGTATTAAGCCCTATGCCATTAAAGAGGCGCTGGAATGGTTAAAGGGTTCCGATGTGATGGTATGCGCGGTAATTGGTTTTCCGCATGGCAATAGTGCCATAAATGTAAAGGTTTTCGAAACTGACCAGGCCTGTAAGGATGGCGCGCACGAGATTGATATGGTGGTAAATATCGGCAAAGTTTTGGGCGAAGACTGGGATTACGTTGAGCGCGAAATAGCTGCAGTTGTGGCCGTAACAAAAATGTACGAAGCGGCCTTAAAAGTCATTTTTGAAAATGACTATTTGCCGGATGATAAATATAAAACACGACTATGCGAAATATGCAGTAAGCTGAAGGTAGAGTTTGTAAAAACCTCAACAGGCTACGGTTTTGTCAAGGGCGCCGATGGCAAATATTCCTACGAAGGGGCAACAGAAAAGGACCTGGTTCTCATGCGCAAACATTCCGCGCCGCGGATTCAGATAAAGGCCGCCGGCGGTGTGCGGACCCTTGACGACCTGTTAAAAGTTAAGGCCATAGGCGTAACGCGCGTAGGTGCAACAGCAACGGCGGCAATACTGGAGGAAGCCAAAAAAAGATTTGGCGGCAAGGCGGGTGACAGCACATTCACCAATGCGAAAGTTAAAGGAGGATATTGAAGGCCGGAGCATCCGAGCGCGCAAGAGGCATCTTAAGTACGCGGCAAGATAGCCGCGTGTGCAGGTCTTTCTGCTTTATCCATTTGTTGATAACCTCCCCTTGACTATTCCCTCAATTCTGCCCAACTTCGCACTCCGTTATAAAAAGAGATTACACCGATTGAAGAAATAATTTCACCGATTTACGCCGGAGCGGCTGAAGCTTAAAAATCGACGTAATCAAACAACAAAAATCGGTGTAATCGCAAACAAAATCGGTGTAATCACAAACATGAAATCACACAACCAAAAAATAGCTTCCGAACTATCCATCGCTGAAAAACAAGTTAGCGCCACTGTTGAATTGCTTGACGAAGGCGCTACGGTACCTTTTATCTCGCGCTACCGCAAAGAGCTAACGGGTACTTTGGACGAGGTACAGGTAGCCGCGATCCGCGACCGCATCCAGCAACTCCGCGATCTTGACAAGCGTCGTGAAGCTATCCTGAAATCGCTGACCGATATGGGTAAGCTTACGCCGGAATTGGAAAAACAGATGAATGAGGCCGAAACCATGGTGGCATTGGAAGATATTTACCTGCCCTATCGCCCTAAAAGAAAAACCCGGGCGACAACGGCCCGCGAAAAAGGCCTGCAGCCTTTAGCCGACCTGCTGATGGAGCAAAAAAGCCGCGACCCGGAAGGCGAGGCAGCAAAATATATCGATGAGGAAAAAGGCGTTAAAAGCATTGAGGAGGCATTGGCCGGTGCGAGGGATATTATTGCGGAGTTTATCAGCGAAAATGCCGGGGTCCGCACCCAAATGCGCAGTCTGTTTATAGAAAAGGGCGTGTTTCAATCAAAAGTGATCGAGGGTAAGGAGCAGGAAGGCATAAAGTATAAAGATTATTTTGACTGGACGGAACCTGTAAAGTCGGCGCCATCGCATCGCATACTGGCCATGCGCCGCGGCGAAAAGGAAGAGATTTTATGGCTCGATTTAAAGCCCGGGGAAGATGAGGCTATTGCCCTGCTCGAAAAGGCTTTTGTTATCGGTAATAACCCCAGTGCCGACCAGGTAAAACAGGCAATTACGGATGGGTACAAACGCCTGCTGAAGCCATCCATGGAAACCGAGGTGCGCCTGTTCACCAAGAAGAAGGCTGATGAAGAGGCCATCCGTGTTTTTGCGGAGAATGCCCGGCAGCTTCTATTAGGCGCACCGCTTGGCCAGAAACGCACCATGGCTATCGATCCCGGCTTTCGTACCGGCTGCAAAGTGGTCTGTTTAGACGAGCAGGGAAAGTTATTGGAGTACACGGCCATTTTCCCGCATACCGGGCCGGGCCAGGCGAAAGAGGCTGAAAAAACTGCTAAATATCTCTTTGAGAAATACAATATTGAAGCCATAGCCATCGGCAACGGAACTGCCGGACGGGAGACAGAAGTGTTTGTGCGTAATTTGAATCTGCCGAACGCGGTCATAGTGATGGTAAACGAAAGCGGGGCATCCATTTATTCAGCATCTGATGTGGCAAGGGAGGAATTTCCGGACAAGGATGTTACCGTCCGCGGTGCCGTATCAATAGGCCGTCGCCTGATGGACCCGCTGGCCGAATTGGTGAAGATCGATCCAAAATCAATCGGCGTGGGGCAATACCAGCATGATGTTGATCAAACCAAGCTGCAAACTTCGCTGGATGATACGGTAATGAGCTGCGTAAATGCAGTCGGCGTCGAACTGAATACCGCATCGAAACAAATACTGGCTTACGTATCAGGCCTTGGCCCGCAGCTGGCGCAAAATATTGTAGAGTATCGCAATCAAAACGGCGCCTTTAAACGCCGCGACCAGCTGAAAAAAGTACCGCGCCTCGGGGACAAAGCGTTTGAACAGGCAGCCGGATTTTTGAGGATACACCACGCCGAAAATCCGCTGGATACCAGCGCCGTGCATCCCGAACGGTATGCACTTGTTGAGCAAATCGCCAAAGATTTAAAATGTTCGATAAAAGAGCTGATGAGCGATGACCGCCTGCGCAAAAGCATACCGCTGATGAAATACACCTCGGAAACCGTGGGCCTACCTACGCTGAACGACATCATGGCCGAACTGGCCAAACCCGGCCGCGACCCGCGCGAACAGTTTGAAGCGTTCAGCTTTACCGAGGGCGTAAATTCAATAAACGACCTTAAAATAGGGATGAGGCTGCCGGGCATAGTAACAAATATTACAAATTTCGGCGCTTTTGTGGATATCGGTGTTCACCAGGATGGGCTGGTGCATTTAAGCCAGATCACCAATCGTTTTATAAAAGATGCCAATGAAGTGCTCAAAGTACATCAAAAAGTGCAGGTAACCGTAACTGAGGTGGATGTTAACCGGAAACGCATTTCGTTATCAATGAAGGAAAATGAGCCCCGGCCCGCTGAAAAGGAAAGACGGGAACAGGTGAATGTGCAGCGGCCCGTTCAAAAACCCGCATTTAAAAAGCCCGAACCGCAGGCAGAAAGTGATCTGCAAATAAAGCTGGCGGCTTTGAAGGATAAATTCAGGTAAATCCGAGGAAGAGACGTCCTGATGGGTCGGGGCGCCTCTGCGAAAATTAAATTAAATGGCGTGGCAGCGGCACAAAATATAGGTAGAAATTATTCCAAAGTTATTTGCCTCCTGATAGTTTCTTCTAATGAGATAAAAGTTTCGGTTCTTTGTATGCCTTTTACGCTTTGTATCTGCTCGTTCAATACCTCGCGTAAATGGGTCGTATCATGGCACACAATTTTTGCAAAAATACTCCAGGCGCCGGTAGTGTAATGCAGCTCTACAATCTCTTTTACGGTTTTCAATTGCTTAACGGCTTCGTTATATTGGGAGCCCTTTTCGAGGAAAATACCCAAAAAAGCGGTGATATCATAGCCCAACTTCTGCGGATCGACCTCTAAACTGGCACCCTTTATTACACCCATTTCTTCCAGCTTTTTCATCCGCACATGGATAGTTCCGCCGGAAACTATCAACTCCTTGGCTATTTCTGTGTATGGAGTGGTCGCGTTTTTCATTAATATCGATAAAATCTGTATGTCGAGATTATCAATTTCTAAATTTTGAGCTTTTCTGTGGGACATAAATTCGAAAAATTTTATTTATTAACAAGATTAATTAAAATCTGATAAAAATACAAATATTCTATTGAAATATTTGCAACAAATGGATTGGTCTGTTAGATTTGTATTAAGCGAATGACATCGTTGAACGTTCTTTTAAATAAAAAAATATTGTTGGGTGGTGAAATTTTAGGCAGACACACCTCCTTGTCCCGGTGGCGGAGAATATGGAAAATCAGCCAACTGGCTGACTAACCACTCTGTGAAGGTTCGAATCCTTCCCCAACAGCTTTGAGTCGAAAGTCTCAAGTCAAAAGTCTTAAGTCAAATGCGACTTCGGACTTTAGACTATGGACTTAAGACTTAAACAGAAATGTAGGATGGTGAAATTTTAGGCAGACACACCTCCTTGTCGCGGTGGCGGAGATTATGGGAAACTCTTAGCAATAAGAATAACCACTCCGTGAAGGTTCGACTCCTTCTCCTACAGCTCTTCTCATAATTTAGGTTTATAATTGGTTTAGCAAAGGCCCCTGCCCATCAGGGGCTTTGCTTATATATAAGGTTTTTATTTGTCAGTATTACAGATAATCATTTAAATAATGAATAATGAATGCCGAATGCTGAATATCGAAGGTAAACTTCATTATTCGAGATTCGGCATTCATTATTCGATATTTCTTTTTCCCAATATAACTAATTCGCGCCAGCCTGGGCTATCACCTCCTTATTCAGCCGCATGTATTCCGCATTATTCTCCCTGGCCGCAATATCGTAACCCTGGCGGGCAGTAACTAAAGCGCCCTTTTTATCTCCCATTTTAAGTTGGATACGGGCCTTCCAATATTTAAAGTTAAAGGTGTTGGGGTTTTTGGCATCCATGATATTCATCCATTCAAGCGCTTTATTCATATCCTTATCATTGTTGTAATAATAAATGGCAGCAAAGTAGTAAGGTTTATTTTCGCCCTGCATCGCTTTGTCAATACCTTCCATTACCTGTTTATCTACATTCGTCGTAAAATGTATCGGCAAATCGGTGTGTTCCCATATAATATGTAATACACCCGAATTGATGTTCATCTCGGCAAATTGCATGGTCAATGTCTCCGTAAGCTGATCCGTTTTTACCGGTTTTATTTTGAACCTGAGTAAGTCGGCCTTTTCATCATACGAATACGCGCCCCATTGCTTAGCGGTTTTATTTAATATGATGGTCCACTCGTTTTCCCCCGGTATGCTGAACAACGCATATTCGCCTGCAGGCACCTTATTGCCTTCGATTGTTAACTCGTCGGTAAACTGAATGGTTGTCGCGTTGTTGGCCCCGGTACGCCACACCAGGTTATACGGTTCTGTTTCGCCAAATATTTTGCGTCCCTTAACGTTTGGCCGTGAGTAGGTGATCGTGATTTTCCCAAGACCGAAATCCTGCGTAATAACCTGCCTGGAACTGGGCTGAGGAACGTGAAATTCTTGAGCCCGCGCCGTCAGCGCGCTAATAAACAGCATGGAAATTGCATAAAACGTAATTTTTTTCATGTTTTTTATTTTTTTAAGAAGTTTCAGATAGTAGAAACCACCCCGGGCGCGGATGTTTTAAAGCACAATATAAAAACAATAAAGTTCATGCGAAAATAAACAGGGAAATACCTTCTTCTATACCTGCGACCAATAAAAAGCCAAAAAAAAAGCCCGGCCATTGACCGGGACCTTTATCGGATGTTTCTTTTAGCTTAAAAAAACTTAAACCCTACGCTCAACGCCCACAAATGCTGGCGCTGCCCGAAGTCGGGATTAACATCATTAAGCCCGCCTTCGTAGCGCAGGTCGGCAGTTATTGCGCCTAAATCAACCCCCGCCCCGGCCTGGTAACCCAGTGTGCTGTTTTTATACTTGCCAAAATCATTGAATGCCGCGTTAAAGTTTTGCGAAAAGCTGTTGTTCTGGCTTAAAATCGAAGTGTAAATCGGCCCTGCCATCACGCGGAAATTTAAGTTTTTAGGCCCAAATTTCAATCCTAATAATACGGGCACATTTAAGTTAGTGAAACGGATATGCGCACTGTAAGCGTTATCATTCGAATCAAAATCGCCGCCTGAACTGCTGAGGTATACTTCGGGCTGCACATAAAAACCGCCGCCCAACCTGGCAAACGCGCCGACCTGGTAACCTGCTACGCTTGAAGATTTCAGATTATCGCTGTTGATAGTTGAATAGTTAACCCCACCTTTTATACCAAGGGAAAATTGTGCATTTGCACTGATGCATACCGCAATCAGTAATGCCGCACTTAATAGATACCTTTTCATTTTTTTCATAATTTAGTTTACGAATCGTATTTACTAATAACAGTAGGTTAACAATAGCCTTGCCAAATTTTTAAGCACGGGCCAATGTATTTTTATATTTTTGCTTAAAATAATTTAAATCATGGCCGAGATCAGCATCTCCAATAAAGATTGGCAGCGCGTAAAAATTAAATTGCAGCGGAAATACAACCACCTTACCGACGAGGAATTACAGTACACAGAAGGCCAGGAAGACAGCCTGATTAACAGATTGATGGAATTAGTGCATCGCGACCGAAAATATGTACTATTTACCTTAAAAAAAGCGTTAGTCAATATCGACACTAACCGGCTGTAAGCGCCGGCATGCGTCGGTTTTTACGCGTAAGCCGCAATTGAAGAATGTAAAAGGGCTTGCAATTTTGGGCAAAGACTAAATAAATAACCGTATTTTTAGTGTTTAAAATAAGTTTTAGATGGATAAGGGAAAAGCATTACTGAAAAAGTATAAGAAGGCGGTGTTGTTGACCGGAATTTTAGTGCTGGCGTTAGGTACCTGGAGCTTTAAGGATGATCTTTTCCAGATAACTAAAAACCTGGATGTGTTTGCTTCTGTATACAAAGAGGTGAATATTAACTATGTTGACGATATCAATTCGGCCAAAATGATAAAAACGGGGGTTGATGCCATGCTGGATGAGCTTGACCCTTATACCGAATTTGTTCCCGAGTCGGAAATTGAAGATTATAAACTGCACTACGTAAGTACCCAGTATGGCGGCATAGGCGCCGGTATATTTGTAAGGAACGGTAAGATATTTGTTTCGGATATATTCGCCGGTTTCCCGGCGCAAAAAGCCGACATACGCCAGGGCGACCAGCTGCTCAAGATAAATGATATCGACCTCGCCGGCAAAAACAATGACCAGGTGGGCCTGCTGCTTAAGGGAGTTAAAGGCGCACCCATAAAATTGCTCATCAGGCGTGATGGTACCGGCCAAACAATGGAAAAAACATTGGTGCGAGACGAGATCAAGCAGCCAAATGTATCGTATTACGGGATGGTTGATGGCAATATGGGCTACATAAAACTGGATAAATTCCTCGAAAACTCCGCCGAAGAAGTAACTAATGCCCTAACGTCTATAAAAAAGAACAATCCAAGCGGGATCATTCTGGATTTACGTTCAAACGGCGGCGGCATTTTGCAGGAAGCCGTAAAAATTGTAAACCTGTTTGTGCCGAAAGATGTGGAGGTAGTGTCGCAGTTAGGAAAAATCAAGGATAAAAACTTTGTTTATAACACTATAGCCACACCGCTTGAACCAAATTTGCCTTTAGTGGTATTGGTAAACAGCCATTCGGCGTCAGCGTCAGAAATTGTTGCAGGCTCCTTGCAGGACCTTGACCGGGCGGTAATTATAGGCCAGCGCAGCTATGGCAAAGGCCTTGTGCAGCAAACTTTTAACCTGCCCTATAACAGCCTGGTAAAAATTACGATAGCCAAATATTACATTCCGTCGGGCCGGTGCATCCAGGAGTTGGATTATACGCACCGTAAAGATGACGGCAGTGTGCTAAAAGTTGCTGATTCGGCTATCCATGAATATAAAACGAAAGATGGCCGCTCGGTATATGACGGCAGCGGGATCTATCCCGACATCTATGTAAAGCAGGAACATTTTGCCAACATTACAGAAACACTGGTTAACAAGCTATTTATATTCGACTACGCCACCCATTATCGCGATACCCATCCTACAATTGATAATGTACGCGCCTTTAGCTTGTCGGACGCGGAATATGCCGATTTTGTAAAATATCTTGGCGATAAAAACTACAGTTACAATACTGGTTCGGAAAAACTACTGGCGGATTTGAAAGTGGCGGCAACCAAGGAAAAACAGTTCAGCGAAATACAAAATGAGTATGACGCTTTAAAGGCAAAGCTGATGGCCAATAAAAAGAATGATCTCCAGCTGCATAAGGAAGAAATAAAACAGGTGCTGGAAAACGAGATCGTTTCGCGTTATTACTTTGAAAAAGGCAGGTACGAAACAAACTTTAAATACGACAAAGACCTTGCTCAGGCGGTAAAAGTAATGCAGGATAAAGAGTTGACAGCCTCGATATTAAAAGGAGAGGGATCATACAAAGTGATCGGTAAACCGGTATTTGCAATGGCAGGGAAAAAAGGTGCAAGAGATACCACGGATAACCAATAGCCGGTCGCAGGTTACCGACGACAGATTTACGAGGTTTGAAAACTTCATAAATCTTAGTTGAAAGCAGGTTTGAATAGAACTGATATTATGGATACAATGCTGATACAAGTTACTAATCAAAAAGCCGTTGGGCTTTTACATGAATTGGAAGAACTGCATTTAATCAAAGTGCTAAAAGAAAATATTTCCACCGATAAGCCTAATTTATCTGATAAGTACAAAGGCATTCTCAACAAAGAACAAGGGGAAAGCCTTAACGAGCATATTAAACAAATGCGCAACGAATGGAACAGTATTTAATTGATACAAATGTAGTATCTGATTATTTTACTGCGTCGTTTTCTTTCGCTGGTATGCATTTTATGGACTCTGCCATTAATGCAACTCCTAATCTTTCTATTATCACTCAAATTGAACTGCTTTGTTGGAACACGGATGCCCAAACAGAGCAGAAAGTTAAAAGCTTTATTAATGATAGCATTGTATTAGACATTACACCCGATGTTATTACCCAATGCATAAACATACGCAAAGGAAAAAGAATAAAAACGCCGGATGCAATTATTGCAGCAACTGCCCTGGCCTACGGTTATATACTCATTACTAATAACGAGAAGGATTTCGTTAATATTTCTAACCTGAAAGTTATTAATCCATATCATCTTTAAGAAATCGTATACTTTTGAAATCTCGATTGTATGAAGAATCAGAGGCTCAAAAACTTCGGCTTGACCAACGATCTCCTTTAGAACTCCACGTGCGCCCTTATTGAAAATACGTTTACCGGTCCGCGATCCTTGTTATAGGCCGGGTTCACAATAAACTGGTAGTCGGGCGTCAAAAAGAATTTATTTTGATAAGCGTTCAGCTTATAATAAAACTCCGCTATCATTTCGAGAGCGTAATTTAACTTGCCATCCCCAATCAAAAAACCGTAGCCGCCTGCAGCGAGGTAATTACGGTGCGCTGCCGATAAACCGTTAATTACAAATGCCAGCCCGGCCTCATCATCTTTCCGTTTCCATTGCGCGCCTTTTACCATGCCTCCGAGGGATAGCGACCGGTCAATTTCGGTAAAAAACCAGGTTTCGGTGCTGCCGTCATTATAGCTGGCTTTGGCAAATACACCGACATCTTTGTTCAGGTACTGGTCTGCATTAATGCCAAACCCATATTTATGGCGGCCATAGTGCTGCGTTGAATCGATATTTGGCGCGCCCGGGTTTTGCGCTATCGCCAGGTTGTAATTGCCAAATTTGCCGTTGTTCAGAAAAGTTAAGAGCCTCAGCGAGCCTTTTTGGCCGCTAAGGGCATAGCGTTTTTCAAACTCAATAGTTTCTGTATTTGCTTTGCCTATTTTAGCATCCCAAACCGATTGATTGGCTTGTGTGGTAACCATAGTGAAAGCGAACTGCAACGACCAGGAAGGCTGCCCCAATTCGGCAGTTGCGCCCATTACATAGCCTCGTGTGTTGGCGGGGTAATCCCAGGCAGCGTTATCCATTAATGCCCAGTTCATAAACTGGCTGCGGGGATCGTGGCTGAAATTGTTGGCGTCAAAAAAATCAGCCATTCCGAACTTACCGATAACAAACGAGAAATATCGCTTGCTTCGTAGTCCGGCCAGTATATCGGCATCGGCGTCAATGGTATCCTTTTCCTTTCCCCATTCAAAATTTTGCTTATAATACAGCCGCGCGATATAAATTTTGTTTTGTACGCCGCCAACCCTGAATGTTTCGCCATTGGGGAAACCGGCTATACCCAATGTTTGGCTCAAGCCTGCCCCGCCTGACAATTCCGGATCAAAATGAACCTCGGCGCCCCTCCATAAGCGGGCCGCGCCAAAAAAAGTAGTAGTAAGGGATGTTTGTGATTCTTCTTTTGGCGACAAACTATTTTGGCCGCTATAAGGCGCATTAAACGAAGGCTTATACTGAGTAATAATTGTTTGCTGGAAATGAAAACTGGTGTGTTCCTGCTTTACCGAATCCTGGGCAAAGGCGCTTTTTGCAGCGATCATTAATAGTATAACAGGGACTAAACAGGTCTTCATCCTAAAATTTTGTGCAAAAATATTACTTCAATGTAAAGGCAATGTTGCGTAAATATGAAGCTCTTGAAATTTAAACAAATCTAATAAATAATTTAGCCTAATCTAAAAAAAATCTAAAACGTATTAAATCGCTCAAGATCTTAAACGAGTAAATAAGAAATTATGTTATTGTTCAATCAGTTCAACCTCTGCAACCGGGCTAAATAGATAAATGCGTTTTGAATTTACTTCGACACACTTATAGCGCTTGCGCAATTTTTCTTCTTTGCGGAAAATACGGCCGTCTTTTAATTTAAACAGCGCCTTTACCGGGAGCTTTTCCACGGTGTGGACCGCTTCCTTAGGCATATCATATTTACGAAGGGAGCGGTATAAAGTCAGATCAGAACAGCTTGAGGCGGCGGGGTTATTGAGATAACTCACAATGGCATGCTTAATATCGGGCGGGAAAACGTTTTTTTCAAAAAAAGGCTGCATCATTTTTTTGAAATTGTTTTTCCATTCGGCGCCATGGGGCTTGGCTTTGTGCTTGTGCTCGTTCCAGGTATGCAGGTGAGCAAACTCATGCACGGCTGTCACCAGGAAAGCATAGGCGTTCAAATCATAGTTTACCGAGATGCGGTGCCCTTTGCCGGAATGCGGCGGCCTGTAATCGCCAAATTTACTGTTGCGGTTGCGCGAAATTTTAAATTCGCATTTAAAGTAGTCGATCCAACGGCCGATGAGCGGGGCGGCATCAGGCGGCAGGTATCTTTCTAAAACTTTTACTTTGTCCAATTTTTACCTCGGAACAAAGATAGGGGTTTGAGGGGAAAGAAGAAAGCCGAAAGCAAAAAGCGGAAAGCAGAAAGGCGAAAGCAAAAAGCAAAAAACAAAAAAAGGAAGGCGAAGAGCGAAAGCCGAAGGCTTAAGGTCAAACAGATGCCCAAAACCGGCCAGCAGACGAAAATCAAGCTTTTTGCTTTCTGCTTTAACCTTTCTGATTTATTTTGATTTATGAAATTATTATATAATATTTGATATAACTATTTGATTTTCAATAAACGTCTTAATCAGTTATATATTAATAACAGTTTTGGTTAATCACAATTATAAAGTTGGAATTCCCGCGTTATGGTTAAGGAGGGGATGCTTTAACACGCCTTCAGATAATTCAATACTTGCCAAACTCATAATTATTAATTAAAACTCAACCTTAAAAAAATGAAAACAACTTCGAAACTCACCCTGTTCGTGTTAGTTGTTGCGGCAGTGGTTGCGGCATCATGTAAAGGAAAACCCGATTCGGGCCAAAGTTCAGCTTCATCTTCGGCCACAGTTGAACCTTCAAAAAAAGCCGGCGGGATAATCGACTCACTAAACATCACAAATGCCGACGAAAAAAAAGTCTGTGCGCTATATGACGAAGCAATATCAGAGTATATAAAGCAAATAAACGCGGTTGTAGCCGATACAGGCAGGTTAAAAGCATTCCAGGATTCTGCCTTTGATAAAAAGTTTGCCGAGGAATCGAAAAAGCTAAAACCCGAAATGGACAATTTAACCAATCGCCTAAGAACCGACCCGGTTGAACTGATGAAGTTTGAAAAGTTTTCGGTGTATGAATCGCAAAGGCTGATACCTGCAAGTGCTGCATTCGAAAAGATTATGATGTCGAAATATAAAATACCGCAATAATTGATCGTAGCGACGCAAAATTTTGCGTCTAAAATAGTTTTCAGGCAGCGCCTTATTTTAAAAGATTGTAGGCGATGAAACTCGCTGCATAAGCCAATACCGTCATGTAAGCGAATTGGATGGCTGGCCATTTCCAGTTTTTTGTTTCGCGGTAAACTACTGCCACCGTGCTGGCGCATTGCATGGCGAAGGCGTAAAACATCATGAGCGAAAAAGCAACGGCCAGCGAAAATACCGGCTGGCCGGTTTCGGGATTTTTAGCCGTCTTCATCTTTTGCTGTACCGATTCCATTTTTTCGGCGCTGCCTTCAACGCTGTAAATGGTTGCCATGGTGCCAACAAAAACTTCGCGGGCGGCAAAAGAAGTGATCAGGGCAATACCGATCTTCCAATCAAAGCCCAGGGGCTTGATCGCAGGTTCAATAGCATGCCCTAACATCCCGGCATATGAATTTTCAAGCTTTTCGGAATTCATCGCCCGGGTAAGTTCTTCGGGCTTTAGATTTTGTTTGTATTGCGGCTGCGCGTATTTCTGTTCAATTTGCCGAAAGCGTTCGCCCGGGCCGTAGGATGCCAAAACCCACAATATTACCGAAATAGCGATAATAACTTTCCCGGCCTGGAAAACAAAAGCTTTCGAGCGCTCGTACATGGAGTATGCCACATTGTTCCACCGCGGCATGCGGTAAACGGGCAATTCCATTATAAAATATCCGCGCTCGCGCCCCTTTATAATGAATTTAAACACAAATGCCACTGTTATAGCTGATATCAAACTGAATATATACATGCCCGTAAGGGCCAGTCCCTGCATGTTAAAGAGCCACCATACGTTGCGATTAGGCACAACCAGGCTGATGAGTAATACGTAAATAGGCAATCGGGCCGAACAGGTTATCAGCGGCGTAACCATAATGGTGATCATGCGGTCTTTCCAGTTCTCAATAGTACGGGTGCTCATGATAGAGGGAACGGCGCAGGCAAACCCACCGATCAACGGAACTACCGACTTCCCGTTAAGGCCAACTTTCCGCATCAGTTTATCCATCATAAAGGTAACCCGCGACATGTAGCCGGTATCTTCGAGTATGGAAATGAATGCAAAAAGAATAGCGATTTGGGGGATAAATACCATTACACCGCTTAAACCGCCCAAAACGCCGTCAACCAGTAAGCCGGTTAAAGGCCCGGCCGGCAAGATGCCATGCAGGTTACTTTGCGCCCACACAAAAAAATCGCCGATAAGCTCCATCGGGTAGGCCGACCAGGAGAAAATAGACTGGAACATGAAAAGCAGTATGGCCAGGAAAATAATAAAGCCGAATATCTTATGGGTAAGCACTTTATCAATTTTGTTGCTTAATGTCTGCTCCTTAGCCGTTTCGGGTATTTTAACGGTATCGTAAAGCAGGTCATTAATAAAATTATAACGGGCAATAGTTTCGGCCGCCTGTGCTTTTTGCGAGTGAAACGAAAACTCATGTTCCAGCTCCTCGATGCGCTCACTTTCGGCGGCAGAGATGAATTTGATGGTTTCGTGCTGGTGCGCCAGTTGCAGGGCGTAATACGGGTTGTCGAGTTTCAGGTCTTTGCTGATCTGGCCTATCAGATCTGGCGCTATCGCCTCAACCTCAATTGATTCTTCCTGCAATGCTATTTTGTTGGCAAAATTTATCGCAGCTCTCAATTTATCAATCCCCTCTACTTTTCTTGCGGAAATAGGTACAACCGGAACACCGAGTTTTTTTGCAAATAGGTCGACATCAATAGATATACCAGCTTTTTTTGCGAGGTCCATCATATTGAGCGCAATAATAACGGGAATTTTTAAATCGGCTACCTGGGTATAAAGCAGCAGGTTACGTTTTAAATTGGTGGCATCTACAATTACAACCACCAGGTCGGGGCTGAGGGGATTGGCCTTGTCGGCCAGGATGGAAAATACAATAGATTCGTCCTGGCTTTTGGGGTACAGGCTGTACGTCCCGGGCAGATCGATGATCTCCGCCGTGCGGCCGTCAGCAAGCTGGCAATAGCCGGTTTTTTTATCGACTGTTACCCCTGGAAAATTTCCTATTTTTTGATTTAAACCGGTTAATGTATTGAAAAGAGTTGATTTACCGGTATTTGGATTTCCTACAAGCGCAACTCTTATATCGGCTTTCAATGGTTAAAACTATTGGAGTATAATAGTCGAAGCTTCGAACTTACGCAGGCTTAGCTGGTAACCCGATACGTTTATCGCAATCGGATCGCCCAATGGTGCAATGCGTGCTACACTGACCTCTTCGCCGGGCAAACATCCCATTTCCATCAATTTCACCGACATTTCCAGGTCGGTAAATTCTTTTACAATTCCAATTGCCCCTTGTTTAAGTTCTGAAAGCGTCATAGTATTAAAATCTTAGCCAAATGTAAAGCTTATTTATATTTAATCCAAATAAGATTTATGATCTGTATCACTTTTTTGTGTGATGGTGGTCATATTTTTAATTTGAAAATTTGATGATTCGGTAATTTGAAAATAGACTGGCTAATTTTCAAATCTTCAAATTAACACATCTTCAAATTATTCATCGTCTTCACTCTTCCAAAAGTAGGGCAACCGCAGCCTTTATGGAATATGCCGCATGATGAAATGCTGACTACCAGGCCCAATAATATTATTACAGCAAACTTATTTTTTAACATAATTCATTCCCGCTATTTTAAATTATCCACCAATTGGCGAATGTCGGTCAGCTTCTTTCTTTCGGACTTCCGGACTTTCCCCACTATTTTCTACCAAAATTAATTGCCTTAACCGTTGTCATTATACTAAAGCCTCCCATTACTGCACCAACTGTGTCAGCAAAAAGATCATCCCAATCGCCCGTGCGCCATATAAAAACGCGGCTTTGCAATAATTCAATGATCCCGCCATATAAAACGGCTATCAAAATAATTATTGTTATCGACTTATACGATATTGCCCCAACAGATTGTTGCTTTATTAAGCCGGTACAATAAAAAACCACCAGGACAAAAAAGAAACCGCAATGTGCCAGCTTATCAAAGCCGGGGAAAAATATCGAAGCCTGGCTTATGTCGCCAAGATCGATTATGCACATGATAAAAATAAACAAGGCCCACAAAATAGCGGGCCCGTAATATTTTAAAACAGTTTTCATCAAACGCCGATCAGCGATTTGTAGGCATCCGCAGATAATAAGCTATCTGCAGCAGATGCATCTTTCAAGGAGACTTTAACCATCCACCCTTCGCCGTAAGGGTCGGAATTAACCAACTCCGGTTGTTTGTCGAGCGCCGGGTTCAGCTCGGTAATGGTGCCTGTAACCGGCATAAACAGGTCCGAAACCGTTTTAACCGCTTCAACGGTACCAAAAACCTGGTCTTTGGCAATTTCTTTTCCCACTGAAGTGATATCTATATAAACGATATCCCCTAATTCCCGTTGGGCAAATTCTGTTATGCCTACGTAAGCATCGTTGCCATCGATTTTTATCCACTCGTGGTCTTTGGTGTACTTTAGTCCTGCCGGAAACTCCATGTTTTTTTGATTTTGATGCGGCAAAAATAGTAAAAGTTTATTTAAAAAGTTTGATCGCCTAATTTAGTTTACACGGTTTCCGTCAACGGATCGTTCCGCTGGAATAATGCTCCAAATAAGGGCGCCTCACATTACGGATTAGCTTCGTTGCCCATCGAAGCTGTCCTGTTTATTTAAAATACCTGGAGGCATTCGATAGATATTTAAATATTCCACGTGCGATACTATTGTTGATGCAGTCAACACAGTCAATATTACGAGCGTAAAAAAAATATTTTCAAACCCGAATAATATTAGCGAAAAACTGCTGTTATTGTATTTGTAACATTTTAGTTACAAAGGAATGACAGAGCCTGCTGACATTGAGAAGAAATGCGAAAATCGGCAGGTTGATCCGGAATCCCTGACATAAATTATTAACGAATTTAAATACCCCTATTATGAAAAGACCGATCGTTATCTTAACGGCGCTTATCGTTGTATTATTTTCCTGTACGCACGATAATATTTCCCCGTCAAATGGAGGCACTGGTAGTGGAAGTGGTGGAAATGGTGGAGGTGGCTCCGGGAATCAGGGTGGCGGAGGTACTCCGCCGCCCAATGATTCTGTTTGTTTCAAAACTGATGTACTGCCTTTATTCCAAACATATTGCGCAAGCACCGGCTGCCATGACGGAACCTCAAGAGGCGAAGATGAAAGTTTTGCCTTAACTAATTACAGTAACATTATGCATGGCATTGTTCCGCGACAGCCAAATCAAAGTGCATACTTTACAATCATCACCGATGGGACCATGCCTCCACGAAATGCACCAAAATTAACGTCGTCGCAAATTGCTACTATTCAAAAATGGATAAGCCAGGGGGCGTTGAATAACACCTGCACAATAACATCAACCTGCGACACTACCAAAACAACTTATTCAAACGGTATTTCGCAAATTTTTGCCACCTATTGCAATGGCTGTCATGGCGTGGCCCCTGGTTCCGGCAATGTTGTTTTGAGCAATTATGCAAGCGCTAAAGCAGCAGGCACATCCTTAAAAGCCACGTTTATAACGGCAATTAACTATAACTCAGCCAACGGCGCCATGAACATGCCGCCCGGAGGGCCGCTTAGCAGTTGCCAGGTTACCCAAATAACCAAATGGATTAACAGCGGCTGTCCGCAATAAAATTAATTAAAACATATGAAACCTATTTTCGGCTTACTGATAGTGGTGGCCTGTTTAACGGGCTGCTACTATGACCATGCTAACCTGGTATACCCCAAAGCAAATTGTGTAATCACAAATGTAACATATAGCTCAACCATCACCAGTATTCTTCGGGCAAACTGTTACGGCTGCCACAGCGGAAATGCATCGGCAGGCGGCGGAATAGCGCTGGATAACTATACTTCGTTAAAAGTATATGTGAGTAACGGCCAGCTTATGAATTCCATCAATCATACCGGTGGCATTGCGGGTATGCCATTAAATGCATCGCAGTTATTGCCCTGCGATATCAGCACTATTCAAGCCTGGGTAAGCAATGGTGCGCCTAACAATTAAATTCTGATACAATGAAAAACACGATCATTTTTATAGCGCTGGCAGGTATAACATTTACCCTGCAGGCCCAAAAGTTATATTCAACTAAGACCGGACAGATTAAGTTTAATGCCAGTACGCCCCTTGAACAGGTAGCGGCGGTAAATAACCAGGTCGACAGTAAAATGATAGACAAAACCGGTCAAATAGTTTTTAGCGCCTTGATTAAAAGTTTTCAATTCGAAAATCAGCTAATGGAAGACCACTTTAATGAAAACTACCTGGAAAGCTCAAAAATACCAAGGGCTGATTTTAAAGGATACATTACCAATGTGTCTTCCGTGAACTTTTCGAAAGACGGCAAATACCCGGTCACGGTGGAAGGCATGCTGACCATACACGGCGTTTCGCAAAAAATAACGGCAAGTGGCTCGATGACGATCACCGGCGGTAAACCGGTTCTTAATGGCGATGTCAAAATTAGGATACAAGACTACGGGATCACGGGTTCGTACATCGGTGAGAAAATAGCCAGCGAAGCCCAAATAACCATTAACTGCAAATACGAATAGCGGGGACAAGCAGGGCTGCTTCGACCGGCTGCTCCGGTTGCGGGGAAAACTTCAGTATAACTGAAGCACCAGCTTGTACGCAAAACTGACTAATCTCATTATAATAACTGACCACTGTCATGATTTCCCGAACGGGGATAGGTCATTTTTGCACCAAAAATAATTCCTTTCCTGACTGATCGAAAAGACCAATAGTTTTTAACTCTGCGATACACCATCCCGGAAAGTAATTATTGACCAAAACCACTTGCCATGACAGAATCGACAATCACATTGGTCGCAACGCGTGTGCTTATGCAGTAAGAGTGCTAATTAGCCAAAACTAAATCAACTACAGTGCGAATAAATAAACATCCAAAGCCATGAAAACTCACAAATTGTACATCATTCTTTTGCTGATATGCTTTCATTTTATCGTGCCTCAAACCCGAGCCCAAAATGTTGACTTATTTAAACTCCAGGATCAGCAGGATAAAAAAGCTGCAAAGGAAAAAACCGAAGTTACAACCTCTATATTTAAAACCACACGTATCGTTAACGGCCAATCTATAGAGAATACCGGCGCCGGCATTTTAGATATCAAGATATCACACAGGTTTGGCCCCTTAAATCAAGGATCCTATAACTTTTTTGGCCTGGACCAGGCTACGATGCGTTTAGGGCTGGATTATGGGGTCAGCAACCGGCTGGAGATTGGTATCGGCCGGAGCACCTACAATAAAGAATTCGACGGCTTTTACAAACTGAGGATACTAAGGCAATCAACCGGCAAAGTTACGATGCCAATATCAATAAGCTTAACCTCAAATGCCGTTTGGCGTACTATAAACTCCGCGCCCACCGCTTATCCTACCAATTACTCGGATCAGTTTAGTTTCGCTAACCAGATGATCCTTGCCAGAAAATTTGGTGATTATTTTTCTTTGCAATTTGTTCCAACTATGGTCCATTACAATATAGTGGCCACAAAGGCAATCCCGAATGACCTTTACTCTGTCGGAACGGGTTTCCGGCTTCGGCTATCGAAGCGCGTAAACCTGACCGGCGAGTATTATTACCAGGTCACTCAATTCCAGGGCACTTACAACTCCTTGTCCCTGGGTTTTGACATAGAAACCGGCGGACACGTTTTCCAGCTTTTCTTTACCAATTCAACAGGAATTAATGAAAGTAGTTTCATTACGCAGACCACCGGGCAATGGGGAAATGGAGGAGTACATTTTGGGTTTAATATATCGAGGGTATTTAAGGTCGTTAAGCATGATCAATAATTTAATTAAAAATGAAAAAGGGAATCATTTCGATAATAGCAGCCATTATTTTTCTTGGGATTTTTGGTGTTTGGTATTACGTTTTTGATTATTCAAAAACACATCACAGAAACGTGGAGAATGAAAACGCGATAGCGGTAACCGCAGTGCAGCTTGTGAAAGACTATCAAACCGATGAGCCTACCGCAAATGAAAGGTATTTGAACAAAGCCTTACAGGTTAAAGGCGAGGTCGTAAAAATGGATAAAGATCAATCAGGCAACACAACTATCACGTTAAAAAGCGGGGATCCGTTTTCAAATGTATTTTGTACTTTAAAACCGAACAATAGCTTTACGATAACCGATTCTGTTATCGTTGTAAAAGGGATATGTTCTGGCTTTTTGAGTGATGTGGTCTTAAACGGCGCTATTGTTGTCAGGCCGGCGCCAGGTTCCAAATAGCAAAATATTTCTTTCTGCTGTTAGAATATTCAACCAAAGGAAAGCAGAAAGCTTTATCTTGCACCAGCAATTCCAATTAGCTGATGAGATCAAAGACTTATTTCCTGGCAGCACTTTTGGTAATTTCGGTTTGCATTAAAGCCGCCGCACAAAAGATTACGCTCGATTATTATTTTAATCATGAAGTTCATAAGACCGCTAACGGAAAAATTGAGCGCTATCACTATACCTGGGAAGACAAAAGCGGCTCAGGCTATTCAATTTTTGGCGGGGCATTTACCCGGGCCGGGGCAAGTTTGGATACCCTGGGGACTGCACCCACACTCAACAATTTAAAAGGCTCTGCTGTATACATAATTGTCGACCCCGATACGAAAAAGGAAAGTCCTGACCCCAAATACATTCAACCGAAAAACATCAAAGAAATCGCGACATGGGTAAAAGGCGGCGGCGTGCTGCTGATGATGGCAAATGACAGTGCAAATGTCGAGCTCCCCAATTTTAACACGCTGGCAGCCGTATTCGGCATGCATTTTAATAATGACCTGCAAAACCACGTGACCGATGATAGGCATTTTGACGATGGTGCCGTAATTACGAAGGGTAATCCAATCTTTAAAACGGCCCGCAAAATTTTCATGAAGGATGTTTGCTCCATAGGCATAAAACATCCTGCAAAAGCTGCATTAAAAAATAGTGCCGGTGCTGTTATTATTGCCACAGCCAAATATGGTAAAGGGACTGTTTTCGCTGTGGGCGATCCCTGGTTTTATAACGAGTATACCAATGGCCGCTTACCTGCCGGTTTTGAAAATGATAAAGCGGCTAACGATGTTGTTGCATGGTTATTGAAACAAATACCATCAAAAGCCAGGTAGCTTATCTATGCTTCAGCATAGCAGCGGCGGCCTTATCCAGGAACCACTGTATTTCGCCGACGATCGGTTCTATCAGCTGGGCAGGGTACTCCTCAATATCTTCGTCGTCTTCAATTACATGATGTACCGCTACGGCTTTCGCTTCGCCATAAACTAAAAAGGCGATGTGCCGGGCTTCATTAATCAGGGGAGCGTTTAGTGTGATGCGATAGACTTGTTGATCGGGCAAAAAAACTTCTTTCACGCCGGGTGTCCTGTCGTGCAAAACCGGTGTAAAAGGAAACAGCGAGGCGGTGTGCGAATTATCGCCCAGGCCCAGCAAAATCAAATCGAAACTTAATTCCTCATCGTCAAAAAAAGCTTCTATCTCTTCCTGGTATTTTTCTGCGGCTTCTCTCGGAGAAAGTGTTGTATCAACCGGGAAAATGTTCGACGGACTGATGTACAGCGGATCAAACAAGGCCCTTTTAACCATCAGGTAATTGCTGTCTTTATTTGTTTGCGGTACATACCGTTCGTCCCCAAAAAAGAAGTAAACTTTTTCCCAGTTAACTTTATCATGGTATGAAGATGCCAGCAGCTCATATAATTTTTTTGGAGAATTGCCGCCTGAAAGCGCAACAGAAAACTTGCCACGAGCGACAATGGACTCGTTTGCTATTTTAACAAAGTGTTCCGCCAGGGCGGCTAGCACTTCGTTCTCATTATTGAAGATGTTTAGTTCCATTGTAATAATTGTTGGAAAGTTGCAATGTTGAAAGGTTGTAATGTTATTTAGTTACTGTTTTTCCTTCGAACGTCCATCCCCATTACAATAGGAGAGACTTTTCGGACTAAAAAAACTAATCGCTAATCTCCAACCGCTAACCACTATTTCTTGCTTATCGGCAACGTGAACCAGTTGAACCCATCGCGGGCGATGAGCGCTTCTGCAGATTCAGGGCCCCAGGAATCAGCTGAATAATTCGGGAAATTCAGGCTCTTTTTCGCCTGCCATGTATTCAGTATCGGCATGATCAATTCCCAGGCGGCTTCCACCTGGTCGCCGCGCATAAATAATGTTTGGTCGCCCAGCATGGTATCCAAAATCAGCGTTTCATAAGCTTCGGGGGCCTGGGTTGAGTACGTGCCTTTGTAGTCAAACACCATGTCCACCGTATTCAGCACCATGTCAAGCCCGGGGCGCTTGGCCTGTACTTGCAGGCGGATGCTCATTTCGGGCTGAATACTTATTATCAGGCGGTTCTGTGTCCAGCTTTCCGCAGCCTCGGTAGGAAAAATCAAATGGGGCACATCCTTAAACTGGATGGTGATTACCGATGATGACTGGTGCATGCGTTTCCCGGTACGAAGATAAAAGGGCACGTCCTGCCAGCGCCAGTTATCTACAAAAAACTTGGCTGCGGCAAAAGTCTCCGTATTTGAATCGGGATCAACTTTTGGCTCCTCGCGGTAGCCGGGCACCTCCTTGCCCTGCATCCAGCCGCTGGCGTATTGCCCCCGTACTGCCGACATTCGTACAGCATCCGGTGTAAACCGGCGCATAGCCTTTAATACATCCACTTTGCGGTTACGCACCTCGTCGGCATTGAAGCTAACCGGCGGCTCCATGGCTATATGGCAAAGCAGTTGAAGCAAGTGGTTTTGCACCATATCGCGCAAGGCGCCGGCGCCATCATAATAATCCCCGCGCTCTTCAACACCTAGTTGCTCGGTAACCGATATTTGTACATGCTCAATATAATTTCGGTTCCACAGCGGTTCCATAATAGAGTTAGCAAAACGGAAGGCCATTATATTCTGTACGGTTTCCTTGCCCAGATAATGATCGATGCGGTATATCTGGCATTCGTTAAAAATGCGCGAAAGCAGTTTGTTCAACTCTTTTGCGGTTTCCAGGTCATGGCCAAACGGCTTTTCGATAACTATCCTCACCCGGTCAGGGTCTTCGGCCAGTTTGGCTTTTGATATGTTTGAGGCGATGATCGGGAAAAAGTTAGGCGATACCGCCAGGTAATAGATCACATTAGGCTTCACCTTCCATTCGACATGATACTTTTCCACCAACTTCCCAAATTCCTTATAGGTTTCAGAATCATTTATGTCAGACACCTGGTAATAGATATTTTTCGAAAACTCGTCCCATTTGGCCTTTGCCGCTTTGCCGCTGCGCGAGAACTGGTTAATATCATTCAATAAATTATCCCGGAACTGGTCGTCCGAAAGCTTGGTACGGCCAGTACCAATTATAGAAAACTTTGCCGGAAGCCAGCCGTCTAAAAATAAATTATAGAGGGCCGGGGCAATTTTGCGCGAGGTTAAGTCGCCGGTACCGCCAAAAATTATAAAAATGGTGGGGTCTGTTTTTATTTTTGAATTCATGGTATGTTTTTCTTTCGGCTGGTTATTGGGATAAATTTAAATTTAGTCGGTTGCTAATTTTTGAACTATTTCGTCAAGGATTGGTTTCGCCTAGAATGGTGGGGTGGGATCAAAATAATTGATTTTGTTATTTTTGACTACTAACAGTCTTTTAGGAAAAGCTAATGAATCATTCAACGAGGTGTCCAATATTTCTAGATTGTCGAATTTACTAAAATGTTTTTTTAGCATTATTAACCCCTGTTCAAAATTATATTTTACACTTTCGGGGTCTATAAAATGGCCTTTCAGGGCTGTTCTTAAACTTACTCTTTCAGTTGATGTTTCTATATCTGGTAGCAACATGTAGATCAAGTTTATTGTAAAACCCTTGTTTTTGAAGAATTGAGCTCTATTTATTAAAAAGTCGTCTCTCAGGTTAGTTTCAACTGTTAAATCTTTTTCGCCTTCAATAGCATTTTCTTCCACTTCCCAATACGCTGAATCAATCATCATTTCTATGCTTTCGGCGGGAACATCCGGATATTGCTTTGCTCTAATCGTTTTCACCTTATCTGCATCAAAAAGTAATGCGTCCGAAGAAGACAAAATAGTTGAGTAAGTACTTTTGCCAGCGCCGTTTGGTCCTGCAATTATGGTAAAATCGGGCACTTAAAAGACCTTTAAAACCGTATATTTACCAGCCTGATTGCCTAACTTTATTAGTTCCTTATGACCATCTTTGAATTCACGTATAAACATATCGGGCGTAACACACAATTCATTCCTATAGGAAAACCATGCGCCATTGTCCAACGCCGTTTGTTTAGCCTTTAAAGCAACTGGCTTTACAAGCGCTTCAAACTCGGTATTGTCCATATCAATAATGGATTTTTTTGCTGTTAACGTTGCCATATCACAAATATAAATATATTAAACGATGTGTTTCTTAATTCGCCTTCAGCTTTTCTCCACCCATTGCGTATGGAAAACGCCCTCCTTGCCAACTAACTCGTATGTGTGTGCGCCAAAGTAATCGCGCTGCGCCTGGGTAAGGTTGGATGGCATCCTTTTACTGCGGAAAGTATCAAAATAGCTTAATGAAGCAGCATAGGCTGGCGTGGCAATTCCGGCGGACATGGTTGCTGCTAAAACGGCCCTTGCGCCGGGTACCGCCTCTTTAACAAGGTTGTGCACGTGCTTATCCAAAAGCAAATGCGCCAGCTTTGCATCTTTTTGGTATGCGCTGAAAATATCGTTCAAAAACTCCGACCGTATAATGCAGCCGCCGCGCCATATTTTGGCTATTTCGCCAAGCTTTAGGTCGTACTTGTACTCTTCCGAAGCCCTTGCCAGCAGGTGCATCCCCTGCGCATAGCTGATGATCATACTGAAATAAAATGCCTGCTCCAATGCCTCTAAAAAGTCATCCTCATCAACATCCAGCTTATGGGGTTTACCATACAAATCAGCAGCCTGTTCCCTTAATTGTTTGTATTTTGAGAGATCGCGCATGGATACCGCGGTATCGATGGTTGGGATCGGGGCCTGCAGGTCCATGGCCACCTGCGATGTCCACTTGCCGGTCCCTTTGGCTTTGGCTTCGTCTTTTATGTCGTCCAGCAGCAAATGATCGCTGCCTGGTTCTTTGTAGGCAAAAATATCTTTTGTGATATCTAATAAAAACGATTGCAGCCTGCCCTTGTTCCATTTGGTAAATACCTTGCGGATATCTTTATTGCTCATTTTTAATCCCTTTTTCAGGATCTCATAGGTTTCTGCGATCAGCTGCATCAGGCCGTATTCGATGCCGTTATGCACCATTTTAACAAAATGCCCCGACGCGCCGGGCCCGATGTAAGTAACGCAGGGAGCCCCGTCAACCTTAGCTGCGATGGACTCGAGGATAGGCTTCATCACATTATAGGCCTCCTTATCGCCGCCCGGCATCATGCTCGGGCCGTTTCGCGCGCCCTCTTCACCGCCTGATATACCCATGCCAAAAAAGTGGAAACCTTTGGCTTCCAGTTCATCAACCCGGCGGTTAGTATCGGTAAAATGCGAATTGCCGCCATCTATGAGTATATCGCCTTGCTCCAATAAGGGCAGTAGTTCAGCAATTACATTATCAACAATTTTACCTGCGGGCACCAGCATCATAATGGCGCGTGGTGTTTTAAGGCTGGCGACAAACTTTTTTACATCACTGAAACCCTTAAGGTTATGGAATGTACTTTCTTTCTCAAGCAGTTTGCCTTTGGCCGCATCGGTATCGTAGCCTGCGCCTTTTACGCCATGGTCGCCCATGTTTAGCAGCAGGTTGCGGCCCATAGTTCCAAGGCCTATCATACCGAAATCATATTTTTCAGGGGTAGCGCTCATTTTAGTTTTGGTTGGTTTTCTTTTTTTAATTCTTCCAATATTTTCTTCGTGGATTCAAAATCCGTGTGGTGAAAGCAGCGGATACCTAATTTTTTTGCCGCATTTACAAACATTACCCTGTCGTCGAAATATACACACTGGCTTGGCTGCGCCAGTGCAACACCCATAGCCAGGTAAAATATGCCGGGATCGGGTTTACGCATTTTTACTTCACAGGAGGATATAAAAGCATCGAAGCATTCGTGCAGTTTGAATTTCTTTACCCGGTAATCGTTCAGTTCTTTGCCCTCGTTATTGATGGAGATAATGCGGAAGCCGCAATCCTGTTTCCATTTCTTAAGCCATTGCAGCATATTGGGAAGCTCAACGCTTTGCCTATAAATAAACTCTTTGAAGTCTTCACGCGCAAAGTCCCGGGGATGATTAAATACTACCGTATCCAGGTATTCGTCAAGGCTGATGCTGCCAATTTCGTATACGTTAAAGATGAAATTGTGCAACGCATTAACCTCCTCATAGTCGAGGCCAAATTTCTCGGATGCTTCCTTCCTCGATTCATGTCCCCAGCCGTTGCTAAGCAATACGCCTCCGATATCAAAAAACAATATTTTTACCGAAGTAGCTTCCAATTTGCTTACACTTTACTTTTCTGATCTTCGATGGCCTGCAGCAGCTTTTCAAATGGCTTATTGAACTTTTCGATGCCCTCATCTTCCAATTGCTGGGTAATCTTATCAATATCGATGCCGCCTTTTTTCAGCCTTTCCAAAGTTTCTGTTGCCTTATCCAGGCCCTCTGCCAGCGTGTTGGCTGCGATACCGTGATCGCGGAATGCTTCGATGGTTTCCAAAGGAACTGTGTCAACTGTATCAGGACCTATCAAAGCCTCAACATATTTAGTGTCCTTGAAAGTGGGGTTTTTGCTGCTGGTGCTTGCCCATAATAAGCGCTGCACTTTAGCACCTTTAGCAGCTAATGCTTCCCAGCGCGGGCCGCTGAATATCCTTTTATAAATTTCGTAAGCTTTTTTTGCTGATGCGATGGCAACTTCACCTTTGAGGTCGCCCAGTCCCTTTTCGTCAAGCATCGGGTCGACCAGTACATCAATCCGGCTTAAAAAGAAACTGGCTACCGATGAAATATGGGCTATATTATGTCCGGCGGCTAAATGATCTTCTAAGCCTGAAAGATAAGCTTCTGCTACTTCCTCATACCTTGGTAAGCCGAATAACAGGGTAACGTTTATATTGATCCCTTTTGCAATCGACTTTCTTATAGCTTCAATACCAGGTTTTGTCCCGGGGATCTTTATCATTACATTTTTGCGGTCAACTGCTTTCCAAAGCTGCTCAGCCTGTTTAATTGTTCCCTCGGTATCAAGCGCCAAAAAAGGCGATACTTCAAGGCTTACAAATCCATCTGCGCCGCCGGCTTCATCAAAAACACCCTTAAACACATCGGTAGCATTTTTAATGTCGGTAATGGCCAGGCCAAAAAATATTTCCTCGTTGGTTTTGTCGCTTTCCGATAGCGTGCGTATTTCATCATCATAATCGTCGCTGCCGGTAATGGCTTTTTCAAAAATAGCCGGGTTCGAAGTAACGCCGCAAACGCCGTCTTCATCAATAAGTTTCTTTAATTTCCCCGAGGCGATAATATCGCGATCAATAAAATCCAGCCAGATACTTTGACCCAGGCTGTGTATTTGTTTTACCCTATTTGTTTCCATGATATTTTTATTTGATGATTTGAAAATGTGATGATTTGAAAATGAATAAGACAATGAAATAATTTTCAAATTATCAAATCAACACATTTTCAAATTTATTATTTCTCTAATTTCTTTACTTTACCTAATCTCCGCACGTGTCTTTCTGCCCCTGTAAATTGCGCATTTAAAAACGCCATGATATATTCCTCGGCCGCCATGTTGCCGGTAACCCTGCCCCCTAAACATATAACGTTTAAATCGTCATCCTCTACACCCTGGTGGGCCGAAAAATGATCGTTGATCAATGCCGCCCTTACGCCATGCACTTTATTGGCTGCAACCGAAGCCCCAACGCCGCTGCCGCAAATGGCTACGCCGCGTTCAACCTCACCGCCGGCAACTGCTTCTGCAAGCGGGATCACAAAATCAGGATAATCATCTGCATTATCCAGCTTGTAAGCGCCAAAATCAACCACCTCATGGCCCAGTTTTGCCAGGAACGAGTGAATGATCTCTTTTAACCTGAATCCACCGTGATCGGCTGCTAATCCTATTTTCATGCCCAGCCCCCCAACCCCCTGAAGGGGGAGTTTTTGATTTATTATTTATTTTATTCACCCACAGTTCAAAATACCCTTCAAAAGTTCCCCCTTTAGGGGGTTAGGGGGCCTGTGTTATAACGCCTTCGCCTTCTTCACAACATTATCCACCGTAAACCCAAAATGTTTATAAAGATCCTCCGCCGGGGCCGATTCACCAAAAGTGGTCATGCCTAATATATCGCCTTCATCGGTCACATATTTATGCCAGCCAAGCGGCGATGCCATTTCCACGGCCAGGCGCTTCCGATGGGCTTTGGGGAATACTTTTTCTTTATAAGCAGCATCCTGTTTTTCAAACAGTTCCCAACTCGGCATGCTCACCACGCGGGTTGAGATGCCTTCTTCTTCCAGTTTGGTTTGCGCCTGCAGTACTAATGACACTTCCGAACCGGTAGCTATTAAAATTATATCCGGCTTTTTGCTTGCTTCGGATAATATATAAGCGCCTTTTTCGAGGCCGGTGGCCTTCGCATATTTATCCTGGTCGATAATGGGCAGGCCTTGCCGTGTAAATACCAGCGCAACGGGGCCATCCTTGTGTTCCAGTGCCATGCGCCACGCCTGCGAAGTTTCATTTGCATCTGCCGGGCGGATAACCATCATATTTGGTATCGACCGCAGCGAAATTAACTGTTCGATGGGCTGGTGGGTGGTGCCATCTTCGCCAAGGCCAATACTGTCGTGTGTATAAACATAGATAGGCCGTATTTTCATAATGGCCGCCAGGCGGATCGGCGGGCGCATATATTCTGAAAATATCAGGAAGGTAGCGCCATATGGAATAACTCCTTTTGTTAAAGCCATGCCATTGAGGATAGATCCCATGGAATGCTCGCGGATGCCAAAATGGAAGTTTCGGCCATAGCGTTTTTCAGACGTAAATGAGTCAAACTCTTTCAGCGTTGTATCGGTCGACGGCGACAGGTCGGCTGATCCACCGATAAGGGCAGGTAAACTTGCTGCGATTGCATTCAGCACTTTGCCCGATGCCTGGCGCGTTGCCATTTTCGGGTCAGATGCCATGAACACAGGTAATTTATCGGCCCATCCTTTTGGCAGGTCGCCCTTACTAAATAGTTCATATTCTGCGGCCAGCTCAGGAAATTTTTCCTTGTACTGCTTATATAAATCGTCCCATTTCTTTTCCAGCTCCCCGCCTTTTTCCCCTTTTGAACGATAGTATGTTAATACCTCATCAGGCACAACGAACGATTTATCAGGATCGAAACCAAAAAATTCCTTCACAAGCTTTACTTCATCAGCCCCAAGGGGCGAGCCGTGGGCTCCGGCGGTGTTTACTTTGTTCGGGCTGCCATAGGCAATTTCCGTCCTCACTTTTATCAGCGATGGTTTTTGTACTTCTAATTTTGCATTAAGCACCGCTCGGGCAATCGCTTCAATATCGTTGCCGCCTTCAACTACCTGTACATGCCAGCCATAGGCTTCAAAACGCTTGGCCACATCTTCGTTAAATGTAATATCGGTGTCGCCTTCTATCGAAATATGGTTATCGTCATACAAATAAATAATATTGCCCAACTCCAGGTGGCCTGCCATGGATGCGGCTTCGGAGGTTACACCCTCCATCATGTCACCATCGCTGCAAATGGCATATATCTTATAATTGAATAAATCAAAACCGGGTTTGTTGTACCGGGCAGCCAAATGTTTTTGTGCGATAGCAAATCCAACGCCATTTGCAAAGCCCTGGCCCAGCGGGCCGGTAGTTACGTCAATACCTGGGCATAAACCATACTCGGGGTGGCCTGCAGTCTTGCTGTTCAACTGGCGAAAATTTTTGATATCATCCAGGGAAAGGTCATATCCTGTCAGGTACAGAAAACTATATTGCAGCATACAGGCGTGCCCGGCTGATAAAATAAACCTGTCGCGATTTGGCCATTGAGGGTTCTTCGGATTATACTCCATAAACCGTGTCCAAAGCACATGCCCCATCGGCGCAAGCGCCATCGGCGTGCCGGGGTGGCCTGAATTTGCTTTTTGGACGGCATCCGCCGATAGTATCCGTACTGTATTTATTCCTAAAGTTTCTATGTCTTCTGTAGTAGCTTTCATTTTGGTGTTTGTCGTGATTTTTTATTGAGTTAATACTGGTTTATCTTCGTTTACCTTGTCCAGTATCCATAGCCGTGATCCGCCTTTTATGCCATCGGCGTTTGAAACAATTTTCATGTTTTTATCCAGTTTAAAGGTAAGTTTATCCGAGTTGCCCCCGCCTATATATAAGTAATCGTAATTAAATACGGTTTTTAAAACTTTAAAAACCTTTTTCATCCGCCTGTTCCATTTTTTCAGGCCCTCTTTTTCCAACGCGCACTCGCCGATATATTTGTCATATGATTTTGACTTACCAAAAGGCTGGTGCGAAAATTCGAGGTGCGGCAGTAAACTGCCATCCTTTAATAAAGCTGTGCCAAAACCGGTACCCAGGGTAATTACCAGTTCAAGGCCCTTTCCCTTAACCACGCCCAGCCCCTGCATGTCCGCATCGTTCACCACCCTGGCCGGTTTGCCTAATACTTCTTTCAGCGCTTTGGCAAAATCAAAGTCTTTCCAGGCATTATTGTCAAGGTTTGGCGCCGTTTTAACCACGCCATCCTTTACGAAACCGGGGAAGCCTACGGATATCCTGTCAAAATCGGGGAAATCTTTCACAAGGTTTTTTATGGTCTTCAGCACATTTTCGGGGTTTGCCGGGATCGGTGTCGGTAATTTTTCGTAGTCCTTTTGCAATTCGCCTTTTTCGTTTAGGATAGTGCCCTTAATGTTTGAACCTCCAATGTCGATCGAGAGGATTTTTAATTCAGCGGGGGATGTTTTCATTAAATTGGTTTATTCGTTGGTTAGTTTTTGTAAAAGTATTCATAAACCCACATTTATTCGGCAGCAGGGGAACATAAATTGATAAATAAACGGTTACCGGTCCGGCCGTGCAAATATCACAATTTAATGGTAATTTGTTGTTAATAATAAGCGGTATTGTACAGGGCAAATAAACAATATAAGAACAACATTACGTGCAATATATTTGTTTTTTTTCATTCGGTTTTGCGGCATTTTACATATAAGTTGCAAAACTGCGCTTATAAATTAAAAATGGCGGGCACTCTTCCCAAATATTTATCCTGCGTGGTTTAACATTTCCCGGTTTTCTTTGTCTTATGTAAAATTTTGTATTGTATAATTTATTAAATCAGCCAATAATGTTATTTAGCGCCATGAAGAAATTTGCCCTCACCTTAATAAATATCACCATTGTGTTTGCGGGTTTTGCTATGGCCCAAAGTACAGTAACAAAATCGTCCGTCACCTTCCAGGTACGAAACCTGGGTATCAGCGTCACGGGAAATGTATCCGGCTTAAAGGCGGATATTCAGTTTAATCCGGGCAATTTGGCAATTGCTTCAATTGACGCATCGGTTGATGCAAACACCATCAGCACCGACAATTCGAGCCGCGATGAGCATCTAAAGGAAGCCGAGTTTTTTGATCCGGCCCACTATCCCAGGATCATCATGAAATCTGTGTCGTTTAAGCACAGAAGCGGCAGCAACTTTACCGGCTTTTTTAATCTCACCATAAAAAACAAAACCAAACTGGTAGAAGTACCTTTTGTATTCATGCAAAAAGGCAGCGCCATGACTTTTAAAGGCAGCTTTAAAATAAACCGCCTTGACTTTGGCGTTGGCGACAGCAGTCTTGTCCTTTCAAATGAAGTAACCGTTAATATCGAGGCTGAAATAAGAGATTAACCGGATTTGATCGAATCGCAAAGATTTACAAAGGCAGAATGGTAAAATCTAAATAGCCCCTGATCAAAGCTTTTAGCGGGAAGTTTATTATATTTAGAAAATAAACCCGCCGCAATGAAATTTCCATCAATAAATAACCTTGCCGACAGCGCAGTACAAACGCTCCGGAGGTTCCCTCTTGAAGCCTTCTTTGCCCTCGCGGGCACTATTGCCGCCACCATTTACATCAACAGCAACGAGGAGCTGCCCTACTCATTTTTTACAAAAATGATGATGACGGCTAATCTTGGCCTGCTGCTTAGCCTGGCAACAACTTTATATACTGAAAACAAGCATATAAAACGGCACATATTGGTAAGGCTGGCTGCCGCACTTTTAGGTTGCTGCTTGTTTTTCGTTTTTAATCACCAGTTGCACACTGCAGATTATACACGATTTTTTTTATTCAGCCTTGCTTTTCACCTGCTGGTTTCGTTTGCCGCTTTTACCGGCAAAGGCCGTCTCAAGGGCTTTTGGCAATTTAACAAAACGCTTTTTTTGAGGTTTTTAGCCAGCGTATTGTTCAGCGCAGTATTATATATCGGGCTTGCGGCGGCTATAGGCGCAAGCAATTTTCTGTTTAACCTGCATATTGAAGGCAAGGTTTTTGGCATTCTCTTCTGCTGGATCGCCGGTATTTTTAACACCGTATTCTTCCTTGCCGGCATTCCTGCCGGGATTGCCGGACTTGATGATGACGACACCTATCCAAAGGGCTTAAAGATATTTACGCAATACGTGCTTATCCCGCTCGCATCAGTATATGTGGTGATACTGCTGGCTTACGAAATTAAGATACTAATTCAATGGAACCTGCCTAAAGGCGCCGTCTCCATGCTTATTTTAGGCTATGCCGTTTTTGGGATGCTCTCTATACTCTTGATCTATCCGCTGCGCGAGCAGGAGGGAAACAGGTGGATAAAAACCTATGCACGAAGCTTTTATTTTTTACTGGTGCCGCTGCTGGTACTGTTGTTTTTAGCAATCGCATCGCGGGTTTTGCCTTATGGCATTACCCCTTCGCGCTACCTGTTAATAGCGCTTGCCGTATGGCTGGCCTTTGTGACCTTTTATTTTTTGCTGTCGCGCAAGCAAAATATTAAGATCATCCCCATTTCATTGTGCATGTTTGCACTTTTTTCAGCCTACGGGCCGCAGGGGGCCTTTTCAGTATCCAAATATTCTCAGCGCAGAATATTAACCGGGATTTTTAAAAAATACGGCGCGCTGAAAGATGGAAAATTGTCGTCGTTAAAAAATATTAAAGTTACTGAGAGGGACGGCCAGGATGCCCTCGAAAGAGTTCGCTATTTTGTTTTTGACAATGGCCTGGCGGGATTACAGCCATGCCTGGGCAGGAACATTTATAAAGTGATCGATTCAATAGGTAAAATAAACAATAAGGCTTCGGCCGGTGAAAGCCCGCTGATTGCCCGCCGCGACGAATACACAGTGAAATACGATGAAATGGAATGGATGAAAAACTACCTCGGCCTGACGCGGTTCGAAAGAGACGGCGCCGGCGCCGATGTGTCCAGTTACTTTTTCAGTACAAAAAACAGCCAGCTGCAAACAATCACTGGTTATGATTACCTGCTTAATTTTGGTGATAGCTATTATATAGCTGAGGGTGATTCTACCATAAAAGAGGGCAACGTAATTATAAGGCAGCAAACCCCTTCCAACCATGTGTACACCTTATTGCTTAATAATGAAAAGGTTTCTTTTGATGTTAAAACATTAACGGACAGCTTGCTTAATGCAAAAAATAAGCCGGGAGTTTATAAACAAACCGCCTATGAAGGCGAAAGCTATACCGTACCCAAACAGATGCTGAGCATCACCAGGCAAACGCAGCACTTTAAGGTGACGTTGCAACTGGGCGATTTAAGGTTTACAAAATCGAGCGATAACATTACTGATATACACGCTGTTAGCGGTTATTACCTGATTGCCGCGCTGCGATAAGATAGATAAAGGCATTTTCTGTCAAAAAGCGGGGTAATATTTTTTAACTTACGCCATCCTTAGAAAACGCATATATGAGTGATACGGCCATCATCCAAATCCGCAATTTATCCAAATCGTACGGGTCAAAACTGGTTTTAAAGCATCTTTCACTTGATGTTTTCCCGGGGCAGGTGATCGGCTATATCGGGCCGAACGGTGCCGGAAAATCAACTACCGTCAAAATATTAACCGGCCTTATCCCCGATTTTGAAGGCGAGGTACTGGTAAATGGCATTAGCATGGCCCATGACCCCCAGGAGATAAAAAAACTGATCGGCTACGTGCCCGAAAATGCCGAAATATATGATGTACTCACGCCGATGGAATATCTGGAATTTATCGGCAAATTATACGGCATGGAGGAGGCTGCCTTGCGCGACAGGGCAAAAAAACTGCTGACGGCATTCGGGCTATTCATGAACGCTGACGACCGGATGGATACCTTCTCCAAAGGGATGAAACAAAAGGTACTGCTGATAGCCGGCATCATCCATAACCCTAAGATCATTATTTTGGATGAGCCTTTATCCGGGCTTGATGCTAATGCGGTGATCATGATAAAAGAACTGATCATGCGCCTGTCGCAGGAAGGTAAAACTATTTTCTATTGCTCGCACATGATGGATGTGGTTGAAAAAGTAGCCCACCGCATTTTGCTGATCAACAAAGGCGAAATAATTGCCGACGGTACTTTCGAGTCGTTAAAGCAAAACCATAGCGATACGCTGGAAAAAATATTTTCAAAACTAACCGGGCGCGGCGACTCGGCAACCGAAACCGATGCCATTATCAATGCCTTTGACTAGCTGCTATGGATAAGATATTTTTGAGATTTGTGACCTGGCTTAGCCCTGTTTTGGAAAAAACAGGGGTCGACACCACGCAGCTTTACGAAATATTGAAAGTAAAGCTGTTGATGGATAACCGCCGCCCCAATGCCATGTTTGCCGCACGGCGCGCCGTGAAGAATGATGGCAGCGTAAAAAATCCCTGGATCATTACTTTTTCTACGATGCTGATAGGCCTATTTATGAGCCTGGTATTGTTTTTAAATACGGGGCCCTATCTTGCCCAAACCTTGTATTTCAGCATTTTTATGGTGATGATGGCGCTTACCCTGATCTCCGATTTCACCACCGTGCTGATAGATGTGCGTGACCAATTTATATTAATGCCCCGCCCTGTAAACGACCGTACCATAGCGGTTTCGCGCATCCTCCATATCACTATTTATGTTTTGCGGCTGGCTTTGCTGCAGGGCTTGTCGGGCATGGTGATGATAGGCTTTATTGATGGCATACTGGCGGTGCCGCTATTTTTTGTGCAGGTGCTCGAAGCCACTTTTTTAAGCATTTTTATGGTGAACATTATCTACCTGGTGCTGATGAAATTTGTAAGCCCGCAAAAGTTTAAAGATATCATCAGCTATTTCCAGGTAGGTTTTTCGATATTGATATTTGCCACCTATTATTTGCTGCCCAAACTGATCAATATTTCGGCACTTGAAAACATCAGCCTGCTTAGCCATTGGTGGGCTTTTACTTTACCCCCGGTGTGGATCACAGCCTTAAACGAATTGCTGATGCATCCCGGCCGCTCGGGCCTGGTTACGGGTATACTCGCGGTAGCTGGTTTCACCGTTCCTTTAATAGGTCTGTGGTTCGTGGCGAAGGTCCTTGCCCCGGGCTTCAACCGCCGGCTGGCGATCATTTCGACTTCCGAAGGCAACAGTGATTCGGCCCTCAACACAAAAAAGGCAGGCAGGTTCAGTGTTATTAATAGCTTATCGCGCATACTGGCTCCCGACCCGGTTGAAAATGCCGGTTTTAAGATCACCTGGAAACTGGCGGCGCGCACGCGTGAGTTCAAAATGAAGGTTTACCCTGCCTTTGCCTACGTGCCTATTTACTTTGTATATTTTGCCTTGAACAGTAAAGGAGAGAACGTTTCGGATCGTTTTAGCAGGATGCAAAGCGGGCATACCTATATTTTTCTGATGTACATGTGCTCATTTATTTTATCAGCCATTTTGATGAATATCTCCATGTCGTCAAAATATAAGTCGGCCTGGGTTTATTACGCTATGCCCATTAAGGAGCCAGGTAAAATATTGTCGGGTATGTACAAAGCAGTTCTAACGCTTTATTTTTTGCCGTTTTGCCTGGCTATGGGCGCTGTAATTGTGTCCGTTTGGGGCCCCGGAACTATTAACGACATTATCCTGGCTTTTTTGGTGAGCACGATCTACGGTATGTTAATAGCACTTTTTATGGTAAAAGGACTGCCCTTTTCAAGGCCGGTTGTCGCTAAGCAGGGCGGCGGCCGGATAATAACTTCGCTGATAATGCTCGTTTTTATAGGCGGAATAGGTTTTGTACACTATTTTCTGATGAGGTCGGAATTACTTATCTGGATATTGATCGCCCCTTTCCTGCTTATTACCTGGCTTATGTTCCATTTCTACAAAAAACAAACCTGGGATAATATCGAACTATCGGACGTTTGAGCTCGCGCCGGTGCAAGTTCCCGGTCGATTGTCCGAAGTGTCATAATTATTCGCAAATTGAAACCCGCTGTCTCATACTAAAAATGGCCCGCTAAAATTTTAGCGGGCCATTTTTGCTTATCCTGCACCAGTACCTTACCTACCGATCCCGGAACTAACCAATGACCAATGACCAATGCCTAAAAAGGCAGGTCGTCCTCGTCAGGTGTTGAGCTGATATCGGCGGGCGGCGCATATTCAGGCGTGGTGCTGGTGCCGGCAGGCGACAGCACATTGATCTTCCATAGCACAAGGGAGTTAAAATAACTCTTTTTGCCGGTCTTATCGGTCCATGGCCTGCCTCTTAAATTGAAAAACACCTCAACATCATCCCCCACCTTCACATTATCCAATAGATTGCAGCGGTCTTGTATAGCCTCAAATTTTAAATATTCGGGGTATTGCGGATTCTCGATATATTCAACAATAAGTTCTCTTTTTTTCAGTGATTCAGTTACCTGCACTGTTGGAGCCACTTCGTGTACTTTGCCCTTGATTTCCATAGTTTAAAAAATTAAAAATGTAAAGTTAATAGATCGGAAGTAAAATCCGGTGTATTTAATTCATAAATTCGCAAAAAATCATGCAAGTTTTCCACACTGAAAGTAAAATTATCATTACCTGTAATAAAAGGTTGTCGCCCTACCTGCAGCAGGAAGTTGAAGAGTTAGGATTTAAGCCGGTTCGGGTTTTTCAAACCGGGGTCGAGCTCATAGGCACCGTCACCGATACCATTGCGCTAAACTTAAATTTGCGCTGCGCCAGCCAGGTATTATACCTGATAAAAAGCTTTTCGGCCGATGATCCGCAGCAGCTTTATGATGAGTTAGTTAAGATAGAATGGGAAAAATTGATTGATTTTACCGGGTATTTTTCGGTATCGTCGAACGTAAATAACGAGCATATCCGTACGCCGCTTTTTGCAAACGTAAAGGTTAAGGACGCGATAGCCGACAGGATAAAATCGGTCAAAGGCCTCAGGCCGAATTCCGGCGCCGAAGTGAACAAGACACTCGTTCACTTGTACTGGCAGGACAGCGAAGCGGATATATTTTTAGATACATCGGGTGAAACCCTGGCAAAACACAGCTACCGGAAAATTCCGGGAAAGGCGCCGATGCTGGAGGCCCTGGCCACCTCAACGATCATGGCCACCCATTGGGATAAAAAGAGCACTTTCATCAACCCGATGTGCGGGTCGGGTACGCTGGCGATAGAAGCGGCTTTGCTCGCTACGGATAAACGCCCCGGGCTTTTCAGGATGAATTATGGCTTCATGCATATCATGGGCTATGATGAAACGGTTTTTTTTGGCGAACGAAGAAAATTGAAAGACAAAGCCAAAAAGGAAACCGGCTTTAAGATCATCGCGACTGATATATCGGCCGATGCCGTCGATATCTCCGAAAAAAATGCCAAAACCGCAGGCGTAGACCATTTGATAGATTTCAGCGTTTGTGATTTTGAAGATACCCCGGTACCCGAAGAACCTGGAATTGTGATGTTTAATCCCGAATATGGCGAAAGGCTTGGGGTGCACACGAAACTGGAAGCGACGTACAAGCGCATCGGCGATTTTATGAAAAAGGAATGCCTGGGCTACAGGGGATATATTTTTACCGGCAACCCCGACCTGGCAAAAAAAATTGGCCTGCGGGCCGCAAGAAAGATAGAATTTTATAACGGAAAGCTCGATTGCCGTTTGCTGGAATATGAATTATACGAAGGCAGCAAGCGGGAACCCAGGGATTTGTGAAGATTAAATACCGAATGATAAAGTAAACGATTGCCGGTAAAAACACGCCGATTCATTTCCATAATTATCGGAATTGGACATTCGGCGTTCATTGTTAATTATTTTGTATGAAAAAGGTCTTAATATTAATAGCTGCCGTTTTTGTATCTGCCCATTGCGCCGCTCAGCGGCAATTGTTATTTCCATTCCAGGGCGGTAAAGATCAGATGGTACGGTTTTTTAAGGATAGCCTGGTGGTTTCGCCGGAGATCATGCAAAAAAAAGCCATTGGCACCGCCGTTTTCAAGTTTACTGCCGATGAAGAAGGCGCCATAAGCAAAATTGTTGCCTACTATGCCGACGATTATGTGTTGGTGGCGCCGGTAGTTGATGCATTAAGAAAATCAAACCATAAGTGGGTGATCCCCCCTGTTGAAAGGCATCATGATTTCATCATTTCTTTTGTGTTTAACTTCAATGTGCCTGCGTCAGACAATCCTGACCTGCAAAAAATAGTATACGACAATTACCGCACGCATAACGCTATTACAGCCACCGATCAAATACCGCTCAACGAAGCCACGTTGCTGCCACCGGTGATGGTGACCTACGATATTTTGCAATAACTTATTGACCCCTGCGTACGGCCTCAGTGCTTTATTTCGGATTGAGAAATAAATTGATTGCCTGTATATTTGTGTAAGTATGCGGTATTTTGCGCCTGCTGCTTTGTGTCATGGAAAAAGGCCCTGTTCAAAATCACCGCAAGATCATCCATATTGATATGGATGCCTTTTATGCGTCGGTTGAGCAGCGCGATAATCCTGAATACCGTGGCAAGCCGTTGGTAGTGGGCGGCCTTCCGGAGGGAAGAGGCGGCGTTGTTGCCACGGCAAGCTACGAGGCCCGCAAATTTGGGATTCGCTCCGCCATGCCCTCAAAACAGGCATTGTACCTTTGCCCGCATGCCATATTCATCCGGCCGAGGTTTGCAGCCTACAAAGAGGTATCACAAAAGATCCGCGAAATATTCAGCCGCTATACCGATTTAATAGAACCGCTTTCGCTGGATGAGGCGTTTCTTGACGTTACTACTGACAAGTTGAATATCGGGTCAGCCATCGAAATCGCAAAGCAGATAAAACAGGCCATAAGAGATGAATTGCAACTGACCGCATCGGCAGGGGTATCCATAAATAAATTTGTGGCCAAAACAGCTTCCGACATCAATAAACCCGACGGGCTCACCTTTATCGGCCCCTCGGCCATCGGCGCATTTATGGAAAAACTGCCTGTTGAAAAATTTTTTGGGGTCGGCAAAGTGACAGCTCAGAAAATGAAAAACATGGGCCTTCATACGGGGGAGGATTTGAAAAAATTGACCGAAGATGAGTTGACAAAGCATTTTGGCAAGGTAGGCCGGTTTTATTACCAGATAGTTAGGGGCATCGACAACCGTGAGGTACAGCCTAACCGCGAAACAAAATCACTCGCCGCTGAAGATACCTTCCCATACGATTTAACGACCATAGAAGAAATGGAAGCTGAATTGGATAAGATAGCGAAAACGGTTTGCAACCGCCTGCAGCATTACGAATTAAAAGGCCGCACCATTACCTTAAAAATAAAATACAGCGACTTCAAACAGATCACGCGGAATCAATCTTTCCCGGTTGGCTTGAATGATTTGGAAACCATCAGCGCCACAGCCAAAGATTTGCTGGCTGCAACGGGGCCCGAAAACAAAAAAATACGGCTCTTAGGGATTTCGCTGTCAAACTTTGGAGAAATGCCGGCAAAACAAAAGGAAGAACGGCCTTCTGATCAGTTAAGCTTATTTTTTTGATCGCCACTGATTTCGCGCTGCACCTTTGCTGGCAAGCCCTTAAATACCTGTTCGTACGAATGGTCTATCATATCAAGCAATTGTTTTTTTGTTAGGGCGCCATCCATATTAATGGTATTCCAAAGCCTTTTGTTCATATGGTAGCCGGGCGTAACTTCCGGATAGCGTTCGCGGAGTTCAATCGCTAGTTCCGGGTCGCATTTAACATTAAAGCGGTTGCCTTGCGAAATACTTGTCAGCAAAAATAATTTTCCGCCCACTTTAAAGACTAATGTGTCCTCGCCAAACGGCAGGCCCTCGGTAGCGCCTTGTTTTTGCAGGCAATATTCGCGAAGTTCTTCTATGTTCAATTTACTAACGGAAATCCCTGATGAGCTTGTTATAGGAAACCACCCTGCCAAAATAATATTTTACGACGATCTGGAATTGGCGGTACTGGTCGATGGCATTGTTTTTAAATTTTGCCGGCGGGTCGTTATACCCATCCAGGCCTTCGCCAAAAGCAAAATTGTGCACATATCCCACATCGATTGCTACGCTGGGCTCGTTATAACTGTCGTAAATCTTAAATTCATACCCGAACCGCCCGGTCGTCATCGGGTCCAGGCTGCTGTCGTGCCCGGGGAATACATATGTAAGCGGCCCATTTTGCAGTATGACGTTTGTGCGCTGCACTTTATTGGTATTTGAAATAAAGCCGAATCCTGCACCCAGGTAAAAGTCCTTTACAATTTTAAGGAACCAGCTTTGCTCATAATCGATTGCGGCGCCAAGCTGAAAGTCGGCATGAATGATCAGCGCTTTATAATGATTTACATATTGCCTGCCATACCGGTCAATATCAGGCGTAAGGCCCCCGCCAGATAAGGTCCCTATCTGTAATTCGGCCTCAATAGGTAAATACGGGTTATAGTTGTAAACAAAATTAAAGTTGAATGCCGGGTGGTCATATTGCCTTTGTACATTTGTGTAGCCCCGGATGTAACTGGCGCCGCCGGCAATACCAAATTCCTGGTAGTTGTATCCGCTCTGAGCCCTGGCGGCAGTAGCTGAAATTAAAATAAAAACAAATAAAATATATCTTTTCAATGCAAATTGTTAATCAATAATTACAACTTTTGGAACTCTTTCAAAAATAGAAATTTAAAGTTAAAATAAGCATATGAATTTTAATTCATTGACCCAATTTACGGTAGCTGAGCGATTTTTAAAGTATGTAACTATAGACACACACTCAGACCCTGCTTCGCACTCCACCCCTTCCACCAAAAAGCAAAAGGATTTAGGCAGGTTGCTGGTTGATGAGTTGCAGGCGATGGGGATCACTGGTGCTCACCTTGACGCATATGGCTATGTGTATGCGACCATCCCTGCAAATACGGCGAAAGAAAACGTTCCGGTGATCTGTTTTTGCTCACATATGGATACGGCCCCCGATTGCAGCGGGAGCGGCGTTAAGCCAATCGTCCATAAAAATTACCAGGGGGCGGATATTGCGCTGCCTGATGATCCATCGCAGGTTATCAGAATGGACGAACATCCCGACCTGAAAAATCAGATCGGGAATGATATTGTTACCGCCAGCGGCAACACCCTGCTTGGCGCAGACAATAAAGCCGGTGTCGCCGAAATTATGGATGCCTGTTACCAGCTTGTAAATCATCCCGAAATAAAACATGGAACGATTAGAATATTATTCACCCCCGACGAAGAAATTGGCCGCGGCGTTGATAAAGTTGATATTAAAAAACTTGGCGCTTATGCAGGCTATACTATTGACGGCGAAAGCGCCGGCAATATGGAAAATGAAACTTTTTCGGCCGATGGCGCAAAGCTTTTTATAAAGGGCATTAGCGCTCATCCCGGTTTCGCAAAGGGAAAAATGGAAAGCGCTATAAAGATTGCAGGACAAATTGTTGCTGCACTGCCTTATGAGCTATCGCCGGAAGGTACCGAAGCCAAGCAGGGCTTTGTACATCCCGTAGCCATTGAAGGGCATGTGGAAACGGCCAGTATAGATTTTATTATCCGTGATTTTGATGAAGACAAACTGACCGGTCATGCAAATACCATCCGCAACATAGCTGACGGTATTCTGAAAAATTTCCCCGGTTCGTCATACGAGCTTCAGGTGAAGGAGCAATACCGCAACATGAAAACCGTGCTTGACAAACATCCGCAAATTGTTGCGTACGGTATGGAAGCAATGAAGCGTGCTGGCCTGGATGCAAAACTTTGCAGCATACGTGGCGGAACAGATGGCTCACGCTTGTCATTTATGGGTTTGCCCTGCCCTAATATCTTTGCCGGCGAGCATGCTTTCCATAGCAAGCAGGAGTGGGTTTCGGTGCAGGATATGCAAAAGGCCGTAGAGACCATTTTGCACTTATGCATGATTTGGGAAGAGCGGAGTTGATGTGCGGATGTGCAAATGTGCAGATGTGCGGATGAAAAAAGTTCACAGTTGATAGTTCATGGCAGATTCATTGTGTCCTTATCATGAGCTGTGAATCACGAATTAATAAAAACCTCTTAATTGATAGTTTATGGTTCAAGGCAGCTTGATTCCTATGAACCATGAACTATGAACCACGAACCATATGATGGACAAACAACTGCTTCAACAAATGCTGGATGAACGGCTCATAATCGTTCAAAAGCACCCTGATGCAGATTTATTTATCTATAATTACACCAATAAGGCCCAATACGAGCGCGTTTGGAACGATATTACTTTGCAAAGCCGCGGGCTGATACTTGATGCTGATTTGAACATAGTCGCACGGCCCTTCAAAAAGTTTTTCAATTTAGATGAACATCGTGCGGAGGACATTCCTGACGAGCCTTTCGAGGTATACGAAAAAGTCGATGGCTCGCTTGGTATTTTATATTGGCTGAACGATAGGCCTTTCATAGCTACAAGGGGCAGCTTTATTAGCGATCAGGCGATACATGCTACTGAAATTTTGCATAAAAAGTATTCCCATACTTTTGATAAGATAGATAGGGACGCGACTTATTTATTCGAAATAGTTTATCCAGGCAATAAGATAGTTGTTGACTATGGCGACCGCGACGAACTCGTATTACTTGCAGCTATCGATAACTTAACCGGCAATGATCTGCCGGCGCCGGATATCGGCTTTGCGACCGTAAAAAAATATGACGGCATTAATGAAATTAATTTGCTCAAAACGCTGGAAGAAGAGAACAAAGAGGGCTTTGTGATCAAGTTTAACAGCGGCCTGCGGGTGAAAGTTAAGCTTGCCGAGTATTTAAGGCTGCACCGTATCGTGACAGGGGTATCGAACCTGGTAATTTGGGAGCATTTGTCAGAGGGCAGGTCGTTTGAAGACATACTCGAAAAAGTGCCGGATGAGTTTTATGATTGGGTCAAAAAAACCATTGATGAGCTGACGGCGCAATACAATGCTATACTTGCCGACAGTCAAAATTCATTTAAACAGCTTGCCAGCCGAAAGGAAACAGCATTATATTTTCAAACCCAAAAATACCCTGCGGTACTGTTTGCCATGTTGGATAGCAAGCCTTACGATAAAATTATCTGGAAAATGGTGCGGCCGCAGTATGCAAAGCCTTTTAAAATGGAGATATGATTTTATTTCGGATTTTGGATGTTCGATTTCGGATTTGCGCTTCATTTTGCTTGTTTCACCGCCTCACGACAAGGGTAGCGCCAATGTTATAAACAGTCCGGCGGGTGTTGAACTAAGTTGGCATGACATTTTTAAATCCGAAATCGATCCGCTGGCTAGCGGACGAAATCCCAAATCCCAAATTATTCCCGCAGCAAATCATCCGTCAGGCGCTCAAACTCATCAATAAACTGTGTATAATGAACGCCAGTCCCGGGGCCGCTAAAGCCGGTGTGTATTCTGCGTACATCCCCCTTTTTATCAATGATAATGGTGGTGGGGAAGCCTTTAAAATCGGCCAGCATGGGCAGGCTTTTTTCGGGGTCGCCTTTTGCGGGCGTATAGCCGGTTATCAATAGTGTATACGGGATGTTAAAGTGCGTTTTTAACACGCGCAGCGTTCTTTGCGATTTGGCGAAATTAGTAGTACGCTCGTAAGCCAGGCCAATAACCTCAACGCCTCTTTTACGGTATTTTGGATAATAGGTATTAACCATAAAATTGGTTTCATCCATGCAGTTCGGGCACCATGATCCCAATATCTGCACTATAACCACCTTGTTTTTAAAACGCCTGTCGCTCAGCGAAACCTTTCGGCCGTTAATATCCCTAAAAGTAAAAGCGATTTTTTTATAGCCCGGCTTCAATACTGTTAGCGAATAGGCATCAGGCAGTTTGGCGTTGGCATCTCTTACGGCTGTCCATTTATCCAGATCAGAAAGCCCTGAGTAATACTTACCATCGCTTATCGTTTTGGCATTTTTTATATTAGCAGTAAACAAAAAAGCATGGCCGCCATCAAAGCAGGACAGGTATAATTGATTGCCGGTCACAGTTCCCTCCAGGTACCGGTAATCGCCGCTTATGCTCAAAAATGTACCGGTTAGTTTAGAACCGGTTTGTTTGAACTCTCCAACCAGTTTCTCCTGGTTGGGCGCGCCTGCATCAAAAACTGTCGCCCACCTGCCAGTTACATTAAATGCGGATTTTCCGGGGTCTTTAAAAAAACGCCATGAAACTCCCGGTACGGCAGTAAAATCCATCGCTACATCTTTAACACCGTAATGTTTTATCCACTGCCCTTTAATGTTTTTTCCTGCAAATTTTAATTTGAATTCTGAATCAAACAGGGGCATGTGTATAAAAACCGAGTCGCCCTTGATTTTTATATCGGTTACCTTAAACCGTTCGGCGCCATTGTGTATGGTTAGCTGTTGGCGGCCCCCTGTATTTTCAACATCAAAATTAAAAGGCAATTCTGCGTCCGTAGATGTTTTTAAAACCCCGCGCCATATACCTGTTTGAAGTTTAGTTTTAGCGGATGCTATGTTGACAAGAATAAAAAGTAATGGGGCTATTAAGAAGGCCTTTAATTTCATGGTTAATAAAATAAAAATGGAGGTTTATTTTTTAAGGCTTTTTTGAAATTTCATCCAGTTTGCTTAAAAAAGTTTCATTGAATTTGTCTTGTTTTTGAAATTGCTGGACTGAAACATCCATAAATTGTTTTAGGACGTCTTTCATTTCATTTATTGAGCCTGTTTGTTGATTTAATTTATCAACTTGTTTATTAGAAATATCGATTTGATTTTTCAATAGTCTCGTGTGCTCATTTAGAATCTCCGAGTGCAAATCCAACTTTTCCGCCTGCTGATCCTGCTTGCGCAACATTTCGGAAATAACAACTAAAAGATCCTTGTCTGACATATTTTTTTTGGAATTTATTTTTTTAATGCTTTTATTACCTCATCGAGCTTAGTCAATAAACGCTCATTAAATTGGTTCTGTTGGTCAATCATTCGTAGAAAAAGTTCGTTGAACTGATTTTGCCCCTTATTTGGCAAACTATCAATGAGTTGGATTCGGTCGAGCTTGCTTTGCAAACGTTCGCTTGATATGTCTATCTGCTTAAGCTTTGCTAACATTCGAGCATTAGCTTCGCTAATTTCTTTCATTCGCTGCTGCCAATCATCCATAACTGCATTACAATTTATCCGACATACCCAAAACTAATAAAACTTCCTTAACTATTTCAGCACCTCACGGGATATTACAATCCGCTGAATTTCGGAGGTGCCTTCGTATATCTGCGTGATCTTTGCATCGCGCATCATGCGTTCAACGTGGTATTCCTTCACAAAACCATATCCTCCATGTATCTGCACTGCTTCAACTGTAGTCCGCATGGCCACTTCCGAAGCATATAATTTAGCCATAGCGCTAGCCTGCCCATAAGGTAAGCCTTTATCTTTTAGCCAGGCCGCCTTCAGGCATAATAAGCGCGCGGCTTCAATTTCGGTCGCCATATCGGCCAACTTGAACTGTATAGCCTGCAGGTCGGAAATGGTCTTTCCAAATGCCTTGCGCTCCTTTGAATATTGCAGCGCCAGTTCATAAGCGCCGGATGCGATACCCAGCGCCTGCGAGGCGATGCCGATACGCCCGCCGTCTAAGGTATTCATCGCGAACTTAAAGCCAAACCCGTCTTCGCCGATCCTGTTTTCTTTTGGCACTTTAACATCGCTGAACATCAGGGAATGCGTGTCGGACCCCCGTATGCCCAGCTTGTTTTCTTTCGCCCCTACGGTGAAGCCTTCCATCCCTTTTTCAACGATCAAAACATTTATACCATGATGCTTTTTTGCGGCGTCGGTTTGCGCCATAACCAGGTATGTTGACGCTGTGCCGCCGTTGGTTATCCAGTTTTTTACACCATTCAGCAAGTAATAGTCGCCCATATCCACGGCTGTTGTCCGCTGTGAAGTGGCATCTGAACCGGCCTCAGGCTCCGATAAACAAAAGGCGCCTATTTTCTCGCCTTTTGCGAGCGGAACCAGGTATTTTTGTTTTTGCTCTTCGGTGCCGTATTTTTCAAGGCCATAACATACCAGCGAATTATTAACAGAAACTACAACAGCGGCCGAAGCGTCGATCTTCGATAATTCTTCCACGACCAGCACATACGATATAGTATCCATCCCGCTGCCGCCGTATTCGGGGGAGACCATCATGCCCAAAAAACCAAGCTCGCCAAGCATTTTAACCTGTTCAGTCGGAAATTTTTGGTGTTCATCGCGCTCAATTACTCCTGGCTTAAGTTCAGTTTGTGCGAAATCGCGCGCCGCCTGGCGTATCATCTGTTGCTCTTCAGTTAGGTCAAAATACATTTGTTATAAATTTGGGTGCTCAAAAGTAATATTATGCATGCATAGTAAAAAATACCATCAAAAAAAAAGAGAGCTCTTTTGAAGCTCCCTTTCCCCTAATTAATTTAAACTATTGATTAAACCCAAAACAAAGAACAAAAAACCTCAGCTTGGGTGTCTGAGAATTCAAAAACAATGTTTTTACACAGGTAGATGTTTTATCTTTTTCACAGATTATTGCAGGGCCGTTATTCTGATAACAAATGTTAAGCCATATTTTTTTTCCGGCTAAGTTTACTTGTAACATCTTTGTATAAAACGCAGTCATCAATAAGATTTTCGGGCGGTTTAATTTCCATCCGAAAATTTATTTTCAACTCACAGTGTCATTCAAAAAGAAAGGTTTATTATTGTATTTCCATTGTTAATGGCTGATTTTTAATGAATTATTTATAGACAATTGCAGGTTTTCTAAAAGGCTTAAGATTTTCGATTTCAAAAAATTGCAAGGAATAAAGACAGCGACGACCGCTTTTAAATAAATATTTGCGAAGCTGCAGGAAAAGTCGGTTTTTTTTCAATTTTGCTCAGCGTGTGCGCGCAGAACGATAAAAGGACAGTTTTTAGAAAAAATTTGTCTGTTATTTCATACAAAGACGTATTTTATTGCCTACATATTTGCCAAAACTAATGACCAAAAAAATTATCAAAGCCTCTGCCTTTGTTATGGCCGGCATCATAACCCTTGCCTCGTGCGGGCATAAAACAAAAAATTACGCCGAAAACGACATTGTATTTAAGAATCTTGATACATCGGTAAAGCCGGGCGACGATTTTTTCAAGTATGCCAATGGCGGCTGGCTCAAAAAAAATCCTATACCGCCAGCTTATTCGTCATGGGGCATAGGCAATGTTGTTGAAGAAGAATTGCGCGACCGGCTAAAGAAAATCAACATGGACGCTTTAAATGCAAGGGCTGAAAAAGGCAGCAATACCCAAAAAATCGGGGATTTTTATTTTAGCGGGATGGACACTGTTGCCATAGAAAAACAGGGACTGGACCCGCTTAAGGAAGAGTTTGCCAGAATTGACCGCGTGGCTGATATTAGCGCCTTGGTTGATGAGTTTGCTTACCTGCAAACCATAGGCGTTGAGACGCCGCTTGAGCTTGGCGTTGGCCAGGATGCTAAAAACAGCGACAAAAATATGCTGCAATTGTTCCAGGGCGGCATAGGGCTTGCGAACCGCGATTATTATTTCAATACCGATCAGCACAGCGTTGAAATTCGTACCGACTATCAGCAAAAACATTTGCCCATAGTTTATAAGTTATCAGGCCTGAGCTCTGACAGGGCGATAATGGCCGCCAATAAAACCTATAGCCTGGAGAAGTTTTTAGCTGACAGTTCGCGAAAGCTGCAGGACCTTCGCGACCCCTATCGCAACTATAACAAAATGACTTTGGATGGTTTAAGCAAACTGGTCCCGGAAATCAACTGGAAAAACACGTTTGAAAAGATGGATTACAAGGACGTGGATACCGTTATAGTAGGCCAGCCCGAATATTACAGGGCATTAAGCAAAGCGCTTAAGCTATTTACCATTGACGACTGGAAAAATTACTTACGTAAAAACCTGGTTACGGCTTTTGGCTCATTTTTGAGCAAACCTTTTGACAAAGAAAATTTCAGGTTTTACGGTACCGTGCTCTATGGCAACAAAGAGCAGCTCCCGCGCTGGAAACGGGTGCTTGATACCGAGAACGGCTTGATGGGCGAAGTGCTCGGCCAGATATTCGTAAAAGAATATTTTCCTGAAAAAACAAAGGAGCGTTATGTAAACCTTGTGGAGGCCATGCGCAGCAGCTTTAAAGAACATATTGAAAAGCTGAACTGGATGAGTGAGCAAACAAAACGGAAAGCCTATGATAAATTAGCAAAAGTGATCCCGAAGGTGGGCTATCCCGATCATTGGAAAGATTTTTCCACCCTGACTATTGACCGCGGGCCGTATGCGCTCAATGTTATGCGTGCTAATAACTTCTGGCATAAGTATAATGCCAATAAGCTGGGCAAGCCTGTTGACCGGACAGAGTGGGGTATCACGCCGCAAACTTATAACGCTTACTATAACCCTTCAAATAACGAGATCGTGCTGCCGGCCGCGCAGTTCCTGGTTCCGGGTGTTAAGGATGATGATTTAGACGATGCTGTGGTTTATGGTTACGCGGCCGCCTCGACCATTGGCCACGAAATGACCCACGGTTTTGACGATGAAGGCCGCCAGTTTGATGCAAAAGGTAACTTGAAGGAATGGTGGCTTCCGCAGGATTCCGTTAAGTTTACGCAACGTGCGCAAATGCTTATTGATCAATTTAACGGCTACAGTATTTACGGCCTTCACGTTAATGGCAAAGCCACGCAAGGTGAAAACATCGCAGACCTGGGGGGAATAGTCATCGGCCTTGATGCCTTTAAAAAGACTGATCAATATAAAGAGGATAAGCCAATAAACGGGCTGACGCCGGTTCAGCGCTTTTTCCTGGGCTACGCGCTGGGCTGGCTTGGGCAGGATAGGCAGGAAGCATTATCGAGCCAAATACTGACCAATGAGCATGCACCTGGCTTTATGCGCGTAAACGGCCCGTTTACCGATGTGCCTGAATTTTTTGAGGCTTTCCATATCAAAAAGGGCGATAAAATGTGGCTCGACCCGGCAAAGCGGGTGAAGATTTGGTAGACATGTCCCGTACCATCGCATAAGCGTCAACTTAAGGATTTTAATATCGGGTACCGGGACTTTTCTTTTGTTCCTGTAACCGAACTCCCCTGCAGGTGTAGCATGCTACACACGAAATCCCATGCTACACCTGATACACCATTGACAGTCAATGAGTTAATACTGACAATATTTTGACACTGACACGATCGTGTCACCATTTAGGCCACTTTTTGAGGTTGGGTGCTACACCCTTAAAAGGATATTTTTAACAATTCTGGCAAAGCAATGCAGTCATATTTCTTATTTCCGGGCCTCGCCGATGTCCTGGCACACGAATTTTACAAAGCGCAGGAAACCGGGGGCGGATTTTTTAATTAGTTTTGTTTTAAAGAGTTCGCCATGAAGAAGATTAACAAAACGCCTGTCGTTTATATTGCCATAATTGCTGCATTCGCATTGTGCGCTTATCAAACCAAAACCTCAATTGATAAATCGAATGACCCTATTTATAAGAACATTGACCCAACGGTTAAACCGGGCGACAACTTTTTTTTATACGCCAACGGTACCTGGCTAAAGCAAAACCCCATCCCGCCCGCCTATTCCAGCTGGGGTATTGGCAACGAAGTTACCGAGGAAATTCGTGAAAGGCTGAAAAAAATAAACGAGGACGCACTACAGGCAAACGCCCCCAAAGGAAGCAGCACCCAAAAGATAGGGGATTTTTACTTTACAGGCCTCGACAGCGCCGGTATTGAAAAAGCGGGAATAGCTCCGCTGCGGCAACAACTGAACTTGATTGACCAGGCCAAAGATGAACAGGATATTTTGAATGCGGCAGCTATATTAACCACCGTTGGCGCCCGCAATTTTATAGGCATGCGTGTATCGCAGGATGATAAAAACAGCGAAAAAATGATGGTGCAGCTCGGCCAAACCGGCCTAGGCCTCCCAAACCGCGATTATTATTTTAAAACCGATGCCCGCACTACCCGCATCCGTAACGACTACGCGGATAAGTACCTGCCGGCAATGCTTAAATTATCAGGTTGGGATGAGCAAAGAGCCGGGGCAGGTGCGAAAAGCAATTATAACATCGAAAAATTCCTGGCGGACAGCAGCCGCAAGCTGGAAAACCTGCGCGATCCATATCTCAACTACAACAAAATGACCGTTGCCGCCTTTGACCGGCTAACCCCAGGCATCGACTGGAACAGCGCGTTTAAAACGATGGGGCTTAAACCGGTGGATTCGGTAATTGTCGGCCAGCCTGAGTATTACAGGGCAGTGAGTGCGGCCCTTAAAACTTTTTCAGTCGATGACTGGAAAGCTTATTTGCGACTTAAGCTGCTTACTTCGTACGCGCCATATTTAAATAATGCTTTTGCAGAAGAGAGTTTCCGCTTTGGCGGAAAAGTACTGCGCGGGCAAAAAGAGCAACTGCCGCGCTGGAAAAGGGTGCTGGATACCGAAAACGGCATAATGGGCGAACTGCTGGGCCAACTATTTGTGAAGGAGTATTTCCCCGCAAAGGCCAAAATCAGGTATGTGGCCGAAGTTGAGGCCATCAGGCAGGCATATCGCGAGCATATTATGAAACTGGACTGGATGAGCCCGGAAACCAAACAAAAGGCGCTGCTTAAATTAAATGCAATACACCCAAAGGTTGGCTATCCCGATCAATGGAAGGACTTTTCGACGCTGAACATCAGCCGCGATTCCTATGCCGGCAATGTGATGCAGGCCCGGCACTGGTCATACCTCGTTAACATAAATAAATTAGGGAAACCGGTAAACCACATGGAGTGGAACATGACGCCGCAAACCTATAATGCCAATTACAGCCCGTCGAACAATGAAATTACTTTGCCGGCGGCGCAGTTGTTAATACCTGGCATAAAAGACGAGGATGTTGACGATGCCATGGCTTACGGCTACGTGGCGGCATCGGTAATCGGCCACGAAATAACCCACGGTTTTGATGACGAGGGCCGCCAGTATGATGCCAAAGGCAATTTAAAATCGTGGTGGACGCCGCAGGATTCGATACAATTCACAAAGCGTGCGCAAATGCTGGTCGACCAGTTTAACAGCTATGTTGTATTGGACAGCCTGCACATAAACGGTAAAGCAACGCTTGGAGAAAACATCGCCGACCTGGGCGGAATTGTTTTGGGTGTCGACGCTTTTAAAAAGACACAACAATACAAGGAAGGCAAAAAGATAAACGGGTTTACCCCAATGCAGCGCTTCTTTTTAGGTTATGCCCTAAGCTGGCTGAGCCATCAGCGCGACGAAGTATTGGCAAACCAGATACTGACCGATGTGCATTCGCCCGCTTTCCTGCGGGTAAACGGCCCGTTTACCGATGTGCCCGAATTTTATGAAGCGTTTAACATAAAGAAAGGCGATAAAATGTGGCTTGACCCGGATAAGCGGGTAAAGATTTGGTAATGTGTTAAGTCAAAAGTATTTGGTCGGCAGGCATAAGTCAAATTTTGTTTATTTTTGACCTGGAACTTAGAACTTTAGACTCTGCACTAAACATCTATATTTGCCTAATGCATATCACACACATCCTCCAGGAATGGTGGCGTCATCAAAACTGGCTCGAAATCACCGGCGTAATAACCGGTTTATTATGTGTCGGCCTTGCGGCAATAAATAATATCTGGAACTGGCCAGTCGCTATTGTCAGCGTGGGCATTTACATTTTTATTTTTTTTGATACCCATCTGTATGCCGATATGGGCCTGCAGGTGTATTTTATGATAATGAATATTTATGGCTGGTATTACTGGAGCAGGAAAGCGCCAACCGAAGAGAAGATACCTGTTACTTTGATCACCGGCAGAGAGCTTGTTTATTCAGCAGTCGCGGTTGTGGTGTTCACTTTTATTTTGGGCACATTGCTAAAATATACCACTGCTTCATACCCCTATCTTGACAGTTTTTGTACTGCATGCAGTCTTGTAGCACAGGTTTTCCTGGCGCGCAAAGTTTTGGAGAACTGGCTGATATGGATATTTGTAGATATAATTTATGTCGGTATTTATATTTTTAAAGATCTGGACCTGACTGCAATTATGTATGGTATTTATGTGGGCATTGCCTTGTTGGGATACTTTGACTGGCGAAAAGATTATAAGAAACAGCTCGTGTGATTTCGGAATTCGGATGTTCGATTTCGGATTTAAGTCATGATCCGGAATTTTTGTAATACAACTTTGAAAAATTCATTAGCCTTCCGCAATCGAAGTTCCGCATTCCGCATTTAAAAAAATCCTGAATGGAAAAATCCGACATCCGACATCCGACATCCGACATCCTCAAAATTGCCGTCGTTGGCCCTGAATCCACTGGGAAATCAACCATGTCGGCTTATCTCGCAAAGCATTATGATACTGTTTGGGTGCCGGAATTTGCCCGCGAATATTGCGAAAAGCTCACTGCGCCCCCAACATGGCAGGATGAGATCAACATGTTTTACGGGCAGTTAGCCCTTGAACAAGACTGGCTGCCCCAGGCAAATAAATTGCTTATTTGCGATACTACCTTTATTACGGTAAAGATATGGAGCGACTACACCTTTGGCCGGTCGCCGCAGGAGGTACTGGAAAAGCTGCCAATACACCCCTATGATCTTTATTTGCTATTAGATATTGACCTTCCCTGGGAAGAAGACCCGCTTCGTGATTTTCCCCACATGCGTGAACATTTTATGCAAGTTTGGCACAAAGAATTGCAGGCCCTGGATGCCAGGTATGTAGTAATATCAGGCTCGGGGCCCGAAAGATATGAAAGTGCGGTTAAGGCTATTGGTGAATTTTTAAACTGAATGCGAAATGATTTGAATGCGGAATGCGAAATATCGAATTCGGAATTATTTAACCGCGGAAGGCGTTAATTTATAATGTATCATTCCGCGTTCGGTATTCTGACTTTAGCATTCAATCCATTCCGCAATTGGCATTTCGCATTCCGCAATTAAATAAATCCGAAATTGAACATCCGAAACGGCGAAGCCTTCTTGAACACCTTTAAAAATAAACCACCGTGAAAAATCCGAAATCCGTGCAACGTTACGAAGCCCCTTGCGTCTTATAACATGCAAGCTGATCAAAATTTGGAAGCAGTTTATGTTGACAAGCACTATAACCTGGTGGTTGAGTGTAAAAAGGGCAGTAAAAAAGCCTGTTATGAGTTGTACCGTTTATATTCAAAAGCGATGCTTAACGTCGCCTTTCGGATAGTGGGGAATATTGCCGAAGCGGAAGATGTTTTGCAGGAGGCTTTTGTTGATGCTTTCAGCAAGCTGAAGGATTTTAGGCAGGATACAACTTTTGGGCTTTGGTTAAAGCAAATAGTGGTTAACCGCTCAATCAACCTGCTGCGAAAACGCAGGCTGGAACTTATTGAACTGGAGGGCGAGCAAATAGAAAATATTGCTGACGACGAACCGGACGACGCTGAGGAAACGCAATACCAGGCTGCAAGGGTTAAAGAAGCGATAAAAGAACTGCCGGATGGATATCGCGTTGTGATATCGCTCTATTTGCTGGAAGGTTACGATCACGAGGAAATTGGACAGATACTGAATATATCGGAAAATACCTCAAGGACACAGTTTTTGAGAGCGAAAAGAAAGTTAGTAGAGAATTTAAAAATGAAAGGAATAGCATCATGAGCAAGCGATTGGAGGATTTCGTAAAGATAAACAGGGACGAATTTGATGACCTGCAGCCTGCGGCCGACCTTTGGTCACGCATTGAAAAGCACCTGCCAGCGCAATATAACGCACCCGAAAAGCGTGAAGCAAAAATGTTTTCGCTTGGATTTGTGCTGCGTGTGGCGGCCTCGGTTATTGTGGTAATGGGGGTGGTTTTCGCGGTGTATTTACGCAATTCAAAAAAAGATGGGATCGACCTTGCCGCCATTAACCCCGTATATGCACAGCAGCAGGTTCGTTATGCGTCGCTGATTGAAACAAGGCGCACTGAATTGAAATCGATCTCGAAGTCGAACCCTGAACTATATAAAGAATTTAGCGCCCAGATAGCCGAAATGGATTCGACCTATAAACAGCTGAATACCGACCTGGCTACAAGCCCGAACCAGGAGCGTGTTTTACGCGCGATGATCCGCAATTTACAAATTCAAACCGAGGTGCTTAAACAGCAATTGGGCGTGGTTGAGCAGCTGAATAAAATGAAAAATGAAAAAAGTAATGACAGTAAAGATATTTAAGCCGGCGATGCTGGTTTTAATGGCCTTAGCAAGCCTTAATTCCGCAGGGTTTTCGCAAGATGCACCCAAAAAGGAGCAGCCTGAGGTGCAAAAAAAACCGGATGAGTTTGATGGACAGGATTTCCAGCAAAAATTGGGCGACCTGAATTTAAATCTAAACTTTAATTTAAAAAACCTTGTAAATAACATTGTAGTTAAGATCAATGACCTTGCACCAAAATTAGATTTAGCACTTAGTGGATACAAGAATGAATTTGATTTTGACATTGCTCCTAAACTTGGCGTTGCCCTGAACAACCTCGCCGCGAATCTCGATCTTAACATTGACGCTAAAACAGACTTTAACATAAACGAAGCTGCGAACGACAGCCTTGATAACATTGCCGAGGGGCAGCAAAACGACGAAGGCGCATCGCTTAACGACAAGTTCAAATCATACAGCAAAAGCTATCCTATTGATGGCAACGATAAAATAAAGCTCAGCAACCAGTATGGAAAAATAACCGTTAATACCTGGAACCGGCCCGAAGTTAAGGTTGATGTGCAAATAAAGGCGCAGGCCGAAGACGATGGCACGGCCCAAAAATTGCTTGATGGCGTACAGATACGGGATGGCAAGGAGGGCGACGTGGTGTACTTCAAAACCTCGATAGAACCCAATAACAACCGCTCCTGGAAAATATGGAACTGGGGCAACAAAAGAAATCACAAAATAGAGATTAATTATACGGTATATATGCCCGCTAAGACGGATTTAAATGTAGAGGATAGCTACGGCGCTATCCAGCTGCCTGATCTTAACGGCCGGGTACGAATAAGCTCTTCGTACGGCAGCGTTTCGGCAGAGAATTTAAGCAACCCGTCAAATACAATAGAAGGCAGTTACGGCAGCCTGAAAATCGGAACGCTTAATGGCGCACGCCTCGATTTTTCATACGGCAATGCGGAAATCGATGAGTGTAATAACCTGAAAGGGGATTTGAGCTATGGCTCATTTAAGCTCGGGAAACTGAAAGGCGCAGCGGATTTTAACTTGTCTTTCGTCACACGATTTAAAATTGAGGAAATGGGCAATTCGTTTAAAAAGCTGGATGTAAATTCATCTTATTCGGGCGTTTCATTAGCCGTGCCTACCGGCAATAATTTCGATTTTGACATTACTACCACCTACGGTGGTTTCAACTACAATAGCGATAAGGTTATCGTTACCAGTAAAACGCCTGCAGATGAAAGCAAGCACTATAGCTCAACCAAAAACTACAAAGGCCATTATGGTAAGGAAGGCAGCGAGTCGCAGGTGGTTATCCGGTCGACATATGGTAGTGTGAATTTTGAATAGACACGAATGTTCACGAATTGACTCGAATTTCACGAATGAAATGGGCACGAATGTTCACGAATTAAGACGAATTTCACGAATTTTTTGAGATACGATAAACTTACGAAGTTTGAGAAACTTCGTAAGTTTACCGCGTTTAAGCGGTAGCCGGTACCTTGCCGATGCTTTTCATAATGGTTTCCTTATCCGTCTTCGATTTTGCCAGTTTTAGCGCAGTTTTTAAGTGTGCAACGGCTTTCCCGTTATCTATACCGGTGTACAAATAGCCAAGCAGCGAATAGTACAAATGATTGTTGCCTAATTTTAATTTTTCCGCCTCAAGTATGGCCATGGGTTTGCCGTCGGCTTTTGCGAGGGCGTATGTGCGGTTCAACGCGGCCATGGGCGAGTATTCGATCTGGAGCAGCTTATTGTATAATTGCAAAATGTTTTCCCATTTTTCGGGGGTATCTTCTTTTTTTGTATGCCAATAGGCGATAGCCGCTTCCAGGTGATATTTTGATATTTCGTTGCCCTCGGCCGCTTTGTTTAAATAGAATTCGCCCTGCGTGATAAGCTCCTGGTCCCAAAGAGCAGTGTCCTGATCTTCATATAATATGATTTCGCCCTCCTGGTTTTGCCGGGCTTCAAATCGTGAAGCGTGGAAACACATCAGCGATAACAGCGCATTTACCACGGGCTTGTTGGTGCTTTGGCTTTCAAGCAGCAGCAAGTTTAAACGCATGGCCTCAAGGCAAAGGTCTTTTCGCAGGGTTGTATTTTGCGATTGTGAATAATAGCCTTCGTTAAACAGCAGGTAAAGCGTTGTTAAAACATTTTCGAGCCGCTTGCCGATCTCGTTTTGCGGCGGGAATTCTATTTTAACGTTTTCTTTTCTTAATTTCTCCTTTGCCCTGAACAGGCGCTTGTTGATGGTTTCCTTATTGCTCAAAAAAGCATCCGCTATTTCTTCAATGCCAAAGCCGCAAAGAATGCGCAGCGACAGGCCGATCTGCGCCTCTGGCGGGATGATAGGATGGCAAACGGCAAAGATCATTTGCAGCTGGCTGTCAACGATGTTTTTATTGGAAAGATCGATTTCTATTTCGTAGGCATGGTTTGCGGCCTGTTGCAAGCTGGTCGTAACTTTTTCAATAAAAATTTTATGATGCTTCAGATAATCCCTGGCCCGGTTTTTCGCGACGGCATACAGCCATGCAACAGGTTTTTCGGGTAAACCTTTCTGGCCCCAGGTTTCAGCAGCCAGTAAAAAAGTGTCGCTGGCAATATCCTCAGCAATCTCGATATGTTCAAAACCAAACAGTTTAGCCAGTACAGCCGTGATTTTGCTGTATTCCGTCCTGAATAAGTGTGGGATCAACTCCTGGCCTGTTTGCATAGCATTAGATAGTTTAAAGCCCTGGGTCTAAAGTCCAAAGTCAGTAACAGGGTTTGTTCGACTTCAGACTTTAGACTTCGGGCTTGCGACTTCATTACACGTTGATCTGCACAAAGCTGCGTATCTCAACATTGCCGCCGGTGCTCAATATCGGGCAACCCTTAGCCAGTTCGATAGCCTCATCCAGGTCGGCGGTTTTTACGACAATATAACCGCCCAAAATTTCTTTAACCTCGGCATATGGGCCGTCCGTTACTACATTGCCGGGCAATACGGCGGCACCCTCAAAACTCAACCGGTTACCACGATTGGCGAGCTTGTTTTGCGCCGCTATGCTGCCCATCCAATCCTGCCAGGGTTTGGTAATGTTTTGTAATTGCTCGGGCGAGGGCCTTGCGTCGCCGTTTTGAGCACTTCTGAAAAGCAAAATAAATTCTTTCATGTTTTTTCAATTTAATTGTTTATTGCCCTAATGACGATCAGTCTTTTCAAAATTGGACAAACTTGAGATATGAGATGTGAGATATGAGATATGAGATATGAGATAGATTTTGTCTCACGTCTAATTTCCTTTAATTAATATCAGATGGATTTTGTCTCACGTCTCAAATCTCATATCTCACAGCTATTATTTAATAACCGGCCTCACCTCAACGTAACCGCCGAGCAGCAGAATAGGACATCCGTGCGCCATTTCAAACGCTTCATCGAGCGAATCGGCTTTTACATTGATCAAGCCACCTATTATTTCTTTAACTTCAGCATAGGGGCCGTCGGTGACTACATTGCCAGGCTTTAAAATTTTGCCCTCAAAACCTAACCGGCTTCCACTAACAAATTTCCCTTTACCGGAAATCCCGGCAAGCCAGGTGTCCCATTTTTTTGCAAACTCCTGCATCACTTCCGGCGACGGCCTGGCATCGCCCGTAGGTGCGTTTCTGAAAAGCATTACAAATTCTTTCATGTTTTTAATTATTTTGATCGGACGACGATTGAAATATTTAAGATTGGACAAACGATAAAATTTTTACAATATAGAATTTCCGGACGCCTTCATTTTGCTGCCCTTCGCCTTTAACTTTTCAGCTTTCACCTCCTAAAGCACCCTGCAAAGCAACCCTTTCAAATATTCCCCTTCCGGGAACGAAGCCCTAACCGGGTGGTCCTCCGGCTGGCAAAACTGGTAAATAAATTGCACCTGCTTGCCGGCATCAAGCGCGGCCCAGGCCAGCACCTGCTTAAAAGTTTCCATATTCATAGCCCCCGAGCAGGAAAAAGTTGCCAGCAAGCCGCCGCTATTCAACAGTGACATACCCAAGCGGTTTAAATCTTTATAAGCGCGCGAGGCTTTATCGAGCGCTGAGCGCGAAGGCGCATATTTTGGCGGATCGAGAATAACAATATCGAACAGTTCCCCATCCTCTCTAAACTTTCTAAGCTGCTTGTTTACATCCGACGGAATTGCTGTTACCTTGGCCGGATCAAGTTTATTGAGCAGGATGTTTTCCTTCAGGGTATCCAGCGCCAATACCGAACTATCTATGGCGGTAACCGAGGCCGCGCCGTTTTGCAAACAGTTTAAGGTAAAACCGCCTGTATAACAAAAGCAATCCAGTACCTTTTTGCCTTTGGCATGCGACGCGAGTATTTTGCGGTTGTCGCGCTGATCGCAGTAAAAGCCTGATTTCTGGCCTTCGGCAATATTGATGTTGTACCGGATGCCGTTCTCAATTACCTCAACCCTGTCGGGCGGATGGCTTCCGGCAATAGCCACATTTAATGTTTCCAGGCCCTCATGCCCCCGTGATGAAGCGTCGCTTTTATCAAAAATACTTTCGGGGTTTAATAAACGCTGCAACTCGCCGATAATAACCGGCAATACTTTTTCAATGCCCGATGTTAGTACCTGCACCGCCAAATGACCGGCATATTTATCCACGATCAATCCCGGCAGGTAATCCGATTCACTGAAAATCAAACGGCAGGTATTGGTAAAACCGTCGGCCAGCAAGCTGCTGCGGTTTGCCACTGCTACTGCCACTTTCTCCCTGAACCAGTGCTCATTAACCTCAACGCTCTCATCCCATTCCAGCAGGCGCAGGGCCACGCGCGATTGATCGTTATAAAATCCATAGGCCATAAAACTGCCTTTGGCATCCAGCAGTCGTACAATATCGCCGTTTTGTGGCTTGCCGTTAACGCGCTCTACCGCACCAGAAAACACCCATGGATGGCGGTGCAGCACTGCCTTTTCCTTGCCTTTTTTTAATATCACATCAATCATGGGGCAAATGTAGCAACTCGTTCACTTTATAGGCTGCCCATAACTATATTTGTCCAAACCACTTATATGAAGAAGATTTTATCGCTGTTAATAATATGCTCTTTTTTTTACCAGGCGCATGCACAATTAACACCTTTTGAGTTGAGTAAGGATAAAAATTATACCGCAACCTACAACGAGATCATTGCCTATTATAAAAAATTAGCCGGTCATTACCCGCAGATGAAGCTGCTTAACTACGGCATCACCGATATTGGCAAGCCGCTAACTTTAATTGTTTTATCGCGCGACAGGGTTTTTAATCCTGCACTTATCAAAAAGCAAAACAAAAGGGTGCTGCTAATCAATAACGGCATCCATCCCGGTGAGCCCGAGGGCATTGATGCGAGTATGATATTGACCCGTGACCTGCTCAAAAAGAATGCCCTGCCAAAAGATGTCGTGATATGCATTATAGCGGTTTACAACATCGACGGCTGCCTAAACCGGGGCCTCAGCCGTATCAACCAGAACGGCCCAAGGGCCTATGGTTTCAGGGGCAATTACCGCAACCTTGATCTTAACCGCGATTTTATTAAGGCCGATAGCCGGAATGCCCTGGCTTTTGAACAGATATTGAACACCTGGAACCCCGAGATCTTCCTCGATAACCACACCAGCGACGGCGCCGACTACCAATATGTAATGACGCTGATTGAAACTCAAAAAGATAAGCAAAACCCCATTTTGGCAGAATATACTTCAAAAATACTTTCGCCTGAGCTTTATAAGCGCATGAAAATAAGCGGTTATGAAATGACGCCTTATGTGGAGAGCGAAGACAGGAGCCCGGATAGCGGTATTGTTAGCTTTTTGGAGACCCCGCGTTTTGCAACCGGCTACACTGCCCAGCATAATATCATCAGCTATATTACCGAAACGCATATGCTAAAGCCTTTTGATAAACGTGTTTATGCCACTTACGATTTTATGCAAAACCTCATAGATATTTTCGAGCGGGATGCCAAACTGGTTGGTGAGCTAAAGCACAAAGCCGACGGGCAGGTAAGCCGGCAGCAAACCTTTGCACTTAACTGGGAACTTGACAAAGACCATGTGGACACACTCGTTTTTAAAGGCTATGCCGCCGGATATAAAACAAGCGAGGTAAGCGGTTTGCCCCGTTTGTATTATGACCGCAGTAAGCCCTATACCAAAACCATTAAATATTTTGACAACTATAAGGTGACGGCAACGGCTGAGAAACCGCTTGCATATATTATCCCGCAGGCATGGGGTAAGATTATTGACCTTTTTAAATTGAATAATGTTGCGATGAAAAGATTGTCGCATGACACTACCCTCGATTTACAGATGTATTATATTGCCGATTATAAAACCCCGCAGCGGCCATACGAAGGGCATTACCTGCACAGCAATGTTAAGCTAAACCCTGTTGAAATGGGTGTTAAGTTTTATGCCGGCGACTATGTAGTTTACACTGATCAGCCGCTAAACCGTTATATTGTGGAAACCCTGGAGCCGCAGGGCGTTGATTCTTTTTTTGCATGGAATTTTTTTGATTCGGTTCTGGGCGAGAAGGAATATTTTTCGGATTATGTGTTTGAAGATATTGCCGCCGACCTGTTAAAAAAAGACCTGGAACTAAAGAAAAAGCTGGATGATGAAAAATTGAAGGACCCGAAACTGGCTGGCAGCGCATCGGCGCAATTAAATTTTGTTTACAGGAATTCGCCGTGGTTCGAAAAAACCTATCTTCGCTACCCGGTGGGAAGATTGCTCACCGATGCTAAACTCGACCTTAAATGATATACCTCGTAATTGCTGAGCAGTCCGAAATGATGCAGCTCATAACGGCGGCGCCCGTAGCGTCGTTCATATTTGCAATCACCATAGCCACTTCCCTTTGGGCTTTTTATAATGATAATGCCTACGGGAATATGATATTGCATCCCTATAGCGTTGCGCGCGGGGCCCGCGTTTACACGGTGATCACCAGCGGTATGATCCATGCCGATTGGATGCACTTGTTTTTTAACATGCTCAGTTATTACTTCTTTGCGTTCACGCTGGAGGCGGGGATAGCTCCAACACCTGGAAATCCCGGGCTCCCGGGGCTAGGGCATTGGCAGTTCGGTTTATTGTATGTGCTGAGTTTAATATTAAGCGACCTGCCAACGGTTTATAAACACCGAAACGATGAGTGGTATCACAGTCTCGGCGCCTCGGGCGCAGTCAGTGCGGTGGTATTCAGCGCAATATTATACCGCCCCTTTGATTCTTTGTATGTTATGTTTCTGCCTATACCTATCTACTCAATTGTATACGGCGCGCTTTACTTGATATATTGCAACTATGCCTCTAAACGCGCCACCGATAACATTAACCACGATGCGCACATGTTTGGCGCATTAAGCGGGCTGTTCCTTACTATTATCCTGCATCCGCACCTTGCACATGATTTTTTGACACAGGTCAGTGAGAAAGTTCAATCGTTGTTCCATTAATGAAACTGCCGTCTGCATTAAACAAAAAGCTCATCGGCTTTTCGGGGTTTTTAATGATCTCGAAAAGTAAAATACCCCAGTTTTTCCAGAAGCTTTCCAGCACCTGGCCGTAGGTTTTGTTTATCCAGTCGTCGAACAAAGGTTTCCCGCTCATCCCGCGTAAGGGCTCGGCCTCTATGTAAATATCGTTGTCGAGAGGAAAGGTATGATATTCGGGCAGGCGGTTAAACAGGTAGGCCGAATAAAAAACCCGCGCACAAAACTCTTCGAACTGGATGGGATGTAAAACTTCGCCTTCAATTTTTTGAAATATGTCCTTGTGATATTGCTTGTTTGCGCCATTGTCCTGCAAACAAATGATCAAACCGAAATCTTTTATACGCAATGAAAAGGTAAGCGTATTGATCTCATCGCGGTATCCAAATTCCCCTATATTGTTATCCACCTTAAATAGAAAAAAACTATAGGGCTTAAAATCTTCAAAAACAACAGGCAAATTAATGCTTTGCAGCATCAAATGCAGGCTGCTGAATTTATGGATGATGGACTGCGAAATGTTAAATTCTTCGCCCTGGGCATGCTGCAGTTTTATGCCGCTTTGTATTTCGTTAAAAATAATTCCGTACAATAGTTTGCCCGCCCATTGAAATAGTTTTAACTCATCCAGCTTTTTAACCGCTTCGTAACCGGTATCAAAAGCAGCGGCAATTTCGGCCTCCAAAGGTTCAAGAAACGTTTGGTTAATTTGAGCGGCGCAGGGAACTTTCAAATCCTTATAAGTCGCCATGCTCTCGTCCAGCAGCTTAAAGGGCTGATCATGCAGTTTATACCGTTCCATAAGCCATGGCGGAAAAACCTGGATTTTTTCCTCGCCGGCATTTAATACCTGCCCGGTTAAAAAGCAGTTGCGGTTGCTGAAGTTGAAGTTATCAAACGGGTTGTAAATTTCTGCCGGCATGGCGGCAAAGATACACAGTAAAATTTTATTGTGACTTTTGAAAACGATAAGACACCGGCGTGAATGTCGCTCGCATAGTTGACTCACCCGATCATCTCCGCTAGCCAGCGGATCGATCACCCTCTGCTGCGCAAAGAGGGGAACTACAGTATTTTTTTCATTTTTTCCCCTCTCTACAACGTAGAGAGGGGTGACGAGCGAAGCAAAGTCGGGGTGAGTCAACCCGGCGCCATGCAATTTGCCCGGAGTTTATTTTTAAAGCTTACACATCATTTATCAGGAAAATTTTAGCTTTGAATTTAACGTGAAACTGATGCGGCATTAGTATAATATGGAGTCGGCTTATAATTTACTTAATTATCTATCTGACCAAGAGTATAAAATTCATGGGTGGAGAGATTCTTTGTTGAACCGGACGAGGAACGCCGACGAATGGAAATTTAATAAGGAGGATATAAAGACAGATTATGAATCCATTCACCAACAGTATTTAAATATCTGTGAACAATCAGATGATGAATTTATTAGGCTGGAGGTATTAAAAAGACTAATTTTTTTAAATTGGTACTATGTGCTTGAACCTGAATTTCTTACGGGAATTAAAAAGTTAGATACTGTGGCTATGTTTAACTCTTATAAAATCTTAAATAGTTATATACAAGAAAGGAAACTTGATGATGAATTAACATGGATGTTAAAGTTTTATAGTTCATGGGAATATATAATTTTTGAATACTCTGAGGGTAAATTAAATGAATTAACCTCTTTTGTAGAAGAAGTTGATACTACTAAATTAAATTTCCCAAAGCAACAACTAACCAAAGGAATAATGGATAATAGAGGGCAAATGGGTATTTATTGGAAGAAATTAGTTGAAAAGCCTGATTGATAAAATAAATGAAACTGACTTACCAACCCTTCGAGCTGCTGCTGAAGCATACATTTACCATCGCCAAATTCTCGCGTACCTCTACTCCAATTATGCTGGTACAGGTGGAGCACGAGGGCCATACCGGCTATGGCGAAGCCTCTATGGTGCCCTATATGGGCGAAAGCTTTGAAAGTGCTACAGGCTTCTTAAACAAGCTGGACGCCTCACAATTTAAATACCCTTTTGATTTCGACGAGATCATAAATTATCTCGACAGCATCGCCCCGGGGAATCCCGCGATCAAAGCCGGGATCGATATTGCCCTGCACGACCTTGACGGCAAACTACAGCAAAAGCCCTGCTGGCAATTGCTGGGGAGCGATCCCGTCAAAATGCCATTAACCAGTTTCACCATTGGGATTGATGCGCCGGATGTGATCATCCAAAAAGTAAAAGAAAACCCGGATTGCAAAATAATAAAAGTAAAGCTTGGCCGCGATAGCGATAAAGACTTAATAAAAACTATCCGTTCAGTAACCGACCTGCCGCTATTCGTTGATGCCAACCAGGGATGGACCGATCTGCAGCAAAGCCTTGATATGTGCCACTGGCTGCATGAGCAGGGCGTGTTGCTGATAGAGCAACCCATGCTCAAAACTGACATAGACAGCAACGCCTGGTTAACTGAACGCAGCCCTATACCCATTATCGGCGACGAATCTGTTCAACGGTTGCCGGATGTTGAAAAGGCTAAAGGCGTATACCATGGTATTAACATCAAATTGATGAAATCGGCCGGAATGCACGAGGCGCAGCAAATGATATTGAAGGCAAGGGAACTGAGCTTAAAATTGATGATCGGCTGCATGAGCGAAACCAGCTGCGCCACCCTGGCCGCCGCCGCGCTGGCCCCTCAATGCGATTGGGCCGATCTTGACGGGCCGTTTTTAACTAGTAACAATCCCTATAAAATGCCGGAGTTTAGGGACGGGAAGTGGGTGTTAAATAGTGATGCAGGGTTGGGAATTGAAAATTAACACGAATTTCACGAATGGAAGCGAATGTTCACGAATGGGAACTGCAGAAATTAATGAGAATGCCGGCTCAAACACCGGATAAAGAAATTTCCCTGATGCTTGCCAGGTGATGGTCATCGTGCTCCGCAACAAAATAAGCCATGTCGATAATACGCATCGGGGTTTTTAAACGCGGATGCAGGGAAGAGTTTAGTAACTGCCCGTCATTCAAACTCATAAGCCTGTTTACATATATTTGCCTTTGCGCCCTGAACTGTCGCAGCAGTAGTTTTATATCTGTCGCGTTGTGATTTGCAGTATGTGTTCTTTGGTTGGTTAAGTCCGCGGCCCGCAATTCAGGCAGCCCGCTCAAAATATCTTCCAGCCTGCCAAGCCACAGCGGCTCAAGGTCAGACAGATGCCCGATCTCTTCTTTTACCGACCATTTTCCTCCCGGCTTCAATGTGAGTAAATGATCGTTTAAATTGCCTGCCAATTCTTCCAGCCTTGCAGGCGTTCCGCCTAAACGTTCAATAATTGAAGGCAAAATCCCGTTGTCATCAATTACCGGAAATTTCCTATTAAACCACTCTGTTTTATTCATTGCACTGCCGGGTTTTGGCCGCATATTTTGTCGACCGGTCTAACTTACAAAATTCAATGCCCAAATGGTTTTAAGCTAATGCCCGGGCTAAAATACGCCCGGGTAATTGATTTATTGCTTGAGCTTATCAACGCGTTTTGGCGTGTCCTGCCCAGAAACAATCGTCCGGGAACTGAGTGCAATCGCCCTTATGGTTGATGTGATATTCGAAACATCCAGCGTACTGAATTCGTCCTTTACCGTGTGATAAAGTTTATCTATATCGATCTGGTCGGTCGATATCGTATGCGCCGGGACACCAACCGCGGCCAGGGACGCATTATCGCTCCGGTAAAACAGGTTTTGGTCCGGGTAGGGGTCGGGATAAAATTTAAAGGCTGTACCGGCCAGGTTTTTTTGCAATATTGTACCAAAATCCGACCGTTCAAAACCGGTGATAAATGCCGAGTTTTCTCCAAACTTCGAGGCTTTGCCAATCATCTCGATATTAAACATTGCTACCACTTTATCGGGATTAACGGTCGCAGCAAAATGCTGCGAACCGTACTCACCAATCTCCTCGGCGGTAAAAGCCACAAATACAAGCGTACGGGCGTTGTTGTTTAATTTTTTATAGTATTTAGCGAGGGTGATCACCGCTGTGGTGCCTGACGCATCATCATCGGCCCCGTTGGCAATACTATCGCCTTGCACGGGTTTGAGTATTCCAAGGTGGTCGTAATGCCCCGAAAATATCACATATTCATCTGGTTTTGTTTTGCCCGGGATTATGCCAACCACGTTAAAAAGTGGCAACTGCTCTTTTTTCCCGGTATAGCTAACGTCAAACGATTTTATATCATCATGGTTCCCCAGCACAAAAACCAGCGCCTGGTCATCATTGGTTTTGTTGCTAACGCTGCCTTTTTTGGAGCGCTCCTTTAACAGGTTAAAAGTAGCGGTGAACTGCGGGTCGACCAGTATCAGCATTTTTTTACCGCTGCGGATGTAGCTCATGTACTCGGTACGGAAATTTTTATCATTGCTGAGCTTAACAATTTGCACATCCGCATTATTGGTCCAGTTTAACGAGGTAGCGCTGGTGCTTGTAAATGCACTGTCGGCAGGGATTAGTTTCCCGTTAATTTCTACAAGTGTTTTAATGGGGGTAACCCGGTTCATTGTAAAGTTTTGGCGGTAGCCGTCGTCGCCGGGCATGGGTTTAAGGCCGGTTTGCTTATACTCGTTTTCGATAAAACGCGCCGCTTTTTCAATTCCCGGGCTAAATGTGGCCCTGCCCTGCATGTCGTCGGCAGATAAAGTTTTGATAATACGTTCTACATCGCTCTGCTGAATAAGCTTGTTTACATCCTGTCCAAGGCTGTAAAATGCCAGCCCCGATAAAAATAATACCGCTGTAAATTTTTTCATATGTTTTTTAACCGGTTCAAAGTTACCTTGTGTCCAGAGTTAACTTCCGTTTTTTTCAAAGGTAAAATTTTGAAATAATGATTTTCAATAAATTATTGTGAGACCAAGCAATAACACAATACGGTGATTTCGTTTGATAAAATACATTATCTAAATTCGTAACAACGTTCACAAACAGCAACACAGAATCTATATGCAAACGCAAAATGTATTTATTGCTCATCCCTCTACTACAGAACAAATTAAAGCACTTAAAGCGTTTGTAAAAGCCCTTAAAATTAAATTTGAAATCAAAACAACTGAAAAGCCTTACAATCAGCAGTTTGTAGATAAGATATTACAGGGAGATGAGGACTTTAAAGCAGGAAAAGGTAAAAAAATGACCATGGACGAGCTCAACAGTTTATGGAAATAATATACCTGCTTAAAGCAAAGCCCAGTGCTCGGCAACGCCACATCTTAAGCAAACGTACACTCCTTATCCAGACGACACACCTGGCCAGGTGGCCGGCCTATTTGTAATGTCCCCGCATTGAAACCACCCAAATTATATCTTCATCAACTTTATATACAATTCGGTTTGTCTTGTCTATCCGCCTGGACCAATACCCTGATAGTTTATGTTTTAAAGGTTCCGGTTTCCCAATTCCCTTAGTTGGGGTCTCTTCAATTGAAGTAAGCAGGTCAGCTATTCGTTTTAAAATCGTTGAATTGTGGCTTTTCTGCCAATAATCCAGATCTTTATCGCCGTCCTCAATTAACCTTATTTCCATATATCGGAAGGCGTAATTTTGCGATATTTGCCACTCTTCATTTGTTCTTCTGCTCGTTCAATTTTGGCTAAAAACTCTGGACTATATGAATTTTTCTCGGTGGTAAAATCAACCTTCAACGCCTTCATAACAGCTTTCAAAGCAGTTAATTGTTCCTTATTTGCAGGTCTCGCTATTACAGTTTCCATAATACAAATTTAATGCATTTAAAGTTGTTAATAAAAATCTGCCTGAATTTATCTTTAAAGGCGCGAGTTTAGTGCGCAAATCGCTATACACTTTACTCAGCATACCGGAACGATTGGACAGGCAGGTTTATGTAGCTAAACGACACGCTTGGTCGCGGCTGATATGCACTACTATTTTTCCAATTTTGTTTGATCTGAATCAGTATTAGATGGAAGTAAAATAACGGTTCGTCTTGTATAGTTTATAATTATTATTCCGACAATCAAACCGATAATATTGTATACAAATGCGTTTATTTTGAAGGTTCTAAAATCGTTATTAAAATCGTCCATAAGATTTGCGATAAGCTCAAATCCACAAGAAACGATAAAAGATAAAATTGCCCATGCAATAATTGTCAACTTAACATATCGATTTTTTGTGAAAATTAACGTGAGTAAAACAATCTCAATAAAAGCAGGTATCAATCCATAAATATTACTGGCTGTTATTGATACGGCGCTGTTATAAACCAAAAGGACAATTATGAAACCAATTAAGAGAACATAAAATATCTTATTGGTAAACACCGATCTTTTCATTTTACTACTAGAATAAAGAGGCTCCTAATTCCTAAGTTAACACAAAAACCTGGCGCGAACGCCACGCAAAGGCCGAAGGCGTTGCTGTTTTTCGTGACTTAACGTATTCCTGGTGCCCGCATTTACTGCACCTTCGAACTTAACCAACTACTCCTAAAATCCTGTTGTTCCTTCGTCAGCTCCTTACCGGCCTTTTCATAAGTAACCACCTCAAAAAAAGGATTTTCCTCCAAGGTGACCGTGGTTTCATGATCGCCGGTGCGGTTTTTGTAATTTACAACCATCTTGTCCCCCGGCTTTTTGCCGGCAATAATTTCATTAAAGGCTTGTGCATCTTTTACTTCTTTTCCATCTGCTTTTAGTATTACGTCGCCGGCATCCAAACCTGCTTTATAAACGGGCGAGCCGATCACCGTGCTGGAAGTGATAGATAAACCCTCGGTACCCAAAGTCCGCGCCTGGCCCGACCGGCCGCGGCCCTGGTTGCCGCCCAACGACCCTGCCCATGCCTTGCCCGGCTGTGCTTTGCGAAGTATTAAACCTGCTTTCGCCAGTAGGGCCTCGTAGTTGTTTTTCTCAACACCGTAGATGTACCTATTAAAAAAATCCGCGGCAAATTTTGGGTTTTTGGTCACCTTCGCCAGGTCGCTTTGCAAATCAGGAATAGTATAGGGCTTCATTACCTTGCCCCGGTTTAGCCAAACGGTGCGCATATAATCGTCCAGTGTGAGGTTAAATTCGCTTCGTAGACGCAGATCGAGGGCCAGCGCGGTGGCGCCGCCATAAACGTAATAGCTGGTAAAAGTATTTGCGTAATTATTGGGATCGATTGAAACTCCTGCATCCACAAATACCGAGTTATTGCTGGCCTGTACCGGCGTATATTTTGCTGCGCCCGGCGCGTTTAATACCGAATTTACCAGGCCGGCTAAGGTGTTGGTATACTCGTCCATCGTACGGAATCCCGACCGCATCAGCAATAATTCGCCGTAATATTGTGTAAAGCCTTCGGCAAACCAAAGTTCGCCGCTCATATTGGCATGTGCAAAATTGAACGGCTCCAATGATTTCGGGCGGATGCGCTTCACATTCCAACTGTGAAAATACTCGTGGGAAAACACCCCCAGCATCGGGCCCTCATTCCCTTCAACTTTGGCAAACGGCAATACAATGCAGGTGGAATTGCGGTGCTCCATACCGTCGCCCGAAGTAGTCGGGTAAACATCATCCAAAAAAGTGTACTCACCGAAATCGTACGTGGGCAGTTCGCCGTAAACGGCTTTCTCCTCGAGCACCATTTTTTGGACCATCTTACCAAAGTTGTCGATCACCGGCTGCGGATCGTCAGAGTGTACGGTTAAATTAATTTTCTCGGTTTTTCCATCGGTATTTACTACATTCCAGCTGGTCACCTTAAAATTCGAAAGCTCAGTGGGGCTATCCATCATATATTGCAGGCTCGGTGCGCTGTAAACATTATCGCCGTCGTGCTTTAATTGCGTGGCTACCTTCCAACCGTATTGGTCTATATCGTTAAATTGAAATTTCACGGCCCGTTCTTCCAGGCCCGGAACCCACATAAATGTGGCGGGCATATTCAGGTGCGCGTGGCTGGGGTCTATGCTGGTATAAGTGCCGTCGGTCCAGTTGCCGAATAACGTATAATGAATAATCACCGTTTCGGGGTGGCCCTCCGCAACGCGGTATACGTCGCCTTCAATTTGTTTTAAAGGTATGGGCGCCCCGCTTACGTCTACCGCAGCGACATTATAAACATTTTTGCCAAATTCGTGGGTGGCGTAGCGCCCGGCCGACGACCGGCTCATCCGCACGTTAAACTCTCCGCCCGGCGCTTTTGGTATGGTCATGACAACTTCTGCCTCATGATGCACCGCATTTGGGAAAGATATGGCGTAAAAAATTGGTTTTTGAACTTCTTGTCCGAAGCATAATAAAGCGCAAAAAGTAACCAGCGGGAGTAAAAGTATTTTTTTCATCGATGTAAAAATTAACAGCGCTCAAATTACTATTTAATCGGGAATTACATTATATCAATGTTATTACGAATTGGTTTCAATAACCTTAAGTATTTTGGTTCTTAGTTGAGGCAGATCATCTATAACTACCTGCCAGATTAAATCGAAGTCTATTCCAAAATATTCATGGACAAGGATATGACGCATCCCGATTATTTGCTTCCACTCAAGATCATCGAACATTGCTTTGGTCTCCGCAGATATGTAGTTGGCAACCTCCCCGATTATTTCAATTTGCTTAACACAAGCAAACCGCATCATTGAATTTGAAAGAAATGATTTAAGGTCGGAATTATTTGTATAGGTCAGGATCTCGTCAATCGCTTCCAGGATATGAAGTAAACGCTGGCGATCGCCAATATTACCTTTCATAAATTAAAACTTTTTCCTGCTCTATAAAAGGTTTGATATATTTTGATAAGGCTCTTGACGATACTAAGTCGACTTTTTTCCGTAGTTTTTCCTGGAGCTCCGATTGCATGGTTACAAAACCGAGACCTATATGTTTTGAGTAGTCGAGATCAACCAATATATCAACATCACTATTTTTATCAGCCTCATTACGGGAATATGAACCAAACAAATAGGCCTTTGTTACCGGCTGGCCGGAAAAATAATCCTTTACAATTTGTATGTCTTTGGCTGTTAGTCGCATCTCAATACAAATATAGTGTTTAAGTTGATTTGTCAATTGAGTTGGTGATCGGGTAAATTTAACTTAATCAACCTAATCCAACCAAACAAACCACTTACCGGCCCTAATCGTAACTATGCCTCTCCAGGTCGTAATCCGACTGCGCTGTGATTATCTTCTTACGTTTTTCAATTTCGCGGTCAAGGTGATGATCGTAAACGTTGTCGGTCACTTCAATATTTCGCTCCTTATCCCGTTCGGCATAATGAATATCCGCCTCTGATAATTTCGAAATGGCTACATCGTACGGGCCTTTCGGCGACATGAGTTTTACAAATACCGGCAGGCATTCAAACAAAATAAACAGGAAGCTGATAAACGACTCGGCAAGGTAAGTATCCAGGTCGCGGGTGCCGTTCTCATTGTACGTTAGCTGGCCAAGGGCCCAGTTGCGGTCGGAAAAACCGGCAACATTTGAAAGGCTGTCGAGTTGGTGATCACTGAATAGCCGTATGCTGTTCAGCCCCTCATAGTCTTTCCGGGCGCTAAGGTATTGATCCATCTTTTCCTGGTTTTCAGTTACCGCTTTCAGGCGGTCCTCCTTTTCCTGCAATACGGCCTGTTTTTGTTTGGCATAGGTTCCATAACCAACAATGCCCGAAGTTTGGTTGGTTTTATCGCCAAAAACTTCCTGGTTTAGCAGGTAGCGCGTGCGGTTAATATCTTTTTCGAGTGAGTCTTTTTCTTTTTTCAGGTCGTTATCTTTTCCAAGCTCCATACCATACTTTTCGGTATATGTTTTTTGAAGCGTATCGATCTTGCGATGCTGGCCCTTCAGGTAAGCCGTTTTTAATTTCTGACGGATCTCCTTGTCAAATATTTTCAATTCCAGCGGCCTTGAGATCACTATACCGATCATTATTGCCAGCAAAATACGCGGCGATGCCTGCACCAATTGCTGGTTGGTAGTACCCTGTTTATCAATGCTCGAAACGATGTAACGATCGAGGTTAAAAATAGCCGTGCCCCATATCAGCCCAAATAAAATAGCAAAAACCACCGCAAGGTCGTTGCCCGCAAAGACAAAATACATTGCATAACCACCTGAAAGCGAAGCAAATAATGCGGTAAAAAATATGGTTGCCCCGATACCTACATATTTATTATGCTCAATGGGATATTTTTTTAATGTACCTATATGCGCCCCGGAACAGAACCAAAAAAAGCGGGTTATTTTCTTCATCAATACTACTCTTCAATGTTATAAACATATAATAAACGCACTTAGGTATTGAATGTTACAAAAGATAGACGGAATATTTGCCATAGACAATTACCTTTGAAAATAATTATATTTGGGCATGAAAGAAATAAGCGTACAGGAGTTAAAGGAAAAGAAAGATAAGGGCGAGGATTTTCAATTAATTGATGTCAGAGAGGATTTTGAATACGAAATGTCGAACCTGGGAGGCTTGCTGATCCCGTTGGGAGGTGTTTTGATAGAAGCCGAGAAAATAGACAAGAACAGACCTGTTGTTGTAATGTGCCGCAGCGGGAAACGCAGTGCGGCGGCGATAATGCAGCTGGAGCAGCGCGGCTTTACCAACCTGTATAATTTAAAAGGCGGTATTTTGGCCTGGGCCGAGGAGATAGATCCCACTATTAACGTATATTAATTATGTGGAAAAAGCTTATTCCCAACACGTTATATACGGTGGGTATTGTTATATGCGCCATTTACGGCTACGAGTATGGCATTCAACAAGGGCAATATGGATTTCTCTTCGGCGCTGTACTATTAATAGCTATATTTGTTATCCTCAAGATACGGATCCTGAAGGAAGTAAAAAACGCGCAAAAAAAATCTTAACCCATCAGCATTATGCTTATCGCAATTTTAGGGATCATTATACTCGTTGTGGGTATAGTGCTCAAACGCTCGCCCGAACCCGGCAGCCATTTTGGTAATATTGTTAAAACCGTTGGATTAGTAGTTGTATTTTTAGGCTTAGGGCTTTCGGCCTTCAAGATCATTGAACCCGGTAAAGTTGGCGTACAGGTACTTTTCGGAAGAGTGCAGGACGGCGTGCTTGAAAGCGGCTTGCATGTTATTAACCCGATGGTTGATGTTACCACTTTCAGTATCCAGACAGAAAATTATACTATGAGCGCTAAAGACAGCGAGGGCGCTGTACAGGGCGACGACGCTATCCGGGTGCTTTCGTCCGATGGGTTGGAAGTTACCATAGACCTTTCGGTGCTTTACAGGTTAGTTCCCTCAAAAGCGCCTTTTGTACTGCAAAATATTGGCGCCGATTATGTAAATAAGATCGTTCGCCCTGTTACACGCACGGCTATACGCGATAATGCGGTAAATTACCAGGCAGTTGATCTGTATTCTACCAAACGGCAGGAATTCCAGTTTAAAATTAATCAAACTATTACTCAAAACTTCGCAAAGAATGGCCTGGAAGTGCAGCAAATATTGGTGCGCAATATCTCGCTTCCGGCATCGGTTAAAGCAAGTATCGAGTCGAAGATCAACGCCGAGCAGGATGCGCAAAAAATGCAGTTTGTATTGCAAAAAGAACGCCAGGAGGCAGACCGTAAACGTGTTGAAGCGCAGGGCATAGCCGACTATCAGCGGATCATTTCACAAGGCTTAACGGCGCAACAGCTCCAATACCAAAGCATCCTTGCACAAAAAGAGATCGCACTATCGCCAAATACCAAGATCATCATTATGGGCGGCGCGGGGAAAGGCAACCCGATCATGCTGAGCGACAAATAAGATTTGCGCGATTGGTCGTTAATTTGAGCAAGTTGCTTTCAAATTATGACATCGCTACGAGATAAAAAGCCTCAAGGCCGCCCGCTTGAGGCTTTGTGTTATGATGCCGCCTAAACCGCTTCCGGTTTATATTGCCTTATTCCGCTGCCCGTGCTAAATCCGCTGATGACTACATCATAAGCTTCAGCCGATTTTTATCTCTAAGTATAAAACAACCAGTTCGTAAATATCTTCGATTATTCTTTACTTTAACAATAATTATTTTACCTTTGATTTAACTATTCCCGCCTATACAATTATCACAAAAAAATCAGATGAAAAAATTATTGAGCCTTATCACTTTCTTAATGGTTCTCGTATCGTTTGCTAATGCGCAGGATCAAAAATACGTTGACCCGGATTTGACTCGCGGAATTCATCCTGGCACCGTAACAACCCTGGATAAAAAGGTATTACAAGGATATGTTTTTAACGCTGATCATGTGCAAAATCAAAAGCGCTGTATTTTTTATACCGACTACAACGACGGTAACACCAAAACGGAATATTCGCCATCGGACTTAGTTGGATATACCATCGAAAATCTGCAGTACAAAAGTATCCCTTACAGCGGCAATATAGGCTCAGGCAAAGGCGACCAGCAATTTGTTTATGTAGCTAAGCCTGGCTTTGCCATCAATACTTTTGTTTATTACACCCCCGGCCAGCAAATTTTATGGCAAAAAGGCGAGGAAGACCCCGTGAGCAACTCGACTATGCTATTCAACTTTAAAAAAACGCTTTTGAACTTGTTGGGCGACGACCCCGACATTGCCGCTATTGTGAACGACAAAGGCAGGGTTTATTTAATGATGCACCTCGATATCCTTGTAGATCAGTATAACACATGGGCACAGGCTAAAAAATAAACGATAAATTTTTTAGGTTCTTAAAACAGGCAGCAGCCTTCTAAAAGCTAAGACATGAAATACTTTTTATTTAGCCCGGCCTTACTTATGGGTCTCAGCGCTTTTGCGCAGGTGCAGGTGGTACAGGGCAACAATAGCTCTCAGTTCAGCGTCAGTAAACATGCGGATTTTTCGTCGTTTACTACGGATAAAGCAAATTATTTTGTGCTTAAGCGAACCGAACATTTTGAAAAGATAAATACCTTGATCGTCGCCGATAAAAGCGGTTCCGTCGTTACCAATAAGGAGATACGGGTAGATATGGGCTCGTTCAATAATCAGAGGGGGGTAAAAGACCTGCTGGTAATTAATTCAACGCCGGTGGTGTTTGTTGAAAATCGGGATAAAGGCGCGGGAAAAAACGTCTTAACCGCCGGCGCCATCGACGGGAATGGGAGCATTAACACTGCTTTAATAACCATTGGCAGCATGGATTTTGTAAAAATGTCAAACGCCGGGGAGTGGTATGCCGCCCTTACGCCCGACCAAAAGCATGTTGCTGTGATCGGTAAATCGCCTTATGAAAAAGGCAGTGCTGCCCAGTTTTCATATTTTATGCTGGATGAAAAGCTACAAGTTACCAGCAAGGGCATCTTTACCTTTGCCGGGAATGATAAGAATATTTATGTGACGAACTTTTTAGCATCTGATAAAGGCGACCTGTATATAATAGCGGATGATTTTGATAAGAGCTACAAGTATCCCACGCTGTATAAATATACCATTGGCGGCACAGGCGTCATCGTACCTGTAATGATCACTGACCCAAAGCTTAAAAACCTGAACTATATTGCCAGGTTGAGCCCGCAAGGCGATTTGGTATTTGCCGGCTATATACAAAAAAAGAGTACCTTTTCTGCGGGTGACCCTGCGGCCATTGGCACCTGGATGTTCAATTCGTCTAAAACGAACGAGGTTAAGACATTTAATTTTGATAAGCCTATCACCAATGCCACCGCACGAAACCTGATATATAATGGCGACATTTGGTTTTTAGTTGGCGAACAGTACAAGGCAGACAAAGTCGAGATGAGTGCGAGCGGCCCCGCTGCCGCAAATTTTGACGAAACCTATAATTACACCCACGGCGACATTATTGTAACGGGTTTTACTGCGGATGGCGGCAGCAAGAAATTTGATCTGAGCCTGGACCGGCAATGGACAGCGAAGGATTTTGACCAGGACTTAACCGTTGCCTCCGGCACCATTAACAACAAACTGGTTGTGGTTTTTAATGACCAATACGGAAAATATATTGACGACCGTTACCATAAATTTTTAAAACTACCGGTTGCTGTATTGATATCCAATGCAGGTGTAGCCGACTCCCCTGTTATTTTTGCCAATGAACTTGACGTAAAAGTGAGCAGCTATACACTATACCCGCAATTCTTTAATAATGATTCCGGGCATTTGATGGTATTATCAGGAAATTCACAGTCCATAAAAACAGTCACCTTTCAATAGGAACAGCAGCTGACGCCTATGATTTCATAACAAAAATAGGTGACAACCGTAAAGGGTCGCCAATATGCCGGGAACCTATAAGGAACACGTTGAGATAGAAATGCATTCCTTAGAAGAAAAATTACACCATTGTTTTGGTTAAATTGGATACCGAGATCATGATATGTGAGTTTATACTTTCAAAAAGGATTCATTGGTAAAATTCCCCTTTCGGGGGCTTAGTGCCTACTCTTTCTTAAAATCATACGGATCATACTCCACAAAATCAGCGACCTTAACCCGAATCCCGGTTACTTTACCGTTTTGTACCGCAAAAGGAAAAACCGCTTTACCGTAAGTCGGGTCGCTGAAGGTTACGTAAAAACGGTTGCCGCCAAGCGGCTGTAAACGGGCGTACATGCGCGGGTGATGTTCAAACCGTATTTCAAGGTCGCTGCCTTCGCCCTGCGTAATTTCCATGCTGCCATAAAGCGGGTTTTTGTATTTGCCGGTATAAGCGCTTAATGGTAAAGCCGGCAGATGGTTCAGGGCCACTGTATCCCGAAGGCGTTTGTCGGCAGCCTCCTCCTTTGCCGCATTGGCCTTATAGGCTGCCAGGTAAACATCGCTGTAATTTCGGTAGGGCATCTTAAAATAGGCGTCCATAATTTCCCACCTTAGGGCATCAAAAAAATTATTCTGGTCTGTATTGGTCAACACTATAATGCCCAGGTGATCTTGCGGCACCAGCGTTACCGATGTCAAATAACCGTTCACCCCGCCATCATGCATCACCAGCCGGTGGCCCGCATAATCCTGTATGAACCAGCCCAGGCCATAGAGCATATAATTGTTTTCGCCGTTTAGATGATGCGCGCTGCCAACAATATCCTGCGGCTCGCGGGTCGCTTTTATGGCCGCCAGCGGAATCACTTGCCGGGCGCCAACTTTGCCATCATCCAGCAAAGCCATTACCCATTTGCTCATGTCGTTTACCGACGAACAGATAGCGCCGGCCGGTGCAAGCGCGTCGATCTGCGCATATGGAATGGCGGATAGCCGTCCATCGATCAATGTGTGCGGTACCGTCCGGTTTAATGATTTGTTCATATCGGCGGTCAGGGCCAGCGTGTTGCTCATGCCAAGGGGCGCAAAGATATTTTCCTTTACAAATACTTCCCACGGCTTACCGGTTACAACGGGGATGATTTGGCCGGCTGTTAAAAAAGCAGAGTTTGTATAGCCCCATTTGGTGCGGAAGGGATACGTCTCTTTCATCTGGCCAAGCTTTTCGATAACCTGGTTTCGGGTAAGGTTGGTATTATAGAAGGTAAAATCGCCCTGGAAAGTCTGAAAGCCAAGGCGATGGCACAGCAGGTCGCGCACTATGGCCATTTCTCCCGCTAATTTATCTTCCAGTTTAAATTGAGGCAGGTATTTGGTCACTTTATCATCCAGCGAAAGTTTACCTTGCGTTTGCAGCATGGCCAGGGCGGTAGCGGTAAAGGCTTTGGTATTGCTGCCGATCATAAACAAACTATTTACGTCCACCTTTTCCGGTTGCCCCAGCTCCTTAATGCCATAGGCCTTCATTAATACAATTTTATTATCCTTAACAATGCACACCGCGGCGCCGGGGATGCGCCAGTTGGTCATGGCCCGGTTTACATAGTACTCAAGGCTGTCTTTTATAAATTTACTTCTGTCGATGTGCTGCGCGTGGCATAAAGCGGGGCTGGTCAGAAAAAGGATAACAAGGGAAAGTATTTTTTTCATTACATAATTATTTGTTTGCACGAATCCCGCGAATTTATTCGAATTTCACAAATTATGGTTTAAGATGCCGGCCAGGCGCCTAAATTCGCGAAATTCGAATAAATTCGTGATTCATCATTACAGTACTGATTTAACGCAAAATTTGCAGAGCAATTATTTATTTAAATATACAAAACTACAACCAATGAATTTAAAATTTTATCGCGGGGGATTATTGTCCCTTGCATTTTTACTATTACTATTTTCGTGGCAGGCGGCAAACGCCCAGCGCCAGAAAACACACTGGGCAACCGACGGCTACCAGTATTACCGGGTACAGGGAGGCCAGTTAGTAGAGCTGGACACGCGCGATTCGGCCAAAAAAACGGTGCTGATTACCAAAGAGATGCTTACGCCGGAAGGAAGCAATACACCTATCGCCATCTCAAACTTTTTCCTGTCAGACGATGGTCAGAAACTGTTGATCTTTAACAATACCAAAAGAGTATGGCGCTATAACACGCGCGGCGATTATTGGGTGTATGATATGGCTGCCAAGACCTTGAAGCAAATCGGGAAGGATAGGCCCGCTTCATCGCTAATGTTCGCCAAGCTATCGCCCGACGGCACAAAGGCCGCTTATGTTAGCGGGCACAATATTTACGTGGAGGACCTGGCAACCGGCGCCGTCAAACAATTAACCTTTGATGGCAACAAAAAGCTCATCAACGGCACATTCGATTGGGCATACGAAGAGGAGTTTGATTGCAGGGATGGGTTTCGTTGGTCGCCTGACAGCCGGGCTATTGCCTATTGGCAGATTGACGCCAGCACGATAAAAAATTATTTTATGCTGAACACCACCGACTCTATTTATCCTTTTGTTGTGCCTGTTGAGTATCCGGTAGCAGGCGAAAACCCGAGCTCATGCAAAATTGGCGTTGTGGATGTGAACACCGCGAAAACAACCTGGATGAATATACCGGGCGATGCCATACAGCATTATATCCCGCGCATGGAATGGGCGGATAATCCCAACTATCTTATTTTACAGCAGTTGAACCGCGCGCAAAACGACAGCAAAATATTTGTAGCCAATGTATCAAACGGTACCGCGGCATTGGTACATGACGAGCAGGCTAAAGAATGGATAGACGCCGGTGACGGCCGCGACCCGATCGGCTGGAATTTTATTAATAAGGGAAAGGACTTTATTTGGGTGAGCGAGAAGGACGGCTGGCGGCACTTGTATAAAATTTCGATGGATGGAAAGGAGACTTTGATCACCAAAGGCAATTATGATGTGATAGACCTTAACCTGATTGATGAAGCGGGAGGTTACATTTATTTTATAGCCTCGCCAGATAATGCAACCCAGCGCTACCTGTACCGTGTAAAAATAAAGGGCGGCGATGCCGAACGCGTTACACCTGCCGACGAGCCGGGGACGCATACCTACGAGATTTCGCCAAATGGAAAGATCGGCTTACATACCTTCTCAAATATTTACACCCCTTATCAAAGTGAAGTGATCAGCCTGCCTGATCATAAGCATATCAGCGGACAAGTGGTAAGACTGAACCAGGCGGCAAAAAATAAGCCCGAGTTTTTTAAAGTTAAAACCGTCGACGGGGTTGAAATGGACGGCTGGATGGTAAAACCAACCAATTTTGATCCTTCAAAAAAATACCCGGTTGTATTTTTAGTTTACAGCGAGCCTGCCGCCACTACGGTTAATGATGCCTATGGCAATGGCCGCAACGGCGAATATATTGGCAGCATGGCCGATGACGGTTATATTTATATGTCGCTTGATAACCGTGGTACCCCGGCGCCGAAAGGTACAGCATGGCGCAAGGCCATCTATAAAAATATCGGCCTGGTAAATATCCGGGACCAGGCGATGGGCGCTAAAGAAATATTAAAATGGCCATTTGTCGATTCGAGCCGGGTGGCTGTTTGGGGATGGAGCGGCGGCGGATCGTGCACGTTGAACCTGATGTTCCAGCATCCTGAAATCTATAAAACGGGCATAGCGGTTGCCGCTGTGGCATGGGAGCTGAGCTACGACAATATTTACCAGGAACGTTATATGGGCGTACCTATTGATGACGTGAGCCGCGAAGTATTTATAAAAGGCTCGCCGGTTACTTACGCGAAAAATTTACGCGGTAACCTATTGTATGTGCACGGTACCGGCGATGATAACGTGCATTACCGCAACGCAGAATTGCTGATAAATGAGCTTGTAAAATACAACAGGCAGTTCCAGCTGATGTCGTTCCCTAACCGTACGCACGGCATTTTCGAAGGGCCGGGAACTACCCAGTTTTTGCGGACGCTTTACACCAATTATTTAAAGGAGCATTGCCCCCCGGGCGGAAGATAGACCTCTTAGGGGTCAGGGCGGTTTAGGCCGCTTTGACCCTTAAAACCTTTTTTGCCCGTTAAACCATTAGAAGCAAAAGCCTATATTTGCCGAATGACTAAAGAACAGATACAGGATTTAAGGGACAGAGTAACGTCCCTGAGGAGGCATCTTTGACATCGATGCTAAACTTGAAGCATTGCAAAAAGAGCAGGATATAACAATCAGCCCCGGCTTTTGGGACGAACCGAAAGAAGCGGAAAAAGTACTCGCTTCCATCAAGACAAAAAAAACCTGGACAGACGCTTACCAAAAAGTGTCAGGCATTGTTGACGATGCCGGTGTATTATTTGAGTTTTTTCAGAGCGGCGACGCCACCGAGGCCGAAATGCAGGAACAATACAGCGCTGCCCTGAAAGCCGTTGAAGAGCTTGAGTTTAAAAACATGCTCTCGGCCGAAGAAGACCAGTTTAACGCCGTACTTCAAATTACTGCGGGCGCCGGCGGTACTGAAAGCTGCGACTGGGCCAGCATGCTGATGCGTATGTATATTATGTGGGCCGAAAAGAATGGTTACAAAGTTAGCGAGCAGGATTTCCAGGAGGGCGACGTAGCCGGCGTAAAAACGGTCACTCTGCAGATTGAGGGTGACTTTGCCTACGGTTATTTAAAAGGAGAAAACGGGGTGCACCGCCTGGTGCGCATTTCGCCCTTCGACTCCAATGCCAAACGCCACACATCGTTTGCCTCGGTTTACGTTTACCCGCTGGTTGACGATACCATCGATATAGAAGTTAAAGATGCGGATATTGAGTTCGAGACTTTCCGCTCAGGCGGGGCCGGCGGGCAAAATGTGAACAAGGTTGAAACTGCCGTTCGCCTTTACCATAAACCGTCAGGCATTATTATAAAGAACCAGGAATCGCGTTCGCAGCTTCAAAATAAGGAAAATGCCATCAGGTTGTTAAAATCGCAGCTTTATGAAGCCGAAATGCGAAAACGCCTGGAAACCACCAACGCCATTGAAGGCAATAAGAAAAAAATAGAATGGGGTTCGCAAATACGCAATTATGTGCTGCACCCCTATAAACTGGTGAAGGACCTGCGCACCGATCATGAAACATCAAACGCCGCCGCGGTGCTCGATGGGGACCTTAATGATTTCTTAAAGGCCTATTTGATGGAGTTTGGCGGGCCCAAGAATTAATGCGCCGGTTGATCGGCTTAGTGAATTATCAGTTATTTTTAAAAAATATAACAGCAGTGTTTTTAACATCCTTTAGCCCCTATAAATTATGAAAACAATTTCGTGTACCTTAATCCTTATGATCTCCATTGTTTCAGCCTATGCCCAGCAAAAGGCAATTCCCTTATATCCAAACGGCATACCCAATGCTAAGCCAACACCGGCTGCCTATACAGAAAAAATGGAAAAAACCGATGATGAATGGGTTACCATGGTCAGCGTGCCAACGCTTACGCCATTTATACCGCAGCACCCAAATGGTACGGCAATAGTTATTTTTCCCGGCGGTGGGTACGCAGGTTTATCAATGGATAAGGAGGGTTACAGGGTTGCAAAGGCGTTTAATGAATTTGGAGTAACCGCCTTCGTAGTGAAATATCGCTTACCGAGCGATGAAATTATGGTTGATAAAACCATAGGCCCCTTGCAGGACGCCCAGCAGGCTGTATTAATGGTGCGCAAACATGCCGCTGATTGGGGCGTAAATCCAGCCAAGGTAGGTATTATAGGCTTTTCAGCAGGCGGGCACCTTGCTTCAACCGAGGGGACGCATTTTGACAAGCTGGTAATAGAGGATAAAGACAATATAAGCGTTCGTCCTGATTTTATGGCGCTTATTTATCCCGTAATTTCTTTTGGCCCGATGGCGCATGTGGGCTCGCGCGAAAACCTGGTAGGTAAAACGCCCTCTGCCGACTTATTGACCCTGTACAGCAACGAAAAACAAATAACAGCCAATACGCCGCCGACTTTTCTTGTACACGCAACCGACGACGATGTGGTGCCTGTACAAAACACTCTTATGTTTTACGAAGGCCTGCTCAAAGCGAAAGTTAAGGCCGAAATGCACATTTTTGAAGAAGGCGGGCACGGCTTTGGACTAAATAACCCAAAGAGCAAGGATAAATGGATTGATTGGTGCCGAAACTGGCTGGACGAGAACGGGTTTTTGTAAAGCTTCGGCTTTTTGCGCCTTCAACTTTCCTTAGCCAAACAGGCACCTATATCAAAAAGAAAAAACGGCAAAAACCGTCAGGTCGGGCAAGAAACACGCGATTTCTTAAAATATAAAGATGAAGAAATATATCCCCACTGTCTTTTTTTTTCTGTTAACAGCCACATCCTTCGCGCAAAGCGATAACCGCCAGCAATTCGCGCCCATTGGCGACTTTAAGCTGGAATCGGGCAATGTGATACGAGATTGCACCCTTGGTTACCGCACATATGGCCGGCTAAACGGCGCAAAAAGCAATGTTGTTTTGTTCCTCACCTGGTTTGGAGGCCGGGCATTGGATGTTGAAGGCACCGGCCCCTGGCAAGCCATTGACACTACACGATATTTTTTGATCATTGTTGACGCGCTTGGCGATGGGGTTTCTTCATCGCCTTCAAACAGCATTAAACAGCATGGGCGGCAATTCCCGGTTTTTTCTGTGGCGGATATGGTCGAGAGCCAGCACCTGCTGCTTACCAAAAGGCTCGGCATCGCGCATGTACACGCCATTATGGGTATCTCGATGGGCGGCATTCAAACTTTTCAGTGGGCCGTTAGCTACCCGGATTTTACGGATGCCCTGGTCCCCATCGTCGGCAGCCCGCAGCCCAGCAGCTACGATTTGATGCTTTATAGTACCTTCAAAAAAGATATTGAAGCCGATAGCGCCTATAACCACGGCGACTATAAGGTCAACCCAAATATCGTAGCCGCCAATATGCTATGGGAACTTTTTCTTACTACACCAGCGAACAGGGTAGCAAACATGTCGCACGATGATTTTCCGAAATGGATTCAAAACACCGAAAACAAAAAAACCGGTGACTGGAACGATTCCTGGTACCAGATCACAGCCATCATTGCACACGATATTTCAAGACCTTACGGCGCGATGAAAAATGCGGCATCACGCGTCAAAGCAAAAATGCTGATCATCAGCTCACTGCAGGACCACATGGTTAATCCAAACCCGGCGATTGAATTTTCAAAACTGCTGCCTGCTAAACTGGTGGTGCTAAACAGCGACCTGGGCCACCTCGCCCCAAATTTTGGCGACCCAAAGGTGAAGAATAGTATAATTGAAATTTTGGCGGGCAAGTAGCCTGACCGGCGAGGAGAATTAAGACGTAAAGGGCCAGAAATCAAAACGGATGAGAAAAGAAGTGCCTTTTCTTTTGTCTTGGCTCCTGGCTCTTGATTCTTGACTCTTCTCAAGGTCTTTTATTATTTATTTTCCCGGCTTCTTCCAGCTCCAGGTCCATCTGGTCATCGTATTTAAACCGGTACAGCAGCCAATCGTTTTGCGGCTTATAGAACATAAATTCAAACCGCATGGGTTGCACCGTAAACTTAACAAGGTAACTGTAGAACACCAGGCTGATGCCCGCGCTTTTCTGACTGACCAGTTCCCTGCCGATGTACTGCCCGAACGATCGCTGCACCGAATCCAGCTTTCCTTTTAAAATCGCTATTGCGGCCTCGTTATTAAACATTTTATTTGTGCCGAAGAGATAATCTATCGCAGCGCTGGTCCCGTCTTTTTTGTATTTCGAAAAAAAAGTATCTATGAGGGCGGCAGGTGTTTTTAATACAGGAAGCGGCTTTACAATGGTTTTCTTTGCAGCAACGGGCCGGGCAACGATTTGCGACTTTGCTTCGCCGAGGCAGCAGCAAATAATACAGGCTAATATTGCTGATTTAAACAAGGGGTGTTTCATAGCGGTATTTATGAGATGTATGTGATCCGAAAGAACAAAAAAACGCCCAGCAACGGCCCAACCCAATCAACCACTCACTAAATCAATCCAACCAACTACTTCGCTACGTACATCACTTCCTTAACCGCCTTAATAACTCTTTCGGGGTTTGGCAGGTATTCTTGTATTAGCGTGGGCGCATATGGCAGGGGCACGTCGCCGCCCATGATGCGCAATACCGGTGCGTCCAGGTAGTCGAATGCGTCTTTCTGCACCTTGAAAGCAACTTCGGTGGCTATTGAGCCAAGGGGCCAGCTTTCTTCAACAATCACCAGGCGGTTTGTTTTTTTAACCGAGTTGATCACCGTATCGTAGTCAATCGGGCGCACGGTGCGCAGGTCGATCACCTCGGCATGGATGCCTTCTTTTTCAAGCTCGGCTGCTGCTGCGTTAACCACTTTCATAATTTTACCAAAACCAACCAGCGTAACATCGGCCCCTTCTTTGGTGATATTGGCCTTACCGAGAGGGATATAATAGGTTTCTTCGGGCACTTCGCCTTTATCGCCATACATTAGTTCCGATTCCATAAAAATAACAGGGTCAGGATCAATAATGGACGATTTTAACAAGCCTTTCGCATCGGCGGGGTTTGATGGTACAACTACCTTTAAGCCGGGGCAATTGGCATACCAGCTTTCAAAACACTGGCTATGCTGCGAGCTGAGCATCCCCGCGTTGCCGGTGGGGCCGCGAAAAACGATGGGAACAGAAAACTGGCCGCCGCTCATCGACATTATTTTTGCCGCGCCGTTAATGATCTGGTCGATGGCAACCAGTGAAAAATTAAAGGTCATAAACTCGATGATGGGGCGTAAACCATTCATTGCCGAGCCAACACCGATACCGGCAAAACCAGCTTCAGAGATGGGGGTATCAATAACCCTTTTGGGACCGAATTCGTCGAGCATGCCCTGGCTAACCTTGTAAGCGCCATTGTATTGGGCAACCTCTTCGCCCATCAGGTATATTTTATCATCCTTGCGCATTTCTTCGGACATTGCCTCCCGAAGCGCTTCCCTGAACTGTATTTCTCTCATCGTGTTGTTTTAATGCTGTTTTTTGCGAACGCAAATATAAGCAATGATGTGTTATTTGCAATTCCCGGTATTTTGGCAGCAAATTTTTATTTGGCCCTATTGTGGCTAATGTTAAGAGAGGCATTTGATATTGTTATCTAATTAGCTAACTTTGTGGTGTGGCGCACAATTTTAAAAGAAACATAGTTTATTACAAAAATTATTATCTCGACTTTTTTGACGCTCTTGCTGCGCCGGTGCAATTAAAGTTTAACTATACGTTAGGAATAATTGCGACAATGGAACGTGTGCCTGCCAAGTTTTTCAAATACATAGAGGAAGGCATTTATGAAGTTAGGGTGGAAGCAGGTACTAACATCTTTCGTGTATTTTGTTTTTTTGATGACGGACAGCTGGTCGTTTTGATTAACGGCTTTCAAAAGAAAACACAAAAAACGCCGAAAAATGAAATTGCGGCGGCAAAGAAAATTAAAAAAGAATATTTCGATGAAAAATCAAACAAACAGTAATTTAACTTCCTTTGCTGATCACCTGGATGAGCAATATGGAAAAAGGGGCACTGAAGCCAGGGAAAACTACGAACAGGGCTTCGAAGCCTTTAAATTGGGCGTTTTTATCCAGGAGTTGCGTGAACAGCAAAACATGACCCAGGAACAACTTGCTGCTAAGTGCGGTACTACCAAATCGTATATCTCGCGAATTGAAAACAATGCCAGTGATATTCGTTTGTCGACACTGATGCGTATTGTAAGGGAGGGGTTGGGCGGACATCTCAATTTATCAGTGGCTTATTGATAAACAAGGTTATTGGGAGAAGCGTCCCGCGGGGACTACCAGCATAACATTTTAGCTTTAGCCCGCTATTATTTTTTTTTTCGGGCCGTAAAATTTGGTTCCGCCGGCGCTTGATTTTTCCTCCAGTTCTTCCGTTCTCGCTTTTTTATCCCGTTTTACCATTGCCAGGTAACGGCGCATTGTCTTTTTTTGCAGCATGGTGCCGCTTTTCAACGTTTCATTGATCTCGCTCCTGAATGCCCTGACAAAAAGCGAATCGTTGTGGCAAGGGTTTACATAGGGTTTACACTTTTCTGAAAACCAGCTTTAGACGATTGCTAATCAGCATATTATAAAAACACAGGGTTTACACAAAAACCACCTCCGCAATTCAAACATGCCTACTTTAACCGGCGAGGCAGCAAATTTTAATACACAAATCTTGTCACAAAACACCCCTGCTTTTGTCCTTTTCTGCAACAGCCTCGTTTTTCAAAAACGTTTACCTTTAGCTTATGACAAATGAAATGCAAATTACGGCAATGCTGGAACGCTGGGCCAAAGCCGTTCGCGAGAAGGACATGGAAGGGATAATGGCCTGGCACCATGCGGATATGGTAATGTACGATGTCCCGCCGCCCTTTCAGTCGGTAGGCATTGCGGCCTATCGCGACACGTGGGACCTGTTTTATTCGTGCGAACAGGAAAAGGACGGCTTCCGGATAGTCGACCTGCATGTGCTAGCGGGCGAAGATGTAGCTTTCAGTTACGCAGCGATGAAATGTATTTATTTTGATAAGGAGGGTGAAAAGATCGACCTTGACTTCCGGCTAACTACCGGTTTTAAAAAAATCAGCGGGCAATGGTGGTTTGTGCATGAACATCATTCGGTGCCGGCGTATTGATGTTTAGATAAAATTATCCCTGTCGGTTCATGCGCTTGAACGGCCGAGGATAGTTATATTAAACCGGCAAGACCAATCAATCCGAAAAAAGTTTTATTATTGTTTTTTATTAAATTCAACCTCAACAGTCCTTAAAACAGCAATAAAAAGCCAATATGTCTTCAAACTTAAAAGTAGCAGTAGTTACCGGTGCTGCACGCGGTATCGGGCTAAGTATTGCACAGCGGTTCCACCATGAAGGGTATCATGTGATCATCATTGATCGCGACGAGGAAACCATGCGATCATGTAAAATGCTATTGAATGGCGAAGAAAGGTATTCGTTTTTTCTTTGTGATGTTTCAGATGCCGCACAGGTAAAAACAACCTTCGATAAAATAGCCTCAGAATTTCCTGCTGTTCATGCCCTGGTCAATAACGCAGGCATCGCCATTTTCAAACCCGCCCCGGAACTTACTTTTGAGGATTGGACCGCTGTAATGTCAACCAACCTCAATGGCACTTTTCTTTGCAGCCAGGCATGCCTGCCCGCGTTAATTAAGGCCAAAGGAAGTATTGTGAATATCGCAAGTATTTCGGGTATGCGGGCAAGCACTTTGAGGATTGCTTACGGAACAAGCAAGGCCGCTGTTATGCACCTTACCAAACAGCAAGCCGTTGAGTACGGCAACATCGGCGTACGGGTAAATGCCGTAGCGCCCGGACCGGTAGAAACCGAAATGGCAAAACGGGTACACAGTGCAGATATCCGGGCCTACTATAATGATGCCATACCCATGGCCCGTTATGGCACTACCGAAGAAATAGCTAACACGGTTTATTTTTTATGCAGTCCCGAAGCAAGTTATATTAATGGGCAGATCGTTGCTGCCGATGGCGGCTTTGACGCCGCAGGAATAGGCTTACCAAGTTTAAGAGATTAAATGAAACGACACATCTGGTTAGCCGTAATCGCCTCGGCCTTAGGTTTCTTTGTGGACTTGTATGATATCATTATCGTAAGTATAGTGCGTTCGAAAAGCTTGCTGGCGATTGGCGTCCCGCATGCGCAATTGCTTTCGAAAGGGGTCTGGCTCATCAATATCCAAATGGCCGGCCTGCTTATCGGCGGGTTTATATGGGGTATCATCGGTGATAAATTCGGGAGGCTATCCGTGCTCTTTGGCTCGATCATCCTTTACTCAACGGCAACTTTCGCCAACGCATACGCCGATTCTTTCCAGCTGTATTTGTTGCTGCGTTTTTTGGCAGGCGTGGGCCTGGCAGGCGAATTAGGCGCCGCCATTACGCTGGTAACCGAGCAAATGCCGCAAAAATATCGCGGGATCGGGCCTGCACTGATCGGCGGCTGCGGTATGGTGGGGGCCATTGCAGGCGCTTATATCGGGGGGAAATACTCCTGGCAATTTACTTACCAATTAGGCGGGGCTTTGGGTTTCGCATTGCTCATCTTGCGGCTGGGCGTGCTCGAATCGGGCTTGTTTAACCAAATGAAAGGAAAAACAAAGAACAGGGGCGATTTAAGATTATTGTTCAAAAACAAGATATACATAAAAAGATATATCAGTATCTGCGCATTGGGATTTCCGGTTTGGTTTGTGAATGGCGTGTTGATGACCTTTACCCCCGAAATTGGCAAGGCCTGGGGTATGACGCCGCTCCCCTCCGTATCGTCGGTGTTTACCTGGTATTTCATCGGCCTTACCTTTGGCGATTTAACCTGTGGTTTGGTAAGTCAATACATAAAAAGCAGGAAAAAAGCTATCCGTTTATATCTTGGGTTCAGCGCAGTTGGAGCGATCGGTTTCTTCGCAATAGGTAGCCAGTCATTGACCTTGTATTATGGGCTTTTGTTATTCCTGGGTTTTTCGGCGGGTTATTCCATCGTCGTACTCACATTGGCAGCCGAGCAGTACGGAACAAATATCCGGGCCACCGTAACAACCTCTGCCTTAAATATGCTCCGGGCCACGGTAATTCCGCAAACGCTGTTATTCAGCTGGCTGGTGCCGGGCTTAGGCGCACCCATATCCGCCCTGGTGGTGGGCATACTGGCAATATCGCTTGCCTTTTGGGGACTGAGCAACCTTGAAGAAACCTTCGATAAAAATTTAGATTATACAGAAGCCATTTAAAGCCTAAGAAATTGTTGTAAGCGGACACTTTAACGGGCGGAGCGGGATGGCCTTTTAAATTCGTGTTCATGTTCACGTTCATCACACCAGTGTTTTTGTAAAACCCTCATTAACAGCAAATAACAAAAAATATTTGCCAAAAATCGACCCCTTCATGGTGACAGGATTTTGTCACCACTAAAATTATGGGGCCTTTTTTAGGTTGAATTTAGGTGATGAGAGTGAGGCACCTGCCGGTACCTAAATTTGGGTAAGCGGCCCGCTGATTCAGCCTATGTTTTTCAGGGGGTTGGGTTTGCCGAAGGGAGCGTTACGCTAAACAATAAATATTCGGGATGTTTTGTTGTTCACTTATCATAGCCGGCCAGGTCATCCTCCATATTTAAACCCGCTTTTTGGAATTATTAGTTGCGTTAGCAGGCCTGCTTTTCACCTGCGCCTGCAACAATTTTATAAACTTTTCAAAGGCCTTATGGCGTTCATTCGATTCAGCCAAATTTTCTGCACCCGAGCCGGTATTGGCTTTTAATGCCTCAAAACTATCGTATTTTGTTAGCGTGGCCATTCTATTTTTCTAAACTTCCATTTTTTCTCAATTAAGATAAATATAACGCAATTTTTACTTCTAAACTTACAAATTCAAAATAAAATGTTCGCAATTTCTTCCTTCCCGCCGGTTCAATCATCCCCTTTTGTAACTAAATTTGGGTTAGCGTTTCGCTGGCTTCAGCCAATGTTTTTTAGCGGGACAGGTTTGTGGAGTGGAGCGTTACCTGGGCCCAATAAATATGCGGGATGTTTTTTGCAAGCGAATATATTCTCCTCTAAGGCTGAAGCCTTTTCTTAAGCTTAGTGTAAGTGTTGATAGTGTTTAGCAAGGAATAGAACACCCATTCAAGCTGCTCAGGATGCTTAAGAGTTTTTGTGTGGTGGTTATTGTGCCTTATATCAAACTTGTTTACCATTTGGAAGAAGAGTTCTACATCGGCATCTGCAATAACAGACTTTAGGCCATTGTATCGTAATGGCTCCAAAACAAAACAAAGTGCTTCACATGCACTTCTCATGTTGTCCATACTCGGATAATCACTAAAGAATAGACTTCTTGCTTGATTGATCTTGGCGTCAATAGCATTGTCGCCGGTCGTTATTTCTTGACTTACAAGGCCGATCAAAGGAATTTGGGGCATCCTTTCTCCACTTCTCTTATTCCCTGCTCGGTAAGTAAAACTTTTATATAATAAAACTCGCGACCAAATACGGGCGAAATTTCCCAAGTTGCCCATCCTTTTACTTTCAATGCGGTCATCATCTGTTTAAATTCATCTGGGTGCTTAACTTCGGGTATGGAATATGCACGGTCAGAATTAAACTTCTGTTCTTTATATTCTTTCCCTCCGTGTTCATATAAGTAACTAAGCCACCAGGCCACTTTCTCATCAAATGTATTTAGTAAAGCAGGGTTTATTTTTTTGGCATCCATAGCCTAAAGGTAGTTATTGCCGTGCAAATAAAACACACCGCTACCGGTTCAGCGTCTCGCCCAAATCTAAATTTGGCGCAGCGTTTCGCTGAATTAGCCTATGTTTTTTAGTGGGACAGGTTTGCCGATGGCGTGGTGCGCTGTGCAATAAATGTGGGGGATGTTTTCTTTTCTTGTCAATATATTATTGTGGGCTGGACCCTTGCAATTGTTTAGGTTTAAGCGCTTAATCCGGCTGGGCTGCAGGCATAGTCGTCGGAAGTTAAAAAATTTCGAACAGCACATCGCAAACTAAGCGCACCTATTTTAATAATCTTTGGTAGAGCATTTACACTATTGATTTTTTTATAGACAGATTTCCATCTTTTACAATTATCAAATCAGATGGCTTGTTATCATGTTGTCCCTTAATCTGCCCATCCGGGTAATTTAAGGTTATCGGATCATGGATAGAATAACTATATACCTTTAAATTATGCTTCTCTAAGCCGTCTTTACTTTTTGGGTATTTATTGTACAGCTGTCTGTTATGTTTAGGCTTTATCGCGTTAATCAATGCTTTTTCTGCATCCAAGTATATTGTGGTTTGATTAAATGGCATATTACCCATCATTAGGTCGACAGCTTCTTTTATATCATCTTCACTATCAAACGTATTTGTGAACATGTTATCCTGAAACTCAAAAAATAAGATTGCAATCTCGTCAGTTGGTAATGAACCATAATGAAATGGCTGTTCGAGTGATAGAATATCCTGCAAATGTGAATGGCCCGTTAGGCGCTGTATGACATCTTGATCCGTTGCTTTTCCTATATAATGAACCTGATAGGCAGAAAAATCTGAAATAGTACCCTCTATTTCAGCATCAATTGCATATCTCCAATAATGGTAGAGAAATTTTTCCGGACTGAACCAATAAAAATCATTCCTTTCTGATTTTACAACAAAGTTTGCCAAACCATTAAACGGCGGTGTGTCCGGCAAATCGACAGGTTCGGGGTAAGTATAATTTAGTGCTATTTCTAAATGCCTGTCATTGTTAAGATCGAGTTTTTTCTGATATAACGGCATCCTACATTCGAGAATATTGTTGGTACCCTCTTGGTGTATTTCAAATGTCAAAATAGGAGACTTTTGATTGGTTAAGTCGAATGTGAAATTTTCGAACGAGAGTATTGGCCGTTGAACAATCATATAAATTTTGCCGGAGTTAATAAAATTGCTGATAATAGGGTCATCTTTTACCATGGCAAAATCGTAATTACTTAATGGTGAATAGGCAAGCTGTAAAATATTAAACAGTCGTTTTTCGTTCATCTTTGGCAATTTACCCTTTAGCGTTATATAGCATAATCTAAGTACGTGTTAATTAATGATTTTGATTATAATATCAAATATCACCTCAAAGTCTTTGAAAGCTTCTGAATCGCCATTTTCACAAATCCAATCACATAAATTCTTTTTTTCCTGTTTGTCTATAGTGAAATCTGTTTTTGCAAATGTTTCTCCACGTTTTACACCGGATGAAACCACAATGTCTACTAATGCTGGTTTATGATTAGCTGCTTTCCGTAAAATATCTTCTTTAAATAAATTTTCAATTCCCCGTTTAATAGGGTGACCGTTTATTGCAGGAATCATTCTTCTAAAATTCCACCCGTTATCTTCATCGGCTCTTCCGGTGTCACAATCGTAAAGAAATATCTTCTTTTGGGGAACGGTTTCCCAATTATCGTTTTTATATATATCCCACAATGAATCCAGTTTATGACAACTTCCACGCTGCCTCATGTCGATTTTTTCAAGCAGTTCTTCTTTATTTAACAGAACGGCCGCCCGGCTGATATAACTTATATCCTGGTTACCTTCAACAAATAAAATAGGCTTAATAAACTGTGCCTGCCTGCTTTTAATTTTACCCCGTGCCCAATCTTTACCAAATTTTGAGGTGATCCCAAAAAACTTTGAAGCAAGTTCGCCAATAAATTCATATATCTCAGGGATATACGAGGGGTCAATATACCTAAGCTTTTGTTCAGCACAATAAAAGTTATAATTTGTTTGTTTCGCTTTACCACCGTTATATAAAATCAGGAAGTGGGATTGGCTTGGCCCTTTATATTCTTCGAGATGTTTGAGCTTTCTGTTATCGCTTTGGAAATATTCTTCAGTTTTTTCGAAAATCTCCTTTTCAAAACGCCTGAGGGAATCTTTATTAAATTTATTAACGATCGCTGTAACGTTTTCCAGCGATATTTTTTCTTTTATATAACGAATATCCTGCGCTAACGTATTAAAGTAACTGTTGATGGTCTTTTGATCGGTAGTTTCTATAACCTGTAGTAATTCATTTTCAAAATTTGCAAGCGCAGAATCATACATTTCCAGATAAGGATTAAAATGCCGTGCTGTGTTCGCATCATTTTTTTTCTGTACGTCAATATAATCTGCAATTTTGTAAGACTCAACAAATCTGAGGAGGTCATTGATCGCCATATTGAGAAAAGGAAAGGTTAGTTCCATAATGGTTTGATAACGGCTTCTGCTTTGCCGAGTGAGGACTTAATACGTTTTAACAAAAATATTAATATTCTAAGACTGAATGTTTAAATATCAACAATATCTACTTTTTCGTCCCAGCAGCGTCTTCGGAACGAGACCCTGCGCTGCGATGTCCTCGCACTACGCAGGTTCCTCTGCGAGAGAACCTGCTGAGAGGGGAACGTTAACACGTATGAGAAAACTAATAATCCTCCCCTGGTTTTCCCTACGCATCTATAATCGACAACCCTTTCCGTTTTCTCCAAACCAATAAATACATCCAATCTTTTATTTCATTAAGCATTACCCTATTGGAAGGCATAAAGTAATTGAAAAAGAAGAACCGCAGGATCCATGCCGTCCAGCCGGAAAACTGCATGCCATGTAATTCTCCAATGCCTTTTCCAATTCCGAGACTTGCGCATTGTCCTAAACCCTTATCATTAAAGCTATTCAATGGTTGCTTTTTAATAGATAGCGCAATATTTCTGCCTGCATATTGTCCATGTTTAATTGCCCATAATGCATTAGCCGGGCACGGCTCCATCGTTTTAAAATGTGTAACATGACAGGCATCTCCGCCACCCCAAATATTTGAATGGTTTTTTATCTGCAGATATTCATTGGTGAATAATCGTTTCACACCATCCCTCGGCATGGCTTCTGTGCCCTTTAAAATAATTCTGCTTTGTCCGATAGTGGATACGATCATACTGCTTTGAATAAATGTGCCATCACTCAAAAATGCACCATGCTGTGTAACCTTGACTATCTTGTTATTGTTAATAATTTGAACACCGTATTGCTGCAGCGTTTTCTCTGTATAATTTATAAGGCGATTAAAGTGAGCTTGCAGTACCTCAAGCACTTTTTCGCCGCTGATAATTAGCCGGATAACGGGCTTAATATTTTGTAAAGAAGGATATTCTTTTTTAAGAATATTGACAAACTCAGCAATGTTTGCAGCAAGTTCCACGCCCGTAAATCCTCCACCGGCTATCGTAAAAGTTAATAATCTCCGCGCATTTAAGCTATCGGTTTGCGCAGCCTGTTTTACTAATGATTGGATCTTTTGTTTTGTTCTGTCAAAAGCGTCCTTGCATTTAACCTGGTATCCATATTCTTTTATTCCTTCCACATCCTCACTGTCAAATGAACCTATACCAAGCAACAGGTTATCGTAACAGATTGCACGCCGGGAGCCATCACTTAATTTTATATAAATTGTATTATTGCCGGAATTTATTTCCTCCACTTTACCTTGCACCAGTTCTGCCTTTGAAAAAATTTTAGATAAAGGACTCAGGCGGTTTTCATCCTGTATAATGCAGGTGAGGCTTTCAGCTGTCCATCCATGAAAACAATGGTATTCTTCAGGACAAACGACAGTAATTTTAACATGACCTCCTGCTATTTCATTCCTTAAGTTCTTTAACAGCGAACGATAAGCCCACACAGAAACATATCCGCCGCCTAACAATACTATGTGCTTAGCTGAGTTGTTCATATCTTATTTATTAACCAACTTTTGACAGTTGCTTGTTAAGACCATATTCCATCGGAATTACTTTTGTCAGAGGTTTACCAAAACTGTGATCCCCTGCAACATCAAAACCTAAATGTGAGTGTTGCCTTGCCAGGCTTCCTATAAATTCAGCCTGTTCCAGCGTTGGGTTGCCGATGCTGAAATCGCCTTCATATCCGGCATGAGCCAGCAACATGGTTTCTGCAAGGCATGCAAATGAAATACCCTCGGGTAATCCGATGCTTCTTTTAAATTTAAGATTGGGCACTGATACCAAACCTCCGTCTATTATAGTTACATCAGGACGTTCAGTAAGCAGTTCAGCACATGTATTACGAGGCTGTGTATCATCAAGAACAATAGCTCCTTCTTTTAAATGCTCTGAACGCAAGAGGCAATCAGGTGCACTGGTGAGTAATACAACAATATCCGCATGCTTAATATCTTCCAAATTTTGGGATACCCTTGTTTGAGTGTAGTTAATGGACCTCATTTCAACTGCCAGCTTATTTAATTTGCATTGATTCCGTGCTACCAATAAATATTCCGCGTCATCATTCTGTTTAGCCAGTAACTTGCAAACCAGGCTGCCTACACTTCCGGTCGCACCAACAAGCGCGACAACAGGCTTTATTTTTTGTGAACTATTAATGAGCTCTGTAATTTTCTTACAGGTGATCACAGCAGTGAATGCGTTGCCATTTGTTATTGATATATCAGGATTGTTTTCCATAAGCTTCCCTCCTAACGTTATGGGAGAAGTAAGCGCTCCAAGTCCCATAATTTCTGCTCCTTTTGATGAAGCAAGTTTGGCGGCCTGTTTAATAAGCGGCAGCATTTCTTTTTGTTGCTCTAATAATTGCCTGCCTGAATAAGGAAGTACAATAATATAGCCTTCAGCTTCTGCAGCGCCAGGTGTAAATGTTACTTCAGTACCAATAAAAGGTGCTAAGGGACGGTTTCTTAATAAAAATCTGTATGCAGATTCAGGGATTAAACCAAGAGGTTTTGAAAGCAATTGTAGATCCTGGCGGTAGTTGCGGAGATGAACAAGGAATGCGAATTTTTTCATGATTTTAATTGTATGATTCAAAAGTATCCCCAGGACAAGTGCATTCCTAATTGCTTTATCCGCATAAAATTTACACATCAGTAAATCTTAATTAACACCTTAAACCATACGACTTAAATAATTGAATTATGCGAACCGTTGGGTAATGGCTGCCGGAATTTGCATTTTTTACCAAAATTGATATCCGGCTTTTGGGGTTTTTGCAAAAAAAAATAATAGTTGAAAAATGGATTTTTAAGCGGCCGATGAAAGCAGAATTGCTTTAAAATGAGAATATATCCATTAAATTCACAGATCGATCCGCATAAAGAATAAAAAAAGCATTTAAGATTAAACCACCTAATTCCCAGCGGTTCAAGTGTCCCACCTGAACCCAAACCGCGGTCAGCGTCCCGCTGACGTATCCCGATGATTGCATGGCGTTTTTTTTCCCACTTCGTAAAGTGGTTAATGTAAGCGGGACGCTTACACTTATTTGGGTTCAAGCAGGATGCTTGAACCGGCGTACGGGAACTGACATCGGATAAGATCGCAGAGCGTTAATTTATGCAAAAATCAGCGTTTTTATAAAAGTAAAATGTATTTTTGATCTAAACTTAAACCCCATGAAAAACCTGATCACCGCAAAAAAAATCGACCTGGCCAATTACCAACGACAGATAATTGAAAAATATAGGCATAGCGCGCCGGAGGATATAAAGGCCATGAGCGGCGACGCGCAATTGAGCGCCTTCAATGGTTATTATGCGTTGACCACACCCGGCGCATTTTTTGCCATCGATACCAATATGCTTATAATAGGCAATTCGGCGCCAGGCTATTTTATTGATTTGCTGATATCGCTGGACGGAAAAACCTCAGCAAAGTTTACCTATACAGGCAGTTTTAACGGCAGCCTTTTGCAACAAAACAGTAACGATGGCTTAAATATTTCGCTTACCTTTACGCGTAACGATGGCAGCGAAGGTCCTACGGCATCGTGTTCAGGTGCCATCACCCTCCCGGGTCAGCAGTCGCCGACCATTGTGACGGGCTCAACATACAATAATCCTATTCCTGTTTCCGTGTTCAGCGGAAAATATTACGAGCCCATGGGTGCCAGCGATATTGTGCCCCCGCTTGTTCTGCAGATAAACGATAACAGTTATGAGATACAGTATGATGAAGCCGGGGGCAAGGGCTTACAACCGATTCCGGTGTATGTGTATAATTTTAACATGTATTATTTTGCCGCATACACTGCGGGCGGGCAGGTGGTGTTTTTTATTATGGGTTCCGCAGCCGAGGGGGGCCTGGCCTGCAACAATATTATTGTAAAGACCAAAACTTCCAGGTCATTGCAAACGATACCATATCCTTCGGTGACGAAACTGGTATCGCCCAATCCCAATAGCGGGAAACTGGCGGCCTTCAGCGGCTATTATCAACTGCCATCCATCGCACAAGGCGCATTCATATCCATCGAAGGAGAATATTTCGCTAATCCCGGAACGGCTGCAGTTTACCAGGTAAAGATCGGTGTATCCATGGACGGGGTTGCATCAAACGGGTATTATTTTGAAGCGGCGAACATGACATTCGTCAATAATACGCTCACAATGCCCGATCAAAATATAAGTATCACATTCAACCGGGCGTACGACCCCATGCAGCAATCGCTTGTAACGATCACCGGAAATATAGGACATTATAACAATATAAGCGGATATACACTTTTTAACCCGATCCCATTGTCGGTATTCGGTGGTGCTACATTAACAGATGAAAAAGGGCATTCGTTAACCATCGTAAGCGACAGCGAAGTGATCTACGACGGCGTGACGATGGATAGCATCATATATGTGCCTATCATGTATATTTTAGCAAACCCTACAGACAAGCCTACCACCGAGATGTCGTTCGGCAGCAATGGCTTAAAGGGCACGGCCTGTATTGTTACGGATTCCTCAGGCATCAATGTGGTTACAGCTATACCGAACGCATAGTTTCTGTCCCGGCAGGGTCTTCGGTGCGAGACCCTGCGCCGCAAAATAATTACCCCGCCGGTTCAAGTGTCCCACTTGAACTCAAACCGCTGTCAGCGTCCCGCTGACGTATCCCAATGGTTGCATGGCGTTTTTTCCCACTCGTAAAGCGGCTAATGTAAGCGGGACGCTTACACTTATTTGGGTTCAGGCAGGATGCTTGAACCGGCGTAAACTTTCTGCCTGTTTTCTTTGGTGTTTAACGGGATGCCCGAATATGGAACCTATACCCCGGCGGCAGGTACCTTGCCCTTTCTTTTCCGCTCTATAAAATTAACGATCAGCCTGCTGCTTGTTACCATAAAAAAGCTTATTAATACGTTTAGCAGGTTAAATATTATCCACCCGGTGTGCGGGTAATGTTTTAGGCCATTGTAATCGTTGATGTTCTGGTAATATTCAAACAGCTCCTGTAAAAGTGACGGCACGCTGTCAATCAACAAAATCGCGCCGGCCACAATTACAGCAATTTTTAAAACGGTAGAGCGGTGAATGTTTAACTCCAGCCTTTCTTCGGCAATGCTTTTATCCAGGCGCAACACCCTGATCAGCCAATCTGTCCTGAAAATAAAAGCGATTATCATGAACAAATAAATACTAGAGGAAAAAAGCATTTGGGCCATTACGGTGAACGCTATAGGATCATGGCTTGAGCTGATAAAAAAAATCGCTTCAAATAATCGTGGCAGTATATGCAGCAGCTGTAAAAAGACGCAAAAGCCTAATATCTTTAAAAGGATCGTCCAAAGGGTTCTCGGTGTCATGATAAGCGGATAAGTTGGTTATATAAATGCGAAACGGGTTAAGATTTGACAACTTTAAAAAAGCTGTCAAATCTAATAATCAGTATCATACCCCTTCCATTCCGTACTGCTTCAGCACGTCGGCCGGTACGCCTTTCCAGGTGTTGGGGCCATTGCCTACGTAGCCAAGGTCCTCGATACCCATTTTGGTGGTAAAGAAGCCGGTTGCGGTAAGGTTGCGCATCAGGTTAAAGAAGGCAACGCCCTGCCGCATTTCGGGCTTGGCTTTTTTCGGATAGGCAATTTCATTAACCATTTCTATTTGCTGAGCGCCCGTGGCGTCAACAAAGGTTTTGCCATAGCGGTTCAGGCACTGCAGGTCCAGCCAGCGCAGGCCGCCGCGCATGGGTGTTTGGTGCTCGGGCATATCATTTACAATAAATGCAATAAAATCGGGCACTTTTGCATCCGATGCGCTGCCGGAGCGGGCGTCCTTCGGAATAATAATATCGCCTAAAACGGTAATGGTAGCCATTTCGTGATCGTTAAAAAACTTTTCGGCTGCCAGCTTTTTATCGCGTGCTATTTCGTTTGGCAGGCGGCTGTCGCCGGTATCAACGCCGGCTTTTTTAATGTCAGCATCATCTTCTGCTAATTTATCGCCGTTTGGTTTGCAGGCATCCAGCAGCATAGTTGCCGAAACGGCGCCTAAACCTAATGCCTTGAGCGAGTCGCGTCTGTTCATATCTCTAAATCAAATAACAGGTTAAACGTTCAATTTTTTTCTTTGGTCAACAATATATTCAGCGGTGCGCATCGATAGGGCCAGGATGGTCCATGTGGCGTTTTTATCCCCCTGCTGAACAAAGGGCGAGGCATCAACCACAAACAGGTTTTTGCAATCGTGCGCCTGGCACCATTTGTTGAGCGCCGATGTTTTAGGGTCGTCGCCCATACGCACTGTACCCACTTCGTGGATGATGCGGCCGGGGGCTTCAAGCCCATAACTGGTTTCAGGGCCTTGCATCGGACCGTAATTAGCGCCCATTTCGTGCATGATGGATTGGAAAGTTTCCTGCATGTGTTTGGCCTGCTTTATCTCATAATCGCTCCATTTATAATGGAAGCGTAATACAGGGATACCGAATTTATCCACCACATGCGGATCTATCTCACAATAATTATCCGCCCTCGCTATCGCCATGCCGCGACCGGCCATTCCAAAACCGGTACCATAAAACCGCCGGTAATCGTCTTTTAACGATGCGCCGAAACCACCGGCTTCTTTAGGTTTGCCGTCGCGGCCGGGTACGGTACCATTCATATTTTCCATGCCCCATCCAAAACCGAACTCGGGCATGCCAAGTCCCCCGCCAAATTCAATGTGGTAGCCGCGCGGAAAGTCGAGTTTTTTATTATCCTTCATCCATGGCCCGTAAATATGTATGCTGCCCACACCGTCTTCGTTATAACGCTTGCGGTCCATTAGCTGTGGCAGCCAGCCGCCAGCGCTTGAACCTGTTGAATCGTGAATGTATTTCCCAACCACGCCGCTGCTATTGGCAAGCCCGCCCGGGTGCGCGGATGATTTTGAGTTCAGCAGCAACCTGGCCGATTCGCCGGCGCTTGCGCCAAGCACCACAACGTGAGCGCTTACTTGATACTCTTGCATATCGTCCTTGTTAATGTAGGATACGCCGGTGGCCAAACCGTTTTTGTCGGTAAGTACCTCGCGCACCATGGCGTTGTTTATCACCTTCAAATTGCCGGTCTTGATGGCCGGGATAACGAGGCACGAGGAGGAGGAAAAGTCGCCGTAAACTTTACAGCTGCGCCCGCATTGGCCGCAAAAGAAACAAGCCCCCCGGTCTTTGTTCCCCGGTAACGCTTGCGTTAATACCGAGCCGCGGCCTGGTATTACTTTCACGCCGGCCTTTGCCGCGCCCTTCATTATAAAAAGCTCGTTGAGGCGGGGTTTTGGCGGCGGCAAGAAGATACCATCGGGTTCGTTTGGCAAATTCTCAACGGTGCCGTAAATACCTATCATGCGGTCAACCTTATCGTAAAAAGGCTTTACGTCGTCGTAGCTTATCGGCCAGTCGTCGGTCAGGCCATCAATATGGTGGCCTTTAAAATCATCCGGCCCCATGCGCAGCGAAATGCGCCCCCAGTGATTGGTGCGCCCGCCGAGCATGCGCGAGCGGAACCAGTAAAATTCAGTTTTGTCTTTTGTGGTATAGGGTTCGCCCTCAAGCTCCCATCCGCCGAAAGCGCCATCGAAGTCGCCAAAGTCCCTGGTATTGGTACCTGCGCCGCGCCTTGGCGATTCATAAGGCCATTTAAGCTGCGAGGAATTTATCTTGGGATCGAAGTACGGCCCCGCCTCCAGCATTAACACTTTTAATCCGGCATGGGCCAAAACATAGCCTGCCATTCCACCCCCGGCGCCCGAGCCGACGATTACCGCGTCATAAACGGTTGATGATTTTTTTATTTGTATATCGCTCATGTTTGTATAAGGGATTAGAGGTTGGTGATTCAGAGGTTAGAGATTGGTGATTAGAGATTAGTTAGCGAACATGCTAACTAACCGCCAACCTCTGATCTCCAATCTCCCCAACTAAAGTTCCTTTATAGTTATATCTTTAAATGAAACCACTGCTCCGTGATCCTGCAAAGCGATGTGGCCTTTTGGGTATGCGGCAAAACCTTTCCAGGTTTTAAATTTGCTTTTGTCGAGCATTTCCTTCCATTCGGGGCTGCCAATTTGGGTATCAATTACCTTATTCCCGTTTAGCCAGAAGGTAAGGTGGCCGTTCTGTTTGCGGATTTTTACTTTATTCCATTCGCCTGCCGGTTTGGCGGGGTGCGATGGCGCCCGCATATCGTACAAAGCGCCGGCGCGATGCGTTGCCAGTTTATTATCCTCGGCTTTGGCGTCGTCCAAAATCTGCATTTCGATACCTGTAAGATAAGTGGCATCAAACTTAGGGTCTTCATGTACCCCGAAAATAATGCCGCTGTTACCGCCTTCGGCAATTTTCCACTGCAACGAAAGTTCATAGTTCTCATATTCTTTATCGGTAATAAGGTCGCCCTGGTTTGGGGCTTTGGGGTCAAGCTGCAAAGCGCCGTCGACAACTTTCCAGGCGCCGGGGCCGGTTTTTAAATAACTGTGCCAGCCTTTGGTGGTTTTGCCATCAAATAAACTGGTGCTTTGCGCCTTCAGCGAATGATTTACAGCAGTAATTGCGAGGATAATTAACAGGAGTTTCTTCATCGTTAAAATTGTTTAAGAATGCGGCATTACAACCGCATGTTTATAGTGGTGAGTAAAAATAGTATTATTTTTTAAAAGTGCGAAAGCCGGGAAAGTCCTGAAGTCCGAAAATGAATAAAATCGTTACAATTAGGCAGGGGCCAGACGAGAAACTGTCAGCAGGTGTCCGTCACACTTCCTCTTTCCGGCTTTCGGACTCCCACTCATTCCTTCGGATGCATGTTGAACGAAAGGCCTTCGGCGAATCCGAAGGTCAGGTAAGCATAACTGTTATTAAAAAAGATGTTGTATTCGTCCTGGCCCCGGTAACCGGCGCCAATTAAAAAGGACACATTTTGCATAAACGGAAACTGGTAGTAATATTTAAGGTAAACGTTGAGCCGCTTTTTTAAATCGGCGGCGCTGTAATTATTGTACTTATCAGCAATATAGGTGAATTGGAAATCGATGCGCTGCCAGTTCTGGAAGGTCTTTTTATTATTGTCGGCCGGATCGGCGATGGCATGGGCGATGTTGTAAAGCCATTCGCCGTTAACGCGCACAAAACCATATTTACCGCGTAGGGCAGGTATATAGCCCAGGCCGACGAGATAGCCGTCAAGTTCAAGCCCAAGCGCATCGTACCGGTTAACCACCAGGCCGGGTTTATCGATGCGTTTACCTGTATGATAGGTTAAAGTGTAAAAGTTTGTGGTGAATTTTCCGCTGTCGGTGTTAACGGTTCCGTTGCGGTTAAATGTGGGGCCTTCAACACCGTTGGAATGGTGCGTGTAGGCCAGGGACAGGAACCTCGGATGATAATAATCGTTATTTGTCCGCAAATACAGCGTACCGCCCGGCATATAGCTTGGCGATTGCACAGGGTCGCCATGGGCGGCAAATAGCCGGAGGTTTACCCGGGCATTGGCCACAAAAAAGAAAGGCAGCTTAGGCGTGTTGATCAGCACAAAGTTAGCTGCCAGGTCGGCCACTAAAATTGTTGCGCGGGGTGCAAAAAACTCATTGCCGGCAAATGAAGTTCGTAAATTTTGTTCAAATATCTCATTGAATTCGCGGTTAGTATAGCGATGTTCTAAAATTTTACCCCCTGCCGGGCCGTCGACCGAAGAAGAGTCGCCGGCGGGCTTAACAAAGCTTTGCGCCTGGAGCACACACGGAAAAAAGAGAACTGTAACATAAAAAAATATGGGCCGGCCGACTTGTTTTTTAATATGCATTTAATAGTTATAAAATGTTCAATTGTGCATAAACATTCTTCTCAACTAATTTGTTCAGATTTTGATCACATTAATAGATAACCGGGCCGGATTTTTACACTGGTTATCGAATATTTTTTTTGATTTAATGCCGGATTGTCAAATTCTATCGTATATTTATAATCCCAATTCGCCCATTGATTACCTGACAGTTATGAAAAAAGTTTCCAACATCCTCGCCCGTAAGGGGAGCAGCATTGTTGCCATTGACGGCGGCACCACTGTTTTAGACGCATTAAGGCTGATGTCTGATAAGAATATCGGCTCGGTCGTAATTACTGAAGACGGCGAGTATGCCGGCCTGCTTACCGAACGCGACTATGCCCGTAAAGTCATCTTGCAGGGAAAGTCGTCGTTGGAAACGCAGGTGAGGGAGATCATGAGTACGCATTTCCCGCGGATGATCCCCGAAAACTCGGTCGAGACCTGCATGCATGTAATGAGCGAAAACAATATCCGCTACCTGCCAATATTTGAAAACAGCAATAGCGGCCGGCTTTGCGGGATCATCTCCATCAGCGACGTGGTTACCGAAACTATTCTTTCGCACGAAGAAACCATTGAGCATTTAAAGAGTTATATACACTCGTAATTTCGGATTTTTTGAATGCGGATTGCGGAATGGTGAATGCGGAATGAGATGAATTCGGAAAAGAAAACCCGAATGCTGTTCACTAATTCACCAAATCATTAGTCCATCAATTAAAACGTCATGGCCCGAATTGGAAATAAACAAAACTCAATCCTGAACGGGGAATGGGGAAAGCACGTGCGGTGGTGGTATAAACGCTACACTGCTGGCAGGCGCAGGGATAATGACAAGGAAATTATTAAGATGGCTGTGAAGGAGAATGGTTGAATTTTTATTTAAAGCGCCGGACTTTATTCCCTCTCAACCACATCAAACCCCGCCAGCACATTAACGTTAGGGTCAACGATTACCGTCGAAGGCTTGCTTTTTACCGGGATTTGAACAACAGTTGTTTTATCTTTTATTTGGATAGGATGCAACGAACCGGCTACCGAAACTTCCAGCGGAAACTCAAATAACATATCTTGCTTTTGGGTGATACTCAATTCAATAGCGCCTTTTGCAGGGTCGTATTTCCAGGTTATGCCTAATTGAGGGTGGCCGGGGGCATATATCCATTGCTTAAAAAACTGCTGCAGGTTTTGGCCGCCGGCCTGCTCCATTACTTCGCGCAAATCTTCGGTATTGGCATTGGCGCCATTATATTTCGCATAATAGTTCCTGATACCTTTCCAAAAGGCCTCGTTACCAAGTTTGCGGCGCAGCATGTGCAGTACCCAGCTGCCTTTTTTATAAGGGTTTGTGTTCAGCAGGGTGGTTAGGTCGGTAGTATGCGTAGTATCGAAAACAGGGGTAAACCTTGTTTTTTCAAAGCGGATCACGATGCGCCTGTCGAGCGCCATGCGTTTTTTCAGGGTGTCGATGCCGTATTTATTTTCCAAATATGCATTGGTCATATAGGTAGCGAATCCCTCGCTGAGCCACAAATCCCGGAAATCCTTTTCCGTCACCGCATCGCCAAACCATTGGTGGGCAATCTCGTGCGCCATTAATTCTTCAATATCCTTCGCCTTAACCGAATTTTCGAAGTAGAAAATAGCGCTGGCATTTTCCATCCCGCCGTATATTGTTTTGGACTGCACATTGGCCAGTTTCTCAAAGGGGTAAGGGCCAAAGGTCTTTATATAAAAAGGCAATATCTCTTTCGCCACGGCATAACTCTTAAAGCCAGGCGCCTTACTTTCAGGGAAAACATACGTATAAACCGGTATGTCGCCCACATCGCCTGTATGGTCGATGGCAAATTCGGCTACACCGATAACCATAACCTTGGTTGGCAGTTGCGCCGTCTCTTTCCAATGGGTCAATTTCAGATGATTGGGGAGCACGGTTTCCTCTATCTTCAGGCCGTTTGCAACCACCTGGTAATGATCAGGTGCAGTAACAATGAAATCAACCTGGGCTTTATCCGCCGGATAATCGGCGCAAGGCAGCCAGTTGTGGGCACGGTTGGCCCAGTTGTCGCCAAAAAAGGTGCGGTGCCCGAATTCGTTTTTCGAAATGATCAGACCATCCGCCGGAACGCCCCGGTAAATTATTGTATAGCTGTGGGTGCTTTTACTTTTTGCAGCGGCGCTAATATTCACCACATCGCTGTCCTGGCTAAAGGCAAGCTGCTTGTCGCCTTCTGTTACACCCGATACCAGCATACCTTTGCCCTCGCGGTTTGTTTTTACGAGGTTTAGCTGAAAGGAATTTACATCCTTTAAAAATTTGACCCTCACCTTTGCCTGTCCCTTTATGGTATCGTTCGCATCATTCAACTGTATGGCAAAGCGGTAGTGCTGCACATCGATGTTTGGGAAACCAGTTTGAGCTTTTGCAGAAAAACAAAAAAGCAGGCATATCAGCAGGTATCTGGATTTGTTCATTGTTTAATACTTTATTTATGGACAATCACAAAATCATTCGGCGGAGGGGAAGCCGGCGACATCATCCCTGTATCCTTCTTCTTTCGGACTTTACTGACTTTCCGGACTTTACTGACTTTCCGACTTCTTCCATCGGAAGGTCTTTATCATCACATTCACATCCTGTTTAACAAAAGTAAGCACCGGCTGTATCGAGTCAAGTTTTGGCTCGGTATTAAAATAAAGCGCGCCGCGGATATAATTTTTTGTACTATCGGTAAGATAAAACTGTACCGACGAAGCCGCATTACCGTCGATGGTATAGTAAATGCCGTAAACTTTCCGGTCGGGATAGCTGATCACGCCCTCATCGATCGATGTAGCCTTCACCGTATGCTTAAAGCTCAATTTATGTGCGTCTTCCACCAACTCATTAAATTCTTTTTTTGACTGAATGTGTTCGTAGCTTAAATGCAGTGTGCCATTAAACTGCGGGAACTGCATGTTCAGCCAGCAAGGCTTGGCGTCGGGCTTGCGGTCGGGTTCAATAAAGGCGTATTTTGGATACTCGAAGGTGAACGGGCAACCTGCGGCATAGGGCTGGTAATCCTTTTTCGGTAACACTATCCTGAAATACCCGCGTGGTTTTGGCGAATAATCACGATTACCATTGCACGCGGCAAAAAAAAGCAGGATTGTACTTACAAATGCTATTTGTTTCATGGATGCTTTTGTTTCGAGGTCCATATCTCCCAGGACTTCTCCGCTTGCAATACTAACATTTCATATCCATTTTTTATAACGGCGCCGTGTTGTTCCCCTTTTTGTAAAAACAACGTTTTATCCGGGTTGTAAATCAGGTCGTATAGCAAATGGTCATCTGTTATTGCCTCATAAGGTATAGGCGGACATTCATTCACGTTCGGCGACATTCCCAGGGGCGTAGTATTAACGATAATGGCGTGCTGTTTAATATGGTGCGGCTGCAGGTCCTTAAATAATAAATTGCCGGGGAAGGGCCTGCGGGTAACCACTTTAAAATTAATGCCCAGGCTTTCCAAAACACATTTAACGGCGCGCGCCGCCCCGCCGTCGCCAAGCACCAGCGCCTGGTCGTGGTGGTTTTTCAGCAGTGGCCTTAACGACATTTCGAACCCGTAGATGTCGGTATTAAAGCCTTCCAGCCGGAAATTATGCCCCTTTACACCAACTTCACCCGAGAATGCGGCCAAAACAGGACTTTCGGCGCTGATGCGGATGCAGTTTACCGCGCCCGCTGCTTTTGCATCGTGCTCGATCCAATCAAGGTATTTCAAAACCGACAGCTTATGTGGAATGGTGACGTTGAGGCCGCAAAGATCGGCATGGCTGTTTAGCAAAGCGGGCAGTTCGCTGATGTGCTCGATAGGGAACATGTGATATTCAGCATCGGTAATCTTTTCCTTTGCAAATTTTTCGGTAAAGTATTGTTTTGAAAAGGAATGGGACAGGGGATAACCAATGAGGCCGTAGTGTTTCATTTTTTAGATATGAGATTTGAGAGGTGAAAGCAGATCATTTTACATCTTCCTCTTGTAGTAATATAAAGTTAACGTTTAAATTAATCACGTTGCCATATTTCAATGAAAATGTCCGTCCGGGTATTTGAACAGGTTCTCCTGCTTCGCTAATCAAATGAGGATTCTTCGTGTCGGCATAACGCTTAAATTCCCTCCTAACCGCATCCTGTAAATATATCCTATCTAACTCGCCGTCCTTTGTTTCAAAGTGAACCAGAAACCCAGAATAAATCATGGCTCCGTCAGCTGTATCCATCACCGCGTCAATAAAAACCAGGTCAAAAGCTTCTATGTCAGAATAAAAACCATTGAAAAAATACCACCATTTATTATACAAATTAAAAAGCTCATTTGTGGCGTGGATCTCCCTGAATTGAAGCATCAGGCGTACGCCTCGCCCTAATAAGAACATTATTACAACAAGCAGGGCATTGTAAATTGCAAAACCTTTAACAGCTTGCTTGAATTCCGAATTCCGGATGATGTGTTCAAGGTTCTTTAAATCACCACCCAACACTTTTAGCAATATGTCAAATCTGATTTCGTCGGAGATGAATGAAATGGCGATTGTATGAATTAGAAGTGAAATCACTGCGCTCGCTAATATCCCTTCAAACAAAGAAAATTTTGGGGAAGGCTTAGGAAAGTTTCCTAAATAAAGACTTAAGTAAAAGACAACAGGTGGAATTAATAAAATAGAAATTACTACGGCACTGAGTGCAATATTCATTTTATGGATTCTGTAACTACTTCTTCGTGGGATGCTGCGCTTTTAACAGTAACGGACGTGTCACCCAACCTTATTGTTAAACCGTCATCAGATAGTATTTCATTTTTATTTTCCACAATGGCGGCAGCAACTAGTGCAGCTGCACTACGTCTCTTCAAAAATGCCTTACCTTTCGGCGATATTTTGATGTAGGTAGTCATAATTTGCCCTATATTATATAAAGGTACAAAATATTTAATTGTTTAACCGAATGACTGTTGCTTTTTTTGGCAGAATGGAGGGTCAAAGCTGGTGGAGTTATTTACAGGCAACATCTTTTACAAAAAGAAATCAAACGTATCGCTCCTGATGCCCAAACGCAGCGTTTCCAGCGGGATCACTTCCGCCGGGGCGATATTGCCCAGGTTAACATTGGCGCCTATGAGCTTGATGAACCAAACCTGCTGTGCTTTTTGGGGCGCCTCCCAAATGATGGTTTCCTCGGGTATTTGCGTCAGTATTTCATCAACCAGGCCCTGCCTCACTTCTCCTGAGTCGCGGTAAATGCCTACATTGCCGCTTTCGCGGGCCTCGGCTATTACCTTCCACGAGCCCGCTTCAATCTCAGCAGTCATCAGCTTGATCCATTTATATGGTGCAAATATTTTTTGTACGTCTTTTGAGCCTACTTCGGATATTACCGTTACCTGGTTACTGAGTTTGCGGATGTACCCACACTTCACATCATGTTCAATTTCGATGGAGCCGTCGGATACTTCGGCATGTTCCATTTTATATTTATCCAGAATGCGGCAATAATCGTCAAATTGATTGCGCACGATAAAAGCCTCAAATAAGGTACCGCCGAAATAAACCGGCAAGCCGGCGCTTCGGTAAATGTCTAACTTTTCCTGGAGCTTTGGGGTAACAAAGGAAGTTGCCCAGCCTAATTTCACAATATCCGTATGTGTGCCGGCAACTTCTATAAAATCCTCCACCTGTCTTAAACTAAGCCCCTTATCCATAACCATGGTGATACCGCTATTGCGGGGTTTGGCTATGCGCTCCGGTAAATTATTCATCTGGTAATTCATAATGTGAGTTAGTTATAGACTATAACTAAAAGTTTTAATGGCGCAAAAATGGGGAAAAATGTGCAGATGTGCAAATGTGCGGATGTGCAGATGTGCAGATGTGCAGATGTGCGGATGTGCGGATGTGCAAATGTGCGGATGTGCGGATTAGTAAATGGGAGGATGTGTAAATGGGAAAAATGTGCATTTGTACCTGTAAGGAAAAAGTTGCACGTATCCAAATGAACTAATGGCGTGATTTGGCATGACAATCAGCGCCCATTATTTAAAACAAAACAACCGGATTAAAAGGCTAATCCGGTTGTTTCCGATACTTGATTATTTCTTCATCTGCACATTTGAAATCTGCACATCCGCACATCAAAAATCACTTTGTGTACCGGTTAATAATATCAATAATAACCTTGTTTTTCTGCAATTGCGGCAGGTAATCAAAAAGGATATAGTGCTTTTCCGGGTCCGAAGCGAGAGCCATTTCCAGGTGGTTCAGGGCTTCGTTATAATCGCCTTTGGCGAACAGGTAAGCCACCATCCGGTAATAAAGTTCTGCAGCGTCGGGGTTGTTTTTTATGGCTTCGGCTATAACTTCAATGGCATTGACCAGTCTTTGCTGCTCATATAAAATAGAAGAGTAGTCGAGCCATGCGTCAACATCCAACGGGTTTAGCTCCACCACTTTTTCATAGGCATGTTCCGCTTCGGGCATGTGGCCAAGTTTATATTCGGCATCGGCTATAGCAAACCAATAATCGGCATTGGCGATATCAAGATCAAGCGCTTTTTTGTAAAAATGCAGCGCCTCAAAATAACGCTCTTCAAAATCAAGTGTAACGCCTATCCCAAACCATGCATCGGCCAGCTTGGGGTCCATTTTAACCGATTTCTTGTAAAAAGCGCGGGCATCGTCCATCTGCTCCAGCTTCTCGTAGCATTCGCCTATGGCGCAATAGGTATCCGCATTAGGCTGCTCATACTCGAAAGTTTGGCGATAAACCTCAATGGCTTCGGCATACTTTTCAAGGTTAACCAGCGCGTTGCCTTTATTAAAATAGGCCGATGCAAAGTTGTCCTTTATTAAAATAGCATAATCGTAGGCGTCAATGGCTTTTTCAAACAAGCTCAGCTTGGTAAAGGCATTGCCCAGGTTGTACCAGGCTGCATAGCTATAAGGTTCGTTGTCGATATACTGCTCATAGAATACTACGCTTTCCTGCTGGTTATCGAGCACATCGTAGCAAAACGCCAGTTCGTACAGGGCGTCCTGGTTTTCCATGTTTTGCTTTAAGCAAAGCTTCAGGTAAGTGATAGATGTTTCATAATCGCCCATATTCTGATATACATAGGCGATGTGCAGCAGTACTTCATCGGTATCTTCCGCCAGGTCGAGCGCCTTTTCATAGTTTTCCAGGGCCTCGCCGAAGCGTTCCATACTCTCGTAAAGGTTGCCGCGGATAAGATAAATATCCGGGTCGGATGCTTCCAGCATGGCCGCTTTTTCGAGCGCGGCAAATGCCTCTGTCACCTTATTGGTCACCACTAAGAGCTGGGCCTGTTTAATAAGGAAAACTGCAGCAAACGGATGCTGGCTGCATGCATATTCTGCAACCTGTAAGGCTTTAGGCGGGTCGTTCTTTTCGATATAATAGTCGATTATGTTCTCAAACGCCTGGGCATCAAAAAAGTACTGGTCGTGATTGCGGATCATCTCCTCGTACCGTTCCACCGAAAACTTTGGATCTTCGGCAAAACCAAATTCAAATTCTTCTTCCATTCAATTTTGTTTCAGAACATCTACAGTTAAGGCCTTTAAAATCGCTCTATTGAACCTTAACTGAGTTCAAATTACAAGTAATATACATCCTTATCGCAAATAAGTTATCAACATTCAAACATTGTCAACAGGATTAAATACAAAGCCCTGATAATTAATGCAAATCATTTTGCAGGCAAAGATGGGTTGATAAATAAATTGCCTTAAAGATTTTTACCTTTGACAAAAGTAACAATATGGGCCTTAATATTTCAGAAATTCTTCATCGTTTACATATAAACGACATAAATGAGGCTTTTAGTACCGGCGCTGCATGGGCGAGCAGTCCGGGTGCCGCTATAAAAGACATCATTTCGCCCGTCGACGGAAAAAAGATTGCATCGGTAAAAATTGCAACCGCGGATAACTACGATACAGCCGTTAAAACTGCCGCAAAGGCATTTACCACCTGGCGCACTATTCCCGCTCCCAAACGTGGCGAAATCGTTCGCGAAATTGGCAATGCCCTGCGCGAAAACAAGGAAAACCTGGGCAAGCTGGTGTCTTACGAAATGGGCAAAAGCCTGCAGGAGGGCTACGGGGAGGTGCAGGAAATGATTGACATTGCCGATTTTGCGGTAGGCTTAAGCCGGCAGCTTTATGGGCTCACCATGCAATCGGAACGGCCATCGCACCGCATGTATGAGCAATATCATCCGCTGGGCATAGTGGGCATAATTTCGGCATTTAATTTTCCGGTTGCGGTTTGGAGCTGGAATGCTATGCTGGCCTGGGTTTGCGGTGACGTTTGCATTTGGAAGCCATCCGAAAAAACTCCGCTGACAGCCGTAGCCTGCCAGCATATTGCCCAGGCGATTTTTAAAAAGCACAATATTGACGAGGGCGTTTCGTGCCTTGTTATCGGCGACCGCGACATTGGCGAGTTGATGGCGAACGATACACGTGTGCCGCTAATTTCGGCCACCGGCTCAACCCGCATGGGCAAGGCGGTAGGCGCGGCGGTTGGCGCAAGGCTCGGCCGAAGCCTGCTGGAGCTTGGGGGGAACAATGCGATCATCATCAGCGAAAATGCCGACCTTGATATGGCGCTCATCGGCGCAGTATTTGGGGCAGTGGGTACAGCCGGCCAACGCTGCACAAGTACGCGCAGGCTTATCATCCACGAAAGCGTGTATGATAGCTTTAAACAAAAATTGGTTAGCGCCTATGGGCAGATAAAGATCGGCGACCCGCTGGACGAAAACAATCATATGGGCCCGCTTATCGATCATGATGCGGTAAAACTATACCTCGATTCCATTGAAAAATGCAAGGCCGAAGGCGGCAAGTTTGTGGTTGAAGGCGGTAAGCTGGAGGGCGGTAAATATACTTCGGGCTGCTACGTGAAACCCTGCATTGCCGAGGTGGACAACAATTTTGCGATCGTTCAGCACGAAACTTTTGCGCCGATACTTTATCTTATCAAATACAAAACGCTGGATGAGGCCATTGCCCTGCAAAATGGTGTGCCCCAGGGTCTATCATCTTCCATCATGACCGGAAATTTGCGCGAGGCAGAACAATTTTTATCCTCCGGCGGTTCTGACTGCGGGATAGCGAATGTGAATATCGGTACATCCGGCGCGGAAATCGGCGGGGCTTTCGGTGGCGAAAAAGAGACCGGCGGCGGCCGTGAATCAGGTTCCGATGCCTGGAAAGTTTACATGCGCCGGCAAACCAATACTATTAATTACTCAAAAACGTTACCTCTGGCACAAGGAATTAAGTTTGAGTTAGAATAAGTTGAAAAGGTTGTAAGAGTTGAAACTGTTCAAACGCACTCCTGCAACTTTTACAACCCTTGTAACCATTACAACTTTTGCAACATTAACAAGATACATGTATAAATTTAAGAATTACGCCTTAAGCGCACTGCTTGGCGCCGCGCTGCTTATTAACCTGAACGTTTTTGCGCAGGAAATTCCGAAAAAAGAGCCCGATCCGCCAAAAAACTGGCATGCGATGGACCTGAAAACTGATGGCTTCTATGGCGTTAGCCTTAACCAGGCCTACCAGTTTTTAAAAGGTAAAAAAAGTAAAACGGTGGTGGTTACCACTATCGACAGCGGCATAGACACCAATCAAACAGATCTGAAAAGCATTTTATGGGTAAATCCGAAAGAAATTCCGGGTAACGGTATCGACGATGACCATGATGGCTATGTAGACGATGTACACGGCTGGGACTTTTTGGGCGGCAAGGGCGGCAAGGTGGACTTTACCGAAACAACCGAAGAAGTGAGGCTATATTTTAAGTTTAAAGATAAATACGCAAGCCTTGCCAAAGCTCCCGCCGGCCAGGAAAAAGAATATGCTTTGTGGCAAAGGATAAAAACAACTTACGATTCAACCTTAAGCAAAGCGCAGGCGCAGGTAAAAGATCTTACCATGGAGGTAAATGTACTTTCGGCTACCAATTATTACCTGAAGCGCGAATTGAAGCTGCAATCGGACCAAACTTTTAATAAAGCCGACCTGGACAGGATAACAACCACCAATGATACGATAGCACAGAGTAAAACAGTATGGGAGTCGGTTTTTAGCCAGATCGGCGATAATGTTAACAATGCCAAGGTATTAAAAGATATTACCGAATACTATGCCAAAGAGAATAACAATATAACGCCCGACCTTGACGCCCGCGCCCGTATTGTGGGCGATGATCCTGATGTGCGGGATGGGAAGCCTTATGGCAACAATATTCTTAAAGTGCCCGATGCCTCGCATGGCACCGGCGTCGCAGGTTTAATAGGCGCCGTACGTAACAATGGCTATGGGATTGACGGTATTGCCGATAACGTGAGGATCATGTCGATAAAGGCGGTACCTAATGGCGATGAATACGATAAAGATATTGCCAACGCGATACGCTTTGCCGTCGATCACGGTGCTAAAGTGGTCAATATGAGCTTCGGCAAAAAAATATCGCCGCATAAAGAATGGGTCGATGAAGCCTTTAAATACGCGGCGGCGCATGATGTGCTGCTCGTGCAGGCCTCAGGCAACGATGGGCAGGATATGGATGTCAAACCGCAGTTTCCGAACGCTACGTTTCTTGACGGCGGAGTGGCGGATAACGTGATCAATGTTGGCTCTTCAGGGCCGAGGGTTGGTGAAAACCTGGCGGCTGATTTTTCGGATTACGGCCAAAAAAGCGTAGACATTTTTGCACCGGGAGTTAAAGTTACTTCGATAGATATGGATGCCGAGTTTAATACCGAGGACGGCACCAGTTTTTCCGCGCCGATAGTATCGGGCATAGCCGCATTGTGTTTAGAATACTACCCAAACCTAAGCGCAAAGCAAGTGAAACAGGCAATTTTAGAATCGGCAACACCGCTGAAAGGAACTATAGTTATTAAACCCGGCACAAAAGATGAAAAGGTTGATTTTACCACCTTATCGAAAACCGGAGGTATTGTTAACGCCTATAAAGCCCTGGAGATTGCCTCGAAAATGAAGGGCGAACGTAAGGAGTAGCTACCGTGTCCGATCAATGCCATTGAGTAGACTTGATATTGAACATCGAATAACGAATAAATTGTCTTTTAGTTAAGCGCCAAGTATTCTCAAACGCGCCGGTGGCCTCACCCTACCCTCTCCAAAGGAGAGGGTTCTGAAAAGCGATAGCGAAGAGCGCTGCTAAAGTCCTCTCCTTTGGAGAGGATTTAGGTGAGGCCAAAGAGCCAGGTAAGGTTCTTAACTAAACGACATTGATTCATTATTCGATATTAGTTTCTTCTTGGTTTCGTTAACCTAAACCATCAGGAAAACAGGCAAATCCACTGTTTCCACAAATCCATCCCCGCTCCACCCATTATCCACCCGGCAAAATTCGTTTCGGGTTTATTATATTTCAAAACTTTACCGGAAATTTAAAAAACATGAAAAAGCTATTATTTTTTTTTCTGGCGCTGGGGGCCATGCAGGCTAAGGCCCAGGTTATTAAAGGTTCCATCGATTTGAGGGACAGTACCATTAGCCGGAGTATTCCCTTTGACGTAACCGCCGGGACCAAACTGGTGAAGTATGTTATAAAAGTTTACGCGGCCGAAGGGGAGGTCACGGTAACGTTAACCGACCCTAACGATAAAAGGTCGTCGCTTAACGTTACATTGGGCACCCAAACACGCAACGGGGGCCATGAGCCCTCGAAAGGCGAATTATCCGACGACCTGAAGCCAAAAATACCCGGTACCTGGAAATTCAATATCAACACTGAAAATGCGACCGGGAGAATTAGTTATCAGATTGAAATAATAAAGCCTTGAAACGCTGCAGGTTATTTTTAGGATTGCTGCTGCTTGCGCCGGCTTTAGGTTATGGCCAGCAGGCAAGGTTATCGGGCAAGGTAAGCCTCGATACTGGCTGGGCGCGCAAATTTTATGTTTGCCGCATGCCGGGTTTCGATTATATGTTCACCACGTCGAGCGCCCTGATCATAGCGCAAGGCGACATTGACACGGCCGGAAATTTTGCGGTCAATTTTCCGGCAACTAAGGACGAGTCGCTATATCGCCTGCACTTTATCAGGAAGGGCGACCCGGCGTCGACGCTTATCATCGGCAGCCGGGATGTGAACCATGTCTTCTTCATTGCAAAGCAGGCTGATCAGATCCATTTTGAAAAGAAACCGGGCCTGCCCATCAGCCAATCGGGCATCAGCGGGAGCAAAGCAAATGCCGGGCTAAATGCTTTGCTCAGGCTGGCCGGCAGCGATACGACGGGCAATAACACTTTTATCGCCATAGCCGACACTTCAAGCTCGCAACTGGTAGGTTTGCTGGCTATTAGCCGCACAGACAAGCTTAGCGACGGGCAAAAGGAAAAGGTTGGTGATCTGCTTGCCCGTTATGACCAGCATAATGCTTATGGCGTCCATATTTTGCAGGAGTACAGGACCACCAATTATTGGAAGTTGTACCTGGCGGGCTGTGTTTTGCTCGTTTTGGCATTGTCGGCATACGGCTATCTTTTTTATAAACGACGGTCTATTTTAAAGATATGGCGCGAGCTGAGCCAGCGGGAAATGGATATTGTAGGCCTTATTTTATCAGGCAAATCTAACAAAGAAGTGGCCCTGGCGCTGAACATCGAATTGAGTACCGTTAAAACGCACGTGAATAATATTTATGCGAAGCTCAGGGTAAACAACCGGAAGGATTTAGATAGGTATAAGGATTTTGTGCCTTAGGCGGAGTAGTTGATTAGGTGATTGTTGACTAAGTTGAAACCGCCTGTTTACTTAATCCAACCTGATAAACCAAATACAGCACCGATTAAAGCAAAATGGTGACACCCGTTATCTTAAACCCTCAGTTTTAGTTAGTGTCTTAGTTTGAAAAATAAATATTTTTGAGTTTGGCGCGCATCTCCGTACCTCCGCCCTACGGCAAAAGAACCTCAACGCCCCAAAGATGTCAACGATTAGCAAAGCGATCGTTGATATGTCCACAGGTGCTAGACCTAAAGAGCCTAAACCAGCAACGAAAAGACCGAGGGATAAATATTAAATAACTTGCTTTCAGCAGGAGCATTACTTATATTGCAGAACGGCCTAAACAATTTTGAAATTTCAAAATATAAATTATACATTTAATGCATGCCAAGATTGTCCTAAATTAATCTGAATTGCACGATTTTATAAACACTTACGTCTACTTATTAATCGCAATGATTTCTTTCGTTGCACCTATAATGCTTTTCTTACTGTCAATTTTTAGTCACGGGATTGTGATAGTGCAAAAAAGAGCAGACGAGGAAATGCGGCAAATAAGAACTTTGTTGGCGATACATTTAACAAGCAGAAATCAAACCATTGATGGCAACGTTGCCATCGCCAAAAGCTATAAAGACCTCAATAAAAACGAAAAATTAAATAAAAAGAAATTGAATTTGCTTAATCCGAAAAGACAAATAATCAGAACATTTGCTTTCCTTTTCTTATCTCTTGGCTTAATTATGGCAGATATGCTAATTAAAGAGAGGGCATGGAAATTATATAATCATTGGTTATCCGTGTCCTTACTATTGGCAAGCTTTATTTCATTGGGTTATTCAATGATTATTTTATGGCAGGTAGGGTGGGAAATTATCGATACTAAAAGAATAATAGCGGAAGAAGAAGAGGCGGAAAAAATAAATTCCGAAGTCACGACAAATGCTCCCTCCGGTAGAACACCTCGGGGAACTATGTAGTTACGAAAATAAAAAGGGAACAATTAAAGAATAAAAGTCATAATTTTGCATTAGATATGGACTTCAGGGTTATAAAAATAGTAAATACGAATACAATTCAAGTTTCGCCACGGTGGAGCTGGCAGGGTGAGGCTGGGAGTTTGGTTAGTATAGTTGGTTTTAGAGAGGTTAATGAAGCGCAAACGAAAACATTTATAATTAATAAGCTAACTACCCTGCTACTTGATAAATTAGTTGAATTAAAAAACCCTATTAGTCCCGTTACTATTGTGGATAATGATAAAAACTTATCGGCAAGTGTTTATTTGAACAGTATTAATATATCTGTTTATTTTCCTGAATTGAAAATTCCTGCCTAATCCGATAGCCTTACCATATCTTCAATACTCATCAGGTTTTTGGTCAGCCCCGCTTCCATTGCCGGAGTTACCCTTAATGTTTTATGTATCTTACAGAAGTTATAATAGACAAAGTGTAAAGCGATAGCATGGCAATGATTTTCCGTTTTCTTACTGAAAGCATTGGTTAAACGAGTGCGCATATGCATCCGTATTGTGAGATTTTGGCGTTCAACATAAGACGTTGAAACGTTTCCCGCGACTGGCTTGCCGATAATCCCTTTCTTTTCAAAACCTATGCGATCACAAGCACTATATTGTCTTTCGCTATTACTGGGGCCTGTAGGTTCACCGTAAATCTTAATAAGCATTGCATAGTCGATGTTAGAACCGAACGCATCAGGAACGGCGTTTAAATAAGCCTTATGGCCATCTGTGGTTAATTGTACGCGGCTGTTTAAACGGCTTTTAACGTCACACATAAAAGCATAAGCGGTATCAACATCACGATCACCAACAAACCAAGATAGGATCATTTTGCTATCAGCATCAATGGCAGTCCAAGTCCAAACGTCACCAGCTTTTTCTACTTCAGTGTTAACAATGCTGTTGGCGTTTTTCTGCTTTGCGTACACAAACGACCAAATCTCATCTGCTTCAATCCTTTTAGAGTTAAGGCTATGCACGGTTTCATCGTGGAATGATTGGCAGGCTTTGCCAGTATCAACTAAAAGTTTTGTAACGGTATTAATGCTTACATCTGCTATCCTGGAAGTAGCACGTGAACTCATACCTTCAACAAGCATGTTGATGATTTGTACTTTTTTGGCGATCGGTAACTTATTCATAAGCAAACATAGGATTTATCTTGAATCGTAAAGCATAAAATTCAGTTTAAAATATTTTGATGCTTTTTTGCATCAAATGTATTATTTTATACTCGACAAGTAAAATAATTGTATATATTTGTAATGCATTATTGCATCGGTTATTTAAAATGAGTGATAAATATATTGAAATAGACGCGTTGCTAAACAACATTTTTAAGGAAGTGAGCCTTCGTGAAATGTTTGAAAAGAGGCGTTATGAACTTAATCTATCTCAAACCGCAGTTGAGAAACTCATTGGCGTGGGGCATCGCTCATTAAATGGGCTTTTAGATGTAACTCAAAAACGCATTGATTATTTAACCCTTAGTAGGGTGGCGGCTTTTCTCAATCTACCTGTAGAGGAATTAATTGAAATACATCTATCACTATTGGAAAAAAAGTTTTCTAATGAAGACACAACAAGCAATAAAAAGAAGTTTATCCGTGAAAATTTTGATTTAGCTATATTGAGAAAAGCGGGTTTTATAGATACAATTAATGATTTTGACAGAATTGAAAAAAAAATCACTTCCTATCTTGGCCTGCAATCAATATTCGATTATAAAAAAATTTCCTTTAATACGGCTTTTTGGGCCGGCACCCCAGGTATTAAAAACTCGGTTAAAACATCGATTACCAGGAACTTTTGGTTAACATCAGCTAAAAATTTCCTTGAAAAGATTGACAATCCATACCCCTATAATAGAGAAGACCTTATTAAATTTTTTCCGCAAATACGGTGGCATTCTACTAATGTGGAATTTGGTTTATTTCACATAGTCAAGGCGTTGTTTAAGTTGGGAATTACGGTAATTTTTAAACCAAGGTTGTCTACCCTTTATTTACGTGGAGTTACCTTCTCCGTAAATAACAAGCCATGTATCGTTTTAACCGATTATAAAGGCTTTTACCCTACGTTATGGCATTGTTTGATTCATGAATTATATCACGTCTTATTTGATTGGGATGAAATAAACGCTAACAAATATCTTATTTCAGAAGGCAACGAAGACTCCATAGTACTTGACGAACGAGAAGTTGAAGCGGATGATTTTGCAAGAAAGTACTTATTTTCAGAGGAAAAAATGCAGGACATTGAGCCATACTTGCGCAATGAAAAGATTGTTAGGGAAGTGGCGGAGGAAAATAATATACACCCAAGCATAATATACATTTATAATGCTTTTGATAAAAGCAAGATCGACAGGCTGGTTTGGATGCGGGCTAAGAGATATATGCCTGATATAAGGAAAGCTACTTATAAAATAGAAATACCCTGGGATGAAAAGCGTCCCCTTGATGAAATAGTAAGGCAAAAGAAAGTGGAGATTTACAACTAAAAAAATGAAAGAGCAGAATAAAGTCGTAAAAAAACCTGTAGACGAACAACAGGAAATTAGCATACCTATAGAAAAGGTAATTGAAAAACAATCAGTTATTGAGGGTATTTTTGAACAAACAGAAAGCCTTACCAAAAAGCAAGTCTCCAACAAAAAGAGGCACAGAGGAGAAATTATAGAATTAGTTGGTGGCGGCAAGCTATCTTTATCTGTATTAGCTTCTCTTCCGCAAAAACACCCGTCTCAATTTACCATAGAATACTACGCACCTGTTTTTAGAATATTAAATTTAGATGGCGATCCGTCCGAATGGAATAAACCAAAAGAGGTAGCAGACTTTACTAATGAGGTTATATACGGCAGGTATGAAAAGGAGGTTCTCCCAACAATACAATTACATAACAAGTATATTGGATACTGTATAAGAGAGCACAAAAACTATCAATTTTTAAATGAAAAAGGGTTGTTTATGTTGCAAACGTTTATTCATGAGGCCATAGACACCTTATCCGAATGCGACAACTACTATCAATTTAGGGTAAAAATGTTTGAAAAGTATAAATTACCCTATCAAATAGAGATTTTTTAAGATTCTTTATTCCACCTCGCGGACGCGGCCTTTTTTGCTATTTCCGACCGTTGTTTAGCTGTCAACTTGTTAGCCCTTGCCGAGCCACCCTTTAATCCCCCTGAACGGCCTTTGACGCTTTTTTCGGGCGCCTTCTTTATAATATTCTTATCTTTTGTCTCACCTGTGGCAATATCAAGAATTGACTTTGCTAACTGGTTTATATCTTTCTTTGCCATGAAACAAAGTTATAGATAAGTCGTCAATCATCGAAAAAAAAAAAATTCAAGCTGAGATACTACCCAGTTTTATTAAAAATTTGGTTACTACTGGTTAACTTTAAAGTCTAGAGTTGCGTGTACCTTATGTAAACCCTTTTCCCGGCATCGCCGCTCATTGAGGCCGCAAGGGGGCTTTGTTTATCGTAAGCTGCAAGCTTACACAAATCCAACCGCGAGTTACCCCGTACGTACGGCGCTAAACTCGCGGTAGCGGTCGCTGCAAACATCACATACCTAGGCAGCCTGCCGGAAACAAAAAGCAGATAATTTGCCCGGATTTTTGAAAATTCAACTTATTTATTACGAAATTTGATAGCACGAAGTCCAATTACTACTAATTACACCTTTAAATTAAACATTATGAGCGAGGTAATACAAGCACCGGGTCAAAACCCGCTGGCATCGGTCGACGAATGGGAAGAAGATCTGCTGGTCCGTTATCCTGATCCCGAAGCGATTGCCGCCGGCAAGGATACTAAAGCGTTTCGTAACTACGAAGCAGGGCTTAAAGATACCGTACGGGAATTTTACCGTTTGCAGCATATTAATCAAACCTATGATTTTGTACTGCAAAAAAAGGAGCAATATTTAAAGTTCGACAAAAAGGAAATGACGGTATGGGAAGCGTTTGATTTTTTAAACCAGCTCGTCGACGATTCCGACCCTGACACCAGCATGGACCAGCTTCAGCATTTGCTGCAAACGTCGGAAGCGATCAGGGCGGCCGGTCATCCCGACTGGATGGTGCTGACCGGGCTATTTCACGACCTGGGCAAAGTGCTGTGCTTATTCGGCGAACCGCAATGGGCCGTAGTGGGCGATAGTTACCCGGTGGGTTGCGCTTTTTCGGACAAGATAATTTTTTCGGAGTATTTTGCAGATAATAAAGACCACCATGACCCGCGCTATAACACTAAATACGGCGTTTATGAGCCAAATTGCGGGCTGGAAAATGTGCATATGACCTGGGGTCATGATGAATATATTTACCACATCATGAAGCCCTACCTGCCCGAGCAGGGGCTCTATATGCTGCGGTACCATTCCTTTTATCCCCAGCACCGTGAAAATGCTTACACGCACCTGATGACGCCGCACGACCACCGTTTATTTAAATCGGTAGCGCTTTTTAATCCCTATGATCTTTACTCGAAGAGTACAGTAGCGCCCGATTGGAATAGTCTGCGGCCTTATTATGAAGACCTGGTAGCAAAATATTTGCCGTCCACGCTAAAGTTTTAAATTAGAAATTTACTGGAAGAGTGTAAACCATAATTTTAGCTATTTATCCACATAACTATTTGTATCATAGGCGGTTACAAAGATGTAAACCATGAATTTTGTAAACCATGTGTAAACCCAGGTTTTGGCAAAAGCAGTTCAAACTATTTTGGTTAAATTATGTTCAGCACTTACAAATAGCAGCATTATGAACGACGTTTTGTTTGCCAAAGAATTTGCAAAGGAACTGGAAGCTGAAACCCGCTCAACGCGGAAGTGCCTGGAGCGCATCCCCATGGAACTATCCGGCTGGAAACCCCACGAAAAATCGATGGAAATGGGTTACCTGGCACTGCTGGTGGCCGAAATACCGCTATGGATAACCCAGATCATCACGGCATCCGAAATTGATTTTGCAACCTGGCAGCACTATAAACCGAAAACCACGCAGGACCTGGTGGACCACTTCGACAAAAACATAGAGGATGCGAAAGGCGCCTTGCTGGGGGTAAAGGAAGGCGCACTGGCCGAAACTTTTTACCTTAAAAGTAACGGCCAGGTGCTGCTAAGCTCTTCGAAGCAGGAACAAGTTGAATCCACCATCAACCACATGGTACATCATCGCGGGCAACTAACTGTTTACATGCGGTTGAACAATATCGCAGTGCCATCTATATACGGCCCCTCGGCAGATGACAAAAATTTTGGATAAGACCATTCGCTGCCGCTGCGGATTTTGCAAGGCGTGGCCGGCATGACTGTATTCCATTGCAATGGCCGGTTATTATTGCGGCCCGAACCTCTTTAAGGTTGCATGCAATTTTCGGCCTTCGTAATCAATACTTAACGCAATGGAATCGCCTTCGGCGTAGTACTTACCTTGCAGGGGGAAAGTCTCACCATCCCTGTCGCTGATACTAAAAGTAAAGTCGCTCCCGCTTATTTTGCCGGGGTTTATATCCTTGGGTTCATCCTGGTCCTGGTAGGATGACCCCGTTACTTTATCACTCTCAGTTTTAAAAGTATAATTTAGGGTGTAGTCATTCCCGTCAAGCCTGACAATGGCTCTCCAGGTGCCGTTAATGCCGGTAATGGCCGCTGCAAGGCAAAAAGCAAAACAGCATAACAATATAGCTGCAACAATGATTTTTCTTTTCATTTTTTTTTGCGCCGGGGTTAATTTCATGTCGGCGCTTTACCTGTGCAGTCAATTCTATGCCAATATTAAACCATTGTTTACCAATGAATTATGAAATAAATAGTTTGAGAAACGTCCGGTTTCGGGAAAGCTTGTGCGGTTACAGCTTCTTTTAGGGCTTTGGGCGACAGGCCAACCGTCAATATGCTAATCGACACAGCGCTAAGCTTTAGTCTCTTTCACCACTTCTATTTCAGTATTTAGGGAAATACATCTATCTTGTACTCAATTAGAACCCCTATTTTTATTATCAAATTGTCAATGGTTAATGCAGAAACCGCAAAGTCCGATAGAACCGGCGCCAGTCCAGCTTCGTTTCTGTTTTGCTGTATCTGCAAGCAGCTCAGCAGGATTTGTATTTTTCTTATTGCGGCGTCCTTGTTTCCTTTATTGTCCCTCGCCCAAAATTCAATAACGGTAAATCCAATTAATCTCCCCAAACCATTTGACCACGCCGAAATAAAGCACATGATGCTTGATAACGAGGGTTTTCTTTGGTTTGTGACCAACCAGGGGATATGGCGCTTTGACGGAACCGACGTACAACCTGTTGATATTCATAACCCGGCGCTTCCGCAAAATTCAGTACCTGATGGGATATACAGGTATCATAATTTCCTCTTCTTCAGCTTACAGGGGGTACAAGATTCCTTCAAGGTGCTCTGTTACGACATTGGAAAAAAAACGACAAGACAATACCACATGCCGGGCCGGCCGATGAACTACCTGGTGAATAACGCCGGGGCCTTATCGTTTATGACGACCGATGGCAGCAAATGGGCATTCACAGACAGTGGAGGCCTGAAACGGACCGATAAATATTTTACCTGCAAGGGATGGATCAAGGCGGACGGAATGGAATATTACACCGTTGATTCAGCCGGAAACACGTACGTTTTTTCGCATAAAAAAATCGGGTTGATAAAAAAAGACAGCGTGATATGGAGCGTTCCTATTACCGTACCAAAAAACCTTGCCTTTGTAAAATGGGCCTATTGTAACTCAAAATATGTTTTTGCCTTTAGTGGTAACGCTACGGTAGTTTATGATAAAAATACGCTGCAAATTGCTTTTGAACATTTTGATGAAACATACAACCTCTCTTTAAGCTCCAAAGACGGCGCCGTACCTGTTTTTAAACTGATAAACGACTTGCGTGTACAATGCATTTGTGACGAGGCAGGAAGCAAGAGGAAACTGTTCGGAACAGACAAAGGCCTGCTGGAAGTAAGCCCCTCATTTGACACGCCGGACGAAGCAAATGCGCAGCAACAGGTAGTGGATTTTTTTAAAGACAAAAGCGTCCGGAGTATCTACCGGTCGGCGGCTAATAAGTTGTATGTGGGCACTTACCAGGGGTATTTTGTTTACGATGGTAATAGTTTCAAAGAGATAAACAATTTGGTTGCCTACACGGTACAGCCTGTAAACGAAAATAAGCTTTTAGTTGGCATGGAGGGCGGCGCTGGGTTTTTTACGCTGGACACGCGTACCGATAAATTTCATTTAAACCCCGATCAGGGCCACGCCATCGGTACTACCAAAATTATAAAATACAAAAATGGTTATCTCACCGGGGCAAACGGCTATGTTTATTATTTAAATGAATTACCCAACGGAGATTATAAAGTCGACCCCTGGCTTAATGACACAAATTTTGGTATCGTTAAAGACCTGAAGTTTGTAAACGACGAATTATGGATAGCTTCGACAGAAGGCGTGTTTAAGCTTTCCGGGCAAGGCCATGCGATAAAGGTGTACCCGGCGAACCGCAGCCTGGCTTGCTATGCCTTATTGCCGGGCAATGGCGGGTTTTGGATAGGCACAAACGGGGAAGGGTTAATCAAAATTAATGCGGCCGGCAAAGTAATTAAACAAATACATTTCGGCGACGGGCTGGCCGGTGAATACGTTTATTCGTTATTTCAGCTCGATAAGCTGTTGATAGCCGGCACCAGCGGGGGGATAAGCATTTTTGACAGATCATCGGGAATGCAGCCGCTTGCTATTCCCGATCTGCCCCCCTCTTCCGGCAGCTTATACCAGGAGTTTAATCACTCGGCCATTTTTAATGACGCCGCTAAACGAAGGCTTATTTTTGGTGGTACCCGCGGCTTAACTTTTTTGGATGAGGACTATATAAGGTCAGTGGCAGGAAAACCTGATGATAAGGTGAGGCTTTCTTACATCAAACGGGCGTATAACACCTCAGAGCCCACCGCCACGGATATTTTCGTATCCGGAAATAATGCGATAGAAATTACGCCGGAGAATACTTTTACCGGCATAAAGTTTTCGGGGCCTTTCAGCCAGAAATACGTGCTTTTCCGTGTTAAAGAACTCGATGCAAAGTGGCACCAGGCAAAACTATCGGATGAAGTGTCATTATTTGCTATTCCGCCCGGCAAATATACGCTCGAGGCAAGGTTCCCATCCGTAACTGACGGCCGCTATTGGCTCACCCGTACCATAGTAGTAATACCGCATTTTTATCAAACCTGGCTGTTCGAATTATTCCTGGGACTGGCAATCGCCCTTATCATTTACGCGGCATGGCTCGCCCGGTTAAGGAAGATCAGGAGTGAACATTTACTGCGTACTACCATCGCCAGCGATCTGCACGATGAAATTGGCAGCGCATTAACGCGTATTTCCTTCAGCAGCGAATTGATGAATATCAAAAAGAAGCTGGACAGCAATGTGGTTGAGAAAATATCAGCCGACAGCAAAGGCGCCATTGCTTCTATTTCGGATATTATCTGGTCGGTAGACGCGCGAAATGATACCATCGATGATCTTTTACTGCGCATAAGAGAGCACGCCAATAACATGTTGGAAAATGCCTCGGCGCTCCATTTCGAAGTGCAAGGCCTCGGGCGGGTAACCACGCTGCCGCAACTGGTACGGCAAAATATCTACCTGGTATTTAAAGAGGCCATCAATAATGTCGCCCGCCATAACCTGAGCCCGGAAGTTTGGATAAACCTTAACAACCAGCCCGCCGGCATGACCATCTCCATAAAAAACACAATCGACCATGGCAAAGAAAAATCGCCCTACACCGGCCAGGGACTGCGCAATATGCAAATGCGCGCCAAAAGGATAAAGGCCTCGCTGGAGATCAGTAACGACGGAGAGGTTTTCTCGGTGACGATCAGGATGAGGAGATGGTGAGGAAACTGAAAGCAGAAAGGCCAAAGCTAAAAAATACAGAAAAAAAGTTAAAAAACTGTGCCAAATGCTTTTTGCTTTCTGCTTTTTGCTTTCCGCTCCAAATACCCCAAAGATGTTATAGCCCCGTAAATTTATAATCGGCACATTTGAACGATGATAACTGTTGCAATAGTAGAGGACGATAAATATATCAGGCATAGCATGGTAGAGTTTCTGCAGATGCAGCCCGATTTTACGCTTTTGGGTGAGTTTGGTAGTGTGGAAGCTTTTATAAGCAGTGCGCTTACGCCCGATGTGCTATTGCTGGACATCGAGCTGCCCGGTATCAGCGGCCTGGAGGGGGCTTTCCGTATAAAAGAGCAGCATCCGGGCATCAATATCTTAATGCTGACCGTTTATGAAGACCGGGAGCGGATATTTAAGGCGCTGCAAGCCGGCGCCACGGGCTATCTTTTAAAAAACACGCCGTTAATAAAAATAAGGACCGCAATACTGGAAGCGGTGGAGGGCGGCGCGCCAATGAGCCCGCTGGTTGCCAAAAAAGTGGTCGCTTACTTTTCGGGCAGGCCGGCCCCGGTTGAAGAAAGCAGCCACGAACAGTTAACAGTGCGCGAGCATGAGGTATCTCAACTCCTGATCAACGGCGATACCTACAAGCAAATCGCATGGCGGTTAAGCATTTCGCCGGATACAGTTCGCCAGCACATCAAAAACATTTACCGTAAGCTGCAGGTAAACAGCCGGGTGCAGCTGATCAACGAGTTCAGGTAGAGTGGTGAGCGGTGAATGGCGAGTGGAGAAAAGCAACACGGCCGCTATTCACTATTCACTATTCACTATTCACTATTCACTATTCACTATTCACTATTCACTATTCACTACTCACTACTCACTATTCACTATTCACTACTCACCATTATACCCCAAGACGTTATAGACAGGCGTTGTTACCCGGCATAAATTTTAGCGCCTGATTAGCGACTCCTGCTGTCTTGATTCTAAGGCAAGAATCAGGGGTTAATGGCGCAGCGGTAAGTACCTCAGCGCAACCGTCCCAGACTTAAAAACCGCCGACTCAACCAGTTTTAATTTTAATCTCTCACGCAGGCTAATGCCCTCAAACAACCGCGTCCCTTCGCCGACAACTATCGGGTGAACCAGGAAATGGTATTCATCGATCAGGCCAAGCTCTGCGAGCTGCGAAGCAAGGTTAACGCCACCTGTCAAGATATTTTTACCTGGTTGTTGTTTCAATTTAAGCACTTCGTCTTCAAGGCCCGAACGAACGATCCTGGTTTTTTCTCCTCCGGCGCTGTCTAATGATTGTGAGAAAACAACAATTTTCCCGACGGCGTCAAAAGCTTTAGCAAATTCGATGTCTTCTTCCCTGTCGTCGCTGGCGGGGCTTTTCGCCACATCGGGCCAGTAAGGTACCATCAATTGATAGGTTTTACGCCCGTATAAAAATGTATCGGCATCCCGGATGAGTTGCAGGACATACACCATAGTTTCTTCATCCGGAAAGAATTTGGTATGGTCGACGCAGCCATCTAAAGTGGTGTTGATGGCATATATCAATTTTCTCATTTGATTGCTTTTAGTTTTTGATTTGTTTGAAAATCATTTTTGAGATAAAGCTGCCAATAATTCGTCCAGGTTTTCGAATTGCATAGCACATCCCTGGATGGCGCCCATTTCAACCATCTTCTCCATGCGCTCGCGCGACTCATTGAAAATTGTGATACTCACTTTGGTAATACCATTTTGTTCGCTGAAATTGTAATCCCAATCAGAACCCGGCAATTCAGGGTTTTCATCTTTGTCGGCAAAAGTATTGTAAGTTTTGAAATTGGTTTTTGGGCTGATGGAAGTAAATCTCTGAATAAACCAACGTTCATGTCCTTCCGGGCTTACCATGGCAAAAAACCGCCGGCCGCCAACTTCAAAATTCATAACTTTTGTTTTTGTGACCATGGGTTTGGGGCCCCACCATTTATCGAGCAGTTCGGCGGTTGTCCACGCTTCCCAAACGAGGTCCAACCCCGCGTTAAATTCACGCGTCATGTAAACGGTCTTGTTTTCCTTATCTACGGAAAAATCAAAAAGAGGAGTACTGTTCATTTTTTCTGTTTTTGAATTGTTGCTAATAGATCGTCAAGTTGGCTGAAACGGGTTTCCCAAATTTTCCGGAACTGCTCAAGCCATTTGTCAATTTCTTTCATTTTGTTTATTTCCAATTGGTAATAAATTTCCCTGCCTTTGTGTTCTTGTTTTATCAGTTCACATTCTGTCAAAATGCGCAGGTGTTTAGAAACGCCCTGCCGGGTAGTGTCAAAATGTTCGGCGATGGCATTCGGCGTCATTGCCTGCAATGCAATTAATGCTATAATTGCCCTCCTGGTGGGGTCAGCAATTGCCTGGAAAATATCTCTTCTCATTTGTTTTGATGTAATTTGCGAAACTGATCGGTTGCAAATATATATGCAACTCTTTGGTGTCGCAAATCTTTTTGATTTTTAAAATTTGGCTTGTGAGCGTTTTAGGGCTAATGGCAGTTTGCGAACATTATACAGGGCTGTGGCAGTGCAAAACTGCCGGCATAGTCGTGCGAAGGCAGGCATTCAAACAGCGCCGATATAAAGCAGATACAGAACGACTGCCCCAGATCAAGCGCCATCATGCCGGCTGATGATATGTTCGAAATCTTCTTTAATAAATGCCCATTGTTTACCGCGCAGGCAAATCGGGTCGAAATCTTCATCCGCCTGCACAAAGTTTGTAAAGTTCTGTTTGATAAGCACTTCGTCATGTGTCCATTTAAACCCTTTCGCATGCAAAGCAATCATTTCGGTTATGGAAAATCTTCCCATTAGTTCATGAAGGTCCCAAAAATCCTTTTTTCTACCGCCGCGCTGCACTACATCCACTTTCATAGCGGTAATTTCATCAACAGAAGCCATTCTCAGCCCGTCTTCTTCTATCGGGCTATCAAAGAAAGGCTCACTTGAATAATAAATGTCTAATTTGACCACATGGTCGCGATCATCGCCAACGAGGTAGGATTTGCCAAATGCCGGGTCAGCACCGAAATCACCAGCGACATACAGAAACGTATCGGTCAAATATTTCTCAATAGCCGGATACACCATCGAACCGTACGGTGCATCAGTAAAAAGGTCAACATCCTCCGACATGCGATGCCCGAGATGGAGGCCTAAAGCCGTGCCGCCCGCTAATCGGTACTGTTTCAGAATGTCCGACTGCATGAGCGTAAGCAGCGTCTTTTTTAGCAGCCCCGAAACGGTATTCCAGTATATCATGATTTACGCCCTTGCAAGTTGGCGGATGGGTGAGAACGCGGCTGCTTTTCTTTTGTCATAACAATATTTACTTTATCAGCGCCATAGAACCTTATGATCTCGTTTTTTTCTTCTTCGGTGCCCCGTTCAAAAACGCGCCGAATTATCGCATTCTGTTGATGCTGCCAGTCGATCTTATCAAAGTCTGTATCCCAGAACAGTATCCGGCGCAGTTTGGCAAGATCGGGGTGCGGCAACAGGCCCGGCTTTTGCCTGATAAGCCTGGTTTCATAATAGGCCTGTAAAATACACATGGTGCTCTCCTCCAAACCCAGGGCGTAATCTATTTTTAATGCAGTCTCAGGCGTCATTCTCCGTTTACCTTTGATGATCGCGTTCAGGGTTTGAGCGGGAATACCAACTGTTTCGGCAAATGCGTTCTGCCTGATCTTTTTCTTCTTAAGCTCACGTTCCAAAATTGCACCCGGATTAATTCCCCGATATTTTTCTACCAACTTTTCCATGATCAAAAATAAACAAATTTGTTTATAAAAGCAAGAGATATCGCGACCAGGGGCTTGAGGTCAGCGCAGGCTTAGACGCAGGCATTGCCCCACGCCGCTCACGGGTAATAAGCTACACGGTGTCCGTTATACAAAATTACTGCCGCGGGCTATTTCCTCAAGCCCAATTAGTCCTGGCCCTCGAAATAAAATTTACCTGTCTTGAGGTCAATAAACCCAAATTGGGTGTTGATGTATCTTATCCATATCACCTTTCCTCCCTTTTTTGATTTATCGAAATAACCAGGATCGGCGCCAAACATCATATCCACAATTATTGGCCGGTTGGTTCGGTAAACTTCAATTTTATTGTCCTTCCAGGGGTCCGTCTTCCACAAGACGCCGCCGGTTTTATTGTACGCAGTTATATAAACATGAGTTGAGTCCAGCACAAAGGCGTTATTAGTGCTGCTGTCAACCAATCTTACTTTTTGGGGAGGCCGCGTTTTAATATGCGTTCCGCCGATTACGTTGCCGTTCCCATCGTAAATAATGGTTGTCTGTGCGAACGCGGAAGATAAACAGCACAGAAACAAAAAAGTATAAACAATTCTCATATCCCTATCCAAATTATCTATTTCTTTTTCCTGTTTGCCAGCATTGCAGGTAAATTGATAGGCGCGCAATCAGCAATCAGGCCCGCTACTATTGCAACTGGCATCTCGTCGGCCTTAGTAAAATTAATGCAGCCTTTCTGAAATTTGGCCCCAGGCAACAGCGGGGTGTACCTGGCATGCAAAGGCGGATTCATATACATGGGCAGGCAATGAAGCGACATGTGGCCTTTTACGCTGGCCAGTGCATATTTCATGTAGCAGCCTTCTTCATACATGATCATTTCCTTGCCCATCATTGGCTTAATGGCGAAGGTTACTTTCGGGTCATTCGCAATGATCGTTTCGTGAAGCGTGTTCATCAATTGCTGCCTGTCGGCCGGCAAACCGGCTAAAAATTCAGGTGTGGTCATTTTATCATATTGGCTGTTTAAATTTACATTTATTATGATAATTGCGTAGAATTAATTTCAGGGTCTAGTGACCGGATTTTATTTCCCCGTGACTTATGGTTTTTCGTTATCTTTGTTTTTAGTAATAGAGTTATGACTAATATTCAATTGTTTTCGGAGATATCATCGCTTCCGGCTGATTTGAAAAAGGAAGTGTCAGACTTTGTTGTTCTACTGAAAAAAAAATCCCAAACGGGAAAAAAAATCAAAGAGCGCAAGTTTGGATATTCAAAAGGCTTTTTCAAAGTGTCTAATGATTTTGACGAACCTTTGGACGACTTTAAGGACTATATGTGATGAATTTTTTACTGGACACGCATACATTTATTTGGTTTATAAATGGCGATTCATCACTGTCCGGCAAAGCAATTTCCGCCATCAAAAATATCGAAAATCAGTGCTTTTTTAGTATTGCCAGCATTTGGGAGATTGGCATCAAAATGAAGTTAAACAAGCTTCAACTCAAATCAGATTTTAATAAGATTACTGATTTTTGTGCTGAAAACGAAATTGAAATATTGCCGGTAACGTTTGAACATATCAAGCAACTTAATAAATTAGACTTTCATCACAGAGATCCGTTTGACAGGTTAATCATCGCCCAAGGAATAGCTGACAAATTGATCGTGCTTACCAAAGATGAGAATTTTAAATTGTACCAAGTAAAATGTATTTGGTAACATACTTGACATCTATTTGAGTAAAAATGCCGGAAGAAATAGCTCATTTATAATTCGAAAATATCCTTCAAAAACAAAAACACAATCCTCGGTACAGCCAGTTTCTTCATATCCTCAACAGGTATAAAAAACCAATCAGCTTTTAATTTGAGCGGTTTGCTTTTTAGCGTGACCAGCCTCACGTACAAACGCCGGTGGGTAAGCACATGTTTCCTAATGGGATATATCTCACCGATTTTAACATCTTCGCCAAAAAATTCTTTGAACTCAGGCAATAGGCTCAAATCCTCAATATTAAGCAAACTGACGGCCTCGATCATGGGCAGGTCGTACATATTGGCCCATATGTCTTTATCATTCCGTTTGTTTATAAGTACCGAATCTCCGTCAATAATTAAAAAGTAATTAAAATATCTTTCGCGTATTTTCAGGTTATTCAGCTTTACCGGCAATGCGGCGACGGCATTGTTCGCATAAGCATAGCATCCCTGCCGCACCGGGCAAATGCCGCAATCCGGATTTTTGGGTTTACACAGCATGGCCCCAAATTCCATCATCGCCTGGTTATGCCGGCCCGGCTGTACACTATCGAGCAATTCATCGGCTGCCTGTTGAAATAGCTTTTGCCCTTTGGTAGTATTTACAGGCTCATCGATACCGAAGTAACGGGCCAGCACGCGGTAAACATTCCCGTCGACGACTGCCCTCGGTTCATTGGCCGAAAATGACGCTATTGCGGCTGCCGTATACTGCCCGATACCTTTCAGTTTTATCAGCTGCACATACTTTTCAGGGAATTTCCCGTTGTAGATTTCCTGCACCATCTTTGCGGTCTTCAGCATGTTGCGTCCGCGCGAGTAATAGCCGAGCCCCTGCCATAGTTTTAGTATCTCGTCCTCGTCTGCGGCAGCGAAACTGGTAACATCGGGATATTTTTCAAGAAAGCGGTAAAAGTAAGGCAGGCCCTGTTCAACCCGTGTTTGCTGTAAAATAACCTCAGAAAGCCATATTACATAAGGGTCGGAAGTACTACGCCAGGGTAATTTGCGTTTGTTTGTTTTGTACCACTGTGCCAGCTCGTTATTAAAGTTCATCGGGTGCCAAAAATACGGATCAATAGGTGGGTTTTATGGTTAAAATGTGCCATTTTATATTGAATTTTGGCAAATAATAAAAAAAGTATGTCAATTATTTTAATCTTTAACGATAAAACGATACTTTTGCAACCCCAAAACAGTTAAGTAATTATACATTAAATAAAAGAAAATCAGATATGACTAAGGCAGAAATTATCACTGAAATCTCATCCAAAACAGGCATTGAGAAAGTTGACGTTCAGGAAACTGTTGAGGCGTTTTTTAAAGTCGTGAAAAGCTCCATGGTAGGGGGCGAAAACGTTTATGTAAGGGGTTTCGGAAGCTTCGTGGTAAAGAAGAGGGCGAAAAAAACAGCCCGCAATATTTCGAAAAATACTGCCATAATAATTCCAGAGCATTTTGTGCCAAGTTTTAAACCGGCAAAAACTTTTGTTGATAAAGTTAGGACCGGCAACAAAGCAGCCAAATAATTAACGGCATGTACAAAAAACAAATAGTTGTAGTTGCAATAGTTATTGCTATTATGGGCTATTTGTCTTTTCAAACGCCCATGGGGCTGATAAAGGCTAAAGGGGCGCAGGGGCATACCAATACAACTGCGCCCGCTGCGCGGCCTGTTGTCAATGTAACCGTTGCAATGGTTTCTTCAGCAGCTAAGATCGCTATTGGCCCCGCCTTATCAGCGCAAATAAATGACCTCGAAGGTCGGTTAAAAAATGCGGCAAGCGATGCCGAAAAGCGAGACTTGCAAAAAAAACTTGCAAAATCCTGGGACGACGTTAACCAGGCTGCGCCGGCGGCATTTTATTACCAGGCGATTGCCGGTGAAGAAAACACGTTTGGAGATTGGGTGAATGCGGGCAATCATTTTAATGATGCTTTTAAGTTTACGCAGGACACAGTGGCACAACCGGCGTACGTTGTTAACGCAATAACCTGCTTTAAGAATGCTGTTAAGCTGCAGCCCAAAAATCTTGATGCAAAAACAGGTTTGGGTATTGCCTATGTAAACCAAACCAGTTTAGGGATGACCGACCCTGACGGGGGATCGCCGATGCAGGGCATATTGTTGCTGCTTGACGTGGTAAAGCAGGATCCGAAAAACAGGAATGCGAATTTAAGCCTCGGCATGTTTGCCATGAAATCAGGCCAGTACGAAAAGGCGGTGCAAAGGTTTAAAACAATTATAGCGCAAAAACCCGAAGTTGAACCGTACTTTTACCTTGCTGAAAGTTACAAGCAACTGGGGATGAAGAATGAAGCTATTGATGCTTATAAAAAATGCCGGGCATTACAGGCCGATCCGGTGTTCGATAAGCAAATTGACCAGTACATAAAGGAATTAAAAAATTAATAACAATTAAAAAATAAGTATTATGCCTAGCGGTAAAAAACGTAAAAGACACAAAATGGCTACCCATAAACGCAAAAAGCGTTTGAGGAAGAACAGACATAAGAAGAAATAGTATAAGGTCTTAAGTCGGAAGTCTTGAGTGAAAAGTTTACTTTCTTCCTTTTTGGGACTCAAGACTAATATTTTTTACCCACTTATTAACACGCGGTTATATAATCGCTTTAAGAAATGGAGTAGCAGTTGATAAAGGAATTAATTATCGATTCATCCCCTGGCGGGACTACTATTGCATTATTACAGGATAAACAGCTTGTAGAGCTTCATAAAGAGCAAGTCAGCAACAATTATACGGTTGGTGATATTTACCTTGGCAGGATAAAAAAAATAATGCCCGGGTTAAATGCTGCTTTTGTAGATGTAGGCTACGAGAAGGATGCATTTTTGCATTATCTTGATCTTGGTCCGCAGGTGCAGAGCCTGCTGAAACTTACCAAGCAGGTGCGAAGTGGCGGATACCAGTCAAAGCTTTTAGATAACTTTAAGCTGGATGCTGATATTAATAAAGGCGGTAAAATTTCGGACCTTTTATCCAAAAACCAGCTGATACCTGTACAGATTGCAAAGGAGCCCATATCTACCAAAGGCCCGCGCCTGAGTTCTGATATATCCATAGCAGGCCGGTACGTTGTTTTGGTGCCTTTTTCGGAAGTTACTTCTATCTCAAAAAAGATAAAAAGCAATACTGAACGTAACCGCCTGCGTAAGATAGTTGAAAGCATAAAGCCTAAACATTTCGGCGTAATCATCCGCACGGTATCTGAGGGCCGGGGCGTTGCAGAGCTGCAAAAAGATCTGCTTGATCTGATATCCAAATGGGAGTCATTTGTTACACGGCTGCACGGCATTGAGCCCGCCAAGAAAGTGTTAGGCGAAATCGACCGTACTTCTACCCTCCTTCGCGACATATTAAATCCCGATTTTCAGCATATTTATGTGAATGACCATGGCATGCACGAGGAAGTGCGTTCCTATATTCATGAAATATCGCCGGAGATGGACGGAATTGTGCGCCTGCACAAAAACAGCGTACCCATATTTGAACATTACGGTATTGATAAGCAGATAAAATCGGCCTTTGGCAAAACAGTAAACCTTGCCGGGGGCGCTTATCTTGTAATTGAGCATACCGAGGCCTTGCACGTAATTGACGTAAACAGCGGAAACCGCACAGCCAGCAAAGAGAACCAGGAAGAAAATGCTTTCCAGGTAAACAAAGAGGCTGCTAAAGAAATTGCGCGGCAGCTGCGCCTGCGCGATATGGGCGGTATTGTGGTGATCGACTTTATCGATATGCACAAGCCAAACAACCGCAGGGACCTATTCGATTACCTGAGGGCCGAAATGTCGCACGACAGGGCGAAACATACCATTTTGCCTCCAAGCAAGTTTGGGCTCGTGCAAATTACCCGCCAGCGGGTACGGCCCGAAATGAACATTGTTACCAGCGAAGTTTGCCCCGCCTGCAATGGCACCGGAACCATTCGCCCGACAATATTGTTGATGGATGATATTGAAAACAATTTCAATTACATACTCACCGAGCAGAACGAAAAGAATATTACCCTCACCGTTCATCCTTATATCGAAGCTTATATTAAAAAGGGCTTTGTGAGCCGCCAATGGAAGTGGTTCAGGAAATACGGGCAGTGGATAAAAGTAAAAAGCAACCCCGCTTACCAGATCACCGAGTTCCATTTTTTCTCAGCTAAGGACGAGGAAATTAAGCTCTGACATGCAAACCGGACGGCTTTAGATTCCCAAATTGCTGCCTTATAAAGCGTTATGTCCCTTGTTAGCTTTTCGTCTCTTTGAAATCTCCCGTAAGTTGTGGATTTTGGGGCGGCAACTTATCTACCTCTTTTTCTACTTCTGTTTGCTGAACATAAACGGCATAGTCCGCGGGCTCAATTTTACACCCTATTGCCTCGGCGTATACCTGTGTAAACTCAGCGCCGATATACAGGATAGCGGCGGTATAATATATCCAAACCAGGATAACCAGGATAGAGCCTGCCGCGCCGTAAGCTGAGCTTTTGGCCGTATACTGAATATAGATGCTGATGAGGTATTGGCCCCCCATAAAAAGCAGCGCTGTAAAATAAGCGCCCACGCGTACATCCTTCCACCTGATCTTCACGTCGGGCAAAAACTTAAAAATGATCCCGAACAGGATGGATATGATCACCAGTGTAGTAGAAAAATTTATAAGCTTTAAAAGCAATGTTGTAACTGCCGGTAAATAATGAGTGATCCATTCGCCTATGGCGCTGATAACCAGGTTTGCAACTAACGAAGCCAGCAGCAAAAATCCAAGGCTGATGATGAGCGAAAACGAGAGAAAACGGTTTTGAATAAGCTTTAACCAGCCTTTTTTGGGTTTAGCCTTTACGCGCCAAATAATGTTGAGCGAATCCTGAATTTCAATAAAGGTACTGCTTGCACCTAACAGCAAAGTAACAATACCAATTACAACGGCCACACCTGATTTGCCCGAAAGCTGCAGGTTTTTTAAAATATCCTGTATCTGTACAGCTGCCGCGTGCCCAACGTAGTGCGCAATTTGCGGATAAAGCCTGTTTGTGGCAGCATCGTGGCCCCAAACCAGGCCTGCGAGTGAAATAATTATGATCAATAGCGGGGCAATGGAAAATATGGTGTAATAAGCCAAGGATGCGCTTAACTTAAGGCCATTGTCATTAATAAAGCCCATGAAAGTGGCGGCCAGTATTTTCCAGACCTTCTTAAAAAATACCCTGTTTAAAAAACTCATGTTTTATTTTAATCCCCCGCAGAGCGGCTATTCGTTGCGTCGATGCAACTGTATATCAAGATTTCTATTATATGTTATAATAAACAATTCACAACTCGCGGACCATCAAAAAATTTAGCTCCCTTTGTGAACCGGCTTTTAGCTTGCATATAAAAGCTATTATAACAAAAAATGTTTTGAACTAATTTTTTGATTGTAATTTATCGGCAATCTCGGAAAACGGGATATCGAGCAGGGGGTATTTTGCCCAATCCTTAAAATCGTAATGCCACCATTCGGTAGGCTGCACGTGAAAACCATGCGCTGTCATTACGCTTTTCAGTATTTCGCGATTTGCCATTTCTTCTTTTGGCAGATCAGGGTAACTGGCCGACGCTTTTTTACTAAAACTGTCGAAACCGGTAGGCATGTGCAGCTCCTTCCCGGTTTTAAGGTCGACCAGGCTCATGTCAATGGCGCAGCCGCGGTTATGTTTTGATCCTTTGCGCGGATCAGCCACAAAGTTTGTATCGTGCGCAGTTTCGTAAAATTTCACAGTAATTGCATAAGGGCGATAAGCGTCATATATTTTTATGCCCAGGCCGCGCTTTTTCAGCTCCGCCTCCACGTCCCTCAATGCCAGCACAACCGGCAGCCGGGCAAATGCCCTCGCCTCTTTATACATTTGCTGGTGCATAAAATTATTGGTGGTAGCGTACCTTATATCAAGCACAATGCCGGGAATATATTTTTTTATCTCCGCCAGCCGGGTTTCAGGATGTATCTTTATCTGTTGCTCATATTTTTTTAGCCCCATGACCTTTGAGCTGTCGATATATTTATAATGTTGGGCGGATACCGCTCCGCAAGCGGCAATTAAAAAGGATAGTAGCAGGTAACGTTTCATATTCAGGGAACAAAAAAAGTCTGAAAGCCAAAAATCAAAAACCATGAAAATAATCCTGATCGTTTAAATTTTCAAAAATTAAAGATATAATTTAATTGCTGATAAGTACAAAACCTTTTGGAGCCGATTTAGCGGGACGTAACCTTTCCTTTTTTATCTTGCCCCCTGGCTCTTAATTCTCCTTTAATGGTGGGAAACAATAAGCAGGTCGAGGTCTTTCGTGGGGATTGAAAAACGTTCGCCCATATGTTTGTTGGTAAGATGGCCTTTATATACATAAACGGCCTCGCGCATACCGGATTTTTGCCAGATCATGTTTTTGAGGCTGCCATGCTCACCGATATCGAGTAATATAGGGGTGAAAATATTTGTTAAAGCATAAGTTGCTGTCCGTGCTACCCTCGATGCGATATTCGGCACGCAATAGTGTATAACGTCGTACTTTCTGAAAACCGGGTGTGTGTGATTGGTTACCTGCGATGTTTCAAAGCAGCCGCCCTGGTCAATACTCACATCGATAATTACAGAGTTGGGTTTCATGCGGCTTACGGTGGCTTCAGTTACGAGGCAGGGGCTGCGGCCGTCTTCCGCACGCATTGCGCCGATGGCTACATCACAGCTGGTTATCGCCTTTTCAAGAACTATGGGTTGTACTACCGATGTAAATACCCTGCTGCCGATGTTGTTTTGCAGGCGGCGCAATTTGTAAATAGAAGGATCAAAAACCTTTACCTCAGCGCCTAATGACAGGGCAGTACGGGCGGCATATTCGCCAACGGTCCCGGCGCCTAATATTACAATTTCCGTTGGAGGCACACCGGTGATCCCGCCGAGCATTAAGCCTTTCCCTTCAAATATATTGCTTAAGTATTCAGCGGCTATCAGTATCGAAGTTGCGCCCACGATCTCGCTCATCGCCCGCACCACGCTTAATGAGCCGCCTTCATCGCGCAGGTGCTCGAAACATAAAGCAGTTATTTTTTTATTGAGCAGGGCATGCAGGCATTCCGCTTTAAAGGTCGATAATTGTAAAGCCGAGATCAGTACCTGGCCGGGCTTCATCAATTCAATTTCGGCGAGGGTAGGCGGCGCTATTTTTATGATAATATCCGCCTCGTACAATTTTTTTGTATCGTAAACAATATGCGCGCCCTGTTCGCTGTAGTCCTTATCCGAAAAATTAGCAGCCTGGCCGGCGTTATTTTCAAGCATCACATCGTGCCCGTTATTGATAAGCAGGGCCACCGATAATGGCGTCAGGGGCACGCGGTTTTCCTGGAAAGATATTTCTTTGGGAATGCCGATGTACAGCTTGTGTTTTTTATTTTTTACCTCCAGCATTGATTCCTGGGGCTGCATCATGGCTTGTTTGGCAATGTCCGAAAACCCGCTTAATTTCCCTGAGCTCATTGTGTATTTTCTGGCTGATGAAGATAAGTAAAAATACGGATTATGTTAAAATTAAATATGCTCAATAATTATCTGCCTCGAGCTTTCGCCAGTAACCTTTATCGTCAGGCTGACATAATGTTCGGGCAGCAGGTCGGGTATCTTCTCCGGCCATTCAATAAAGCAATAGGCGCCGGAGTAGAAATATTCCTCATAACCCAAATCCAGGGCTTCTGTTTGGTTTTTTAAACGATAAAAATCAAAGTGATAAATTTTGCTGTTTTTGCCGACGTATTCGTTGACGATGGAAAAGGTGGGGCTGGTAACCGGTTCAGTTGTCCCCAAATGTTCGCACAATGATTTGATTAGGGTGGTTTTGCCGGCGCCCATATCGCCGTAGAAAAGGAAAATGCGGGTGTTTTCTGCAAACTTTATAATTTCAGATGCGATGCCGGGAAGTTGTGATATGGATGGTGTATTCAGAAGCATAAGCTTAGGCCACTAGGCTGACTTACGAAGTTTTTAAAACTTCGTAAGTCTCGGAGTTTGTTTACTGCGTAATTTTTTAATATCTGATTTCGTCCGAATTTGGTTGGATAGGAGCGTTTTAGAAACCTTATCCCAATCAAGCAAACTTTCCGGATGCAACCTTGCGTGTTCAATTCGAGCCATCACAATATCTTGTTGCCATTGTGGAATATCTTTCATAAAAAAACCGGTCAGCCAATTGTTTATTCAATATCGGTCGTTTTATAGAATATTAAATTAAGTCCATCAACATTCTTAAATGCTTTATCTGCTGTGACAATGGGCAGCGATAGATTAATCGCTAATGAAGCGATAATCGCATCAGGTAATTTGAGGTGCTTCTTGGATCTTACTTTAATGATGTCTTCTTTGTGTTCATCGACATATTTTATAATCGTAACTTCTTTTAATAAGTCCCTGATGAATGATTTTTCATTTCGGGTTAAAGACGGATTGGATAATAGCTCAAGCTCCGTTATAAAGGAAATTATGGGATTATATTCCTCGACAAACTGTCTAACGTTCACGTCTCCATTTAAGTAATAGAGCAAAATATTGGTGTCCAAAAGGATATCTTTACCATTCATCACGCCACCTTCTTTGAAGAGTTACGGCGTCTTCCTTTAGTTTAAGGACCCCGAAAAACTTACTTAACCTACTTTTTTTGTTTTCAATAATTTTGCTTGAAAACACCTTTAACTTTTTGCTAATGTCGTCGGGCGTATCTTCCTTTTTTATTTCTACTTCCATACCCAAAAATACTAAAAATATTTTTTATTACTTCGGCCCGTAAACCGCAATCGGGATCAGCATTTCCTCAAGCGAAATACCGCCGTGCTGAAAGGTCTCGTTATAAAAATTAACAAAGTGATTATAATTGTTTGGATAAACAAAATAGCTGTCCTCCTTTGCAAATACGAAGCTCGAGCTTACATGCAGCTTGGGCAGCATGGCATCGTGCGGGTTGCGGATATGAAATACTTCTTTGGGGTTAAAGTTTAAATTTTTACCCTGTTTGTAACGCAGGTTGGTATTTGTATTCCTGTCGCCAACTATTTTGCTTGGATTTTTTACCCTTATGGTACCGTGGTCGGTAGTAATAATTACCCGCGCCTGTTTTTGCGCCAGGAACTTAAGCAAGTCGTACAATGGCGAATGCTCAAACCACGACAAGGTTAACGACCTGTAAGCGGCATCATCGCTGGCCAACTCGCGGATCATCTGCATGTCGGTTCGGGCGTGCGAAAGCATATCAACAAAGTTGTAAACCACGACGTTAAGATCATTGCTCATCAGGTTGCTTACCGAATCGTTTAATGCGCGCCCCTCATCGATATTCAAAATTTTATGGTATGAATGCTTAATATCCTTTCTCAAAACCCGTTTGAGCTGATCTGTGATAAACTGGCCCTCAAACAAATTCTTGCCGCCTTCATCCTCGTCGTTTTGCCACATTTCGGGGTAACGCTTTTCCATATCCAAAGGCATCAGGCCGGAAAAAATAGAATTGCGGGCATATTGCGTGGCGGTCGGTAAAATACTGTAATAGGTATCTTCTTCCTCCAGCCGGAAGTATTCGGTAATTATTGAGTTGATGATCCTAAACTGGTCATATCGCAGGTTATCTATCAAAATAAAAAACAAGGGGCCTTTGCCATCCAGCCGTGGGAAAACCTTCTTTTTAAACAATTGGGGCGACATGGTAGGCCCCGATTCAGGATCCTGTACCCAGTTTATATAATTCCGCTCAACAAATTTGCAGAATTGTGTATTGGCTTCGGCTTTTTGCAGGGTAAGTATCTCGTGCATGCCGGCATCTTCCAGCTTTTCAAGCTCCAGTTCCCAATAAACTAATTTCTTGTAAACATCGGCCCATTCATTAAAGCTCAGGTAATCATTCAGGATCATCCCAAGGTTCCTGAAATCCATCTGGTATGCCATGGTTGTTTTTTCAGTAACCAGGCGCTTGTTTTCAGTTAGCTTTTTTATAGTTAACTGAATTTGTTTTGGATTTACGGGTTTGATCAGGTAATCATCAATTTTTGAGCCGATGGCATCCTCCATCAAATACTCCTCTTCGTTTTTCGTGATCAAAACAATCGGCACATCGTTATTAATATTTTTTATCTGCGACAGCGTTTCAAGGCCGGTTAAGCCGGGCATATTTTCATCTAAAAAAACCAGGTCGAAATAGCTATTTTTGAAAGCTTCAACCGCATCATTACCGTTGGTAACGGTGGTAACTTTGTAGCCTTTTTCGGTTAAAAAAAGTATATGCGGTTTTAGCAGGTCGATTTCGTCATCGGCCCATAATATAGTGGTATCTTGCATGGTTATTAAAATAAGTGATTAGTGATTAGAGATTGGAGATTAGAGGTTAGAAAGAAAAGTTAGACAAGACATCAGCGATTGGAATAGTTAAACATTTAACAAATTGACCTAATCTCCAATCTCTAACCTCAAATCTCTAATCACCAACCTCCAATCTCTAAACTAAACCCCAAAACACGGCTTTTGTTATTGATTATTAAAGTGATTAACAAAAATTAACAATTGGAAGACCCGTCTTTTATCTTTATTTAACATTTTTGCGCAGTTTTGTAAGCACATTGAATAAAAAGAAAATAATAAACGACCCCGTTTACGGCTTTATCAGTATCCCAACCGACCTGGTATTTGACCTTATCGAACATCCTTATTTTCAGCGGCTGCGCTATATCAAACAACTTGGCTTAACTCACCTGGTGTATCCGGGCGCCCTGCATACCCGTTTTCACCACGCATTAGGGGCAATGCACCTGATGGGCATGGCAATAGAGACCCTGAGAAATAAGGGGCATGAGGTAAGCCATGAAGAGGAAGAGGCGGTTATTATTGCCATTTTGCTGCACGATATCGGGCACGGCCCATTCTCGCATGCGCTGGAAGAAAGCATAGTTGAAGGTATTTCGCACGAGGACATATCGTCAATGCTGATGAAAAGGCTGAACATTCAGTTTAACGGGCGTTTAACCATGGCCATCGAGATTTTTAACGGCATATACCCGCGCAGGTTTTTACACCAGCTGGTTTCGGGGCAGCTTGATATGGACAGGATGGATTACCTTAACCGGGATAGCTTTTTTACCGGGGTGGTTGAAGGGGTGATCAGTTCGGACCGGATTATAAAAATGCTCAACGTAAAAGACGATGAGATTGCCGTTGAAGAAAAGGGCATATACTCGGTCGAAAAGTTCCTGATTGCACGCAGGCTGATGTACTGGCAGGTTTACCTGCATAAAACGGTTATTGCCGCTGAGCAATTATTGGCCAAAATATTAAAACGCAGCCGCGAACTTGCCCTGGCCGGCAAGCCTGTTTTTACCACGCCGGCCTTAAGTCATTTTTTAAGAAAACCCATCGGCAGGGATGCTTTTATGAATGAGGATCATCACCTTGAAGCTTTTGCTTCGCTCGACGATACCGATATTATGGCGGTGGTAAAAGTTTGGGCAGAGGATAAGGACTTTGTTTTGGCAAAGCTTTGCCGAGACCTTGTTAACCGCGACTTGTATAAAGTTGATATTACCAACGGGGCGCCGGATAAAAAATTCATTGACGAGCTGACAGCCCTGGCAATTAAAAAATACAATATTACCGCCCATGAGGCAAGTTATTTTGTCTTTAATGACACCGTACGCAACGATGCCTACAACGCCGGCGACGGAAACATTCGCATTTTGATGAAGGACGGCAGCATTAAAGATATAACGGCGGCCAGCGATAATTCGAATTTAGAGGCGCTGGCAAAAACCGTGAAAAAATACATACTTTGTTATAAAAAGGAGCTAATAATTTGAAAATTAGTTAATTTGACGATTTGAAAATTAGGGCAGTATCAATTTTCAAATTATCAAATTTTCACATTTTCAAATTAAATGAATATTAACAATTAAATTTGCCCGATGCAATTTACCGCACATGAATTAGGTTTGCTGCTAAACGGAACTATTGAAGGCGATCCTTCGGTGCCGGTAAATCAGTTGGCGAAGATAGAAGAAGCCCAAACGGGCTCGCTTTCATTTTTGGCAAACCCTAAGTATGAACAGTACCTTTATACAACCAACGCATCGGTAGTGATCGTTAATAACGACCAGGTACTTGCCTCGCCGACAAAAGCCACCATTATACGTGTTGATAATGCTTACGCCGCATTTTCGTTGCTGCTCAAAAGATATAACACCTTAAAGCTGAACAAAAGCGGGGTCGAAGAATTTAGCTTTATACATCCATCCGCACGTATCGGCGAAAATGCCTATGTTGGGGCTTTTGCTTATATCGGGCCAAACGTAAAGCTGGGCGATAATTGTAAAATATATCCGCATACCTATATAGCCGACGACGTAATAATCGGCAATGATGTAACGTTGTTTCCGGGTGTTAAGGTGTACTTTGATTGCGTTATCGGCAACAATGTCATCATCCATTCAGGGACGGTTATCGGGGCCGACGGCTTTGGATTTGCGCCGGCTGCTGATGGCACCTACACTAAAATAAGCCAGATAGGCAATGTGGTAATTGAGGATGATGTAGAGATAGGCTCCAACACAACCGTTGACAGGGCTACCCTGGGCTCTACGGTTATTCGTAAAGGCGTAAAGCTCGATAACCTGATACAGGTAGCCCATAATGTCGAGATTGGCGCAAATACCGTGGTGGCGGCCCAAACCGGTATATCGGGAAGCACAAAGATCGGCGAAAGCTGCATCATTGGCGGGCAAGCAGGAGTTGTAGGCCATATCACCGTGGCGAAAGGCTCGCAGATACAGGCACAATCCGGCGTAAGCCGCAGCATTAAAGAGGAAGGTAAAAAATGGATGGGTTCACCGGCAACGCCTTATACCGAACATATGCGTTCGCAGATTGTCACCCAGCGCTTGCCTGAACTTGAAAAAAGAGTTAACGAACTTGAAAAGATAATTACGGAATTGAAAAGAAGTCATTAGTCATTTGGTTGTTCAATATACCAATGACTAATGACCAGTGACTAATGACCAATGACCAAAAAGAATGAATGTAAAACAAAAAACAATTAAGGCGCCGGTTTCGGTTTCGGGTACCGGGTTACATACCGGCGAAAGTGTCACTATGACTTTTAACCCGGCCCCTGAAAACCATGGTTTCAAGTTCAGAAGGATTGATGTACCGGGTACGCCTATAATTGATGCGGACGTTGATAATGTGACGGATACATCCCGCGGCACCACCATTTCGCAAAACGGCGCCAGTGTAAGTACCATTGAGCATGTGCTTGCCGCACTGGTCGGCTTGGAACTGGATAACGTCCTGATCGACCTGGACGGGCCCGAAACACCCATTATGGACGGCAGCTCGATCCAGTTTGTTGATGCCATTAAGGAGGTTGGCCTGGTTGAACAGGAAGCCGACCGGGAATACTATCACATACCCTACAATATTCACTACTCCGAACCAGACCGGAAAGTCGAAATGGTTGCCATGCCGCTTGACGATTACCGTTTTACCTGCATGGTCGATTATAATTCACAAGTGCTGGGTAGCCAGCATGCCAGTATTTCAACGATTTCGGAGTTTAATAAAGAAATAGCCTCATGCCGGACCTTTTGTTTTCTGCATGAACTGGAAATGCTGTTAAAGCACGACCTGATAAAAGGCGGCGATTTAAATAATGCTATTGTTGTGGTTGACAAGGACGTTGATGATGAAGAACTTGCGCATCTGGCCAGGATATTTAACCGCAAGGATATAAAAGTGGCGCCGCAGGGGATACTGAACAACGCCGAATTGCGCCATCAGAACGAGCCTGCCAGGCACAAGCTGCTGGATATGATCGGCGATCTTGCGTTAGTAGGCGTACCATTACGCGGCCATATCATGGCGGCCAGGCCTGGCCATGCGGCTAATGTGGCTTTCGCAAAAAAAATAAAAACCCTGATAAAAAAGGAGAGAAGCCGCAAGCATATAAAAATTTACGACCCCAATGCCAAGCCTGTCTATGATACCGTACAGATCATGAACATCCTGCCGCACCGGCAACCGTTCCTGATGGTGGATAAAGTGCTGGAGCTAACCAAAAGCCATGTGGTGGGATTGAAGAATGTAACCATGAACGAGGACCTGTTCCGCGGGCACTTCCCAGGCACCCCGTTGTTTCCCGGGGTGCTGCAGATAGAAGCCATGGCGCAAACGGGCGGCATATTGGTTTTGAATACGGTGCCCGATCCTGAAAATTATATTACCTTGTTCCTTAAGATTGAAAATGCCAGGTTTAAAGCGCCGGTTGTGCCGGGCGATACCCTGATCTTTCATTGTAATCTTATAGCGCCTATCAGAAGGGGAATTGCCCAGATGAAGGGGATCGGCATGGTTGGCGAACGCATTGTTGTTGAGGCCGAACTGATGGCGCAAATTGTTAAAAGACAAAAAACTGAAGAAGCATGATCCAGCCCCTGGCATACATACACCCGCAGGCTAAAATAGCCGATAACGTGGTAATTGAACCCTTTGTTACAATACACAAGGATGTGGAGGTGGGCGAAGGCACCTGGATAGGCTCAAACAGCACCATTATGGACGGCGCCCGCATCGGCAAAAACTGCCGGATATTTCCGGGTGCGGTTATCTCCGCCCCGCCACAGGATCTTAAATACCGCGGTGAACAAAGCACGGTTACGGTTGGCGATAATACCATCATCCGCGAATGCGTTACACTTAACCGCGGCACAGCCCTTGATAAAAACACCACCACAATAGGCAGCAATTGCCTGCTGATGGCCTATGTGCATGTGGCACATGACTGTGTTATCGGCGATAATGTCATCATAGCCAATTCTGTACAGCTCGCCGGGCACATCAATATTTACGATTATGCGTTTATAGGCGGCACCTCCGCGGTGCACCAGTTTGTTGAAATTGGCGCACATGCCATGATCTCAGGCGGTTCGCTGGTCAGGAAAGATGTCCCCCCATATACAAAAGCCGGCCGCGAGCCTTTGTCATATATCGGAATAAACTCGGTGGGTTTAAGGCGGCGGGGCTATACTGCAACAACTATCAACGAGATACAGGAAATTTATCGCATCATTTTCCTGAAAAAATATAACATTACCAAGGCACTTGACATAATTGAAGCCGAATTTAACCCCACCGTTGAACGCGATGAGATCATCAATTTTGTACAGAATTCGCAAAGAGGTATTATGAAGGGGTTTGGGAATAGTTAGCGTGTAGTCCATAGTCGATAGTCCATGGACCATAGCCAAAGTTTGTTAGAAAAATTAGGCTTCATTATCCCAACATCAAAACCATGAGCTATGAACCTTGGCAAAAGTTTGTTGAAAGTATTCAGTTTGGTACACCTCGCGTCAAAACCCTGGACTATGGGCCATGACAGTAGTTTATTAGAAATGTTCAGTTTTTAAATCACCCACGCTAATGCCATGGACTATGGACCATGGACTATGGACTAAATGAAAATCTCCCTCCAAAACATTGGACGCCGCTTTAACCGCGACTGGATATTCCGGGGGATAGACCATAATTTCTACAGCGGTAAAGTTTATGCAGTTCTGGGCCCGAATGGTTCGGGGAAATCTACTTTATTACAAGTTTTAAACGGCAGCCTGTCGCCTTCCGCCGGAAAGATCAATTATTTTTTTGAGGATAAGCCTGTGGAGATCGACAAGGTATACAAACACCTCAGCCTTGCTGCTCCATATCTTGAGCTGATCGAAGAATTTACCCTGGAGGAAATGATCGATTTTCACTTTAGGTTCAAATCGTACAAAAGCGGCATAGGTAAAAACGAATTGATTGACCTATTGGCGATGCCCGGCAGCAAAGGGAAAATGATCAAATACTTTTCTTCGGGCATGAAACAGCGGCTTAAACTGGCCCTAGCCTTTTGTGCGGAAACCCCAATGCTGATGCTTGATGAACCAACATCAAACCTGGATGCCCAGGGTGTTGATTGGTACTTGAGCCTGGTGCAAAAGTTTGCCCAAAACCGCCTCACCATCATTTGCTCCAACCAGGAACATGAATACAGCTTTTGTGATGAGCGATTGAATATAGTGGATTATAAAAAGGTGAAAGGCGAGAGGTAAAAGGACCATCGTTGAACTGCGCGCACCAACGGACCGGCATTTCTTATGACTACCTTTAGTCTGATTTTGCAGCATCATTTATCTCGTGGATTATATTATCCAATTTCGATATTGTATCTTTCAGAAAATGGAGTATTTGCCTGTTATGCTCGCTTGTAATCCCCTGTTCTTCAATAAGATGGAGCAGGCCGATTATTGTCGAAACCGGACTCCTCAATAAATGGGAGTTTTTATAAGAAATGGCTTGTATTTGCTCAGCTTTCTTCTTAAGTTCATTCTCCAGTTCTACCAGTTTTGTGATATCTTCGGTCTCCGTGATAATTGTACAAATATTGCTATCCGGCCTCCTTTCGTGAATCATCTGACGTGAATATATCCATATGTAATTACCATCAATCCGGCGGACGCGCGCCGTCATTTCTACTACTTCGCCCTTTTTCGATTGAATAAGTTTTCTAATAGTTTCCTCTACTATATGGAAATCATCCGGATGGATAATTTTTTTAAAAAAATCGTCGCTCAGATCAAAAATTTCGTCCGCGGGATAGCCCAGCATTTGGTGAGCCAAACCGCTTGAAAATACTAATTTCCGATTGGTAACGTCATAAGCCTGAAATTCAGCGTCAGTTACCTCGAAAAGCGAATGTAAAAATTTAATCCCCGGTTTCATTATACAAATATAGAAGGAAATGCTAATCGCGGGACTCTTAAGGATTAATGCCCTTTATTATTAGCCAACTAACTGTCTTTATACCTGCCGCTGATACCTTAACAGTAATCTTGCAGGCACATGTTGCACGCGGATGCAGATCACAATCGACGATTGCGACAGCGAAAGGAGCTCATGGAATCCGCAGCATTCAGCCAAAGTACATTAGCCTGCTTCTTAACATGTAAAATTCTAAATAAATCCGAGATGAACATCCGAAATTACAAATAGGCTTCTCTCAGCTTGATCAGCCGTATCCAGTGCATTACTTTCATAATAGGATAAACGGGGTCGAACTCAAACCATTTGGCGGCAAAGTTTGCGCTGTTAGGGCGCTTATGATGGTTGTTTTGGAACAGTTCGCCGAGCATGAAAAAATCAAAAGGGCTCGTATTTTTTGAGTGGTCCCCATTGTTAAAATTCGCATAACCGTATTTGTGGCCGCACCAGTTAACGATAGCGCCCTGCACCGGGCCCATTAAAAAATGGATGGGCAGCAGCAAAAACAGCCACCAATGTGTTGCGAAAATAATATAGAAAGCCACGTAGAAGCAGCCGAACAAAATGCGCGAGGTAAAAGTGGAACCCCAGTAATCAAGCAAACGCCATTCAGGATAATTGCCTTTAAATTGAGCTTCCGGCTCTTTCAGGCGCTTTTCGTAAAGCTTATAGCTCAACGCGGTACGCCACATCATTTGAAAAACATCGCGAAAAAAATAAGGCGAATGCGGATCCTTTTCGGTATCGCTATAAGCGTGGTGCTCGCGGTGCATAATAGCATAAGCCCTGGGGTTTAAAAATGACGAGCCCTGGCAGATAAACGTCAGCAAATGAAAAACGCGTTCGTTAAATTTATTGGTGCTGAACATTTTATGTGAAGCGTAACGGTGCAAATAAAATGTTTGGAAGAATAAAGAAAGGAACCAGTGCGCGAGGAAAAAAATTAAAATAATCACAGGAGTAAGCGTAAAATAAAAGGGAACTTGTTGATAACCCGGGTCAAAGATACGATTAAAATAGCTTGACAGCTATAAAACAAAACGAGGCCGTCGAAATTAATGATGGCCTCGTTTCAATCAATCAGGTTATGATCCTGATACTATGCCATGCTATCCCTTAACGCTTTTATCTGGTTATGGGCGGCAATAATTCCTTCGCGCTGGCGCGATACGATCTCTGTAAATTCCGGCGGCAGGCCGCTATCCGGCGACAAAGCGTCCTGGTATGCTTTTTTTATGGCGTCCTCGCCGCGTTCGCACTCTTCCAGCACACTTTTCCTGTCGTGACCGGTAAATGTGGCTTTAACGTCCATCCAGGCACGATGTATCGCTCCTGCGCCGCTTTTGCCGGCGTCGGGGTCACCGCCGCTTTGATTTATCGCCGAACTAAGTTCTTCTACATTATAGCGGCTTTCTTCCCTGAAGGTTTGAAAAAGCGCCTTCAAATCCATATTCTCGTCGCCCAAATCCTTTGTCGCATGCCCGAACCCTTCAATCCGGTCATTATTAATTTCTATGAGGTCGTTTAAAACCTCGATTGATTTTTCTATGGTTTCCATAATGATAGTTTTTGTGTAAAGAGAAATAACAACTATCCTGCCAGTTTTTAGCCGGATGGATAAAGACCAAAACAAAAAGCTTTTTGAGTGCGATGGAAAAAATTCGATATATTCAACGATTGATTTATCCGGGCTGATCCTAAAATAAAATTAAACCCTCAATGACGGCGCCAAAAAACAAATTAGGCCTCTGGACAAGCACCTCGCTTGTAGTTGGCAATATGATAGGCGCGGGCGTGTTTTTGGTGCCGGCCGCCATGGCTAAATACGGGAGCGTTAGCTTGCTGGGCTGGGTGTTCGCAGCCATCGGTACATTTTTTTTGGCGAAGGTATTTAGCCGGTTGAGCAAGATGCTGCCGCACAGCACAGGCGGCCCCTATGCCTACGCCCGGCATGGCTTTGGCGATTTTGCAGGTTTCCTTGTGGCATGGGGCTACTGGATATCGATAATTACTGCCAATGCTGCTATTGTTATATCCTTTGTAAGCGCCTTAGGCGCTTTTTTTCCCGCGCTGGATTCGTCAAGACCTGAATTTAGCCCGGTACTATCAGTTTTGACCGGATTAGGCGCCATTTGGACGCTAACATCAATAAACATGCTGGGGGTAGTCACTTCGGGAAAAGTTCAGCTGGCCACCACGATTTTAAAATTATTGCCTTTGGTTGTAATCGCTTTCGGCGGGCTGTTCTTTATCCACGAGGCAAACTTTCACCCGTTTAACAGCAGCGGTACTTCAGTCGCCGGCGCTATCGAAACCACTGCTGCAATCACCATGTTTTCATTCGTAGGTATCGAAAGCGCAACTATCCCTGCAAGCAGTGTGGAGCACCCGGGTAAAACTATCTCCCGTGCAACGATGCTGGGTTTGCTGGTCACTACCATTGTATATATACTTGGCAGCGTGAGCATAATGGGTATTATCCCCGCAGGCGTACTTAAAAACTCATCCACACCTTATGCCCTGGCGGCAACAACGATACTTGGTAAAGGGGCTGGTTACCTGGCTGCCGGCGGCATGGCTATTGCCGCCTTCGGCGCGCTTAATGGCTGGACGCTGATATTGGGACAAACACCCTATGCCATTGCAAAGGACAGATTGTTCCCGGCTGTTTTTGCCTGGCAAAACAAAAAGGGCGTTCCTTACATGGGCATAATTATTGGTAGTGTCTTCGTGTCTCTTTTTATGTCCATGAACTATACAAAAGGCCTGGTTGAGCAGTTTAAATTTTTGATGCTGCTGGCCACCTTATGCACGCTGGTCCCTTATCTTTTTTCTGCCGCAGCTTATATTATTACCCGGTTCGATAAAAAATACCTGCACAGCGGCGGCTGGGCGTCGGCCATTATTATCGGCTCGCTGGCTTTTGCCTATTCGCTATGGGCCATAGCCGGATCAGGACAGGAGTCGGTTTACTGGGGCTTTATGCTGCTAATGGCGGGGATACCCTTTTATGTTTGGGTGTTGTATAAGAAAAGGGCAGATGCCGGGGAGCATCAACAGGTTTAGCATGGTAAAGTGAACAGGCGGGTGACATGAAAACACAAAAACATGGTTTACATATGGTTTACATAATTTATGGTTTACACTCGTGTATATAATTGTTAATCAAATAGTTACATGGTTTACACCCAAAAATCATGGTTTACACTTTGAAGAATAGATAGGCAAAAACGCGTGAAACTTACGGAGTTTACAAAACTTCGTAAGTTTTTGCCGGTGATGCTTGTGTGGGTGCCTAAATGGCTGTCAATGGCCCACCGTCATCGCCTCTTTTAGCCATTGCTGCGGTATTCTTGATGCAAGCGCTTGCCGCAGCCAGTTATTTATAAAGCCAACCAAAGCGCTATCCGTTTGGATCCATATAGCTTTATCACTTTTAGTAAGGGTGCCAGGGTAGCTTCTGCATAGCTGCGGGTATTGCTTAGCTTTCAGGTCGGCCTCGGTGTCATCTGTGAGCATTACATCGGCGCGGCCGGCTATCAGTTCGTCAAATACACCGGTATTATTGGGATATACGGTTAGCGTAGCCATTGGAAATAATGCCCTCGCCACCGATTCATTCGTCCCGCCCCGGTTCACGGTCAAACGCACCCCCGGCCTGTTTACAGCCGCCGCACCGGAAAACCGGCTGCTGTCTGCTCGACGGCAAAGAAAAGTTTTTCCGCCGGTATGATACGGAATTGAAAAACTGGCCAGGGCCGTTCGTTCCGGCGTGATGCTGATCCCTCCCAGCGCAATGTCAAATGCATCCTTTTGCATATCGGCTGCTAATGCCGGCCAGCTTGTGCTTACAAATACCGGCCGCACGCCCATGGCCGAAGCCAGCGCGCGGCCGAGCCTGATGTCGGCCCCATAAAGCGAATCGCCCCGCGCGACGGCAAAAGGCGCGTAATCTCCCGGCACCCCAATGCGCAGAACCCCGCTTTTAACAATCCGGGCCAGCCTCGAGGGTGGATCGTGCAGTGCCTTGTCCTGCCCATATATTTTAGGCAGGAACGAGAGGATGAAGACGATGATAAATAGCGAAGGGCGTTTGTAGAGTTTCATTGGCAGGCCTAAGGTAATATAAATTTCGATCGCTGCCGCGAGCGTCCCGCTTGTGGCCCGCTGACAGCTAGCCCTTTTTCAGATAAACAACCACGCAAAAACAATGTACTCCTAAGCACTATTTGTTTCATACTTTTCGAGCAATGCAGCCATTTCATCCAGTTGTTCCTTGCTGAAGCCTCTTTTTTCCTTTAAGGTTATCCTATTGCCAAAGTAGCTGTTGTATAATCTTAAACGCCAACCCCAGTCGCCCTTGGCTATTAGGGTATATTTATAGTTTATCTTTGCGGTAGAAATATCCACTACAGTATCTTTTTCATTGCCTAACCAATTCATAGTGCGATATGTGAATGTTCCCTGGACTTTAGATATCGTTACCTTGACCGCCGAACTATCGGTAATAACCATAATAAGTATGAAAAAAAACACGCCGACTGCGATGTACCAATGCATGTAAATATCCATTGGGATAAACAACACGGGCACTTCAAAGATCAATAACGCGATGGCATATTGCATATAAGCTGACTTTAGCGTTGGATGTCCATCAACGGGTAAGAATTCTTCTGATAGGTTCATGCAGTAGTTTTGACGCTAAGTTAACGCTTTTTTTGATCGCTCCCCATTCCCCGCAGCAGTCTGTGAAAAACCCTTTACCCGAACGCGGGCTTTCAAATTTGGCGCCCGGACTAGTGCCCATCACACAGGGAAATATCCGGACAAACCATTCCTATTTTATGTTAAAATGAGTATTTTTATACCGACAGGATATCAGAAATATTGCAATTGCTCATATCCTGATATTACACGCAGCGCCTTAGCAACACAGCAACCCAAGCTTTATGCAGGAAACAACGGCAGAAAAAGCCAAATCAATTAAACCCCGGTTTCAATCCAGGCAAGAAATTATTATAAATGCGCCCCTTGAAAAAGTGTGGGAGTTTAATCAGGACCTTTCAAAAATTGCGCAGTACCATCCCCGCGTCGACAAAGTTGATCTCATTTCAGGCAGGCAATTTCGCGAGGCAGGTGTGGCTTATCAATGTCACCTAAGCGGCGGCCGGCATACTTGCGTTGAAAAGGATATCGAAATAGTGCCGATGAAAAAAATTGTTACAGTTTTCCCGTCCGACACAATGGGGTTAACGAATTTATTGCCAGATTATATGGTGGAATCAAACGTTTCAAAAATTGATCCGGACGCCACACGGATTGAAATTGCCCATTATTACTCCAGTTCAAAATGGAAAGTGAAACTGCTTAACTTTTACATCAAAATAAAAGTTGCAAGGGAAACCCGCGAAATGTTAAACGCTATGAAAAACGTAATTGAAGATGAATATGCGAATAATAAGTAAAAATGAAATTGCGGTTTCCAGGGCAGCAACCCTAATAATTTTTCTTGCCCTAATCCGATGTATCTCGGAACCATTCAGGTTGTATTATTACTCAACGGCTGTGTTAACTTTCACAGTATTGAAACCATTCCTGGTCGGCGCTTTGACAACTGCAATCGCTCTTTTCGCTATAACAATCTTTTCGTTCTTTGCCAGGCACAAGTTCATTATTGCAATTTCAATCCTGACAATAATTTTATTATTGATCGAGAAACGGATCTATTCAATATCATAATACGGCCTTAACGGAAAAGACAACATTTTTGGATGAATACAGGAAGTTTTTAAACTTGTTTGAAATAGACTGGGACGAGCGGTACATCTTTAAAGAACCTGAATAGCGCCCACCATGCGTTCCTAACGGAACGCTTTACTTAACTATTATTTTTCTACCAACGAGTTGTTCCTCTGGAACAAATCTTCAAATAATAACACCTCAAAATAAGAATTAACCCGCAATTACAAAAAGGGGACGCGCTGCAAAAAACCCTAGGCCATCCCAGCCGCCGGGACAGGCGCCGCTGCACTTATACTGCCGCTTTTACGTTTTTTAAACATAAAGTAAATAATCAGCTCGGCTATCAATAAATTACCGGTCCAGCCTAACCAGGATACGATGTGGTAGACATCCATGGGCCGTGGCGCAAATAAAAAAACGATCAGCCATTTCCAGGCCCTTAAACTTATTGCCGACAGGGTTAAGGCATAGCTGCGGTACATCCATCTTTTATGAACGGCGATATTGCGCGCCATTGCCGCGGCCACGGCCTTCCAGGTAAAAACTATCCATAAAACTGCCAGTATGCAAAAAGCCGCCTGGCTCAGGGGGCCGCCGTTGCCATACCAGCCCATCACAAAACCCGCCGGCCCAGCAATTACAATGATCCCAAAGGCATATACCCTTCCAGACCATTTATGGACCGCCGGGAAATATTTACGGACATAGGCCGGGAACTGCAGCATGCCCGACATCAGTATAAACATACCGGTAAATACATGGGCAAAAAAAGCGATGCGATAATGCAGCATGCCCACAACATCCTGCTTGGTCAGCAAAAAGGCGGCATCTGTTCTTATAGGGATATACTGCAGCGTGATCAGCAGCATCAGGTAGGCAAAAAACAGCAGCACGCCATACCACAACAGGTAGCCTGCTGTTAAAATATAACGGTCATTATTCAGCGGCATCGGTCATTAACGTCCAAAAGCATCATAGTATTCTTTTGCATTTTTCTCATAGGGCATCATCAGGGCAATGTTCTTCTTTTCGGTAGCGGTAAGCTCGGCGGTTACATCATTGCTTAAAGGCACATACCAGGGCTGCTGACTGAAATACAAATTGAGCTGCGGTTTTTTGAAGGTATAACCATGGCGCGCGAATATGGAATTGCGGAGCACCAAAAAATCGCCTTTTTTTAAATTGGCGATATATTCTTTGGTAAGGACTTCTGTCGAAGGGTTATATTTCTCTACATCATCTGAAGTTGTAAAGTACCTTTCATTCTCATAGGTATTACTGTCAATCTTTTCAGTTACTTTTTTTCCCTTATTATAATCCACATACCTGCCCGTCCCGATTTTCCAGTTTGGATTATACCTGAAAAGATTTTTGGTTAAAGCAAAACTATGCGCGGGTATTTTGTCGCCCGCATCCCACCTGCCGCTTAAAAGGCTATCGCCCCTGGCTATGCTGAACTTAAATGTGCCGGGGCCTTTTTCATCAGCGCCCCCTTTAAAGGTGAACTGGTATTTTGATCCAGTTGTTACCATGCTGCACTTAAAAAAGCGCACCTTTCCGGCAATTACCGTATGGCCATTTACCTTATTCCCGTTTATCGTATCGATAGAAATATTTATTTTATTGTACTCGGCATCCCCATCGTCGTAATCAAGGGTGTCGGCGTCTGTTTTGTCCGGTCCGAACGTACCTACCCAATAGCCGGTGAGGTCTTTTTCGTCGCCAATAACCAGGTTATCGGTTGCTACCGGAACGGGAATTTTTGACTTTAAACTTTTTGACGATGTTTGGTCAGCATCATTGTTTTTGTTTTTAATAAGGCCGCCCCCGCAGCTTTGCAGGCATAAAATGGCGCCCAGGCAGCCTGTGTATACAAATAGTTTCATGGTTTAGAATTTCAGCTAAATATACATATTCGGGGTTTAAATGCAAGAGGGGCGACAATTCGATTTGCTCCGTTGAAACCAGGCAGGGAAATCGCCTTTAAGATCACGCGGTCAGAAGGAGGCTGCGCTGGCGCCGAGCCCGCGGTGCGCAATCACCTTCAAACATGACGCAGGTCATGTTTATTTGCCCGCCTGTTCTGCAACTTTGGGCCAGCAAAAATTAACCATCGATAAAGCAGGCCTTACCGGGTTCAAACCGACCCCGGCGGCTGATTGTACTAACGTTGTTGCGCGTCTTGGTAATCGTTTTTTTACATGCATCTTTTAGTATAACTGGCAGGGGGTCAAACATTTTCGGTACAAATTCTATTGTTGATAAATCATTCTAATAAATCACAGGCGGTTTGCCAATAAAACTATGCCACTAAAACCTAAATATTTAATAACACTGACATTGCTTTTCGCAGGCTTTCATCAGCTGCTTTATGCGCAGGACAGCACCCTGATAGGATCGACTATAAAATGGGACCTGGCAAAATGCATTGATTACGCCAAAAAGAACAACATCCAGATCAATACTTACCGGCTTACCGCATTAACCAGCCGGCAGCAATATTTACTGGCTAAAGCAGCCCGGCTGCCAAACCTTATGGGCACGGCCTCGCAAAACTTCGAGCATTCAAATAACAATAGCTTTACTACGGTCGACAGCGCGGGCAATGTCATCAGCGGCGGCGGCTCGTCTTTTACCGCATCGGGCACCTACAATTTAAATTCGTCGGTAACTTTATATAACGGCCACCTCATCACCAACACCATTAACCAGGCAAACGCCCAGTTAGAGGCGGCGAACCTAAGTATCGTTCAGCAGGAAAACGACATTACTTTGCAGATAACGCAAGCCTATCTTACTGTTTTATTAGACAAGGAAAACATCATATCCGACTCCGACCTGGTAAATACCTCGGGCGCCCAGGTAAAGCTGGAGCAGCAGAAATATAATGTCGGCGCCGTGGCGCGGTATGCGCTGATTCAGCTGCAGGCCCAGCATTCAACAGATCAATATACACTGGTAACCGCGCAAAATACTGAAAAAGGCGACCTGCTTACCTTAAAGCAATTGCTGCTGTTGCCAAGCGGCGTAAATTTTGACATTACGAGGCCGGATACCATCGCCCCGATCGATACCATTACTGCATTTCATGATGTGGAGCAAAATGCGTTAAAAAACTTCCCCGATACAAAAATTGGCGTATTAGGCGTACAAGCCGCGCAATATGGCGTAGATATAGCGAGGGCGGGCTATAAGCCAAGCCTGATTGCAGGCGCTTCGCTTAACTCAGGCTATGTTACCGGCCAGGGAGGTTTATTTAACCAGCTTAATAGCAGTTTTAACCAGCAGATCGGGGTTACGCTGTCGGTCCCCATCTTCACAAAACGCACAGTGAAAACGCAGGTGGAAGAAGCAAAAATAAACGTTCAGCAAGCCGATCTTAACCTGAAAAACGCGACGATAACCTTATCGCAGACGGTTGAAAGAGCCTGGCTTAATATTCAAAATGCAAAAAGCCAGTACAAGGCAGCGCTGGAAGAATATAATTTTAACAGGGAAGGTTACCGCATTGCCAACGAACAGCTAAAGGTTGGCGCGATAAACACGGTTGATTTTTTATTGCAAAAAAACCTGTTTGTGGCGGCGCAGCAGGCCTTTATACAGGCGAAGTACAACGAACTGCTGACTTTAAAGATATACGATTTTTACAGGGGAATACCCATTAAACTATAAAACGGGTTATCATGAATCCTAAATTGAAAACAACATTGATCATCACAACGGTCGCGGCTGCTGTATTGCTTGCCTGGCTGCTGTTCTTCCATAAAAAAGAAGCCCCGGTTACCGTAGTGGCCGAGAAACCTACGGTGGGTTACATAGCGCAGAGCGTAACCGCTACGGGCAAAATTGAGCCGGTTGATACCGTTACCGTGGGTACCCAGGTATCCGGAATTATAAAATATTTGTATGTTGATTTTAATTCGAAAGTAAAAAAGGGCGAACTTTTGGCCCAGCTTGATAAGTCTTTGCTGCAAGCCACGCTCGACCAGTATAAAGGCAATTTGCAGAACACCCAAAGCCAGTTGCTGTTCGCAAAAAATAACTTTAACAGGCAGCAAATTCTTTTCAAGGCGGACGCCATCAGTAAAGCTGATTACGACAGCGCGCTGAATACCTATGATGCCGCAAAAGCGGGGGTAAACAGCGCACAGGCGCAGGTACGACTGGCGCAAAAGAATTTATCGTATGCCGATATTTATTCGCCGATTGATGGTGTGATTTTAAACAGGAATGTAAGCATAGGGCAAACGGTGGCGGCCAGCTTCAGCACGCCCACGCTGTTCATCATCGCCAAGGACATAACAAAAATGGAGGTATTGGCTAACGTAGATGAAGCCGATATAGGCGATGTTAAACCGGGCGACCGGGCGTCATTTACGGTAGACGCATTTATAAACGACCAATTTGGCGGCAGGGTTACCGAGATACGCCTGCACCCAAGCGTATCGGCAAATGTGGTTACCTATACTACTATTATCAACGCCCCTAATGACGACATGAAGCTAAAGCCGGGCATGACGGCCAATATCGTCATCTATACCAAAGAGGTAAATAATGCCATGCTGATCCCAGCCAAGGCATTGGCATTTTCACCAGACTCTTCATTGATGAAGAATTACCAGATTGAAGGGCGCGTAAGCCACAAAAGGATGCGCAGGGGCAATGCCGGGGGCGGCAATCCATCGGCCAACCAGGTATCGCATACCGCCAAAAGCCGTAACGATACTACCGGCGTAAATAAACAAAGGGCCCTTGTATGGCTGCTGCAGGGGAAAAAGCTGGTTCAAAAACGGATAGAAATAGGGCTGAATGACAATACGCAGGTTGAGGTATTAGCCGGGTTAACACCCGAGGATATGGTGGTTACAGGCGTTACAGGGGGGCCCGCCGGCCTGGAGGGGGGCACTTCACCGGGCGGCAGTCCGTTCTTGCCGCAGCGGCGGCGACCGGCGGGAGGCGGCAGGACGCGATGAGCAAAAAGATAGTAGAGATAAAAGAGCTTAAACGCGATTTTATAATGGGCAGCGAAACGGTGCACGCGCTTAGGGGCATATCTTTTAACGTGGAAGCCGGGGAGTTTGTCACCATTATGGGCAGCAGCGGATCGGGCAAAACAACTTTACTGAATATTTTGGGCTGTTTGGATAAGCCCTCCATAGGGGATTATTTTTTGGATGGCGTCGACGTAAAAAGTTTATCGCGCGACGAACTTGCGCAATTGCGTAACCATAAAATAGGCTTTGTTTTCCAGTCGTATAACCTGCTGCCGCGCACAACCGCACTCGAAAATGTTGAGCTTCCCTTATTGTACAACAAGGATGTAAGCGCTGTCGAGCGGCGTGAAAGGGCAATACATGCGCTGGAATCGGTTAAACTTGCCGACAGGCATGATCATACCCCGAGTCAGCTTTCCGGCGGGCAGCAGCAGCGGGTGGCCATTGCAAGGGCGCTGGTAAACGAGCCGGTGATGATATTGGCAGATGAGGCAACCGGAAACCTGGACAGCCGTACCTCCTACGAAATTATGGCGCTGATGCAGGAATTGAACCAGCAGCAGGGCAAAACAATCGTATTTGTAACACACGAACCCGATATAGCCTCGTTCAGCAGCCGCACCATACAACTGAGGGATGGCAGGATACAAAAAGACACAATGATCGAAACAAAACGTTCGGCAAAAGAAGTACTGGAAAGCCTACCGGCAACTGAAGACTATTAATAATTATTGAATTGAATTATTGAATTATACAATGCATTAATGACCCAATCAATGACGTTTAGTTAAGCGCCAAGTGCTGTAAAACGCGCCGGTGGCCTCACCCTGCCCTCTCCAAAGGAGAGGGTTCTGAAAAGGCATAGCGAAGAGCGCAGCTAAAGTCCTCTCCTTTGGAGAGGATGAGTGAGGGCTTCGCCGTTTAGGTGAGGCCAAAATGCCAGGTGAACCCTAAACTAAACGACATTGAATGACCAATGACTAATGACCAGTGACTAATGACTAATGACTAATGACCAATGACCAATGACCAAAGAAAATGAGTTTAATTAACCTGATACGGATAGCGCTAAAAGCCTTGCAGCGCAATAAGCTGAGGGCGTTTTTAACTATGCTCGGCATTATTATCGGCGTAGGGTCGGTTATTGTTATGGTAGCCATCGGGCAGGGATCAAAACAAAGCATTCATGATTCGCTGTCCAATATGGGGACCAACATGATCACCGTACAGCCGGCCAGTAACCTTAATGGCGGGGTGAGAATAGCCGGTTCCAGTTTCCAGACACTTACTATAAAAGATATTGTGGCTTTAAAAGCAAATGCACAATATATTACCGAAATATCGCCGGCTGTAACCTCCAGGGGACAGGCTATTAACGGGGCGTTGAACTGGCCCACTCAAATGACAGGCGTAAGCCCCGAATACCTTGATATACGGAAATTAAGCCTCAGGGATGGCATCGCCTTTACCGAAAACGATGTGATAACATCGGCCAAAGTATGCCTTATCGGGCAAACGGTTATCGATAACATTTTTCCCAACGGCGAAAACCCAATCGGTAAAGTGATCCGTTTCGGCCACATTCCTTTCCAGGTGATTGGCGTGCTCGCCCCAAAGGGTTTCAATGCCTTCGGGCAGGACCAGGACGATATTTTAATTGCCCCCTACACAACCGTGCAAAAAAGAATACTAGCCACCATTTATTATTCAAACATTTATGCTTCGGCCGCCAATGAGCAGGTGACCGATGCTGCCGTCAATGAGATCACCAATATATTAAGGACCTCGCACCGCTTAACCGCAGCCGAGGATAACGACTTCCAGGTCCGTACGCAACAGGAACTTATCGCCACCCTGAGCTCTACCAGCGGTTTGCTCACCGTGCTGTTAACCGTAGTTGCAGGCATCTCCCTCGTCATCGGCGGCATCGGCATCATGAACATCATGTATGTTTCGGTTACGGAGCGTACCAAAGAGATCGGCCTCCGCATGTCTATAGGGGCGCGCGGCAGGGACATTTTAATGCAGTTTTTGATGGAAGCAGTGCTGATCAGCATAACCGGTGGGATCATCGGCGTACTGCTGGGCTTTCTTTCAACCCAGGTAGTTACCATGACGTTGAAGTGGCCGACAATTATATCCCAATCATCCGTGTTATTATCCTTTATAGTCTGCGCGTTTACGGGTATTTTCTTTGGCTATTATCCTGCGCAAAAAGCATCGCGGCTTGATCCGATCGAGGCGCTGCGGTATGAGTGATTTTTGAGTCCTGAGTCTTGAGTTCTAAGTCGAAAGTCAGGAACCGGAAGAAGACTTACGAATTTTTAAACTTCGTAAGTCTAAGCGGTACGAAATGAACGCCCAACAAATTTTGATTCTACTGAAAATCAGTCAATTACGCCAAATAAACATGGGTGTATGTGTGAAGTGACCGCTGAATAAATTACAATCTGATTGAAAATCAGTAAGTTACACCAAGGAACATCGGCATATTTGTAAAATGAACGCCAGACAAATACATATATTGCTGAAAGTCAACAGATTACATTCAACCAACCGTGCAAAAGCCGAAAGTCATAAGCCGGAAGGTTTACGATTTTTTTAAATAACGTAAACCAGGGCACAGTAGAATCCCCCAATTCTAATGCGTAGTTCCCCTTCTTCCGGCTTAAGACTTTTCACTTCGGGCTTCAAACTTAATCAGGCAGGCAGCCCAATTGCAGTTGCCGTATTTACTTCGTAATAGGTTTCCTTACTGGTATCGCCGACCTTGCTGCGCAGGTAGCTGTCAAGCACGTCAATACTGTCAGCTTCCCACAGGCAGGTGGCCTCGGTCATGTCGGTATTTGGCAAAGCCTGTAAAACCCTTTTTACATTCGCTTCGGGTAAATTAGGCAGGTTTGCCTGTGCCGAGGCCCAAAAGCTTTCGGGGTTGTTGATCTTGTGGTTTACTAAAATGATCATGATATAGTGGTTTAATAGTGAAAATTCTAATCGGGTGTTATCATTGATTTCATATTGATGGCAGTTACTTCGGCTGTTGGATTTTTTTGATAATAGCTGTTTGTGAGCACGTACATAATGATGTCTGCCAAAACTTTCAGCACCAGGAAAACCGTAAGGCTGGTCAAATGCAGGAATGCCGGGATCAAAATGCATAAATGCATGGGTATCACACGCAAGTATGGGGTAAAGAACATCCTGCTGATATCCATCACTTTGTCCCTGTTTTGTATTTTGTGCTGTATAAAATTAATAACCTGGAACAGCAGGAAAACCAGCAGGTAATATTTAAAAAATGTCCAGTCGAACAGGTTTAATTTGGTCATTGAGACCAGGAAAAAGAGATATACAACATGGAAGAAACCGAAGTGGAAAAGGAACACCCAGGCCGTGGCATTGATAATTCCTTTTTCATCGTTGGGTTTATCGTCTGCCGCCAGGCTTGGCTGCAGCTGTGTTGATAGATCTGCCTTTTTTGTGGTGAGGATGTCTAAGAAATTAAAAAAGCCATACAATATATTTTGCGACCAGTAGAGCCATATCAGGGTCGAAAAAATATTGGGATCGCGCTCATATTTGTATACAAGATAAAGGTTTGCTAAAAGCAAAATCCAAAATGAAGGATCAGGCAATACTTTTTTCCACTTCACGGGTTACAAGTGATCATTTATCTTTTTTGACCGGCGTCATCAAAAATATAAAGATCATAACTGTGGCATATACCGCTTTTGCGGTATTTTACGGCATTAAGGCTGATAAGATTACACTAAAAATCTTTGTGGTTAAAAGAAATTAAACACAAAGTTCACGGAGATAGCACAAAGAACACGAAGAAACACATTCAAATAATATCTCTGTGCGCTTTGTGCATCCTTTGTGCTCTTTGTGGTAAAAAAATGGAAGATGGATTTCACAAAGCCTAAATCAAATGGTTATCCAGCACATATTTAAGCAGGCCCACCATATTTTTGTGGTTGGTTTTACGGAGCATGTTTTTGCGGTGCGTTTCTACAGTCCGCTCACTGATAAATAATGCATCGGCAATCTTTGCATTACTATATTCCAAAGCTATCAGTTTCAATATCTCCAGCTCGCGGCCGGTGAGCGCCGGGGGCGGCATTTCGTATTGTTTGCTTTTTTCGGCCCTGGTAAACGCCGCTATCTTTGCGGATACTTCGGCCGGGAGGTAGGTATTCCCCTTTTCCACTTCTATAATAGCCTCAAGCAGTTTGCTGTTACTCACATTCTTAAATAAATAGGCAGATACGCCCGCTTTGATCAGCTGCATAATATGCACTATATCATCAAACATCGATAGTGTGATCACTTTGACCGCCGGAAACTCCTTTTTTATTTTTAAGGTAAGCTCCAGCCCGTTTAGCCCGGGCATGTTAATATCAATTATGGCAATATCGGGCAGCGTATCATTAAGGGCGTCAAACAGATCGGCCCCGTTATTATATATGCCTGCTATTTCTATGAGGTCCTGCTTTTCAAAAAGCGCCTTCAATCCGTCAAGGAGTATCTGGTGATCGTCGGCTAAAACTATTTTTATTTTATCCATTTTCAGCTGGTAAAGGCAGGGGTATTTCAATGGTATAGGTAACGCCTTTTAACGGCATGGTATCAATTTGCAGGCTTCCGCCGATATAGGCTATGCGCGATTGTATGTTTTTAAGGCCCAGCCCCTTGCCGGTCTGCAATAGCTTCTCCTTGTCAAAACCTATGCCGTTGTCGTATATCATTAGCGTCAGGTTGTTTTGGTGATTAACCAGCTCGACATGAACGGATGTAGCCCGCGCATGGCGGAACACGTTGCTTATTATTTCCTGCATGCTGCGGTAAAGCATAAGGGTGGTGGTTTTATCCAGCTCAAGGCCCTCGGTATTTACCCAGTCGATAGTAATGGCAACCGAGCCGTCGCTGTTCATCCGGGCTATAAATTCTTCAATGGCCTGTTCCAGGTTTTTATTGAGGATGGATGGCGGGACCATACTGTGCGAAATGCCCCTCAATTCGGTTATCGAATCATCAAGCATCTTTAACGCTTCTTCGTCCGCTCCGTTTATGCTGTTTAATTCCACCTGGCGGCGCGCGGCGCTTATCATTTGCCCCACGCCGTCATGAAGTTCCATAGCCAGGCGGCGGCGTTCATTTTCTTCGGCGTCCATAATCCCCTGTGTACGTAAACGCTGCTCTCCCAGCATAGCTTCATTAAAACGTGCCTGCTGCTTAAGCTTATTCTTATTATATAACAGGTAAAACAAAAATATGCTAAGCACAATGATAGCCAGCAGCGCATAAATGCCAATGCGGTTGCGGCTTAGTTTTATCAGCTGCGCATTATTCTGCTCTTTCAGTAATTTATTTTGCTGTTCCTTTTTATTGGTTTCATAAAGGGTCTGCAATTCCTGTAAAGCTTTGGTGTTTTTGCCGTCCTGGAATTTTTGGTTCAGCTCAAGGTATTTTGACTGCGCCTGGTAGGCCTCCCTGAACTGCCCTTGCTGCTGATAGGTTTGCGCCAGCATATTATAGGCGTAAATCTCCAGGTCAGGATATTTTAAAGCATGCGCCTTTGCAATGGCATCAACAAAAAATGGCGCTGCTTCGGCTGGTTTTTTTTCCTTCAGGTAAAGCTCGCCTATATTATTGATGGCGATGGCTTCGCCCGTTTTGTCGCCAGTGCCCGCACGCAATTGCCTGCCTTCGTTCATGGCCGATAATGCTTCAGTGTATGAACCTTTTTCTGCCAATGCAGATGACAAGTAGTCGAGGCTGTAGGCCATTCCTACTTTGTCCTTAAGTTTTTTGTACACACTATAGCTCGACCGAAAGGAATTCACGGCGCTGTCGGTTTTACCCTCGTCCATAAACATCAGCCCGCGGTTATTAACCGATGTAGCCAGTTGTATGTTGTTTTTTGCCGCTATGGAGTAATTCACTGCTTTCCGGCTTACAGTATCGGCCTCTTTAAAGGCTTTATTCTTTACATAAAACACGCACATTTCGGCGTACACTTCCGCAAGGCCGTTTTGGTCGTTAATACTGCCGTACTTTTTTTCGGCTCCAAAATACCAGCGCAGGGCCTCTTTGTATTTCCCGGCAAGGTAGTTCCCCTCGCCCAGCATAAGGGCGCTTTTGGCGGCAAGCCCCGGCTGCTTATTTTGGATAGCCTGCTTGTAGGCGGCGCCGGCAAAAGAAATAACCTTTGAGTAATTGCTGCTTTTATAAAAGCGTGCAGAATCAATTAATTGCCCCGGGGTTTGGGCATTTATGGCAAAGCAGGTTATCATAACCAACAAAACAAAAATGCCGGCGTATTTCATATAAACAATCAGGTCTATGAACTTACGAAATAAGAATTGAAATATATTACATTTTTTATATTAAATATTGATAAACAAAAAATACCTCGAAAACGGTATTTTAATACTATCAATTCCCTGTAGCTTTAAATCACTATCGTCCCTATAGCTGCCGTGAAAAACAGGAATATGCCCATAAGTTCGTCGTGCCTGCCTGGCGGCAGGTAAAAAGCGAGAACTTTCTTTGATATTTTTTAAAAATGAACTGGTAATGATAAAAGGCTGTGTGCTGCAGTCTACCGTCAAGTCAATTTAAATATTAAAAAAATAGAAAAAATTATCCCCATGAAAAGATCACACATTTTAATTGCAGCGTTGTGCCTGTTGATGCTGCCCTTCATCAGCAATGCCCAGGCATCAAGCTCACCGGCAGAAGATACCCAGCTTTCACTGGATATAGCCCGGAACATATTAAAGGCTGCACGCGGCCTTGCCAATGACTTTGCAGATTTTAAAGGCGATTTTTTGCAAAAAGACGATAGCGGCAACTCCTATTACACGGTAAAAGATATTGAAATAGGCACCAGCAGGCAGTATGTAATAATGCGGGCCAACGGAGCTTATACATATGCCGCGATATTTGAGCCTAAGGACGACAATGATAAAACGCCCACGCTGGCATTTACCGCATTTACCGGCGGCATTCGAATTATTCAGGATAATCCCGATGTTACCATAGTGCAGGATACCGAAGGAACACAGGGCAGCAAGCTTAAGTATTTCCTGAAAGCGAAAGATATAAAAATAGCTTCATTTACGTTTGATGTAGGGACAAAATCAGGGACGCTGTTAGTGGCGATACAATAATTCGGTATAAATCTATAGCAGAACATGTTAAAATAATATAGAATGCCGGATTTTGAATGATGAAGCGTTAGCTTCGTCGTTCGTTATCCGGCATTTATATAAAGTCTATTAATAAATTTCACATAAATTGGGATAAGTCTATTGATAATCAAGCTTTTAGTTTTCTGCTTTGTGCATTCAGCTTTTAGCTTCCATATAATTATTTCACGCCATAGTATTTATAGGCGTTATAAGCGATTGGGACACCGAATACCACACCAAATATTATCCAGCCTATATAGGCTTCTGCAAGGCTAAACGGGCCCGGCGGCGGCAGCGGGGTAAGCCTTAAGATCACCTGCTCCATTACAACGTTCACAAAAACGGCATAAAGCATCCCGACCAGGTATTTGTTAAAAGACAAAAACTTCAATTTCGGGAATAGCCAGAAAAAGAAAAAGGTAAATGCAAAGGCGATAAAATAATGAAAAAATAAGCCCAAAAATTCAACCCCCGCGCTGCCTTTAAGGGATGTTGCCAGCCCCAACGCTCCGCCTGCAATATAGTTGAACATTTTTTCGGGAAATTTCCCTCTTTGGATATACACGGCTATAAAAGCATACAGAATGTCGGCGGTGCCCACGAACAATCCTGTTAAAAGTATGGTTTTGAAGAACTTGTTCATTTTTAATGGTTTACGATTGATTTTGGCGAGGCCTTTTATTATGTTGAGTAAAACTAATTAATGTAAAATCAATTTCACGTTAAAAAGCCGTTCAAGTTGGTTCAAGATTTGAACAAGAATGAACAGGGATAGGAAATCCTCACCCTTTCCTCCCGCTGATCATCATATGCGGGCTAAGCGATAAAAGTTCAGGACTTTGTTCGGTTGATCTTAGCAGCGTCATCATCGCTTCTTTTTTTTGCGGATCGGAACGGCTCTCAAAGTATCTGCTGTCGAGCCAAACCATACCTTCAACGGCATATAACTGCGTGCCTGTAAACCCGGCTTCGAGCATTTCACCGGTTAATTCATGGGGTTTGTGAAAAAAGGCCTCGGGTAAAATGCCGGGCCAGGTTGCCGGCGGGTTATGCAGCCCTGTTTCCAATTCGCTTTGGCACATGGCCATAAATTGCGGATCATGTATCATCCCGTTTACTAAACCTGTAATTGTTGATACCGTGTGGTTGATGGCAAATCCCAGTAAAATACCGTTTGGTTTCAGCACACGCTTTGCTTCCTGTAACGCCTTTATCCTGTCGGCTCTTGATTGCAGATGGTACAACGGGCCGTGCAGGATAACGAGGTCGGCGGAATTCTCCGCGAAGTCAAGGTTCCTCGCCTCGCCTACTGATGCCCTGAATGGCCTTTTAAGCTTTGCGGCCCTTTTTTGCGCCTGCCGGATGTGCTTATCTACCGGGTCGACCAGGTGAACGGTATGCCCCAGGCCGGCAAGCCATTCGGCGTAAATACCGGGGCCGCCGCCTACATCGATGATCGTAGACGCTGCGGCAGGCAAATAACGGCCGATCAGCTCCTTATTCCGCTCAAGCTCCAGGGGGCCAAGGCCGAAGCTAAGCCGTTTGTCCTCTGATGCCGACGAATAAAACAGGTCAATACCAGGGCTGATCAGGGGCTTTGTCATTTTAATCGGAGTTTTAAAATATTAAATATCAAATAGTTATTTGCGTTAGCCGCTGACGGGCAGCTTGTTGGCACAATAATTGGAATTTTTATAAATATAAATTTTTACTGGTGAAACCATCAATAAGATTTAACGTATAAGCCGGTATTGATACCAGGGTTCTCGCGTTTTAATTTAATTGAGTGAAATTCATGACAAACAAGAACCCTTTTGGAATCGATGACGACGGAAAGACAGCAGGAATGCTAAGTTATTTTTTTGTGCTGGGCTGGTCGATGGCCTTTTTTACCTTTCATAAAAATGATAAAACAAGCCTGAGCAGCTATCATTTACGGCAAACGCTTCTTTTGTATATTTCATATTTAGTGATTCGATTTGGGATACCATTCCTTTTTGGCGCTATCGGAGTTCCAACCGGATTGTTTTTAAACCCATTCTTTGGCATAATCGTAAACGCCACATTTATTATTTTTTGGATAATAGGGCTCGACGGCGCCTTTAAAGGTGAAACAAAACCTATTCCGTTCCTGGGACGACAGGCGCAAATTGTATTTGCTAAAATATAGTTAGCCAAATCCGCCCGCGGAGCCAACAAAACTTTCGGAGCAAGTAAAACAGGTTGTTTACTAATTGGTTTATCTTATTGGACCAATTCAGTAAACATCTTTTTTTATGGAACTTACCAAAAAATCCCGGATTCGGGGGCTGGTTAACCGTGTCCGGCGGGCACACTTCCGGTAAATCGTCGATATTAAAAATCGCTCTCCAATGGTTTAAATCCGGTCTTTTATAAAATTATGTAATTATCCTGCGCCTGCCAGTAAATTTTTTTGGCTGAAAATGAATAAGTTATTGGTTTTTTAGTTTAATTTTAATATCACAATCAAAACCTCAAATTTTATGGAACCTATTAACAATCCCGCAGCCCAGGACAACGGCAAAACTGCCGGCATTATCAGTTATTTTACTATTATCGGATGGCTCATTGCCTACTTTGGATTTCATCAAAACAATAAAACGAGTTTAGGCAGCTACCAGTTGCGGCAAACTTTGCTTTTGCACATTGCATTTATGGTAATACGGTATGGACTTGGCTTTATTTTAGGGGCCCTTTGGCTTTCCGGCGGTTTCTTTTCTTTATTGTCCCTTCTGTGGGTTGTAAATTTATTATTCCTGGTTATTTGGATAATCGGTTTTATCGGCGCGGTCAATGGCGAAGAAAAACCAATACCTGTTTTGGGCGCCTGGGCGCAGACCATGTTCTCGGGTATTTAACGAGAATCAAAATAAGAACCGAGAATCAAGAGCCAGGAATCAAGACGAGGAATATAGAAACGTGGAAATACGAAAATTATATTTCATGTTTAATCCGACAGCCATCGAATCTCAAGGCAGTTTTTCTTGGTTCTTGGCTCTTGACTCTTGGTTCTTGCCTTAGAGCAACAGTGCATCAACATAATGCGCATGTACTATCCCTTCGCAAGGCGACCATGAAAAAATGGTAAACCTCCCGTCCTGCGACGATACCAGGGCGATGGCATCGCGCTGATCAAATATAAATTGGGCAGCCGAAAGGTGCCTTGTGCCGCCGTTTTGCGACGGGTGAATGGTTATTGCGGTATTGCCGATCACCGGTTCGGTCACCATCATTGCTTCAACGGGCAGGCCGTTTGATGAAAGCCCGATTTTTGCGCCAAAGGCCATCAGTTCTAACTTATCGGTAATAATGGTGGCCCCGTCGACTGCCGTAAGCCCGGCAATGGTTTCAACCGTGCGGTTAATATCTTCGTGCCAAAGGCCTATGGAGTGTTCCTCAGGTTCCTGGAGCATCAATGTTTTAAGCTGGTCAAATGCCGGGGTAACGGGATAGGTGATAGGATGGATGATCGAATCGCGCCAGGCATCAGTGCCCGAAGGCACAACAAGCAATGAGCCGCCATGCCCATGCGCACGCATAGACGCCGCCAGCTGTACCAATATATTTATCGAATCGTTCCACCCTGATGGCGCGTTATAATCCAGCAGCGAGGCCAGCATATCGGGGCAGTCGGGCAGGCTCCGGCTGTGTTCATCGATTATCTTAATTTCGTCGCCCTTTAACACAGCCACGTTAATAAATTTGCCGAACCCGTTAATACGGCGGTGTTTTACTACCAGCAAGCCCGGTTCAATAACCTCCAGTACAAAACAACAATCGGGTATGGAACGGGTGGTGCCCCAAACATACAGCTCGCCGTCCTCGTCCCAAATACCCAGGTGGATCCCGGAGCGTTCGACAGCAGGCGCCAGCTTGGTAAGCACGTAAGGCGTTAGCAGTATCCTTTCTTCAAAAATTAATGGCTGCCCGGCAAGCAAAGGCGGAAGGTAGGCCAGCGATATTTTTGGCGAGCGGCCCTCCTCCCGGCGCAGGCTCGCCCAAAAAGTGACATCAATTATCGACTCAATTACCTTAGCAGAAGGCTCGGGCGCCAGGTTATTGCCGCCTTGCAGCAAAGCCGCTGCCAGGAGCTTCTCAAAATGACTTGCAATAGCCGGTGACGCAATCGCTGCCGCCTGGTAAGTTGGTTTGTAAGCCATAGATGCTTTGTTGATCATGCGCTAAATTACCGCTATTATGTTTTATAGCCGAAAAATTGTGCAAGTATTACGCAGGGATGGGAATTAGCTGATTGGTTGGATTAAGTTGATTGAGTTAGATTTAGTTAAACCGGTAATTCAATCCGGCGGCCTCATGACAAACCTGGTCAACTACTCAATCAGCCAATCCACATCGCACAAAATCGGTTCCTCATCTATACTTTTACCATATCCGTCTGTTTTCTTTGATATTGTAAAAAATAATATCTACAATTGTGTATTAATGACACAATGGATTTTAAGCCATTGTCACAGTGCTATTTAATACCCGTTTTATCCCATTTACCTGAAGAATTCTCAAATGAATTTTTAAGCCCATGAAGAAAGTACTTTTAGCGTTGTGTTTCCTGGTTGCTGCCGGTTTTACCAGGGCGCAGAATCGCACGCCAAAGGAAATGTTCCCGGGCTTGTTCGAGGCGGTGCAGTTATCGGATATCTACCACGACAATAAGACTTTCGTCGATGCAACGCCCAAACGCGATCCGGCTTTAATTTTAAAAGACTATAACGCGCATAAAAATCAACCGGGTTTTGAACTAAAACACTTTGTGGATGCCAATTTTACATTACCGGTAACGCAGGGCGGCGACTTTAAAAGCGATATCCGGGCAGGCGTACACAAGCATATCGATACCTTATGGCAGGTGCTTTCACGCAGGCATAATGTTGCATCAAAATATTCATCGCTGATACAGTTGCCTAATGATTTTATTGTGCCCGGCGGGCGTTTCAGGGAGACCTATTACTGGGATACCTATTTCACCATGCTTGGCCTGTATGAAAGCCATAAAACCAGGATCATGGAAAACTTGATCGGCAATTTTGCTTATATGATCGACAAGTATGGATTTATTCCGACGGGGACGCGCACCTATTATTTAACCCGCTCGCAGGCGCCTTTTTTTTCAATGATGCTCGACCTGCTGGCTAAAGACGAAGGAGATAAGATCATCGTTAAATACCAGCCCGAGCTTTTAAGGGAATATGCTTTCTGGATGAAAGGCGTTGAAAACTTAAAACCGGGCGAAGCCTGGCGGAACGTGGTGGCAATGCCGGGCGGGGAAATACTTAACCGTAACTGGGACGATTCGGACAAACCGCGGGAAGAAGCTTTTAAGAACGACCTGGATTCTGCCAAAAAATCGAAACAGCGGCCGCAGGATTTTTACCGCAACGTGAGGGCAGCCGGCGAATCCGGATGGGATTTCGGTTCGCGCTGGTTCGATTCGGGCGGGAAATTCGGAAGCATACAAACTACATCTATTATTCCTGTTGATCTTAACTGCTTGCTTTACCACCTGGAGTTGTCGATAGCATCATCCTATAGATTGCAGGGAAATACCGCTAAGTACCGGTTTTATGCAGACAAGGCGCTTAACCGCAAAAAAGCCATATTGAAATATTGCTGGATCGAAAAAGACGGCTGGTTTATGGATTATAACTGGCGGCTACAACATATTTCGCCGCAGCAAACAATCGCCGGTGTTTTCCCGCTTGATTTTAATATCCCCGATGCAGCACAAGCCAATAAAATGGCTTACTTGCTCGAAACAAAGTTTCTAAAGGCCCGTGGCCTGGCCACATCTTTTATACGCACCGGCCAGCAATGGGATAGCCCGAACGGCTGGGCGCCGATGCAATTTATGGCTATAAAGGGCCTGCAAAATTATCATCACGATGACCTCGCTAAAGAAATAGCCACCCGGTGGATCAGGACTAACCTTGCCGTGTTTAATGCAACCGGCAAGCTGACCGAAAAATATAACGTAAGCGATAATAATATAAAGGCAGGCGGCGGCGAATATCCCCAGCAGGATGGTTATGGCTGGACGAACGGCGTGCTGCTATACCTGCTTAACTATTACCATGTTGACTAAAAAAAGAATATGAATATCCCCGTTAAGGGCATGAAACAAACGACACCAAAGACAAAATCAAATAAATAAAATGAAAACAAAACACAAATTAATGGTAACGACAGCGCTAATTGCAGTGTTCGGCTGCTTTCAGCTGGCGGTACATGCGCAGGATAAAAAGCCGCTCCCTAAACTGGGGACGAGCAGCGTGAAGCAGGTGGTAGCAGCTATGACCCTGCAGGAAAAAGCAAATCTTGTGGTGGGCATGGGTTTCAAGATGCCCGGAATGCCGCCGCCGAGAAAAGGCCAGAAGCCGGCGCCGGTTGATATTGGCGGCTTTAAATTGCCTCCATCGGACCCCGAGGCTTATGAAATACCCGAAAAAGTCCCGGGTACTGCGGGCAGGACGCATGCGATACCGCGCCTTGGCATACCTTCCATTACCGTTTCGGACGGTCCGGCCGGATTGAGGATTGATCCGGAAAGGCCGGGCAAGCCCGGGAAATACTATGCTACTGCGTTCCCGGTAGCTACTTTGCTGGCGTCATCATGGGATACTTCGCTGGTGCGGAAAGTAGGCGTGGCTTTTGGTAACGAAATACGCGAGTACGGCGTTGACGTGATCCTGGGCCCGGCCCTCAACATCCACCGCAACCCGCTTGGCGGCAGGAATTTTGAATATTATTCAGAAGACCCGCTCATTGCCGGGGATATGACCGCTGCTATAGTAAAAGGCATACAATCCAACGGCGTTGGCACCTCGATCAAACACTTTGCGGCCAACAACCAGGAAACCAACAGGAACAGCATCAATACCATCGTGAGCGAACGTACCATGCGCGAGATTTACCTGAAGGGATTTGAGATAGCTGTAAAAGCGTCCCAGCCATGGACGGTAATGTCGTCGTACAATAAAATAAATGGCACTTATACTTCCGAGCGGCGCGACCTGCTGACTAACATATTAAAGAATGAGTGGGGTTTTAAAGGTTTTGTTATGACCGATTGGTTTGGCGGCCATGATCCCGTTGCCCAAATGAATGCCGGGAACGACTTGCTGATGCCCGGCAACCCGGATCAGTCAGCCGCCATCGTCGACGCTGTAAAAAACGGAACGCTCAGCATGCAGCAACTGGATGCCAATGTGGAAAGAATATTGAAGATCGTGCTTAAATCCCCCACCTTTAAAGGTTACAAGTATTCTGACAAGCCCGATTTGAAGGGGCACGCAAAAGTATCACGCATGGCAGCGGCCCAGGGAATGGTATTGCTTAAAAATGAAGCCGAAACGTTGCCATTGCAAAAGGGAAAAAGGATTGCGGTGTTTGGCAATACCTCGTACAATATTATTGCAGGCGGCACAGGCAGCGGCGATGTGCACAAAGCCTATACGGTGTCGTTGGTTGAGGGTTTAAACAATGCCGGCTTTAAAGTACAGGAAACACTGAGTAAAAGCTATGAAGATTATATAAAAGACGCCAGGGCAAAACAGCCAAAGCAGCGAAACTTTTTTATGGCGCCCCCGCCTATTCCCGAAATGGATGTAAACAGCCTGGTGGCTCAGGAAGCCGACGGCGCTGATGCTGCTATCATTACCATAGGCCGCAATGCCGGTGAAGGCGCCGACCGCAAGGTTGAAAATGATTTTAATTTATCGGATGCTGAAAAAGGGCTGATCAACGGCGTTGCAAATGCTTTTCATGCAAAGGGCAAAAAAGTTATTGTTGTTTTAAATATAGGCGGCGTTATTGAAGTTGCCAGCTGGCGCGACAGTGTTGACGGGATTTTGCTGGCATGGCAGCCGGGTCTCGAGGCAGGCAATGCTATTAGCGATGTGCTGAGCGGGAATGTAAATCCTTCGGGCAAATTGGCTACCACTTTCCCGGTTAACTACGAGGATGTCCCTTCCGCAAAGAATTTCCCGGGCAAGGAGTTTCCCTTACCCGCCGGGCAAACTGCCAACCCAATGACGGGCCGGCCATCGGAAGTTACTTACCAGGAGGGTATTTATGTGGGCTATCGCTATTACGATTCGTTTAAAGTTAAACCGGCGTATGAGTTTGGCTACGGATTATCATATACCAAATTTAGGATCAGCGATGTGAAGCTTAGCTCGCCTGATTTTAAGGGCAGCATTACTGTTACCGCAACCGTGAAAAATACCGGACCCATTTCCGGAAAGGAAGTTGTACAACTTTATCTAAGCGCGCCCACGCCAACCATCGACAAGCCTGCGCAGGAGTTAAAAGCATTTGCGAAAACTGGTTTGCTGGCTCCCGGCAAATCGCAGGTGGTGATATTTAAATTGCACGCAGGCGACCTGGCCTCGTTTTATACCGATAAGTCGGCATGGGTGGCTGATGCCGGCGAGTATAAGGTGAATATAGGTACTTCATCAAGGGATATTGCGAAAACAGTCTCGTTTAAACTGGCAAAGCCCATCATAACCGAAAAAACTCAGAAAGCGCTTACACCCGAAGTTGCTATTGACGAAATGATAAACAAATAAAAGATTTTAACTATGTAACTTACCCGGCCCCGCGATGTAATGTTGCGGGGCCTTTTTGACCGCTGATTTTATTGATTTTTATGATTGCGCTGATTTTAGGATACAATAAACGATATCGAAATCTTTTCCTGACTTTAAATTCCGGGACCATTCCCCATTACACATTAAACAAACCATTCCTCTCCTGTTCCTGGTAGTTTTGCACGGTTTCAATGGCGTTGTCAATAACATCGCTCAATGCAACTATGAAGGTGCCTGGCCGGGCAAGGCTCATGGAATGCTTTATGGCGTCAACTTCGTTCGGGATGATCTCGTACTGCTTATCCTGCCTCACTGATTCAATTCCTTCGATTAACAGCCCTACAATGTTTTCGGCTGTGCGGCCGCGCAGGTGTTTCTCCTGGCGGAGGATAACATAATCAAACATTTCACCGGATATTTTGCCCAATTCGCGAATGTCTTCGTCACGCCTGTCGCCCGTGCCCGCTATAATGCCGATCTTCAACGGAGAATCTATATGGCTCAGGAATTCCTTAATCCCGTTATATCCCGCCGGGTTATGGGCGAAGTCGATCATAAAACGGAAATCCCTGAAGTTAAAGATATTCATCCTGCCTGGTGTTTGCGCAGCTGACGGGATGAAGGTTTCGAGCGAGATTTTGATGTCTTCGGTTTTAAAATCATACAAAAATGTGGCGAGGGTGGCAGCCAGCACATTCTCGATCATGAACGGCACGGTACCTCCAAAAGTAATGGGGATCAGGCTGGTTCTTTGCACCCTAATCTTCCAGTCGCCTTTTTGGATGGTGATATAGCCGTTTTCATATATACAGGCAATGCCTCCTTTTTTGCAATGCGATTTAATGATGGGGTTATTTTCGTTCCGGCTAAAATAAGCTACCCTGCAGGCAGCGCTTTTGCCCATTTGCACACAATACTCATTATCGGCATTTAAAACGGCCCAGCCATCTTTTTTAACCGAATCGATCACAACATTTTTTACTCTTTTTAGATCGTCCAGCGTATGAATGTCGGCAAGGCCCAGGTGGTCTTCCTGTATATTGGTTACTACGCCTATATCGCAAAAGCCGAAGCCCAGGCCAGCGCGCAAAATACCGCCGCGGGCGGTCTCCAGGACAGCAAAATCAACGGTAGGGTCTTTCAAAATAAACTCTGAGCTCACCGGCCCCGTGGTATCGCCTTTCAGCATCATGGTATTTTGCACATAGATACCATCGGACGTGGTAAAGCCGACACGGTGGCCATTGTTTCTCACAATGTGCGCAATTAAGCGGGTGGTGGTAGTTTTTCCGTTGGTTCCGGTTATGGCAATGATAGGTATCCTTGCCGATTTGCCGGGTGGGTAGAGCATATCGATCACATGCCCGGCAACATTCCGCGGCAAGCCCTCGCTCGGCGCTATGTGCATCCTGAAACCCGGTGCGGCATTCACCTCAAGCACAACGCCGCCATTTTCGGTTAGCGGCTCCGTGAGATTTTGGGCCATAATATCTATCCCGCAAATATCAAGGCCGATGATCTTTGATATGCGCTCGCAAATGAATACGTTCTGCGGATGCACATGGTCCGTCACATCAACGGAGGTTCCGCCGGTGCTCAGGTTAGCGGTGGATTTTACAAATACCTTTTCGCCTTTTTTGGGTACAGTATCTAAGGTATACCCCTTTTTTTCCAATAGGTCGAGCGTATCCCGGTCGATGCTGATCAGTGTCAACACCTTTTCATGCCCGTAACCGCGGCGCGGGTCTTCGTTTTCTTTATCGATAAGTTCCTTTATGGTGGATACGCCGTCGCCTTTAACATGTGCCGGGTCGCGCAGGGCGGCGGCCACCATTTTGTTGTCGATCACCAGCACCCTGAAGTCATAACCTGTCACAAAGCGCTCAACAATAACCTTTCGGGATATCCTGGCGGCATGTTCATAGGCTGCGATAGCAGCGTCGCGCGTTCTTATATTGATAGAAATACCGCGTCCGTGGTTGCCGTCCAAGGGTTTAAATACGAGCGGGAACCCTACTTTCCGTATGGCTTCATCAACGCCCTCCAAAGACGATATGGTGATCCCTTTAGCAACCGGTATGGCCTGTTCCTGGAGCAGGCGCTTGGTTTCGTCCTTATTGCTGGCAATATCAACGGCGATGCTGCTGGTTTTTTCGGTCATAGTGGCACGGAAACGCACCTGGTTTTTGCCGTATCCAAGCTGCACCAGCGACTGGTTGTTTAAGCGTATCCAGGGAATATCGCGCGCTATCGCCTCTTCAACTATCGATCCTGTACTTGGGCCTAAGCGTGTATTTTCGCGGATCTCCCGCATTTGCTGTATATCGTGTTCTAGGTCGTAATCGTCACCTTTGATCAGGGCTTCGGCTATTCGCACCGAGGCCTCTGCAGCAAAAACGCCTACTTTCTCTTCAATGTAGGCAAACACTACGTTATAAATACCCGGGGTCCTTGTTTCACGCGTGCGGCCAAATCCGGTTTCCATCCCTGCGAGGGATTGAATCTCGAGCGCAAGGTGCTCTATCACATGCCCCATCCAGGTGCCATCAATAACACGCTGAAAAAAACCGCCCGGGACGCCCGGTGAACATCGGTGTGTGTACAAGCTTGGCATCAGTTTTTCCAGCCGCTCATAAAAGCCATCGATGGTATTGGTTGGCCGGTGCTCCATGTCCTCCAGGTTCAGCCGCATTTGGATCAACTTTTTGCGGCTTACACTCCAGATGTTCGGTCCGCGCAATACTTGTATATTTTCAATCTTCATAGGTAGGGTACAATTCTTTACAGTAGTAATTTTCGTCTAAAACTAAGCAACTAAACAATCTAATAAAATTTTTGATGTAAAAAGGCGCTTAATTATTTATAAGCGATTAATTGCGGCGTTTTTTTATGATTAATTTTAGACAAATGAAAAAACTCGCTGCACCACTATTATTTATTCTTTGCCTGGTTTCTATAAGCAATATTGTCAACGCCCAACCGGCAAATAAAACATCCGGCAAGCAAAAAATCGACCTTTCCGGCAACTGGTCATATCAGCTTGATTCACTGGACAAAGGAATAGCGCAACATTGGTATAACCGAAAATTCGCAAATAAAGTTATGTTCCCCGGTTCATTGACTACGAACCATATAGGGAATGACATAACCGTAAACACGCCCTGGACAGGCTCAATAGAAGATTCAACATGGTTCCGCAGTCCGCAATATGCTCAATATCGCAAACCCGGGAATATAAAAGTTCCTTTCTGGCTGCAGCCGGTTAAATATTATAAGGGTGCCGCATGGTATAGCAAAGAAGTTAACATCCCGGCGTCCTGGCATGGCAAATACATTGAGCTTTATATTGAGCGGAGCCATTGGGAAACAACCATTTGGGTTGACGATAAACAGGTGGGGATGCAAAACAGCCTGGCGACCGCGCATGTTTTTGATCTTTCATCAATATTAACGCCCGGGAGGCATCAGATAACCGTAAGGGTAGATAACAGGGTAAAGGATATTGATTTCGGCAGGGATTCGCACAGCATCACGGACCATACACAAGGCAATTGGAACGGGATGATTGGCCAATTATATTTAGCCGCCAGGCCGCCGGTGTATATAAATGATGTGCAGTTTTATCCTGATCTGAAAAAGAAACAGGTTATCGCCCGTATCCAGATCAATAATATTACGGGTAGAACAGTAAGTGCCCGTGTAGGGCTGACGGCCTCTTCGGAAAACCCGGTTGCAGAAAAACTGGAAAGCGTTACAAAAGATCAAAATATAGGGGAAACCGCCGCTTTGGAGATGGCATACCCTATGGGGAAAAATCCTAAATTATGGAGCGAGTTTCACCCGGATATTTATAAAATGAAGGTGACGTTGACTACTGCATCGGGCGCCGATCAAAAATCAGTAACATTTGGTATGCGCAAATTCTCCGCCCGGGGCACACAGTTCACCGTCAACGGGCAACTTACTATGCTCCGGGGAACACTGGAGTGCGGCGCATTTCCGAAAACAGGTTATCCGCCAACTGATGTTGCTTCCTGGATGCGCGAATTTAAAGTCTGCAAAGCCTATGGCCTCAATCATATCCGTTTTCACTCCTGGTGCCCGCCTGATGCAGCTTTTGAAGCTGCCGACCGGCTTGGCCTTTATCTTCACATTGAATGCTGTTCATGGGCCAACAGCGGTGCGACAATAGGCGATGGAAGGCCGCTTGACCAGTACATTTACGATGAAAGCAACAGGATTGTGAAAGCTTATGGCAACCATCCCTCCTTTTGCATGATGGCTTATGGAAATGAACCAGCCGGCGATCACCTGGTGAAATATCTTACCGACTTTGTAAAGTACTGGCAAAAAAAGGATCCCCGCAGGCTTTATACCACCGGCGCGGGCTGGCCCGTTATTGCCGAAAGTAATTATAACAGCACCGGCGACCCAAGAATACAGGCCTGGGGCGCCGGTTTAAAAAGCATCATCAACAGCCAGCCGCCCCGCAGCGATTACGATTGGTATGATATCATTAAAAAATGGAAACAGCCCACCTTGAGCCACGAAATTGGCCAGTGGTGCGTGTACCCGGACTTTAGCGAAATTGTAAAATATACCGGGATACTAAAGGCCAAAAACTTTGAAATTTTTAAGGCTCAACTTGATAAGAACGGCATGGGCAACCTGGGGCATGATTTTTTATATGCATCGGGTAAGTTACAGGCCTTATGTTATAAAGCGGATATTGAAGCCGCGTTGAGAACGCCAGGCTTTGGTGGCTTTCAACTATTGGGGTTGTCTGATTTTCCGGGGCAGGGCACGGCATTGGTAGGTGTATTGAATGTCTTTTGGCAGGATAAAGGGTATATCCATGCGCAGCAATTTCGCGAGTTCTGCGGCCCGGTGGTGCCGCTGGTGAGGCTGCCAAAAATGGTTTATCTGAACAATGAGGTGTTAACCGCTCCCGTTGAAATTGCCCAATTTGGCCCAACAGTTTTAAAAAATGCAATCCCGTTGTGGAATATAAAAGATGATGAAGGAAAGGTTCTATTTAAAGGACAACTGTCTAAAGCAAACATTCCGTTTGGCAATGGCATAAAGCTGGGAGTGCTCAAACAATCATTGTCGTCTGTCACAAGGGCTTCAAAACTTAGTTTAACAGTCGACGTCGCCGGGCACCAAAATTCATGGGATATATATGTGTACCCGGCAAGCCTGCCCGAAACCGACAGGCAAATTTTAGTTACCCAAACCCTCGATAAAAAAGCATTGGAAACCCTCAATAACGGCGGCAAGGTGCTGTTAACACTAAAAAAAGGCTCCCTCAAAAACAACAAGGGCGGGGATATTGCCATAGGCTTCTCCAGCATCTTCTGGAACACGGCATGGACACACGGCCAGGCCCCGTTTTCCCTGGGTATTTTATGCGATCCTAAACACCCCGCATTCAAATATTTCCCGACACAAAGCTACAGCAACTGGCAATGGTGGGACGCCATGACATATTCAAATGCCATAAAGCTCGATTCAGTTGCTAAGGGCCTGCGCCCGATCGTGAGGGTTATTGACGATTGGTTTACCGCACGGTCCCTGGAGCTTATTTTTGAATGCAGGGTAGGAACGGGTAAGCTAATGGTATCAGGTATTGATCTGCTTGATGTCCAGGAAAAACGAGCCGAAGCAAGACAATTGCTTTACAGCTTAAAAAAATATATGGGAACCGCCGGTTTTTCACCGGAAACGAAAGTCGACATAAAAAAAATATTGTCGTTATACAAATGATATGACCCTCGTTAATGCAGGTCCGAGATATTAACAGTCGGCGATTTTTGCACAAAAAAGGGATTATTAATCGTAAGAGCCTGCCTTTGTGCCGGTTTTTATTTTAATTTGTATTTGTTTAGTGAGTGGTGAACGGTGAGTAGTGAGTGGTCAGCCTGTTATTCTTTTCAACTCACCACTGACCATTCACTACTCACTAACTCACTTAATCAACCAGAAAGATGATTGTCCCGAAGGGTAAACTGATAATAATAGGCGGCGCTGTTGACATGGGCACAAACCTGAGCACGCAGGAGTATATTGTTAAGCCCAATTACCTTAAATTTTTTGAGCGGGGGATACTAAAACGCATCATAACCGAGTCGGCGCATGATGTAGGCTCTAAAGTGGAAGTCATCACAACGGCCTCTCAAATACCCGAGCTGGTCGGTACGGAATATACCGAAGCATTTAACCAGCTGAATGTTACCCATGTAAATGTATTAGATATCCGCAGCCGCGAGGATACCGCGAAAAAAGATTATCTCGACCGTATCCGTAAGGCAGATGTAGTAATGTTCACCGGCGGCGACCAGCTTCGGTTAAGCTCAATTTTTGGCGGGACGGAGTTTTTGCAGATACTCAAAACCCGCTATCAAAAAGACAAACTGGTGATAGCGGGCACCTCGGCCGGTGCGGCGGCGGCCTCAACAAATATGATCTACCGCGGGCAAAGCAATAAGGCGCTGATAAAGGGCGAAGTACAGATCACAGCCGGACTTGGCTTTATTGATTCGGTGATCATTGATACGCACTTTGTACAGCGGGGGCGCATAGGCCGGCTGCTATATGCAGTAGCCAGTAACCCCGGTATGCTGGGCATAGGTTTGGGCGAAGACGCCGGCCTGCTAATCACCGAAGGCACCATGATGGAAGCCATAGGCTCGGGCTTAACCATACTTGTAAACGGACGTAAAATGGCCGAAACCAATATCTACGATGTTGAAATGGGGTCGCCTGTATCCATTAAAAATATGAGGGTAAGCGTGATGTCGATCTTTGATAAATACGACCTCGCCGCCAATCAACTAAATATTAAAAAATCCGTTAAGGTAGAAGAAGGGGTATTTATTAATGCGCCGGATAATTTGTAGCAGCTATGAGATGTTTAGGACAGATGTGAGATTTGAGACGTGAGATTTTTGTGTCAAGCGTGGGCAGTTTCTCAATTACATCTTTCGGACTTCGTTCATCTCATATCTCAAATCTCAAATCTCAAATCTCACATCTCACATCTCATATCTCCCATATCAAATCTCTCTACAATGAAACTAATCATCCACGGTGGCTTTTTTAGCGAATCGCAGACTAACCAGGAAATAAAAAAAGCCAAGCAGGAGGCGCTGGCCGAAATAGCGAAGCTTAGCTATGATTACCTGCGAGCCCATACTGCCGTTGAAACTGTGGTGTATGCGGTGAGTTTGCTGGAAGATAGCCCATTGTTTAATGCCGGTACCGGTTCACAAATTCAGAGCGATGGGAAAATAAGGTTAACCGCATCATTAATGGATGGCGTCTCGCTTCGTTTCTCGGGAGTGATCAATGTGGAGGAAGTAAAAAATCCGATTCGGGTTGCCGAAAAACTATTAAGCTATGACGACCGCGTTTTAAGTGGCAAAGGCGCGCAGGATTTTGCCCGGCAGAGCGGTTTTGGCTATTATAACCCCGAAACCGCACAGCGGAGAGAGGAATATGAAAAAAAGCTCAGCGATTCCATCAGACTGGGTACGGTTGGCTGTGTGGCGCTTGATATTTTCGGCAACCTGGCGGCGGCCACCTCAACCGGCGGCAAGGGTTTTGAAATACCGGGCCGGGTAAGCGATTCGGCGACTACGGCCGGCAACTATGCTAATGCACATGCAGCAATTTCGTGCACCGGCGTCGGCGAGGATATTGTAAGCGGCGCGCTGGCCTCAACCATAGTAACCCGGGTAACTGATGGCATGCCGCTGGTATTGGCTACCGAAAAGACTTTCAACGAATTAAAGGCCTTTAATGGCTTTGCCGGGATCATCGGTATTTCTGCGGCAGGTGAAATGTATCATTCGGATACCTATCCTTATATGGTTTGGGCATCGTGCGATGGCGAAGTAGAGGTGTTTGGGTGAAGAAACTTGATTTATGTTTTCTTCGACCTGTATTCGTTTACAATGCTGTCTAATTGTCGGATTGCTTCTCTTTTACTGATGGTCCCTGTTTCCGATTTATCGTAAATATTAGTTAATAATATCGTTGTACCTATTTCTGTTTTCTCCAAATGATAATACAATACCCTAAATCCCCCACTTTTACATGAACCCTTACTTGCATCGGCCAGGCGAACCTTAAATATTCCATTGCCGTAAGCATCGCCAAGCTCTGGGTTCTTGACCAGCTCATTCCGTAAATTTTCAACGGACTGTTTAAGTGTACGGTATTTTTTTGCGAGAGGCTTTATATCGCGCTTAAACTCCGGAGACACTTCGACTATATTAGTCATTCCAAAGCTCGGAAAAAGGAATAGATTTAATTTTGCCTTCTTTTATTAACAACGCTTCTTTAAGGCCCCTTTTAAGTAATTCTAATTCATCGGGGGTCAAATTTTCGTCGTCACTTGCATTAAAAACATTCCCGCCCTTTGCCTTTACGATATTTGAAATGTCTTCGACTTCAATATCAGGTACTTCAATAATCAGCGTTGTCATTACTGCAAATATTAAGTTTAATACAAATTAAACGATTTACAATTAATCAGGAGTCGTTTGAATAGGTGCAAATCAAATTGTCGCCTGGGTATCAGGCGTTCCTACGGAACGCAATACCCAATTTTTCTTTCTACCAACCAGACGTCCCGATGGGACGAATCCTTAGCCCACATTTACATCCCATAGGGATGTTTGGTAGGTAGAATATTGTCTTGTCCTGAAATAGGTTTACACATTAAGTAAACGAAAGATGGAGCAAAAGACAGAATTAGCGATCCTTTATGATCGCAATGTAAAGGGGTTAAGTTACCGTACTTTAGCAAAGAAGTATGGG